>Ga0210405_10000004_pt1 | contig 368203 bp, 289 predicted proteins | sample IncBWH11MmetaG_FD_155492 | JGI IMG/M metagenome (GOLD analysis project Ga0210405, IMG submission 155492) | Forest soil microbial communities from Barre Woods Harvard Forest LTER site, Petersham, Massachusetts, United States - Inc-BW-H-11-M | ecosystem: Environmental > Terrestrial > Soil >... | reverse complement strand
CCTTGCCCGCAAACTGATGCGCTACATCCGCCACTACAACCGCGATGCGCAGCCGATCAAGTGGAGGTACTCAGACCCATCCCGCAGGATCAGATCCGCTATCGCATTCAACAGGACAGGCAACTAGTTGGTACCAGTTCGATGGTGGAGCCGGCGCGAGGTCTCCGCCGGCGACCTGCCCGCGATCGTCCGAGGCTCTTGACGATCAACTACCGCAGTAGTACTATCTCGGTAGTGGAGGTGACGCCGATGTCGAACGCGCCCATCGAATCTGAGCCGGAGAACGAGCTGGACGGTGGCGGCGTGCGGCTTGGCAAAGTGCAGCTCGCCATCATGCGCGTGCTGTGGCGGCGCGGCGAGACGGCGGTCACGGACGTCCACGAGGAGTTGGAGGCCTTGGCGCCGACGACGGTGGCGACGATGCTCGCCAAGCTCGAGCACAAGGGTGTCGTCTCCCACCGTGTCGAGGGGCGCCGGTTCATCTACCGGCCGCTGGTCAACGAGCAGCAGGTGCGGCGGTCGATGGTGGGGGAGCTGACCTCGCAGCTGTTCCACGGCGACGTGGCGGCCCTGGTCAACCATCTGCTGTCGGAGCACTCGATCGAGGCCGGCGAGCTGGCCGAGCTGCGCTCGCTGATCGCCGCACGCGAGAGCGGGCGCGTTGCCGGCGACCCGGCGATCCGTGACACCCACACTCGCCGTGCCGGTCACACCGCAGGGACGCCGGCGCGACGCGAGGAGGAAATCTGATGCGCCAGTTCTTCACGACCTTCATGACCGCGGACCAGGTTGTGGCCTGGTTGCTCACTTACACGGTGCACAGCACCCTCCTGCTGGGTGCCGCCTGGGCCGTTTCGCGCTGGTTGGGCGGGCGACGGCTGCGGCTGCAAGAGACGATATGGCGGTTCGCCCTGGCGGGCGCGCTGGTCAGCGCCACGGCCCAGCTCGCCCTGGGCGGCCTCGGCCATGCGCCGCTCGCCGGGCGATGGGCTCTTGCTCTCACGACCGGCCCGGCGGATGCGGCGCCATCCATGCCGCAGCCACGACACACGAACGACTTGGCGTTGCCGGCGGCGACCATGGTCGCCGGGCAGGAAGGTCCGGCCCTGGCGGCCGGGAAGGCTGACGCTGCCGCACCGACAGTGGCCGCCAGGACGACACAGGCGAGTGCGGGCGGAGCGACAGCGCAAGAGGCAGCGACACCTGGAACCGCCAGCATCACCAGTACTGTCGGGAGAGCCGGGAACGCCCTGGTGGGCCAAACGTCAAGCAACGCCGGGTTCACGCTTGTGGGCGGGGTGGCCGGGAGAGGGATGTCGAAATCGGCCGGGGTGGCCGAGAACGTCAGGATGCCGAGATCGGCGTTTCGCACCTCTGCCGCGGCTTTCTCAGCCGGGACCGCGCCTGATGGCGGCGGCCTGATGGCGGGCGCGAGGTTGTCGAGGCGCGGCGGGACGCTGGCCAGCTCGCCGGCGCCGGCACGGTTGCTGGGTACGCTGGCGAGGTTTCTGGTGCCGGCGTGGCTGCTCGGCGCGCTGGTGCCGACCCTTGGTTACCTGCGGTCCTACCGGTTGCTGCGGCGCCAGCTGCGTTGCCGGCTCCGCGTGGTGGGCGGCGCCGTGGTGGGGCGCCTCGCCGCGTTGGCGCGGGAGTCGGGCATCTCGCGCCGGGTGCGCCTGACCTGCACCTGGCGGCTGCGGGTGCCGGTGGCGCTGTCGGACGGCGGCGCCGAGGTGTGCGTGCCGCCGCGCGCCCTGTTCGAGCTCAGCGACGAGCGGCAGGACGCGTTGCTCGCCCACGAGCTGGCGCACCTGGCGCGCCGGGATACGCTGTGGCTGCCGCTCACCGGTCTGCTGGTGGCGGTCTGCTTCTTCCAGCCGCTCAACTGGCTGGCGCGGCGGCGGCTGCGCGACCTGTCGGAGCTGCTGTGTGACGAATGGGCGGTGGCGCGCACCGGCAGCCCGCTGTCGCTCGCCGGCTGCCTCGCGGAGGTCGCGAGCTGGTCCCTGGCGGCGCTGGGTGGCAGCGCGGGTGCGGCAGGTCTCGTTTCGCGCCGGCCGGCGGCCGGCCAGTTCGCCCCGGGCATGGCCGATCGGCCGTCGCAGCTCGCCCACCGCATTCGCCGGCTGCTCGATGGTGGACCACGGGAAGAGCAGGGGCCCGCCAGCCGCCGCGTGGCCGTCCTGCTGGCGAGCGGGTTGCTGGCGGTGATCGTCGCGGCGCCCGGCATCTCCGCCACCTCCTCGAAGGCCCCCGACGCGACGCCGCCAGCTCCCACTGATGCGCCCGAGCTGCCCGAGCTGATGCCGCCTGGATCTCCACCGGATCTCGCGGGCGTGGTCGCTGCCAAGCCGGTGCGGCATCCCGGCGGGTGGCCGGCCGCCGGTGCCGCGATTCCCGGAGTGGCACAGCTGGCGGTGCGGCCGCCCGCGGTGCCCGGGACGACCCTTGGCATTCCGATCCTCAGCGGCGGTTCTGGCGGCGAGGTCATCCTCGCCGCGCCAGGTCTCCCGCTGCTCGCCGGCGTCCAGGCCGCCCTCACGGCCTCTGAGGCGGCGCCCGCCGCTGCGTCGGTGCCTGCCGCCCAGCCTGCCGCCGCGCCAGCGTCTCCGACGGCCCCCGCAGCGCCGTGCGGCGCTGTCGACGCATCAGCCGCCTGCGCTGGTCCGACGGCCCCGGCCGCCCCGGCCACCAGTGCCGCGCTGGCGCCCCCGGCCGTCGCTGCCGCCAGTGCCGGTCCGGCTGCGCCGGTGGCCGCGGTCGCCGGCACCGCTCCGGCCTCCTCGTCAGCCGCGCCCTCGCCGTTGCCTCGCGACCTGTCGGCGGAGCGCGACCGTCTCGCCGCGGCGGTCGCCCAGCTCGGGCAGCTCGACAAGCTCAGCGTGCTCTCCAAGGAGCAGATCGAGGCCCTGAGCGCGGCCGCGGACCGCATTTCGCGTGAGGTCGACGGCCGGCTGGCGCAAGCGCTGAAGGACCTGGATCGCCAGGCTGCGGCCGCCCACGCCGCCAGGCCGCAACTGCCGGGCGGCGCCGCCGCCAAGACCGGCACCCCCGGCGGCTCGGAGCTGCCGGCCGCCGAGCTGGCCGAGCTGGATGCCGGCCTGGCCGACCTGGCCGGGCGGCTGCGCCCATCGGCGGCGGAGCTGGCGCAGGTCGAAGCCGCGCTGCGTCAACTGGCCGCGGTGCAACCGCAGCTCTCCCCCGCGGAGATCGAGCGCATGCAGAAGGAGGTCCATGGCGCGCTCGAGCAGCTGCCGGCTCATGGTCTCGATCAGGCCGAGCTCGACCGTGTCCGCGCCGACGTCCGGCATGCGCTCGAACAGATGCCGAAGCTGGGCCTGAGCCAGGCGGAGATCGATAGGCTCCGCGGCGACCTGCGTCGCGCTTTCGAGGAAAGCGCGGCCGCCGGCGCCCACCCGCTCTCGCCCGCCGATCGCGCGCAGCTCGAGGCCGATGCCCACCGCCTCGCCTCGCAGCTGCACCCGGACCAGGTCCAGCTCGAAGCCCTCCGCCATCTCGAGAGCGAACGGCTGGAGCTCGTCCGCCAGCTCGCCAGCGAACGCACCGAGATCGAAGCGATGCGCCGCGAGGTGCGCCAGCAGACCGAGGCTCTCCGCGAAAAGGACCGCCGCCTAGTCGAGTCCCGCCGCGCCCATCCCAGCCCGGAGCTGCACCCACGGCCGGCGCCGTCCCCGAGCCACGCCGCGCCAGGCGCGCCCGCGACGCCGGCAGCCCCAGCCTCGCCAAGGAGCGGAGCGGCACCCGCAGCGCCGAGTAGCGGAGCAGCACCGGCGGCACCCGCAGGCGGGCCGGCACCAGCGGCCCCCGCAAACGGAGCAGCACCTGCAAGGCCGGCGGCCCCGCCGGCACCCGATGCGGCGGCGCCGCCCTCGCCGCCGCCGGCGCGGCGCTGAATCTTCACGGGTCGCCAGCGGTCGCGTCCCGGCGGCATCTTGCCCCCTCGATCCGGATCGTGGCAGCCCCTGATCGAGCACACGCCGCCCTCGTCTACAATAGCGCCCGGAAGCGCTAGGGGGCTGGTGCCTCTTGCGGTCTTCAAAACCGTTGTCCCGTGCCGGTTGCGGCCCGGGGGGTGGGTTCGATTCCCATGCGCTTCCGCCAATGAACCTCGGGGCAGAGGCTGCACCCTAGGCCGCGTCAACGACTTGGACCTCCCGGAGGCCGGCTGCGTCACGGCGAAGGGGGATAAGATCCGCCGGCCATGAGCGACCTCGCCACCGAGGTACACGGGCGCTCGCCGAGCGAACTACCTCTCGCCGTGTCGGTGGTGGTACCGGTCTACAACGGTGCAGCGGCTCTGCCGGAGCTGGTCTCCCGCCTGCGGGCGGTGCTCGCCGGCCGGACGCCGGCAGCGGAGATCCTGCTGGTCAACGACGGCAGCCGCGACGCCAGCTGGCAGTCGATCGCCGAGTTGGCGGCCGACGAGCGGCGCCCGCGGGTGCGCGGCATCGACCTGCGGCGCAACTACGGCCAGCACAACGCGCTGCTGTGCGGCATCCGGGCGGCGGCGGGCACGGTCGTGGTGACTCTCGACGACGACCTGCAGCACCTGCCCGAGGAGATCCCGAAGCTGCTGGACGCCCTGAGCGGCGAGGTGGACGTCGTCTATGGCACCCCGCTCGCCGAGCAGCACGGCCTGCTGCGCGATCTCGCGTCGCGCGTCACCAAGATGGTGCTGCAACGAGCGATGGGGGCCGAGATCGCCGGCAGCGTCAGCGCCTTCCGCGCCTTCCGCACCGAGCTGCGCGAGGCGTTTGCCCAGTACGGCAATCCCTACGTGTCGATCGACGTGCTGCTGAGCTGGGCGACCAACCGCTTCGCGGCGATCAGGGTGCGCCACCAGCCGCGGCACGAGGGGCGGTCCAGCTACACCCTGCGGGCGCTGGTGCGCCATGCCCTCAACATGGTCACCGGCTTCAGCGTCGGCCCCCTCCGGCTGGCGAGCGTCATCGGCTTCGTGTCGACGCTCTTCGGGCTGCTGGTGCTCGCCTGGGTGGTCGGCCGCTATCTCATCCAGGGCGGCAGCGTGCCGGGATTCCCGTTCCTCGCCTCGGTGATCGCGATCTTCTCCGGCGCCCAGCTGTTCACCCTGGGCATCCTCGGCGAGTACCTGGCGCGCATGCACGTCCGGCTGATGTCGCGCCCCATCTACAGCGTGCGCCGCTCCACGCCGGGAGAGGACGCCTGAAGCCGCCGGCGCCGCCGCCCCCGACGGAACCGCGGGCGGAGCCGCCGGCCGGCCCACCCCGCGAGGCGCCGGCGAGCGCTGCGGCCGCCCCGGCCGTGCTGCTCGCTTGGGACAGCGCCTTCTTCGGGCGGCGCATCGGGCGGGTGCGCGACAGTCGCCTGACTCCCGAGATGCTGGCGGCCATCGATCGCTGGACGGCGGACGAAGCTGTCGATTGCCTCTATTTCCTGGCCGACTCCGGCGATCCCGAGACCACGCCGCTCGCCGAGGCCGGCGGCTTCCAACTGGTGGACCTGCGGGTGACGCTGGCTCGCCGCGGCGGCGGTTCGCCGAATGGCGCCGGGCCGGCGGAACCCGCGCCGGCATCGCCGCCGCGGGTGCGGCCGGCCTCCGCCGAGGACCTGCCGGCACTGCGCCGGATCGCCGCCGTCAGCCACCGCGACTCCCGCTTCTACCATGACCGGCATTTCGACCGCAGCCGCTGCGACGCGCTCTATGCCGCTTGGATCGAGAAGAGCTGCGCCGATCCGGCTGGCATCGTACTGGTGGCGACGCCCCCGGACCCGGCCGGCCGGCCGGCCGGCTACATCACCGGGACGATCGAGAAGGACGGGGAAGGCCGGATCGGCCTCCTCGCGGTGGCGGCGGATGCGCAGGGCCGAGGAGTTGGCGGCCAGCTGATCGCCGCCGCCCTCGACTGGTTCGCCGGCCGCGGCGCCGATCCGGTGAGCGTGGTGACCCAGGGGCGCAACGTCCGCGCCCAGCGGATCTATCAGCGCTTCGGCATGCTGACCCGGTCCGTCGAGCTCTGGTACCACCGCTGGCATCCGCCCGGCCCCGCTCGCGGCCCCGCCCGCGGCTCCGCCCCGGACGGCTATCGAAGCGCGGCCGGCGCGGTCTCGGTCGCGAGCGGGGCGCCGGCGCCCGCCGCAGCGCCGCCGCCGGCGCTCCCGGAGGGCGGCAAGCGGTGAGCGCGCCGCCGGTCGGTGCGGCGGATGGGATCCCGCCCGGGATCGACATCCCGTTCAACCGGCCCTCGCTGGTCGGCGACGAGCTGCGCTACATGAGCGAGGCGATCGCCGCCGGCAGGATCTCGGGCGACGGCGACTTTTCGCGGCGCTGCCACGAGTTGCTCGAGCGGGAGCTCGGCGCGCCGCGGGTGCTGCTCACCACGTCCTGCACCCATGCGCTCGAGATGTGTTCCCTGCTGCTCGACCTGGCGCCCGGCGACGAGGTGATCGTCCCCTCGTTCACCTTCGTCTCGACCGCCAACGCCTTCGCGCTGCGCGGCGCCCGGCCGGTCTTCGCCGACGTCCGCCCCGACACCCTGAACCTCGACGAGTCGCTGCTGCCCGACCTGATCGGGCCGCGCACGCGAGCCATCGTGGCGGTGCATTACGCCGGTGTCGGTTGCGAGATGGCGGCCATCCTCGCGCTCGCCGGCCGCCACGGCCTCGCCGTGGTGGAGGACAACGCCCACGGCCTGTTCGGCAAGCACGGCGGCACCAAGCTTGGCACCTTTGGCGGCCTCGCCACGCTCTCTTTCCACGAAACCAAGAACGTCACCTGCGGCGAGGGCGGCGCCTTGATCGTCAACGACGCCCGTTACCTCGAGCGCGCCGAGACGGTGCGCCAGAAGGGGACCAACCGCAGCCAGTTCTTCCGCGGCATGGTGGACAAGTACAGCTGGGTGGACCTGGGTTCGAGCTACCTGCCCTCCGACATGCTGGCCGCGTTCCTGCTGGCCCAGCTCGAAGCCCGCGACCGCATCCAGGCGGCGCGCCGCCGGCTCTGGCAGCGCTATGAGCAGGAGCTGGCCTCCTGGGCGGCGGCCAACGGCGCGCGCCTGCCGGTGGTGCCGCCCGGTTGCGAGCAGCCCTTCCACCTCTTCTACCTGCTGTTACCCTCGCTCGCCGCACGCCAGGCGCTCATCGCCCATCTGCGCGGCCACGGCATCCTCGCCGCTTTCCACTACGTGCCGTTGCACCTCTCCGCCTATGGCCGCCAGGCCGCCGCGCGCTGGCGCGACTGCCCGGTCGCGGCCGACGTCGCCGACCGCCTGGTGCGTCTCCCTCTCTTCTACGATCTCTCCGCCGCCGACCAGTCGCGCGTCATCGCGGCGGTGCAGGCCTTCCAACCTTAGGAGCATCGGGAGCATCGCCGCTGGCAGCTGCACTCGGCAGGGCAGCGGCCTCGAAGATCAGCAGCGAGATCGGCTTCACCGGGCCGGGGATCGAGCTCGTACCCAGCCAGCGGGCGCGGAGCCCGATCGACGCCAAGGAGCGCTCGGTGGCCGCTGCGGCAGCCGGCGGTGGCCGCTGTGAAAGCACCGCGACCTTCGTGCCCGGCAACAGCCTCTGGCCGCCGCACATCCTGCCGCCGGCCACGTCGGGGAACTTGAAGGTCACCAGGCGCGCGCACAGCCGCCAGGCGCAGGCCAGCGAGTCGTAGAAGTAGCCGTCCTCCTCGTCCATGGAGTACCAGAGACGCAGATGCAGGCTGGGATCCGCGGCCTGTAGCCGGCTCAGCGTGTCGTCGATCTGCCGGAAGAAGCGAAAGGAATCGTCGTAGCCGTTGTGGCTGGCGCTCTGCGAGAGGTTGTTGGTCAGCAGCAGCGAGGCGAGCAGCGACGCCACGACCAGCGACGCCGGGCGCAGGCCGCGCCATCCGGCCGCAACCACCGCCACGGCGACCGCCCCGGCCGCCAGGGGCAGCGCGAGGCTCGGGATCGTGCCCGCATCCCAAGGCCGCGGCAGCGCGACGCCGGCCGGCGCCAGCACCGCGGCCGCGCCCACGGCCAGACCGCCGAAGGCCCGCGGCGTCAGCCGATCCACGATCGGCGCCAGCTGGCAGGCGAGCGCCAGGCAGGCCGGCGGCAGCAGCAGGACGGCGTAGTAGGAGTACTCGAGCGTGACCCCGTGCGGTTCCAGCTCGAAAGCCGCCAGCACCGCGCAGAGCGCCAGGTATTGGAGCTGCGCGAAGACCCGCACTCCCGCGGCCCCGCCGCCAGGCACCGCGCTGGCCGTGGGCAAGTGCCGCGCCCAGGGCCGCCGCACCAGCGCCGCAAGGCTGCCGCCGAGCACGATCGCAGGGAACGCCAGCCAGCCGGCCCGCGGCCCCCAATCGGCGATCGGGTGCTTGAAGATGCTCGGTTGCTGGGAAAACGACCAGAGCCAGGTGACCGTCGGTTTCAGGAACAGCTTCGAGCCGTGTCCCCAGAGCCAGCCCGCGGCGTCGAAAGCGGCGAAGGCCGCGCCGCCGCCGCCGGCCGCCCACAGCGCCGCCGGCAGCAGCCGGTGCCGCGCGCCATGGCGATTGAGCACCAGGAAATGCGCCGCCAACAGCGGCAGATAGAGACCGTAGAACAGGTTGGCGGCGACGACCGCCACCGCCGCCGCGCCGGCCATCGCCAGCAGGACGTCAGCGGTGCGGCCGGCGGTACGGCTGGCGGCGGCGGCGACGGCGGCCAGGGCCAGCAGATAGTAGGTGAGGCCGAACCCGGGCACGTAGTTGCTGCCGATGGCTTGCAGGAAGAAGGGTTGGCAGCCGAGCACCACGCTGGCGAGCAGCGCGCCGCGCCTCCCGGCATAGATCCTGGCGGAGCCATAGAAGGCGGCGATGGCGCAGGCGTACAGACCGAGGTGCAGGACCAGGTTCGCGGGCACCGCCGGCAGGAGCGCGCGCAGCGCGTAGCCGGGCAGGATCACCGACAGGCGCGACGAGTAGTACTCGTTCCAGGCCTCTTGCAGGTAGACGCGCGCAAAGCGGAAGTAGCCGTAGTAGATCCACGGATCGCGGCCGAAGCCGTCGAACAGCCAGCGATGATCGAGCGCTGCCTGCGCCAGGGGCAGCGACGCGAGCAGCGCTCCATACCAGGGAAGCAGCCGATGCCGGCCGCTCGCGGCTGCCGCACCGCCCACCGGCCCGGCAACGCGGCCGGCCGCACGCCGCCAGGGCCAGGATCTCATTGCCCGATATCTCTATCACGTCGGGCCACGGTGCCCCGCCGCCCGGTTGGCGTGCTGCCCTGACATCAGCGGAGCGCCTAGAGAATCCCCGCGATCAGGCGGCCGACGTAGACGAGGCCGGCCAGGGCGTGCGCTCCCAGCAGGCTCCACGCGGCCCATGAGCGGCCCGACCGGGGAGCCGCGATCAGCACCACCGCGCTCTCGACGAAGAGCAGATAGTTGGCCGTGTAGGAGGCCCAGAAGAAGTTGCCGTGGGTGAACCGCGGTCCCGGCTCGGCGAGCCATGCCATCTGCAGCACGGCGACGAGCAGGACCGACCATGCCAGCGCCAACGGTTCCTGCCGCCGCGCCAGGCGGAAATGGAGCGCCAGGACGGCCAGCGGGAAGGCGACGCTCAGCAAGAGCGAGACCGGGATGTGGGGGGAATAGAGACGCCAGACCGCGAGCGGATCGACCGCGATGGCGCTCCCCGTCGCTCCCAGGCGCGAGGCCTGCCAGGCGAGGGCGCCGGCCGCCGGCCCGATCAGCAGAGCGGCAACGAGCGCCGGTCGCCGCCAGCCGGCCGCACCGGCGGGCAGGCCGCGGCGCAGCCGCTCGGCGAGCTGCGCCAGCCAGCAGGGGAGCAGTGCCAGCACGTAGTTGGGCTTGGTCAGGACGGCGAGCAGCGTCAGGGCGCCGGCGCCGGCAGCATTGCGGGGTGGTGCCGTGGGGGTCAGGCTCGAGGCGGCGCGAAACAGCAGGAAGGCGAGGGGCAGCACGACGATCGAGGTCGGGTTGTGCCAGACGTTGGGGCTGACCTGGCCGAGATACACTTCCGGGAATTTCCACCAGTTGAAGAGCGGCATCGCGAAGAGCAGGCCGAGGGCGGCGAAGAAGGCGCCGGCGCTGGCGCCGGCTTCGCGGATGCGCCGGAAGGTCAGGACGACCTTCGCCACCACCGCCGCGGTGGTGATCGCGATGGCGGCGAGGTCGAGCGCTCCCGCGCGGTTCACGGGCGCCGCCAGCCCGCATACCAGGACCTCGAAAAGGAAGTGGGGCGGCAGACCGCCCCCGTGGCAGAAGGCGCGAGCGAACGCGACGTGCTGCGAGAAATCGCTGAGCGGAGAACGCAGCTGGCGCGAGAAGACGGCCAGCGACGTGCCGCCTGCCACCAGGCCGAGCGTCCACTGCGCAGCCACGTCCGGAGCTGCTCCTGGCTTCCTCATCGCTGGGCGACGGTGCGGGCGGCGGTCCCCTCGCCCGCCGGCGGCCTGCGGCTACTGCCTATCCGCCGCCGGGGCCGCGTCCGCGGGGTGCGCGGCGTCGTAGGCCGCAATGTCCGCGTCGTCGAGGTGCTCCGCCTTCCACACCATGGCGCGGTGGATGCGGTGCCAGCCGCTGGGGTGGTCGTAGAACACCCACTCCTCGATCGGGCCGGGCACCATCTTGCGGTACTCGGACAGGTGCAGGGCCGCTTGCGCGAAGCCGTCGGGCTGGCGCGAGGTGTTGATGCCGTAATTGTCCGCCTCGGCCTCCATGGTGCGGGTGACGGTGTTCTGCACCGGCGTCAGCACGAACGCATACACGGAGAGCAGTGCGGCCAGCAGCGGCAGGCCGGCCACGTCGGCCACGTCGCGGATACCCCAGCGCGCGCCGCGACCGGCCTGCAGCCTGGCGAAGGACCAGCGGACGAAGGCGAAACCGCCGACGATGATGATGCCGATGAAGACCATTCCCTTGTAGACGTGATGCATGACGTAATGGCCCATCTCGTGGCCCAGCACCGCCAGGATCTCCTCCCGCGAGCCACGGTTCATCAGGTTGTCGTTCATGCTGATCTGCGTGGTGCCGAGCAGGCCGCTCACGTGTGCGCTCATGCGCTTGGTTTGCTTCGAGGCGTCGAATTCATACACGTCGGTGGCCGGGATGCCGTTGGCCCGCGCCATGGACAGGATGTCGTGCTTGAGTGGACTCTCGGCGAGCGGCTTGAAATGATTGAACACCGGCTCCAGGTAGACCGGCGCGATGGCCACGGCGAACATGCTGAAGCCGATGAGGACGAGCGCTCCCCAGAGCCACCAGGTGCGCGGCGCCCTGCGCATGACGGCATAGATCGCTACCAGGGCGATGGTGCCAAGGACCAATGCGATCGCCAGCTCCTTCAGCTGGTCGCCGAGCCAGGCGCTCATGTCCTGATTGGACATGCCGTACTGGTGCTCACGGTAGTAACTCTCGTAGGCGTTCCATGGCAACAGCACGACGGTGGTGAGCAGGATGTACAGCACCGAGTAAATGGCCGTGTGCAGCCATTTCCAAGGCGTGAAGAGCTCCGCCAAGTCCCGCACCCTCGCCGACAGCCCGGTGCCCAGGTACAGCCACGCCACGGCGAGGCCAATCAGGAAATCCCACAGGAGGAGCCAATAGCCGCCCTCGAAGTAAGCGTCGGACTTGGCACGCGCCGCCGGCGAGAGCCGGGCGAGATAGGCGGTGGTGGCCGCGTCGGGATCGAAATGTGAGGCGGCGGTTGCCGCCCGCGGCGCCGCGTCAGGCGCCGTCGGCGCCGGCGCTGCCGATGCCAGAGCGACCATCGCGAGCAATGCGGCGACCGTCGCCGGCAGCACGACTTTCAGACGTTTCATCAGCCCCTCCTTGACGGATAGCGCGTCGGGCACGCCAGCCAATACGGGTCGTCCGCGAGATTGTTTCCTGCCGGCAGTCTACCGGCGAGCGTACACCGGCGGCCAGCTCCGGGGAGCCGGCCCCAGGCGCATGTTAGGATCGGGGCGCGTCGCGGCACTGCCGCCGCCAAGCGGCCGGTGCGCCGCAGACCAGCTTTCAGCTCGCGAGGTGCAGCATGAAGCTAACCGTCAACGGCAAAGACCACGAGATCGCGGTGCCGGAGGACATGCCGCTGCTGTGGGTGCTGCGCGACCTGCTCGGCCTGACCGGCACCAAGTACGGCTGTGGCATGGCGCAATGCGGCGCCTGCACCGTGTTGGTGGACGGCAGCCCCATCCGCTCCTGCGTGCGGCCGGCGGCGGCGTTCGCCGGACGCTCGATCACCACCATCGAGGGCCTGAGCGCCGACGGCGACCATCCGGTCCAGCGTGCCTGGACCGAGGTCGACGTGGTGCAGTGCGGCTACTGCCAGTCCGGCCAGATCCTGGTGGCGACGGCCCTGCTGGCGGCGAAGCCGCGGCCCACCGACGCCGACATCGACGCCGCGCTAAGCGGCAACCTCTGCCGTTGCGGCACCTACCAGCGCATCCGCGCCGCCGTGCACCGCGCCGCCGAGTTGCTGGCCGGCGCCCCCGGGGAGACGACGCATCATGTCTCCTGAGGCCGGCATCTCGCGGCGCGTCTTCATCAAGACCTCGACGGCGGTCGCCGGCGGCCTGGTGGTCGGCTTCTTCGTGCCGGCCGGGATGCGCCGCTTTGCCCTGGCGCAGGGTGGCCCTCCCGCCCAGGCCGCCCAGGGGGCGCCGCTGCCGCCCGCCAATGCCTTCCTGCGCATCGGCAGCGACGACAGCGTCACCGTGCTGCTGGCCCATTCCGAGATGGGCCAGGGGATCTGGACGACCCTGCCGATGTTGATCAACGAGGAGTTGGGAGCCGACTGGAGCCGCTTCCGCGTCGAGCACGCGCCGGCGGCGGCGGCCTATCACTCGACGGTCTTCCCGATCCAGATGACCGGCGGCTCGACCACGACCTGGTCCGAGTTCGACCGCTATCGCCAGGTCGGCGCCGTGACGCGCAGCCTGCTGGTGGCGGCCGCCGCGGCAGAGTGGAGAGTGGCGCCGGGCGACTGCCGAACCGAGAACGGCTTCGTGCACTGCGGCGCCCGGCGCGCCGCCTATGGGGCGCTGGCCGAGGCGGCGGCGAAGCTGCCGCCCCCCGACCGTGTCATCCTCAAGGCGCCGGCCGACTGGCAGGTCATCGGCAAGCCGACCCGCCGCCTCGACACTCCGGAGAAGATCACCGGCCGCGCCGTGTATGGGCTCGACGTGCGCCTGCCGGGGATGCTGACCGCGGTCGTGGCGCACCCGCCGACTTTCGGCGGCACGGTGCGCGGCTTCGACGGGGCCGCGGCGCTGGCGCTGCCCGGCGTGCGGGCGGTCTTCGCGGTGCCGTCGGGAGTCGCCGTCGCCGCCGATCATTTCTGGGCCGCCAAGCGCGGCCGCGACGTGTTGCAGGTCGATTGGGAGCTGGGTCCGCATGCCGGCATCGACACGGCGGAGCTGCGCGAGACCTACCGCGAGCGGTCCAGGACGCCCGGCGTCAAGGCCGCCGCCGCCGGCGACGTCGAGCGCGCGCTAAGCGCGGCGAGCCTCGCCCCCGCCGCGACCGCCCCCGCCCCGACCACCGCGCCGGCCGCGTCCGCGCCGGTCACCGTCACCGCCGAGTACACGGTGCCGTACCTGGCGCATGCGCCGATGGAGCCGCTCAACTGCACGGTGCGCCGCACCGCCGAAGGCTGCGAGGTATGGACCGGGACGCAGTTCCAGACCGTCGATCAGCAACGGGTGGCGGCGATCCTCGGTCTGCGGCCGGAGCAGGTGGCGATCCATACCACGTTCCTCGGCGGCGGCTTCGGCCGGCGGGCGAACGTCGCGTCGGACTTCGTGGTGGAGGCCACCCACGTGGCCAAGGGCCTCGACCGGCCGGTCAAGCTGGTGTGGACGCGCGAGGACGACATCCGCGGTGGCTACTACCGCCCGATGGCGGTCCATCGCCTGGATGCGGTGCTGGGACCGGCGGACGCATCGACCACGGAGCCCCCGGGGCTCGCACCGCGCGCCTGGCGGCAGCGCATCGTGTCGCAGTCGATCGTGGCCGGCTCGCCGTTCGCGGCGATGATCAAGGACGGAGTCGACCCCACCTGCGTCGAAGGGGCCGCCGACAGCCCTTACGTCACCGCCATCCCCGATCATCGGGTGGACCTGCACGCGGTCGCCAACGGGGTGCCCGTCCTCTGGTGGCGATCGGTCGGCCACACCCACACCGCTTTCGCGGTCGAATCGTTCGTCGACGAGCTGGCGCACGCGGCGCGGCGGGATCCCCTGGAATTCCGCCGGGCGCTGCTCGCCAAGTCGCCGCGGGTCCGCGCGGTGCTCGAGCTGGCTGCCGCCAAGGCCGGCTGGGGCAGCCCGCCGCCGCCCGGCACCGGCCGCGGCCTCGCCGTCCACGAGTCGTTCGGGAGCATCGTCGCGCAGGTTGCCGAGGTCGCCGTCGAGGGCGGTCAGATCCGGGTGCGGCGGGTCACCGCCGCGGTCGATTGCGGCATCTGCGTCAACCCGCTCGGCGTCCGCGCGCAGATCGAGTCCGCCGTCGTCTTCGGTCTCTCGGCGGCGCTGCACTCCGAGCTGACGATGAAGGCAGGCCGGGTCGTCGAGAGCAACTTCCATGACTACCGGGTCCTGCGCCTGCACGAGATGCCGCAGGTCGAGGTCCATATCGTCGACAGCCGCGAGAAGTCCGGCGGCGCCGGCGAGCCCGGTACGCCGCCGATCGCGCCGGCGGTGGCGAACGCCGTCTTCGCGCTGACCGGCAAGCGGCTGCGCCGGCTGCCGCTGCGGCTCGCCTGAGGACGCCTTAGGAGATGTGCGCCATGCGAGGGAGGAAGCGGAGCACGCCAGCGCCGGCGGCCGTGGTGCTGTTGCTCGCCGCCATGCTGCCGTTCGCCGGCACGGCGGCGCTCGGCGGCCGCGGCCTGACGGCAGCTGAGCTGCCGGACCGGGCGGCGGCGCTCGCCGCCTTTGACACGATTCAGGCCGTGCTGCAGCACCCGCGCTGCCAGAACTGCCACATCCCGGGCGACGCGCCGCTGCAACTCGACACCGGCACCGCCCACGCCCAGAACGTGCAGCGCGGCCCCGAGGGCAGGGGGGCACCCGGCCTGCCGTGCTCGACCTGCCACGCCGCGAGCAACCCGCCGGCGAGCTACGGACCCCACATGCCGCCCGGTGCGCCTGGCTGGCGCCTGCCGCCGCCGGAGCGGAAGATGGTGTTCATCGGGCTGTCGAAAGCGGAGCTCTGCGCGACGATCAAGGACCCGCGCCGCAATGGCGGCAGGGACTTCGCGGCGCTGCTCGAGCACGTGAGCCACGACAAGCTGGTGCTCTGGGGCTGGGACCCGGGCGTGGGCCGTGCCCCGGTCGCCATCCCTCACGACGTCTTCGTCGCCGGCTTCAAGGCCTGGATCGCGGGCGGCGCGCCGTGTCCCGCGGCCGGTGGTTCCCCGGCGGCGAAGTGATCTCTCCCGCGGGCGGCGCGGCTCCGCATGGAATGACAGGAGGGCAACGATGAGCGTGCAAGCGTCGGCTCGGCGGGTTTCGGGATGGTGGCTGGTGGTGGTGTTCGTGGTGGGCGGGGCGACCGGCGCCTATGCCGCGAAGAAGGTGACGCTGAGCCCGGGCCTCTTCGCCGGCAAGCCGCCGGCGGAAGCGGCGGCGAACCTGCTCGGCGCCGCGAGGGTGCTGGCCGAGAAGGGCAGTTGGGAGAACATCGCGGTGGGCCGCGTCTACTACCTCTCCGGCAAGAAGGCCGAGGGGCAGGCGATCTTCGACACGGTCACCGGGGGCAAGTCGGATCCCGGGGACTGGATCCGCATCGGCCGCGTCTACTACGAGGCAGGCGAGTGGGACAAGGCGCGGCCGGTCTTCGACAAGGTGCTGAAAATGAAGCCCGACGACGAGGACTGGCTGGCGGAGATCGGCACCTATTACATCCTCAAGGGCGATCGCGCGCAGGGCGAGGAGCTCCTCACCCGCTCCTACCAGCGCGAGCCCAACGCCTTCTGGAACGCGCTCAAGGCGGCGGGGGCCTACCTCAAGGTCGTGCCGCAGATCTGAGCTCCGGCGCGGCGCCGTGGCCGCGCGCTCCGGCAATGCCTGAACCTTCGTTCCCCCACGCGCCGTGGCGGCCGCGCACCCGCCGGCGCGCGGCTGCCGGCGCGTCATGAATGGGCTGACGAGGTTGGCGGCCTCGGTCCGCTACCTCCTGTGGCGGCCACTGCTGCGCCGGCGGCTCGGCCGAGTGGTGGTCGAGGAAGTCGGCGGCATGCCGCTGCTGGTGCTCCCCGAAGTCTTCAATCCGGCGGTATTCCGCACCGGCGCCCAGCTCGCGCAGGCGGTGCTTTGCTGGGCGCCGGCGGCGCACGGCCCGGCCGCCGCCATCCGGGTGCTGGACCTCGGGACCGGCAGCGGCGTCGGCGCGGTCTTTGCCGCTCGGCGCGGCTTCCGGGTGATGGCGGTGGACATCAACCCCCAGGCGGTGCGCTGCGCCCGCATGAATGCCCTGCTGCACCGGCTGGAAGGAACGATCGAGGTGCGCCAGGGTGACCTCTTCGGTCCCGTGGCCGGCGAGCGCTTCGACCTCGTGCTGTTCAACCCGCCTTTCTTCCGCGGCCAGCCGGTGTCCGACCTCGACCGCGCCTGGCGCAGCACCGATGTCCTCGAACGCTTCGCGGCCGGCGTGCGCGGGGTGCTACAGCCCGTGGGCGAGGTGCTGGTGGCGCTGTCGACCGACGGCCAGGGCGAGGCGCTGCTGCACGGTCTGGGCGAGGCCGGCCTGGCGCTCGACGTCGCCGTCCGCCGCGACTTCGGCAACGAGGTGGTGACCGTCTATCGGGCGCGCCCGACCGAGGCTACCGAGGCAGCCGAGCCGGTCAAGCGGCGAGCGCCGCCGAGCCGGGTCGCTGCCGGCGAGTTGCCAGCCGTCCTGGTAGGCGCCCCGGCCGTGGATCGTGGCCAACCCATAGCCGGCGCCGGCCGGGCCGGCGCTGCGCGGTGGCGCCCGTGACCGGCCCGAGGCACCGCCGCCCGGCTGTCCTGCTGATCAATCCGCGCATCTGCTCGCGGCGGTCGATCCGCCTGCCGCTCTCGCTGCTGGCCCTCGGCGCGGCGCTCGAGGGCGAATACCGCTACCAGCTGCTCGACGGCAACGTCGATGCCGATGCCGGCGGCAGCGCTCTCGGCTTCCTGGCGGCGGCGGGCGAGGCGGTGGCCGGCGTCAGCGTCATGCCGGGGCCGCAGGTCGGGCCGGCGATCGCGATCTCGACGGCGATTCGCGCCGCCCATCCGGGGGTGCCGATCGTCTGGGGCGGCTATTTCCCGACGCTCTATCCCGGCGCGGCGATCCATGCGCCCTACGTCGACTACGTGGTGCGCGGGCAGGGCGAGGACACCTTCCGCGAGCTGCTGGCGGCGCTTGCCGGCGGCGGCCCGCACGGCGGCCCGAACGGCGGCCCGAACGGGGCCGCTCGCGACCTCGCCGCACTGGCCGCGATCAGGGGCCTGACCTGGAAGGACGAGGACGGTACGGTCGTCCACAACGCGGACCGCGCCTTCCGGCCTCCGGACGAGCTGCCGCCGCTGCCCTACGAGCGGGTCGGCGACGTCGCGCGGTACCTGCGGCCGAGCTTCATGGGCAGCCGAACGGCCGTCCACCAGGCGGCGATCGGTTGCCGGTACCACTGCGAGTTCTGCGGCGTCGTCTCGATGTGGAACGGCTTCACCCGTCTGCAGGGAGCTGCCCGATTGGCTGCGGCCGGCGCCGAGCTGCGCGACCGCTGGGGAGCCACCGCGTTGCAGTTCTACGACCACAACTTCTTCGACACCGAAGAAGGCAGCATCCCGCTGCTCGCGGCGCTGGAGGGTTTGGGGCTGCCCTGGTGGTGCTACGCCCGCGCCGACACCCTGGCCGGATTCTCCGCTCGCACCTGGCAGCGGATCCGCCGCAGCCGGCTCGCCATGGCCTACATCGGCGCCGAATCGGCGAGCGACGAGGCGCTGCGGCGGATGAAGAAGGGCTCGCGGGTCGAGCACACCCTCGAGGTGGCGCACCGCTGCCGCGAGCACGGCGTCATCCCGGAGCTCTCGTTCATCCTGGGCGGTCCGGACGGCGACCAGGCGGCGGAGATCGAGAGCACCTTTCGGTTCATCCGGCGGATCAAGGCGATCCATCCCGAGAGCGAGGTGGTGCTCTACTTCTACAGTCCCACGCCGCGGCGCGAGCCGGCCTCCGAGCTCACCCGCGCCGCCGGCCGGCGCCTGCCGGTGCTCGAGCGCTACGGACCGGACGGGCCCGAGCTGCCGTCGACGCCCGAGGAGTGGACCGAGCCGCGCTGGCTCGACTACGTCTGCCACCGCGACGCGCCATGGCTCACCCCGCGCCTGCGGCGCCGCGTGCACGACTTCGCCACCGTCCTGGGCTGCCGTTTCCCCACCGTCCAGGACCACCACACCCCGGCCTGGGGCAAGGCCCTGTTGCGCGGCCTGGCGAGCTGGCGCTATCGCACCGGCCGCTACGGCGGCGCCTGGGAGCTGGCGCTCGCCAAGCGCCTGCTCGACCCGCGCGAGCCCCAGCGCGAGAGCCTCTGAGGGGCGCCGGGCACAGACCACTGGTTGCCCCGACTAGGCTATGCCGCTCCTCGTCGCCGGAGTGAACGAGATGGGCGATCGTGATCGAGCTGGCTGTCACCTCAGTGGTGGCGGTTGCCGACGTGACACAGATGCCGCTCCTCGTGGGATCGGGGAGAGTGATATCGGAGAGACTGTAAATCTGCCAAGCCAGGAGAGGTCGTTCTCACCGCCGGCCCGAGGTGTCGGGAATCTGGGGCGCTGACGGGGCTGCTCAGGCGCTCGACAGCGGCGCCGCGGCGGTGAAGAGGATGCGGCCGTGATCCGGTCCTGCGCCCGCGGCGGAGGCGGGCGGCTTCTACGGGTTCACTCTCCACTCTCGAGTTCCTTCCAAAGAGCGCCGGCCAGGCGTTGACTGGCCGCCGCGAGATCGGGCTCAGAGGCGTCATAGCTCCTGGTGGCGATGAACTCGCGAAAGCTTGAATGGTAGAGCTGATAGCGCTGCTCGTGGCGACCGAGAAGCTCTACCTGTGAAACGGTGATCAAGCTTTCCCAGTCCCGGAGCACGGCGAGGACACGACCTTCACCAATGCCGGAGAAGGCAGAGATACGCTTGACCGATGCCGGTTCCGCGAGGTTCGTAAGAATAGCCATGACCGGGAGGTGATCGGAGATCCATCGTAACTCGTCACGGTCGCGCATTCTTCGCCAGAGGTCTTCGTAGAAATGGTACAGTCCTTGCGGCAAGAAATTCAGTGTCTGTCTCTCGAAGGCGCCGCTCTCGATTTCAGCGAGCAGGTGGCGGAGGTAGAGGAAATTGCCCTCACTCCTGGCTGTGATCATGGCAATGAATGACTGACGATCGAGGTGCTGCGCAGTGATAAAAGCGTCAATGGATGGAGAACCCATCTTGGCGGCGACGAAGGCGGCCACATCGGCCATGTTATCCGACGAAGCTGGTCCAACCTCCAGGATCTGGTACTGGGTGTCAATGTGCAGCGCCGGCGCAAAGGTGCGAGCCGACACCACGAAGTAAATGCCGCGAGGGAGCGTTATGGGCAAATGGAGGGCGTTCGTGCCGGCACCCCCGAGCGGGTCCGGTTCTGCCTGGTCGAGGCCACTGACCAGGATCACTGCTCTTTGCCCGGCTGGAAGCTGCCGGGAGACAATTGTCAGGATATGCTCGAGGAATCGTGAGTCCTGTCTCGCCTCTGGAGGCAGGGTGGGATATTCGAGGCGGTACTGTGCAATGAGCTGGGCACAGACACTGCCGAGGAACTGGTCAGTCCTGGTGATGGCTTGAGCACGAATATTGAAGTGGTGAATACAGCGCCGCCGCCGAGACATCTCTGCCATGAAGGCCGTCAACCCGACTCCCGGGACGCCGCGCAGGAGGAAATAGCCGCACGGATTGGTTTCGAGGAAGCGGTCAACGGCTGCAAAGAGCCAACTCCTGCCGACGAAGCCAGCAGACTTTTCGGCGATAAACTCCGAGAAATCAATGATGTAGCGAAGGATCTCCTCGGGCACCGCTGGCACACCTGCTGGTGGTGCGGGAAGAGAGAACAGTCTTCCGGAAGGGCTGCGCAGGAAGACCACCGGGGCCGCCCAGGTGATAGATGTCGGGTCGCGCACGAAGATGGCCAGCCTGCCTTCATTGGCAGCAGCCTCAACTGGAGCGCCGGCGACGAGCCGCTCGTAGAAAGCCGAACTGAAAGCGATCGCATCGAGGTCCGCTACGACGAATTGCATGGAGATGACCGCGGGAACGCCGGCCATGACCAGCGCGGTTGCCACACTGGCAAAGGGGTTAACACCCTCTCGGCGGTTCACGGGGCCGCCACCGCAAGTGCTGAGCACGACAAGGCGAAGTGGTTCGAAGTCGCGCAGAAGCTCGGCAAAGACTTCGCCAGGGACGGTGTTCAAGCCACCAGATGCATCCTCCAAGAGGATCTCCCCGACGCCCGAGTCGGGTGAGAATCTACCGTGGCCTATGAAATGGAGGACATGCACCGGTGCTTGAAGGAGCGCCCGCCGGAGTGACTCGAGGGTGACGTGAGGAAGATACACGACCTCGATGCCAGGGTGCCCGTTGAGCGCGGCACGGATCAGGCGACTCTCATGCTCAATCGCGAGCAGAGGAAGACCCCCCGGTAGGGCACTCACAATAAGAACGCGGAGAGGAAGTTCGACGGCGAAGGACCGCAAGGGGCGGGGCACGTCGAGAGTGCGAACGATTGGGGTCATCCTGCCGCGGCCCAGGAACTCGTGGCGGTCGTGCCAGTATAAGAGCTCCCACGGTAAGCTCGATAACAGCGCGAGCACAGGGTCCGAGACATCGAAGTGGAGGCTCAGACGGAGGTTGCGCTTGGGCGATACCGACACCCACCCAAGGCTGCGGAGGTAGAGGTCCCGTACGGGTCCGTTGAAGAGGGCTTGAAAGAGTAGGGCGCCGACCTTGCGGGCAGAGTCAGCGCGATCGGCGTCGCGAGTGGCTCGCGATAGGCTTTGTGCGATCTCGGCGAGGAGAGGCTCAGGGTCGCCGCCCGGAGGGAGCAGCTGAAGCTCACTTTGACCGATTCCGGCGGGAGAATCGAGGACGAGAACGACGTAGCGCCCTTTGGGCTGGCATTCAATTTTGATTGAGAAGTCGGCGCTTAGCTCGGTATCCTTGCCGGCAGCCGCAGGCCGACAAGTGGCGACGAAACTCATCGCGACGGTCTGACTAGTACCAATATCAATGGCCAGGTTCCTGCGTGTCCTCTGAATGTCGGGAAGCTCAGTTTCTGGGCTAGCCTGCAGAATGTGGGCGGCACGGGCTTTGAGTCGTGCTGCCTCGGCCTCGTGACCCATGTGCTTGAGCAGGAACGCGAGATTGCTCAGGTCGGCGGCGACCTCGGAATGGCCAGCGCCAAGGCACTCTTCGTCGATTGCCAGCGCAGCTCGATAGAGCTGTTCTGCCTCATCGAGGCGCCCCATGGCCTTGAGGACTGATGCAAGATTGCTACTCTCAACTGCAACTGAGCGGTCTCGGCGGCCGCGAGTTGTCACCGCGATCTCGATTGCGCGACGGAATTGCAGCTCGGCCTCGGTGAATAGGCCCTTGATCTGGAGCATGATCCCCAGGCGGTTTCGCAAGCGCGACGTAGAATCCAGTATCCCCTCGCGGTCGGCATGTTCTAGCACCGTCACTGCATGGGGACGCAAGGCGTCCCAGCCAGACCAAGTATGCAGAGCTTCTGGATCGACGGGCAAGAAGTTGTCGGCCAAGCGCAAGGATCGCTCGACCCATGCCTGCCGGCGCGCCACAGGGATACGACCGCGAAGCACTTCCTGCACCATGCGATGGACTGACAGCTCGCGACTCCGTCGGGCGATCAGGGAGTAGCTTGCGAGATCGGCTAGCGCCATGTTCAGCGTCTGGTGAGAGGGAGCCTGAGCGGTTTCCTCGCACAGAAGGTCCGCCGCCTCGTGGACCAGACGTTCGTCGGCGAGCATCGATAGAGGGATGGGCTCAGGAGCGAGGTGGGCGGTCAGCCGCAGGAGGGCGCCGGCGACTGGATTGAGGCGATGGAAAGATTTTTGCCACGTTACCGCAATCGATGCTGGATACTGAATCACAAGCTCGTCGTACCACTCGAGAACATCTTGCCGCTCGTGTGCCCATGAGTCAAGATATGCTGCGAGACTCATCTGATTGGCTGCTATGTAGGCAGCTGCCTGCTCGAGGGCGAGAGGGAGGTGTCCAAGGGTATCGGCCAGAATCGCCGCCTGAGCCGCATCGTCGGGAGTCAACTCTCGTTTGCTGGCGGTGTGGTCGAGAAGGAATGCCACGGCCTCTGCGGCTGTGAGCAGCGGGACCGATAGCTCCCGCACGGTTCGCGGCCAGCGAGTGAAGCGTGACGCGATCAGGATATGGCCGCCAAGGAGACGGGGCAGAAGGTTTAGCACGGCGCGGGCAGCTTCTTCGGTGTCGGCGCCGTCGAGGATGAGAAGCCACCCAGGATGTTCGCGCAGCCAGCGGCCAACTGCAGCTATGGCATCCGCCTCCGGTGCCTGCCGCTCAGGCAGAAAAAGCAGATCCGGGCCGGCCAGAGAGTGGAGCTGGCCGCGCAATCCCTCTGGCGAGTCGGCACGGACCAGGAGCAAGGCCGAATAACGTGCGCCATACCGCCACGCGTACTCGATCGCGAGCCGCGTCTTGCCGATTCCTCCTAAGCCGCAAAGCAGGAACTCCCTGGCGGCCCCGGTCGCCCCGAGTGCGTTCGCGAGCTGCAACAACAGGTCGTCACGCCCCTTGAAAAGGTCTCCCAGCGAATCAGGGATGTTACGGACGAGGGGCAGCTCGGGGGATGGTAGAGGAAGCGGATCGGGTGGCAGTACCGGCTTCGGGCCGAGTGGTGGCTTGGGATGGTGGGGCTGGCCGGTGAGGTGGCGCAGGAGCTCCTCGTAACCGCGAGGCAGATCGAGGCGATATCGTGTGTAGCCGCGAAGTGGGCGGAGGATAAGGTCTGCGGAGAGATCCTCAAAGAGGACTGGAATCAGCCGGTCGTTCCACATGCCGGCGTCGTAGAGGTCTTGGATGAGAAGAACGCTCTCGAACTTGACGCCTCTTCCGGAGGCTGGGAGTTTGCCTGCCTTCGACTTGCGGTAGTAGCCCTCGGTGCAGACCACGAGGATGAATGCGGCCTTATCGAGCTGGTTGTCCATCCACTGCGGCCAGCCCTCGGAGGGATGTGGCTCGTACTTGTCGAAAGCGCAGTCGAATCCGGAGCTGGTAAGGCGCTCTGCCAAGGCGAGCACCTTGGCATCGAGGAGGTCGGAGTCGTGGCTGTAGCTGAAAAAAACTCTCGAACGGGCCGATCCCGGCATGTCAGTTAGCTTAGCAGCGGAGGCTGGTCCTTGGTGCTGCACTGGGTGTGCAACTCGTGCGGTGGCGGTGCGCCGGGGTCCGTACCATGGGGCGCCGCGGGCTTGGCCGAGCTAGTGCTCGCGCTCCTCGACTTTCACCGGCCTAGCTGTCCAGCCGGGGAGGGCTGCGAGAGGGCGGCGCGAGCTGCCGACCCCCGGGCGTGCTGGCGGGCGTCCTCGGGGGTACGCTCACCTCTCCGAGCTACCGAGCGCCAGCGCCGCGCTGTTCTACGAGCGCCTCGCGCCGGACTTCGCTGCCGACCGCGACGGCGCGCATATCGCCGAAGAGATCGCTACCGCGGAAGGGCAGTGCGAACTCTGGTTGGAGGCAAAGCGCAACCCATCGCCTACCCGGTGGAGTGCGCCGCCGCGCGGGTGGGCTTCGCGACCGCGCCGGGCGGCTTTGCCACCGGAGTCGGCGCCTGGGACGACGGCGCGATGCGTGGGATGACGCCGCGGCCGGCGCCCGGCGGCGCGGGCCTGCCGTGCGCCCCGAGCCACCAGCTGCCGAGGAAGCCGAGCAGGCCGACCAGCGTCACCGCGCTCAGCGCCCAGGTCACCCGCCGCTTCAGGCTTGGGCTCTGGGAGAGCCGGGCGATGAGCGGCAAGCCGACCAGGGCGCTGGTGAGCGACGCCAGCACCGCGCCGGTTCCGGCCACCCAGGGACTGATGGTCCGCTGTGCGGCGAGCGCCGCGGCGGACGCCACCGCGCTCGAGCTGGAGAACAGCCCGCCCAGGACGCTCACCGAGTAGAAGCCGGCCTCGCCCAGGGTGCGCTGCGCCAGCGTGCCGGCGACCTGCAGACCGACGAAGAACAGCCCCAGCTGCAGGGCCGAGCGGATCGAGAACGGCGACTCCAGGCGAAGATCGGGGACCTCGGAGCCGGCCGCGGCGGGCCGGGTCCGCTTCGCGAAGGCCAGCGCCACGGCTGCCCCGAACATCAGCAGGAAAGGCAGCCAAGAGGCGAGGAGCGCGGGCGGCGCGACCAGCGCCAGCAGCACGGTGTTGCGCAGCAGCATGGCCGCGGTCGCCAGCAGGACGCCGCGAAAGGCCGAGTCCTCCAGGCCGCCCTCGGTCTCGCGCACCCGGACCGCCATGTCGCTGACCGTGACGGTGCTGTTGACCAGGCCGCCAAGGAAGCCCGTCAGCTCGATGCCGCGGGTGCCGTACAGCTTGAGCAGCACGTAGTTGGCGAAGCCGATGCCGGCGATGAGGATGACGATCACCAGCGCGGCGCGCGGATCGACCAGCTGCCAGGGGTCCACCGTCCCCGCCGGCAGGGCGGGGAAGATGACGAAGGTGAGGATCGCCAGCAGGATGGCCGAGCGCAGCTCGGTCTCGGTCAGCGCCTGGCTGAAGCCGGTGAGGGGCCGCTTCCAGGCCAGCAGGGCGGCCGTCACCACCGCCAGGGCCGAAGGGGTGAGGCGATGTCCCTGCCCGCAGAGGACGCCGGCGATGGTGATCAGGAACAGCGCGGCCGAGGTGGTCAGCTCCGAGACCTGGCGGGAGCGCAGGGCATGGAAGTTCAGGAAGACCACCAGGACGCCCACCAGGGCCAGGATCACCAGCGTGTAGCTCTCGCCGAGGAGGCCGGCGAGGCCGCCCAGCAGCGCGACGAAGGCGAAGGTACGGAGGCCGGCTTCCTTGCTGCGGCGCTCCCGCTCGAGGCCGACCATCAGGCCGAGCGCCAAGGCGAGGGCCAGCCGTTCGGCCGTGGGCGGGAAGGGGTAGCGCACGACCTCGGGAAGCATGTGCATTCAGACCCTCCCGTTCCTGGTGCTGTGAGCTACGAAAGCGGTTGCTCGGGGCGCAGCCAGCGGCCGAGGAGGCGTTCGACCGGCAGGGCGTAGGCATCCCTGGCGAGCCGCCAGCGGGCGAGGCGCTGGGCCGGACGGCGCCAGGCGCCGCCGGGCTCCCAGGCGACGTCCTGGTAGAACTTGAAGCGCTCGACCCGGCGGTGCTTGGCCGGGCTGACCCAGGGACCGGCCGAGCCGACGAAATCGAAGCGGGACCACTCGTCGAGGCTGGCAGGCAGAGCATAGCCGTCGCGCACCGCGGCGTCGGTCAGCGCCGAGCCCGGATAGGGTTTGAAATAGAAAATCGGCGTGGTGAAGCCGGGCGACAGGGCGCGCAGGCGCTTGGCGAGATCGAGCGTCGCGCGGACGCTCTCGTCGCTCTCGCCGGGAAAGCCGACGATGAACGGGAAGACGACGTCGACGCCGTGGCGCCGGCACTTCTCGGCGCTGCGCAGCACCTGCTCGAGCTTGATGTCCTTGCGGATGCGGTCGAGCATCTCCTGCGAGCCCGACTCGACGCCGACCAGCACGCGGCGCAGGCCCGAGCGCTTGCACTTCGCCATCACCTCCTCGGGCAGCCGGTCGCCCTGGTCGGCGCGCATGGTGGCCGCCCAGGTGATCGGCAGCCGGCGCCGCAGCAGCTCGTCGGCGACCGCGTCGACGCGGGCGGCGTAGGTGAAGTAGGTCTCGTCCTGGAACGACAGGTCGGCGAAACGGTAGCGGCGCCAGAGCGCCTCGACCTCGGCGCCGATGCGCTCGGGCTCGAGGCCCACCCAGCGGCGCTGGTAGACGAAGGGATCGGCGCAGAAGGCGCAGCGGAAGGCGCAGCCCTGCGAGGAGATGTAGTCGAGCTGGCGCTTGCCTTTCAGCTCGTAGTAGCCCTCGACTGCCAGCAGCCCGTAATCGTGGGCGCGGAAGGTGTTGACGTCGGCCAGCGGCCGCGCCGGGTTCTGCCGCACCTCGCCGGCGGCGTCGCGGTAGGCGATCCCCAGGCAGCCGTCAAGGGCGGTCACCGGCTCGCCCGCCGCCAGCCGGTCGACGATCTCGGCGAAGGCGGCCTCGCCCTGCCCCTGCACCGCGACGTCGACGCTGGGCTCCGCCAGGCACTCGCGCGCGAACATCGAGGGGTGCCAGCCGCCCCACACCACCGGCAGCTCGGGGCGGAGCGCCTTGGCCGCGCGCGACAAACGCACGGCGTCGGCGATCGGCGCCCCGGTCAGCACCGTGACTCCCAGGCAGAGCGCACCGTCGAGCCTGGCGCGCAGCGCCGCGACCGGATCGCTCTCCAGCCGGCCGTCGACGATCGTCACCTCGTAGCGCTCGGGATCGAGGTGCGAGCCGACGGCGACGACGGCCAGCGGCATGGTGTAGAAAACGGCGCGCGGGTTGTAGAGCACGACGCGGCGGCGCGCCGCCTCCCGGCCCGCCGGTTCGGCGTTCACGACCAGGCCTCCCGCCCCGCCCCGCCCAGACCGGCCGTGGCGCCGTCCCGGCCGCCCTGGCGCAAGCAGAGCGAGCAGACGCAGCGGCGGCAGATGGCGTCGCGCTCGACGTCGAGGCCGCGGCGCCAGGCCAGGGCCGCCGGCGAGTTGAGGATGGCGGCGAGGCCGCCGTCGCCGGGGCGCGCACGCTCGTCGCCGGCGACGGCGCCGGTCAGGAGGTTGCCCAGCGGCGGCTGGAAGAAGCAGGGCCGCACCGTGCCGTCGGCCTCGATCACCGCCGAGACCCAGGGCGCGTTGCAGGTGTTGGGATGGAAGTCGGCGCGGCCGAGCAGGGCGGCGAAATGTTGCAGCAGGCGCCGCTCGAGCTTGGCCGGGCTCTCGGCCAGGAAGCCGCCGGCGAAATCCGCGGCGCAGTCGCGGGACAGCGCCGCCAGTTCGGCGGCGAGCGGCTCGAGGTCCTCGGCCTGCAGGGCGATCTCGGCGGCGCGCCGGTCGTCCCAGCCGCCGGGGCGGTTGAAGGCCTCGCTGGTGACGTCGGCGGCGAGGAAGCTCAGCCGCTCGAGCCCGACGGCGTGGGCCGCGGCGACCGTGGCGCGCAGCTCGCGGTAGTTGGCGCGCTGCACGGTGCAGCGGCCGCTGACGCTGACCGCGGCGCCGCCGGCGGCGCGCACCGCGGCGACCCCGGCGGCCAGACGGTCGAAGGCGCGCGGCACGTTGCGGATCCGGTCGTGAACCTCGCGCGGACCGTCCAGGCTCACCACCACGTCGTCGCAGAACGCGGTCAGGCGGGCGGCGTCGCGCGCCAGCAGCAGGCCGGTCGACAGCAGCGTGATGCCGATGCCCGCGGCGCGCAGCGGCTCGCAGAGGCGCCACAGATCGGAGTGGAGCAGGGCCTCGCCGCCCGAGAGCACCACCCGCTCGACGCCCAGGCGCCGCCATTCCGGCAGCCAGCGCGCCAGGTCCGCCGGCGACAGCTCGCGGCGGCCGTGGTCGCGCCAGATGTCGCACATCAGGCAGCGGCAGTTGCAGCGGCTGTGCGGGTAGAGCACCAGCAGCGGCAGCCGGGTGATCGGATCGGCGCACGGCAGCGGCGCCGGAACGGCAAGAACTGCGGGAACGGCGGGAGCGCCGGGTGAGACGGCGCGGTCGGGCCGCGGGCGCGGGGCGAGCCGGGTCATCGGCTGGATGCCGTAGACGAGCCGCCGCCCGGCGCCGCGGCAGCGGCAGCGGCTGGAGGAGACTTGCGGACCAGCTCCGCCAGGTAGTGGTCGGCCAGCCAGGGGAGGGGCGGCAGCCGCTCGACGCGGCGCTCCAGCCGGTCGAGCGCCGCCAGCAGCCGTGGGTGACGAGCCGCCCAGGGAGCGAAGCTGGTGGTGGGCAGGAGGGCGCCCACGGCGCTCACCCGCAGCAGCCGGAAATCCGCTGCGAAGGCCCGCCGCAGCGTGCCGATCGAGGGATACCGCACGGTCAGGCCGCGCCACCGGACACCGCCGTGGCGGAGCCGCCGGAAGACCTCGCGCGGTTGCCCGCGGCGCAGCAGCCACAGCCATTCCCAGGGTGCCAGCGGACCCATGACGCAGAGCAGCACCGGCGCGCCAGGGCGCAGGCGCGCCGCCAGGGCGCGGGCGACAGCGGCCAGGTCGGCGACGCAGTTCAAGCCGCCGAAGTTGGCGAAGGCGCCGTCGAACGGCGGCGAGGCGGGTTCGGCGCCCAGGTCCTCGATGGCCAGCAGGCGCACCTCGCAGCCACCGGCGTTGCCGGGGCCGCCATTGCCAGAACGTGCATTGCCGGAATGGCCGTTGCCGGAGCCGCCGGCGTAGACTGCCGCGGCCCCGTCGGCCGCCAGCTTGCGCCGCGTCGTTTCCACCATGGCCGCCGCGGCGTCGGTCGCCACCACCCGCACGCCCCGGTGGGCCAGGTGCAGGGCATCCTCGCCGGTGCCGCAGCCCAGCTCGAGCACCCGGTCGCCGGGTGCGAAGTGGGCGTCGAGCCGGCGCCACACCGCGCGCCGCAGGCAGCCGCCAAGCGACGTGTCCGTGAAGCAGCGATCGTAATCCGCTGCCGCTGCTGCGAACGGCGATCCACCGTTGGCAGGTCTGGCCGCATCGGCAGCACCGGCAGCACCGGCAGCACCGGCCGCATCGGCGGCGCCGGCGAGTCCAGGGGCACCGGCGGCGCGCCTTGAGCCGACGACATTGGCGGCGCCGGTCGCGCCGGTCGCGTTGACGGCCCGGCCGGTGTCGGCAACGTCTGCCGCGCCCGTTGGATTCGCGGCGAGCATCGTTGCCGGCGCGGTGCCCGGGCTCACGCCTCGACCTCGCCGGCGAGCGCCAGCAGCGCGGCCTGGGCCTGTTGGGCCTCGGCCATCAAGGCCATGTATTCGGCGCTCGCGACGCAGTCGGCGCCGCCCGGACTCGCGCCGCCCTCCGCCGGCTCCTGGCCGCGGGCCAGGCGCTCGGCGGCGACGGCGCTGCGCAGCCAGCGGTCGGCCTGGCGGTAGTAGGCGCGCGAGTGGCGTCCGCGCACCGCGAAATCGCGGTCGGTGGCCTCGTCCCAGGGGCGCGTCGCCACCACCCGGCCGCTCGCCGCCAGCTCGTGGAAGTAGCCGGTGTTCTTGATCGGATAGGCGACCGTGGTCAGGAAGACGTCGGGATGGGCCTCCTTGACGTGCTCGATGGTGGCCTCGACGTCGGCCGCCTCCTCGCCCTCGTAGCCCCACATCAGGAACATGCCCACCTGGATGCCGTGGCGCCGCGCCGCCTGCGTCGCCCAGCGCACCTGCTCGACGGTGACGCCGCGCTGCATGGCGTCGAGGACGCGCTGGCTGCCGCTCTCCGAGCCGATCCAGATGCGGTAGCAGCCCATGCGCGCCAGGGTCGCCAGCACCTCCTCCCGCATCATCCGGTCGGCGCGCGAGATGGTCTCGAACGGCAGGCGCAGGCCGCGGCGGTCCAGCTCCGCCGCATAGTCGAACAGCCAGCGATGGCTGATGGTGAAGACGTCGTCCGAATACCACACCTGATCGGGCCGCCAGCGGTCGCGGATGTGCTCGAGCTCGTCGGCGGTGTCGCGCACGCTGCGCCGGCGATGACTGAAGCCGAACACGGCGTGCGAGCACCAGCGGCATTTGTACGGGCAGCCGCGGGCGGTGATGAGGTTGACGCTGCCCATGCCGTGATGGCGCCGCCAGACCTCGACGTAGCGCTGCTGGTCGATGCGCTCGCGGTCGGGCCATGGCAGGCTGTCGAGGTCGGCGATCTGCGCCCGCTCCGGGTTCTGCACGACGGCGCCGGTCTCGTCGCGGAAGCTCACCCCGGCGATGCCCTGCAGCCGGTGCGGGCCGCGCGCCTGCAGCGCCGGCAGCAGCTCGGCGAGCGTCAGCTCCCCCTCGCCGATCACCACCACGTCGGCGCCGTGCGCCAGGTACTCGGCCGGGTAGTTGGCGGCTTCCGGTCCGCCGAGCACCACGGTCCAGCCTCCCGCCTTGGCCGCGGCGGCGATCGCCAGCACCGCCCCCCTGGTCATCAGGTTGGTGTAGAGGCCCAGCACGCCGGTCCCGGCGCGAAGCCGGTCGAGCAGATCCTGCCGCCGCGCGAAGGTGGCGTCGAAGACCTCGACGGCGAAACCCTGGCGATCGAGGTAGGCGGCGACGTAGAGCAGCCCGAGCGTCGGGTAGGGCCGCATGATCTGCTGCTCCTTCTCATCTTCCCCCAGGAAGTAGCCGTGTGCGAGGAGGACGTCGGCCATGCGCTGCCTCAGTTCCAGGGCTCCGAGAGATCCGGCGCCGGCGCCGCGGCGGCGGGGCGCGGCAGCGCCGTCGGCGCCGCGCTGCGCGACCGCGCCTCGAGGCGCCCCAGCTCCTGCCAATCGGCGTCGAGGCGCGCGAGCTCGGCCGGCAAACCACTCGGATCCGGCCGGCCGGCCGCCGTGCCGGCCGCGGCTCCCGGCTCCCCGGCGCGGGCCAGGCGCTGCCGCACCGTCAGGTCGCGGTGCAGCACCTCGCGCAAGCGGCGGTAGAACGGCGTCTCGTAGCTCCCTTGGAAGAGCATCGCCAGGTCGTTGCTGTGGCGCCAGTGAGTCTGCCCGGCCAGCTGCTCGCGCACCTGTTCGTAAAAGCGGGTCCCCGGCAGCGGATAGGCGACGCTGACGCCGATGTCGTCCGGGAGGTTCTCGCGCACCAGGCGCACCGTCGCCAGGATGTCGGCATAGGTCTCGCCGGGGTAGCCGAACTGCAGGAAGTAGCAGGCGCGGATGCCGGCGGCGCGCAGGCGGCGCGTGGCCTGGCCGATCTGCGCCACGCGGGTGCCCTTCTCCATGGCGTCGAGGATTCGCTGGCTGCCGCTCTCGGCGCCGAGCCAGACCTCGCTGCAGCCGGCGCGCGCCAGTCCCGCCACCGCCGTCTCGGTCATCAGGTCGGCGCGCGACTGGATGGTGAATGGCATCGCCGCCTGGCGCGCCTCCACCTCGCGCCCGAGCTCCGCCACCCATTTCGGTTGCAGGCCGAAGATGTCGTCGGCGAACCAGATGTGGTCGGGCCACAGCGTCCGCCGCACCAGCGCCATCTCCTCGGCGACGCTGGCCGGCGAGCGCATGGCGTAGCGCTGCCCCCAGATCGGCTTGGCGCACCAGCTGCAATGGAACGGGCAGCCGCGGGTGGTCACCAGGTTGAGGCTGAAATAGCCATGCGCGCCGCGCCAGGCGGCGCGGTAGCGCTCGACGTCGAGCAGGTCCCATGCCGGCAGGGGAAAGGCGTCGGGGTGGCGCTCGGGCGACCGGGGCGCCGTCCGCCGCACCCCGTCCGGCGCCGCCGGGTCGGGCAGCGCCAGGCCGGCCACCGCCTCGACCGGCTGGCGCACGCGCCCGGACAGCGTGTCGAGCAGCTCGCGCAGCGTGTGGTCGGCTTCGCCGGTCAGGCCGTAGGCGACCCCGCTCTCGAAGTAGGGCAGCGGCTGATCGGAGAGGTCGGCGCCGGCGGCCAGCACCGTCGCTCCTGCCGCGGCCGCCGCCCGGCTCATGCGGCAGGCTGCCTGGCGGGTGTGGTCGAGGCACATCTTGTTGAGGAAGTTGAAGCTGTCCTCGTACAGGGCGACGAAGCGCGGGCGCTGGGCGGCCAGCGCCGCCGCGAACTCCTCCTCCCCTGCCGACAGCATGGCGTCGAACAGCGCCACCGAGTAGCCATGCTCGCGCAGGTGGGCCGCGGCATAGAGGGTGGCGAGCGGCGCATAGGGGCGCATCTTCTCGACCTGCTTCGGGTCGTTCTTGAGGAAGAAGGGATGCGCCAGCAGCACCTCGGTCATCGCCGGCCACCCCGCTCGGCGTCGGCGTCGGCGCCGCCGTCGCCGCCCGCGCCCGGCGCGGCGGGCGCGCCGCGCCGGCGCAGCTCGAGGGTGAAGAAGGTGCCCAGGGCGCGGCTCCCGGGCCAGGCCCCGAGCCTCTCCTCCCAGCGGTCCAGCAGGCCCGACCTTGCCGGCACCTCCGCACCTGCGGACGCCGGCGGCCCGCCATGGGGCGCGGGTGGGTCGTCGATCGGGCGCAGCACCCCCTGTCCATCGACCCGTAGCAGGGCGAAGTCGCGGGCGAACACCCGGCGGTACAGCCGGCGGGGCGTGAGGAGCCGGTGGGGGACCCGCACGCCGCCGATCTCCACCTGCCGCACGCCGCGCCAGGCCGCGGCCAGGGCCTGCCACGCCGCCGTCAGGCCGCCGCGGCGCCAGCGCCGCGCCAGCTCGGCGACCGGCCAGCGGTTGAGCAGCTGAACGAACAGCACTCCTCCCGGTGCCAGCAGACCGGCAGCGCCGTGCGCGAAGCCGTCGAGGTCGGCCACCGTGTTGAGCCCGGCAAACGTCGACAGCACGGCGTCGAATCGCTCCCCGGGGAGAGCCGCCGGCAGCCGGCCGCAGTCGGCCACCCGGATGCGGATCGCCCGGTTCTTGGCCGCCAGCCGGTCGAGCATCGCCGGCGAGATGTCGCAGGCGGTGACCGCCACCCCGCGCGCCGCCAGGTGCACGGCGTCGCAGCCGGTGCCGGCGGTGGCGTCCAGCACGCGGGCGCCCGCGGGCAGCAGCTCGTCGAGGCGCCGCCACAGCAGCTCGCGCACCCAGGCGGAGCGGGCGACCCGCTCGTCGTAGGTGGCGGCCGCGGCGTCGTAGGCGCGGCGCACCGGCGGCAGGCCGGCGGCGACGGCTGGGTACCTGATCCGGGCTGGCGCCTTGCGGGTGGGGCTGGCGGTGAGCGGCATCTCAGGGCTCGAGATCGATCCAGGCGGTCTCCCGCCCCAGCGCGTGATGTGCGAAGTCGAGGGCGGCGACGTAGGCGCCAAGAGCGCCGACCCGGCGGTTGGGGCCGAAGCTGACCGGAGTGCCGAGCCCGGCATCGAACTGGTAGAGCCGCTCCAGGGCGCTTATCAGCTGCTCGCGGCTGAGATCGCGTCCCACCCGCTTGAGGCCCTCGATCAGCACCTCGGCGGCGGCCAGGGCCGTCACCTGGGCGGCGACGTGGTGCGCCGGCAGCGGATACGCTGCCGCCAGCCGCCGGTAGTCGCTGGCCCCGCCCGGCGTGCGGTCCGGCGGCAGCAGCGGCAGCGACAGGAACAGGCGGTCCGCCAGCGCCGCCGGCACGACGCTGAAGGCATCCTCGCCGGGCAGCGAGGCAGGCAGCAGGATCAGCGGGCGCCAGCCGTGCGCCTGCGCCTGCAGCAGCAGCTCGCGCACGCCGCGGCCGCTGTCGAGCAGCAGCAGCGCCGTTTCGCCGCCGCGGGCCAGGCGGCCGGCCTGCGCCATGACCCGCGCCTCGCGGTCGCCGCCGGTATCGGAGCCATGGGAGCCAGCGGCGCCATTGGCGCCGTCGGCGCCGTTCGCGGCGATGGTCTCGACGCTGGTGAAGCCGCGCTGCTTCGCCGCCGCCGCCACCACGCCGGCGAGGTCGGCCAGCTCCCCGGCCGCGGGCCGCAGGATGACCAGCGTGCGGTCGCCGCGCGGCAGCTGCCGCGCCGCGAACTCGACCAGGGCGGTGGCCTGCTCCGCCAGCCCGGGAGTGAGGTAGAAGACATAGCGGTTGAGCGGGAACTCCTGCCGCGGGTGCGGGGTGAGCGGACCGACCAGCGGCACCGCGGCCTCGGCGACGGCGGCCGCCATCTCGGCCTCGGCGCCGGTGAGGTACGCGCCGACCAGGGCGAACGGTGGCTCGCGCGCCAGCAGCTCGCGCAGCGCCGCCGCCCGCGCCGCCGGCGGATCTGGAAGGCGCGCGAAATGCGGCTCCAAACGGCGGCCGTAAACGCCGCCCTCGCGGTCGAGCTGAGCGAAGCGCGCCTCCAGCACCGCGCGGACCGCCGCCGCCTCGGCGGCGGCCTCCGGGCGGTCGCCGCCGGGCAGCAGGACCCCGAGCGCGATCGCGTCGGCGGTGAGGCCGGGATCGTCGTCGTGGCCCAACCGCTTCAGGTAGGCCACCAGGTCCGCCGCATCCTGCAGCGTCAGGCGGTAGCGTGGCATGGCGACGTGCAGGCGGTTGCCTGCCGGGTCGATCCCCAGGGTGATGGCGCGGATCAGGAGGCTCTCGTCGTAGGGCGGGTGACGGCGGCCGTCCGCCTCGCCGGCGCCAGGCCGGGCGAGCGTCTCCCAGGTCAGGTCGGAGGGACGCACGCCGCCTTCCCGGCCGCCGCGCCCGTCGCGGCCGTGGCAGCCGGCGCAGGGGAGTGTCGAGGCGGGCACCTCGACGAGGTCGCCTCCAGGGGAGCCGGCGGCAGCGGCGGTGGGGGCGGCAGCGATGCCGGGGGCTGCGGCAGTGCCGGCTGCGCCGGCGCCGGCCTCGCCCAATGTCGCCGTGATCGGGTGGCCCGCGGGGCTGGTGCCGGTCAGGTAGAGCTGCTTGCCGCGCGCCTCCGCGGGCGTGAGCCTGGCTGCGGCCGGCGCCGGCGACGCAACGGGCTGCCCCGGAGCCGGCGTTGCCGGTCGGGCGGCCGGGGCCATCGCCGGCGCGGCAGCCGCCGCACCGGGTGCGGCGGTGGCGGGAATCGCGGCCGGCACCGGCACCGCCGTGGTTGCCGCGGGCGACACCTGCCGGCAGAGCAGGATCGCGGGCGCGAGCAGGGCCAGCGCCAGGAGCGGCCGGCGCATCGCCCTAGTAGGCGCCATCGGCAGTGCCGGCCCGCGTTGCCGGGGTGCTTGAGGTGGTCGCCGGTGCGGCCGGGCTCGCCGGTGTCGTCGGAGCGGGTGGCGCCGGCGCGGCGCCCGTGCCGCGATCGTCGAGCACGCCCTGGACGATGGCGAGGATGTCCTCCGGCCGGCCGGGGCCGAAGACCTTTTTCCACAGGCCGGTGCGCAGGTTGCCGACCAGCAGCAGGTTGTTGTGGTCCTCCTTCTGCTCGGCATACTGGCCCAGCTTGCGCAGCACCAGATCGACATTTTCCTTGCTGCCGGTCAGGAAGTACCAGCCGGGCCGGGCGCCGAACCGGCTGGCGTACTCCTTGAGGCGCTGCGGCGTGTCGGTCGCCGGATCGACCGAGATCGAGAGCAGGCGGAGGTCGCGCTGCAGCCGGTCGCCGAGCGTCGCCTGTAGCTTGGCCAGGGTGGCCGCAACCACCGGGCAGCTGCCGGTGCAGCGGCTGAAGAAGCTGTCGATCACCACCGTCCTGCCTGCCAGCAGGTCGGTGTAGAAGCGCCGCGGCCTGCCGTCCTGATCGATCAGCTCGGTGTCGGTGAAGTAGCGATGGGCGGCGGCATCTGCGGGAGCAGCGGCATCGGCGGGAGCGGTGGCATCCGCGGCATCCGCGGCGGCGGTGGCGGCCCCGGTAGCCGCGGTCTGCCGTAGCGAACGGGTGCCCGGAGCCTGGGGAGCCAGCGGAGCCATGGCGGGGGCCGTGGCCGGTTGCCGTCGCTCGTCCGCTGCCGGCGCCGCCAGGCCGTCCAGCAGCTTGACCATCTTGGCCGGCGAGTCGAGGCCGTAGGCGCGCGTCCAGCGGCCGGTGGCGTCGTCGCCAAGCAGCGCGATGGGCGCGTGGTTGGCGCGATCGGCGGTGAAGACGCCGAGCGTCTTGAGCAGCCGGTCCACGTCTTCCTTGCGTCCGGTCAGCAGGCTCCAACCGGGGCCGGCGTGGAACTTCGCCCCCCAGGCCTTGGGCCGCTGCGGCGTGTCGGTGAGCGGGTCGATGCTCACCGAGATCAGGCGCACCTCGCTACCGGCGCGGGTCCCGAGCAGCGCTTGCAGCCGCTCGAAGTTGGCGCCCATCGGCAGGCAGATGGTGGTGCAGGTGGTGAACACGAAGTTCATCGCCACTCGCCGGCCGCGCACCAGGTCGGCGTAGAAGAGGAGCGGCCGCCCGTCCTGGTCCACCAGCGGCACGTCGGGCCAGGGCGGTGCCAGGCGCGGCGCCGCTGCCGAGATCTCCGGGGCGGCGACCGCGGTCCCGGTTGCGGCGCCTTGGTCGTGCGGCTCCGGCTGTCCCATGCTGGCGGCATGCTCCATGCCGGCGTCCGTCTCCACCCCGGCCAGCCGCCGGGCGCTCAGGGTGCTCGGAGCGTTCAGGGCGACGAGCGCGAGGACCAGGGCCGCGGCCGGGATCCTCAGGAGGCGTCGGGGGTGCGGGAAGCGAGGGCGCGGGAGGGGGCTCACGGCCGGCTCGTCCGGGGAGCGCCGGCGCCGTCTTCGGGCGTGCAGGCGATGTAGAGCCGCACGATGTGGCGCCGGCTGGCGGGTGAGAGGTTGCCGCGTGCGTGCAGCAGGCGGCGGTTGTCGATGAACAGCGCTTCGCCTGGCTCCAGGCGGATGCGCAGCAGCGACGTCGTGCGCTTGGACTCGAGATAGGCCTCGAAGCGGGCCAGCGCCTGCGCCGCGTCCCCGCCGAGGTCCGTGGCGATCTGCCATGGCGCGTAGTACAGCAGGTGGCCGTGAGGCCCCTTTTCGACCAGCGACGCCTGGCGGGGCTCGTCGGAGACGGTCTGGCTGTCGCGGTGGTAGTAGCCAAGCTCGATCTTCTCCAGGCCGGCCAGCTCCTCGCTCGACAGGTGGTCCGCGAGGTCGGCGGTGTCGATCAGCTGGACGGCGCCGTCCTGGGCGTCCTGCTCGATGCAGTACCAGCCGATCACGTCCACCGTCGGCCGGTCGGTGTGGAACGCCAGCTCGGTGGGCGCGTAGACCACCGGGCGCGCCTCCGCGGCCGAGCGCCGCCGCCGCTCCGCCGCTTCCTGCACCGGGTCGATCACCAGCTCGGTGCGCAGCCCCACCTCGCCCAGGTGGCCGGCGAGGTCCAGGAACCGCTGCTCGTCCATCGGCAACAGCCGGGCGAGCCCGTGGACGGCCAGCGCCTGACGCACCAGCGCCGCCATGCCGGCGAGGTCCTCGGCGCCGGCGGTCGCGCGCACGTAGCCTCCGGCCGGCAGGACAGGAGAGGCAGTCACGCGCTCCTCTCCGGTCATGGCCTCACCTCGTTCGATCCAAGGCTCGATCCGCTCATCCGTAATGCTTCCTTCAAGCTCCTCGAACCACCGCGACCGCGGTTTTCTGGCTTTTCAATAGAAGCTAGCATACCTCCGCGCTGCCGCAAATCGAGCCCGTGCGCCGCATCTCCCGCAGCGCGCCCAGCGCCTGTCCGACGGTGATGCGGCGCAGGTCGTTGGCCTGGTCGTCGTAGAGCGCCCAGCAGGCAGCGGTGCTTTCGGGATGGGAGTGGGCGAGCTTTTCGTGCGGCGAGAAGTAGAGGCTGGGCACGCCCAGGGCGGCGGCCAGGTGGAGCGGGCCGCTATCGTTGCCGACCAGCAGCCGAGCCCGTTCGAGCAGGGCGGCGAGCACGTCGAGCGGGTCCTGGCAAACGGCGATGGGCCGCCCGCCCGCGGACGCAGCGGCAGCGGCTGCGACCTCGCGCAGCAGCGCCGTCTCGTCCGGACTACCCTCGATCAGCACGGCCAGCCCGAGCTCGCCGGCGAGTGCCGCCGCCAGCCGCCCGAAGCTCGCCGCCGGCCAGCGCGCGGAGGAGCGGCCGCCCGGAGCGAGGACGGCGAACGGCAGCTCGCCGATGCCGCGGGCGGCCAGCAGCTCGCCGGCCCGTCGCCGCGCCTCGGCTGAAACGTACACCTCGAGCCGCGTTGCGTCCCGCCGATCCGCCCGCACCAGCGGGTCGAGCGCGTGCAGGAGCAGGCGCGGGCTCGGCAGCGCCCCCCAGAAGAACCATCCTTCATGGGTGAAATCGTCGTGGGGACGGCGGGAGTCCAGGAACAGGTCGTGGTACTCCAGGTTGATCCGGCGCGGCACGCCCGCCGCCGCCATGGCGCGTGCCAGCCAAGCGCTCTCGTGCCGCCGGGCGAAGGCGAACAGCGCGGCGTCGAAGCGGCCTCCCGCGAGATGAGCCAGCACTCCCTGCCGCCCGGCCTCGCCGTCGCGCGGGTGGTAGCAGAGCAGCTCGTCGATATGGGGATTGCCGGCCAGCGCCTCGGCGGCGATCGGTGGCACGACCAGGGTGATCCGCGGCCGGCGAAGCTGCGCCTGGATGGCGCGCAGCAGCGGTGTCAGCCAGAGCGCGTCGCCGAGATGGAAGCGGGCCTGGTGGATCAGCAGCCGATGGCCCGCGACGCGCCGGGAGAGCGGCGGTGGAGCACCCGCGGCGCGTCGCCAGCGCGGCGCTTCGCGCAACAAGGCGGCGAGGAAGCGCGCGCTGGCTGCTGCGCAGTCCGGGTCGCCCGCCTGACTCGCATGGTACAGGTCCAAACCTCCATCACTGCCGCTCGTCGAGAAGTCCAGCGGCACCGGCCAGATCGGGGAAGGGCCGGCGCCCGCCCCGGCCCGGACCGTTCGCCGCCATCGCGAGGGCGGCGCCAGCACCACCACCGGCTCCCCCCACCGGCCGGCCAGCCGGCGTAGCCCCGCGGCCAGGGTTCCCCGGCCATAGTGGCTCACCAACCGGGTCACCCGATCCACCGGCAGCAAGTCGAAGGGCGCAGGGTCGCGCATTGCGGAGACGAGGTGCAGGTGCAGCTTCGCCGCCGGCAGCCGCGAGCGCAGCGCGGCGGTCAGGCGGAAGAGCGCCTCGTATTCGAGGACGTGATGAATGGGACGCGTGCAGACGATATCGAGCCGCCGTCCCACCGGGGCGACCAGGCCTGCGAACGGGTCCTGTGGCGCGGTGCCCGCGGTGGCCGGGCCGAACCGCCGCGCCGGCGCCGAGAGCGGCGGGTAGCGGGCGGCCTCGAGATCGTCGGCAAGCATGAAAGCCAGATCTTACCGTTGCACCTGCCGGAATCTCGCGACGCCGTCCGCACGGGTGGGGAGCGCCCGCCCGGGACGGCGCCCCCGCGCGATCGCGCGCCGTGGGTGGGAGCGCGCGATCAACGGTCCGGCGGCATCGGGGGCGGCTGGTAGGCCAGGTCACCGTGCATCAGGCTGTCGAAGAAGCTCTCCTCCTCCTCATCGGCATGCGCGAGCTCCTGGGCATGGCTGGCGCTCACACCGCGGTCACGGTAGCGCTCGACGCGAAGCTCATGATCGGATTTGAACTCTGAGAGGATCGCGGCCCAAGCGGCGAGGTTGCGCTCGACCCTCTGCCGCTCGGCCTCGGCCTGGCGGGCCTTCTGCACCTGGTCCTGGATCTTGGCCATCCAAGAGCGAGCCTGGGCGGCTGTCTCCTGCCTGGCGGCGCGCCGCGGCGCAAGAGCCCCAAGCGAACGCTACGCCGGCGTTCGATTCAGCAGCACGGCCAGGGTCAGGGCGGCGGACATTGCAGGCACGGAGTCGCGTGTCATACGGGTTCTCTCCGGAAACGTGCCGGACGTACAGACGGCCAGCAGGGGTTGCAGGGCACTCTAGGCGAATAGAGGTGGCATGAAACTTGACCCAGAGAACAGGATTCCCCTTTGAGGAGCGTTGCTAGACTGGATGTCCGGGCTCGTCCTGATTGGCGGCGCCCACAGGCGACCCCCAAGGGCCAAAGCGCGGTGCCGGCCGGGACCAACGGAGTGCACAGACCTTGAACCTGGAGTCTCGATTGAGACAAGGCGCTGGCCGGAGGGAACGGATGGCCCAGGGCGCCGACGCCGAGTCCGCCTCCCGCCTGCGCCAGGATCTCGCGCACGTGCTCTGGCTCGGCGGCTCGGCGTGCGCCGGCAAGACCTCCGCCGCGCGGACGCTCGCCGCCGCCCATGGCCTCACCCTCTACAGCTGCGACGATCGGTTCGAGGAGCACCGGCGGCGGGCGATCCCGGAGCTCCATCCCCACTTCTGCCGCCTGATGGACCTGCCGGTCGATCGGCTCTGGCGGCCGCCGGCCGCGGCGCGGGCGCGCGAGCTGCTGCGCTACTACCAGGACGAGCTGGCGATGGTGATGGATGACCTGCGGACCCTGCCGGGTCCGGTGCTGGCGGAAGGCGTGGGGCTGCTGCCGGCAGGCGTCGCGGCCGTGCTCTCGTCGCCCCGCCGGGCCTGCTGGCTGCTCGCCACCCCGGACTTCCGGCGGCGCCACTACCCGCACCGCGGCGCCGGGCTGGCCGAGCTGCTCGGCCGCTGCCCCGATCCGGAGCACGCCTTCGCCGTCTGGATGGAGCGGGACGACCACCTGGCCCGCCGCCTGGCCGCGCAAGCCGCCGCGCTGGCGCTGCCCTGCATGCAGATCGACGGCGCCGCCACCGCGGAGGCAACGGCGGCGGCGCTGGCCAGCCACTTCCAGCTGCGGGCCCAACCGGCTGTGCTATCTTAGTCGTTGATATCCTTGAGGACTGGCGCGGGCCCGGAATCGTCGCACGACCTGAAGCCAATGACCGTGCCCCCGAGGACTCCTCCGCTCTCGGCGCAATGGGCGATCGGCATCTATGCCGGCGCCTCGCCCCTGCATCTCGCGCCCGCCGCCGCCAACCCGGTGCTCAGCCACCTGGACGTCAGCGACGTGCCGGCCGCCTTCGTCGCCGACCCGTTCATGGCGCACGACGGCGACCTCTGGCACATGCTCTTCGAAGTCTGGAACCGCGACGCCGACCGCGGCGAGATCGCCCACGCGGTCAGCCGCGACGCGCTGCGGTGGGAGTACTCGGGCGTCGTGCTGCGCGAACCCTTCCATCTCTCCTACCCCCACTTCTTCCGCTGGCGGGGGGAAACCTTCATGACCCCCGAAACCCTCGAGGCGGGCTGCATCCGGCTCTATCGCGCGCGCCGCTTCCCGGCGGAATGGGAGTGCGTCGCCGAGCTGGTCGACGGCGTCGCTGCCGACCCGACCCCCTTCCGCTGCGACGGCCGCTGGTGGCTCTTCGCCTGCACCCCCCCTTCAGCCAACGACACCCTGCGCCTGTACCACTCGCGGCGGCTCACCGGTCCCTGGCGCGAGCACCCGGCGAGCCCGATCGTGTCCGGAGACGCCCGCCGCGCCCGGCCGGCCGGGCGGGTGGGCAGCTGGAACGGCAGCCTGATGCGCGTCGCCCAGGACTGCTACCCGGTCTATGGCACCCGGGTGCGGGCTTTCCGCATCACCGAGCTGTCGCCCACCAGCTACCGCGAGGAGGAGGCGGCGGAGAGTCCGGTGCTCTCTCCCGGCGACGGCGGCTGGAGCGGCCGCTGCATGCACCACCTCGATGCGCATCCGCTGCCCGACGGCCGCTGGGTGGCCTGCGTCGACGGCCGGCCGCACCGCGAGCCGGAGACCGCCGCGGCGTCACCACAGCCGAGGGCGCTCCCATGACGAGCGATCGCGCCGGCCGCAAGATCCGCGTGCTGCACGTCGTCGCCATGCAGGTGCGCTGGCTGTGCTTCGAGTGGCTGTGCGAGGAGCTGGACCGCGAGCGCTTCGAGCTGTCGTTCCTGCTCGTCACCGCCGGCGAGCCAGCCCTCGCCGCCTTCCTGGGCGAGCGTGGGATCCCGTTCCGCCACCTCCGCTATCGCGGCATGCGCAGCCTGCCCGCGATCATCGCCGCGGTGGCGCGCCACTGCCGCCGGCACCGCATCGACGTCGTGCACACCCATTTCTTCCCTGGCTGCATGGCCGGTCTGATCGGCGCGCTGCTGGCCGGCGTGCCGGTCCGCGTCTACACCCGGCACAGCGTCGCCAACCACGGTTTCTTCCCGCGGCGGGTCGCCTACGATCGGCTGTTCAACGCCCTGGCGACGGCGATCGTCGCTCCCGACCGCATGGTGCAGACGGTCCTCGTCGAATGGGAGAAGGTGGCACCGGCCAAGGTGAGGGTGATCCACCACGGCTTCGATCTCGAGCGCTTCCGGCGCCCGCCCGCCGCGGCGGTGCAGGCGCTCGCCGCCAAGTACGGCATCGCCGGCGCCTGGCCGGTGGTCGGCGTGGTGGCGCGCTACGTCGAGCACAAGGGGGTGCACTACATCGTCCCCGCCTTCGCGGAGGTGCGGCGGCGCTATCCCGGCGCCAAGCTGGTGCTGGCCAACGCCCGCGGCGACTACTCGCCGATCGCCGCTCAGCTCGCCGCGCTGCCGCCGGGAAGCTACGTCGAGATCCCGTTCGAGGACGAGATCGCCGCGCTCTATCCCCTCTTCGACGTCTTCGTGCACACGCCGGTCGACCCCTGGGCCGAGGGCTTCGGGCAGGTCTACGTCGAAGCGCTGGCAGCGGGAGTGCCGTCGCTGGTCACCCCGTCCGGTGTCGCCGGCGAGCTGCTCGAGCACGGCCGCAACGCCTGGGTGGTCGGCTTCCGCAGCTCGCCGGAGATCCTCGCCGGCCTGCTGCACCTGCTCGCCGAGCCGGAGCTGCGCGCGGCGCTCGGCAGCGCCGGCCAGGCGAGCGTGGCGCCGGCCTTCGCGCTGGCGCCGATGATGCGCTCCCTCGAAGCGCTCTACGGCTCGCTTTGCGAGGCGGCCGGCCCGTGACCCGTGTGCTGCTGGCGTTCGGCGGCAGCGGCTACCCGCTGTCCTTCAACGGCGGGCCGCGGGTGGCGCACGACCTGCTGCGCGCCGCCGGCCGCCAGCCCGACTGCGCCTGCGCGGTGCTGATGGCCAGGGGCGCCGGCGCCGATGGCGAGGACCGCTCCGCGGTGGACCGCTATCCCAACCTGATCGACTTCGCCGCCGCCGGCATCCGCGCCCTGCGCTGCTCGCCCGGCCGGTGGGAGATCGACCTCGACTATCCGGTGCTGGCCGTGGACCGCCCCTTCGAGGCGTTCGGCGAGATGGTCGATGCCTTCCGCCCCACCGTCGTCTTCGTCCAGGGCGACGGTGCGCTGCAGATCCTGCGCCTGGCGGCGGCGCGCGGCCTGCCCGGCCTGTGGTTCCTGCACTCGGCCGCCAACCTGGCGGCGCAGGGCGTGGCCCAGGCCGCCGAGCTGCCGGTCGAGCTGGTCTGCTGCTCGCGCTTCGTCGCCCGCCGGCTGTTCGAGACGACGGGGCTGCCGGCGACGGTGCTCTACCCGCTGGTCCTCGAGGCGGAGTATCGGGTCGAGCGCGCCCCCGGCCGCGGTGCGCTCACCATGTTCAATCCGGTTCCCTTCAAGGGCTACGAGACCCTGCTCGGGCTATTGCCGCTGCTCCCCGAAGAGCGCTTCCAGGTCGTCGAAGCCTGGTTTCTCGGCGACCGCCTTGAAGAGGTGCGGCAGGAGCTCGCCCGCCACCCCAACGCCACCCTCCTGCGCCGCCGTGCGGACGTGCGCGAGGTCTACCGGCACACCGAGCTGCTGCTCGCTCCCTCGGTGGGGGAGGAGGGGGCCGGCCGCGTCGTGCTCGAGGCGCAGGCGAGCGGCATCCCGGCCCTGGTGAGCCCGCGCGGTGGCCTGCCGGAGATGATCGGCGACGGCGGCCAGGTGGTGGCCCGCTACCGCGATCCCGAAGCCTGGGCGGAGGCGGTGCGCGCGCTGCGCCGGGATCCGGCGACGCTGCAACGGCTGGAGCTCGGAGCCCGCGCGCACCTCCAGGGTGAGGAGTTCGCGGCGGCGGACATTGTGCGCCGCTTCCTCGCCGTCTGCCGGCGGGCGGAGGCGCGGCGACCCCAAGGGGCGCCGGCGACCCCGAGGGCGTCGGCGAGCGCGGCGAGCGGAGATCACGACGGAGGCCAGCCATGAAGCGAGGGCTCAGCGCGGACCAGATCGAGGTCTTTGCCCGCGATGGCGTGCTCTTCCCGTTGCCGGCGCTCGCCGGCGACGAGGTGGCGCACTACCGGGCGGCTTTCGAGCGGCTGCGCGCCCGGCTTGGCGGCAGCCCCAAGCCGGCGCAGATGAGCCAGCCGCAGCTGCACTACCGCTGGGCCTACGACCTCGCCACCCATCCGGCCGTCCTCGATGCGGTCGAGCCGCTGCTGGGCCCGGACATCCTGGTCCATTCGGCTTCGATCTTCGCCAAGCGCCCGCACGACCCGAGCTTCGTCTCCTGGCACCAGGACGGTTTCTACTGGCGGTTGAGCGAGCCGCGCCTGGTCTCGGCCTGGGTGGCGCTCGCCGACAGCCACGCCGCCAACGGCTGCATGCGCGCGCTGCCCGGCTCGCAGGTCGCCGCGGTGGCTCACGGCGAGGCCTTCGACCAGCCGCACAACATGCTGGCGAGCGGCCTGCACGTGGCGGTCCCGGTCGCGGAGTCGCGGGCCGTGGACGTGGTGCTGCGGGCCGGCGAGATGTCGCTCCACCACCTCAACCTGATCCATGCCTCGAACCCCAACCGTTCGCCTGACGAGCGCATCGGCTTCGCCATCCGCTACACCGTGCCGGAGGTGCGCCAGGCCCTGCCGCACCACGCGGTGGTGCTGGCCCGCGGCCGTGCCCGCCCTGCTGGAGATACCGGCCATGCCGGAGACGCCGGCGGCGGCCATTTCGAGCTGCTGCAGCGGCCGCCGAGCGACGACCTCGAAGAGGGACTGGCGGCGCAGGAGGAGTTCCTGCGCTGGCTGCGCCGCACCCGCCCGGAGGGCCAGACCGGCCATGGCTGAGCGCCACGGACCGCCGGGCGAGGCGGCGCCGGCACCGGAGCCGGCGCCGGCATCCTCGGCCGCGGCGGCAGGGGAGCGGCAGCGCTGGATGGAGGAGGTCTACCACCCGTTTCGGGAGCGGTCGCGGCGCGACCTGTTCCTGGGCCTTGCCGTCTTCTTCAACCAGAACCGGCCCCAGGCCGACTACTACTTCGAGTTCGGCTGCCATGGTGCGCGCACCATGCGCCTCGCCTGGGACGCATTCCACGCGCTCTTCGACTGGTCCTACGTCGCCTTCGATTCTTTCGCCGGCCTGCCGGAGGTCGCCGGCCTCGATCGTCATCCGGGCTGGGAGCGCGGCGCGCTCTGCACCGCCGAGGAGGACTTCGTGCGCACCGTCGTCGCCCACGGCATGCCGCGCGAGCGGCTGATCACCGTGCCCGGCTTCTACCAGCAGAGCCTGACTCCCGAGCTCCGCGACCGCCTGCTGCCGGGGCGGGCCGCGGCGATCCTGATCGATTGCGACCTCTACGAATCGGCGGTGCCGGCGCTCGAGCTCGCCCGCCATTTCCTCACCCGCGGCACGGTGCTGGTGTTCGACGACTGGTTCTGCTTCTGCGGCGATCCCGAGCGCGGCGAGCGCCGCGCCTTCCGCGAGTTCCGCCAGCGCTACCCGCGCCTGCGCTTCGAGGATTTCCAGCAGGGGAGCGAAGTGAAGAGTTTTATTTATTTGGGGGAGTACGACTGAGCCACGGGCATCGTTCTGACAGCGATCTCGAGATCGGCAAGGCCCCGCAGGTGGCTGGTCCAGGCCAGCTTGTAGCTCTCCACCCCGACCAGCAGGTCGAGCTCCGCGAGCCCCAGCCGGCAGGCGCAGTCGATCTCGGCAGCGATCAGCAGCTTGCCGGCCGACCATGACGCCGCCTCCCGGGTGAAGCCGCCGTTCCAGACGCACAGGCTGTCCGGTCCGAGTGGGCAGAGGTCGATGCCGAGCAGCGTGCTGCCGCGAAGCAGGCCGAAGACCTTCAACCACCCGCCGGCGAAGAGGCGCGGCAGGACCTCGGTCGCCAGCTGGCGATGGCCGGCGGCGCGGAAGCAGCTGCGCTCGCCGAAGCGCTCGCCATGCAGCCTCAGGAAGGCGTCGGGCAGGGCGCCGCCGGGCAGCTCCTCGGGTGTCAGCTCGCGCACCGCCACACCCTGCCGCGCCGCCCGGCTGGCGGCGTTGCGCAGCCCCTTGCGCAGCTTGAGGCCGCGCGTCGCCAGGTAGGCCGCGCGGCTCGCCGGCAGGCGGGTGTACGGGCAGATGCGCCCGTCGAAGAGGTGCCACCCGCGGCCTGCCGCCAGTCCCCTGCCGCCGCCGTCGCCGCCGCCGGCACCGCCGGCACCGTCGCCGCCGGGGTGATCGAGCCGGGAGAGCGCTCGCACGCAGGTCGAGTCCAGCCGCAGCCGGCGCAGCAGCAGCTTCTCGAACGGCTGCGGCGCGCTGGCGGCGAACGCCAGCAGGGCCGCCGGCACCTCCTCGTCGGCCGTGTCGGCGACGATGTCGTTGTAGTCGCACAGCACGGTGGCGAACTCCGCGGTGCGGGTCGCCGTCACCACTCCCAGGGGGAGCACCCCGGCAAGCTCCCGGCCGCGGCGGGCGACCACCAGGTAAGGCAGCAGGCCGGCCCTGACGCGGCAGCTGGCGAGGAACCACCACGGTGAGCTGAAGGCATGGTTGCAGCGCGAACGCTCGAGCAGGGCCTCCCACTGCGGCGCCAATCGCTCGACGCCCTCGAGATCGGTGAGGACCTCGCAACGGATGGCGGTCTCGACCGGCGCCAGCAGCGCGGCGGCAGGCGTCATCGGCGGTTTCCGGGCAGGGGAGCCATGGGCAGCATGGGTGCCGGCGGCGACATGGGTAGGTGGCAGTCGTATAGAATTCTTGCACGGAACGAGCGGCGGCCGGAAGCGCGGCAGGTTCGGGAGGTAACTGCATGAAGCTCGTCGGCATGATGCCGGTGCGCAACGAGGACTGGGTGCTCGGCCTGTCGCTGCGCGCCGCCCTGCTGTTCATGGACGAGGTGGTGGTCCTCGACCACGGTTCGAGCGATCGCACGCCGGAGCTGCTGGCGCAGATCGCCGGCGAGCACCCGGGGCGCGTGCACCTGCTGGCCGAGACCGATCCGGTGTGGCGCGAGACCGCCATCCGCAATCGTCTGCTGGCCGCGGCGCGCGAGCGCGGCGCCACCCACCTCTGCGCCGTCGATGCCGACGAGGTGCTGACCGGCAACCTGCTGCCCGGGATCCGCCGCCGCTTCGCGGCGCTCGCCCCCGGCGAGACGCTGTGGCTGCCCTGGCTGTCGCTGTGGCGCGGCCTCGACCGCTACCGCGACGACGAGAGCGAGGTGGCGACCGACTGCTGGATGGTGCTCGGTTTCCGCGATCTTCCGTCCCTCCACTACGGCAACACCCACGACGGCTACGACATGCATTCCCGGAAGGTCAAGGGCCATGGCGGCGCCTGCCGCCACGGCGAGGGCAAGGCCGACGGCGGCGTGTTCCACCTCACCTTCGCCAACTGGCGCCGGCTGCGGATCAAGACCGCCTGGTACAAGATGCAGGAGAAGTTGCGCTTCCCCAGCCTGCGCAGCGCCGACCTGCTCAACGAGTGGTATGGCTGTAGCCTCGACGAGGCCGGGCTGCGCACTCGCGCCGTCGCCCCCGAGTGGTGGGAGCCCTACCGCGCCTGGCGTGGCGAGGTGGCGCTGGACGGCGAGACCTGGCACGAATCGGAGTGCCGGCAGCTCTGGCAACAGCACGGCCCGGCAGCCTTCGCCGGCCTGGAGCTGTGGGGTGTTCCCGAGGACCCGTCGCCGTCGGCGGCCGGAGAGCGGGGACCGTGCCGCTGACGCCGATCCAGGGACTGTGGGTGGAGGGGCCGCTGACAGCGATGGAGCAGCTGTCGCTGCGCTCGTTCCTGGCCCAGGGGCACCCGTACCACCTGTACAGCTACGACGCCGTGCCGAACCTGCCCGCCGGCGCGGAGCTGCGCCCGGCCGCCGAGGTGCTGCCGGCAAGCGCCGTCTTCCGCTACAGCGCCGAGGCCGGCGGCAGCTACGCCGCTTTCTCGAACCTCTTCCGCTACCGCCTGCTGCACCAGCGCGGCGGCTGGTGGGCGGACACCGACGTGGTGTGCCTGCGGCCGTTCGACTTCGCCGCCGAGCGCGTCTTCGCCTCGGAGCGTCGCCGGGAGGGGGGCAAGCTGTGCACCAGCTGCGTGCTCAAGGTGCCGGCCGGCGACGCGGCGTGCGGCGACTGCTGCGAGCAGGCGCGGTGCGACCAGACGCGGGCCACCGTCTGGGGGGCCACCGGCCCCAGGCTGCTCGGCCAGGTCGTCCGCGAGCAGGCGCTCGAGGGCTGCGTGCAATCGCCGGAGGTCTTCTGCCCGATCGACTGGTGGCGGGCGGCCGACCTCCACGGCGAGGCCGAGCTGCCCGCCGCCGCCTACGCCGTCCATCTCTGGCACGAGATGTGGCGCCATCACGGCTGGCGCAAGGACCCTTGCTACCCGTCGCGGGCGCTCTACCAGCGGCTCCATGCCCGCTATCCGGCGCGTGAACCGGCGGCGGCGGCGGTGGCGGCGTCGCTCCCGCCGCGCCGTTCGCGCCGTCCGCTCCGTTTGCACCAAGCCCCTCCCGGCAGTTCCGCCGGCTCGACAGGACGGCGTCGGCCAAGATAAAGTCGGTGTTAGTTTAGAAATCAAGTCTGCACAAGTGTACAAATAACGATCGCCTCGGGCGATGAGCGAGGGAGATCTCTCCATGACGACTGGCAACGTGCAGGTGAGGTTGGGTGCCGGCAGCCTGGCGCCGCAGACGGTGACGCTGGTGCTGCCGATGGCGGTGGCGAAGGATCTGCTGTTCGCCCTCAACCTGGCGCTCGGCGGCGGTGGCGGCAAGAAGAAGAAGTGGTGACGCCGGTCTGACCGCGGAGCCGCGCCCGGTCGCGCCGTCCGCACCAGGCGCGCTGGGTGCATTGATTGCGCCGGCTGCTCCAACCGCACCGGCCGCTCCAACCGTACCGGCCGCACCGACGGCACCGTCTGCTCCGGCCGTACCGGCTGCACCGACGGCGCCGATTGCACCGCCGGCGCCGGCGGTGGACGCCGACCTGCTCGGCCGCTTCCTCGCCGCCCGCGGCTTCGACCGGCAGCTCGCCGCGGACCTCGCCGACCTCGCGGCGGGGCGCAGCGGCGCCTCCTGGGAGGCGCGGCGGCTCGCGGCGCTCATGCTGCACCGCCAGGCGCTGCTCATCCCGCCGGCGGACCTGGCCGAGCACGACGCCCTGTTCGTGCTCCTGGGCCTCGCGGCCGGCCCTGCCCGGCCGCTCGCCCCCCGCCTCCTGACCGAGGGCTTCACCACCACCGAGCCGCGACGCTTCGTGCGGGAGTTCCGCGCCTGGCTGGCGCGGGGCCGGTGGTGGTTCCGGGATCTCCGCGGTCTCCCCGGTCGCCGCGGTCTCCCCGGCGTGCCGCCGCTACCGGCGGCCGCGCTGCGCGCCTTCGCCGCCAACTCCCGCGACGAGTGCCGCCTGCCGCTCGCGCGTTACCTGTTCTCCGCGCAGGAGGTGGTGGAGCGGATCGCCGGCGAGGTGCGGACCTCGCGCGGCGTGGCGACGCCGCTGGCCCTGGCCGGCGGTCGCGCCGCGGCCCAGGCGGAGCGGGCGCTGTCCCGCCTGCCCGCTTACGAGGCGGCCATCGCCAGGGCCCTCTGCGAGGCGGCGCTGGTGTATTGGGTGGCCGACGGCACCGCCTCGCGGTTCAACGCCCTGGTGGCACAGCCGCCCGCCACGGTGGCGCTGGCGCTGCGGCCGCCCGGCAGCTGCGTGGAGCTCGAGATCAAGCGCTCGGGTTGCCGCGGGCCCCATCCCTGGGACGTCATCGTCCGCCGCGACCGCAAGCCGCTGCCGTTCACCCACCGCTTCGCCGGCGCCAGCCTGCTGCCGTCGCTGCAGCGGGACGCGCGGGAGTCCTCGCGCCTCGCCGTGATCTACCGCCGGGCGCACGCCGCGGAGGCGCCGCTCGGGTCGGTGCTCGCCGTCGCCGCCGTCTACGGCGTGCCGTCGGGGACGGCGGAGGCGCACGTCCTCGACTACTTCCTGCAGCCCGCCGCCTTCGGCGCCGGCTATCCGGCGATGCGCCAGGCGATGCGCGAGCTGGTGGATTCCTGCCGCTACGCCGCGCCGGACTGGCACACCGCGGATCTGAACACCGACCTGGGGCTCACGCTTCAGTTCCTGCACCACTATCCTCCCGGCCAGGCGATCTTCTGCGGCACCAGCTCGCTGCGGCTCGACCGCGCGGCGCGTTACCTGGGCGCGTCGGCCGCCGCCGCCGAGCGCGAGCACGGCGCCGATCCGGAGCTGGCGGCTGCTGCCGCCGGCCGCCCGCGCCGGGCCCGCCACAGCCGCGAGCTGACCGACGCCATGCTCGACGAGGTGCTCGGCCTCTACACGCCGCCGCGGGTCCCCTATCACGGCCAGCGCCGCTACGTGGCGGCGGCCTTTGCCGTCCCCGCCAACCGGGCTCGCGCCGACCGGATCTACGGCGCCCTGATGCGCGAGCTCGGGCGCACCTGGGGCACCCTGCTGGCGGTGCGCGGCTACTCGCGCGGCGAGTCGTTCGTGTCCCGCAACGTGGGGCTGCGCAGCGCCTGGGAGGGTGGCCGCTGGCAGGTGCGGATCGTCTTCATGGATCACGACGACCTGACCCTTCCCGGCCGTGCCGAGGAGGTCTTCCGTCCGGCGCGGTCGCTGCCGGCGATGGAGCTCGACGAGACCTACGTCATCGGCAGGGTGCAGCCGAAGGTGCCGCATCAGCCGATCGGCGCGGCGGAGTTCCTGGCCCGCATCTACCGCATCGACCACGCCGGCGCGCGCGCCGGCAGGGCCGGCCTGCGCCGCGAGCTGGCCCGCGCCTACCGGCGGACGCAGGCAGCCGTGCGCCGCCTGCCGGACCTCGGCGCGCTCTTCCATCCCGCCTTCGTGCGCCGGCTCGGCGATTGGGACCGCATCGCCCGGCTGCTGGTCGCCACCCCGCGCGGCGGCGAGACCGGCGCCGCCTTCGCCGCCGCGGTGCGCCGCCTGCTCCGCGCCGGAGGGTACCCCCAGGAGGCGATCGAGGAGCACCTGGCGGCGGCCCGGGAGCGGGCCGCGCAGGTCCGCCGCTTCGCCTTCCTCTGGCGCCCGCGGCCCGCACGCCGGTAGCCGGCAGCGGCCCAAAGCCGGCTTCTGATACCGCGGGAAGGTGTTGCGCAACGGCGGGATAGGCGATATCATAATCGCAGTTGCTGCTAAATCATGGCTTGCCGTCCGTCCCTCGGAAAGCACGCCCGATGTCGCGTCGATCGGGCCATCCTGGCAGGGCGGCGGCGATTGCAGGCGGTCTGCGGTTTTCAAGGGAGGAAGGTATGAATCGTGCTCCGGTTCTGGCCCGCACCCCGTTCTTCCTGGTCGTCATCCTGGCGCTGAGCTTTGCCGGCGCCGCGGCTGCCTATCAGCAGCTCCCGGCACCGACCTGCTCGGGCGACAACACGGTCAAGGCCTACGTCGTCGCCCTCGACCAGGTGCTGACCCTGAACCGGTTCGGGTCGACCATGCCGGGAGGCATGATCTACGCCCTGGCGCGGGACGTCTTCCCCAGCAACCCGGCCCCCGCCGACTACTCCGAGAAGAACAGCTGCCGGTTCGCGAAGCCGCTCGATCCGAACGGCACGCAGACCTGCACGGCGGGCAGCGTCCAGCTGCGCCCGGACGCGCCGGCCTTTCCCGGCAAGCGGCCGCGGCCGCTGGTGCTGCGCGCCAACGAGGGCGACTGCCTGGAGATCCATTTCGCCAATCTGCTGAACGCAACCGCGACCGCGGGGCAACCCACGACCCCGGTCGCCGGGGTGCACGTCCAGGGTCTCAATTGGGTGGACGGTCCGGCGGACGACGCCTCGAACGTCGGCAACAACGGTTCGAGCCTGGTGGCGTCGGGAGCGACCGCGACCTACAGGCTGTACGCCGAGCACGAGGGGCCCTACCTGCTCTACAACACGGCGGACGACTGGTCGCCGCTTTCCTCCGGCGACGGCGGCACGCTCGCCGAAGGGCTGTTCGGCGCGGTCAACGTCCAGCCGAGCGGCCGGCGCTTCCATCAGGATTGGCACTCGGAGTTCTACCGCAGCCAGGTGACCGAGCAGGACGTCTGCCTGGCCAGCACCGACGCGGTGCTCGCCGACCCGTTGCACTGCTCGCGCCGCGCGCCCCGCAGCCTGCCGGTGCTGAACTACCAGGCGCTCTATCCGCCGGGCCATCCGCGGGCCTACCTGCCGATCCTGAACATGGTGTGCAGCTCGGCGCTGACCAAGCCGGCGATCGACCATGGCGCTTGCGCCGAAGGCGAGTTGGTGCACGGCGACCTGACCGCGATGATCACCGGCCGCAGCGCGCCCGACCCGCGGCTGCCGAAGCTGCCGCCGCAGCCGCAGGCGTTCCCCAACAAGACGGCGGACGAGCAGCCGCCGTCGCTGCGACCGAACTACGCCTATCCCGACCGCTTCCAGCCGTTCCGCGAGTTCACCATCATCTATCACGAGAGCTTCCAGGTGACGCAGGCCTTCGCGCTCACCGGAACGCTGTCGAGCCTGGCGGCCGCGGCCGACAACTACGGCATCAATTACGGCATGGCCGGGCTCTCGAACGAGGTGGTGGCCAACCGGCTCGCCTCCGGCGCCACCCAGCCGCCGGCCGGCTCCGGCCCCCTGACGCAGTGCGTCGACTGCAAGTACGAGGAGTTCTTCCTCAGCTCCTGGGCGATGGGCGACCCGGCGATGAACGTCAACCCGCCGGCGGCCACCTGCCAATCGGCGCCCACCACGGCGGGCTGCAACGCGCCGAAGGCGGAGTTTCCCGACGATCCGTCGAACGTCTATCACGGCTACGTGTCCGACCACGTGCGCTTCCGGGTGCTGCACGCCGGCGCCGACCTCCACCACCTCCATCACCAGCACGCGCAGCAGTGGCTGGGCACGCCCAACAGCCCCGACGGCGACTACCTCGACAGCCAGTCGATCGGGCCCGGCTCCGCCTTCACCATGGAGATGGTCTACAACGGCAGCGGCAACGTGAACCAGACGGTGGGCGACTCGATCTTCCACTGTCACTTCTATCCCCACTTCGCCTCCGGCATGTGGTCGCTCTGGCGCGTCCACGACGTGTTCGAGGGCGGCACCATCCTCGCCGACGACGGCAGGCCGAAAGGGCGCACCAACCCGGTGACGCATGGTTTCGAGTACACCCGCGCGCTGCCGGACGGCGAGATCCATCAGGGCACTCCCACCGTCGCCCTGGTGCCGCTGCCCACCCTGCCGATGGCGCCGATGCCCGCCACCATCCAGCTGCAGGGAGTCTGCTCCGGCGCGCCGGCGACCAACTGCCTCGCCGACAAGGACTGCGGCGGCGCCGCGGGCAGCTGCGTCCAGATCGGCAGCCGCTACTGCGTGAACCAGGGCGGCCTGGGCAAGGGGCCCGAGACCTGCCTGTCGGAGTTCCAGACCACCAGCAAGAGCTGGGACCAGGTGGACAAGAGCGCCTACCCCGGCTACCCCTTCTTCATCCCCGGGATCGGCGGTTCGCGTCCGCCCCACCCGCCGCTGGACTTCGCCTATGCCTGCGCGAAGTCCGGCCGCATCTGCGATCCGACGGTCGCCAAGGATGCCAAGAACCCCAAGGCCGAGGGTTTGCAGTCGTCGAACAAGCGGGCGGCGCTGGTGCACCTCCTCGCCGCGGCGCCGCGGCCCGACTACCAGGCGCCCATCTTCGAGGACCAGATCTGCGCTCCTGAGGAAGGAGCGTGCGAGCCGATGGACGGCGGCCTGCCGCGCGCCGTCACCGCCCAGGGCCCGAGCACCGACTGGCGGAGCCTGCAGACGACCAGCCCGGCTCCCGCCACGCAGTACCAGAACCTCGATTTCAGCAAGGAGATCCAGCAGGCGCAGGCGATCGAGGTGCCGGAGACCGGCACTCAGATCGAGAAGGTGGCGATGAAGGTGCACGCCCAGCGTTTCCACGACACGCAGCTGCCCGACGGCCGCAAGACCGGCATCTGCTCGGACAACCGGGCCCCCTGCAGCACCACCGACCTGGCGCAGTGCGGCAACCCCGCCAAGGCCACCTGCACCCCGGGGAGGATCAACTTCATCCTCAACGGCCTGGGCCCGCAGCCTGGCGCGCCCTATGCCGACCCCTGCATCCGCTTCGACCGCAACGGCGGCCAGCCCGGCAACATGCTGACCCGCTCCTACCTCGCCGCCGACTTGCAGCTCGACGCCGTCTTCAACCGCGAAGGCTGGCACTTCCCACAGCAGCGCATCCTCTCGCTGTGGGGCGACGTCAAGGATTTCCTGGACCGCAAGAAGCCGCCCGAGCCGCTGTTCATGCGCGTCAACTCCTACGACTGCATGACCTACGTGCTCGCCAACCTGGTGCCCAACGTCTACGAGCAGGACGACTTCCAGGTGCGCACGCCGACCGACGTCATCGGTCAGCACATCCACCTGGTGAAGTTCGACGTCACCTCCTCGGACGGCGCCGAGAACGGCTGGAACTACGAGGACGGCACCTACGGGCCCAACGAGGTCACCGAGCGCATCGACGCCATCGACAAGGTGGGGGGCATCTACCTGCCGCCGGGCGAGAGCGAGCCCGGTGCGCCCTGCCCGCAGACCAGCGGCGGCAGCGGCCAGCGCTGCCTGAAGGCGAAGTACATCAAGTTCTTCGGCCCGGGGCCCGGGGCGCAGCCCAATCCCGCTGGCGACGAGACCACCGGCGCCTGGCTGGGCTCTCAGGCCACGGTGCAGCGCTGGTACGACGATCCGCTGTTCAACAACACCGGCCGCTGCTCGACCGATCTCCACCAGCCCTGCACCCTGGGGCAGGAGCAGGCGGGCATCACCTGTCCCGCCAAGGGCGTCTGCGTGGCCGACGCCGGCTTCTGCTCGGATCTCAAGGACCAGCCCTGCACCCAGACCGACCTGCACCTGTGCGGCAGCACGAAGGCCAACTGCGAGCCGAGCCACGACCGCACCATCCGCACCGTCTTCACCCACGACCATTTCGGCCCCTCGACCCACCAGCAGGGCGGCCTCTACGCCGGCGTGGTGGCGGAGCCGAAGGGATCGGTGTGGCGCAACAACCAGACCGGCGAGATCATGGGCGGCTACGACGCGGCGTCCGACCAGAACTTCCCGGGGCGCACCGCCACGGAGAACGGCGTCGCGGTCAAGGACGGCGGACCGACCAGCTGGGAGGCGGTGATCGAGACCCCGCAGGTGGGCGACAGCTTCCGCGAGTTCCTGCTCGAGGTCCAGGACTCGACGCTGCTGTACGCGCCGTTCCTGGTCGGCGACAACCCCATGGCCGGGAGCCAGTCGGGGGTCTGCAAGGGAGACCACTCGGAGCCGTGCGGCTTCTGCTCGTTGACCGGCAGGTGCAGCAACGACCCGAGCACGACGTGCCAGATATCGCCATTCGCGGGACCGCCGCCGGCCTCCTCGGGTTGTAGCGGCACCGGCACCTGCCTCTACGGCCTGAATCCCGCCGACGCGGCCAATCCGTACCTGGTCGCCTGCACTCCCACCAACCTCACCGGCTGCCAGCAGCCGACCGTCGAGTCCTGCAACTTCATCCCCGGCGTGCCGTCGCCGGCCTGGACCCCGATCGTCCAGGCGGCCACCCAGACCAACACCCTTGGCGGCCCCGTCGACTTCAACGGCAAGGGCACCCACGTCGAGGCCATCACCTTCCAGGGCTCGACCAACAGCTTCAGCTTCAACTACCGCGACGAGCCGCTCTACCCGCGCATCGATTCGGCGCCGACCTCGGCCACCTCGACGCAGTCGCCGCTGGCGGGCAACCGCGGCGACCTCGCCTACGTCTACAGCTCGCTGCAGTTCTGCCAGGCCAATCCGCAGCAGGTCTGCAGCAGCAACGCCGATTGCGGCGCCGGCGACAGCTGCGTCAACCGCCCCAACCCGCGCGGCGGCCGTTGCAGCGCGAACCTCAACCAGCTCTGCGATCTGCAGGGCTCGACCAACACCTGCCCGGCGGGCATGGGCAGCTGCGAGGACGCCGGGTTCTGCGGCGACAACTACGCCCTCTGCACCGCCGACAACCGCGGGCTCTGCGGCTCGCAGGTGACCACCTGCCTGGCCCAGCGCATCAGCATCCCGTACCCGCCGCTGACCGCCGGCATCGAGCCGACCGATCCCTTCACTCCGCTGCTGCGCGGTTATGCCGGCGACGACGTCCAGCTGCGGGTGTTGATCGGCGCCCACATCAACCCGCACAACTTCACTCTCCACGGGCTCAACTGGCTGAACCAGCCCTCCTACGTCGATTCCGGGTGGCGCAACAGCCAGGTGATGGGCATCTCCGAGCACTACAACCTGCTGGTCAAGCTCGATCCGAAGTTCGTGCCGCAGACCGGCGAGGGCACCTCCGCCGCGCCGCTGAAGCCCTGGATGGACTTCCTCTACCAGCCGGGCGCCGCCGCCATCGAGCAGGCGGGCGGCAATTGGGGACTGATCCGGTCCTATGACACGGCCCGCACCGACCTCTGGCCGCTGCCGCAGAACAACTACAGCCCGGGTCAGCCGTTCAAGACGGTGCCGGTCTGTCCCGCGGACGCGAAGGCGCGCAACTACACGGTGGTGGCGCTGACCGCGCAGCAGGCGCTCGGCGGCCCGCTGGTCTACAACCCGACGCAAGCGGTGAGCGACGCCAACGCCCTGCTGTACTTCGACACCCAGAATCCCGGCCTCAAGTGCCCGCGGCCCGGCGACTGGTCCTCCTGCACCTTCAGCGGCACCCCCGACCCCCTGGTGCTGCGCGCCGCGGCCGGCGAGTGCATCCACGTGACGCTCTACAACGGCTTGCCGTCCGGCACCTGCTCGAACGCGCCCACCGTCGCCTGCACGCAGGCGAACTTCGTGCAGGCCTGCCCGCCGGTGCTGTGCAAGAACGGCTATTGCACCAACTCCTCCACCACGGCGTGCACGCTGCCGAGCTCGTGCCCGCAGTTGGCCTGCAACACCTTCAGCCTCGCCGGCGTCTCGGCGCCGCAGTTGCAGGTCCTGCAGACCACGCCGCAGAACGTGGTTACGAAGCTGCCGGCCTACCAATCGAACGTCTCGCTGCAGGTCGGGCTGCGGCCGCAGCTGGTGACCACCGATCCGCGCTTCAGCGACGGCACCAACGCCGGCTTCAATCCGCCGCAGACCGCGCCGCCGGGCGGCAGCGTCGCCTACACCTGGTACGCCGGGCACATCGAGCCCGAGTACGTCGATCAGAACAACCAGGTCGAGACCAAGTACATCCCGATCGAGTTCGGCGCCGCCAACCTGCTGCCGGCCGATCCGATGAACCAGGCGCTGCACGGCCTCTTCGGCGGCCTGGTCATCGAGCCGCAAGGCGCGACGTGGGACCCCGGCACCGGCGTCAGGGCGCACGTCCACTACAGCGACGAGTACACCGGCGATCACACCTTCCACGAGTTCATCGTCTTCACCTCCGACGACACCAACCTCGCCGGCGGCAACAACCTGATCAATTATTCGACCGAGCCGCTGAACAACCCGCCGTCACGGTTCTGCGACTCGACCTGCTCGGCGAGCAACCTCTCCTGCGTGCTCAACACCACCGCGCCGCTGTTCTGCAAGACGGGCACGACCTGCGCACCCTGCAGCTTCACCCCGGTGACGCCCACCTTCGTCGCCCAGGTCGGCGAGGAGGTGCGCTTCCGGCTGCTCCATCCCGGCGGCACCAACACCAACGAGGTCTTCGAGCTGGCCGGCCATACCTACCTGCAGACGCCCTACGAGACGCCGCCGGTCCCGGCCGTCGGCTGCGAGGCGCCGACCACCCATACCAACCTCTTCGCCTCCGCGCGGATGGGCGAGAAGAACCTGTGCGGCAGCCTCGAGTTCCTGCCCAAGGAGAAGACCTACCGCGACGTCAAGACCGGTGAGTGGGGCGAGTCGCTCAGCGAATGGAAGGCGTCGCGGCCGATGCACGGGCCGAGCAATCACTACGACGTGCTGATCCACGAGGCGGGCGGTCCCTTCCATCAGTGCGGCGACTACCTCTACCGCTCCTATCCCGCGGATCACTTCAACCTCGGTATCTGGGGTCTTCTCCGCGTCAATGGCTGCAAGCCGGGAGGGGGCCGGGCCGCCGGAGCGGCGGCCGGCGCGACCGGCGACAAGTGAGCGGCGGGCCGCCCGACCGCCCGGTCCATGCCGTGGCACCGGCGGTGCTCCTGCTGCTGCTCGCTCTCGGCCTGACGCCGGGAGCCCGCGGCGGGCAGCAGGCCGCCGGCCCTGCGGCCGCCGCCGCGGTGAGCGACCGGGCGGTGGAGCAGGGGGTGGCCGTCGAGCTGTCGATCACGCCCCTTGCCGGCGGCGGCGCGGTCGCCGCGCCGCCGGCCGCCGAGCCCAACGCTCACCCAAGCTCGCTGCGCGAGGGCGAGGACGTCGTCTTCCGTTTCCGGGTCTCGGACGCCGGCACCGGTCAGCCGCTTGGCGGCCTGTCGCCCGGGGCGTGGCTGGACCTGCCGGCGGCGGTCGAGGTCGGCGCTCCCGCCTGCGCGGCGCGGATCAAGGAGCTCGCCGGCGGCAGCCTGTTCGCCAAGTCCGAGCTCGACCTGAGCTCCTTCTACGTCCTGGCGCTCGACGAGGACGCCAGCATCAACGTCATCGATCCGCTGTTCAGCTTCGGCGGCTCGAAGCTGTTCACCTCGATCCCGCTGCTCTCGCCGGGCGAAGATTGGGTGGTCACCGCCGACGCCAAGCGCGTCTTCGTCTCCGAGCCGGAGGCGGACCGGGTGGCGGTGATCGACACCGGCGTCTGGAAGGTGGCGGCGCAGGTCGCGGCGGGGCGCCATCCGACCCGTGTCGCCCTGCAGCCGGACGGCGCGCGCCTCTGGTCGGTGGTGGCGGACGACGGTGCCGACGTGGCGGTGATCGACGCCCGCGAGCCGCGGCTGCTGGCGCGGATCGCCACCGGCAAGGGGCCGCACGACCTCGCGGTGAGCGCCGACAGCGGCACCGTCTTCGTCACCAATGCCGGCGACGGCACGGTTTCCGTGCTCGACGCGAACCGCCTGGTCAAGGTCGCCGACGTGCGCACCGGCACTCGGCCGACCGCCATCGCCTACTCGACGCTGGCGGCGGCGGCCTACGTCACCGACGAGCAGGACGGCAGCGTGGTGGTGGTGGATGGGCGGCGGCGGGCGGTGGTGGCGCGGCTGGCGGTGCGTCCGGGGGTGGCGACGATCCGTTTCGCTCCCGGCGGCCGGCTGGCGTTCGTGCTCAATCCGCGCGAGGACACCGTGCAGGTGATCGACGCCGGGGTGAACCGCATCATCACCACCGGCAAGGTGCGCCAGGCACCCGATCAGGTCGCCTTCTCCGACCAGCTCGCCTATATCCGCCACCGCGGCAGCGACAGCGTGCTGATGGTGCCGCTGAACGTGCTGGGCACGGAGGGCCATCCGCTCGAAGCGGCGGACTTCACCGGCGGCTCGCAGCCGTTCGGCCGCGGCACCCGCTCCAGCCTGGCGGACGGCATCGCACCGGCGCCCGGCGGGACGGCGGTGCTGGTGGCCAACCCGGCCGACCGGGCGATCTACTACTACGTGGAAGGCATGGCGGCGCCGACCGGGACCTTCCACAACTACGGCCGCGAGCCGCGGGCGGTGCTGGTGGTGGACCGCGGCCTGCGCGAGCGCGGGCATCCGGGCACCTACGAGACCACCGCCCGCTTGCCGGGGCCGGGCCGCTACCGCATCCCGTTCTTCCTCGACGCGCCGCGCTTCGTCCACTGCTTCGAGGTGGCGGTGGCGCCCGATCCCGAGCTCGCCGCGGCCCGCCTGCGGTCCGCGCCGGTCCAGGTCGAGCCGTTGACGGCCGAGCGCCGGGTGACGGTGGGGACCTCGGCGCACCTGCGGTTCCGCCTCACCGACCCGGCGAGCGGCAAGCCGGCCGCCGGCGTCGGCGATCTGGTGGTGATGGCCTACACGGTCGGCGGCAGCTGGCAGCAGCGCCGGCTCGCCCACGAGGTCGGCGACGGCATCTACGAGGCCGATTTCGTGCCGCCCGCCGCGGGCGCCTATGCCGTGGTGGTGGAGTGCCGCTCGCGGCACCTGCCGTTCCACCTCTCGCCGCGGCTCCTGCTGGAGGCGGCCGCCGCCACGCCGGCGCCCGCCAGGCGTTGACCGGCGGGGGGGCCCCCGGGATCAGCGCGGGCCGCGGGTGCGCCAGTTCTCGCGCCAGCGGGAGCCGGGGTCCGGCGCCGGCTTGGCGTACCAGGTCGGCTGCATGCTGTGGAAGCTCGCCAGCTCCGGCCTCACCGTCAGGTCCCAGAACGTCTCCACGTCGTCGAAGGTGCGCAGGCGGGAGGGCCGCTCCGGGTCGTAGCCGGCCAGCAGGCGGCGCATCGTGGCCCCCAGCCAGCTCACCTGATCGGCGATCATCCGGCGGCCGGCCGCGAGGTCGGCCGCGCCGGCATCGGCGCCCTGGGCGAAACGGGTGCCCGCCAGCTGGGCCGCCGCCGGCGTTGCCTCTGGCGCACCCGCGGCGTCTGCGCCGGGCGTCACCGGCGGCGCCAACCGCGCGAGATCGACGCAGCGCGGCTCGAGCGCCCAGAGCTGCGAGGTCTCCACCTTGCCGGCATGGTCGCCGTCGGCGCCGTCGCCGGGAAAGCCCGGCAGGTTTGCCGCGAAGTCCGGGATGCCGCAGAGGCGCATGCGCAGGTGCGGCTGTAGCCAGGTGACCAGGGTTTCGAGGTCCTGGTAGTTGGGGCCATAGTGACCGGTCAGCAGGATGGCGGCATGGAAACCAAGGACCTCGGCGGCGCGAACGTGGTAGCAGACGTTCTTGAAGTGCACCCATGGTGGAACCGCGGTAAGCCATGGCCGGGCTTCCCCGATCTCGCGCTCGGCCCAGATCGCGTAGCCCCCCAGCTCGTGGACGTGCCAGAAGTCGGCGGGTGCCACGATGCCGCCGTGGCGCCGCGCGGTCCGCACCAGCAGGCCGTGCGCCTTGAGGCCGTCGAGTCCCAGGGCGCAGTGCGGCCCGTGCGGCTCGCAGAGGCCATAGGGAAAGTAGACGGCGGGGCAGGCAACGAACGCCGCCTCCAGCTGGTCGGGCAGCATGCGCTCCCAGCGCACCTCGCGCGCCGCCCGCCTACCGCCGGTCGTCATGATGCGTTCATTTCATTTGGCGCCGCCGGTTGCCGGTGGTCCAGCTTACTCACGCGTCCATCCATTCGGTCCAGTCGATCGCCGGGCCAGCTTATGAGGGATTGACTGTAGAATCCAATGCCGCAGGCCTCCACCGCGGCGATGACGACGGACGCGCTCAGCGAACAGCAGCGGCTCTTCTTTGCGACCCAGGGCTACCTGGTGGTGCCCGGCGTCCTCGCCGGGGCCGAGCTGGCGGCGGTGCGCCGTGCGGCCGACGCCGCCGAGGCGCGCTGGCGCGCCGATCTCGCCCTGCCGGGGGTGCGCCGCCCCGACCTCGAGCAGGTTCTCGGCATCATGGAGCACGACCCGGTGCTGTTCGATCTGCTCGAGCAGCCGCGGATCTTCCCGATGGTGCGCCAGCTGCTCGGTCCCGACGTCATGATGTTGGATCATGACTACTTCATCACCCCGCCGGGTGCCACCATCCCGCAAGGCTGGCACTTCGACTTCGACCTGGCGGGAGTGGATCATCCGCGCTCGCGCCTGATGGTCAAGGCTTTCTACGTGCTGGCGGACATCCCGCCCGACGGCGGTGCGACGCTGATCCTGCCGGCGTCGCACGCCACTCCCGGCGGCATGCCGCTGCCCAACGCCGAGGTGCCCGAGGAGCTGCCCGGGGCGGTGCCGATGGCGTTGCCGGCCGGCAGCGTCTACCTGATCGCCGACCGCACCTACCATTCGGCGGGCAACAACCGCTCGCCGGTGCATCGCCGGCTGCTGATCTACACCTATGGCCACAAGTGGATGCGGATGTGGGACGAGTACCGGCCGTCGCCGTCGCTGGCGGCGCGGGCCGTCACCCCGCAGCGACGGCAGCTCCTCGGCCTGACCGATCCCTACGGGCCGCCGGTCGAGTGGACGGCGGCGTGACCCGGCTCGACGACGAGCAGCGGCGCTGCTTCGCCGCCAACGGCTACGTCATGCTCCCCGGCGCGCTGACGCCCGTGGAGCTGGCGGCGGTGCGGCGTGCCGCCGCCGAGGCGGAGGCACGCTGGCGCGGCGATCCGGCGCTCCCGGGCACCCGCATCCCGGAGTTCGAGGAGATCCCCGCCATCATGGAGTACCACCCGCTGCTCTTCGATCTGGTCGAGCACCCGCGGATCTTCCCCCTCGTCCGCGAGGTGCTGGGGCCCGACGTCGCGCTGGTCGATCACGCCTACTACATCACTCCGCCCGGCGGCCGGATCGACGGCACCGCCTGGCACTCCGACGTGCGCACCCGGCTGGCCGGCGTCCATCATGCCGGCTCGACGATGATGGTGCGCGCCATGATCGCGCTCACCGACATCGCCGCCGACGGCGGCGCCACCCTGGTGCTGCCGGGCTCCCACCGCCAGCCCGACGCCAGCGCGATTCCGGTGCCGGCCATGCCCGAGGACCTGCCCGGGGCGGTGCCGCTGGCCTGCGCCGCGGGCTCGGCCTATTTCTTCAACGGCAACCTGCTCCACTCGCCCGGCAACAACCGCGGCGCGGTCACCCGCCGGGTGCTGCTCTACAACTACGGCCACAAATGGATGCGCATGTGGCAGGGGCACGAGCCGTCGCCCCGCCTGGCGGCGGCGGCGCGCACCCCGATGCGCCGCCAGCTCCTGGGGCTGACCCCGCCCTACCGCGGCCCGGACGCCGAGCTGAGCACTTAGTACCTGGACGAGAGGCCCTACAGATACGCGCCGGCCTGGCGGTTCTTCCTTGCCACCGTGAGCCGGCCGTCGAGGCCGCGCAGGGGCTCCGGCGGCAGCCGGCTGGGCGGTGGCAGTTGCCGCAGGTCGGCGAGCGGCGGCGAGTCGGCGCCCAGCGCGAGGTCGGCCAGCAGGCGCCCCGCTGCCGTGCCCATGGCGAGACCCGCGAAGTTGTAGATGGCGGCGCTGAAGAGATCGGGCTCGATCTCGCCGAAGAAGGGCTGGCCGTTGGCCGAGGTGCTGAAGAGGCCGCTCCAGGTGTGCTCGAACGGCACCCCGGCGAGCGCCGGGAACCGCGCGGCCAAGGCCCGTCGATGGCGGCCGGCGGCCGCCTCCCGCACCCGCGCGGGGACCGCCGGCGCTGCGGTGTAATGAAAGGTGTTGCGGATCAGGAGGCGCTGATCGCGGGTCCGCCGCACCGTCGAGCCAGCCGGATCGGCGGGCAGCACGCCCCACTGCCGCTGGCCGCCCAGCGCCGCTTGCTCGCCCTCGCTGAGCTGGCGGGTCAGGCTGCCGAAGCTCCAGCGCGGGGAGGCGCGGCGGCGCAGGAAACCGAGCGCGGGAGTGTAGCCGTTGGTCGCCAGGAACAGGCGGCGGCAGAGCAGGGTGCCGGCCCCGGTCTCGACCCGGAAGCCGCCGGAGCCGCGGTCGGCGCCGGCGGGCAGGCGCCGGATGCTCCGCACCGGCGAGTCCTCGTAGACGGTCACCGCCGGCGGCAGCGAGCGCGCCAGCCCGCGGACCAGGGCGGCAGGCTGCACCGTGATGCCGTCCGGGAGGTGCAGGGCGGCGCGATAGAACCGGCTGCCGGTGAAGGCGGCGACGGCGGCGGCGTCGAGATGATCGTAGCGCGCGCCGGCGGCGTCGAGCCAGGCGGGCCAGCGGGCGAGCGCGCGCAGCCCCTGCTCGCCCGCCGCGGCTCGCAGGCAGCCGCCCGTGTGCCAGTCGCAATCGATGGCATGCGCCGCGACCAGCTCCTGCAGGCAGCGGATGCCGAAACGCGCGACCCGCAGGTAGCGGTCGCGGTCGGCCGGCGCCATCGCCGCGGCGAAATCGGTGATGTCGACCACGAAGCCGGCGTTGCGGCCGGAGGCGCCGGCGCCGGTGCGCTGCGCCTCGACGACGGCGACCGGCTCTCCGGGCCGCAGCTCGGCGAGGCGGCGGGCGATCGCCAGGCCGGTCAGCCCCGCCCCCACCACCGCCGCCTCGACGCGCATCTCGCCCGCCAGCGGTCGTGCCGGCGCCGGCGGCGGCAGCACCGCGATCCAACCGGCGTGCGGATCGTCCCGAGGCTGCCGGATCATCCCTGCCGGCTCTCGGCGCCGGCAAGCTCAACGAGCCCGCGGATCGGGCTGCCGGTGGGCACGAAGGCTGGGGTGTCCTCCCAGCCGGCACCCCCGGCACCCCCGGAGCCACCGTCGCCCCCGTCGCCCAACATCGAGGCGTATCCCAGGCAGCGCCACAGGCGCTGGCTCCACTCCGGCAGCAGCGGATAGGCGGCGATGGCCAGGGCCTTCGCCGCCAGCAGCTCGAGGGCCACGCCGGTGTTCCTTTCCTCGATCCGGTTGGCGAGACGGCGCAGGGGCTGCTCGCGCTCGCCGAGCTCGGCGGCGGCCGCCGCCAGGTCGGACAGCGCCCGCCCGGCCTGACCCGGCGAGAAGGTCGCCGCCTGATAGGCGGCGGCGGCCTCCTCGACGCAGCGTTGCAAGCGGCCGGTGAAGCGGCGCTGCTCGGGGGTCCAGGCCTGGGTCGGCGGCGCCTTGCCGCCGTGGTCGTGCTCCACCGTTGCCGCCAGCCGCCGCAGCCACGGTAGCCAATCGGCGGGTGGCTCGCAGGGCGGCCCGTCCGGCGCCGCCGCGAAGCGGGCGGCCGCCGCGTCCTCGCATTCGACGAGGGCGAGCGGCGCGTAGGCGGCGGCGCCTGCGGCGGCGGCCAGGGCGGGCATCGCCACGGCATAGAAGAAAGCCTGATCGAGGTCGAGGAAGACGGTGGGCGGCTCGTCGGGCGCGAGCGCCGCCAGCAGACGGGCGGCGCGCACGAACCAGGGATCGAGCCGCTGTTGCTCGAGGCCGGGGAGCGGGACGGGAATGCCGGCGGCGGCGAGCCGGCTGACCGGCAGGTCGAGCAGGCCGCTGCCGCGGGCGACGTCCACCAGCGCCCGCAGCCGGGGGCTCATCGCCGTCTCGCGGTGCTGGCGGTCGATCGCCTCCTCGTGCCTGGCGGCGTCGAAACAGAGCCTGGCCAGGGGGCGCCGGACCAACGGCTTGCCGCAGGCGTTGCAGACCGCATGGCGGAGCGTCTCGCCCGCGGTGGTGGTCTGACCGCACGACCGGCAGGCGGCGCCGGTAGCCGGCAGGCCGCAGGCCGCGCAGTCGCCGGTGAGCTCGTCCGCCTCTAGGTGGCGGCGGCAGCCCTCGCAGTAGGGCGTCTGCCGCGACCGCACCACGAGCTCGCCGGCGGCGACCAGGCGCTCGTAGAGACCAAGGGCGGCGCTTTCGTCGGCAATGCCGCGGGCCGGGTCCGCGTAGGTGCGCACCGCAGCTCCACAGAGGCGGGCGTACCGGGCATGGATGGCCGCCGCCGCCGAGACCGCGGCGGTGCCGGACGAGGCCGCCACCGCCAGCAGCCGCTGCCGCCCGTCCGGGTGGCTGCCGGCGGCCGCGTCCTTCAGTCCGGCCACGGCCGCCATGTCCTCCCACCAGATGGTCAGGAAGTGCAGGTCCTCCTGCGGCGAGGTGTTCTCCAGGATGTGGTCGCCGAACGGCGGGAAGTAGATGACGTCGCCGGGCCCAACCTCCCGGCTCTCGCTGCCCGCGGTCAGCTTGCCCCGGCCGTGCAGGATGAAGAACGTCTCGCTTTCGTGGTGGTTGTGAGGCTTGGTCCTCCGGCCCGGCTCCACCACCAGCCAGCCGGTGCCGAACGGCGTCTGCACCACGTCGTTCCAGGGGTAGAACATCTGCTCCTTGGCATCGTAGGAGTCCTCGAACTGGCCGGGATCCAATTTTCGGATCAGCATCGCATTCTTCCAATCTGGCTGGTCTTGGTTTGCCGGGGAATACCGCGCGCACTGACGCCCTGCGCCACTAGTATGTAAAGTGTCAACGGTTGTGGAAAATGGGCGGCGCAGGTATAGAAAATAGCGTCATTCATCCTGCTCAAGGCGTCATATCCTGGGCGCCGTGCCGCCATAGGATCGTAACGAATGGTGTGTCAGGTCGAGGGGGTGTCCCGAAATCGCGGTGCTCGGCACAGCAAAAGTAAAGGAGGACTGATGGTGACCGGAGCGCTCAAGGCCTGGACCCCTATGCCGGTGCGGCAAGAGACTTACCGGCCGCTTTATCGCGCCGGCAACGACATCGCCGCCGCGGCCCCCACGGCTTATTTCGTCAGCCTCGATTTGAGCTCGAAGGCCCAGGAGATCAACTGGCGCTCCTTCGAGTACTACCCCCCTCTCGACCGCATCAAGCGTTATACCGAGGAGCACTATCCCGAGGAGATCCCGCTGCCGTGCGCCGCCGAGGTCGCCGGCATGGAGGCGACCTACTTCTCGGCGTTCTTCCGGAAAAAGGTTGGCATTCGCTATACCGACTGGCTGTCCTGCCTGCGGATCTCGCATGCCATCCGCATGATCGAAAGTCGCGACCAGCCGATCGCCGAGGTGGCGATGGCGGTGGGCTTCAGCGATCTGCGCACCTTTCAGCGTGCCTTCAAGCGCATCACCAGCATGACCGCCCGCGAGTACAAGGAGAAGGTCCGGCCGTAGTCGGCTCCCTGTGCTCGGCAGGCAGTCTCGCGGCGAGGTGGACAGAAGGCTGATCGCCTTCCTGCGCCGCGCGGCGGCGCGAGCGCTGCGGGTCGATCCCGCCCGCCTGCGGCCGGACCGCTCGCTGAGCGCGCTCGGGCTCGATTCCCTGGCGGCGGTGGAGCTGGCGGGCGCCATCGAGTCGAGCCTCGGCGTCGAGGTGACGCTCGCCAGCCTGCTCGAAGGGCCGACCCTGGCGGAGCTGGCCGCACGCTTGGCGCCGGTCCTCGCGGCGCGGGTGGCAGCTGACGCCGGCGCCGACGCGTTCCGCGGGGCCGCGGCCGCGGAACGGCACGAGGCACGGGGCGCGGGCGCCGCCACGGACACCGGCGCGAGCGGCGTCACGGACACCGGCGCGAGCGGCGTCACGGACGCCGGTGCGAGCGGCGTCACGGACACCGGTGCGAGCGCCGCGGCGAGTGGCGCCGCTGCCGCGGTTGGGATCTCCTCCCTGGAGCGGTTCCCCCTCTCGCATGGGCAGCGCGCGCTGTGGCTGCTCGATCGCCTGGTCCCGGGTGGCAACCCGGCCTACGTCCTCGCCGGGGCGGCGCGCGTCCGCGGCGAGCTCGCCGGCTATCGGCTCCATAACGCGCTGCGGGTCCTGGTCCGGCGCCATCCCGCGCTGCGTACCCGCTTCGAGGCGGACGGCGACGGCGCCATCGCGCTGGTGAGCGAGGAGCCGACCCTGTCCTTCGTCGAGGAGGATGCCGCCGGTTGGGGAGAGGAACGGTTCCAAGAGCGGCTTGGCGAGGAGGCGCACCGTCCCTTCGATCTGGCGCGCGGGCCGCTGCTGCGCGTGGCGCTGCTGCACCTCGGCGCCGAAGAGCAGGTGGTGGTGCTCGCCGTGCACCACATCGCCGCCGACTTCTGGTCGCTCGGGGTGCTGCTCGGCGAGTTGGGAGCCCTGCTGCGCGGCGATCCGCTGCCGCCCATCGCCAGCTCGTATGCCGACTTCGTGCGCCGGCAAGCGGAGCTGTTGGCGGGCGCCGCGGGAGAGCGCCTGGAGGCGTGGTGGCGGGCGGCGCTGGCGGGCGGCGCCGCGTCCCTCGAGCTGCCCACCGACCGCCCGCGGCCGGCGTTGCAGAGCTTTCGCGGCGGCTCGCGGTCCACCTGCCTGCCGCCTGCCCTGGCCGCCCGGTTGTGCTCTCTGGGCCGGGGGGCCGGCGCCACCCCCTTCATGACCCTGCTGGCCGCGTTCATGACGCTGCTCCACCGCACCAGCGGCCAGGACGAGGTGCGGGTCGGGACCCCGGTCGCGGGCAGGAGCTCGGCGGCGCTGGCCGGCCTGGTCGGCTACTTCGTCAACCCGGTGGTGGTGCGGGGCGAGCTGGCGGGCAATCCCGGCTTCGGCGAGCTGGTCGGCCGCGTGCGGCAGGCGGCGATCGCCGCCTTCGCCCACCAGGATTATCCCTTCGCGCTGCTCGCCGAGCGCCTGGGCGGCGAACGCGACCCCGGCCGTTCGCCGATCTTCCAGGCGATGTTCGCCTTCTATCGCGAGCGGCGGAGCGGCGAGCACGGCCTGGGCGCGCTGGCGCTCGGCGAGGGCGGCGCCAGGCTCGACCTCGGCGGCCTGGCGCTGGAATCGGTGCGGCTGCCGCGGCGCGCCGCCCAGTTCGACCTGACCCTGCTGCTGGCGGAGACCGGCGGGCGCGGCGCCGGCCTCGCCGGCTCGCTGGTCTACGACCGCGACCTGTTCGACGGCGCCACCGCCGCGCGCATGCTCGGCCAGCTGCATGTTCTGGCCGCCGCCGCCGCCGCCGATCCCGCATGCCCGGTCGGGGCGCTGCCCTGGCTGAGCGCCGGCGAGCGCCAGCAGCTGCTGGAGTGGAACGACACGACGGCGGCGTGGCCGTCCCGGCACTGCCTGCACCAGCTGATCGAGGCACAGGTGCGCCGGCGCCCCGAGGCGGTGGCGCTGGTGGTGGACGAGACCGGCGAGAGCCTCACTTTCCGCCGGCTCAACGCGCAAGCCAACCGGCTGGCGCGCCGCCTGAGGCGGCTCGGCGTCGGGCCGGAGAAGGTCGCGGCGCTCTGCGTCGAGCGCTCCGCCGCCATGGTGGTCGGCTTGCTGGCCATCCTCAAGGCCGGCGGCGCCTACCTGCCGCTCGCTCCGGACGACCCCGTGGAGCGCCTGCGTTTCATGCTGCGGGACGCCGGTGCCGCGGTGCTGCTGGCGCCGCGCGAGCTGGCGGCGCGATGGGGCGAGCACGGCATTCGCGCCGTTCATCTCGACGAGCTGCCAGGCGCTGCCGGCGCCATGGAGCGGCGGCGCTCGGCGCCGAACCTGCGCCACCTGGCGCTGCCGGACAACCTGGCCTACGTCATCTACACCTCCGGCTCGACCGGCTCGCCGAAGGGGACGATGAACACCCACCGCGGGATCGTCAACCGGCTGCTCTGGATGCAGGACCGGTACCGGCTGGCGGCCGACGACCGGGTGCTGCAGAAGACGCCGTTCACCTTCGACGTCTCGGTCTGGGAGCTGTTCTGGCCCCTGCTCGCCGGCGGCTGCCTGGTGATGGCCCGGCCCGGTGGGCATCGCGACAGCGCCTACCTGCAACGCGCCATCGCCGGCCAGGAGATCACCACCCTCCACTTCGTGCCGTCCATGCTGCGCGCCTTCCTCGACGACGCGGCCCAGCGCCCGTCCGCGCCGCTGCCGTGGCCGCGCCGACCGCGGCAGGTCTTCGCCAGCGGCGAGGCGCTGCCCCACGACCTGCAGCAGCAGTTTCACGCCGCGTTCGGCGTGCCGCTCCACAACCTCTACGGGCCGACGGAAGCCGCCGTGGACGTCACCTGGTGGGCCTGCGATCCGGCCCGGCCGCGGGTGGTGCCCATCGGCCGGCCGGTGGCCAACACCCGCGTTCACCTCCTCGACCGGCGCGGCCGGGAGGTGCCGGTCGGGGTGCCGGGAGAGCTGTGCATCGGCGGCGTGCAGCTGGCCCGCGGCTACCTGGGGCGGGCCGGCCTCACCGCGGCCAGCTTCGTGCCCGATCCGTTCGCCGGCGGTTCGCCCGGCAGGCAGGCGGCGGGCGAAGGCGAGCCGGGAGCGCGCCTCTACCGCACCGGCGACCTGGCGCGCTGGCTGCCGGACGGCGCCATCGAGTTCCTGGGGCGCGGCGACGGCCAGGTGAAGATCCGCGGTCGCCGCATCGAGCTGGGAGAGATCGAGGCGGCGCTGGCGGCGCATCCCGCCGTGCAGGCGGCCGCGGTGGCGGTGTATTGCTTGCCGGCGTCCACCGCGCCAGGAGATGGTGGCGGCATCCCCGAAGACCGCCGCCTGGTGGCCTACGTGGTGCTGCGAGCAGGGCCGGCGGCGGGGACGTCCGAAGTCTCGCTGCCGGCCGCCGGCACGGGAGTGGCCGGGATCGCGTCGCCGGTCGCCGGCACCGCCGATGGCTCGCCGGCGCTGGTCGGCGAGCTGCGCCGGGCGCTTGCCGAGCGGCTACCCGGCGCCATGGTGCCCGCCGACTTCGTCGTCCTCGACCGCCTGCCGCTGACCGCCAGCGGCAAGCTCGACCGCCGGGCGCTGCCCGCGCCGCCGCCGCGCCGGCGGACGAGCGGCGGTTCCCCGGGTGCTGGCGCCCCCCGCGGCGCCGTCGAGGAGCTGCTGGCGGACGTGTGGGCCGAGCTGTTGGGCGTCGCGGCGGGCGCGCCGCCAGCCGGCGCCTTCGAGGTCTCGTCGCAGGGGGTCGGCATTTTCCACGGGCCGGCGGAAGCCCGGGACAGGAGCTGCCGCGGGAGCCCGTCTCCGGACGCCGGCGCTGGCGGCGGCTCGGCGGTCCGTGCGGAGGATCACTTCTTCGAGCTTGGCGGGCACTCGCTGCTGGCCACCCGCCTGCTGTCGCGGGTGCGCCGGCTGTTCGGGGTGGAGCTGCCGTTGCGCTGGGTCTTCGAGAACCCGACGTTCGCGGCCCAGGCGCGCGAGCTGGCGGCGATGGTGGCCGCCGCCGGCGCCAGCCCGCCGCCGTCGAGCCTGCCGCCCCTGCTGCGGGCGGCGGTGCTGCCGCGGCCGGTGCCGCCGGCGGAGGCAGACTCGCCCGGCGGCGACCTCGTCCTCTCCTTCGCCCAGGAACGCCTCTGGTTCCTAGAGCGGCTGACGCGCGGCAGCGCCGCCTACCATCTCCCCGGCGCCCTGTGCCTGAGCGGCCGGCTCGACGCGGCGGCGCTCGCGCGCGCCCTGAACGAGGTCGCTCGCCGCCACCAGGTGCTGCGCTCGGCCTATCCGGAGGCGGCGGGCCGCCCGTCGGTCGTGGTGCTGCGCGGTGTCGAGCGGCGCCTGCCGCTGGTGGACCTGGCGAGGCTCGGGGAGGCGGCCGCCGGCGTCGCTGCCGGGATCGGTGCGGCGCTCGGCCGGCGGCCCTTCGACCTCGCCGCCGGGCCGCCGCTGCGAGCGGCGCTGCTGCGCCTGGCCCCCGAAGAGCACTGGCTGGTCCTGGTGCTGCATCACATCGCCGCCGACGGCTGGTCGCTGGGCATCCTGGCGGGCGAGCTGGCGGTCCTTCATGCCGCTTTCGCGGCCGGCCGGCCGTCGCCGCTCGGCGAGCTGCCGGTGCAGTACTCCGATTTCGCCCGCTGGCAGCGCGGTTGGCTGGTCGGGGAAGCGCTCGCGGCGCACCTTGCATTCTGGCGCCGGGCGCTGGCCGGAGCGCCGGCCCGCCTACAGCTGCCGGCCGACCGGCCGCGACCGCCGGCGCCCAGCTTTCGCGGCGAGCGGATCGCCGCGCTGGCTCCGCCCGGCCTGGCGGCGGAGCTGCGCGGCGCGGCCAGGCGCAACGGCGCCACGCTGTTCATGGTGCTGCTCGCCACCCTCGACCTGCTGCTGCAGCGCTCGACCGGGCAGCAGGACCTGGTGGTCGGCGCGGCGATCGCCAACCGCGAGCGCCTGGAAATCGAGGGGCTGATCGGCTGTTTCGTCAACACCCTGGCGCTGCGCGCCGATCTCTCCGGCCGGCCGAGTCTCGACGAGCTGCTGCGGCAGGTCCGCGAGACCAGCCTGGCCGCCTACGCGCACCAGGACCTGCCATTCGAGAAGCTGGTGGAAGCCCTGGCGGCGGAGCGCGACCCGGGCACGACGCCGGTGTTCCAGGTGCTGCTGGTGCTGCAGAACACCTGGGCCGGCGCCGGCGCCTGGCACGACGCCGGCGCGCCGCTGGTCATGCGGCCGCGCCAGCTCGCGATCGCCGCGGCCAAGTTCGACCTGACGCTGGATGCCGCCGAGACGCCGCGTGGGTTGGAGCTGTCGTTCGAGCTCAGCCGCGATCTCTTCGACGCCGCCACCGTCAAGCGGCTGGCCGGCCACTACCTGGCGCTGCTCGCGGCGCTTCCCGGCGATCCCGCCCGCCGCCTCGACGAGCTGCCGGCGCTCGGCGCGGCGGAACGGCAGCAGCTGCTGCGGGAGTGGAACGACACGGCGCTGGGCCGGGGCGAGGTGGCGCCGGCAGCGGCTCGGATCCACGAGCTGTTCGAATGGCAGGCGGCGCGCCGGCCCGAGGCGCTGGCGGTCCGCGGCCAGGGGGCGACGCTCTCCTACGGCGAGCTGGAGCGGCGGGCCAACCGGTTGGCCCGCGCGCTGCGGCGGCTGGGCGTGGGAGCGGAAACGCGGGTGGGGCTGTGCGTCGAGCGCTCGCCGGAGATGGTCGTGGCGCTGCTGGGTATCCTCAAGGCGGGCGCGGCTTACGTGCCGCTGGACCCCGGCCACCCGGGCGAGCGCTCGGCGCTGGTGCTGGCGGACAGCGCGGTGGCGGTGCTGGTGACGGAAGAGCGGTGGCTCGCCAGCCTCGACCCCCGGCCGGCGGCGGCCGGCGCCGTGATGGGGCAGACGGCGGGGCAGACCGCCAACGCCGCGGTGGCGATCCTCTGCCTGGACCGGGAAGCGGCACGCATCGCCGCCGAGGACGGTTCGCCGCTCGGCGCCGCGGCGGCGGCCCCGCCGGCGGCGCTGGCGTATGTGATCTACACCTCGGGCTCGACGGGGCGACCGAAGGGAGTGGGAGTCTCGCACCGGGCGGTGGTCAACTTGCTGCGGGCCCTCGCGGAGCGGCCCGGCTTCGACGAGGCGGTGGTGATGCCGGCGCTGGCGACGCTGTCCTTCGACGTCGCCGGGGCGGAGATCTACCTGCCGCTGGCGGTGGGCGGCAGGGTGGAGGTGGTGGGCCGCGAGGAGGCCGCCACCGGCCGCCGGTTGGCGGCGCGGCTGCGAGCCGCGGCAGCGACCGCGATGCAGGCCACGCCGGCGACCTGGCGCCTGTTGCTGGACGCTGGCTGGCAAGGGCAGGCCGGGCTGGCGGCGATCTCGACCGGCGAAGCCCTGCCGGGCGAGCTGGCGGGCGCCCTCCTGGAGCGCGGTGTCGTGCTTTGGAATCTGTACGGCCCGACCGAGACGGCGATCTATGCGGCGGGCGCGCCGGTCGGCGCCCCGGGTCAGCCGGCCCTCGGCCGCCCGCTCGCCAACACCACCCTCCACGTGGCGGACGGGTCGCTCATGGCGGTGCCGATCGGGGTCGCCGGCGAGCTGCTGATCGGGGGCGAGGGATTGGCGCGGGGCTACTGGGGCCGTCCGGAGCTGACCGCCGAGCGGTTCGTGCCGGATCCCTGGAGCGGCTCCCACGAAGGCGGGCGCCTGTATCGCACCGGCGACCTGGTGCGCCGCCGGTGCGATGGCGAGCTGGAGTTCCTGGGCCGGCTCGACCATCAGGTCAAGGTGCGCGGCGTCCGCATCGAACCGGGAGAGGTCGAGGCGGCGCTCGCGCGGCATCCCGGAGTCTCCCGGGCGGTGGTGGTGGCGGCCGGCGAAGGGGCCGGCCGGCGCCTGGTCGCCTACCTGGTGGCGCGGACGGAGGGCACGGCGCAGCCGGCGGCGCCGCGACCGCCGGCTTCGCGACCGCCGGCGGGCGACGGCACGGGAACCTCGCCCGCCGCGTTGCGGGAGTTCCTGCGGCGGCTGCTTCCCGAGGCGATGGTGCCGTCGGCCTTCATGGTTCTCGACCGGCTGCCGCTCACCCCCTCGGGCAAGGTCGACCGCAAGGCGCTGCCGGCCCCGGTCTGGGGATCCGGGTCCGGGGACGGAGCCGCCGCCCGCAACTCCCCGCGCACACCTGCCGAGCGGAGCGTGGCGCGGCTGTGGGCCGAGGTGCTGGGCGTCGCCGAGGTCGGCGGCGACGACAACTTCTTCGATCTCGGCGGCCACTCGTTGCTGCTCGCGCAGCTGCATGCGCGCCTCGAGGACCTGCTGGGGCGGGAGATCTCGCTGCTCGACCTCTTCCTCCACCCCACGGTCCGCGCCCAGGCGGCGCATCTCTTCGACCCGGCCGGGCCCGCCGCGATCGTGGCCCGGCCGGAGGAGCGGCCGCCGCCCGCACGGTCCGCGGCGCCGGCGCCGCCGGCCGGCGTGCGGCCCGATGGAATCGCCATCGTCGGCATGGCCGGGCGCTTCCCGGGCGCGCGCGACGTCGAGGAGCTGTGGCAGAACCTGCGTGACGGCGTCGACTGCGTCTATCGCTTCGGCGACGAGGAGCTGCTGGCCGCGGGGGTCGATGCCGCGCTGCTGCGCCACCCCCGCTACGTCAAGGCCGGCGGGCTGGTCGACGGCGAAGAGCTGTTCGACGCCGCCTTCTTCGATTACGCGCCGCGCGAGGCCGAGCTGATCGACCCCCAGCACCGGCTGTTCCTGGAATGCGCCTGCGAGGCGCTCGAGCGTGCCGGCCATTGTCCCGAGAGCTTCCCGGGCGCCATCGGCGTCTACGCCGGCACCGGCCATCCCGGCTACTTCCTGCGCCACCTGGCCGGCCACGCCGCGCTGCTGGCCACCGTCGGCGAGCGCGCGGCAAGCCTCGGCAACAGCCTCGACTACCTGACCACGCGAGTCTCCTACAAGTTGAATCTGCGCGGCCCCAGCCTCGACCTGCAGACCGCCTGTTCGACCTCGCTGGTGGCCGTCCATCTCGCCTGCCAGGCGTTGCAGGCCGGCGAATGCGATCTGGCGCTCGCCGGCGGCGCCGAGCTGCGGGTGCCGCAGCGGCAGGGCTACCTGCACGAGGAAGGGGGTATCGAGTCCGCGAGCGGGGTCTGCCGCGCCTTCGACGCCGGCGCCGACGGTACCGTCTGGGGAAGCGGTGCCGGCGTCGTGGTGCTGCGGCGGCTGGCGGACTCGCTGGCGGACGGCGACAACGTCCAGGCCGTCATCCTGGGTACGGCGATCAACAACGACGGCGCTGCCAAGCTGGGCTTCACCGCCCCGAGCATCGCCGGACAGGCGGAGGTCATCGCGACCGCTCAGGCGCGTGCGGGCTGCGCGCCGGAGTCGATCGGCTACGTCGAGTGCCATGGCACCGGCACCCCGCTGGGCGATCCGGTCGAGGTGGCGGCGCTCGCCCGCGCCTTCGGCCCGAGGAGGGCGCAGGGCAGCTGCGCCCTGGGCTCGATCAAGACCAACCTCGGCCACCTCGGGGCGGCCGCCGGCATCGCCGGGCTGATCAAGGCGGCGCTGGCGCTCGAGCGGCGCGAGATCCCGGCGAGCCTGCATTTCGACCGGCCCAACCCGCGCATCGACTTCGCGGCGGGCCCCTTCCACGTCAACGCCGAGCTCGCGGCCTGGCGCACCGAGGACGGCGCGGCGCGGCGCGCCGGGGTGAGCTCCTTCGGCATCGGCGGCACCAATGCGCACGCGGTGCTGCAGGAGGCGCCGCCGCGTGAGCCCGGCGGCCCGGCGCGCCGCTGGCAGGTGGTGCTGCTCTCGGCCAGGAGCGAGCCGGCGCTGGAAGCGGCCACCGACAACCTGTCGGCCTGGCTCGCCGGGCCGCGGAGCGGGGCGCTCGCCGATGCCTGCTACACGCTGCAGCTGGGGCGGCGGGCGTTCGCCTGCCGGCGGGCGCTGGTCTGCCGGGACGCGGCGGAGGCGGGCGAGGCGCTTGCCGGACGCGACCCGCGGCGGCTGTGGAGCCGGCGCCTCGGGGATGCGACGCGGCGCCGGCCGGTGGTGTTCCTGCTGCCCGGGCAGGGCACTCAGCACCTGGGCATGGGGCGAGGCCTCTACGACTCCGAACCGGTCTTTCGCCGCGAGCTGGACGCCTGCGCGGAGCTGCTCGCGCCGCTGCTGGGCGGCGACCTGCGGCAGGCGCTCTATCCGCCGGCGGCGCGGCGCGCCGACGCCGCCCGCGAGCTCGGCGAGACCCGCCTCGCGCAGCCGGCCCTGTTCGCCGTCGAGTACGCCCTGGCGCGGCTATGGATGGCGTGGGGCGTGGCGCCGTGGGCGATGCTCGGCCACAGCCTCGGCGAGCTGGTGGCGGCTTGCCTTGCCGGGGTCCTCTCGCTTGCGGACGCTCTCGCCCTGGTGACGGCGCGCGGCCGGTGGATGCAGGACGCGCCGGGTGGGGCGATGCTGGCGATCGAGTTGGCCGAAAGCGACCTGGCGCCGTTGCTGCCGCCGGCGGTCGAGCTGGCGGCGGTCAACGGCCCGGCCGACTGCACCGTCTCCGGGCCGGAGGCGGCGGTGGCCGAGCTGGCGGCGCGGTTGGGTGGGCGGGGAGTCGCCAGCCGGCGGCTCCATACCGCGCATGCCTTCCACTCGGCGGCGATGGATCCCGTCGGTCCGCCGCTCGCCGCCCTGGTGGCGCGGATGGAGCGCCGGGCGCCCGCGGTGCCCTGGGTCTCCAACCTGACCGGCGACTGGATCGGCGCCGGCGAAGCCGCCGATCCCGCCTATTGGGCGGCCCAGCTGCGCCGCACGGTGAGGTTCGGCGCCGGCGTCGAGCGGCTGCTGGCGGCTGCGGCTGGTGCGGAGCCGCTGTTCCTGGAGGTCGGACCCGGCAGGACGCTGTGCAGCCTGGTGTCGCGGTGCCAGGTGCACCCTGCCGGGTCCGCGCGGACCGTGCGGCCGGCGCGGACGGCGCCGGCGGACCCGGATGCCGCAGCGGTCGGCGTCGCGGTCGACGGCACCGCCGCCGCCGCCGGTACCGTCGCCGCCCATGCCATTCCCTCGCTGCGCCACCCGCAAGCGGCCGACGAAGACGAGCGGGTGCTCGCCGCCGCCCTGGCCCGCCTCTGGCTGGGTGGCGCCGAGATCGATTGGCAGGCCGTGCACGCCGGCGAGCGCCGCAGGCGGCTGCCGCTGCCGACCTATCCCTTCCAGCGCCAGCGCCATTGGATCGAGCCCGCCGCCGCGGCGGCGCCCGGCCTCGCCAGCGCGTCGGTGCGGAACCCCGGCACGGTGGCGGCAGCGAGCGAGCCGGCCGGCGGCGCGCCGGGCGTCCCGCCCGCGTTTGCGGCAAGCGCCGGGGAAGGCTCGCGCCTGCCGGCGGCGCCGGGAGCGGCCAGCGAGGGAAGGCTGACGGCGGTGCCTGGCGGCGTTCCCGGGGTGTCGCGCGCCGGCTCGTCGCGCCTGGCTGCCGGAGTGCCGCTCGCGGTTCCCGAGCTGCCGCTCGCCATGGCGGTGGCGCCGATCGCGGCGGCCGAGGCGCGCGTCGTCGAGCTGTTCGAGCGCCTGCTCGGAGTCGCCGGCGTCGGCGTCCACGACAGCTTCTTCGACCTCGGCGGGCACTCCCTGCTCGGCACCCGGCTGATCGCCCTCGTGGCCGCCGAGCTTGGAGTGGAGCTGCCGATCGGCGCCCTGTTCGACGCGCCGACGCCGGCGGAGCTGGCGAGGCTCGTGGTCGCGGCAGCCACCGTCGCCACCGTCGCCGGCATCGCCGGTGGACCAGGCTCCCCGGCGGTCCCGGATGCGGCGGCGACCCTCGTGGTCCCGATCGAACGCGCACCGCGCCAGGACCTGATGCCGGCGTCGTTCGCCCAGCAGCGGCTCTGGTTCATGCACCAGCTGCTGCCCGGCAGCCCGCTCTACGTCGTGCCGCTGGCCGTCCGCGTGCGCGGTTCGCTGTCGCCGCCGCTGCTCGCCGCCTGCCTGGCCGAGGTGGTGCGGCGACACGAGTCGCTGCGCACCTCCTTCTACTGGACGGGAGCGGAACTGGCGCAGGCGATCGCTTCCCGCATGGAGCTGCCGCTGGCGGTCGTGGATCTCGCCGCGCTGACGCGGGCGCGGCCGGCGCTCGGCCGGCGGGAGGCCGAGCGCCTCGCCCACGCCGAGAGCCGCCGGCCCTTCGATCTGCAGGCGGCGCCGCTGCTCAGGGTGGCCCTGGTGCGGCTGGCCGGCGACGATCATCGGCTGCTGGCGACCATGAGCCACCTCGTCAGCGACGGCTGGTCGGTCGGCCTGCTGATCCGCGAGCTGGCGCTGCTCTACGCCGCCAGGCAGGGCGGGCGCCCATCGCCGCTGCCGCGGCTGCCGGTCCAGTACGCCGACTACGCGGCCTGGCAGCGGCGCCGCCTCTCGGGAGCAGCGCTCGCGGCCGAGCTGACCTTCTGGCGCGACCGCCTGGCGGGCACCGCGCCTCTCGATCTGCCCACCGACCGCCCGCGGCCGGTGGTCCCCGGCCAGCGTGGCGGGGCGCGGCCCCTGCAGCTCCCCAAGCGGTTGGTGTCCGGTCTCGAGCGGCTCTGCCGGGTCGAGCGGGTGACGCTCTTCATGGCCCTGCTCGCGGCCTTCGCCGAGCTGCTCCACCGCTACACCGGCCAGACCGACGTGACCATCGGCACGCCGGTCGCCGGGCGCACCCACCCGCAGACCGCGGACCTCATCGGCCTGTTCGTCAACACGCTCGCGCTGCGCGCCGATCTGCGCGGCGGGCCGACCGTCGCCGAGCTGCTGGGGCGCGTGCGGGAGGCTGCTCTCGACGCCTTCGCCCATCAGGAGCTCCCTTTCGAGAAAGTGGTGGGCGAGCTGCATCCCGACCGCGACCTGACGCGGACGCCGCTGTTCCAGGTGATGGTCGGCCTGGAAGACATCCCGGTCGCGGCGCCCGAGGTTCCCGGCCTGAGGTTGACCATCCTTCCGGTCACGACGCGGAGCGTGAGATTCGAGCTGAACCTGGCGCTGCGCCGGGAGGGCGGCAAACTGCTCGGCGCTCTCGAGTACCGCGCCGACCTCTTCGACCCGGCAACCGCCGCGCGGCTCGCCGGCCATTGGCTCAACCTGCTGGCGGCGATCGCCGGAGACCCCGGCCGGCGCCTCTCCGAGCTGCCGCTGCTCTCGCCGGCCGAGCGGCACCAGCTGTGGATCGAGTGGAACGCCTCGCCCTGGGAGGCGGGCGACGGCGGCCTCCTGCACACGCCCGTCGCAGGGGGCGCGGCGATACATCCCGAGGCGGTGGCGCTGGCGCAGCCGCCGGAGGCAGGCGAGGCGGATGGCGGGTCGCTCAGCTACGGCGAGCTGGCGCGGCGGGCGGCCGGGTTGGCGCGGGAGCTGCGGGCGCTCGGCGCCGGGCCGGAGCAGATCGTCGGCATCGACGCCGAGCCGTCGGTCGAGATGATCGTCGGCCTGCTGGCGATCCTCGAGGCGGGGGGCGCCTACCTGCCTCTCGACCCGGCCCACCCCCGGGAGCGGCTGGCGCTGGTGCTTGCCGACTCGGGCGCGCGGCTGGTGCTTGCCGGCGAGCGGCTGGCCGGGCGGCTGCCGGCGGCGGTCCGCGTCGTGCCGCTCGGCCCCGGATCGCGGGCGGGGATTGCCGGGGTGGCCGCTCCGCCGGTGTGCCGCCGCCTGCCGGACACCGATCCATCCGCCCATCCGGACAACGCCGCTTACGTCCTCTACACCTCCGGTTCCACCGGCGCTCCCAAGGGCGTCGTCGTCTCCCACCGCGCGGTGGCCAACCGCCTGCGCTACCAGCTGGCGATGGACCTCGCGCCGGGTGCGCGGGTGCTGCAGCGGGCGTCGCTCGGGTTCGACGTGTCGGTGGTCGAGGTCTTCGCGCCGTTGTGGGCGGGGGCGACGGTGGTGCTCGCCGGGACCGCGAGCCGCCAGGACGCCGGCCAGCTGGCGCGGCTGGTCGCGGAGGAGGAGATCACCAACCTGAACCTTCCCCCGGCGCTGTTTCCCGCCCTGCTCGCCGAGGAGGCCTTCCGGCGCTGCCGCTCGCTGCGCCGGGTGGTGACCGGCGGCGAGCGGGTGCCGGGCGATCTGCCGCGGCGCTTCGCCGCCGCCATGGCGGACCCGCCGCCGCTGCTCCTCGCCCGCTACGGCCCGACCGAGACCACCGTCTCGGTCGCCGAGTGGTGGTGCGGCCGCGAGGTCGAAGGACCGGGTGTGCCGCTCGGGCGGCCGGTCGCCGGGGCGCGCTTTCACGTCCTCGACGCCGCCTGGCGCGAGGTCCCGCCGGGGGTGTCCGGCGAGCTGTGCATCGGCGGCGTCTGCCTGGCGCGCGGCTATCTGGCGCGGGCCGATCTCACCGCTGCGGCCTTCATCCCCGATCCCGGCGCCCGCCGCCGTGACGAGGCGGGGGGCCGGCTCTACCGCACCGGCGACCGCGTGCGCCAGCGCGCCTCGGGGGTCGTCGAGTTCCTCGGGCGCGTCGATCGGCAGGTCAAGATCCGCGGCATCCGGGTCGAGCTCGGCGAGATCGAGGCGGTGCTGGTGGCGCAACCGGCGGTGGCGGCGGCGGCGGTGGTGGTGCGCGCGGGGCGGGCGGGCGCCGCCGCGCCGGGCGGTGACGGCTGGGGAGCGGCGGAGGGCCGTCTGGCCGCCTACGTGGTGGCGCGCGGCGAGCCGCCTCCCGCGATCGAGGACCTGCGCGGAGCGCTCGCCGCGCGCCTGCCCGCCGTCATGGTGCCCGCCGATTGGGCGTTCCTTGCCCGCCTGCCGCTGACGGCGAGTGGCAAGCTCGACGTGGCGGCGCTACCGGAGCCGGCGGCGGGCGGCGGCGAGGCGCCGGGCGGCGCCGCCCGCATCGCCCCGCGCACGCCGCTCGAAGCGTTGCTGGCGGGCTTGTGGGCCGAGGTGCTGGGAATCGAGCGGGAGCGGGTGGGCGTGGGTGACGACTTCTTCGCGCTCGGCGGCCATTCCCTGCTGGCGGTGCGCCTGATGGCTCGCATCCGCGAGCGCTGGGGCCGGGATCTGCCCCTGGCGACGCTGTTTCGCGCCGGCACGGTCGAGCGCCTGGCGGCCCTGCTGCTCACCGGCTCGGCGCCCGCCGCCCGGCGCGTCCTGGTCGAGCTGACGCCGGCGGCAGCTGGCTCGCCGGCGATACCGTTGTTCTTCGTCCATCCGGCCGGCGGCAACATCCTCTGCTACGCGGAGCTGGCGCGGGCGCTCGGTCCGGAGCAGCCCTTGTACGGCTTGCAGCTGCCCGACCCGGAGACCCTCGGACCGGCCCCGACGGTCGAGGGGCTGGCGGCAAGCTACGTCGCGGCGGTGCGGGAAACCGCGCCCGGCGGCCCCTATGCGCTGGGCGGCTGGTCGCTCGGTGGGGCGATCGCCGTCGAGATGGCGCGGCAGCTCGACGCCGCCGGCGAGGCGGTGGCGCTGCTGGCGCTGGTTGATCCCACGGCGCCGCGGTCGGAATCGGCGGGGCTGGTGAGGCCGGCTGGCGGCAGCGAGGGCGCGCTGCGGGTGCGGTTCGTGCGCGACCTGGTGGCGCTGATCGGCGGCGGTGTTGCGGCGGCCGGCGAGCTGGCGAGCCGCCTCGGCCCCGAGCTGCCGCTGGCGCAGATGCTGGCCGAGGCCCAGGTGGCGGGCGTGCTGCCGCCCGAGCTTGGGACCGGCGAGGTGATGCGCCTGTTCACGATGTTCCGCGCCTCGCTGCAGGCGCACGATCGATTCCGGCCGGTCCCCTATCGCGGGCGGGTGAACCTGCTGCTCGCGAGGGACCGCCACCAGGCGGCGGCCCCTGGCACGGCCGGCGGCAATGCCATCTCCGAATCGGCGGCGATCTGGGCGGCGCTGGCAAGCGGCGGCGCCGAGATCGAAACCTTGCCAGGCGATCACTATTCGATCCTCAGGCCACCGGCCGTGCGGGAGCTGGCCGGCGCGCTGCGGCGGCGTCTCGCGGCCGCGGCAGATCGTTGCGCCGCGGTGCCGCCGCCTGCGGATGACTGCGCAACGATGCTGCCGCCCACGGACCGCTCCGCGAAGGCGGTGCCGTCGAGCGCGCGGCTCGCTCTCGCGCCATGCGACTGCTGATCCTGGGCGGTACCCGCTTCGCCGGCCGGCACCTCGCCGCGGCGGCGCTGGACGCCGGTCACGAGGTCACCCTGTTCAATCGCGGCATTTCCAACGTCGAGATCTTCCCGCAGGCCGAGAGGCTGTGCGGCGACCGCGATCGCGAGGGCGACCTGCGGGCGGCGTTCGCCGGGCGGCGATGGGATGCGGTGATCGACTGCTGCGGCTACCGGCCCGAGCAGGTGGCGGCCGCGGCGCGCTGGCTTGGCGGCGCGGTGGAGCGCTACGTCTTCCTCTCCACGATCTCGGTCTACGCCGACTTCGCCGTGGGGCCGGACGAGGGCTCGCCGCTCAAGCAGCCGCTTGCGGACGGAGAGGGGCGGGTGGACGAGCGCTACGGCTCGCTCAAGGCGCGGTGCGAGGAGGTTCTGGAGCGCGCCCTGCCGGGCCGTGTGCTGGTCGTCCGGCCGGGACTGCTGATCGGCCCCCACGACCGCACGCAGCGCTTCGCCTGGTGGGTGCAACGGGTGGCCGTGGGTGGAGAGGTGCTGGCGCCGGGCCGGCCGCAGCATCCCCTGCAGCTGATCGATGCCCGCGACCTGGCCGCCTGGATTCTCCAAATGCTGGCGCAGGGCGCGACCGGCTGCTTCAACGCCACCTCGCCGCGCGGCCGCCAAACCTTTGGCGGCCTGCTCGAGACCTGCCGCGCGGTGGCGGCCAGCGAGGCCCGCTTCACCTGGGTGAGCGCCGGCTTCCTGGCCGCCCGCGGCGTCAGCCCCATGGACGATCTGCCGCTCTGGCTGCCCGAGGAGGCGCATGGCTTCTATGCCGTGGACACCGCCCGCGCCGTCGCCGCCGGCCTGCGCCTCCGCCCCCTCGCCCACAGCGTCCGGGCCGTGCTGGCCGAGGCGCCCGGCGGCCAGCCTGCCGTCGCCGCACCCACCGCCCGCCTGTCGCCGCAACGCGAGGCCGAGCTGATGCGAGAGTGGCAATCCACTGGCAGTGCCAGGAATGCGCCGATTTGACGGTCTCCCCGGGCCTGTTCATACTGCAACCGATCCCTTGCCTGCACGAGAGGGAGGAGGCTTCCGCAAATGCCAATCCGGGTACGGGACTTGAGTATCCCAGACGAGCTGGATCGCGAGATTTCCCGCGAATCTACCGATCGGGCCACGAGCTGGTCAGCTCTGGCCACGGAGCTTCTCGAGGAGGCCTTGCGGATGCGCCGTGCGCCGGGGGTGGTCTTTGCCGAAGGAGCCGCCGGGCGGCGGGCAGTTTTGGCGGGAACCGGCCTTGATGTCTGGGAGATCGTCGCCACGTGGCGGGCCGCCGGTGAGGACTTCGGCCAGCTGCGCCAGAACTACAGCTGGTTGACCGAGCCGCAGCTCAGGTCCGCTTTGGCCTACTACGACCTCTACCCCCGCGAGATCGATGCGCGCCTGGAGCAGGAAGCGCAGTGGACTCCCGAGCGGGTTGCGAGCCACTTGGCGTTTACCCGTCCCCGCCACAACTGAGTGTTGCGGCGTCACCCAATCTGCGGCGTGCTCGGTGGCCGCCTCGCCATACTCCTTCACTCTGTATGATCCTCAGAGTTGCGCTACCAAGGGGCGCGCTCGTAGGCTCTCCGGGACCTGCTGAGCGGCCCCGACGATGGGCAGCGTCGGCTAGAGATTGCAATGCTCAACGAGCTGAGCTTCCTCCTAGACGAGGACTTGAACCCGACGGTGGCGGAGATTGGGCGAAGTTTCGGCCTTGATGTCGTCTCCGTTCACGAGATCGATCGCCGCGGTTTCTCGGACGAGGAGCAATTCCGCTTCGCGATCGGCCGCGGGAGAACTCTTGTGACCAGAAACCGGGACGACTTCCTCCGCCTCATGAAATCCATCTACCAGTCGGAAGATCTACACCGGCTGGAAGAGCTGCACCACGGTCTTCGCCTTCCGATCGTGCCTCATAGCCTGCCCAACAACCGCCCGGATCGCATCGCACGCTCTCTTGAGCGCTGGGTCGGTCGGGTCGGTGATCTAGGCCTCCACTTCGTCGATTTCCTCTCGGCATAGCGATTGCGGCTTGGGCCGACGAACCGGCCTCATTCCCTGTCGTTACAGGAGGTGAAAGCTTAGCGCCTGCGTGCTGTTGCCAAGCCAGCCGGGCAGGTGTCGGGCGGCGCTGAACAGGCCGGGCAGCGGCCAGGTGGCGAAGCGCCGGCGCCAGAGAAGCTGGTCGCTGCCGATGTCGTAGATCCTCAGCTCGTTGCAGTCGGCCAGGGCGAAGGCGTAGAGGTCGCCGGCCAGCTGCTGCACGTCGTGGAGCCAGCGCGAACCGGTGGCGAAGCGCCGGGCGATCCCTCCTTGGGTAGTGAGAAAGGTGAGCGTGCCGCAGGCGCTGTCGGCGAAGTAGATCTCGCCCGCGGCGCTGAGCCGCGCGCCATGGCAGCCGACGAAACCGCGGCTGATCTCGGCGTAAGCGCCGCTCGCCAGATCGAAAGTGCCGATCGCCCCCTGGATCAGGGTAGAGACGACAAGGCGCGAGGCGCCGGCGCCGTGGGCCGCGTTGAGGTGGGTCGCCTGCGCTTCGTCGGGAATGGCGTGGCGACGCAGGTCAGTGTCGGCGTCGGCGCTCAGCGGGTAGCCCTCGCCGTAGAGCGCCGCCGGCAGCCGCAGGGTGCGCTCCACCGTGCCCCGCTCGAGGTCGCAGAGCAGCACCGCGTCGGCATCGGCGCAGGCCACCGCCACCCGGCCGTCGGGCAGCGGCTCGACGGTGTGCAGACCGGCGAGATGAGGGTGGTCGAGCCGGCCGGCCGGCTCCAGATCGGCGGCGGCGAGACGCCGGAGCCGATCGATCGGAGCACGCAGACGGAAGCGCTCCAAACGGTGCTCGTAGCCGACCAGCAGCTCGCCGGCGCCGCGCAGCGCGACGTGCTGGATGCGGTCGCGGCCGCGCAAGCTGCCGAGAGTCACCAGTTTCACGCCCCGCCGTTCGTCCGCGAGCACGCGATAGAAGCTGGCCGCGCCGCTGTAGAGCGCCGCCGCCGGCGGCAGCTGGTCGAAGGGCGGCAGGTCCCGCAGCCGCCCGGGATCACCGAAGCGGCGGGTCAGGAACTGCACCGAGCAGCGCGCCAGGTTGGTCTTGCGGCTCGAATGGGTGAGCGCCAGGATGCCCAGCGCGCGACCGCCGCCGGCACGGCCGGCAGGCTGCTCTGCGGCCTCAGGCGGCATGGCGCCGGCGGCTGCCGTGCACGCGCTCGATCAGCTCCAGGTAGCGGGCGACGACCGCATCCCTGGCGCAAAGGCGGGTGACCTTGGCCTGGAGCCTGGCGCCCTGCTCAGGGCCGGCGATGGCGAGCGCGCGGCCCAACGCCGCGGCGTCCGGAACGCCGCCGGCGCCGTCGACGAACAGGATCTCCTCGGCGAACAGCTCGGGCAGGGCCCCGACCCGCGTCGCGATCACCGGCACGCCGAGCATCCCGGCCTCCACCACCACCATCGGGAAGCCCTCGTGGCGCGAGGCGACGACCAGCGCGTCGACGCTGCGTAGCAGCGTCCCGAGGTCGCGGCCAGGAGGAAGGAAGCGCACCCGCTCCGCCACCCCCCGCTCCGTGGCCAGCCGTTCGAGCTGAGCGGTGGTGAGCAGCGGCGTATCGAGCGCCTGCAGCGCCAGGTTGCAGCCGATCGCCGCCAGGTTCTCGATCAACCAGGCGGCGTTCTTGAGCGGCACCAGGCGCCCAGCCCAGCCCAGCGTGCGGCGCCCGCCGCCGGCCGGGAACAGCTCCTGCCGGGGACCGCGCAACCGGTCGAGCGAACAGGTGTTGGGGATGAACACCGCGCCGGGGATCCGCCGCGCCACCGCCGGCGAGACGCAAACCACGGCATCGAGCACCTGCCGCCAGCGCCGTGCGAAGGCGGCTCCGTCCACCGTCCGATCGGTATGCACCACGCGGATCGACCCCGGCCTGCCACCCGCCGGCGTCAACGCGCCGCTGGCACCGTTGGCCGCGAGCGCCTCCAACGCCGCCGGCACGCTGCGGATCACGCCGTACCACAGGACCACGTCGGCGGCCCGCAGCCGCGGGCGCAGCTCCCAGCGCCGCTTGATGAACGTCACCCGATCGAAGCGCGCCACCAGCTCTTCTCGCACGGTCGGCGCATCGCCGGTCGGCGTCTGGTCCAAGGCGCAGACCTCGACCGCGAGATCCTGCCCCAATCCCTCCGCGATCTCCATCATGGCGGTCTCGCCGCCGCCCAGAAGGACGTGAGGGAGCACCAGGCAAACCCGCGGCTTGGGCATTCGCTGATACCCTAACGGCCCAACCGGTTCATGGCAGCGCCGACCGCCCGGAGTGACAGCACGCAAGGCCAGGATGCCGACCCCGAGGACTGCGAATCAACCGGCGCGGCCAGCGCGGCCGATCTCGGCAACCAGCGCCAGCCAGCTGGTGCGTTGCGGTCGTCAGTGCCGGACTTTTCAGGCCAGGCCAGAGGAGCACAAGGCTTGAAGCGGGAAGTCGGCGAGGAACATGCTGCTTTACATCATCCGGCACGCCGAGCCTGCCTATCCTGAAGACGCGCTCACCGAGCGCGGCCACGACCAGGCACGCTCTCTCGCGCGTTGGCTCGCCAACGCCGGCCTCGACCGGATCTACAGCTCGCCGCTGCGCCGCGCGCAGGAGACTGCCCGCCACACCGCGGAGCGGCTCGGCCTCGCGCTCGCAGTGGAACCCTGGACTCGCGAGCTCGAATCCTGGTGGATCGGCGGACCCGACGGCGAGGAGCTGCCGGTCTGGCAGGTCGACGGCGGCACCATCCGTGGCCTGGCCCCGCGCCTGCGGCTGGACGACTGGTACCGCTTCGCCCCCTTTGATGCACCTGCGCTGTACCGGGACTTCGCCAGCCTCACCGCCGCCGCCGATGCCTTCGCCGCCCGCCACGGCCATCAGCGTGAAGGCGCCACCTACCGCGTCACCGGCGGCGAGCAGCTCCGCGTCGCGGTTTTCTGCCATGCCGGCTTTGCCCTGACCTGGCTGGCTCACCTGCTGGCGATCCCGCCGCCGCTGGTCTGGGCCGGTTTTTCCCTGCCGCCGGCCTCGGTGAGCACAGTGGTCTTCGAGCCGCTGCCTGGAGGCCGGGCTGTCCCCCGGTGTCGCACCTTCGGAAACGTGGCCCACCTCGAACCATTAGGCACCGGCCCCAAGCAACGACCCACATCGCTGCGTGCAGGGAATGGAGGGCCGGGGGCGCCCGACCCCGAGGACCGCGACTCAACCGGGTGAGGCAACCAGGCTCGATCGCGGCACTGACCCACAACGAACCCTTGGTCGCGGCCCTCGGGGATCGGGCGCTCCCGGCCCGGCCGGGCTTGCACAGAGCCGTATCCGAGACTCATTTGGAGCCCGCCGCCAAGTCGCCGGCCAGCTCGCGCTCCCTGGCCCGCACCAGCGGCAGGATCTCCCTGCCGAAATAGGCGACCGCCTCGTGGTTCGACCAGCTCGACAGGATGATCTGCGACACCCCGATCCGGCGGAACTCCAGGATGCCGTCGGCGATCTCCGCCGGCGTCCCCACCAGGCAGACCGCGGAGGCGCCGCGGCTGGCCACCGCGCCGGTCCACAGGTAGGAGGTCGGCCACTGCGACGCGTCCGCCGCGCGCGCGAACGCGGCGCGCATCGATTGCGAGTCGCTGCCGCTGACGAACACCTGGCTCACCCAGCCCGCGTCACCCGCCCCGAGCAGCGCGCCGGCGGCGGCCACCGCCTCATCGCGGGTCGGCCGCGCGATCAGCGACAGGCGGACGCCGACCTCCACGCCCTGGGCGCGCATGGCCGCGACCTCCTCGCGCAACGCCGCCGGCGCGTCGCCCAGCCGCAGCCAGCAGTCGGCGTGGCGCGCCGCGATGTTGCGGGCGAGCGGCGAGCCGCCACCCAGATAGATCTCCGGCGCCTGCCGCTCGGCGCAGACGAAGGGCGTCGCCAGCCTGCCGCCCTCGATGCGGAAATAGGTGCCGGCGAAATCGACCGGCTGCGCGCCGTTCCAGAAGGCGCGGCAGATCGCCAGGAACTCGTCCGAGCGCTGGTAGCGCTCGTCGTGCGCGAGGAAATCGCCGTAGGAACGCTGCTCCTCCTGGGAGTGGCCGACCACCATGTTGAGACAGACCCGGCCGCCGGTGATCGCGGCCAGGGTGTTCACCTGCTGCACGAAGGCGGTCGGCGAGATCAGCCCCGAACGGTAGGCGAGCATGAAACGGATGCGCCGGGTGGCGGTGCCGAGAGCCGCCACCAGCGGCACCGGATCGGGCATGTAGAAACCGCAGGCCATGAGCAGGGAATCGATGCCATGCTCTTCCGCCAGCCGGCAGAACTCGAGGTGCGACGCGAAGTCCGGCAGCGCGCGCGCCGGTGTTCCCGGTGGGGCGGCCAGCCCTGCCGCGGCCCGCAGCGCGGCCTGGGATCCCGCCCCCGCCGCGGCCGAAGCGGCCGTAGAGCCCGGAGAGCCCGGAGCGGCGCCCGCCGCGGCCGGTTCCTCGCCAGCCAGCGGCAGCCGCCAGTGAAAACGCAGCCCGCCCGCCGCGCTGCTGCCGGTGCCGCCGTTGCCAGCGCCGCCGTCGCTGTTGCCAGCGCCGCCGCCGCTCTTGCCGGCGCCGCCGCCGTTGCCGCCGCCTGCCATAGGCTCATTCTCCCACCGGCCGCCGGCGCCGCCGGCCACCAGCAGGCCGTGGCCGTGGATGAGACGCGCTGAGGCAAATTCCCAAGTACTATAATCGAGGGTAACACACGCGGAGCGCGACATGGCCCTGAGATTCCACTGGAGCCTTTCCCAGGCGGGAGACCCCTGGCGCAAGACCCAGGCGCCGTCGGCGCAGTCCGGCGTCCCCGACCTGGCGGCGCAGATCGCGCTCTGCCGCCTGGCCGAGCAGAGCGGCGTCGAGTCGCTGCTGCTCGCCTTCAGCTTCGCCCGTCCCGACCCGATCGTACTGGCGAGCGCGATCGGCGCCGCCACCGAGAGCGTCACGCTGATGGTCGCCTGCCGCTCCGGCGTGCTGTCGCCGGCGCTCTTCGTCCAGCAGGTCAACACGGTGGCGGCGCTGACCGGCGGCAGGATCTCGGTCAACATCGTCGCCGGCCACTCGCCGCACGAGCACGGCTACTACGGCGATTTCCTGCCCCACGACGAGCGCTACGAGCGCACCCGCGAGTTCCTCGCCGTCTGCGGGGCGTTCTGGCGCCGGCAGGGCGAGGTGGAGCATCACGGCCGCTACTACCAGATCGAGAAAGGCCGTCTCGGCACCCCCTTCGTCTCGTCGCGGCGCACGGCGCCGGAGATCTATCTGAGCGGCAACTCGCCGCAGGCCGAAGCGGTGGCGATCGAGCACGCCGACGTCCTGCTGCGCTACCCCGATACGCCGGAGAAACTGCGGCCTCGCGTGCTGCCGATCGTCGAGCGCGGCACCGCGGTCGGATTGCGCCTCGCGCTGCTCATCCGGCCGACGCGCGAGGAGGCCCGGGCGGATGCCGCCAGCCTGCTCGCGATCGCCAGGGAGAAGGCGGGCACCACGCGCAAGGAGTTCGTCGGCAAGACCGACTCGGTTGCTTTCCGCTCGACCCTGGCGTTGGCCGAAGGGGGCGAATCGAGCTGGTTGACGCCCTGGCTGTGGACCGGGCTGGTGCCGTTCCTCGGCGAGATGTGCGTGGTGGGTTCGGCCGCGGACGTCGCCGGGGCGCTGCTCGAGCTGGGCGACGCCGGCATCAGCCACTTCCTCTTCTCCGGCTGGCCCGACGAGCGGGAGATGCGCACCTTCGGCGCCGAGGTGGTGCCGCGCGTCCGGCAGCTCGAGGCCGCCCCCGAGGCCGCCGCCGCCGCCCCGGCTCCCGCCCGCTCTCAGGGCTTGTAGAACGACGGATCGAAGTCCTGCCCGAGCAGCGACTTGCCGATCGTCGCCAAGATGTGATCGTCGTTGTCGTGGCGCAGGTAGAGCGTCAGGTCGCGATAGATCCTCTCGACCGGGCTGGGCCGCAGCAACAGGCGCGCACCGCAGGCGCGGATCGCATGGCCCACCGTCTCTTCCGCCAGGTGCTCGATCAGGTGGCGGGCGCGGCTGCCGGCCAGTTGGGCCTCCTCGCGGCGCCCGTCGTCCCACAGCCCGGCGACGTGGCGCAGCCAGAGATGCGCGGTCTCGACGTGGATCGACATGGTGGCGACACGTTGCTGCACGTAGGGGTCGCTCCCCTTGTGCTGGGACTTCAGGTAGTGCAGCGCGTACTCGTAGGCCGCCTCGGCGGCGCCCAGGAAGCTGGCGGCGTAATGCGGAATGAAGGCGGTCTGCCAGCCGTCGCGGAGGTAGCAGCCGGGATCGCCGATGCGCTGCGCTTCCGGGATGAAGGTGCGGTGGAAGCGGACGAGGTGGCTGACCGTGGCGCGCATCCCGATCGGATCCCACCAGGAGCGGTCGATCTCGATGCTCGGGTCCGCGAGGTCGCAGGCGAGCAGCAGCAGCGTCTCGGGCGAGGCGGCATGGCGCGCCCCGCCGGGCCCGCCGGTGTTGACCAGCAGGATCGCCCATTGCGCACCGCCGGCGCTGGTCGAGAACGCCTTGCTGCCCTCCACCTCCCAGCCGCCCGGAACCGCCGCGACCCGGGTGCCGAAGCGGGCGGTTTCGCCGGGGGCCGGAGCCTGCGGCTCGCCGCTCCAGGCGACCCACTTCTCGCCTCGCCCGACCACGCCCGCGAACCACCGCTGCCGCTGCTCTTCGCTGCCCAGGGCGTCGATCAGCACCAGCGAATTGGCGTGCCCTTCCCAGCAGCGCGCCAGCGACAGGTCGGCCTTGGCCAGCTGCTTGGTCATCATCCACAGGGTGTAGGCGTCGCCGCGCAGCGGTCCGAGGCCGAGGCCGCCATGCTGCTCCGGCACCACCGCCGCCAGCAGGCCGGCCGCGAACAGGTCGTCGAAGTCCTCGGCGGGAAAGGTCGCCGTGCGGTCGTATTCCGCCGCCCGCGGCGCGAGCTTCTCGCGCGCCAGCTCGCCGACGCGCTCGATCAGGGCTTGCCGTTCGAGGTCGAGGCCGGCGCTCATGCCCGGAACAGCGACTCCGCCGACGCCGCCGGCAGGTGGAAATGGTCGCGGCTGAAGTAGCTCGAACGGCCGCTGCCGTCGCGAAAGACGTTGTAGCTGTCCACCACCAGCAGCCGCCGGTTGAGGTAGGCAGCCAGCAACGTGTCGAGGAAGCCGAAATCGTAACGGGCGGTGAAGCCGACGGCCGGCGCGCCCTCCACGTTACCCGCGCTCGCCGCCCCCTCCGCGCTCTGCGGCCCCTCCGGCCTCTGCGGCCCCTCCGGCCCCTCCGGCTCCTCCGGCTCCTCGATACCGCCGGCGAAGGCGTCGCCTCGCACCTCGCCCCAGTCACGGGGTGCCGGCGAGCCGCCGCCGAAGGCGCGCACGGCCAGGTGGCCGCCGCTCTGCCCGATGACCACCCGGACGATACCGCCGGTCGCCGCGTCGAAGCTCACCCAGGTCCCCAGCAGCGGCGCCGGGTCGATGGCCGGAGCCGCGGAGCTCGGAGCCGTGTGTCGCGGAGCGTCGCTGGCACGGGTCAGGCGCAGGGGCGGTGGTGACATGGCGATGGCGGTGGCGGCGGTGATCGGCGAGGCGGCGGGGCGGCGGGGCGATGGGACCAGCGGCAGCGACGGTAGCAGCGGGGCTAGCGGTGGAAGAACTCGCGGGTGAAGTAGTTGGCGCGGCCGCTGCCGTCCTTGAAGGTGTTGAAGGTGTCGAGCACCAGGATGCCGCCCTTCATGTAGGCGGCGAGCAGGGTCTCCATGAACCCGAAGTCGAAGACCGCGCTGAACGCCATCGCGGCGCGCACGCCGACGGCCGCGGTGTAGGCCACCGCCGGCCGCTCGCCCCAGTCGCAGGGCGCCGGGGCGCAGGCGCCGAAAGCGTGCACCACGAAGCTGCCGGCGCGCTCGGCCAGCTCGAGCCTGACGACGCTCTCGGTCGCCTTGTCGGTCGCCCACCAGGTGCCCAGCAGCGGCGAGACGTCGATCCCGCCGGCCGGCGGCGCACCTCCGAGGCGGTCGTCAGCCCGCACCGATTGCAGCTCTGGCATCTTTTCGCGCCCTCCTTGAAGCCGGGCTCACCCGAGTGCCGGGCCCGGGCGGTCCGGAGGCTGGTTCATGCGATACGAATCGATCGTAGCATGGAAGGAAACGCCTCCCGGCTCGATCAGGGCGCGGGCCGGCCCGGCGGCCATGCGCTGCCCGGTCATCAGCTCGAACTGGTGCTGCGCCTCCACCAGCAGCACCTCCCGGCCGTCGATGGTGGTGCGTCCGCGGGCCGCGGTGGCCGCAGCCAGCGGCGTCGGCCCGGAGGCGTAGGGCAGATCGACCAGCACGGAGTCCGGATCGAGCTCCTCGGGCAGGAAGGGCCAGTCGTCGCCGGCGCCGGTGCACGAGGTGGCGTTGACCACCAGCGCGTAGCCGCGCGGCGTGAAGCCGGCGAGCGGCACGAAGGGCAGGCCCAGCAGGCGCGCGGCATGCTCGCCACGCTCCTGGCCGCGATTGACCAGGGTGACGCTGGCTCCCGCCTGTTGCAGGCCGGCCGCGGCCGCCCTGCCGGCGCCGCCGCAGCCGACCACCGCCGCCTGGCGGCCGGCGACCGCGATGCGGCTCGCGCCGAGCGCCGCCACCACCCCCAGGGCGTCGGCGGTATCGGCCTGCCAGGCGCCGCCGTGCCGCAGCATGGTGTTCGCGGCGCCGGCACGCCGGGCGAGCGGCGTCACGGTGTCGGCCACGCCAAGCGCCGACTCCTTGTACGGGGCGGTGACGGTGAGCCCGCACAGCGGCATGCCGAGCGCTTCGAGGCCGGCTTCCACCGCCTCCAGGAAGGCCCGCAGGTCCTCGACCTGGAAAGGCACGTAGAGCGCCGGCAACCCGAGCCGGCGATAGGCGTCGTTGTGCAGGCGCGGCGAGAGCGAGCGGCCCACCGCCGGGCCGACGATGCCGAACAGCCGGTTCACCCGCGGCAGGCCGGGAAGGCCGAAGTCGCTGACCAGTCGCGCCGCGGTGAAGGCCCCGTCGCCGTCGGTGCCGTGGACGCCATCCGCCACGGCGCCGAAGGCGATGGGGGCGCCGAGCAGCGCCGCCAGCAGGCGGCTCCAGGAGCCGGCCGGGCCGGTGGCGATGGCGGTGACGTCCGGGCGGCGCAGCGCCGCCAGCATGGCGAGCGGCGCCAGGGCGTCGGCCGCGTCCCGGGCGCTGACGCCGAGCCGATAGAGGCGCGCGGCGGTCCCAGCCAGCTCGTCGAACCGTCGCGCCAGCTCGGTGGCGTCGGCGGCGGTGGCGGCGCCGCCGTGCCACGAGAGCACCCGGCGCGAGGCGGGCAAACGGGAGAGCAGCTCCTGGTCGAGGTCGCGCGCGCCCTCGAGATCGACCAGGTCGTAGCGCGCCGCCGCCGCCATCAGGCGCGACCGCCGCTGCTCGCGGGAGCCGGCGAAGTCTCCCCCCTCCGCGGCGCTGCGCAGCGTGTACAGCAGCTCGCCGGCGAAGTGGTCGCGCAGCCAGTCCGGGTCGAGGTCGCCGAGCCGATCGGCGCGCACCTCCAGACAGCTGACGGCCGGCGGCAGCGCCCGCAGCTCCCTGCCGTCGGCGGCGGGCGGCGCGGTGAGGACGGCGACGAGCGCGGCCGCGGCGGGCTCAGGCATCGACGCCCCCCGCATCGACCGCGGCCGCCGCGCCACCGCCCTCGCGCCGATTGCGGGCTGTAGAATGCGGCCCGCGGCCAGGTCCCTCCACGGTGGCCCGCGCCGCGGCCGGAAGGCGATGCAGAACGAGCTCCTGTCGGTCATCACGGCGCGGCACTGCCAGCGGGCGTTCCTGCGCCGGCCGGTGCCGCGAGCGACGCTCGCGGCGGTCCTGGCGGCGGCCGCGAACGCCCCGTCGACCCGCAACGGCCAGCCCTGGCAGGTCGCGGTCCTGCGCGGCGCGGCGCGAGACTCCCTGTCGCGGCGGCTGTGCGAGGCGTTCGACGGCGGGGTCGAGCCGCGGCTCGATTACCTGGGCCGGGCGGCGGCGTTGCCGGAGGTGTTCGAGCGGCGTGCGGCGGCGGCCGCCGCCGGCCTGCTGCTCGTCAAGGGTATCGCCCGCGACGACGCCGCGGGCCGGCGCGCCCATCTGCGGCAGAACTTCCTGTTCCACGGTGCGCCGGTCGAGCTGATCTTCCATCTCGCCGCCGATGCGGCGCCGGGCACTTTCTTCGAGCTGGGTTGCTTTGCGCAGAACGTCATGCTCGGGTTGGTCGCCTGCGGCCTCGGCAGCTGCCCGCAGGCCAGCGTCGCCGGTTACGGCGACGTCGTCCGCGAGCAGCTGGGTTTCGGCGCCGACCGTCTGATCGTCTGCGGCATGGCGGTCGGCTACCCGGACCTCGCGGCGCCGGTCAACGGCTACGTCCCGGAGCGCGCGGCGCTGGCCGACTACACGCAGTGGTTCGACGAACCGCCCAGCGCCGGCTGACGGCGCCGAGGCGCGAGGGCCTGGCCTCTTGCGACGAGCTTGCGCGACCACCGCGCCTCCTTGGCAATGCCACCTGGTCCAGCCGCGGCGCGCGCCTGAGGTTCACCCGTGAACGCTCCCGCCAGCTTGCAACGCTAAGGAGTTCAGTGTAGTTGAAAGTTATTCGCCTGGCGAGATCCCGGGCCGGGCCGCCGGACCGGACCTGCCAGGGCTGCCGCCGCGCCCGGTCGGGCCGTCAGCCCCCGTCAGCCCCCGGCGCGGCGGATGAAGACGTCGCCGTTGAAGGTCTTGAACAGCATCTCGGGGCCGCCGCCGCCGATGGTGCCCTGGGTCTCCTGCTCGACCTCGAGATGGCGCCTGCCGTGTGGGCGCGTCTCGCTGGCGATGGCGTGACCGCGGGCGCCGAGATCGAAGTCGGAATAGACCTCGCCGTGCTCCGAGCGGATGCGCACGCTGGCCTTGAGATCGGCCGGGAAGATGACGTCGACGTCGCCGTTGAGGGTGCTGAAGGCCATCGGCTGGTTGGGCGCCACCCGCTTCAGCGCCACCTTCACGTTGCCGTTGGTGGTATGCGCCACCACCGAGCCGGCGACGTCGCGGACGTCGATGCTGCCGTTGACGTGGCTCACCTCGATCTCGCCCTCGACGCCGCTGACCCGGATCCCGCCGCCGTTGACCGCGGACAGATGCAGGGAGGTGTGGAACGGCACCTGGATGTGGAGGTCGCCGCCCCGGTCCGGGTTCCTGACCTCCACCCGGACGACGTTGGCGTCCTCGTCCACCGACAGGCCGGAGGAGCGGTTGGGGATGCGCCGCATGCCTTCGGCGCCGCGCCTCGGGGCGCCCGCCGCCTCTTCGCCGCGGCCTGGCTCGATCAGGATCTCGCGGCCGGCGTAGCCCTCGACGCTGATCGCGCCGTTGAGCGTCGAGACCTTGAGCGTGGCCGGGCGCGCCGGATCGGTGAGCGGCACCGAGATCGGCTGCGCCTTGGCGGCGGCGGGCGGCACGAGGGCCGCGAGGATCAGGAACAGGATGGTGGTGAGCGGCTTCATGCTGGTCTCCTGGGCGTTGCTGGGATCGAGGGCTGGTTCACGGTTGCCGGGGCGGTTCGCCGGATGGATCGTGCGCTGCCGGTTCAGCTGAGCCGGCGCAGCCGGGACCGCAGGTAGTCGCGCACCGTCGCGTCCAGCCCGGGGCTGGCGGCAAGCTCCTGCAGCCGGTTCCGGGAGCCGTCGCGGTCGCGGCGCAGCAGCAGGTCGATGAGCGCGATCTGCACCATCGGCGAGGGCTGGGAGGCCACCTGTTGCAGCATCTGGTCGCGCAGCGCCGGCCGCGCCAGGGCCGGCGCCAGGGCATCCACCGCGGCCAGGCGCACGTTGACGTCGGGATCGTGACGCAAGGTGTCGAGCAGCGCCTGCAGCACGTCGTCGTCGCCGCCGCCGGCCTGGCGGCCGAAGCTGACGCCGCGCAGCCGCTCGCTGGCCGAATCCTGCTTGAGCAGCGACAAGGTGACGAGCCGCGACAGCGAGCGCACCTCGTCGCGGAGCTCGCCGATCTGGGCCGCCGGCGCCGCCAAGGTAGGCGCAGTCGCCGATGTCGCCGATGTCGCCGATACCGCCGATACCGCGGGCACCGCCGGGCTGCCGCCCTTTTCGGGCCACCCGCCGAAGCCGCGGCCCGAGCCACCGATCAGCACTCCCAGCACGAGCGTCGCCGCCGCCAGGCCTGCCTGCGCCAGCGGCCGCCGCGGCAGCCAGCGCTCGAGCCAGCCTTCCAGCGCGCCGCCCAGCCGTGCGAGCGCTCGCCGGGTCCCGCCGCTCAGGCCGGCGTGTCCGCTCCTGCGCGCCGCCGCCTCGGCGGCGAGCCAGGGCTCGAGGTTGGCAGCGAAGCGCTGGCGCATCTCCTCGCCGGGGATCTCCTCGGGCAGGCGCTCGAGCTCTTCCCAGATGCGGCGCAGGGCCGCCGCCTCGGCACGGCAGGCGTCGCAGGCGGCGAGGTGGGCGGCCAGCTCGGCCGCGGCGGCGCCGGGCAGCGGTGCCGCCAGCGACTCGGCGAGCAGCTCGTGGGCGCGGTTGCAGGTCATGCGGACGTCCTCCCCGCCAGGCCGTCGAAGATCTCGCGCAGCTGGCGTACGGCCCGGTGCACGCGCAGCTTGACGGCGCCGGTGGTGCATCCCAGGAGCTCGGCGATCTGCTCGTAGCGCAGCTCGCCGAAGCGGCTCAGCAGCAGCACCTCGCGGCGCTCGTAGGGCAGGCGCAGCAGCGCGGCGCGCAGCAGGCGGGCGTTTTCCGCCCGCTCCATCTCGGCGAGCGCCAGCGGGCTGGCGCAGGTCCGCTCCTCGGGCTCGCCCGGCGGCAGCCGGTCGCGGCCGTGCTTGCGGAAATGAGCGGCGGCGGCGTTGCGTGCCAGCCGGTAGAGCCAGGGCCGGAAGTCCCCCGGCGGGCGAAAGGTCTTGCGGTACTTGAGGATGCGGATGAAGGCTTCCTGCACCAGGTCTTCGCTGAGCTGGCGATTGCCGGTCAGGCGCAGGAAGAAGTTGAACAGCCCGACGTGGTGGCGGTCGAAGAGCACTCCCAGCTGGGCGAGGGTCGCCATCGCGCACCGCCGCCATCAGCTCGCCGTCGGAGGCCGCCGCCTCGCTGTCGCTCATCATCGCCAACACGCAGACCCATACCACCACCGGCGGCGGCAGGTTACGGCCGGGCGGCAGCGCATGGAATGGCGGTAATACGACGTAGGTCGCGAGCCCTTGGCCGATCGATCGCCGGAGTTCTCAGGAGCCAGTGAGAAGGCCGGAGATGGTGCCCCGCACCGTCTTCTCGAACTGTGCGAACGCGGCGAGGCGCCGGAGAGGAGAAAAATCCTCGATGAGCGCGGCGACCCGCTGAACTCTCTCGCCACGATGAACGAAAAGCACGTCGCACGGGAAGTACGTGAGGGCATGCCTCAGGCGATCCGTCAGACTGCGAACAGCCGGGGCGATTACCCCCAGGTCGGCCACCTGCGCAACGGTGCCGCACGACGCGAGGCCTGGAATCGCCGCCAGGGTCCAATCGAGGATCGGAATCAAGCTGCGGTCGCTGGCTCCGTCCGCAAGGAGCGTGAACCGGAAGGGTTGGTTGGTCAAGTCTGCCCGGTTTGAAGTGGCATCAGAATTTGGCCATCCGGCGTGCACCGGTAGGGGCTGAGCTGGCCCGGCGTCAGTGGCATGACAGCGCTGGGTGCAGAGCTTTTCGCCCGCCATCCGCCGTCAGGCACCCTCACCAGAGCCACCCTACCGACTCCACCTGGCTGGGTGACCTGTTGTTGATCCAGGTACACGAGCTCATCGCTGTCAAGGCAGCCAATAACGGCGGGAGAATGAGTGTTCACGATCACCTGGCGGAAGGGGTTGTCCGGACCAACCGCAAAGCGAGGGTCGGTCGCGATATCGCGGAGGAGGCGGACCATCGCAGGAATGCGCTCCGGATGGATGCCGTTCTCCGGCTCTTCCAAGCAGATCAACCGTTCCGCCTCGGCGTCGATGGCCAGTGCGGCCAGCACGAGGAAGCGCAAGGATCCGTCGGAAAGCGAGCTTGCGGGGTGGCGGACGCCATCACGGCCAGTCACCTCGAGTGTAAGGGTCTCCGTTCTCTCGTCGTCGCTCACCCTTAGCTCCCGGACATCCTCGATCAACTCGGCGAGGCGATTGGACAGCTCGCTGTAAACCTCGTCTTTTCGGTGTTCCCGCTTGCGCAGCCGTTCGATGGCGGCAGGCACGTTGGCGCCTCGCGGATCGATGAATCGGGCGTCGGCAGAAAGTCCTCCCGTCGTGCCCTTCCTGATGCACCTTGATCTCGGGAATCGAGGTCCCGGAGGTCGAGATGAACGGCGCCGATCGCCTGCCTTCGATCACCGAGTCCTTGAAGGCCGGGCGCGCCGGGAAGCCAAGATCGTGGCGCGCCCTCTCTTGAGTCAACGGCACCAGGGACTCCGCCGCCAGCTCCAAGCGCTCGACGCCGTCGTCCTTCGCCAATCGGAACGCCACCTCGTAGCGCAAGGTCGAGATCGATGCCTTGGCTGGCGACCCGAACTGGTCTTGCACGGCTCGATCGACGATCAGGTCCGTGGTGAAGCGCATTTCCGGAGAGCGGAAGTCTCCGAAAGTCGTGAACAATGAGCGAGGATTGGGCGCTTTTCCGCGGGTCTCGCGCAATAGGCGAACCGACTCCATGATCGAATACTGGGTAAGCAGGGAAAGGAAATGGATGGCATCGAACAGGTTTGACTTGCCGGCGCCATTCGGCCCCGCGACGCAATTGAATGGCCCGAATCGGATGTCGAGGTCGAGAAGGTTCTTGAAACCCTGAACGCGGAGTCGCGTGAGCATCTCGGAAGCCTCGGGCCGTTGGGTCGAACGGCGAACAGCCCATCCCGCTTCGGATCGTATTACACGGGCGGTTGGTTGCCAAATTGCTCTCAGCACACTGAAAAAGGCAGGGCTCGTGAATGGCGACCCGACGCGCTCTCTCGCTCAGGCGCCTCCTACCGCCCGGCGTCGAGGTACAGCTCGGCGACCTGCTCGGCGAGGCCCTCGGGATCGGCGTCGCTGGCGTTGCACAGGGTGATGACCGCGAGGTGACGGTCCGGCAGGCGCATCGTCTCGGCGCCGAAGCCGCGCCAGCTGCCCGGGTGATGCACCCGCCGCAGGCCGTGGAAGCGATCGAGGAACAGGCCGGCACCATAGGCCAGCGGCTGACCGTCGGCGAGCGTCCCCGGGGTGGTCATGGCGGCGGCGAGGGAGCTGCCGCCGGCGGCGCCGGCAGGTCCGGCCGCTCCACCCGTGCCGCTGGCGCCGGCCGCGCCGCTGCCGCCGCTCGCGCCATCATCCAGCCAGGCCTCCCATTTCGCGAGATCGAGGACGTTGGAGTTGACGCCGCCGTCGCCGGTCTGCTCCCAGGCGGTCTGCTCGGGCTCGAAGCCGCCGGCGGCGGGCGCGTAGGGCACGGCGCGCCCCGGCACCGGGCGGGTCAGGTCGTCGACGATGCGGGTGTCGGTCATGCCCAGCGGCGCGAACAGGTTCTCGGCGGCGAACTGGCGCAGGCTCTCGCCGGTCACCCGCTTGACCACCAGCGACAGCAGGAAGTAACCGGTGTCGTTGTAGCGGAACGCGGTGCCGGACGGGAACAGCAACTCGGGCGCGCCGGCGAGCGCCGCCAGCGCGTCGTCGTCGGTGGTCACCTCCTCGTAGCGCTTGCCGGCCTTCACCAGCAGGTCGATGTAGTTCGGCAGGCCGCTGGTGTGATGGAGCAGCTGGCGCAGGGTGATGGCGGCGCCGTGGCGCGGCAGCTCCGGCAGGTACCTGCGGATGTCGTCGTCGAGCGACAGCCGGCCGCGGGCGGCGAGCAGCAGCACGCTGGCGGCGGTGAACTGCTTCGACGCCGAAGCGATGTCGAACAGCGTGCGCGGCGTGATCGGCAGCCGGCGCCGGAGGTCGGCGAAGCCGTACCCCTTGGCGAGCACCACGCGGCCGTCCTCGACCACCGCCACGGCGCAGCCGGGCGAGGGGGCGCCCCCGCCGCGGAAGCGCCCGAAGACCGCGTCGACCCGCGCCGCCAGGGCCGCCGGCCCACCCGGGGCGCCGCGACAGGCGGCAGCCGCCAGCGCCCAGGCCACCGCCACGCCTGCCAGCACCGCCAGCACCGCCAGCGCCGGTGCCACCTGCCGCCACCGCGGCGCGGGTCCTGGCCGGCGCCGCCGATCGTCGACGCCCATCGGTCAGCGGCCCGCCAGCGCGGCCAGCGCCGGATCGCCGGGATACTTGCGCAGCGCCAGGCGCAGCACCGCGGCGGCGCCGCCGGGATCGGCCAGCACCCGCAGCGCCTTCACCGCCTCGGCGTAGGCGGCGGCGGAAGGGTGGTCGGCGACCATGTGTTGCAGGGTGTCGCGGGCCGCTGCCGGACGCCCGGTCAGCGCATACAGGATGGCGAGGTTGGGATAGGCGCGCAGGTCGTCGGGGAAGCGCTGGATCTCCTGCCGGAACGCCGCCTCGGCGCCGGCGGCGTCGCCCAGGTCGGCGAGGATCTTGCCGCGGATCAGCGCCAGGCCCCGGATGAGCTCCGGATCCGGCGCGGTCCGCTCGGCGTAGGCCTGCTCCGCCTGCCGCACCTGCGCCAGCGCTTCGTCGTAGCGGCGGCGGGCATGCAACACCTCGGCGAGAGTGATCCGCGGCCGGATCCGCCGCCCCTGGTCGCCCTGGGCCTCGCGCGCCTCGCGCTCGGCGTCCTCGAGCCGGCCGCGGCGCAGGGCGATCTGCGCCAGCAGGTCGTGAGCGTTGGAGGGGTTGGCGGCCGCCGCCATGCGGGCGTGGACCGCCGCCTGGTCGAGCTGCCCCTGGTCGAAATAGACCGACGCGGCCGCCATCGCCACCGGCGCCGAGCCCGGATCGAGGCGCAGCGCCTGGGCATAGGCGGCCAGCGCGCCGCGCGGGTCGCCGAGCCTCTCGCGCGTCCGGCCCAGGAACTCCCAGGCCTCGGTCATCCGCGGGTTGCCGGCGAGCGCGCGCGCGAAGATGGCGGCGGCCCCGTGGTCGTCGCGGCGGGCCATCGCCGCGAAACCCTGTTTGAGGTCCTTGAGCGCGCCGAGGTGGCGCTTGGGATCGGGCAGGGGGCCGCCGCCGGCGGCGGCAGCACCGGTATGCCCGACGTAGCCCAGCGCCGCCATCGCCGCCCGGGTCTCGGCGTCCACCGCCGCCGGCGGCGCCAGGCGGCGGTCGTAGCCGGCCAGCTCGCGGCGCATCTCGCCGTCGATCCGGCGCTCCTCGCGCAGCAGGTTGCGGGTCTCGTGCGGGTCGCGCTCGAGGTCGTAGAGCTCGGGGTCGGGTCCGTCGATGTACTGATAGCGCCGGTCGATCAGCGAGGCCAGGTCGCTCCAGCCGAAGTGCAGGCGCGGATAGAAGGTCTCCGAGTAGACCCGTCGCCCCGGCTGCTCCCGCCGCTCCGCGAGCTGCGCCAGCAGCGAGGCGCCGCGCATCTGCGGCGGCACCGGCATGCCGAGCAGCGCCAGCAGGGTGGGCGCCACGTCGGTGAGCGCGACCGGCGCGCCGGCGGTGCGGCCGCCGAGGCGCCCGCCGGGCAGCTTGAGCAGCAGCGGCACGTGGATGGCCTCGTCGTAGAGCAGCACGCCGTGCTCGTCCTCGCCGTGATCGCCCAGCCCCTCGCCATGGTCCGAGAGCAGCACCACGATTGCCCGGTCGTAGGCGCCGAGGAGCCTGAGCTCGGCGAGCAGCTCGCCGACGATGGCGTCGGCGGTGGCGATCTCGCCGTCGTACTTGAGCGGGTACCGCGAGGCGTAGGGCTCCGGCGGGTCGTAGGGGGTGTGCGGCTCGTAGATGTGGAAGAAGAGGAAGAACGGCCGCGGCGGCGCCGCCGCGGCGGCGCGCAGCCACGGCAGCGCCAGGCGCAGGGTCTCGCCTCCCGGCCGCTGCAGGCCGCCGAGCCCGGTGCCGGTGCGGAACTCGATCGCGTCGTCGTAGAAATCGAAGCCGTTCGCCAGGCCGGTCTTGCCCTGCAGCACGAAGGCCGACACCGCGCCGCCGGTCGCGTAGCCGTGCCGCTTCAGGATCAGCGGCAGGTAGGGGATCTCGCCGCTGGCGACGCGGCCGGCGTCCAGGGTGTAGCCGACGTTGTCGCGCACCCCGGTCACCGCCGGCAGCAGGCCGGTGAGCAGCGCGGTGTGCGACGGCAGGGTCAGGGGCGTGTGGGTGTAGGCGCGCGCGAACAGGACGGCGTCGCGCCGCAGGGCGTCGATGGCCGGCGTTTCGACGCCGCGGTAGCCGTAGGCCGGCAGGTGATCGGCGCGCAGGGTGTCGATCGAGATCAGCACCACCGGCGTCCCCGCCGGTGCGACCGGCATCCGGTCCGCATGCCGCGCGCAACCGGCGGCGGCCGCCGCCGGCAGCAGCAGGACCAGGGCGGCGGCCGCCCGGCGGCGGCGCGGCAGCCTCGGCTCGGCACCGTATTTCCGGCAGGCCGTACTTCGCCTCATCGCCGGTTTCCCGGCGGCGCCGCGGACGCGAGGCCGCGCAGCAGCTGGCGGGCGCGTTCGCGGTCGGCCTCGTGCCCCCCGGCCGGCGCCAGCTCGAGGTACCGCGCCAGCGCCCGCCGCGCCTGCTCCGGGCGCCCCTGCACGGCGGCATTGGTGCCGAGGTTCCACAGCGCGTCGAGCAGGCTGGCGTCGAGGTCCACCGCGTGCTGCCAGGCGTCGAGCGCGGCGGCGGGCTCGCCCAGCTTGAACAGCGCCACTCCGAGGTCGTTCCACGCCCGCGGCAGCCGGTCGTTGAGCTGCAAGGCGCGCTCGCCGCTGGCGCGGGCCGCCGCCCAGCGCTCGCGGCGCAGCTCCACCATCGCCTGCTCTTCGTAGGCGGCGGCGTCGTCGGGCTCGAGCGCCAGCGCCTGCCGCAACGCCGCGGCCGCCTCCTGCTGCCGGCCGGCGTCGGAGAGCGCCTGGGCCAGGGCGTCGAGGACCTGCGGCCCGCCGCGGGCGGCCAGCGGGCGCAACACCTCGACCCCCTCCTCGGGGCGGCCGACCTCGGCGAGCGTCAGACCGAGCTGGCAGAGCAGGTTGTCGTCGGCGACGCCGCGCCGCTGCGCCTCGCGCATCGCGGCCAGCGCCGCCTCCTGCTGGCCGCTCTGCAACAGCGCGTCGGCCAGCAGCGAGTGGCCGAGCGGCATCGCCGGGCGCGCCGCCACCAGCTGGCGGGCCAGCGCCGCCGCCTCGGCGGGGCGGCCGCGCTGGTAGAGGTCGATGACGGCGTGGATCCGGCGATCGAGGCCGATGAGCCGTTTGGGGTCGTCGTCCGGGCCATAGCTCGCCTTGATCGCCGCCGACCCGCCGGCGTAACCCAGGCTGCGCAGGCCGGCGGCCTCGGCGGCGCCCGGCTGCCGCCGGGCCGGCGGCCAGGCCGATTCCTGCGGCAGCCGCGCCAGCAGCGCCCGCGCCAGCCGGCGGTCGCCGGTCACCTGGTTGCGCTGCTCGCCGGGGTCGTGCGGCAGGTCGTACAGCTCGGGCAGCGGCAGCACGATGAGCTTGCGGCCCAGCCGCAGCACGCCGCGCAGCGGCGCCCAGCCGCGGTTGAAGGTCGCCGACAGCGCCTCGAAATAGGAGGTCTCGTCCCCCGTCGCGTCCGTCGTGCCCGGCGCGCCCGGCGCGCCGGCGGCCGGCAGCAGCGACCGCCCCGGACGGGCCATGCCCGGCGGCGCCGCTGGCGCCCTGGCGCCGGTCAGGCCGGCCGCCGCGAGCACGGTGGGGAAGATGTCGACGTGCCGCGCCGGCCGCCCGTCGCGCCCGGGCGGCACCCCCGGCCCCCAGAGCACCAGCGGCACGTGCAGCGTCGCTTCGTAGGCGAACAGGCCGTGGGTCTCCTCGCCGTGCTCGCCCAGCGACTCGCCATGGTCGCCGGTGACCACGATCCGGGTCGGCGTCTCGGCCCCGGCGAGAAACGGCGCCAGCAGCGGTTCGAGGTAGCCGTCGGCGGCCGCCACCTCGCCCAGGTAGGGGTTGCCGGGGAAGCGCGAGGCGTAGGGCTCGGCCGGTTCGTAGGGAGCATGCGGATCGAACAGGTGCACCCACATGAAGCGCCGCCGGCCGCGCTGGCGCCGCCACCAGTCGAGCGCCGGCGCCACCACCTTGTCGCCCTTGCGCTCGGCGAAGCGGAACTGATCGCGGCCGCCGCCCTTGGGGTAGTGATCGTCGTACACGTCGAAGCCGCGGTTGAGCCCGAACCAGGAATCGAGCGGGTAGGCGCCGACGAAGGCGCCGGTGGCATAGCCGGCGGCGTGCAGCACGGTGGCCAGGGTCGGCACGCCGGCGGGCACCCGGAACCCCTCGTTGTCGCGCACGCCGTGCTGGAACGGGTAGAGCCCGGTCAGGATGTTGGTGTGCGACGGCAGCGTCACCACGTTGTGGGCGTGCGCCGCGGTGAACACCCGCCCGCCGGCTGCCAACCGGTCCAGCAGCGGCGTCGGCGACGGCCGGCGCCCGCCGAAGCCGGGGGCGTCGGCGCGCAGGGTGTCGATGGTGATGAGCAGCACGTCCAGCGGCGCGTCGGCCCCCGGCGGCGCCGCCGCCGCAGGTTGCGTCCCCGGCGCCGGGGACGCCGGCCCCAGGGCGCCAGCCGCCACCGCGGCGCCCACCGCCACCGCCGCAGCCGCCACGACCGCCGCTCCCGCGATCAGCGCGGTGATTGCCGGCCGCACCGGCCGCGCTGGCCGCGCCGGCATGGAGAGGTCCTTGGGCGGGCGCACCGGTGCGGCGTCAGGGGAGCCGGCCGGGTGTCTCCTCGTCACCGGCTGAGTCTAACCCGCCAGACGGAACGAGCCCGGGGACCGTCCCCGGGCTCGCGCCGCCTCACGCCAGCCGCGCCGGCAGGATCAGCGGAAGTGGAAGATGGCGCCGAGGCGGAAGATCCGCGGCGAGAGCACCTCTTCGGTCTGCAGGGCCGTGCTGACGCCGGTGTTGCGCTGGATCTGCAGCACGGTGTGCGCGTTCAGCAGGTTGAAGCCGTCGATGCCGATGGTCAGGCCGAAGTCCTTGAAGTTGAAGTCCTTGGAGATACGACCGTCCAGGTCGAAGATGTCCGGGTTGCGGAACTCGTCGACACTGCTGGCCAGCAGGATGTGGCGGACACCCAGCGGACCGCTGCTGTCGTTGACGTAGGGCGGGGTCGGATAGCCCTGTCGCCCCTGGACGGCGGCGGTGACGTCGAAGCCCCAGGCCTTGCTCGGCGCCACCTGGTACATGGCGTTGGCGTTGTAGGACCAGCGGCTGCCGATGAAGACGTCGCCCTTGTTGCCGCTGCCCGTGGATTGCTCGAAGTAGTCGCCGTCGCGGATGGCATACCCCAGGTCGTCCGCGACCGTCAGCGTCGGGTCGTGGTAGAAGGTGTACTGCGGCCCGATGTGCCACGTCCAGTTGCTGACCGTGAAGTGCCCGTTGGCTTGCCAGTTGTCCGAGAGGCGCTTGGTGAAGGTGAGCGTGCCGCCAATGTAGCGCTGGGTGCGGTCGCCGTTGGTGTAGAAGGTGCCGCCGGTGGGCGTCAGCGCCGGGTTCAGGTCGTACACCGTCGTCATCCCCGTCTTGCCGTTCGGCAGCGGACCCGAGACGGTGCCGACCGGTATCCAGTCGTTGACGTTGGCGAAACGGGTGACGCCGTTCTGGTCGGTGACCAGGATCCGGTCTTCCGGGATCTGGTCGATATGGCGGTAGGTCAGGGTGAAGGTGGCCAGGTAGTCGCGGCCCAGGCCCTGGTCGATGCCCGCGGTCAGCTCGTTGGTGCGGGCCGGCTTCAGGTGCGGGTCGTTGATGTCGGGGGTCGCGAGCGACCCCGGGTTGGCCGGGTTGATGTTGGAGATGCCGTTGAGGACGAGCGAGCCGATCTCGTTGGGATCGAGCTGGTGGTTGTGGTTGAGGTCGTCGAAGGTGAAGTAGGCGTAGCTGTAGCCGATCGGGTTGGCGCGGGTGGCGAGCGGGATCTGGCCGAGCTGCTCGGCGTACTGCGAGAAGGTGCCGCGCAGCAGGGTCTTGCGGTCCTGGCCGACGGCGTAGGTGACGCCGATGCGCGGCACGATGGTGTGCCAGACGTAGCCGCCGTCGTCGTTGCCCGTGAAGTTGAGGGCCGGCAGCAGCCCCAGGGGATTCACCGGATTGGCGGCGCCGAAGGCGGCGCGGTTCCGCATCGTCTGGTCGTCGAGCCGGGCGCCGGCGTTGACCGTCCAGTTGCCCAGCGACCAGGTGTCCTGCAGCCAGGCCGAGGTGTACTCGGAGCGGATGTTGACGTTGCGGTCGCGGAAGAACTCGATCTCCTCGAGATTGGGGTCGGTCGGGTCGCACACGCCCGCGAACTCGCAGCTCTGCACCTCGTAGCCGTGCGGCCAGGTGGTCGACGAGCGGTTGTCCTGGTGGCGGTAGCTGCCGCCGAACTTCAGCTCGTTGCTGGCCTTGCCGGTGTTGAAGAAGTAGCTGCCGCTCAGCCGCTCCTGCTGGATGATGGCGGTCTGCTTGAAATCCAGGTTGGTGCCGGTGATGGTGCCGGTCGGATCGATGAAGATGAAGGGGCTGGGGCCGCCCTGGGGCGCCAGGGTGAAGCCGCCGGAGTCGTTCGACCACAGGCCGGTGATGTAGAAGTCCTTGCCGAGCAGGTAGGTGTCCTCGAGCTTCAGGAACTTCGAGGGCGTGGTCTGGTTGAAGGTGGCGGCGGGAGCGAAGCCGGGCCCCGCGTCGCGGCCCTCCTTGAGCTTGTTGTTGGTCCAGTAGTGAATCACTCCCGAGTCCGCGTCGCCGGCCTGGAAGTCGACCTTGGAGTTGAAGTCCTTGAGCTGGGTGTCGTCCGGCTCGCCGCCGACCACGATGTTGTTGATGTCGCTGCGGCCATAGGAGACCCACCCCCAGAGGTGATCGCGCCACAGCGGGCCGCCGACATCGCCGCCGTACTCCGACACCGAGCGGATCTTGTTGCCGTCGACGACCTCCGAGTTGCCGGTCAGGAAATCGGTGGTGTTCACCCTGCCGGGCGCCGACTGCAGGTTGCCGTCGGTGCGCAGGTAGCGGGCGTTGGCCTTGATCTCGTTGGTGCCGCGCTTGGTGACCTGGTTGACGGTGACGCCCGAGGTGGCGACGGTCACGTCGGCGCTGGACACCGTGATCTGGACCTCGTCGAAGGCGCCGAAATCGAAATAGGTCGCCGAGCCGCCGACCGCGTTCATGTCGCTGACGATGACGCCGTCCACCGCGAAGGTGTTGTCGCGGCCGGTCGAGCCGACGCCGAGGAAGTCGGACTGCTGGCCGCTCTCGTTGCCGCCGACGTTGATGCGGTCCTGCTGCACGCCCGGCGCCTGGCCGAGCAGCGACCAGGGATCGCGGGCGGTCGGGATGTTGTTGAGGTCCTTGGTGCTGATCACCGCGCCGCGGTTGGTCTTGCGCTCGTCGAGCAGCGGCGCGTCGGCGGTGACGGTGATCGTCTCCTTGACTGACGAGGAGAGGGTCAGGACCAGCTGCGCCTTGCCGCCGATCGTGACGCTGATGCCCGGGTAGTCGACGGTCGAGAAGCCCTCGAGCTCACCCTTGAGGGCGTAGCTCCCGGGATGGAGGCCCAGGAAGTGCACCTGGCCCTCCGCGTTGCTGGTTTCCGCCCGCGGCGCGCCGATGCCCGTCACGGTGACCGTCGCGCCGGGCAGCGACTGGCCTTTCTCGTCCTGGACCTTGACGTAGATGTCGCCCGTCTGCAGCTGGGCGAGGGCCGGGACGGCCGCCACCAGCAGCAGCAGAGCGACGACGGCGGGCCTGCAGATCGTGCGGCGACGCTGGCTCATGGGACAACCCCCTTCCGCGACGGATGTGATGGCAGAGCCGGAGGCTCCGTTACCCGTAATCTGTGCGCAGCAGTGTCGGCTTCAAGACAATCGTGTGCCGATCATAGCCGAATGCCACGTCGGCCCGGAAGCCCGCGCCGGCGGCGTCAGAGCGGCGGCGGCAGCGGCAGGATCTCGCAGCGGGCGCCCGCCGCGGCCGGGGGGGCGCCGGCCCGCACCCGCACCAGGGCGGTGCCGCCGGCGTAGGCCGCGAGGTCGTGCGAGCCCTTGGGGGGTAGCGGCTGCACCAGCGGCCCGCCGTCGGGCGCCGCGCTCCAGGCCACCACCGCCGGCAGGAAGCGATCGCGCGCCGGCGGGGCGCCGGGCAGCGGCGCGGCGAGGGTGGCGGGCACCGACGGCCGCCACCAGGCGTCGTCGCGGCCGGCCAGCATGGCCAGCGCCGGCCGCACGAAGAGCCAGAAATCGACCATCACCGAGGCCGGGTTGCCGGGCAGGCCGAAGACCAGGCCGCCGGGATGTGTGGCGAACACCAGCGGCTTGCCCGGCTGGATGGCGACCGCGTCGAGATGCCGGCGGCAGCCGAGGCGCTCGAGGACGCCCTCGACGAGGTCGAACTCGCCCATCGATACGCCGCCGCAGATCAACAGCACGTCGCCGGCGGCCAGGCCGGCCGCGATCCGCGCCGCGAGCTCGTCGCGGCGGTCGGGCGCGATGCCGAGCGCGGTGAAGCGCAGCCCCAGGGAGGCGCCCGCGGCGAGCAGGAAGTCGGTGTGGGAGTCGCGCAGCTGTCCCGGTCCGGGCTGCTGCTCGGGCGGCACCACCTCGTCGCCGGTGGTGAGCACCGCCACCGCCGGCGCACGATGGACCGCCACCTCGGCGTAGCCGTGAGTGGCCAGGACCGCGAGCGCCCCCGGGGTGAGCAGCGTGCCGGCGGCCAGCAGCGGTGCGCCGGCCCGTTGCACCTCGCCGCGGCGGCGGACGTGGTCGCCGGCAGCGGCCGCGGCGAGCAGCTCGACCACCGGCGGCGCGCCGTCCGCGCCGCCCGCCAGCAGCCGGGCGGACTCGACCGGCACCACCCGATCGGCGCCGAGTGGCAGCGGCGCGCCGGTCATGATGCGCGCGGCCTGGCCCGGCGGCAGCGCCAGGCCCGGCGGATCGCCGGCGGCGACGGTCGCCGCCACCGGCCGCCGCTCGCCGGGAGCGATTTCGCCCGCCACCGCATAGCCATCCATCGCCGAGACGTCGCCGGCCGGCACGTCGAGGGTGGCCGCCAGCGGCTCGGCCAGCACCCTGCCGGCGGCCGCTCGCCGGGCCACCCGCTCGGCGGCGAGCGGCGCCAGGCAGGCGGCGATGCGCTCCCAGGCGGAGTCTGGAGGGAGTGGAGGGAGCGGCGGCACCGGCGGCAGCGGCGGCAGCGGAGGTTTGGGAGGCATGGGGTTCACGGACCGGCGGTCCGCCCGGGGGCCATCAGATCAGCCGCCGCGGCTGCAAGCAAGCGGCAGGCAACCGGCAATGCTATGATTCTCAACCGCTCAATCCGAGACATCGGCGCGCCACGGGGGAGTCTCGTACCTTGACCACGGCCGAGAACAGCTTCCAGTACCGCGGCGACCTGTCGCAGACGGCGCTGCCCGAGATCCTCCATACCGTCGACCGCTTCCAGGTGCCGGGAGTCATCGAGGTTCAGCGCGGGCCGCTGATCAAGCGCGTCTTCATCAAGGAAGGCAACGTCGTCCACGCCTCCTCCAACGACCGCGAGGACAGCCTTGGCCGCTATCTCGAGGTGGCCGGGATGCTGTCGCGGGAGCAGTACGACGACACCATGCGCGAGCGCGAGCGGACCCACAAGCGCTATGGCGTGCTGCTCATGGAAAGGCGGCTGCTGGCGCCGGCGGAGATCTACCGCTGCATCCGCAAGCAGATCGAGGCCATCGTCTGGAGCCTCTTCGCCTGGCAGGAGGGCAGCGTCACCTTCAGCATCGGCGAGTACCGGGAGCCGGATTCGGTGCGCATCCAGCTGCCCATGCGCCAGGTGATCCTGCAGGGCATCCGGCGTGCACCCGACGCCAAGGCGGTGGTAGCCAGGCTGGGGCGGAAAGAGACCGTCTTCGAGCCTTGTTACCAGATCGAGGAGCTGATCGAGATCGCCATGGACGCCAACGAGTACAGCCTCCTGCTGCTGGTCGACGGCCGGCGCACCCTGTTCGAGATCTGCACTCAGGGTCCTTACGGCGCCGCCGAGAACGGCAAGCTGCTGTACGCTTTCCAGGTGCTGCAGCTGATCCGGCGGCTGGTCCGCGACCGGCCGGATGTCCGATCGCCCGGCCGGGAGACCGGCGCGATCAAGATCCGGTTCAAGACCCAGGGCAACCGCTACGAGAGTGGGGAGTGATCGCGCATGCCGTTGTACGAGTACCAATGCACCGCGTGTGGTAAGAAGACCGAGGTCCTGCAGCGCTTCGACGACCCGCCTCCCGCCTGTCCGGCCTGCGGTGGTGAGGTCAAGAAGCTGGTTTCGTCGCCGGCCTTCCAGTTCAAGGGGACCGGCTGGTACGTCACCGACTACGCCAGGAAGGGCGCCGGCGCGGGTCAAGGCGAGTCCGCCGGCTCGGCCGGCTCTGGCTCGGAACGTTCAGAGCGTTCCGAACGATCGGAGCATTCGTCCGGCGCCGATCGTTCCGATGGGTCGGCCCATGCCTCTCACGCCTCGGAAACCGCCGGCGGCGCCGCGGATGCCGCCGGGCGCTCGGCCGCGGCCGGCGGCAAGGGCGCCGGCGGCGCCACGGATGCCGCGGGCGCCGCCGCTGCGAAGAGTCACGGCACGTCGACTGGCGCCGCTGGCTCCGAACGGTCCGAACGGTCCGACCGCTCGGAGGCAAGGTCCAGTTCGCAGTCCGCCTCCGGGGGCGCCGGCGAGGGACAGGCTGCCGGTGCGAAGTCCGGGTCCGGGTCCGGGTCCGGCTCCGGCTCCAAGGCGGCGGCCGCCGGCTCCGGTAGCGGCAGCTGACCTCGCCGCCGCTGCTCGCCGGTCCTCCATCCATGGCGCAGACGCCGCCAACCGACGGCGACGACGACCTGCTGTTGCTGGCGCTCGGCCAGGGTTCGCCGATCCCTGCCGGCACGGACCTCGCCATCCACGCCGACGACGAGATGCTGCGGCTGCTCCGCGACCGCACCGCCGGCGACCGCCGCCGCGCCCGCTTCATGTACCTGCAATCCGGGATCGCCCTCTGGCGCACGCTGCGCCGGGTGGTGGAGTGGCGGTTCGGCGAGGCCGGGAGAGTCTGCAAGCTGCTCGACTTCGCCAGCGGCTACGGCCGCGTCACCCGTTTCGTGGTCCGCGATCTGCCGCCCGAGCGCGTCTGGATCTCGGACATCACGGCCGCCGCCGTCGATTTCCAGTGCCGGCAGTTCGGCGTCCACGGCTTCGTCTCGGCGCCGCGTCCGGAGGCGCTGGTTTGCGGCGAGCGCTTCGATTGCATCCTGGTCTCCTCCCTGTTCACCCATCTCCCCGAGGCGACCTTCGCTCCCTGGCTGCGGCGGCTGTGGCAGATGCTGGCGCCCGGCGGCGTGATCGCCTGGAGCGTCCACGACGCCGGCATGTTGCCGCCGGGACGGCAGCTGCCGCCGGGCGGCCTGCTGTTCGAGCCCACCAGCGAGAGCGGTTCGCTGGCGGTCGCCGACTACGGCTCCACCTGGGTGAGCGAAGGCTTCGTGCGCGGCGCGCTGGGCGCCGCGGCGCCGGCGGCATCGGTGCTGCGCCTGCCGAAGGCCCTCGCCAATTACCAGGACCTGTACGTGGCGGTGCCCGAATCCGGTGCGGATTTTTCAGCGCTGCAGGTGGCCGCGCCGGCACAGGACTTCGTCGAGCACTGCTCCTGGGCGCCCCCGGACCGGCTGGAGATCGACGGCTGGGTGACCGACCGCGCCAGCGGCCGGCTGGCGGTCGAGGTGCGCGCCACGATCGCCGGCGAGCTGGTGGGACGCTGCCAGGCCTTCACCCCGCGCCCGGACGTCGCCGCGATCTTCCCGGGCGAGAACGTCGAGGCGGTGGCCTGGCACCTTGCCGCGCGGGTCCCCGGCGAGCCGCCGGATCTCTCGGCGCGGCTGCGGCTCGAAGCGGTCGAGGCGGACGGCCTGGTCCGGGTGATCGAAGAGAGCAGCATCGAGGGCGCGTTGCTGCGCTCGACCCGGTTGCAGCTCTTCCTGGACCATGACGCCCGCGAGCGGCTCGCGGCCGAGCACGCGGCGCTCGAGCTCGAGCATCAGCGCGTCGTCGCCGCCCAGGAGCAGCGCCTGGCGGTGGTGCGGGAAGAGTGCCGCCTGCAGGTCGCCGCCTGCGAGACGCGCATCGCCGCCATGGAAGCGAGCTTCTTCTGGCGGCTGCGCAACCGCTGGTGGGCGCTCAAGCGCGCGCTGCGCCTGGTCGCCCGGCGCGAGCCCTGACGCGCCGTCGTCCGGCGCTCGGGACGAAACCGGCGCCGACTGCTACACTTCCCGGCCGTCATGCCGCCGGTGCCGAGCTCCGCCGAGACCAGCCCGCTGGTGCACGCGCTGCTCGACGACCTGGGGATCGAGGCGGGCGGCGTCGACCTCGCCATCCACCCCGCCGACGAGATGCTCGGCTTCCTGGTCAAGTCCTCCGGCGGCGACCGCGACCGGGCGCTCTACGCCTACTTCCAGTCCGGCGCCAGCATCGCCGGCGCCATGGCCCAGGTGCTGCGCTGGCGCTTCGGCGACTCCGGACGGCCCGCCAGGCTGCTCGATTTCGCCAGCGGCTACGGCCGAGTCACCCGCTTCCTGCTGCGGTCGCTGCCGGCGGAGCGCATCTGGGTCGCCGACGTCTATGCCGGCGGTGTCGGCTTCCAGCAGCAGCGTTTCGGGGTGGGCGGCATCGTCTCGACGTTGCTGCCGGAGGACTTCGCCGGCGCCGCCGGTCCCGGAGCTTTCGACGCCATCCTGGTCACCTCGCTGTTCACCCATCTGCCGGAGGCGCGGTTCATCGCCTGGCTGCGGGTGCTGATGGGGAGGCTCGCCCCCGGAGGCGTGCTCGCCTTCAGCGTTCACGACCGCTCGCTGCTCCCTGCCGGCACCGAGCTGCCGCCGGCGGGCCTGTTGTTCCAGGAGATCAGCGAGAGCGGCTCGCTCGCCAGCCACGACTACGGTTCCACCTGGGTGAGCGAGGAGTTCGTGCGCGGCGCCCTCGAGCGGGCGCTGGCCGGCACTCCCGCCGGCGGCTCCCTTCACCGCCTGCCGCGCGGCCTCTGCAACTTCCAGGACCTCTATGTGGCGGTGCCCGAGGCCGGCGCCGACTTCTCGGGCCTGGCTTTCCGCGCCGAGCCCTACCTCTTCGTCGAGCGCTGCGCGGTCGCCGGTTCCGAGAGCCTGGAGCTGCGCGGCTGGGCCGCGGCGCGTGGTTGCGGCAGCCTGGCCGCGGTCGAGGTCGTGCTCGACGGCGAGCTGCTGGCTCGGATGCCGATCGACGGTGTGCGGCCGGAGGTGGCGGCGATGCTCGACCTGCCTGGCCGCGAGCGTTCCGGGTGGGGAGGCGCCTGCCGGCTGCCGGTGAGCGCCTCGCGCTCGACCTCGGTGCTGCGGCTGCGGGTGATCGACGACCGCGGCAGCGTGCATCCCGAGGCCGCCGCCACCCTGGAAGCGGCATTGCACGACTCCACCCGGCTCGAAGGGACCGTGCTGCTGCGCGAGCTGCGCGCCGCCGGCGAACGCGCGGCGCAGCTGGCGCGGGAGCTGGCGGAGCGGCAGGCGCGCATCGCCGCCATGGAGGCGAGCCGCTTCTGGAAGCTGCGGAACCAGTGGTTCCGCGTCAAGGGGTGGTTCGGGGCGGTGCTATCCTGGAAACGCGATGGCGGCTGAGACCGGTGCCGAGGTCCTGGGCGCGGCGGCGCTGGCCCTGCGCTCCCTCGGTCGCATCGCCCTGTGCCAGATCGTGCGCGCCGAGGGCTCGACTCCGGGGAAGGTGGGCTGGAAGCTGCTGGCCAGGCCGGACGGGACGTTCTGCGGCAACCTCGGCGGCGGCGCGTTCGAGGCCATGGTGAAGGCGGACGCCGAGCGGCTGCTGGCCGCCGGCACCGCTCAGGCGGGCGTCTCGGGTCAGCGCGCCAGGGGCGAGATCAAGCGCTACTACCTGACCGAGGAGGCGGTGCGCGGTGAGCCGACCGGCATGGTCTGCGGCGGCATGGTGGAGGTTTTCCTGGAGGTGATCGCGGCGGCGCCGGTGCTGGTGATCTGCGGCGGCGGTCCGGTGGGGCAGGCGCTGGCGCGGGCCGCCGGGCTCGCCGGCTTCGAGCCGCTGGTGGTCGACGACCGCGAGCCGTTCCGCCGCGCCGAGCTCTTCCCCGAAGGCACTCGGCTGGCGGCGGTGGATCGCGAGTACGGCCAGGATTTCCTGGCCGGCGTCGAGTGGCGGGAGCTGTACGTCGCCGTCGTCTCGCGCTGCTGGGAGACCGACGTCACGGCCCTGGCCGCGGTGTCGCGGCAGGCGCCGCGCCACCTATGCTATCTGGGCCTGATGGGCAGCCGGCGCAAGGTGGCGCGGGTGCGCGACGAGCTGGCGCGGCGCGGTGTCGAGCTGGCCGGTGCGCGCCTGCGCGCGCCGATCGGGCTGCCGATCGGCGGCAACAGCCCGGGCGAGATCGCGATCTCGATCCTGGCGGAGGTGATCGCAACCCGTCATGAGACCCCTGAAACGTCCTCGAACTGAGCGGCTGCGGCCGCGGCGGACCGCCGGCTGGCCGGCGGCGCTGGCCGCTCTTGGCGCGCTGGCGGCCTTCTGTCTTGCCTTCCCGGCCCATCCTGCCGGCGCCGTAACGCCAGAGAAGGCGGTCGTGGTGGCGCCAGCTCCGGCGGTGGTAGGGGCGGCAGCTCCGGCTGTGGGGACGGCCGCTCCGGTGGCTGTGGGGACGGCCGCTCCCGCGGCCGGGGCCGCGCCGCCTGCGGTCACCCCGGAGGCTGCATCTCCGGCCACGGTGGCCGCTCCGGCGCCGGCAGGGTCGCCCGCAGGGGTAGTCCCGGCGCTCCTGGTCCGGCCCCCGGCAGCAGTCCCGCAAGCCTTGCCGTCGCCGTCGGAGGTGCTGCCGGCGGCCCTCGCTCCGGCGGTGGCCGGCGTCTGGGCGGTGCGCATGGCGTCGGCAGCGCCCGCCGCGGAGGTGGAGGTCCCGGCGCCTGCCGTGCCGGCGCCGGCAGCTCCGCCGCCGCCGGGCGCCGCCGAGCCGCCGCCGCCGCCGCCGCCATCGCAGCCGGCGCCTGCCCGGGCGCCCGCCGCCGCCGCTGCTGCATGGCGGACACTGCCGATCTGGAGCGCCGACGTGCGCACCATGGTGGTCGCTGCCGACGACCCGGACCTGGTGCTGGCGGGCACCACCACTGGCCAGCTGTACATTTCTCGCGATGGCGGCGCCTCCTGGTCCGATGCCGGCGCGCCGTTGCCTTTCCCCGGCTGGGTGGTGAGCGCGCTGCGCTGGGACCCCAATCACCCCGGCCGTCTATGGGTGGCGCTGTGGGGAGTCTGGGGCGGCGGCCAGGTGGCGTTCTCGGACAATCTCGGCAAGAGCTGGGCGGCGCGCTCGACGGGTCTGCCGGAGGAGCCGGTGTACTCCCTGGCGCTGGCGCCCGGGCGCGAGGGACGTCTCTATGCCGGCACTCTGTCCGGCGTCTACGGCAGCGAGGACGACGGCGCCAGCTGGCGCCGGCTCACCGCCGCCCAGCCCGACATCGAGAAGGTGACCAGCCTGGTGGTGGACCCGACCCGCCCGGAGACGGTGATCGCCGGCACCTGGCGGCGCGCCTACCGCAGCGACGACGGCGGCAGCACCTGGAACGGGATCTTCGAGGGGATGGTGCTCGACACCGAGATCTTCAGCTTCACGCCGGTCCCCGAGCATCCGGGCGAGATCTGGGCCTCGTCGTGCGGCTGGGTCTACCAGACCCTGGATCACGGCGATCACTGGGTCCGCTTCAAGGATTTCGACGAGCGTCGGACCTTGAGCTTCGCGGTCATGCCCGACGGCCGGCTGCTGGCGGGCACCGTTTCCGGCGTCTACCTCTCGGCGGACGGCGGCAAGAGCTGGCGGCGGTTGAGCGATCCGGCCCTGTCGGTGACCGCCATCGCCTTCCATCCCGCCCGCCCCGACCGCATCCTGATCGGCACCGAGGGGTCCGGCGTCTGGATCTCGACCAACGGCGGCGTCGATTTCTTCCGTGCCAGCCGCGGCATGGCGGCGACCCGGGTCGGCGGTCTGGCGCTGGCGGGCGACGATCTGCTGGTGGCGGTCAACCATGCCGGGCCGCTGTCGGGGGTGTACGTCTCGCCGGACCGCGGCCGGACCTTCACCGCCGATTTCACCCAGCTGCCGACGGTGCTCGACCTCGCGGTCTACTCTGGCCGCGCCTACGCGGCCACCGTCAGCGGCCTCTTCGAGCGGCGCGGCACCGGCTGGCACCGGCTGCCCGAGCTCGGCACCGAGCGCGTCGAGCAGCTGCTGATCGAAGGGGACGCGCCTGGCGCGCCGAACGCGCCGCCGTCGACCGCGTCGAGCGCGCCGCCGCCGAGTGCGCCTGGCGCGCCGCCAGGTGCGACCGCCGGCACGCCCGCCTCCCCGGCGCCGGCGCGCACCGGCCTGGTGGCCCGCACTTCCCAGGCGGTCTTCGAGCTCGAGAAGGGCGTCTTCGTGCGGCGCCCCTTCAAGCACGGCCTGCCGCGCTCGGCCGCCTTCTTCGACGGCGCCCTGTGGGTCAGCGACGCCCAGGGCGTCTACGAGCTGAGCCAGAGCGCCAACCACACGATCGCCGCGCCCTTCGCCGGCGGCCACCTGCACCGCCTCGGCGAGCAGCTGCTGCTGTCGGGCACCGGCGGCGCCTGGGCGCGCCAGGCCGGCGAGGGCGAGTGGGTGCAGCTCACCGCCGAGCCCTCGCGCATCGTGCCGACCGGCGACCAGCGCTTCGGTGCCCTGCTGCTGAGCGGCGAAACGGTGCGGCTCTACGACCGCGAGAGCCACCGGTTCCACGTCCTGGCGGTGCCGGTGCCGGCGCGCGACCTGGTCGCCGCGCTGGTCATGGACGGCAAGCTGCTGCTCGCCACCTCCGGCTACGGCGTCCTGGTCCACGACCTGGATTGAACCACCTGGCCGGACCAGGGCGCCGGCGCCAGCGAACCCGACGCGAATTGCCCTGAAGCGCCTCTCCGGACCGGCGTCCGGGAATAAACCGGCCGCCGGGCGGTCAAGGATGGCGGACCGCAATGGGGCCGTCGGCCCCGGGGAGGCAAGAGCATGGCAAACGATCAAGGGGGCGATCAGCAGGGCGATCACGGCGTGATCGCGCGCGACCATGGCCACGACGGCGTCGACCGCCGGGGCTTTCTGAAGTGCATGGCCTGGGCCGGCACCGGCACCTTCTGCGTGCTGCATGGGGGCGTGCTCAAGTCCTACGCCCTGGGCGCCATGTCGGAGATCGGCAAGGCGGCGGCCGCGGGAGACCTGAGCTTCGTCCAGATCAGCGACAGCCACATGGGTTTCGACAAGCCGGCCAACACCGACGTGGTGGGCACCCTCAAGACCGCGATCGAGAGGATCAACGCGCTGCCGGTGGCGCCCGAGTTCCTGCTCCACACCGGCGACATCAGCCATCTCTCCAAGCCCGAGCAGTTCGACACCGTCGATCAGATCCTCAAGACCGCGAGCGCCAAGGACGTGTTCTTCGTGCCCGGCGAGCATGACGTGCTCGACGACGATGGCAAGACCTATCTCGCGCGCTACGGCCAGGGGAGCAAGGGGGCGGGCTGGCGCAGCTTCGACAAGCGGGGCGTGCACTTCGTCGGCCTGGTCAACGTGATGAACCTCAAGTCGGGCGGGCTCGGTTCGCTGGGCCGCGAGCAGCTCGAATGGCTGGAAGACGACGTCAAGCACCTCAAGGCGAGCACCCCGATCGTCGTCTTCGCGCACATCCCGCTGTGGTCGGTCTACCCGGAGTGGGGCTGGGGCACCGAGGACAGCGCCCAGGCGCTGGGCTATCTCAAGCGCTTCGGCTCGGTCACCGTGCTCAACGGGCACATCCACCAGGTGATGCAGAAGGTCGAAGGCAACGTCACCTTCCACACCGCCATGTCCACGGCGTTCCCGCAGCCGCAGCCGGGCAAGGCGGAATCGCCGGGCCCGCTGAAGGTGCCGGCCGAGCAGCTGCGCGGCCTGCTGGGCATCACCGACGTCAACTACGTCCGCGGCCGGCATACCCTCGCCGTCGTCGATTCCACCCTGGGCTGAGCGCGCCGGCGCTCGGCGCGATGGGCGATGCGTGGATCGACGCGGCAACTCGGAAAGGAGATTGAAACGTGACCAGAGTCTGGCGGTTTCTTGGCTTGGCATTACTGCTGGTGATGGGGTTCGCGGGAGCGCCGGCCGCGCGCGCCGCCGGTCAGGACAAGGCAGCGGCGGCCGTCGAGGTCAAGATCGACAACTTCAGCTTTGCGCCACAGACGGTGACGGTCGCCGCCGGCACGACGGTGACCTGGGTGAACCGCGACGACATCCCCCACACCGTCGTCAGCACCGACAAGGTCTTCAAATCGAAAGCCCTCGACACCGACGACAAGTTCAGCTTCGCGTTCACCAAGGCGGGCACCTATCCCTACTTCTGCTCGCTGCACCCGAAGATGACCGGCGAAGTCGTGGTGCGGTAGGCGGCGAGGCCGGCATGCATCCGTTCGACCTGCAGGCCGCGCTGCTCGCCAAGCACGCGCAACACGTCGTGCTGATTCATTTTCCCATTGCCCTGCTGCTCACCGGCGTGGCTTTCGACGCCGTGTCGCAGTGGACCCGGCGCCCGGCTCTCGCCATCGCGGCCTACTACAACCTGCTGGTGGCGGCGGCCTCGACTCTGCCGGCCGTCGCCACCGGCCTTCTCGCCTGGCAGCTGCAACTCGCGGGGCGCGGCCCGCACGGCGTCCTGCTGTGGCATCTGGTTGCGGGCGTCGCGGCGAGCGTGACGATCTGGTCGGTCTGGTGGATCCATTTCCGGGCGCGCCGCCTGCCGGGGAGGGCTCTGCCGGCCTACCGGCTGCCGGTGGAGCTGCTGGCCGCGGTCCTGGTTGCCTTGACCGGACATCTGGGTGGATTCCTCAGTGGTGTCAACCTACCTGGCTAGCCCGCCGATCGGCTGCCGCGCGGCCCGCGGTTTCACTGCTATCCTTGACCGAGGCCGGACGTGCCGGCACTGAGTCAGCTCCTGCTTCCAACCGCCTGGTTCGCGGAGGCGCCGGCCGCGCGACAGATGCCACGCACCCACGACGAGGACGCCAAGCGGCGGCGCTTCGAGGCGGACATCCTGCCGCATCTCGATGCCGCCTTCAACCTGGCCCGATGGCTTACCCGCGATGACGCGCAGGCGGAGGACGTGGTCCAGACCGCCTGCCTGCGGGCGCTGCGCTTCTTCGACGGCTTCCAGGGCGGCAACCCGCGCGCCTGGCTGCTGACCATCGTCCGCAACAGCTTCTACACCTGGATCGGACAGCGCCGCGAGCAGGAGCAGGAAACCTCCTTTGACGAGGAGGTCCATACCGCCGAGCGGGCCGCCGGCGACCCCGAGCTGGAGCTGCTCCGCCACGCCGACGCCGAGCTGCTGCGGCAGGCGTTCGCGGCGCTGCCGCTGGCTTTCCGCGAGGTGATGGTTTTGCGCGAGGTGGAGGGCCTGTCCTACAAGGAGATCGCCGCCATCGCCGGCGTCCCGATCGGCACCGTGATGTCGCGCCTGGCGCGAGCCCGCCGGCATCTCCAGGCTTATCTCCTCGCCCACGGCGTCGGAGGTCGACCATGAGCTGCATCGGCGATGGCGAGCGGCGCGAGGTGCAGATCACGGCCTATCTCGATGACGAGCTGGACCTGACCAGCGCCGTCGAGCTCGAGAGTCATTTCGAGCACTGTCCGGCCTGCGCCGGCGAGCTTGCCGCGCAGCGCGCCCTCAAGCAGGCCATCGGCGCGGCCGATCTTCGCTACCGGCCCGGGCCGGACCAGGTGCGCCGCCTGCGCCGCCAGCTCGGCGGCGGCCAGGCGCCGCCAGCCTGGCGGGTGGGTCCGCGGCTGCGGGCGATCGCTGCCCTGCTCCTGGTGGCGGTGGGTTCCTGGACCCTGGGCCGCCGCTGGCCGGCGCGCCCGCAGGTTCCGGGAGCCGAGCGGAGCGACGGCGTCGCGGGCGATGCAGGCCCGGACGCCTCGCCGCTCGCCGAGCAGGTCCTGGCGAGCCACGTGCGCGCACAGCTCGCCGGCCATCCCGAGGACGTCGCGTCGAGCGACCGTCACACGGTGAAGCCGTGGTTTGGCGGCCATCTCGACTACTCGCCGCCGGTGATCGACCTCGCCGCGCAGGGCTTCCCATTGCGGGGTGGCCGCCTCGACTACGTGGGCGGCAGGCCGGTGGCGGCGCTGGTCTACCAGGCCGGCAACCACCTGGTCAGCGTCTTCGTCTGGCCTGCGGACGGCCCGGGCGTCGCTCCGACGGTCCGCACCGGCGCCTCGCCGACCGGCGCCCCTGCGGCTGGCGGCGTCCCACCCGCCGGCGCCGCCGTAGCCAGCTCGCGGCGCGGCTTCCAGCAGCTGCGCTGGACGCAGGCGGGGATGGCCTGGTGGGCGGTCTCCGACGTCGCCGCCGACCGCCTCGACGACCTCGTCCGCGCCCTCCGCGCCGAGCTGCCTCCGGCCGGCCCGCGCTGACCAAGACCGCTGATCTCATCCGCGGGCCAGGCAAGGCGGTTCGAGCTAGTACCAGTCCTCGAGCGCGAGGCCCTCGATGCGCTTGAACTCCTTCAGGTTGCGTGTCACGAGGGTGGCACCGTGGCGCAGGGCGGTGCCGGCGATCAGGGTGTCGAGGGCGCCGATCGGCGTGCCGGCCTGTTCGAGCTCGGCGCGGATCCTGGCGGCGATGGCCGCTTCCGCCGCCCCGAAGGGGAGCACCTCCAGCAGGGCCAGCAACTGCTCGAGCTGAGAGCGGCGCCGCGCCGGAGCCGACGACTTCGCGATGCCGACCTCCAGCTCGTAAAGCGCGACCGCGGGGATGGCAAGGCTCCGCGGGGGCGTTTGCAGCAGACGCTCCGGTACCCGGCCCATGCCCTTGAAGAAATAGATGACGCTGTTGGTGTCGAGCGCGTACATCAGAGCGGCTCGCGGGGCGGCGCATCCGGCGCCCCGCGGCGGATCTCTTCGAGGCTCGGAAAGTCATCCGCCCAGGCGCCGGCAAGGCGAGCGATCGAGGGTGGCCATTCGAGAGACGTCCTCTCCCGGATCAGGGTGGCGACCCACTGGCTCTGCGAAGTGCCGGCAGCTTTGGCAGCCGCCTTCATCCTCTCCTCCGTCTGGCTGTCCAAATAAAGCGTGACCTGTCCCATCGCCACCTCCACATGTATGTGGAATTGTATGTGGCAATTTCCCGGATGTCAAAACCAGAGTTGGTCGGCGGGTCCGCTTGGCCAAGGGCATTCGTGCTTGCCCGGCCGGGGTCGATGCACCGGCCGGCGCTTCAAGGGGCTGGCTCCTGGTCCGCCACTCCCAGGTCCAGCTCGGCAGTCGCCACATCCAGGACCGCCGTGTGCGCCTCGCCGCCGCAGCAGCGCGTGATGCGGCCGGCGAGATCGGCGAGGGCCTGCTCGAGGTCGGCGCGGCCGGTCGGAGGCAGGGCTTCGAGCACCAGCACCGCGTCGCGGGTCGCCGCGGTGAGCTTGGTGCGGTCCGCTTCCCGCCAGTTCCAGCGCCGGCAGATGGCCGCAACGTCGTCGCGGTAGATGACCTCTCCCGGATGCGGCGGGCGCGCCTCCGCGTCGCCGAGCAGGCGCACCGGCGGCTCTGCCTCGCCGGCGCGGCAGAGGACGATGTCGCCGCGCACCTGCGCCAGGTCCTCGCCGCCGGCAGGCAGCAGGCGCTCGAGCGAGACGGCGTTGTAGAGATCCACCAGGGGATTGATCGACCGCAGCAGCTCCCCTCCGGCCACCCGGCGCAGCAGGCTCTCGACCGAAGAGGGGCTCTTCTTCGGGCTGGCGCCGAACTGCCGGTAGGCCTCCCGCCAGCAGGCGATGCGCGGCTCCTGCGCCAAGGCGCCGCCCGCCAAGGCGCCAAGCGCCGTACGCGCAGCGGCTTCCGCCCGCCGCAGCAGCGCCTCGATCTCGGTGTTCGCAAGGCTCGCGGTGTTCGCGTTGTCGCAGCCCCGCACGCGCACCACCCCGACCAGCGCCGCCGGGAACAGCGCCAAGACCTCTGGTGCGATCCTCAGCCTCATCGGGCGGCCGGGCCTCAGCTCCCCGCGGCCGCCGCGTCGCGCTCTTCCCGCAGCGCCGCCAGGATGGCCCTGGCCGACAGGTCGACGTCGGCATCCGTGGTCGACCAGTTGGAGACCGAGACGCGCATCGCGGCCATGCCGTGCCAGGTCGTGCCTCCCAGCCAGCAGACGCCCTGCCGCTGCACCCGGCGGATGACCGCGCGGGTCAGCTCGTCGCCCTGGAAGCGCACCAGCACCTGGTTGAGCACCACCTCGTTGAGCACCTCCACCCCCGGCTCGGCGGCCAGGGCCTCCGCCATCCGGCGGGCCAGGCGGCAGCAGCGCTCGACCAGGTCCGCGACGCCCCGGCGGCCCAGCGACCGCAGCGCCGCGTAGACGGCAAAGCCGCGCGCCCGGCGCGAGAACTCCGGCACCCAGTCGAGGGCGTCGCGCCCCTCGTTCTGCTGCAGGTAGGTGGCGGTGGCGGTCATCGCGGCGCGGTGCACGCCGGCGTCGGCAACCGCCACGATGCCCGAGTCGTAAGGCACGTTGAGCCATTTGTGGGCGTCGGTCGCCCACGAGTCGGCCAGCTCGGCGCCGGCGGCGAGGTGGCGCAGCCGGGGGCTGGCGGCCGCCCACAGACCGAACGCGCCGTCGACGTGCAGCCAGGCGCCGTGCCGGCGGGTCAGCTCGGCGATCTCGACCAGCGGGTCGCAGGCGCCGGTGTTGACGTTGCCCACCTGGGCGCAGACCAGAGTTGGAGCGCCGCTCCCCGCCGCGAGCCGCCGCGCCAGCGCCGGCGGCGACAGGCGCCCCTGGCCGTCGGCCTCGACGCTCTCGACCGCGCGGCTGCCCAGGCCGAGCAGGCGGAGAGCCCGGAACAGGGTGACGTGGGCCTCCGCCCCGGCCAGGATCCGCAGCGGCGGCGCTCCGGCCAGGCCGTTCTCGCCGACGTCCCAGCCGGCGCGGGCAAGCAGCGCGTGGCGAGCGGCGGCGAGCGCGGTGACGTGGGCCATCTGGCAGCCGGTGACGAAGCCGACGCCGGCCGTGGCGGGCAGGCCGAGCAGCTCGAGGACCCAGGCGGCGGCGGTCTCCTCGACCACCGCCGCGGCCGGCGAGACGGAGTAGGTGCCCGGGTTCTGGTCCCAGGTGCTGGTCAGCCAGTCGGCGCCCAGGGCGGCCGGCAGGCTGCCGCCGATCACGAATCCGAAGTAGCGCGGGCCGGCGCTGCCGATCAGCCCCGCCTCGGCCCCCGCCGCCAGCTCGCGCAGCACCGCCTGCGGCTCCAGGCCCTCCTCGGCGAGCGTCGCGCCGAGCCGGGCGCGCAGCTCGGCGAGCGTCGCCCGCTCGCCCACCGGCCGGCCGGGGAGACCTTCGAGGTAGGACACCGCCAGCTCGCAGGCCGCGCGCGCCGCCGCGACCGCGGCAATCGCCGCGATCGAGGACGTCGTCGGCTCCTGCGGTCCCGGGTTCTCCTCCGGCTCCGGCGCACCCTGGTCGAGACGCGATGTCTTGGGCTCCATTTTCGGGTTTCCTCCTGGACTTGCCCGGTGCGTAAAACGTCTGCCAGGCGGCGGCGAGTATACCGAGGTGCCCGCGGCGGCTGCGAGCCGTCGCCGCACTGTGGCAGGCCCGGCCTCGTATCCTTTCCGATCAGTCGGCGTCGCCGCCCTTGAGGCCGGCTTTCTTGGCGTAGTAGCGGAAGCTGCGGAAGCTCATCTGCAGCAGCTCGGCGGCCTGGGTCTGCACGCCGCCGGTGCGCTCCAGCGCCTGGGCCATCAGCTGGCCGCGGATGTCCTCGAGGTGGGCCTCGAGGTCCAGGCCCTCCTCGGGCAGGTTGATCAGGTCGGGGTTGGAGCGGCGATGGTTGATCACCTGCGCCGGCAGGTCGCGGGTGCCGATGGTCTCGGCGTGCGACAGCGCCAGGGCCCGCTCGATGACGTTTTCGAGCTCGCGCACGTTGCCCGGCCAGTCGTAGGCCTCGAGCAATCGCATCGCCTCGATCGAGATCTGGCGCGGCGGCAGGTCCATCTGACGGCTGTACTTCTGCAGGAAGAAGTCGACCAGCAGTGGCACGTCCTCGCGCCGCTGGCGCAGCGGCGGCAGGTGGATGGGCAGCACGTTGATGCGGTAGTAGAGGTCCTCGCGGAACTCGCCGGTCTGCAGGCGGCCCTCGAGGTCCTGGTTGGTGGCGGTGATCACCCGCACGTCGATCGTCTCTTCCTGGTTGCCGCCGACCTTGCGTACCGTCTTCTCCTGCAGGGCGCGCAGCAGCTTGACCTGCATCGGCGGCGTCAGCTCGCCGATCTCGTCGAGGAACAGGGTGCCATGGTCGGCTTCCTGGAACAGTCCCTTCTTCTCGCGCACCGCGCCGGTGAAGGCGCCGCGCTCGTGGCCGAACAGCTCGCTTTCGAGCAGGTTCTCGGGCAGCGCGCCGCAATTGATCGACAGGCAGCGGCGGCCGGCGCGCGGCGAAGCGAAATGGATGGCGCGCGCGATCAGCTCCTTGCCGGTGCCGCTCTCGCCGTGGATCAGCACCGTCGAGCTGGTGCGCGCGATGCGCTCGACCAGCGCGAAGACCGCCTGCATGCGCGGGCTCTTGCCGATGATGTTGTTGAAGGTGTATTTCTGCTCGAGCTCGCGGCGCAGGTAGACGTTCTCGTCGGCCAGCTCGGCGCGCTCGAGCGCCTTCTGGGTGATGATCTTCAGCTCTTCGACGTCGAAGGGCTTGGAGACGTAGTCGTAGGCCCCCAGCTTCATCGCCTCGATCGCGTTCTTGGTCGAGGTGAAGGCGGTCATCATCACCACCGCGGTGGTCGGGCTGGCCGCCTTGATCTCCTTGAGCAGGTCGAGGCCGTTGCCGTCGGGCATCAGGATGTCGCACAGCACCAGGTCGAAGCTCTTGCCGGCCAGCGCTCTCTGCGCCGCGACCGCCGAGCGGGCGGTCTCGACCGCGAACCCTTCGGATTCGAAGAGCATGCCGAGGAACTCGAGGATGCTCGCCTCGTCGTCGACGATCAGCAGGCTGGCGCGCATGGGCAGCGGGGCGGCCGATCAGCCGGCGATCTCGACGGGGTGAACGGGATGGGCCGCCGGCGCCGGCGGTGTGGCAGGCGCCGGCAGGGCACCGGCGCCGGCGAGCTCGTGGTGGTGCCGGCGCAGCGGCTCGCCGGGACCGGCGGCGGGCAGCTCGACGGTGATGGTGGTGCCGCCGCCGGGAGTGCTCTCGGCCCGCAGCCGGCCGCCGTGATCCTCGACGATGCGGTAGACGATGGCCATGCCGATGCCGGTGCCGCCGTCGAAGAAGGATTGGAAGGGATGGAACAGGTTGGCCCGCTGCGACTCGGGCATGCCGCGGCCGGTGTCGACCACCTGCAGGCGGTAGACGTCGCCGTCGAGCCTGCCGATCAGGCGGAAGGTGCCGCCTTCGGGCATCGCCCGCAGGGAGTTGCGCGCCAGGTTCCAGAAGATCTGGCTCACCTGGTCGGGGTCGGCGACGAGATGCGCCGACGGCGGCTGCAAGTCGAGCTCCAGGCGATGGCGCGCCGACACCTCCTCGCTGTTGGCGAGCAGCTCCATGTTCTCGGTCAGCAGGCGGGCGATGTCGAACGGCACGCTGGTGCGGTCCCGCGGCCGGGCGAAGCGCAGGAAGCCCTTGATGGTGCGGTCCAGCCGCTGGCTCTCCTTGAGCAGGATGTCGATCAGCCGGCGCTGCGAGGCGTCGCCGGGCAGCGAGGTCGACAGCATCTGCACCGAGCCGGAGATCGCCGCCAGCGGGTTGCCGATCTCGTGCGCCAGGCCGGCGGCCAGCTCGCCGACCGCCGCCATGCGGTCCTTGAGGCGCAGCTCGTCCTGCATCCGGCGCCAGCCGGTCAGGTCCTGGAAGATCAGGATGTAGCCGCGATGGGCGCCGAAGGCGTCGTTGAGGCGCGAGACCGAGAAGCCGACGTAGACGTTGTCGTCGTCATAGGGTACCTGGACCTCCACCCGCAGCCTTTCCTGGTGCTCGCTGGCCGCCGTCAGCTCGGCCCACCGCTCGGCGGAGAGGAGGCCCGATTCGGTGGCCGGGGCGCCGATCAGCCGGTCGTCGGATTGGCGCAGGATCGCCAGACCCGCCTGGTTGATGCTGGTGATCACGCCGGCGAGATCGGTGGTGATCAGGCCGCTGCTGATCGATTGGATGACGTCGCGGTGCACCACCTGCAAGTCCGCCAGGTGCTCGCTCTTGACCTCCAGCTCGCGCTCGGCGCGGGTGGCGTTGTGCGCCAGGAAGGAGGTGAGCAGCGCCATGGCATAGAAGCCGAGGAAATGGATCGCCAGGTTGTAGGCGACCCGCCAACCCGAGACCAGCTCGGTCAAGCCCTCCACCGGCCGCAGCCAGCCCGCCGACAGCGACAGCACCAGGGAGGCATAGAGCAGGAAGGCGCAGCTCGCGACGGTGACGCCGGCGCGTCGCCGCAGCAGCGTCGAGGCGACCGCGATGATCACCAGGTAGACGAGCGAGAAGGGGCTCGCGACGCCGCCCAGGTAGTAGACCATGACGGTGATCAGCAGCAGGTCGCCTACGAACTGGATGTAGGCGTGGGCGACCAGGTGCTGGCGCAGCAGGCCCAGCAGGCCGATGTAGACCAGGGTGGCGGCGAAGGTGGTGCCGGCGAGCAGCGCCACATAATGCGTCGCCTCGGCCGGGAAGGAGTCGGGGTGCGCCAGCACCACCAGGAAGAAAGGCAGCAGCACGCTGGCCACCGCCACCACGCGGACGGCGATGTACCAGCGGAGGTTGCGCTCCAGTACGGTCATCGGAATGCTCGGTCCCGGGTCCGCCGCGCCGGCATCACGCCGGACGGGGGCGGGTCCCCAGGTTCCGAGAAGGACTCCAGTGTCCCGAGGTCGCCGGCCGTTATCCGATCTTCGACAGCACGTCGTAGAGCGGCAGGTACATGGCGGTCACGATGCAGCCGATGACCGCGCCCAGGACGGTGATCATCAGCGGCTCGATCAGCTTCATCAGGCCAGCCACCGCGGTATCGACCTCCTCCTCGTAGAAATCGGCGATCTTCGACAGCATCTGGTCGAGGGCGCCGGTCTGCTCGCCGACGTTGATCATCTGCACCACCATGGCCGGGAAGACCTTGGTTTCGGCCAGCGGCTCGCTGACCGTCTTGCCCTCCTCGACGCTCTTGCGCACCGCCATGATGGCGTCCTCGACGATGGCGTTGCCGGCGGTCTTGGCGGTGATCTCGAGGCCGTCCAGGATCGGTACGCCCGAGGCGGTCAGGGTGGCCAGGGTGCGGCAGAAGCGGGCCACCGCGATCTTGCGCAGCAGCATGCCGATCACCGGGATCTTGAGCAGGCCGCCGTCGATGATCCGGCGGCCGCGGTAGGTCTTGTGCCAGCGCATGATGGCGATGACCCCGGCGATGATGATGGCGATGATGAAGATGAAGTAGCGGCCGACGATGTTGCTGGCCCCCACCACCACGCGGGTGAGCAGCGGCATCTCGCCGCCCAGGCCGGCGAAGAGCTGGGTGAACACCGGGATGACCTTCCACAGGATGATGAACACCACGAATGCGGCGATGACGATGACCGACACCGGATAGATCAGCGCCGATTTCACCTGGCCCTTGAGCTTGACCGCCTTCTCGATGTAGGTGGAGAGCCTTTGCAGGATGACGTCCAGGATGCCGCCCGCCTCGCCGGCCGCGACCATGTTGACGTACAGGTTGTCGAACGCCTTGGGGTGCTTCTTCATCGCGTCGGCGAGCGAGGAGCCGGACTCGACGTCGGAGCGCACGCCCTGGATCACCGCTTGGAAGGTGCGGTTCTCCTCCTGGTCGCCAAGGATCTCCAGGCACTGCACCAGCGGCAGCCCGGCGTCGAGCATGACCGAGAACTGGCGGGTGAAGATGGCGACGCGTTTCTGGGCGATACCGCGCGGCAGGCGGGGCATGAGCTTGATCTCCCGCCCCCGCTCGCGGATCGTCGTCACCTGGATCTGCTGGCGCCTGAGGACGGCGATCGCCGCCGCCTGGGAATCGGCCAGCAGCTGGCCCTCCTGGGTTTGACCGGCCCGCGTCCGGCCCTTCCATACGAAGCTGGGCATGGTGAAGCTCCCTATGCCGGGGTTGCCGGCGCCGCTGCGATCATGGTCGGCCTCAAGTCTGCATCGCCGGATTCAGGGTGGACGGGCCGCGCGCGATGATCTCCTGCAGCTCCTCCGGGTGGGAGGAGCGCGACATGGCGGTCTCCAGGGTGATCATGCGGCGGAAGTAGAGGGCGGCCAGCGACTGGTTGAAGGTCTGCATGCCGTGCTTGGCCTGGCCGGCCTGCATCATGCCGTAGATCTGGTGCACCTTGTCCTCGCGGATCAGGTTGCGGATCGCCGCGCTCGGCACCAGGATCTCCATCGCCAGCGCGCGCCCCTTGCCGCCGACGCGCGGCAGCAGCGCCTGGCAAAGGATGCCTTCCAGCACCAGCGACAGCTGGGCCCGGATCTGGGCCTGCTGGTGCGCCGGGAAGACGTCGATGATGCGGTTGATCGACTGCGCCGCCGAGTTGGTGTGCAGGGTGGCGAAGGTCAGGTGGCCGGTCTCGGCGATGCGCAGCGCCGACTCGACGGTCTCGAGGTCGCGCATCTCGCCGATCAGCACCACGTCGGGGTCCTGGCGCAGGGCCGAGCGCAGGGCATTCTCGAAGCTGTGGGTGTCGGCGTGGATCTCGCGCTGGTTGACGATGCAGTTCTTGTGGCTGTGCAGGTACTCGACGGGGTCCTCGACGGTGACGATGTGCTCGTGGCGCTCGCGATTGACCTTGTCGAGCATCGCGGCCAGGGTGGTCGACTTGCCGGAGCCGGTCGGGCCGGTGACCAGCACCAGGCCGCGCGGCTTCTCGCACATCCGCTCGATGACCGGCGGCAGGCCGAGCTCGCGGAAACCGCGGATCTCGAAAGGGATCTGGCGGAACACCGCGGCGATGGCGCCGCGCTGGTGGAAGATGTTGCCGCGGAAGCGGGCCAGGCCCTTGAGGCCGAAGGAGAGGTCGATCTCGAGGTTCTCCTCCAAGCGGTGCTTCTGGTTGTCGGTGAGGATCGAGTAGCACAGCTGCTTGGTCTCGGTGGGGGTCAGCGGCGGCAGGTTCATCTGCCGCAGGACGCCGTCGACGCGCACCTGGGGCGAGGAGTTGGTGGTGATGTGCAGGTCGGAGCCACCCTGCCCCACCATGTCCTTGAGCAATTGGTTGAGCGTCGGAAGCATCCAGCCCACTCCTTCGGGGCAGCCGCCAGCCGCGGTAGCGTGCGAGCGGTGCGGAAAACGTAGCGCGTCGAGCGCTCTAACTACCGGCGCGGCAAGAATCTTGAGCGCATCTTACACCACCCGCCGAAGGCATGAGAAGCCGCCGGTGGGCAAGCGGCGCTACGGCGGGAAGGCGTCATTGTCGATGCCGCCGCAGAAGGTCCCGGCGGGGTTCTGGTAGGTCTTGGTCTTGCCGCCGGCGGTGTCGGTGACGGTGATGGCGTAGGCGAAGTCGGAGAGCGCCGAGTAGAAGAAGGCGATCCGGTCGCTGAACGGCACCACCTTGAGCACCAGCTCGACGTCGGTCGGGTCGGTGAAGGTGAACAGGCCCGAGAGATCGCTCAACGACCGCGGCGCGCCGGCGCCGGCGGTGCCGTTGAACTGGTTCTGCCAGGTGACGCTGACCGCGAAGCGGCGGTCCAGCAGGCACAGCGTGCCCTTTCCCGGCGCGCAGGCGGCCTTCGCGGGGGTGGGCGCCACGGCCGGGAACGAGGTCTGATCGATGCCGCCGCAGTCGCCGGTGGTGTTGGTGTACTTCTTGAGGTGCCCGGTGCGGGTGTCGGTGACGGTGATGGTGAACTGAAGGTCGGTGAGCTCGCCGTAGAAGACCTTGAAGACGGTGCCGAAGTCGAGGATCTTGACGATCAGCTCATAGTTGGACGGGTCGGTGAAGTAGAAGTAGCCGGTGCTGTCGGTGCCGACGACGGCGTGGCCGACGCCGCTGCTGCCGTCGAACTGGTTCGACCAGGCGACCTGCACCTGGAAGCGCTGCCCGGCCAGGCAGAGGGCCAAGCTGCCGGGGCTGCAATGGCCCGCGGCGACGGGCGCGAGGAAAGGTTGCAGGTGGGTGAAGCTGGCGGCGATCGCGCCGTCGACCGGGTGCACCTCCTGGCTGCAGGGATCGTCGACGCCGGTTGGGCCGCAGATCCCGAGCAGCTGGCCCACCACCATGCCGCCGGCGAGCATGGCGGCCGACCCGGAGCTGCCCGGAGCGGCGGCGCCGAGGTCCAGGTCCGAGTAGATGAAGCGCGGCTGCGGCGTGCCGGTGCACTGGATCGCCTGCGAATCCACGGTGGTGGTCGAGAACTTCTGCGCGTCGGCGTCGGGATGGGACAGCCGGTAGAGCAGCGTGCCGTCGGGAGTGGCCAGCGGGCTGGCGTTCCAGCCCAGGAACGTCCTGCCGGCGGGGAGGGCGCCGAGGCGCAGCAGGCTGAAGTCGCTGGCGGTCTGCGCGTCGCCGGTGACCAGGACGGTGGCGCCGGCCGTTCTCGGCAGCTGCTCGAGGGCCGGCGCCGGGCCGTTGCAGGACGGCGTGTAATCGTCGAAGAACGCCTGCGCCGACGCGGCCACCTGCGCCGTGGAGATGCAGTGGTTGGCGGTGAGCATGTAGGGGATGCCGTCGCCGACGACGTCGCTCAGCAGCTGGCCGGTGCAGGCGAATCCCTGGCGGCCGTCGATGAACTCGAGCAGGGCGACGGCGTGCCGGGCGAGGGCGTAGTCCGGGAAGTCGGCGGCGCCGACGCAGCTCGCGTCCATCTCGCAGCTGGTGTCCTTCGGCGCCGGTCCCCTGGCGGTCCCCGGACTCGCCAGGCCCTCCGGGTTCGCCGGGTTCGCCGAGCGCATCTCGGTTGCGGGCACCAGCTCGAGCACCGCGTCGATGGTGAAGCCGTATCCGGAGCCTGCCGAGGCGGCGGCGGCCGAGGCGGCGCCGGCCGGTCCGGCGGCACCCTCGATCGGCGCTGCGGCGCCGGCCCGGCTCGGCCCGGAGGCGCCGGCAGCCGTCGAGGAAACCGGCGCGGCTGGCAGCTCGACGTCGAGCGCCAGCTCCTCGCCCTCGACGCTCGGCGTCCACATACCGCCGTCGGGCGCCGCCAGCTCCATGCCGAACGGCGCCGCCGCCGGCTCCGCGCCGTGGACCCAGAGGCGGGCGCCGGCCGGGAGATCCACCCGCGAGAGGTGCAGCCGCAGCCGGTGGGCGCCGTCGACGCGCACGCTGCCGCCCCAGCCGATGCTCGTCAGGGAGGTCTGCGCCAGCACGCCGCCGTCGCGTTCGGCGAGCGGCGCCTGCGCCAGCGCCGCCGTGGCGCCGGCGTCGAGGCGGACGCGCCGCGGCGCCGGCAGGGAACGCACGAAGCCGTTCTGCGGCGGCTGGCGGCGGGAACCGTTCCAGGCGTGGAGCGCCGCCAGGCTGTCGGCAGCCTCGACCGCGGCGGGGCCGAGCGCGGCCAGCGGCGCGACGCCGAAGCGCTCGGCCAGATGCGGCGCGGCGGCGGCGGCGGTTTCGGAGGCAAGGCGCGCGCTGTCGGCGGCCGGGTCGGGCGGGGCGGCGTAGGACGGCGCCTGCTGGGCCGTCGCGCCGACGGTGCCGCCGGCGGCGGCGCTGACGGCGGCGGTGGCGGCGGCCACCAGCAGCCGCCGCGCCAAACGTCGGGCGGCGCGCCCCGGCGGGCGCCGGCTCGGAGATCGGATCACGGTGGAGATCCTGTCCGATAGATGGTTGCGCAGTCAAGATTCTACCGGAACCCGCGGTCGCGGTGGCGGCGGCTCCGCCCGGGCCTGGGTTATCGTTGGCGGCGTGAGCGACGACAGCCAGCACGAGGAGGAGATCCTCGGCAAGGCCTACGATGCGCGGCTGATGCGGCGGCTGATGAGCTACGTGCGGCCCTACCGGTTGATGACCGCCGCCGCGGTGGCGCTGATCCTCGTGTCGTCGGCCCTGCAGCTGGTCGGGCCGCTGGCCACCGCCGTCGCCCTCGACCTCTTCGTGCGTCCGCCGCAGGCCCGCGCCGCCAGCCTGTCGGGCGCCAGCCGGCTGGTGCGCGACGCGCTGCTCGCCCGCGGCGTCGATCCGTCACAGGTGCAGGCCCAGGGATTGGCGGTGGTGGCGGTGGTCTTCATCGCCGCGGTGGTGCTCACCTTCGTCACCGTCTACGCCGAAGGCTACGTGATGATGCTGATGGGCCAGTACATCATGTACGACCTGCGCAACCAGATCTTCGGCCATTTGCAGCGTTTGCCGATCGCTTTCTTCGACCGCAACCCGATCGGCCGCCTGGTGACCCGGGTCACCACCGACGTCGATGCCCTCAACGAGATGTTCACCTCGGGGCTGGTGGAGCTGCTCGGCGACGTGCTGCTGCTCGCCGGCATCGTGGTGGTGCTGTTCTGGCTCGACTGGCGGCTGGCGCTGACGGCGTTCTCGATCGTGCCGCTGCTGGTGCTGCTGACCGGCTGGTTCCGGGGCGGCGTGCGGCAGGCGTTCCGCGAGGTGCGGGTCAGGGTCGCGGCGATCAACGCTTTCTTGCAGGAGCACGTCACTGGCATGGCGGTGGTGCAGCTGTTCGGGCGCGAAGCCCGGGCCTATGGCGAGTTCGTCGAGATCAACGACCGCCACCGGGTGGCCAACGTGCGCTCGATCTTCTATTACGCGATCTACTTCCCAGGCATCGAGCTGATCACCGCTCTCGGCACCGGCCTGCTGATCTGGGTGGGCGGCGGCCAGGTGCTGGCCGGGGCGGTGTCGCTCGGCGCGCTCATCGCATTCCTCCAGTACGCGCAGCGTTTCTACCAGCCGCTCTCGGACCTGTCGGAGAAATACAACATCCTGCAGGGCGCGATGGCCAGCTCGGAGCGCATCTTCCGGCTGCTCGACGCGCCGGTGAGCATCGAGTCGCCGCCTGCCGCCTTCGTCCCCGAGCGGATGCTCGGTGCCATCGAGTTCGACCAGGTCCACTTCAGCTATCTGCCGGGCGAGGCGGTGATCAAGGGGATCTCGTTCCGGGTGCGGCCGGGCGAGACGCTGGCGGTGGTCGGCCATACCGGGGCGGGCAAGAGCACGCTCGCCAACCTGCTGCTGCGCTTCTACGACGTCGATTCGGGGGCGGTCAGGGTGGACGGCGTCGACGTCCGGGAGTGGTCGCTGCCGGTGCTGCGCCGCGGTATCGGCATGGTGCTGCAGGACGTCTTCCTGTTCGCCGGCACGGTGGCCGAGAACATCCGCCTGGGCGACGCCGGGATCGCCGACGACCGGTTGCGCTGGGCCGCCGCCGAGGTGCACGCCCTGCCGTTCATCGAGCGCCTGCCGGCGGGCATGCAAGCGGTGGTGCGCGAGCGCGGCGCCGGCCTGTCGGTCGGCCAGAAGCAGCTCATCGCCTTTGCGCGCGCCCTCGCCTTCGACCCCCGCATCCTGATCCTGGACGAAGCCACCTCATCGATCGACACCGAGACCGAGCAGCTGATCCAGCAGGCGCTCGAGCGCCTGTTGCGGGGGCGCACCAGCGTGGTGATCGCCCACCGCCTCTCGACCATCCAGCGGGCGGACCGCATCCTGGTCATGCACAAGGGCGAGGTGCGCGAGATCGGCACGCACCAGGAGCTGCTCGCGCAACGCGGCATCTACCACCGGCTCTACCTGCTGCAATACCGCGAGCAGGAGCTGGAACGCCACGCCAGGGAAGGGCGCGAGCAGCAGCCGGCCGCGCGCTATCCTTAGCGCTGGTGGCCCGCCAGCTCGACCTCTTCCAACCCCCTCCCCCCGTTCCCGACGGCGATCGCGGCGCCGCCGCCGCGCCGAGCGCCGCGGCAGCCGATGCCGCGGCTGCGGATGGTAGGGCTGCTGCCGATGCCGCGGTTGCCGGTGTCACGGCTGCCGCGGCCGGCACTCCTGCCGGGGTGGTGGCCTGCCGCGGTTCGCTGGCGGCCGAGGCCCTGTTGCTCGCGGCGCTCGACGACCTGGCGGCGGCGGCGCGGCGCGACCCGTCGCGGCTGGCGCTGCCGGTACGCGTGGTCGTGCCGTCGCGCAGCCTGCGGCGGCACGTCGCCGCACGGCTGGTGCGCTCACGTTCGACGCCCCCGGGCGGTGGCGGGGCGATGGCTGGAGTGATGGTGCAGACGCTGTTTGGCCTGGCCTGCGAGGTGCTCGAGCGGGCCGGTGCGCCGGCGCCGGGCGGCAGCCTGCTGTTCGCGACGCTGGTCGAACGCGAGGCGCGCCGCGAAGACGCGCTGCGCCGCGGGTTGGGGGACCTGGTCGACGGCTTCCTGTCGGTGGCGCCGGCGGTGACCGATCTGCTCGACGCGGGCCTCGAGGCGGCGCACGCCGAGGCGGTCGACGAGGCGCTGGCGAGTGACGGACCGCGGTCGGCCGGCCGCGCGGCGGTGGCACGGGCGCGCGCCCTGGTGCGGGTGGCCGTGCGGGCCGAGCTGGCGTTGCGCGAGCTTGGCCTGGGGCGGCGCCCGGGCCTGCTGCGGCAGGCGGCGGAAGCGCTGCGGACGGCGCCGGCGCCGGAGCGGCTGCTGCCGTCGCGCGCCCTGCTGCTGCACGGTTTCGTGGCGGCGAGCGGCCTTGCCGGCGATCTGCTGGAGGCGCTGCTGCGCCAGCACGGGGCAACCCTGCTGCTCGATCTCCCGCCAGTCCCCGGCGTGGCGGTGGCGACCGAAACCGCCGCCGTCGCCCGCCTCGCCGAGCGCGCGGTCGCCGCCGCGTCGCTGGCGCCGGCGGCCACCGGCGAATCGGCCGGCCCCTGGGCGCTCGCAGCTGCCGCCGGCGGAGTGGGCGCCGCCGCCGAACCAGCCGGCCCCTCTGTGCTCGCAGCTGCCGCCGGCGGAGTGGGCGCCGCCGCCGAACCAGCCGGCCCCTCTGTGCTCGCAGCTGCCGCCGGCGGAGTGGCGGCCGCCGAGGCCGATCCGATCGCTGCTCCCGGTGCGGTCGGGGCGCCCGGCGCTGTACCGGTCGGAGGGGTCCCTCGCCTGGAGGCCTTCACCGCCGTCGGCGCCGACGCCGAGGCGCGGGAGGTCGCCCGGCGGCTGCGGCGGCTGCTCGACGGCGAAGGTCCGGCGACGGCCGCCATGGCCGGCGAGGCCGGGCCTGCGGATGCGTTCTTGGCGTCCGCCCGGAGGATCTGGCCGGAGGGACTGGCGATCGTGGCGCGCGATCTGGCGCCCTACCGGGCGGCGTTGCGCCGCCACCTGTCGCGCCTCGGCGTGCCCTTCTCGGGGGTCGGCGAGCCGGGTGGGCTCCTGCCCGCGGGCCGGCGTGCCGGAGCGGCGCTCGAGCTGCTGCGCCGGGGCCCCGAGGCGCTTGCCGACCGCTGGCTGGATGCCAGCGCCTGGATGGCGGACGAGCTGCGCGTCGACCTGCGCCTCGCCATGGGCGCCCTCGGAGCGGCGCGCCTCCGCGACGTCGCCGCGTTGCGCGAGCAGCGCTTCGACGGCGGCGTGGCGCTGCCGATCCGCCACGGATTGCGTCCGGCGGGCCTGCCTGCCGTGCCGCCGGCCGGTGGCGAGCCGCCACCGCCCGACGACGACGGCGAGGGGCGGGCGGTGGCGAAGCTGCGGCGGATCTCGGAGGGGAAGCTGCGCCGGGGCGTGGCGGCGGCGGTCCGCGTGCACGACCGGCTGGCGGCGTGGCCGCCGGCGGCCACGGCGTCCGTCCAGCTCGAATGGCTGCGCGGGCTGCTGGGCGACCTGGGGCTGGACGGCGATCCGGCGCTGCCGCTGGCGGCGGCCGCCGTGGAGCTGCAACGCGAGGTCCCGGCCGATCTCGCGCTGGGCCGCGACGAGCTGCGGCTCCTCCTGGAGCGGGCGATGGGCGACGGCGGTCGGTGCCCGATCGGCGGCGAGGGGGGAGGCGTTCAGGTGCTGAGCGTCGCGGAAGCTCGGGGCCGCACCTTCGATCAGCTCTTCCTGGTTGGCCTCAACCGCGCCGTTTTTCCGCGACCGCGGCGCGAGGATCCGCTGCTGCCGGACGACCTCCGCCAGGTGGTGCAGCGGCTGCTGCCCGACCTGGGGCTTGCCCGCGACGGCGGCGACGACGAGCGTCATGCCTTCGCCCAGCTGCTCTCGGCGGCACCCGTGGTGTGTCTTTCCTGGCAGACCGCCGACGACGACGGCAAGCCGCTTTCGGCCTCGCCGCTGGTCGAGCGGTTGCTGGCGGACCTCGAGTCGCCGCCGGTGGCGCCCGCCATCTATCCTACGCGGCCGCCGGTGCCCGCCGGCGGGGCGCTCGCCGCCGTCGCCGGAATGGCGGTGCCTGGTGGTAAGGGTGGCGCCGCCGACCCGCGGCCAGCCGACGAGCACGCTGCTCTGGCGGCACTCCACGGCTCGCGGCAAGACCTCGCGCGGGTGCTGCCGCTCGCCGTGCGGCAGGTGCGGGAGGAGCTGGGCCGCGAGCTATTCGACCTCGACCCGCAGGCGGTGGCTGCGGCGCGCTTCCGCATCCTAGAGGAACAGGATCCCGACGAGCTCACTCCGGCGGGCCGAGCGGCGGTGGCGCGGCTGGGACCGTATCTCGGCTTCGCCGGTCCGGCCGCGGCGCGCGGCCCCCACCAGCTCTTCGTCACCCATCTCGAAGGTCTGGCCGCCTGCCCCTGGCAGCTTTTCCTGGGGCGGCTGCTGCGCATCGAGCCGCCGCCGGATCCGCTCGATGCCCTGCCCGGCGGCGATCCCCTCCGCCTCGGTATCGTCGTGCACCGGACACTGGACCGCATCGTCAAGCGGGCGCTGGGCGCATCGCCGCCTGCCGCGCCGCCCTTCGCTCCGCCACCCCTCGCGCCGCCGGCTCCCGCGTCGCCGGTGGCGGTGCCCTGGCCGGCTGCCGAGGAGGTCGAGCCCCTGCTCGTCGAGGTGGCGGCGGAGGTGCTGGCGGAGGAGGGGCTGACGCTGCCCGGCTTGGCCCGGGCGCTTGCCGTGCAGGCCCTGCCGCTGGTGACGGCGGCTGGCGAGACGGACTGGCGCGTACCTGGCGCGGTGCTGCCGGTGCTGGCCAGCGAGGTGGACGGCGAGCTGCTGCTGCACGGCCGGCGGCTGCGCTTCCGGGCGGATCGATTGGACCTGGTGGACGGCCGGCAGCGATTCACCGATTACAAGACCGGGCGTCACTTCTCGGCGGCCCGCGACGCCGGCAAGCGGCGCCGCCAGCTGCTGGCCGACATCGGCGCCGGCAAGCGGTTGCAGGCCGTCGCCTACCTGCTTGCGGCCGGCGAACCCGGTGCCACCGGGCGGTATCTCTTCCTGCGTCCGGATCTGGCGCCGGAGGTCCGCGAAGCGGCGGTGGAGACCGGCGACGCCGAGGCCACCGGGGCGTTCGGCGCCGCCGTCGCCACGTTGCTCGGCGCCTGGGACGCCGGCAGCTTCTTCCCGCGGCTGCTCGATGCCGCGGGGCACCGCGAACCGGCCCGGTGCGGTTTCTGCGCGGTCGCCGAAGCCTGTCTGCGCGGCAGCCCGGGGGCCACTCGCCGGCTTCGAGACTGGACGGTGCGGGCGCGCTCCGGAGCGCGCCCGGAGCACCCTGCCGAAGCCGCCCTGCTCGCTGCCTGGGACCTGTCGGCGGCGGCGCCCGACGCCCCGGAACCGCCCAGCGAGCTGGAAGGCGAGGGCCAGCACGGATGAGGCCGCTGGCGGGCACTTCTCGCGCCCCTTCTACCGCGGGTCCGGAAACGGACCTGCCTTTGACGATGCGCTTGGTCGGACTCCCGCGAGGAACCAGAACGAGACCCCCGGGCTGGGGTTGGCATCGGCAAGCGCAGGTGTTCAAGAAAAGGCTGGCCGGCAGGCGAGGAGTGAGTCGGTGAGCGGCCGCGACGGCTCGGGCGCTGCTCGCGGATCGAACCAGCCGCCGCCGGCGCTCGGCGCGGCCGAGGCGGAGCGGTTGCTGGCGCTCGATCGCGCCGCGCGTGCCGCGGCGCAGACCCGCTTCGACCTGCCGCTGGTGTTGGAGGCCGGCGCCGGCACCGGCAAGACCACCACCCTGATTGCCCGCCTGCTCGCCTGGTGCCTGGGAGAGGGCTGGGAGAGGGCGGCGCGGAGCGCCCCGGCTGGTGCCGGCGGCAGGCCGGCCGCCACCGAGACTCAGGCCGCGGCTACAGCGGCCGCCACTGGCAATCAGGCCGCGGCCACCGCGGCCACGGGCGGAGCTCAGGCCGTGGCCATTGCCGCCATCGCGGCGTGTGTCCTGCGGCGCGTCGCCGCCCTCACTTTCACCGAAGCGGCGGCGGCGGAGATGGCGGAGCGGGCGGCGCGCGAGCTGCTGGCGCTCGGCCGCGGCGGCGCGCCGCCGGAGTGGCTGGCGGCCGCCAGGCTGCCGCCTGCTCCCGAGCTGGCGCGGCGGGCGCGGGCGCTGCTCGCCGCCCTCGATCAGCTGACGGTCGAGACCATCCACGCCTGGTGCTTCCGCCTGCTGGCCGCCCATCCTCTGGAGGCGGAGATGCACCCGCGGTTGCAGATCGACGCCGACGGCCGGCTGGTCCGCCAGGTCATCGCCGAGACGATGGAGAGCGCGCTGCGGCCGGGGTACGGCGCGCCTGGCGACCCGCACCTCCTGGCGCTGGCCGCTCAGGGCTGCGGACCGCGGGAGGTGGCCGCCGCCCTGGCCGCCCTGGTCGACGCCGGCATGACGGCGGCGGCACTGCGCCGCGACCCCTTTGCCGGCGGCGCCTGGCCGGCCTTGCGGCGCCGCATCGCCGCCGCCGGCGCCCGCTTGCGGGATCTGCTGGCACCGCGACTTGCCGGCAGCCAGCTGAAGAACGCCACCGGTGTCCTCGATGGGCTCGATCGGCTCGATGGGTTCGATGGGCTCGATGGGCCGGACGAGCCGAGCGGCCAGCTGGCGCAGGCGCCACCGGTTGCGGGGGCGCCTGCCGCTGCCGAGGCGCCGATTGCGTCTCTCGCTGGCGCGTCGCCGATGGTGGCGGACGCCGCCGCGCCGGCGGCGAGCACGGGGCCGGTGGGCTATGCGGCCGAGATCCCGGCGCTGCAGCGCCGCTGTGCGGCGGGCCTGCCCGCCAACCTCCGCCAGCACCTGCGCGAGTGGAGCCGCGGCCGCCTTGGCGGGCAGGAGCGGCGGCGGTTGGGGGAGGTGGCCGGCGAGTTGGCGGAGCGCGCCGCGTCGCTGAGCCGCCTGCTCTCCCACCTCGACGATCTGGACCCCGAGCGGTTGCGCCATGCGCGGCTGGCGCTGGCGCCGCTGCTCGCCGCCGTCGAGGGCGAGTTGCGGCGGCGCGGCATCGCCACCTTCGATGCGCTGCTGTCCGGCGCCCGGCGGCTGCTGGCGACCCACGCGGAGGTGCGCGCCAGGGTGCGGCGCGGTCTCGACCAGCTGCTGGTGGACGAGTTCCAGGACACCGACGACACGCAGTGCGAAGTGCTGGCCTGGATCGCTCTGGATGGTCCCGCCGGCGAGCGGCCGGGCCTTTTCCTGGTGGGTGATCCCAAGCAGTCCATCTACGGCTGGCGCAGCGCCGACCTGCGGGCCTACGAGGGTTTCGTGGCGCGGGTGGTGGCGGCAGGTGGGGAGGTGCTGCCGCTGGTCGAGAACTTCCGCTCGCTGCCGGCGGTGCTCGAAGAGGTGGCCCGCGTGGTGGGGCCGGTGATGCGCGAGCGCCCGGGAGCGCAGCCGCCGTTCGCGCCGCTGGTCGCGGCGCGCCGCGGCACCAGCGGCAGCGCCGTCGCCGGCGGGCGGGCCGCGGTGGAGCACTGGGTGTCATGGCCGCCGGCGGCGGCTGGGGGGGTGGAAACCGAAGCCGAGCCGCCGGCCCGGCAGGCGGCGGCTGTCGCCGCCATCGAAGCGGCGGCCATCGCCGCCGACCTGGTCGAGCTGCACGATCAGGAGGGCCTGCCCTGGCGGGAAGCGGCCATCCTGCTGCGCTCGACCGGTGATCTCGACACCTACCTCGAAGCGCTGCGCCGCGCTGGCATCCCGTTCGCCGTTGGCCGCGACAAGCAGTACTTCCGCCGGCGCGAGGTCATCGACGCCGCGGCGCTGGTGCGGGCCGTGCTCGATCCCGGCGACCACCTTGCCCTGGTCACCCTGCTGCGCTCGCCGGCGGTGGGGGTGCCGGACGCCGCTCTCCTGCCGCTCTGGCGCCAGCAGCTGCCGCGGCTGCTCACCGAGCTGCACCAGCCAGGCGGCGAGCCGCTGGCGGTGGTGCGGCGGGCGGTCGAGGCGGCGGCCGGCGACCTGCCGGCGGCGGTGCCGGGTATCGATCGGGTGGCCGGCTGGGAGCTCAGCCTGCTGGCCGCGATCGAGCAGCTGGCGGTGCTGCGGGAGGCCTTTGCGGCCGAGCCCGCGGACCGTTTCGTCGAGCGGCTGCGGCGGCTGCCGTTGCTCGACACCACCGCCGCGGCGCGCGATCTGGGTGCCTACCGGCTCGCCAACCTCGACCGCTTCTTCCGCCATCTGCTGCTCGAGCTCGAACAGGGCAGCGGCGACGTCGCGGCGGTGCTGCGCGCGCTGCGCGACGACGTGGCCGGGGGGCGCGAGGCGGAGGAGGGCCGGCCGCCGGAGGGTGCCGAGGATGCGGTACGGGTGCTCACCATCCACGGCGCCAAGGGCCTCGATTTTGCGCACGTCTACCTGCCGCAGCTGCACAAGCCGCCAGGCGGCGAGCGGCCGGCCACGGCGGTCGGCCGGCTGCCCGGCGCCGCCGCCGCTCCACCGGTCGATCCAAGCGCACCAGCCGAGCCGGCGGATGCGGAGCATCACGAGATGCGCTTGCTGGGTGCCCCCTCCCCCGGCTACGACCTGGTCGAAGAGCGGCGGCTCGAGGTGGCGGCCGCCGAGCGGGTGCGCACGCTGTATGTCGCGATGACCCGTGCCAAGGACCGCCTGGTGCTGATCGGCGCCTGGCCGCGCCGGTCGGCCGAGCCGCCGCCTCCCCCGCACGCCCGGACCCATCTGGATCTATTGGCCTGGCGTCCAGGCTGCCCCGACCTGCAGCAGCTGTGGAAGGCCGGCGGCCTGGATACGGGCGGAGGCTTGGGCCTAGTCGGCGGCACGGGTCGACACGGCGGCCTCGGTCCGGATGGAGGCATGGGCCTGGCCGGCGGCGCAGGCGGAAAGAGCGATCCGGATCCGGCTGGCGGCCTGGGCCCGGAAGATGGCACGGGCCGAGGCAGTGGTGTGGATCCGGAGAGTGGCCTGGACCTGGACCGCGGTCCGGACCGGCACGCTGGCCTGGGTCCGCATGACGGCCAGGGCTTGGCCGGCGGTGCAGGCCGCAACGGCGGGCTGGCTTCGGAAGGTGATCTGGAACGGGAAGCCAGCATTGCATGGGACCTTGCTCGGCGAGCCAGCCTTGATCGGAAAGCCGGCCGGGACCAGCCCGGTTGTCTCGACCCGTATGGCGTCGTCTGGCGCTTCCCGGCGCTCGCCGGTCCGCCGCCTGCCGCGGGCGCCGCCGGAGCGCGCGGCCACGACCGCGCCGACGGGGCCGCGCTGACCGCGCCGGTGGAGGTCGCCGCCCAGGCCGCCCGGCTCGGACTGCTGCGGACGGCCGCCGCCGCCCGCATGGCGCGGCCGTTTGGCGCCGCCGCCAGCGAGGAGGCGCACGCTCGGTTGCGTGAGGAGATGGCCGCCGGAGAACGCTCGCCGGTCTATTCCAGTGATGCCGGCAGTGCCCGTGGCGCCGGAGCCTTCGCAGCCGCGGTGGCCGCGAGTGTCGCTGGCGCCGCCAATGTCCGCAGCGCCGTAGCCGCCGCAGGCGCGGCGGACGCCGGTGCCGCTGGCGCCGGCAAGGGCCGGGGCGCGGAGGCCGCCGTAGCCGAGGCCTCCACCAAGGGAGCTACCGGCGCCGCGCGAGCCGCCGCGATCGAGCGCGCCAGGATCGCCGGCCGGGAGGCGGCGATGGCGGCCGGTGCCGCGGTGCACCGCGCCCTCGAGCTCTGGGACCTCGACGCCGACCCGGCGCGCGAGGCCGCACGCCAGGAGGCGTCGTTGCCGGCCTACCTGTCCGCGGTGGCGACCGCGGACGTCGCCGCCGACTCCCTGCCGCGCTGCCGCCTGCTGCTCGCGCGGTTCGAGTCGGGCGGCCTCGCGGACCGCCTGCGGCGGCTCGCCGCGGGCGTGCTGGCGCGCGAGCTGCCGGTGCTGCTGGCGCCGGTCGCCGGACCGGCCGGCGGCGCCGGACCGGTCGCCTACGTCTCCGGAAGCGTTGACCTGTTGTACCGCGATCCGGAGAGCGGCGGCCTGGTGATCGCCGACTACAAGACCGACGAGGTGGCCGGCGCCGAGCTCGAGCGCCGCGCCGCCACCTACGCCAGCCAGGGTGCCGCCTACGTGCGGGCGATCCACGAGGCGCTCGGGCTCGCCGCGCCGCCGCGCTTCGAGCTGTGGTTCCTCCATGCCGGCGAAGTGATGACGGTGCACTAAGCTAGCGCCATGCCGGGACTCGAGGTGACGGTGGTGATCCCCACGCACAACCGGCTCGAAGTGCTCACCGAGGTGCTGTCGGCGCTGGTGCGCCAGGAGGGCGCGCCGCCGTTCGAAGTGGTGGTGGTCGACGACGGCTCGACCGACGGCACCGCGGAGTGGCTGCGCCACCGCAGCTTCGATCTGGCGCTGCGCGTCTTCAGCCAGGAGAACCGCGGCCCGGCTGCCGCGCGCAACACCGGAGTGGCGGTGGCGGCCGGCCGCCTGGTGGCCTTTCTGGGGGACGACACCGTCCCCGCCGTGGGATGGCTGGCGGCCCATCGCGCCGCCCACCGGCGGCATGGCGACGACCCGCGCCTGGCGGTCATCGGCTACACCGGCTGGCACCGGCGCATGCGCTTGACCGCCTTCCTGCGGTACATCAACGAGCACGGGCTGCAGTTCGGCTACGCCCTGATCCGCGACCCCGAGGACGTGCCGTTCAACTTCTTCTACACCTCCAACCTCTCGCTGCCGCGCGACCTGCTGCTCGCCGAGCCCTTCGATCTGCGCTTTCCCTATGCCGCCTGGGAAGATATCGAGCTGGCTTACAGGTTGAAGAAGACGAGGGGCCTGCACATGATCTATGAGCCGAGCGCGACGGTCGCCCACGATCATCCGACCGATCTGGCGCGGTTCGCCGCGCGGCAGGAGCGGGCGGGCTTTTGCGCGGTGGTCTTCTACCGGCTCCATCCCGAGCTTGGAGGCTTCCTCGGCATCGGTCCCGACGGCCCGCCGCGGCTGCCCGACGCCGCCGTCCAAAGGCGGCGCGAGCGGCTGGTGCGGGCCTTGCAGAAAATCCCCTTGGCACTGCCCCAGTTGTGGGAAGATGTGCTCAGGTTTCACTACGTAAAAGGTCTTCACCGCGCCTGGGAAGGCGCGGAGACGGAAAAGGAGATGAGGTCATGACAACCCTGCGACGGGCGCTTCCGGGCCTTTACCGGAAGGAGTCCATCCTGGCCCTGGCGGCGCTGATGATCGCCGCCATGCTCTTCGCCGGTCAGCCGGTCCTGGCGATGAGCCCAGGGGGCGGCGGGCATTCGGGCGGGGGCGGGCATTCGGGCGGCGGCGGACATGCCAGCGGCGGCCACTTCAGCGGTGGTAGCCATGGATCTACCGCCCACCCGGTCGGGTCGGGCCACTTCTTCGGACCGGCCCGCGGCTTCGGCGGCGGCCACTTCGTCGGCGGACGGTTCGTCGGCGGTCGCTTCTTCGGCGGCGGCTTCTTCCCCGCGTTTGGCTTCGGCCTCGGGCTGGGCCTGGGCTTTGCCTGGGACTACCCCTGGTATCCGGGCTGGTACGGCTATCCCTACTGGTACGGCTACAACCCGGCATACGGTCCCTACTACCCCGGCTACTACCCGGGATATGACGGTTACGGCGGCTACGCTCCGGCTCCGGGCACCAGCAGCAGCCCGCGCGCTCAGGAGGAGATGGGCGCCTTGAGCCTCGACCTCTCGCCCAGCGACGCCGAGGTCTACCTCGACGGCGAATACGTCGGCCGGGTGCGCGACTTCAGCGGTTGGCGGAATGGCTACATGTGGCTGAAGAAGGGCACCTACGACATCGTCTTCTACAAGGATGGCTACCGCACCCTCGCCCGCCAGGTGAGCATCTATCCCGGCCTGGTCATCAAGTGGGACGACAAGATGGAACGCGGCCAGGCGGTGCGGCCCGAGGATCTGCCATCGAAGACCCACGAGCGCCGCGATTCGCGCCTGCAGTTCGAGCGTGACCGCGCCGATCAGCTCGACCGCCAGCAGCAGTCCTACGACCAGGGCCAGCCAGGCCCCGGCGGCTGGAACACCTGGCAGGACCGCGTGAACCGTGACCGCAACGGCGCCGGCTCCGCGCCGCCGTCGCCGTCGCAACCCGAGAACGCCACGCCGCAGAGCAACGACCTCCAGCGCCCGCAGCCGGCGCCCGCTCCCACCCTGGCGGCGGCGACCGCCGACCAGTACGGCCGGCTGCGGATCAAGGTCGAGCCCGACGACGCCTCGGTCTACCTCGACGGGCGTTTCGTCGGCACCGGCAGCGATCTCGCCGGCAACGAGGCCGGCTTGGTGCTGGCTCCCGGTCATCACCGGGTTTCGGTGGTGCGCCCCGGCCACAAGGCAGAGGAGCGGAGCATCGACGCCGTCCTCGGCAAGGACGTCGACCTGACGGTGACCCTCCGCCCCTCGGGGCCGACCAGCTAGCGACGGCGGTTCACTACGGCGGCCCGGATCGCTCGCTCGCCGAGAGATCCGGGCTGTCGTGTCTCTGTCAGGAGGTGACGATGGCCACGACGACGACGAACCCCGGAACGAGCGACCTGGCGGCGCGGCGCTGCGGGCCCTGCACCGCCGGCACTCCGCCGCTGGCTGGCGACGACTTGGCGCGGCTCCTGGGACAGCTCGGCGCCGGCTGGTCGACCGAGGAGCACGGCGAGGTGGATGTTCAGAAGGCCGGCGAGGCCGGCGCCCACCGGCCCCTCAGGCTGGTGAAGCAGTACCGTTTCCCCGACTTCCGGCAGGCCCTGGCCTTCGTCGACCGCGTCGGCGAGGTGGCGGAGCAGGAGGGGCATCACCCCGACATCGAGTTGGGCTGGGGCCGGGTGAAGCTCACGGTCTGGACCCACTCCATCGGCGGCCTCTCCGAGAACGACTTCATCCTCGCCGCCAAGGCCGACAGCGTTCTGGTCCCCACCGCCTGAGGCGACTCCCTGGCCCGTACGGGCCCCGGCCCGGCAGCGCCGGGCACCGACCGAGCGACGGTCAGCCCGCCGGCATGCGGGAGGTGTCGCCGCCGGCCGCCGGCACGTAGCATTCCTTCACATAGTTCATCACCATGCGATCGGCGTTGTAGCGCCAGGCGAGCGTGCGGATGGCCCGCTTGACCCTGGCGATCCAGCCACGCGGCAGCCCGGTGTCGGGATCGCGCTCGTAGTACAGCGGCACCACCTGGTTCTCGAGCAGCTCGAACAGCGCCCGGGAGTCGCGCTCGTCCTGCACCGCGGGATCGGCGTGCTGCTCGGCGCCGTCGATCGCGAAGCCGTTGGCGCCGTCGAACGCCTCGGCCCACCAGCCGTCGAGGATGGAGACGTTGAGGACGCCGTTGAGGATGCATTTCTGGCCGCTGGTGCCGCAGGCTTCGAGCGGCCGGCGCGGCGTGTTCAGCCAGGCGTCGACGCCCTCCACCAGGTGGCGTCCGATCAGGATCGAGTAGTTCTCGACGAACACCAGGCGGCCGGCGAAGCGCGGGTCCTGCTCCAGGCTGGCGATCCGGCGGGCGAGCTCCTTGCCGCCCTCGTCCTGGGGATGGGCCTTGCCGGCATAGATGATCTGCACCGGGCGCTCGGGGTCGCCGACCAGGCGCGCCAGGCGGTCGAGGTCCCGTAGCAGCAGGTCGGCGCGCTTGTAGGTGGCGAAGCGGCGGGCGAAGCCCAGGGTCAGCGTCTCGGGGCCGAGCGGCGGCTCCGGGGGCTCGGGCAGGCCCAGGCGCCGGCGCCGGTCGGAGAGCCGGCGGCGCACGAACGCCACCAGTTGCGCCTTGAGCACCTGGTGCACCTCCCAGATCTCGGCGTCCGGGATGGCGTCGATCCGCTCCCAGGTCTCGGCCCGGGCGAGCGCTTCGAGCCAGCCCGTCCCGAGGTAATGGTCCAGCAGGCGCTGCATGTCGCCGGCCAGCCAGGTCCGGACGTGGACGCCGTTGGTGATGTGGCCGATCGGCACCTCTTCCTCGCGGCGGTCGGGGTAGAGCGGCTTCCACATCTGCCGCGACACCCGCCCGTGCAGCGCCGAGACGCCGTTCGCGCGCTGGCATAGCCGCAGTGCCAGGAGCGTGGGGCCGAACTTGCCGGCGGGGTCGAACGGTGGCTCCAGTCCCAGCGCCTGGACCTCCTCGACCGGCAAGCGGAGACCCTTGGCGAGCGGCTCGAGATGGCGCCGCGCGAGGTCGGCTTCGAAGCGGTCGTGGCCGGCGGGCACCGGCGTGTGGGTGGTGAAGACGCTGGCCGCCCGCACCTCGCGCAGGGCGTCCTCGGCGGCAAAGCCGTCCTCTTCGACCCGCTGCCGCGCCCATTCGAGCAGGGCGAAGGCGGAGTGCCCCTCGTTGAGGTGCAGCACCGACGGCCGGATGCCAAGCCGGCGCAGGGCGCGGAAGCCGCCCACCCCGAGCAGGATCTCCTGCTGGATGCGGGTCTCGTGATCGCCGCCGTAAAGGCGCGCGGTGAGCTCGCGGTCGCTTGCCGAGTTGGCGTCGTCCCGGGCGTCGAGCAGCAGCAGGGCGCTGCGGCCGACCTGCACGTGCCAGACGCGCAGGTAGACCTCCCTGCCAGGCAGCTCGACGGCGAAGCGCAGCGGCTCCCCGTCCTCCCCCGGCCAGGGATCGGCCGGCAGCTCCTCGGTGGCGAGCGGCTCGTAGAGGTCCTGCTGCCAGCCGGCGGCGTCGATCTGCTGGTGCACGTAGCCCTCGTGGTAGAGCAGGCCCACGCCGACGACCGGCACTCCCAGGTCGCTCAGGCTCTTGAGGTGGTCGCCGGCCAGGATCCCCAACCCGCCCGAGTAGATCGGGATCGACTGGTGGAGGCCGAACTCGGCGGAGAAGTAGGCCAGCGGCCGGGCCAGCAGCGGGCCGGCGTTGACGATCGCCCAGTCGGCGGTGCCGCGCAGGTATTCGCCCAGGCGTCGGTGAGCCTGGTTGATCCGGGTCTGCATCGCATGGTCGCGCACCCGCGCCGAGATCTCGTCGCCGTCCAGGCGTCCGAGCAGTGCCACCGGATTGTGGTACACCGCCCGCCAGATCTCGGGCGACAGCTCGCGGAAGATGGCTCGGATGTCCGGCTGCCAGGACCACCACAGATTGCGCGACAGCTCGCGCAGCTTTCGCACCACGTCATCGCTGCTCGACTCACTCATGGACCAGGCTCTCCCATCCGCCGGTGGCAAGCCTCCGCCAGGCCGGCCGTTAGGGGGGTTCGGCTGGCGGTCGGACGGAGTCGCTCAGCAGCCACTCGCGCGGGAGCGCTAATATAACTCGAAGGCGGCCGGGCGCCCCACCGGGCCGCCGCGGTAGCACCGCAGTTGCCGGGGAGCGACTGGTGTTGGCGGCGCCGGGCAAAGATGATATGAATGGTCACAAATAGGGGTGCCGCCGGCGCCGTGCGTGAAAGGAGATTGGAACCGTGAGCGAGATCGAGAGCCGAGGCTATGCCGAGCCCGACGTGCTGGTTTCCACCGATTGGGTAGCGCAGCACCTGCAGGACCCGCAGGTCCGCATCGTCGAGTCCAACGAGGATCCCCTGCTCTATGGCACCGGTCACATCCCGGGCGCCGTCGAGGTCGACTGGACGCGCGACCTCAACGACCAGGTGCGGCGCGACTACCTGGACCACCAGGGCTTCGCGGCGCTGATGCACCGCCTCGGCGTGAGCAAGGACACCACGGTGGTCTTCTACGGTGACCGCAACAACTGGTGGGCCACCTACGCCTACTGGGTGTTCAAGCTCTTCGGCCACGCCAAGGCCAAGGTCATGGACGGCGGCCGCATCAAGTGGACGCAGGAGAACCGGCAACTGAGCCGCGAGGTGCCGCAGTACCCGCCGTCCGACTACACGGCGACGGTGCGCGACGACAAGAAGATCCGAGCTTTCCGCCAGCAGGTGCTCGAGCACCTGCAGGCAAAGGGACGCCTGATCGACGTCCGCAGCCCCGCCGAGTACACCGGCGAGCGCCTGCACATGCCGGAGTACCCGAACGAGGGTGCGCTGCGGGGCGGCCACATCCCCGGCGCGGCCAACGTGCCGTGGGCGCGGGCGATCCACCCCGAGGACGGCACCTTCAAGTCGGCCGCCGACCTGCGGGCGATCTACGAAGGAGAAGCCCACCTGTCGCCGCACGACGACGTCGTCGTCTACTGCCGGATCGGCGAGCGCAGCAGCCACACCTGGTTCGTGCTCACCCACCTGTTGGGCTATCCCAAGGTCCGCAACTATGATGGCAGCTGGACCGAATGGGGCAACCTGGTGGGGGTGCCCATCGAGCGCTGAGGCGGCAATGCGCGCCGGGCTGGGCCCTGCCGGCAGATGGCCGCCGGCCGCGCTGCACGATCCCAACATGCCAGAGATCCCGTCGAAGCTGGAAGAGACGCTGGAGCTGCTCGACCTGGTCCCCGACCGGGCCGAGCGCATCCAGCTGCTGATCGACATCGCCGACCGCTTCGAGGAGGTGCCGCCGCGCATCGCGCGCCGGCCGTTCTCGAACGACCACCTGGTGCCGGCCTGCGAGTCGCAGGCCTACGTCTGGGGAGAGGCGCGGCCGGACGGCACGCTCGATTTCCATTTCGCCGTCGACAACCCGCAGGGAATCTCCGCCAAGTCGCTGGCGGTGATCCTGGGCGAGGGGCTCTCGGGAGCGCCGCTCACGCAGGTGGCGGCGGTGCCGCAGGACCTCGTCTACCGAGTCTTCGGCCGCGAGCTGTCGATGGGCAAGTCGATGGGTCTGATGGGTATGGTGTCGATGGTGGCCGTGATGGCCAGACAGCGGCTGGCAGCGGCAGGCACTTTGTAGCGAAAAGTACTTGACGACAGTGCGGGACGCCGGTAGAGTCCCGCCGTGACCCTGCCGACACCAGCCCCCGGTTCGCGCCCGGCCGTCTCCCCCGGCTCCCTTGGCGCCCACGGCGCCGCCGGCTCCCTTGGCCCGGACCCCACCGAGCCGCCCGCGCTGCACCTGCGGGCGATGGACAACCTGCGGTTCATCCGCCAGACGATGGAGGAGGCGGTCTATTTCACCGCCGTTTCCGGCGTCGGCGAGATCGCGGTGGGTCTCACGGCGCTGGTTGCTGCCTGGCTGGCGTCACATCGCGCGACGGCCCAGGGATGGCTGACGGTCTGGCTGGGAGAGGCGCTGATCGCCGCCCTGCTCACCGGCGGCGCGGTGGTCTGGAAGGCGCGGCAGGCTCGCCTCAGCCTGGTGTCGCGGCCGGGGCGCCGTTTCGCGCTCGGGCTGGTGCCGCCGCTCGCCGCCGGGGCGCTGCTGAGCTATGCCTTGCTGGCAGCCGGCGAGCGCGCCCTGCTTCCCGGCGTCTGGCTGCTGCTGTACGGCACCGCCGTGGTCACCGGCGGCGCTTTCTCGGTCCGCATCGTGCCGGTCATGGGCCTGGGTTTCATGGCGCTCGGCGCCGTCGCGCTGTTCGCTCCGGCGACCTGGGGCGACGTGTTCCTGGGGGCGGGCTTCGGCGGCCTCAACCTGCTCTTCGGTCTCTACATCGCGAGGCGCCATGGCGGGTAAGGCCCGTCGCGGCGCTACCGCGGAGCGTCTGGAACACCCCGGTACGCCGCCCCCGGCCGGCAGCCGCCACGAGCCCGTCGCCGTCGACCTGGACCGGCTGATCCACGAGCGTCTGCGGCTCGGGATCGTCTCGGCGCTGGCGGTCAACGAGCGCTTGAGCTTCAACGACCTGAAGCGTCTGCTGCGCACCACCGACGGCAATCTGAGCGTGCACGCCCGCAAGCTCGAGGAGGCCGGCTACGTGCGGTGCGACAAGTCTTTCGTCGGGCGCCTGCCGAAGACCGAGTTCCGCTTGACCGTCGCCGGCAAGGGGGCGCTCGAGCGCTACCTGGACCACATGGAAGCCATCATCCATGCCACCCGCGACGGCTGAGGACGCCGGAGGACGACTGAGGACGCCGGAGGGCGCCGAGGAACGAGACTGGTCCGTTTCGCATCAGCTGTTTGGTTTTGAGCTCGAGGGAGGGAAGGCGATGTTCCGCGAAGCAAGTAGCAGGATGGCGGTGCGCGCGGCTCATGGAGCCAGGCGATGAGCGGTCTCCATGCCGCCATCATCATGGATGGCAACGGCCGCTGGGCGGTGGCGCGCGGCAAGTCGCGCACCGCGGGGCATCTGGCGGGCGCCGACGCGGTGCGGCGGACGGTGGAGGCGGCGCCGGGCCTCGGCATCGGCATCCTGACGCTGTACGCGTTCTCCTCGGACAATTGGCGGCGGCCGCCCGAGGAGGTGGGCGCGCTGATGCGCCTGCTGCGGCGCTACCTGATGGCCGAGACCGGCCGGTGCGTCGAAAATGGCGTGCGGGTGCAGGTGATCGGCCGCCGCGACCGCCTCGCCGCGGCGCTGGTGCGCGAGATCGAATCGGCCGAGCGCGCGACGGCGCGAGGCGAGAAGCTGTGGCTACGGATCGCCGTCGACTACTCGGCGCGCGACGCGATCGTGCGCGCGGCCCGACGCCTCGCCGCCGGCCCTCCCGTTGCTGATACGGAGACCGACGCCGGCTCGCGGGAGGCTTTCTCGCGGCTGGTCGCCGAGTGCTCCGAGCCGCACGCCCAGGACCTCGACCTGCTGATCCGCACCGGCGGCGAGAAGCGCCTCTCGGACTTCCTGCTCTGGGAGTCCGCTTACGCCGAGCTGATCTTCACCGATCGGATGTGGCCCGATTTCGGCGTCGCCGATCTCGAGGACGCGGTGCGCGAGTTCCGGCACCGCGAGCGCCGCTTCGGGATGGTTTCCGGCGGCGGCGGCTTCGGCGGCGTCGCCGCCGCCGTCGGTCAGATACCGCGAGACATCAGGTCGGCGACCGCACGGTTGAAGCGAGCGGTGTCCGGCAGCTCGGTGCCTTCGGCGAGCAACCCGTAGCCCAGCAGCAGCTCGGCGAACTCCGCGATCAGCGGATCGTCGGCATTCTGATCGAAGCGCTCCTTGAGGCCGGTCAGGATGCGGTGGCCCGGGTTGAGCTCCATGATGCGGCGCTGCTTGGGGCCGCCGCCCTTGCCCTTCTGCAGGAGCTTTTCGAGCTGCGGGCTGTAGTCGTGCTCGGCGCCGACCAGGCAGACCGGCGAAGCGGTGAGGCGGCTGGTCAGGCGCACCTGCTTGACGTGCTCGTCGAGCTTCTTCTGCAGCAGCTCTAGCAGCGGCTTGAGCTCTTCCTCCTTGGTCTTGAGCGCCTCTTCGGCCTGCTTCTTCTCCTCCTCGCTGCCCAGCGACACGGTCCCCTTGCCCACCGACTTCAGGCGCTTGCCGGCATACTCGTTCAGCGATTGGGTCAACAGCTCGTCGACCGTGTCGACCAGGTACAGCACCTCGTAGCCCTTTTCCTTGAAGGTCTCGAGGTGGGGCGAGTTCTCGACCTGCGAGCGCGACTCGCCGCTGAGATAGAAGATCTCGGTCTGCCCTTCCTTCAGCCGCTCGGTATACGCCTTGAGAGTGGTCAGCTTCTCGGGGTCGTGCGAGGACTGGAAGAGCAGCAGCTCCAGCAGCCGGTCCTTGTTCTCGTAGTCGGCGCTGACGCCTTCCTTGATGGCGCGCCCGAACTCCTGCCAGAACTTGAGATAGGTCTCGGCCTGCTGCTCGCGCATCTCGTCGAGGGTATCGAGCAGCTTCTTGGTCAGCCCCTTGCGCATCATGGTGATGTGGCGGTCCTGCTGCAGCATCTCGCGCGACACGTTGAGCGTCAGGTCCGGAGAGTCGACCACGCCGCGCACGAAGCGCAGGTAGTGAGGCAGCAGGTCCTCGCATTGCTCGAGGATCTGGATGCGCTTGACATAGAGCTGCAGGCCCGGCTTCGAGGCCACGTAGTAGAGGTCGTAGGGCGCCTGCGCCGGCACGAACAGCAGCGCCTGGTACTCGATGCGTCCCTCCGCCTTGAAGGAGATCACCTTCAGCGGCTCGGTCCAGTCGTGCGCGATGTGGCGGTAGAACTCGTTGTACTCCTCGGCGGTGACCTCGGACTGTGGCCGCGTCCAGATCGGCTTCATCGAGTTCAGGACCTTTTCTTCGAGCGGCATCTTCGGCTTCTCGCCGGTTTCCTTCTCCTTCGCCAGGTCCTCGATCTCGGGGTCCTTCTCGGCGGTGAGGATGATAGGGTACGAGACGAAGTCCGAGTAGCGGCGGACGATGCGGCTGATCACCCAGCGGTCGCTCCAGTCCTCGATGCCGTTGTCGCGGTCCTCGGGCTTGAAGTGGAGGGTGATCGAGGTGCCGCGGCCCGGCAGCTGGTCGGCCTCGATCTCCGCCACCTGGTAGGTGCCGTCGCCGGTCGACTCCCAGCGGGTGGCGGCGGACTCGCCGGCGCGGCGGCTCACCAGCACGACGCGGTCGGCGGCCATGAACGAGGAGTAGAAGCCGACGCCGAACTGGCCGATCAGCTCGGCGATGGTCTGCTTCGACTCGCCCTGGCGCAGGCGCTCGACCAGCTCCCGGGTGCCCGACTTGGCGATGGTGCCGATGTTGGCGATCACCTCGTCGCGGCTCATGCCGATGCCGTTGTCCTGCACCGTCAGGGTCTTTTTCTCGCGGTCGGCGGCCAGCCGGATCTCGAGCTTCTCGTCGCCGGCCATCAGCTCGGGCTGGGTGACCGCTTCGAAGCGCAGGCGGTCCAGGGCGTCCGAGGCGTTGGAGATCAGCTCGCGCAGGAAGATCTCCTTGTTCGAGTACAGCGAGTGGATCATGATGTCCAGCAGCTGCTTGGTTTCGGCTTGGAACGGCAGGGTCTCGACGGGGGCCGTGGTGGCAGTCATGGGCGTCTCCTCTTCACACTTTCTTGCGGCTGGGGCAGTTCGGGCAACGCGACACAGAACCGGCAAGCCGGGCAAGATCTTCCGGCCAATCCCTGCTCTCGGCGACCCGGCCAAGCGGCCGCGACGGTGTCGCGATAGTGATATTAGTCGAAGGGGCGCAGGTTTTCAACCCCCTCCTCTGCTCACATCTGCTATGAGTGCGCTCAATACCTGCCCCCGGGACAGCTCGGAACGACCGAGAGGCCCCCGGTCCGAGCGCTCAGCCAGGAGGTGCGCCGTGCATCGATCCATCCGCTGGCTCGCATCGCCTGGTTCGTGAAGCATCTGCCACCGGCCGGTCGGGAGCAGCACTTCGAGCGCATACAGGTGCGGCTCTACGGGCGCATCGGCATCGCCCGGCCCCGGCGGCGCCGGGCGGTGCCCTACCACTCTTCGCTGAGCGCTTCCGCCTGGAGATGGTCGATGACGGGATCCACGGTGGGGGCTGCGGCTTCGTACACCGCCGCGAGGGCTTGTCGCACCGCCAAGCTCTGATGGACTTCTATAAAGCGCTGTACCGCCCGGGTGTACAGCGTACTGCGCGACATTCCGAGCCGCCTCGCGACACGCTCCGCGGCGGCGAAAGTGGAATCAGGTACTGAGATGACCACTCGCATCGCGATCGCGCCCAGATCACCGCCAGATCATCGGCCGGCGAGGTACCGCCTGCACCCGCCGGTGCCTCGGTTCAGTTGACGGAGTCCCAGGAGCAGCCGCCGCCGCAGCAGTCGCCGGCTCCGGCGCCGCAGTCCGGAGCCTCGCACCCGGCGGCCGCCATGGCGTCGTCGCCGGCGCCGCCGGTGGTCGCAAAGGTCGAGAACTGCTTGTCGAGAGCCGCGGCGCCGCAGCCCGTGCAGGTCAGGCCGGCCGCGCCTTCGCCGAGCCTTTGCAGGATCTCGAACTGGTTGCCGCAATCGCGGCATCGATACTCGTAAAGCGGCATTCCCGTTTCCTCGCTTTTTCGCCGATCCGGCCGTTCGCCTCCGACCGCCGGCTCATCGTCATTTTATCGCAACGCTCTGGCGTCCAGGCGTCCGGCGTCCCAGGCTCCGGAACGTCAGATCTCGGGTTCCGGCGCCACCTGCGCGCATGGTACGCTGATGTTGAAGATTTCAACAACGGAGCGATCCATGTCGACCAGCACCGTCAACTACAGCGTCCCGGAAGAGATCAAGCGGGCCTTCAACGAGGCATTCGCGGGGGAAAACAAGAGCGCCGTCATCGCTGATCTGATGCGGCAGGCGGTCGAAGATCGGCAGCGGCGCCGCCGCCGGGCCGTCGCGATCGACACCCTGCTCGAGTTGCGGCGCAGCCAGCGGCCGGTAACGGCGGCGGAGGTCGCCGCGGCTCGCCGCGCTGGACGCCCATGAGGGTGGTCATCGACGCGAGCGTCGCCATGAAATGGATCTTGCGCGATGCCGTGCGCGAAGCGCAGACCGGCGCCGCGTTGAGCCTCTTGCGCTGCATCCAGGCCGGGAGCGACGAAGCGATCCAGCCGCCCCACTGGCTCGCCGAGGTCGCCGCCGTGCTTGCCAGGCTCCGCCCGGAGATCGCCGAATCGACGGTTGACCTCCTGGATGCGCTCGAACTGCCGGTGGCGGCGGATCCGGCCATTTACCGGCGAGCCGTGCGCCTCGCCGTCGAGTTGGATCATCACCTCTTCGACACGCTCTATCACGCGGTGGCGCTGGAACGCGATGCCGTCTTCGTCACCTCCGACGACGGCTATCGTCGCAAGGCGTCGCACCTGGGCGCGGTCGCAGACCTGGCGGCGTGGACCGCCAGCGCCGGGTAGCCAACGCGGGCCTCCTCACCCGCCGCCGATCTCCACCCTGACCGCGGCGCGGCCGAGGTAGACCTCGTCGCCGGTTTCCAGGCGCACGCCGCGGCGGTCGTGGCGGCTGACCTCGATGGCGCGGCCGGCGCGGAAGAGCAGGGTGCCCGAGGCGCTGCCTTCGTCGCGCAACCAGAAGGCGCGGCTCTCGGCGTCCCAGGCGATGCGCGCATGCTCCCGGGAGACGGTCTGCTCGATCTCGCCCTCTTCTAGGAAGGCCACGTCGTTGCGGCGCTTGACCCTGCCGCCGGCGTCGAGGACCTCTTCGAGGCGGCCCAGGAAGATGCGCTCGCCGGACAGCTCGTAGGCATCGCTGACCGCCTTGCCCTTGAGCACCGCGAGATGGAGGAGCGGCCGGGCGGCGGGCATCGCGGGCTCGGCCTCTCCCTGCGCGGCCTTGCGGAAAGCGAGAGCGTAGCGGCGGCCGCCGAACTCGGGGCCGTCCTGTTGCGTCACCTCCACCGGCACCGCCAGCCCTTCCGGAAAGCGAGCGCCCTGGGCCTGCAGGCGCTCCCGGATCTCCCGCTGCAGGTCCCAACCGCCGTGGGCGATGGCCTGTAGCCGCGCGGCATCCTCCGGCGAGGCGGCCAGGAGCTTGACCTCCACCCGATCGAAGGGGAAGACGCGGCGGCCGCCTCCCAACGCCACCGCCTGCGCCGCCACGTCCTCGAGCAGGGCGCGGTGGATCTCGATCGGCTCGTTGCCGGCCGCCCAGGGCCGTGCCCAGTGCCGAAGCTTGTCGCGCAGGCGTTCGAGGCTCATCTCGCGGTCCCTCCGTTGCCGTTGTCCTTCAGCAGACCCAGGGCCGCGGCGCGGCGCACGATCTCGCCGGCCGCCGGCGCCGCCAGCCGGCCGCCGTAGCCGCCGTGCTCGACGATCACCGCCACGGCGATCCGCCGGCTGGCGGCGCCGTAGGGCGCGAAGCCGATGAACCAGGAATGCGACTTCTTGTCCTGCACCTCGGCGGTGCCGGTCTTGCCGGCCATCGGCGGCTGCACGCCGGCGAGGAACGCCGCCGCCGTCCCCTCGGTCACCACCCCGCGCATGGCGCGGGCGATGATCGCGGTCGCGGCGGCGTCGAGCACCGGCAGCCCCGCCGGCGTCGCCGCTTTCGCGGCCGCCGGCCTGGCGCCCTGCTCGGCCTGGATCCAGCGCACCTCGGGCATCGTTCCCTGGTCCGCCACGGTCGCCGCCACCCGCGCCATCTGCAGCGGCGTGGCAATCACCTGCCCCTGGCCATAGGCGGCCTGGGGCAGGGCGTCGGCGAGCGCCGGCGGCGTATTGGGCCGGGCGACCGGGATGCCGAAGAGCTGCGCCGTCCGCAGCAGCGGCTCCGCTCCCACCGCATAGGTGGCGAGCTGGGCGAAGTAGGCGTTGCAGGAGTGGCGGATCCCCTTGTCGAGATCGACCGTGCCGTGAGGCGTCGTGACCGTGGGGTCGTCGCGCACCAGGCGCCCGCGGACCCGGTTGCCGGTGCGGCCTTCCGGCAGCAGCTTGCACTCGAAGGTCCTGGTGGCAAGCCCGGGGTCCTTGCGCAGCGCCGCCAGCGCGGTGACCACCTTGAACGTCGAGCCGGGCGGGTAGATCCCATAGCGCGCGCGGTCCACCAGCGCACCCCCGCCGCCGCCATTGCCGGTGCTCCCGCCGGCCTCGCCGGCGCCGCTGCCAAGCCCGCCCTGCGTCCTCAGGGCGGCCGCCGGATCGGCGGCGGGCAGCTGCTCGGGCCACGGATAGGAGGCGGCGGCCAGCAGGTCGCCGGTGGCGGCGTCGAGCACCACCGCGGCGGCGCCGAAGCCGGCCTGGGCCGCGTGCCTGGCCAGGATCTCCTCGGCCGCGAGCTCGAGCCGCACGTCGACGGTCAGCCTGACGGTGCGGTCGCGGGCAAGGATCGCCTTCACCTCCGGGCGCTCCGGCTCATAGCGGTGCCGCAGCAGCGGCACGAGGTCGCGGTAGTCGACGACCACCTGCGGCGTCTCCGTCTTGTCCGGCTGCCGCACGCGGATGACGCCGGCGTAGTCGTCGTAGCCCTGCAGGCGGATGCGGGCGTCGCGTTCGACGAACGAGGTGTTGCGGGCCGTCCAGTGGATCCGGCTGCGCAGGTCGCCGAGCAGATGGAAGGTGCGCCCGCCGAAGGGATAGACGCGGACGCGGCGGTCGGGGGTGGCGCCGGCGAGGTCGGACGCCGCGGCGCCGAGCTGCTCGAGCTCGCCGCGCTGGCGGTCGATCTCGGCCGGATCGCTGCTCGCCAGCAGCACGCCGCCGCGGTCGACGATCGAGCCGCGCGGGATGGTCGCGGCGATGGCGGCGAGCCGCTGGTTGTACTGGACCCGCCGCACGCCGTCTCCCTGCAGCACCACGGCGCCGCGGGTCATGTAGCCGTCGGCGCGCAAGAGCTGGAGGTCGGCCAGCCGCGCCAGCGCCAGGACCAGGAAGAGGCCGAGGCCGGCGGCCGTCCAGCGGGCGCCGCCGAGGAAGGGCCGCACCGCCTCGGGGGCGCCGCGGCGGGAGGAGATACCTGCCAGGACGCCGGCGACGAGGAAATTGGCGAGCAACGCCGACCGGCCGAAGGACAGGAAGGGCGAGGTGACGCCCGACAGCGGCAGCAGGCCCAGCACGCCGCCGCTGATCAGGGTGGTTTCCAGCGCCAGCAGGAGCGTGAAGCCCAGGCCGAGGAAGAAGCCATAGGCGCTGCCTGACAGGCGCGCCGCGCGCAGGCCGCGTTGCACCAGCAGCGCGTAGAGACCGGCCACCGCCAGCAGGCCGAAGAAGCCCAGCTGCTCGCCGATGGCCGAGAGCACCATGTCGGTGTGCGCCTCCGGCACCAGGCCCGGTTCTCCCAGCCCGAGGCCGGTGCCAGTGGCGCCACCCGCCGCCAGCGACCAGATGGCCTGGGCCAGGTGGTCGCCGCCGCGGAACCAGGTGTCCCATGGCGCCAGCCACATGCCGATCCGCTGCCCGACGGTGCGCGGGTAGCCGAGCTTGTAGCCGGCAAAGAACGCCAGCGTGACCATGCCCGCCCCCACCAGCGGCATGCCGCCGCGGCCGCGGGCGACCGAGAAGAGGATCAAGAAGAGGCTGGCGAGCACCAGCGCCGGTCCGAGGTCCTTCTGCAGGAAGAAGAAGAACAGCACCAGGCCCACCGCGACCGCCGGCGGCACCACGTATTCTAGCCGCGGCAACGGCAGCAGGCGTCCGGCGCGCCCCAGCGGCACCCGCCGCTCGTGGACCTCGCGCAGCAGCTCCCAGCGGTCCGCGAAGTAGCCGGCGAGGAAGAGCGCGATCAGGATCTTGATCAGCTCGACCGGCTGGAAGCCGAGGAAGTTGACCTTGGCGTCGCTCACCCCCGGACCGCCCCCGAAGACGATCAGCAGGGCGGAGAGCAGCGCCGCCAGCGCCAGCGTCCAGGCACCGCGGCGCGGCAGCGCCGTCCGCTCGAGATCGATCAGCGCGCCGGCGACGAAGAGGCAGCAGCCGGCGAGCACCCCTTCGGCGAAGCGGGCGTGGAGCGGCAGGTCCCGCAACGGGTCGCGCAGGCTGGCCATCAACACGAAGCCGAGGCCGCAGAACAGCAACAGCACCGGCAGCAGCAGCTCGTCGCCCTGGAAGCGCCGCCGGCGCAGCACCAGGTGGGCGGCCAGGAAGCCGCCGAGCAGCAGGGCGGCGGCGAGCCGGAACGACCAGCGGTACTGGGAAGCCGTGCGCACCACCAGCATCGGCTTGAGCTCGCGCAGCTCCGCCGGCGAGAGCAGCGCCACCGTGTCCTTGCCCGATGCGGCGAGGCGCGCCGCCAGCCCCGGCTGGCGGCGCGGGTCGACCTCGGCCGCCGCGACGCGCAGCCGCCCGAGCTCGCCGACGTTGCCGACCGGCGCCGCGGCCAGCCGCTGGCGGATGCGGTCGGCGACGAAGCCGCGTTCCTCGGCGCTGGGCAGGAAGGCGAGCAGCGGCAGCAGGTCGCCGGGACTGGCGACGGCGTTGAGGTTGACCACCTCGCCGCGCGCCAGCCGCGCCTCGACGTCGCCGAGCGGACGGGAGACGGTGAGCCAGGTCAACACCATGGCCAGCGCCACGACGCTCCCCGAGAGCGCCAGGAGCAAAGCCTCGCGCCCGCGATGTCCGCGCCAGGGCTCGCCGAGGAGACCGGCTTGGCCGGATCCCGGGGTGGCATGGCTGCGGCGCTCGGCGGCGCGGCTGATGGTGATGCCCATGGCTCTCCTTACCTACGGTTCGCGTGCGCGAGCGTTGCAATCGAGCGCCCGCCGGTTGAGCGCCGATCCCCGGCTCGCCGGCCCGGCAGCGCTCGGCGGCAAGGTCGGCCGCGGCCGGCGCCGGCTCAGCGCTCAGCCGCCGCCGGGCTTGCGGAACTCCTGGCTCAACGCCCGCCCGAGCCGCTCCCAGAAGCTGGGCGGGTGGACACGGGACAGCCGCGCCGTGATCGCCTCGAGGTGCGACTCCGCCTCCTCGCGGTTGCTGGCGGCAAAGGCGAAGCCGGGGATGTCGGCGTAGCGGTGGACCGCCTGCTCGAGATCGTCCCGCGCCTGCTTGAGGAGGTCGATCTCGGCGGCGGTGCCGCGCGCGTGCTGGGCGCGCGTCTCGAGCGTCAGGCCGCGCATGCGATAGCCGTCGGCGAGCATCGCCTGCTCGCGGCGCCCGAGCTGGTAGCCCCGCCGGGTCAGCTCGTCGACCGTCTTCTGCAGGGCGTCGAGGTCGAACAGGTCGTAGGCGTAGATGCGCGCCAGGCCCAGGTAGGGGTCCGGCCAGGCGGGATCCAGGCGCGACGCCTCCTGGAACCCGGCGACCGCTTCCTTGGTCATCGCCAGCGCCTGCTTGCGGTTGCCCTGGCCGCGCAGAGCGAGCGATTCGAGGCGGTCGAGGTGGGCGCGGGCATAGAGCATCCGGGCGCGGATGCCGGGGTCACGGGGCGCCATCCGCGCGGCGGCGTGGAGGTAGCGGTACGCCGTCTCCCATCCCCGCGGGGTGGTCGTCGGGTCGTCGCCATGGTAGCTGTCCAGGATGCGAGCTGCCGCCGTCGTGAGCGACCGCTGCAACTCGTCGCCGACGCCGAAGAGGTCGGTCGAGAGCCAGCTCCAGCCGGCCGCCGCCTCGTACCGTTCGACGAGGGCGTCGAGGTCGGGGTGGGCCTCGGCGAGGTCGCGGCGCAGCTGTTGCGCCTGGTTCCAGGCCCACAACTGGGAGGCGCCGAAGGCGAGCAGCGCGGCGGCCACGAGGACCCACGCCGCCCGGCGCAACCGGTGGCGGGCTCGCGGAGCGGGCGCCGGTGCCAGCGCCGTCGCTGGCGGCACCCCTGCGGGCAGTGCGGACACTGCGGGCACCGCGGGCACCGTGACCGGCACCGGCGACGGTGGCCCCAAGGCCCACGCGGCCGGCATGGCCGGCGTGGGCGGCGCCGCTGCGCCTCCGGCCGGCCCGCGGTCCCGGGGCGGCACCGCCGGCTTGCCCGCCAGCACTGTCGTTGCCCATGTCGGCGCCCATGCCGGCGGCGCCATCGCTGCCGGCGACGTGGCCGTTGCCGTGCCGGCCAGGGCCGCGGTCGGCAACCCATTGGCCGCCGTCCCCGCCGTACTGCCCGCCAAACCCGCCGCGGTCTCGAAGGCCGCCGCTGCCCCGGCCGCGCCAGCCTCGCCGGCCGGTGCCGTGCGCCGGGTCGCCTCGACGGCCGGCTCGGCGGCAAGCCCCAGCGGGCCGCCGCCGGTGCGGCGAGTGGCCTCGGCGCTGCGGATCTCCTCGCCGGTGAGCGGGCGGGCGGTGCGCCGCGTGGCGTGCAGGTCGGCGGCGGCGGCCGCCGCTGCCGCGGGCAGCGGCCGGCCGTCGCGCAGGGCGGCGAGGTCGGCCGCCAGCTCCGCGGCGCTCTGGTAGCGGCGGCCGACCTCGAAGGCGAGCGATTTGTCGACCACCCGGGAGAGCTCCGGCGAGCAGCCGGCGGGAAGCGGCAGCGGCGGCACGCCGTGGCGGATGGCCTGCTCCAGCTCTTCGGGCGTGCCGCCCGGGAAGGGGCGCCGGCCCGAGACCATGGTCGCCAGGACGACGCCGGCCGCCCAGAGGTCGGAGTGGCGATCCACCACCCCGCGCTCGAGACGCTCGGGCGGGGTGTAGGGCAGGCTGCCGAAAAGGTTGACGGTGAAGCGCCGGGTCTGGGAGAGGTGCTTGGCGATCCCGAAATCGAGCACTCGCACCCGGTCGTCTTCCTGCAGGCGGATGTTCTCGGGCTTGATGTCGCCGTGGACGATGCCGAAGATCCGCCTGCCGCCGACCTCCGCCGAGAACTGGTGGCAGACCTCCAGCATGGAGACCAGCTCGATGGCGATGCGGACTGCCCGCGCCTCGGGCAGGGCGCCCTTGGCGAGGACCTCCGACAGGTCGGTCCCGGCCACGTATTCCATCGCCACCCAGAAGAAATCGCCGTCCTGCCCCTGCTCGTAGACCGCCGCCACCTGCGGTGCCGCGGCCGCCAGCTGCGCCTGCAGCGAGAGGCCGTTCTTTTCCGCCTCGAGCATCTCCGGGTCGGTCTTGGCGGGGCGCACGACCTTGAGCGCCACCAGGCGCTCCTCCCGCGGGTCCCAGGCGAGGAGGACGTCGCCGATCGCGCCGCGGCCGAGGAAGTCCTTGACCACGAAGCGGTCGACCGTCTCCTGCCGGCCGATCAGGTGCACGGTCACGGGCGCTGCCTCCGGGGCGCCGGGGTCGCCGCGGCGGCGGGACGCGCGGCGGCGGGATGCGCGGCGGCGGCCTGGGGGGCGCGGCCGGCGATTGCGCCGCCCGGGCCGCCGGCTCCCGCACCGGTTCCGGTGGCAGCGTCGCCCGCGCCGCCGCCGGTGACCCGCACCGCCTGCTCGCGGGCGACCGCGCCGAAGGTGTTCCAGCGGAAGATCTCCTCGGCCCGATCGGGTCCGGCGAGCGCGACGCCGGCACCGCCGTTGCTCTCGATGCGGTTGCCGGCGAGCAGCGGCGACGCCATGTCCCGCACCTCGACCCCAGCTGCCGGCGCGCCGGGCCGGGTGCCGTTGCCGGCGATCAGGTTCGAAAGCAGCCGTGGCGCCGCCGTGCCGGTGACGGCGACGCCGGGGCCGCCGTTGTGATGGAGGTAGCTGAAGCGCACGGTCGAGAGATCGGCGCCGCGGATCTCGATACCGGCGCCGGCGGCGCCGCTGACCTCGATCTCCTCGATCACCACCTCGCAGCCGTCGAGGCGCAGCCCCATTCCCCAAGGCGCCTGCGGCGTCCCCTCCACCCGGAAGCCGGCCAGGCGCGCGCCGTGGACCCCGCTCGCCGCGACCGCCGGACCCTCGCTCTCCCCGGGTGGCGGCAACAGCACCGCGCGGCGCGGGATGCGGCTCACCAGGGCGACGCCGCTGCGCAGGACCAGGCGCTCGCGGTAGCGTCCGGGCGCCACCTCGATCGTCTCGCCGGGCCGCGCCCGGCCGAGCGCCTCGCCGATGGTGGCGAAGCCGCCGTCGCCGGTGCCGACGACCAGCACGCCATGGCTGCCAGCGCCGCCGGCGCCGCCGGCGCCGCCGCCGTCCCCGAAGTGCCCCTCAGCGAGGCCCTTGGCCCACCGCCCGAGCGGCTCGCGGTAGCGATAGCCGGCAAGAGCGGCGAGCAGCAGCGCCGCGAGCACCAGGGACTTGCCCAGGCTGCCCGGGAGCGAATCCTTCACCCGCTGGCCGGCGCTGCGCCGGGCCCAGGCCGCACGCCCGGATGGCGATGCCGGCCCCGGAGCGCCGGCGGCGGTCGTGCCGGCCGCCCTGGAGCCGGCGCCGAGGGGCCTGCCGGGGCTGCCGGCCGCGGCGAGGTTGCCGGCGGTACCGGCAGCGCCCGAGGTTGCCGCGGTGCCGGCCGCGCCAGCCGCCCGCCGGGCCGCTCCCGCCGCCGGCAGGGCGGTGGCAGCCCCGCCGGCGTCCCGGCCGCGGCCGGCATCCCTGAAGCGGCCCCCGCTCCTGCCGCTGCCGCCGTCCTTGGCGCCGCCGTCCCGTCCGCCGTCCCGCCGCCGCCGCACCGCCTCTGCGAAGCGCTCGCCCTGGACCAGCACCGCCGAGACGTTGTCCTTGCCGCCGGCGAGGTTGGCGCGCTCGATCAGGGCGCGCACGGCGGCGCGCGGCGAGCTGGCGTTGGTCTCGACGGTCTCGAGGATCTCGCGCGCCGGGAGCATGTCCGAGAGGCCGTCGCTGCACAGCAGCAGCGCCCCGCCGGGGTCGAACGGCACCTCGAGCACGTCGATCCAGCGCGCGTCGTCGGGCTCGTGGGGGCTCGAGCCGACGTCACGGAAGATCTCGTTGCGCCGCGGGTGGCGCATCGCCTCGAGCTCGGAGAGGTCGCCGGCGTCCTCGCGCGCGCCGACCGGCGAGTGGTCGGGCGTGACCTTGCGGATCTCTCCGGGAGCCAGGGCATAGAGGCGGCTGTCTCCCACCTGGCCGACGGTGACCTTGGCGCCGTCGAGGACGGCGACGGTGAGGACGCAGGACATGCCGGCGAGCCTGGCGTCGCCGCGGGCGCGCTCGTAGATCTGGCGGTTGGCGAGGGCGATCGCTTCGCGCACCAGTCGCGCGGAGTCGGTGGTGCGGCGCGAGAGGCGGGCGCGCAGCACCTCGAGCGCCGTTTCCGCGGCGACCTCGCCGGCTGATGCGCCGCCGACGCCGTCGATGACGGCGAAGATTCCAAGGTCGGGCTCGCAGAGCACCCGGTCTTCGTTGTTCTCCCGCTCGCGGCCCGGGTCGGTCGCCGCGGCCGCCTGCGGGGGGTGCGCGGGGCTCATGGCCGCTCGCGGTCGGCGAAGGCGGCCCAGGCCAGGATCGCGACGGCGACGCACAGCGCCGCCAGCAGCGGCAGCCGGGCGAGGAAGAGGCCGTTCACGGCGCGCCGGTCCTCTCGAAGTCCAGGAAGACGATGCCGGCGAGGCCGATGCGGGCGCGGTCGGGGAGGTCGGTCCAGCGGTCGAGGTCGCGCTCGGTGTCTCCCGACCCCTCGAGGCTCGCGGGCAGAGCCTTGCCGTTGACCGTGGTGCCGAGCTTCGAGAGGTCCTTGATGCGGAACCCGCCGCCATCTGCCGCCCGCCGCAGCCGCGCGTGCTCGCGCGAGACGTCGAGCGAGGTCTCGAGCCGCAGATCGACCCAGACGTCCGGCGCATCGCGGCCGATGACGATCTCGTCCTTGACCACCCAGAACTCCCGCGCTCCCGAGTCGTCCTTGTAGGCGATGCGGGCGTAGGCGGTCGCGGCGCCGGCGGGCTCGCGCTGGGTGGTGCTGCGGCCCAGGCGGCGGGTGGTCGAGATGCGGTGGGTGGGAGTGCCCGAGCCATAGCCGGCGGCGGCCTGCTGCGCGAACTCCGAGACCACCTGGATGTCACCCGGCTGCAGGGCGCCGTTGGGGTCCTCCTGGAAGCGGATGAACCAGCGCCCCTCGGCCGAGACGAAGCTCGGTGCCGCCGGCGGCGGCGCCGCCGCACCTGCCGGACCGCCGCCCGTGCCGGCGCGCGGGAGCGCGGCGGTGGTGGCGCTGCCGGAGCTCCCGGAGACCCTTGCAGCCGTGCCGGCATCGGCGCCGCCGGCATCCCCGCCTGTCTTGCCGCCGCGCCGCCGGCGCCAGGCGCGGAAGGGGGCGAGGAGGCGGCCGCCGTCGGTGGCGGTGCCACGATTGAGCTGCCCCAGCTCGCGGTCCAGCAGCTCCTTGGCCTCGGCCTCGAGCTCGCCGAACAGCGTGCGCAGCCGCTCGTAGTCCGCGTTGTGCAGGTAGACCTGGTACAGGCTGGGCGCGATGGTCTTGGTGACCAGCGGCTCCAGGCTGCTCCGCATGTTCTCGGCGATGGCCAGGATGACGTCCCGGCCGGTCGCGCGCTCTTGATTCAAGACGACCCTCCCGCCCCGCGCCCCGGGGGCGACGGTCCCCCCGAGTATATCCGGGCGGCGAGGTTCAGGCCCGCGCCACCTCGAGCACCAGCTTGCCGAGGTTCTCGCCGCGGAAGAGCTTGAGCAGGGTCTCGGGGAAGGTCTCGAGGCCAGCGACCACGTCCTCGCGCGACTTGAGCTTGCCGGCGGCCATCCAGCCGGCCATCTCGCGCCCCGCCTCGGCATAGCGGTCGGCGTAGTCGAAGACCAGCATGCCTTTCATGCTGGCCCGCTGCACCAGCAGCGCCATGTAGTTGGATGGGCCCTTGGGCGGGTCGGTGCGGTTGTATTGCGAGATGGCGCCGCAGATGACCACGCGTGCGCCGCGCGCCAGGCGAGTGAGCACGGCGTCGAGGACGTCGCCGCCGACGTTGTCGAAGTACACGTCCACGCCCCGTGGGCAGTGCCGGCGCAGCGCTTCCTTCATCTCCTCGACGCCCCCGGCCTTGTAGTCGATGGCGGCGTCGAATCCCAGCTCGTCCAGCAGGTAGCGGCACTTCTCCGGGCCGCCGGCGATGCCGACCGCGCGACAGCCCTTGATCTTGGCGATCTGCCCCACCACCATGCCGACGGCGCCGGCCGCGGCGGACACCACCACGGTATCGCCGGCCTTGGCCTGCCCGGTGTCGAGCAGGCCGAAATAGGCGGTCATGCCGGGTATGCCGAGGACGCCCAGGTATACCGGCAGCGGCGCCGGCGGCCCGAGAGCAGGGTCGATCCGGGTCACGCCCTTGCCGTTCGCTACCGCGTATTCCTGCATGCCGAAGGCGCCGGTGACCTGATCGCCGGCGGCGAATCCGGGATGCCGGGACGAGACTACGCGGCCGGCGCCGAAGGCCCGCATCACTTCGCCGATGCCGACCGGCGGCACGTAGGACCTGGCCTCGTTCATCCAGCCGCGCATCGCCGGATCGAGCGAGAGGTACAGCACCTTGACCAGCAGCTCGCCCTCGCCCGGCGCGCGCACCGGCTCGGCGCCATAGGTCCAGTCGCCGCGCTTGGGCAGGCCGACCGGGCGGTTGGCCAGCCGAAAGCAGTGGTTGACCAGCGCGGTGGTTTCCGGAGTTTCCGGGGTGCCCGGGTTGTCCGGGGTCTCAGGGTCTCCGGCGGTCTCGGGGGTCTCCGGGGTCTCGGGCATTGGCACCTCCGCCGGCGCGCCGTCAGCGCACCCACTCTTCGAGTTGCACGCGGTCGCCGGTGGCGGCGTCGCGGTACTTGACGATCACCGGGGTATAGAGGGAGAGGCCCCATTCCTGGCCCTTGCCGCGGCTGACGGCGCGCGAGCCCGGCACCACCACGGCGCCGGCGGGGATGACCAGCGGGGCGTCCTCGGCGGCGCGCAGGATGCGGCCTTCGGCCAGGTCGTAGACCGGGGTCGAGCGGGTGAGGATGGTGCCGGCGCCGAGCACCGCGCCGCGCTGGATCACCGTCCCCTCGTAGACGCCGCAGTTGCCGCCGATCAGCACGTCGTCCTCGACGATCACCGGCAGCGCGCCGATCGGCTCGATGACGCCGCCGAGCTGCGCCGCCGCCGAAAGATGGACGCGCCGGCCGACCTGGGCGCAGCTGCCGACCAGGGCGTGCGAATCGATCATCGAGCCGTCGCCGATCCAGGCGCCGGCGTTGACGTACATCGGCGGCATGCAGGTGACGCCGCGGCCGAGGTAGACGCCGTCGCGGATCGCCGAGCCGCCGGGCACCAGGCGGGTGCCGGCGCCGCTATCGAGCCGGCGCAGCGGATAGGTGTCCTTGTCGGCAAAGGGCAGGCACGGCCCGCCCGCCGCGCCGACGGTCAGATCGACGATCCGGCCGAGGCGGAAACCCAGCAGCAATCCCTGCTTCACCCAGGGATTGACCCGCCAGCCCCAGGGCGAAGCCAGATCGGGCTCCGCGGCGCGCGCCTCGCCGCGGTCGAGCGCCCCGCGGAAGCGCGCCAGCAGCTCGCGGTGCTCGGGGCCGGCCTCGGTCGGCGGAGCGGCGAACAGGCTCTCGATGCGCTCGCGCAGCGTGGCGAGGTCGTCGCCCATCCGCTCCGCGGCGCCAGCCTCGTGGCTCGCCATGCGCTCCGGTCAGCGCGCCGCCGCGGTGGTCGCCGGTGTCGCCGGTGTATCCGGCGTGGCGCGCGCCAGCATCCCCAGCTCGGCAAGCACTGCCTCGACCCGGGCCAGGCTCTCGGGGCGCGGCGGCACCGCCGGCAGCCGCCACACCGGCTCGAGCAGGCCGAGCAGGCCGAGCGCCGCCTTTACCGGGCCCGGGCTGGACTCGATGAACATCACCTCCATCAGCTTCTGCAGCCGCCGTTGCAGCAACCGCGCGCCGGCGAAGTCGCCGTCCAGGGCGAGGGCAGTGAGCCGCGCCATCTCGCCGGGGACGACGTTCGAAACCACCGAGATGATGCCGGTGCCGCCCAGCGCCACCACCGGAATGGTGACGGCATCGTCGCCGCTCAGCACGGCGAAGCTCTCCGGCACCTGGACGAACAGCGAGGCGATCTGCGACAGGTTGCCGGAGGCCTCCTTGACCGCCACCACGCGCTCGATCCTGGCCAGCCTGGCGAGCGTCGCCGGCTCGACGTTGACCCCGGTGCGGCCGGGCACGTTGTAGACCACGATCGGCAGCCGGGTGGCGGCGGCGATCTCGCGGTAATGGGCCACCAGCCCTTCGGGAGTGGGCTTGTTGTAGGGCGGCGTGACCGTCAGCAGGCCGTCGACGCCGAGCGCCTCGACTTCGCGGGCGAGCGTCGCGACGGCGCGGGTGTCGCTGCCGCCGGCGCCGGCGACCACCGGCACCTTGCCCTTGGCCTCCTCGACGGTGATCTCGATCACCCGCAGGTGCTCGGCCCGGCTGAGCGTCGGGTTCTCGCCGGTGGTGCCGCAGGGCACCAGGAAATGAATGCCCTCGTCGATCTGGCGGCGCACCAGCCGGCGCAGCGCCTCCTCGTCGAGGGAGAGATCGCGCCGGAAGGGGGTGACCAGGGCGGTGCCGCATCCTCGAAACATGGGTTCAAACCTCCAGGGGTGGATTGCCATTGGCCGCCGGTTCGCCGGCCGAGCGGACGACCTCTTCCCAGACCTCGGTCCACTCGAAGACGCCGCGCCGGCCGAGCACCCAGCGGGCGGCCCGCAACGCCCCGCCGGCGAAGCCGGCGCGGCTGCGTGCCTGGTGCTCCAGGCGGATGGTATCAGCCTCGGAATCGAAGCCCACCAGATGGGTGCCCGGGATGGCGCCGGCGCGGTTGCTGGCGGCGTCGATGCCGGGTGGGCAGCCGGCGCGCTCCATCACCCGGCGCAGCTCGCGGAGGGTGCCGGAGGGAGCGTCGCGCTTGCGCCGGTGGTGGATCTCGTACAGCCACGGTTCGTAGTCGGCGTCGGCGGCCAGCAGTCCCGCGGCCGCCGCGACGATGCGGTAGAACACCTGCACGCCGACCGAGAAATTGGCGCCGTGCACCATGCCGGCGCCGTGCGCGGCGACGGTCTCGCGCACCCGCGGCAGCTGCTCGGACCAGCCGGTGGTGCCGATCACCATCGCGACACCCAGCGGCGCCAGGCGCTCGACGGTTTCCGGCACCGCCGCGGCGAGCGAGAAGTCGATCGCCACCTCGGCGCCCCGGAGCAGGCCGGCGTCGAGCAGCACGCCGGCGCGGCGGTCGGCGCCGCCGTAGCGCAGCACCACCTCGAAGCCCTGCCGCGGGGCGAGCTCTTCGACCAGCCGGCCCATGGCGCCACAGCCGATGACAGCGAGCCGGGTCATGTCTGCATTCTAAGGTGCGGCGGCGGTGCCGGAGGGGGGCCGTCGAGCCGCCCCCCTATTCGACGACCTCGGGGCCGCCGGCCGGGAACCAGCGCCGGTGGAGAGCCGCCGCGGCCGCCGGCAGGTCCTCGAGCTCCACCAGGCAACGCACCGCCGGTGCGGCGGCGCCCGCCACCACCAGCCGCGGTTGGTAGCCCGCCGCCGCGGCCAGCACGCGCTCGGCCAGCCCGGCATCGGTGGCGAGGTCTTCCGATACCACCGACACGACGGTGCGCCCATGCAGCACGCCGACCTCGCCCGCGGCGGCCAGCGCCGCCCGCGCCTCGGCCAGCCGCTCGCCGCGGTCGAGTGCCAGGTCGGCGCTCTCGCCGTCGAGGCGCAGCACCAGCAGCGCCGGCCGCAGGCTCTCGACCGCCGCCAGCACCCGGCCCGCGAACTCCGCTCCCGCCGCGCCCGGACCGGCGGCCGCTCGCGCCACGTGCAGCAGATGATCGTTCGGCCGGCAGGCCAGCGACTTGACGGTGGGCGCCGCGGCGGCGTTGCGCCTGCCGATCAGGGTGCCCTCGCCGGCGGCGTCGAGCGAGTTGAGGACGCGGATCGGCACGCCGGCGCGCGCCGCCGGGCCGAGGGTGCCGGGATGGGGCTTCTTCGCCCCGGAGCAGGCGAGCTCGAGCGATTCGGCGAAGGACAGGGTGCGGACGCGGCGCGCGCCGGGCACCAGCCGCGGGTCGGCGGTGAGGATGCCGTCGACGTCGGTCCAGATCTGCACCTCGGCGGCGCCGAGGGCGGCGCCGAGGATGGCGGCCGAGAAGTCGGAGCCTTCCTTGCCCAGCGTGGTGGTCACGCCGTCGCGGGTGGCGCCGATGTAGCCGCCGACGACCGGCACGAGGCCGCGCTCGACGGCCGGCAGCAGCGCCGCCCGCAGCCGGGAGCCGGTCTCCTCGTAGAGCGGCTGGGCGCGGGTGAAGGCGTCGTCGGTCACCATCACCCGCCGGGCGTCGACCCAGGCCGTCGCGATGCCAAGGGCGGGCAGCGCCGTGGCCAGGATCTCGCTCGCCAGCACCTCGCCGAACGCGGCGGCGGCGTCGGCATCGCGCGGCGTCAGCCGGCGCTCCCGCGCCAGTCCGGCAAGCAGGGTGCGCAGCTCGCCGAAGCAGCGCTCGAGGCTCGCCGCCAGCGGCGGCCAGGCCGCCGGCGCCACCGCCGCCGCCGCTTCGCGGCGGTGGAACTGGTGCAGCTCCTCGCCGCCGGCCAGCGCCCCCGCGAGGTTGCCGGCGGCGGCCGCTTCCGCGCAATCGAGCAGGCGGCGGGTGGTTTTGGCCATGGCGGACACCACCACCACCGGCCGCGCCGCGAGGCGGCCGCGCAGGATCTCGGCGACCCGCTGGATGCCCGCCGCGCCGTCCACCGAGCTGCCGCCGAACTTGCAGACGATCACCAAACGAGTCTACGCCAGCGGCCGCCGCGGGTCCGGGCGGGGACTCCGGGTGCCGGGCGCGCGGTCCGGCCGTGGCGTGCCAGAATCGCCGCGGCGGCCTCGTCCAGGCATCCGCGCCGCCGAGGCTTCGATGCGCAGGGCAACCAACATGCGCAGGGCAACCAGCGGCGTCGCGTTCGGCATTCTCCTGGTGCTCGCCGCCTGGGGGGCGGCGGCCTGGCTCTCGCGGGGTGCGAGCCGGACCGCGCCATCTGCGGGAGCCGCGGGAGCCGCCGGAGCCGCGGCCGGCGCCGGAGCCGCGGCCGGCGGGGCGGAGGACGACGACGGGCAGCGGCCTCTCTGGCGCCTCTACGAACGGGCTCTCAAGCGCGCCCGCTACGTCGATCTCACCCATACCATCACGCCGTCGATCCCGGTGTGGGCTGGCTTCGGGCGCTCCACCTTCGGGCCGGCGCTCGATCCCAAGACCGGCAAGGCCTACGACTACGCCCGGGACGGTTTCGAGGCGACCCGCTACGCGCTGGCGACCGACCAGCTGGGCACTCAGCTCGATCCGCCGGCCCACTGGAACCCGAGCTTTCCCGCCATCGACGAGCTGCCGCCGACTTTCGCGGTGCGGCCGCTGGCGGTGATCTCGATCGTCGACCAGGTGGCGCGCGACCCCGGCTATGCCCTCAGCGTCGACGACGTGCTCGCCTGGGAGAAGCGGCACGGCACCTTGCCCGAGGGCGCCGTGGTCTTCGTGCGCTCCGACTGGTCGAAGGAGTGGCCCAATCCCGACCTCGCCACGCGCCGGCGCTTTCCGGGGGTGAGCCTGGCGGCGTTACAGTTCCTGCACCTGCGGCGCAAGATCCTGATGCACGGGCACGAGCCGCTGGACACCGACGCCACGCCGACGCTCGAGGGCGAGGCGTGGCTGCTGCGCAACGGCTACACCCAGGCCGAAGGGGTGGCCAACCTCGACCAGGTGCCGGAGGCGGGAGCGCTGGTGACGATCGGCTATCCCAAGCTCGGCGGCGGCACCGGCGGCTATGCGCGATACATCGCCATCTGCCCGCCGGACTGGAAATACGGCGTGGCGATCGGCGAGGTGGCGGAGGCGCCGCTGGCGCGCCAGGACCGGCCGCTGCACTGGGACGCGAAGCTCGGCATGCGGGTGCGATGAGCGCCCGGCCGGGCGTCGTCGTGTGCCGGCGGCGCCGGTTGGTGGCATGATGCTGGCGGCTGGGAGGAGGCAGGGAACGTGGAGACTCGACGCATCGGCTCGCTGGCGGTTTCGGTGGTGGGGCTCGGCTGCAACAACTTCGGCGGACGCCTCGACCGGAATGGGGTGCAGGCGGTGGTGGATGCGGCGCTTCAGGCCGGTGTCAACTTCTTCGACACCGCCGACATGTATGGCGACACCCGCAGCGAGGTGCTGCTCGGGCAGGCGCTCGGCGGCCGGCGCGAGCAGGCCGTCGTCGCCACCAAGTTCGGGTGGCGGCTCGACGATCAGCGGCATGGCGCCAAGCCAGCCTACGTGCGCCGGGCGGTCGAGGACAGCCTCCGGCGGCTGGGGACCGACCGCATCGACCTCTACCAGCTGCACCAGCCCGACCCGGAAACGCCGATCGCGCAGACCCTGGCCGCCCTCGACGAGCTGGTGCGCGCCGGCAAGGTGCGCGAGATCGGCTGCTCGAACTTCTCGGCCGCGCAGCTGCGCGAGGCGCAGGCCGCGGTGCGTGACGGCGCCGCCCGCTTCGTCAGCGTGCAGAACGAGTACAGCCTGGTCCAGCGCGAGCCCGAGAGCGAGGTGCTCGCCGAGTGCGAGCGCCAGGGCCTCGGCTTCCTGCCCTTCTTTCCGCTGGCCAGCGGCCTGCTCACCGGCAAGTACCGCCGTGGCGCGCCGATGCCGGCCGGCACCCGCCTGGCCGGGAAGTCGGGCTTCGCCAACCGCTTCCTCAACCAGCGCAACCTGGCGCTCGCCGACGCCCTCGCCGACTTCGCGGCGCGGCGCGGCCACTCGCTGCTCGAGCTGGCCTTCTCCTGGCTGCTGAGCCATCGCCAGGTGTGCTCGGTGATCGCCGGCGCCATGTCGGCCGAGCAGGTGGGCGCCAACGTCGCGGCGGCCGGCTGGCGGCTCACCCCGGACGAGCTGGCGGAGGTCGACGAGGCCTCCGAGATCGATCGTCTGGCGCCGCCCCAGGCCTGACGCGCGCCGACCGGATCGCGCCCATGCAAGACATCCCGGCCCATGATCTCCGCCCGCGGCGACGGCTGTCGTGGCGCGCCATGCTGGCCGGTGGTCCGAGCCTGGCGAGGAGAACCGGCATCGCGGGCATTGCGGGCCTGGTGGGGCTCGCGGGCATCCTGGGGCTCGCGGGCCTGGCAGCGGGCAGCTCCGCATTCGCCGTCGCCGGCGCGGCTCCGCCTGCGGCTCCGGCTGCGCCGCCGCGACCCGCGCCCGCCGCCGCCGGCGCGCCCACCCCGGACTATGCGGTCCGCCTGACCCGGCCGTCGGCGGTCGGCGACACGCGGCTGGCCGTCGGCTCGCTGCAGAGCGACGACCACCTCACGGGGAGCCGGGACGGCACGCCGAGCGACCAGCGCCAGACCGCGACCATCCGCTACGTGGTCGCCACCGAGATCCTGGAGGTGAGCCCCAAGGGCAACGCCCAGCGGGCGACGCTCACGGTCCGCAAGCTCACCAAGGAGAGCGCCGGCGTCAGCCTGGAGCTGGCCAAGCCGGGAGCGCTGGTGAGCGCGCGGCTGGTCGGGCGCGAGCGGGTCTTCGAGCTGCTGGGCGCGCGGCTCGCCCCGGACGTGCAGCAGGCGCTGGCGGCGGCGGTGCCGCTGCGCGCCGACGACGAGCCGACCGACGACGACCTGTTCGGGAGCGCGCGGCGCCGGCGGGTGGGCGAGAGCTGGCCGGCCAACGGCGAGCTGTTCGCCAGCTTCGGCGCCACCAGCCTGACCTTCGACCCCAAGGACGTGACCGGCACGGTGACGCTGGGGGCCGTGCGGCCGGTTCACGGCCAGAGCTGCCTGGAGGTACGCTGGAAGCTCGAGGCCCGCCACGGTGCGTTCAAGCCGGGCGGCCTGCCGCTGGGCTTCACCGGCACCACCAGCTCGATGTCGGTCGCCGGCTCGGTCCTGGTGCCGGTCGATCCGGCCCTGCCGCTTGCCGGCCGCGAGGCGGCGATCACCGCCGTCGCCGACATCGGCGGCGTGAGCGAAGGCGGCGCCTCCCTGAGCCTGCATCACGAGCTGCGTCAGGCCAGCCACGTGGAGCTCTCGCGGGTCCCTTGAAGGCGCCCGTGGGAGCTGCCGTCGGGTCGGGGCCGAAACCGGCGGCCACGGCTTGCGTACCTGAGATGAGCTCCCACTGGCGAGAACCTCGGACCGGAGCGCGAAGATCCAGGAGGCCGTCCATGCGCAGATTCGCCCTTGCGGTTCCAGTTTCCGTACCACCAGCCGCGGTCTTGCTCGCCTTGGCGCTGGCAGCGCTGGCAATGCCGGCCCTGGCGGCCCCGGCGGCCCTGGCGGCCCCGGTGGCCCCGGCGGCCTCCGGCGCGCCGGCCGCCGCCAGGAAAGGGCACCTCGCGCCCTGTCACCTGGAAGGGATCGAGGGCGAGCTGCGCTGCGGCACCTATCAGGTATGGGAGGACCGGGAGGCCCGGCAGGGACGGAGGATCGACCTCAACGTCGTGGTCCTGCCGGCCCTTGGACCCCATCCTGCTCCCGACGCGATCGTCTACTTCGCGGGTGGCCCGGGATCAGGGGCGACCGAGGAGGGCCGCGGTCTGGCGGAGGACAAGCAGCTGCGCCGGCACCGCGACGTCCTGCTCGTCGATCAGCGCGGCACCGGCCGGTCCAATCCGTTGCAGTGTGACTTCTACGGACCGGACTCGCACAGCGCGGGGGCCGACCCCGCGCAAATGGCTGGCGATCTCTTCCCGCCCGCGGCCGTCCGCGCGTGCCGCGACCGCCTCGAACGGGTGGCCGACCTCCGGCTCTACACCACGGCGCTCGCCATGGACGACGTCGACGAGGTCCGGGCCTGGCTCGGCTACACGCAGGTGGACCTGATCGGCGGTTCCTACGGCACCCGCGCCGCGCAGGTCTATCTCCGCCGGCATCCGCAGACGGTGCGCAGCGTGGTCCTGGACGGGGTGGCGCCGGTCGACGAGACGCTGCCGCTGCACCACGCCTATGCCGGCAAGCGGGCGGTGGACCTGCTGTTCGCCGAGTGCGCCGCCGACGCCGCCTGCCACGCCGCCTTTCCGGACCTTGCCAAGGAGTTGCAGGAGGTGATGGAGCGCGTCGATCGCGGCGTCCGGGTGAAGATGCCAGACGCGAAGACCGGCGGCAGCTTCGAGGTCACTCCCAGCCGCGGGCTGATCGCCGAGGGCATCCGCTTCCTGACTTACGACAGCGGCGCCCGCAAGCTGCCGCTCGCCATCCACCAGGCCTACCAGGGTGACCTGGCGCAGCTGGTCGCCATCGCCATCGACCGCCGTGCCCAGATCGATCGCATCCTGGCCATGGGCATGGCTTTCTCGGTGACCTGCGCGGAGGATCTGCCGTTCATCGACGACGCGGCGGCGGCGCAGGCGACTGCCGGCACGCTGCTCGGCGATTACCGCATCCGCGAGCAGAAGCGGGTCTGCGCCGACTGGCCGCGCGGCGCCATCCCCGCCGATGCCCACGAGCTGGTGCGCTCCGACGTGCCGGTGCTGCTGATCTCCGGCGAGCGCGATCCGGTGACGCCGCCGGAGTTCGGCGCGCGGGTCGCGGCCAAGCTGCCCAACAGCCTGCACGTGATCTTCCCGCACAGCGGCCATGGCGCCGAGGGTCCTTGCGCCGACGGCATCGTCGCCCGTTTCGTGGAGCGCGCCTCGGTCAAGGGCCTCGACGTCGCGTGCGCCGCGAAGACGCCGCCGCCCCATTTCATCGTCAAGGTGCCGGTCGAGGTCCGCGTCCCCCCGCGTCTGCTCGACGCCTATGCCGGGAGCTACGTCTTTCCCGGCTTCGTCATGGCGCTGGTTCGCTCCGGCGACCATCTCGTCGCCAAGTCGCCCGACTCCGCCGACCTGGAGCTCTTCGCCGATGCCGACGACCACTTCTTTGCCAAGTCGGCGGACCTCGAGGTGAAGGTGTTGCGGAACGCCGCCGGCGCGGTCGTCGCCGTGGTGGTCAAGAGCGGCGACCAGGAGTTCCGCGGCCGGCGCAAGCACTGAGATGGTGGGCCGGATCATTCCGTTGCATCGCCGATAGGTCTCCGGCCGCCTGTCACCCTCGCCCTCGACAAGGAAGCAGCACGTTGGCACGCGGCCGCGTCCCGGTGAGACCACGGGAGTTGGCTCGCGCCACGCTGCTTGGGAGCCCCTCCACCCGTGGCGTCGTGGAAACCGGGTCCTTCTTGCCAGACCGGGAAGCTCCGGGACCAAGCCGCCCTCCGAGTTTGGGAATCGAGATCCAGCGTCCGTCTACCGAGGAGAGCCCCGCGAGCACTTGGGTGCGCCATGCGACACCGGCGGGGTTGACAGCCGTTGCTGCTGAGGGCGACCTCGAGGAGACCAAGCCGTGATCCGACATGCTCCAATTCTTTCGACCGCGGCAACCCTGGCGTTTTCATTGCTGCTCACCCCTGCCATATCCTTTGCGGGAGACGTGCACTCGAATTGTGGCGCTTGCCAGGGCCAGAGCTGCAGGCACGATGCCTCCGACAACTGCCCGAAGCAGCCGCGGGTCATCCGCTACAACTACCCGTCCGGCGCGTTGACCTGGGAGCACTGTTCCCAAAGGGCCGACGAGAAGCTCGATTGGAATGACCCGGTCGCCGTGCGGGTCTGTTGCGTCAACCCGTATCGGCACACGGTGAGCGTGAAGATCCAGGAGCAGACGTTCGAGGAGCTCTACCAGGCGCCGTCGCTGGTTTCCAGCGATCTGCTGCCCGGCAAGGCGTCAGCTGCGGAAAAAGGTGGGAATAACACTGCTCTGGCAAGCGCTGCCAGCGAGGCCAAGGCCGTCAAAGGCCAGGTCCACTTCGACAGCACGACTGCTGAGCAAGCGGTCACGACGGCCTGCGACAAAAAAGATCTCGCGCAGAAGCTGGTCGTATTCGGTGACAAAGCCGACCGACTTGGGAGCATGGACGAGTTCGTCACCGATCAGCGCACGCGCGTGCTTCAAATCGAGGATCCAAGGGAACTGGTGGCTCAGAGCCGCACGGCAGCACGAGAAGGCGTCAAGAGCGTTACCGCCCCATTCACCGACGTTCCAGCTGACGTCGATTGTAACCTGAGGCCACCGCAGCCTGTCCCCTTTGCCTGCGCGACCGACCGCTGCAAGCCCGAGGAGCTGATCGAGCTACGCGGACTCGTCGCCACCAGCGCGGAGGACGCCTTTGCTGACCTGACCGCGACCTATAACAAGGACAAGGCGAAGGACGTAGCCTTGGCGGGTGCGGCGACGAAGGCGGAAGGAGCCGCTGAAGCGGCGAAGCAAGTCGCCCAAGCTGCTGCGAGAACGGCTGCGCAAAAGACCGCGAGGAGCTTGGCCGACGCGGCGACCGCGCAGGCGAACCTTGCGAGGAAGACAGCCAGTCAGGCCACGACCGTCACGCCGGACCTTGCGGATCTCTATGCCAAGGCCCAGAAGCGCCACGACTCGCTGGTCAGCTCCAAGTCGCAGCGCGACCAGCAGTTCGCTTCGACGATGAGCGTCTACGCGAACCTGCTCGATGCCGACTTTGGCTGCGTGCTCTTCGGCCCGGTGGCCTCCACCGGCGACGAAGTGGATATCTCCATCGACACTCCGCTCAAGGACGAGGCGGCGAATTTCTCGCTGACGCCTCCGCCGGCGGCAACCGGCGCCGGCACCAAGAAACCGGTGGCGACGGCTGCGGCCGCTCCCCAGGTGGCGCTGGTGATTCCGGTCGTACGCAGGTATGCGCCCAGCTTCAGCACCGGCATCGCGTTCTCCAACCTGGGCGATCCGACCTTTTCCGTCAAATCAGGCATAGTGGTGAGGAACGCACCCGACCAGTTCGTCCCGGCGCTGGGCGCGATGATCAACACCCCGATCTTCTTCCCGTCACCCGACCTCACCTTCCAGCTGAGCCTGGGCGTGGCGCTCAAGAACAGCAACCCGCTCTATGTCCTGGGGCCCAGCATTGTCATAGGGCGCCGCCAGCGGACGGTAATCACCGCCGGCATTGCCGGCGCCCAGGTCACCGAACTCAACGGCCTCAAGGTAGGCGATCCGTTCAACGGCACCACCGTCCCGACCGAGAAGACCTTCCGCTTGGGCTGGTTCGTGGGCCTCTCGTACAACTTCGGTCCCACCACCACTTCGAGCAGCCCGAGCAGCAAGAGCACTACCGGCAAATAGGGCCTCAGGCTCCGGCCCGCGCTTGCATCAGCAAGCGCGGGCCTGCTTGCGGGAGGCCGCGCGGCAGGCGAATGGCGGCGCTCACGCTGCCGGCGTGCGATCAGTGCGCCCACATCTTCGCCGGGTCCTGCTCGAACGGGTAGACGTGGACCATCCAGCCATAGATCACCGGATGGAAGATGCCGCCGGCCGCAGTGCACTCGCCGGCGGTGGCGATGGTGCCGGTGAAACCGAAACGGTGCCAGTCGGAGGTGGCGTAGGCGGACCTCGGGGGCAGGCAGATGTCGACGTGCTGGTGCCAGGCGGCGACGGAGAGCGGCACCCGTTGATCGAGCTGATCCTCGTCGAAGCGTTGGGGAGCCGTGTACATCGCGCCGACCAGCTCGAAGCCGCCGGCCGTGGGCTTGTAGAGCAACGAGGTGGGGCGGCTGGGGTCGAAGCGCTGCCGCGCCTCCAGGGCGTAGGTCCAGTTGGTGAAGTGATACATCCGCAGCTTGAGGTTGGGTAGGAACTGCACGAAGCCTTCGGCGACGGCGACGTGGTAGTCGCGGTACTTGGCGATAGCGCCGCGCAGCTCCTTGACGATGGCGTCGGCCCGGCGCTGGTCCGCGGCGGAGGGCGGGCGAGGCGCGGTCATCTTCATATGGGCGCCCATGTCCATGTGCTCGCCGGCCATGGCCCCATCCGCGGCGCCGTCCTTCATGCCGGGCATCCCGGCCATGTCATGGCCGCCCTGCGCGGTCTGGCCGTCTCCCGCATGCTGTGCGGTCAAGGACTTGCCGAACACGGCCATCGCCGCCACCGCCAGGGTGGCGCCGAGCAAGAGAACGAAACGGCGATGCCTGGTCATCTCTTCGCTACCTCCAGTCATGGAACACCCTCCGGCCCGATGTCTTGCGTTGCGCCAGCGAGGCAACTCGAATCTCGATATGACTATGGTACTATGACCCTAGTCATTGGAGAGGTTCCGCCGTGAACACGATCTCGAAATCCCGTTTCAAAGCGCGTGCCCTGGAATACTTCCGTCAAGTCGAGCATACCGGCAACGAGCTCGTCATCACCGATCACGGGAAGCCGGTGCTGAAGGTCATCCCCTATGCCGCGGACCCGGCCAAGGCGCTCGCCACGCTGCGCGGCTCGGTGCTTCGGTACGACTCTCCGACGGAGCCGGTGGGAGTCGAGGATTGGGAGGCCCTTGGTTGATCGTGCTCGACACCCACGCCTGGATCTGGTGGGTCGCCCAGCCCGAACTGGTCTCGCCGCCGGCCCAGGCGCGGATCGATCTGGAGGCGGCAGCCGGCGGCGGCATCCATGTTTCGGCGATCAGCTGCTGGGAGGTCGCCCTGCTGGTCAGGAAGGGCCGGTTGACGCTGACCCTGGACGTGGCGGACTGGATCGCCAGGGCAGAGGCGCTGCCGTTCGTCCACTTCGTTCCGGTCGACAACCGGATCGCGCTCCGCAGCAACGCACTCCCGGGCGGTTTTCACGACGATCCGGCCGACCGGCTCATCACCGCCACGGCTCTGACCCTGGGCGCGACCCTGATCACCAAGGATGCCCGGCTCCATGCTTACCCCCACGTCGAGACGCTGTGGTAGCGGCGTCCTTCTCCGGGCGCCTACAGCAGCCCTTCGCTGGCCATCAGCTCGGCGTTGAGGAGGGCGGCGCCGGCGGCGCCGCGCAGGACGTTGTGCGAGAGGGCCACCAGCTTGTAGTGGAGGACCGCGCACTCGCGGACCCGGCCGACGGCGGTGGCCATGCCGCGCTCGAGCCCGGCGTCCTTGCGGGTCTGCGGGCGGTCGGGCGCCGCCAGCAGATGGATGGGATGGACGGGCGCAGTGGGCAGGCGGCGCTCCTGCGGCACGCCGCTAAAGCCGGCCAGGGCGGCCAGCAGCTCCTCGCGGCCGGGGCGCTCCTCGAACTCGATGCTCGCCGCCACCAGGTGACCGTCGACGGCGGCGACTCGGTGGCAGGCGGCGCTGATGGCGAAGGGGAGCGGTAGGATCTCGTCGTCGCGCAGCTCGCCCAGGATCTTCTGCGGCTCGCTCTCGACCTTCGGCTCCTCGCCGCCGATGAAGGGGACGACGCTGCCCAGGACGTCGAGCGACGGCACCCCGGGATAGCCGGCGCCGGAGACCGCCTGCATGGTGGTCACCAGGACGCGCTTGAGACCGAACCGGCGCAGCGGCGCCAGCGCCATCACCAGCACCACCGCGGCGCAGTTGGGATTGGTCACGATCGCCCCCTCCCAGCCGCGGCGGCGGCGCTGCGCCGGCAGCAGCCCGAGGTGCTCGGGATTGATCTCGGGCACCAGCAGCGGCACGTCGGCGGCCATGCGGAAGTGGCTCGAATTGGAGATCACCAGGTGGCCGGCGGCGGCGAAGGCGGCCTCGATCTCGCCGGCCCGGGCGCCGCTCATCGACGAGAACACCACCCGCGGCCCGCGCCCTGGCACGCACTCCTCGACCGGCAGGTCGGCGAAGCGGCCCGGCGGCGCGCCCTCGAGCTGCCAGGCGGCGGCGTCGGCGTAGCGCTTGCCGGCGCTGCGGTCGCTCGCCGCCAGCCAGGTGAGCTCGAACCAGGGGTGGTCGGCCAGCAGCTGCACGAAGCGCTGCCCCACCGTGCCGGTGGCGCCCAGGATGCCGACCTCGAGCCTGCGCCCGGCGCCCGTCGTCTCAACCATCATCCTGCCGTCCCTCCCTCGCCTGGAGATCAGTGCGCAGCCGGTGGCCGGCCGGGGACAGTCCCTTCGCCTTCGGTCGCCTGGTGCCCCTCGGCCGGCTGGCGCCCCTCGGCCGGCCGCCCCACCTGGCGCCCCTCGCCCGCCTCCCGCAGCAGCCGCCGCACCAGCTCGGCGTAGAGCTCGGCGGCCTCGACCAGCTGGCTCTTGGCCACCCGTTCCTCGGGGGTATGGGCGACGTGGATGCTCCCCGGGCCGAGCAGCAGCGGCTCTCCCCAGGCGCTCAGCCGCGGGATGTCGGTGGTGAACTTGACGACCGTGGTGGCGAAGCCCGGCAGCGCCCGCAGCCCGACCGCCGGCACCTCGCGCATCACGCTCACCCGTGCCGGAGCGAGCGCCGCCAACAGCGCGCCGCGCAGCTGCCCGGTGTCGCCGACGGTGCGCACCATCACCTCCGCCCGCGCCCGGTCGGCGACGACGTTGGCGGCGCGGCCGCCGGCCAGGGTGCCGATGTTGAGGGTGGTCTCGCCGAGCACCGGCGAGCTGGGCAGCGGCACCGCGCGCAGGCGGGCCAGCGCCGCCAGCAGGCGGTCGATGGCCGAATCGCCCAGCTCCGGGTAGGCGGAGTGGGCGGCCCTGCCGTCCGCTTCGATCTCCAGGTAGAGGTTCCCCTTGGTGCCGACCGCCAGGCGGTTGTCGGTGGGCTCGCCGTCGATCAGGAAACGGGCGCCGCGGGGATCGCGGTTCGCCGCCTCGGCGCCGGCGCTGTCGGTCTCCTCGCCCACCACCAGCAGCACCCCGAAGCCGCGCACGCCCTCGTCCGCCAGCCGCGCGGCGGCGGCGAGCATGGCGGCGATGGCGCCCTTGGCGTCGCAGGCGCCGCGGCCGTGGATGTGCTCGGCGTCCTCCGACGACGGCAGGAACGGCGGCACGGTGTCCATGTGGGTGGAGAGCACCACCACCGGTGCGCCCCAGGCGGCAAAGAGGTTGGCGCGGTCGCCGTCCACCGCCAGCCGCTCGACGGTGCCGCCGCCGCGCGCCGCGATGTCGCCGAGGCGGCGCGCGAGCAGCTCCCCCACCTGCCGCTCGCGCCCGGTCACCGAATCCACGTCCACCAGCTCGCGAGTCAGGCGGAAGAGCTCGGCCGGGGTCATGGGCGGGGTAGTTTACACCCCGGCGGCGGCCGCTCATCAGGATGGGCTAACCTGCGTATACCGGCCTAGAATACTGGTTTGCGTTGTGCTTGGTGCAGTTTTTGTGCTAGGCTACCAGTACGAGAAGGCAGCTACCCTAAGTCACTATCTAGTCACCTAGTCGCATCTACTAAAAGGAGAGCATCTCATGGAGATCGAGCGCAGGGTAGGTAAGCACGGCATAGCGTACCGAGCGATGATTCGCATCAAGGGCCATCCAACGGTATCGCGCACGTTCCATGACAAGGAAGTGGCTAGGAAATGGCGCAACGAAACTGAGGATGCAATGCGCAGTGGTAAGATGGCAGAGCGCATCGCCGCCAAGCAGACGTTGGAAAGCGCCGTCGATGAATACATCAGTCTACCGTCACGCGCCCACCTGAGAAACAAGGGGCTGGTGGAATCGATGCTGTATAATTGGGTGGTACGGCTCGATAGTTATGCTGTGGAAGGAGTGAAGGTGGAGGGCATGACAATAGGTTCGATCACAGTTGGCGCGATCACCTCGCGCATGATTCAAGCCGAGCTAAATGCTATCCTACATGAGGGCAAGTCGCCTGCTACCGTGAATAGGCGGCGCTCGGCGCTGTCAGGGTTATTCGAATGGCTCGTTAAGACACAGGTGTTAGAAGTCAATCCGGTCAAGCGGACTGACAAACTAGGCGAGCCGCGCGGCCGGTGTCGCTATCTGAGCGATGATGAACGTAACAGGCTATTTGCCGCGTGCAAGGCGAGCAGCAGTAAGATGCTCTTTCCGCTCACCGTCGTAGCAACGTACTCCGGCATGCGTTGCGGGGAGCTTATGCGGCTAGAGTGGAAAGACGTTGACTTAACGACGGGCCAAGCTACGGTTGAGTACTCCAAGAACGGCGATAGGCGCGCTACTAGCATCCTTGGCCCTGCGCTAAATGCTCTCCGCGAATGGCGGGCGAGCAGTGTAACGCGCATTGGGAAGTCCCGCGTGTTCCCCGGTAGCTACCCGCGCAAGCAATGGGAGAGAGCAAGGCAAGAAGCGGGATTGAATGACTTCCGCTGGCATGATCTGCGGCATACCGGTGCAAGCTACCTCGCTATGTCAGGTGCTTCCAACCGCGAGCTAATGGAGTACCTGGGCCACAAAACATTGAACATGGTTTCGCGTTACTCGCACCTGTCGCCGTCGCACATGTTGGGAGTAGTCGCCAGGATGACGGAACGATTCAGCTAGTGCTCACTTGATAAATGGACGCATGGGCTCAGGCAGTGGACTGTACCAATTCCGTCTGTAGTACGTCTTAACGATCTTCCACTCAACACCATCTAGCGTCTTGCGTAACAGAGCGTCACGCAATAAGAGCATGACGGCGCGTCCCTGATCGTGGAGTCCAATTCCCTTGAGTAGCGACAACAAACGATCGGCGAAAACGATAACGTCCGCCTGCCGTTTCTCTTGTGCTGCAATCGCTTGCAGTAGGTCAACCGCTATCAGCGTTAGATCGACAGGATGACGGCCTTCGCTGTCCAATGTCTCGAACGCAATACTAAGAATGCTCTCTGCTTCCTGATAGTGCGCCATGCCAAATGCAATCCTGCCTTCAATCCAATAACCTCTAACGCGCACCCACATGTCGTGACGGCCCCATTGTGTGTAGAGGTCGCGGGACTCTTCCAGTAGGTCTAATGCAACCTCGGGCCTATTCGTCTCAACTAAGCAACATATCTCAATGTGGCGACTACAAAATTCTAGTATGGGTTCCCGTACCGGATCAATGAGAGCATTGGCACGTCCCAAGTAACCGCTTGCCTTTAGGCAATCATAGTATACAGCGGTATCGGCAAGTGACAAAAGCGTCCTACCTTCTAGATGTGTGTCGCCCGCGTGCGAGTACTCGATCAGAGCTCTGCTTAACGACACCTCTGCTTCATCGTAACGGCCAAGCTCGGCTAGGTATGCACCCTCTAGGCGGTACAGTAGACCATCTACTAGTGGGTCATCCGTGCCGTTCTCTCGTAGTGCCCGCGCTGCCTTGAACGCCATCTCAGCCCCGGTGAAGTTGGCGCACAGTCGAGCAGCATTCCCCATGGTAGCGGTCGCAGTCGCCAGATAATCGTTACGTAATTCATCCGTAGGTAGCTTTAGCGTGTGGGCCACCACGATTGCTAAATTCGCTGCTTCATACGCTCGGAAGGGATCACGGCGCATTTCCAACTTAGCTACCTCGATCAATCTCTCGTAAAGCCCGAGATGGTGAAACGCGCTATGGGCGTTGATGAAGTTGGCAACGTTGTCTTTGACGCTGCGGAGGATCGCCCATTGAGCCAACCCGAGCAAACGCCGCGTACCTACGTCGGGCGGTTCCACGCCGAGCAGTTTAATGGTGTCGTTATCCTCCGGCAGCAGTATACCTATCTGCGTACCAATTCTAAACGCTATCTCAGTGCATCGCTTGCATCGGGTTAATAGGTGGCGCACCACATAGGCGCGTTCTTCTTTGGTGAGAGATGAGTCAGGATTGAACCAATTCGCGATCATAGTCTCTGACACATGGCGGCGGCGATACGGAGTGACGTTGTTGGTGTCGTCCGATGACATTGGAATCATCCTCCCAAGTAACGGTGTACTCTAGACAAGCAACCTAGCATACGCTGTCTACAAGAAACAAGAGGGCGCCACAGGTGGGCGCCCAACAGGCAGGTACAGCAGATACAGGGGGTAGGTGCTAGTAGCAGCCCCCGTCCGGGTTGGCGCCGCCGCCACAGGTGGGGACCGGCCGCCAGCCGTGGGAGCTGCCTGGGGCCAGCACGTGCAAGAGCTGCTGCCACATGCCCCCGAGGGAGAAGGAGAGGAGGAGGATCGATGCTGCTCTACGCATGGGACCGCCTTTCAAGGGGCGGCCACTGCTGGCGCCACCATGGCGGGCGGGTCGCCCCTGTCTCTAGGGTGCACCCATTCCGCGTGTACCGGGTCAGCGGGCGCAAGATAACTCGTTGGCGGACTGGCAGCCGTGGTGGCCTCGAGTCGAGGTTCGCCCGCTGTGAAGTCTGTAGGGCCGCATTTGCTAGTGTGTGAGAAGTGCGGCCCGAAGTGTTTTACCCCCATAGACTGACATTACACGTCATAGTGGTTAAAGACCTAGTGATTTGATATACGCGCATCGAGCGCCCGCCTGATAGTCCGAAACGCTGATTGATTACCCATACGGGATCAGTTACTCTTAATGCCATAGCTTCCTTCGGCCAATTTGTAAGATCAATGCCAATACGTCCGGGAGCGACACGATTTTTCATCATCAACCCTACTGCTGATGCCGCTCCTACATCATAAACGCTTGATGCCGCTCCGGCTGTTTGTGATTGATCCACATTTAATAGCACGGATCTACCATCTAACGCGCCAAGCACACCTAGCGATTGATTCTCTGTGTTTCTATTAGGCAGGTTGTATATTACGTGTAGAGATGGCAGTCCCAACCCTACGCGGTCGGCGCCCGATACCCCTGCCGCTACGTTCTCGCCTATGATAACGGCTGTGTTGCCGCGATATTGTACCTGTACGTAGTTGGCGGTCTTAAATTTGATTGGCTGTAATGTTGCACTGGCTATCTGTGACATATCGAATATCATTTGCGGCGAGAAGCGCACACCAGCCGCACGTCCACTATACGGGTTCATGTCGTCCGGTTGATAATCCGCATCAGACATCAACCCTATGCGATACTGCATGCCGGTGGTGGTGATTGGTGGTGGTGCAAGTAGCATGGCGTTGTAGATTGCTTGGTATGCCGCGACACTCCCGACACCACTAAACCCGCACACATACTGCATAGCGCCCGGGAAGGCTCCGCGTGGTCCGTTGCCGATTAGAAGTGGTGCGCCAGGATCAGTTAGGGTTACACTTCCCGGACTGACAACGCGCGTCCGTAGATTGTTAGGTCCGTTGGGATCGCAGGAGACGAGGAAGTATCGCGTGTGTGTAGCAGTGATTGTAAAACACATTACCAGCACCCACACACTCCACGGGCATATGACGTTGCTATCAGACGTGAAGGTCGGGTTTCCGAATATGAAGGTGGGTTGTGTGTATGGCGCTCCGGGACTGTGGCTGCTCAGACTGCCAGCGTTCAACCCGAGGTAATACCCGCCTGTGCTGTTGCAATGGTCTATGAGCGTATATCCCACAGGTATGTTGTCAACGTTGACGCCTAGCTTTGATCCGTCTAACGCGCCGAGCGCCGATGCGCCTTGAAACTTGCACCAGCACGCTACGCCGTAGTCACCTGCGCTCTGGCCTAACCCGTAGACTGTGGGGGATGACGCTGCGACGGAGAACGTGACGCGCGATCTCTCGTATCCCATGAATTCAAGAGCGCCGCTATCAGGGTAGGTCAGCATGCGTACTCCGTAGCTCGCGTCTGTGCCTCAGTGTGTAGCGCCTCAGTGTGCGTCCTAGCGCGTGCCTTAGACGCTGTGCCTCGATCTCGACGTAGGCAAGGGGTAGGTACAGGGTTGGTGGACATCGTGCCTCTAGCGGCCGGTGGTGACGTTGGACTCATCTAGTGATTACCTCGCATCGCTATGCGTAGAGTGTCGTATCCACAGGCGTACTTACCTAGTGTGTCTAACCGTCCACTAGGCGAGACTGGCTGCAATTTGCACCAAGTCAGTCTGGCAGTCATGCTAACTTGTTCACTCTCAATATGTTACCTAGTGTTCTCTCAGGTGTCCAAGACCGATGCACAGGATAATTACCTAGTGCTACTACTTATCAGGCTCGATCCATTCGCAGTCTTCGCTAAAATACAACGGCATGGGCACTGTGCCGCCTGTAGACGCGCCCGGTTCCTGCCCGACCTGTAGGTGGCGCCCAGCGTCCGCGCCGTCCTGGGTGTCAGCGCCGGCCGCCGCTGGCCCGTCTAGAAGTGAGTCTAGAGTGATAGGTCGCTCGCCTGGTGTGCCAGACGTTACGGTAGACGGTGTGACGTTGCGAGCGTTGAGCAAGCGCTGTTTGTCACTGTTCGCGGCATACTCGGCTATCTCATCTAGGAGCGCGACCATCTTCCTTTTATACTCTACAGGTATGTGCTCAAGGTCGATAGGTAGCGCGCTGTTGAACGTGTTTACGTTAGCGTTTAGATTTACTGTGTTATTAACTGTGTTTATAACGTCTGCACTCAGCTCGCCGTAACGTTGATAATATAACTTTAGATATTGTATTTGGTTTGTACCTTCTCTTGTCATGCCGCGAGCGAGCGCACGGTTTGCGTTATGTCGTAGCGATGTTAAATCAGCTTCGCAGCGTGCTTTATATTCAGAAATGAAGTCAGGATCGACGAGGTAACGGTGGATCGTAGCACGCGACAGGCCAGCACGACCGGCAACCAGCGCTAGCGTCTCATTCGGACGGCGAGTCATCAGCACTTCAAGCGCCTTTAGCTGGCGTACTGATAACCTCGCGCCTGTCGCAGTTTGTCTCACTTCCAGCGACTCAATGATCTCTGTCATGTCATTGTCAATGACAGTCTCGCTGTCAATTTGATCTAAGTATAAGTCATTCTCTAGTAGAGCTGACATGACACGCTTACTCCTTTAATCGAGATCGTGAGTTGTGCAGTTACCCTATAGTGGAAGAATTAACAGGTGGCGCGGTGTTTCTCACTGCCATGCTAGCTAGTGGATCAGGCAGTTTGACAGGTGCGACAGGTGCGACAGGTGCAGGCTCATCTAGCGTGTCGAGCAAGAATGCCAGATCCGTGGTTTCGGCGAAGGCAATCACGCTATGTTTATTTTCTAGTTCAGTCCTAACCCTGTTATTAGTCTCCTCGATGCTCGTCTCAACATCAACCAGAGTGACAGCGTTATTCCAATCAACATATGGAAGTGTCGCCTTGAGAGCGGAGGTAAGCACGTTGACACCGTTGACAATGATCGCTGGTGTACGCACTGGTGACACGAAGTCTGTACCGCCAGCTTCTTGGTGGCGACAGATCGGGCACGCGAGTACCTTTCTAACAGCCATGACGGTATTCTTAGCCGTACCGTATAAATGGGTGACTTCGGTAATCTCGATCACTGATGGTTGTGATGTCAGCTCGCTGCACGCGGGATTGACACAAACGTAATGGTCAATACACGCGAGCGCCTGTCGAATGGACTCGACACGTAACCATTCTACGCGCACCTCATGACTCAGTCTAAAGGTGCCAGCATCGCGTAACTGGCGCCACTTGGCGAGCGGCATTAGCTCGTAAGCTTCCGCAAGCTGTTTGACAAGAGCGCCGCTCGCTTCTAATAGCGTGTCTCGCCATGCAATCTCGGAAGGTAAATTCTTGGTGAAATTGGTAATGGAGGTAGAAGCCATGTGAAGCTGTGCCGCCATTGCAATGATGCGCTCATGTAGAGATGCGCGCCCATATCGCATGTTATTTGACAGCGCATCGTTGGCGCTCGGAATCTGTGCGTTGAGAGCATGTAACTTGGCACAAAGAGACTGTAAATGTGCGATCTTCTCTGACCACGGATTCGCGGCGGCGGTAATGGGAGTATTCACAGGGGCGGTAATGGGAGTATTCGCGGTGGTCGCGGCGGTCGCGGTGGCGGTGGCGTCGGTAGTGGTGCGCTTTGACATGGTGGTAATCTCCTCGCGTTACATTTGTGCTGCGGTTAATGACGCAAACTGTTTGCCTTGCGAAATGCTACGATCTGCTCGTTCTCTTCGTGTAGCTTGGTAAGGCTATTGTCCCACGCGGTCGGGACGGGACGTAGAACGATCGGCGCGTCTGCCGCGTCTGCCGCTGCTGCATTCGTTGCCACTTTGGCCGGTGGAGTAGCGTGGAATGGAGTAGGAGAGTAGACGCAAGGGACAACAGGGTTAATAGTTACGTTCACTTTGGGTTTTGGGTCCCATGCCGTAGGTGCACGCCTCAAGTCTAATCCTAGTGGATTGTTGCTCTCACTCATTTTGCTAGCTCCTTTCATTGTGAGTACTGGTGGTGCAGAGGAATTTGCAGAGGATGACGACACCGAAATGTAATCAGGCAGGTATGCATACCATTCTGAGATGTATTGTTCGCCGGCTGGTGTACGTCCACCGTCCGCCATAATCACGAATCCTTGCATCGTAGCGGATAGAGTAGTGAAGTCGAGGGATGGCGCTTTTGAAGGATCGATCCATGCCTGTAGATTTAGTATGTTGCCGGCGCCGCGATAGGCGTTAAAGATTATGCCGATTACTCTATCACTTTGGCTTGGTGAGCTATTGTATGGTGTGCCGTCGTCGATTACCACAGCATGTCCATTCCACGCGGCCGGCATACTGCACACACTGTCCATTGGCACAAGCTCAGAGTCTTGAACTAGGTCGCTGGTTGGCGAGCTAATCGGTACGATGACGTGATCTACACCGTTGAACGTGCCGACCTTTTGTAACACAGAATGCACAGTTAGCGAGGGAAGCTTGCGAGCGTATGTCTGTATATTTGTTGGTTGATATGTGCTAGGTTTCGTGCCTTGCGTCGATACTCGGCGCTTCGCACTACAGCTACGGCTGTTGTGAGTGTAGATGCGATATTCGATGCTCATTGTCTGCTCCCCTCTTCCTCGCCGCTTGTTACTTCCTGTTGTAATGCTTATCGTAGTTGATAAGCTCCGGGTTATCGACCGTTGGTCCCGCCTCGAATGCCCTTACCACCGCGCGGTACTTTTCACGTCGCGCGTCCTTTAACACTTTCATAGCGTGCGGAGATAGCCGCGTCACTACCACAGGCGGGGGCGGTGGTGGTAGTGCCGGCGGCTCTGGCGGCGCGTCATACTTAATGACGGGTTGCTCGGGTGCTGGCTCTGGCTCCGGCTGCTCACTCTTCAACAGGTCAGCATGCGCCAGGATTAGCGGTCTGGCTTTCAGTAACAGGTCGCGCGTTCTGGCATCACCTTTTTTCAAACCGTGGATGTTTATACGTTTGTCTGGTTTTATGCGCATAGTTACCCCGAGTGACCCGAGTAACGCTATCAAGCCGGTGACCTGTTCGCGCTCCGTTTTAGCGGCAGTGTCGCTTTTAACGCTCATAGTTTACTCCCGGAAAGGGTAGCGCCCTGCCCTCGATTACAGCTGCTCTGGTGATAGACCGGCGCTGATTGTCGAGAGCTAGGCGCACCGTCTCTAAAGCGTTATCATGCCGCGTCAAGTGTGAAGTGGGAATGTTCTCTAGACCGTCGCGGAGAGCGGCATAGATAGCGTACCTAATCTCTAAATCAGCAGACGTGCAGAGTTTTGTTCCTGCTATCGATGTAGGTATGCACGCGATAATGTCGCGATACAGGCGGTGGAACACGACGCAATTTAATCCCGCTATGTTCGCCTCATTGTTCGTGTCGTCCGCTGGTGGCAGATAGTGTACATTCTGGCGATTGTTACGTTTGAAATAGGCCATAGTCAGCTCCGGGGGGCCGGGAGGTTCTTTTTACTACCGCTAATCCTATACGTATTTATGCATTGATGTTCAGTCCGTTAGCGATGACTAAAACCTGATGCTGCATTGTATTTTAGCCATCGCTTGGGAAACCCTAGTAGATGCAATTTCATACCTCTAGATCGCGTATGTACGTTATCTAAAAACTCGCTCACGCGCTGCCTTAGCTTCACGCTTGTATCCGGCAGCATGACAGCTTCTCTACTCACTACCGCCATAATCGAGATGATTGCTAAGTGACCCTTCATCTCTAGTCCACAATCTTTTGATAGCCTGGAAATATCACCACAAAATTTCTTCGGTATCATTGGGTTGATTCTCTTCGATGCACCACCTAACGTCACCTGCTCGACCTTAGACCCTTTCCAACATCGATTGATATAGTTCAGTTCCGAGTCTGTATAAGTATCTTTGTTAGCCTGTTTGAAATAGTCAAAGACTGCGATAGCCGCCGCTATGGTCGGATGGTGATTCCATACCTCAAGCGCACATTTCATAATGCAGCCTATTTTGTTAGCCTGACCATAGGTTGTACCTGGCGCGATACGATCGATACAATTTTCTAACGCTTCGGGGAATGCGTAGATTGACAGTTGTGCGTTTTCAGCGTTTCTATACTCTTCCATGTATGCGGGCATCATGCTTGTTATATCGAATGGGATAGGGATAAAGTTTAGTGGATCAGTCTCGACCTCTTGCTCTGTAACTTCTCTTAGATGGTTCCGTCGCTTCTCTGCCTTACTAACCGTTATCATGTCCGTTGGGAGCATGCTGGCGACTTCCAAAGATTCCGGCGCGCCCCCCTTGACAATTGAAAAATCCCGTATTATCATCCTACCTCCTCCGTTACTTTGCCCTCGGCGCTGGCGGTCCACTCTGGCGCCGGGGGCACTCTGTTGCTACTTGCGGCGCTTGCCGCTGTAGGTTGCCATGGCCGCCTCTACCGGCGACAGTCCTTTAATGTTGCGAATTACTTTCACTTCTGCCTCAACTTCCTCTAAGCTGGTGTCCATTGTCTTACACAGTTGGCGTAACACTTCGAGATATGTAACCGCTGTATCACCATTTGGCACCAATGCACCGCGCTCCCAATTCGACACTGACATTCTAGTGACGCTGCACATGCGGGCCATAAAGGATAGTGGCATCTTGCACATAACTCTAACTGTACGGCACACGTCTGAATTGTGAGTAATGTAGTTACGCGCGCGCACTATCTCAATCGACTTCTTCAAATCATGTGTGTGTCTAGTGTCGCTTGCCATTCAATTTTCTCCTGTGTAAAGACTATCTGGCCCCGTAAATGGTTGCAACAAGCAGCCGCTTAAATGTAGCTTGAGAGGCAACAAATGTGTTACAAACGTGTGACAGGTAGCGGCCCCCGAGCGCCGGCCGCAACCTGTAGCGGGGCGCCGGCAACCCGCCTCGACCAGGCCGCGCCCTAGACCAGGCCACCGGCCCGCCGCAGGGGCCGCCGCCAGCTCCCCGCCGTGGTGCAATTCCCCTACGCTCCCTCGCCTGGGGATCGCCGCCGCAAGTCCCTACGGCTGAGCTATGTTAGCCTATGCCTAGTGACACTATGTAGATGCTAACTGCTACAAGTAAACGACATACAAACTCACACATGTAACCGGTTATCCTATCTACATACTAACGTCAAGAGCTACCACATCATCTACGCTTCCTGGGCTAACATACGCCGCCATGATCGAGCTCGACCTCGCGGGAAAGCGGGCCCTGGTGATGGGGGTGGCGAACGCGCGCAGCCTGGGATGGGCGATCGCCGAGCGGCTGCGCGACGCCGGGGCGCAGCTCGCCTTCAGCTACCAGGGAGAGCGGCTGCGCGAGGACCTCGAGAAGCTCACCCGCGACCTGCCCGGGAGCCGGCTCTACGACTGCGACGTGCGCCGCGAGGCGGAGCTGGCGGCGATGTTCGCCGACCTGGGGACGGCCTGGGGCAGCCTGGACTACCTGGTGCACGCGATCGCCTTCGCGCCGCGCGCGGCGATGGACGGCCGCTACCTCGACACCAGCCGCGAGGACTGGCTCACCGCGCTCGAGATCTCGGCCTACTCGCTGGTGGCGGCGGCGCGCGGCGCCGAGCCGCTGCTCGCGCCCGGCGGCGGCATCGTCACCCTGACCTATTACGCCGCCGAAAAGGTGGTCCCGCGCTACAACGTGATGGGCATCGCCAAGAGCGCGCTCGAAGCGAGCGTGCGCTACCTCGCTTACGAGCTCGGCAAGCGCGAGGTGCGGGTCAACGCCGTCTCGGCCGGGCCGGCGCGCACCGTCGCCGCGCGCAGCATCCCCGGCTTCATGAAGATGTACAACAAGGTCGCCGGCATCGCGCCGCTGGGGCGCAACGTCACCCACCAGGAGATCGGCAACCTCGGCCTGTTCCTGCTCTCGCCCCTGGCCGCCGGCATCACCGGCGAGACCGTCTACGTGGACGCGGGCTTCCACGTCATGGGGATGGAGCTGGGGGACGACGAACCCGCTCGTTAGGGGGGACGCCGGACCGACGGCCGTGGCCTCGCCTGCCAGTGAACCCGCTGCGCCGGACGCGCCATCCCCCGCCGGCGCGCCGGACGCGCCGTCACGGGGCGCGCTGGACGCGCCGTCACGGGGCGCGCTGGACGCGCCGTCACGGGGCGCGCTGGACGCGCCGTCACGGGGCGCGCTGGACGCGCCGTCACGGGATGTCGCGCCGGACGAGCCGCCGCCGCCGGCCGCCTTGCACGCGCTGATCCTGGCGGGCGGCAGCGGCACCCGGTTCTGGCCGCTGTCGCGGCGCCGCCGGCCCAAGCAGCTGCTCGCCCTCGAAGGGGAGCACAGCCTGCTGCGGGCGACGGTGCTGCGGCTGGCGCCGCTGGTGCCGCCGCGGGCGATCTGGGTCTGCACCACCCGCGAGCTGGGGCCGGCGGTGCGCCGCGAGCTGCCGGAGGTGCCGCCCGAGCAGGTGCTGCTCGAGCCCGAGGGGCGCAACACGGCACCGGCGATCGGCTGGTCGGTGCGCTCGATGCCGGCGGCGGTGCGCCGCGGCGTGGTGGCGGTGCTGCCCTCCGACCACCGTTTCGGCGACCCGGAGAGCTTTCGCGACACCCTGGCGGCGGCCGCCCGCGTCGTCGCCGCCCAGGACCGGGTGATGGCGCTCGGGGTGACGCCGCGCTGGGCCGAGACCGGCTACGGCTACCTCGAGCTCGAGGCCGGCGAGGAGCCGGGCGGCCTGCGGCGGGTACGGCGCTTCGTGGAAAAGCCCGCCGCCGCCGATGCCGCCCGCTTCCTCGCCTCCGGCCACCACCTCTGGAACGCCGGCATCTTCCTGTTCCGCGGCGAGCGGCTGCTCGAGCTGCTGGCGCGCCACGAGCCGGAGCTCGCCGCCGGCCTCGAGGAGATCGCCGCCGCGCCGGCGCGGCTGGGGGAGATCTACCCGCGGCTGCCGGCGCGCTCGATCGATTACGCGGTGATGGAGAAGCTCGACGGGCTGGCGACGCTGGCGCTCGACTGCGGCTGGAGCGACCTCGGCTCTTGGGCGGCGCTCGATGAGGTGCTGCCGGCCGACGCCGCCGGCAACACCGGCCGCGGCGACCGCCTGGCGCTCGACGCCGCCGGCAACCTGCTGTTCGCGGATGCCGGCGCCATCGCCGTGCTCGGCGTCGAGGGACTGGTGGTGGTGCGCACCGGCGACGTGGTGCTGGTGATGCCCAAGTCGCGTTCCCAGGAGGTGCGCCGGCTGGTCCAGGAGCTCGCCGGCAAGGGGCGCGAGGACTTGCTCTGATCCAGCCGGTCCTGGTGGCGGCGCCGAGCGGCGACCACGTCCTGGCGGAGCTCTCCGCGCCGCTGTGCCTCGACGAGCTCACCCCCGGCGGCGGCCCCTGGGAGGTGGAGATCGGCTTCGGCAAGGGGCGCTACCTGCTGCGCCGCTGCCACGAGCGCCCGGAGCGGCGCTTCCTTGGCATCGAGCAGGTCGCCGAGTACCACCGTCTGTTCGTCGGCCGGGCGCGCCGCCACGGGCAGCGCAACTGGCTGGCGCTGCGCGGTGAGGCGCTCTATCTCCTGGCCGCGGTGCTGCCGCGCGGCTTCGCCGCGGCGGTGCACGTCTATTTCCCCGATCCATGGCCGAAGGCCCGCCATCACAAGCGGCGGCTGTTCGATCCGGAGACCGTCGACCTGGTGATCGGGCTGCTCGGCTCCGGCGGCCGCCTGGCCTTCGCCACCGATTTCCTGGCCTACGGCGAGCTGGTGCTGGAGCTGCTGGCCGGCTATCCCGGCCTGGCGGTACGGCGTCGCGACGGGCCGTGGGAGGACGGGCCGCGCACCAACTACGAGGCCAAGTACGCGCTCGAGGGCCGGCCCATCCTGCGCCTCGAAGCGACCCTGGAGGCGCCGGCGGTCCTCCATCCGGGCGGCCACGACGCGGTGCTGGCGGCGACCGGCCCCGCCGCGAAGGGGGATCTCCTCGTCGCCGCCGTGGCGCCGGCGGCCGCAGGAAACGCCGGCGACACGGGTTCCAGTGGGTGAGGAGGTCAATGACGACCATGACCACGCAAGACACCAAGCTCACCAAGCTCACCAAGCTCTCCAGGTTGATCCTGATCGCAACCTTCGCCCTGCTGCTGTCCTCGTCCGTCGCTGCCCATGCCGGCGTCGCCGTCGGAATCGGCTTCAACGTCGGCTTCGCGCCACCGCCGGTGCCGGTGGCGCGCGAGGTGGTGGCGCCCTGCCCCGGCCCCGGCTACGTCTGGGTGGGAGGTCACTGGGGCTGGCATCCGGGCTTCGGCTACCGCTGGGCAGGCGGCGGCTGGGTAAGGCCGCCCTTCGCGCATGCCGCCTGGGTGGGGCCGCGCTTCGTCAGCGGTCCGCGCGGCCGGTTCTTCTACCACGGCTACTGGCGCCGCTAGGGCAGCGGCGACCATCCGGGCGCCCGCCGCCGAGGAACGCGAGTGATATCCTCGGCGGCGGGAGCCTCCCCTTGTTCAAGCGCCTCGCCGGCCTCGGGCCCTACCTTTTCCGCCACCGCCGCAACCTCTCGCTGGGACTGCTGGCGATCGCCTGCTCGGTGACGCTCGGCCTCGCCAGCCCGCTGCTGCTCGGTGGGGCGATCGACGCCCTGCGCAGCCAGGTCAGCCGCGTCACGCTGCTCGAGTATGCGGGGCTGATCCTCGGCGTCACCATGCTGCAGGGGACCTTCAGCTACATCCAGCGCATGATCCTGGTCGGGATGAGCCGGGACATCGAATACGACCTGCGCAACGACTATTTCGCGAGCCTCGAGCGGCAGCCGCCATCCTTCTTCCAGGAGCATCCCACCGGCGACCTGATGGCGCTCGCCACCAACGACCTGCAAGCGGTGCGCATGATCTGCGGGCCGGCCATCATGTATGCCGCCAACACGGTGCTCGGCGGCGCCGGCGCCGCCATCCTGATGCTCCGCATCCATGCCGGGCTGGCGAGCTTCGCGCTGCTGGCGATGCCGCTGGTGGTGCTGACCACCAAGTTCTACGGCGAGCGCATCCACGTCCTCTTCGAGCGCATCCAGGAGCAGTTCGCCGATTTCACCACCCGGGTGCAGGAGAACCTGGCCGGCGTCCGGGTGGTGCGCGCCTACGCCCGCGAGGACCACGAGCGAGAGGAGTTCCGCCGCCTCAACCAGGCCTACGTCGACGGCAACCGGCGTCTGATCGGCTGGTCGGTCAGCTTTCACCCGCTGCTGCAGGCCATCATCGGCCTGGCTGCCGCGGCGGTGCTCTGGTACGGCGGCTCGCTGGTGCTGCGCGGCCGCATCAGCGTCGGCCAGTTCGTGACCTTCAACGCCTTCCTCGCCCGCCTGGCGTGGCCGATGATCGCGCTCGGCTGGGTGATCAACCTGGCGCAGCGCGGCGCGGCGTCGCTCGCCCGCATCCAGGCGGTCCTCGATACCGTGCCGGCGATCCGCGACGAGCCGCCGCTGGTCGACGCGCCCGAGCTGCGCGGCGAGGTGACGATGCGCGGGCTCACCTTCGCCTACCGCCACGACCTGCCGCCGGTGCTGCGCGGCATCGACCTGCAGGTGCCGGCGGGCAGGACGGTGGCGCTGGTCGGCCGCACCGGTGCCGGCAAGAGTACGCTGCTGGCGCTCATCCCGCGTCTGTTCGAGCCGCCGCCTGGGAGCCTGGCGGTGGACGGCATCGACGTCCGGCGGCTGCCGCTCGCGCGCCTGCGCGCGGCGATCGCCTTGGTGCCGCAGGAGACCTTCCTGTTCTCGACCACGGTCGGCGAGAACATCGCACTCGGGGTCCCGGGGGCCGCCGCGGCGGCGGTCGCGGAGGCCGCGCGCCTGGCCGGCCTGGCGCCGGACCTGGCCAGCTTCCCCAAGGGACTGGACACGATGGTGGGGGAGCGCGGCCTGACCCTCTCCGGCGGGCAGAAGCAGCGGGTGGCGCTGGCGCGGGCGCTGCTGCGCCAACCGCGCATCCTGCTGCTCGACGACTGCCTGTCGGCGGTGGACACGCAGACCGAGGAGCTGATCCTGGCCAACCTGCGCGCCGTCTTCACCGGCCGCACCGTCTTCCTGGTCTCGCACCGCGTCTCGACGGTCAAGGGCGCCGACATCATCCTGGTGCTCGACGGCGGCGAGGTGGTCGAGCGTGGCACCCACGCCCAGCTGCTGGCCGCCGGCGGCCTCTACGCCGACCTCCATCAGCGCCAGCTGCTCGAGGAGGAGCTGGCCGCCGTGTGACCGGCTGCGGTGCCCGAGCGCCAACCGGGCCGTGCGGGACGGTCGCCGCCGGCGGTCGGGCCGGCACCGCTGGCACCCGCCGGCTGGCGGCCGGTTACAATCGCCATCCAGATCTTCCGGCTTCGAGGAGACATCATGCGACGACATCCGTTCGGACGGCCCCCGGCGCGGCCTGCCAGCCTCGACATCCCTGCCTCCCACGTGCTCCTGCGTCCGCTCCTGGCGCTGATCCCGGCTTTGGCGCTGACCCTGGCCCTGGCGCTCGCCTGCGCTTCGGCGCCGCCGCCGGCACCCGCCGCGGCCGCCGGCACCGAGCAGCGCTACACAGTCGAGCTGGCCGGCAACCGCGCCGGATTGGCGACCTCGCGGGCCGGCGCGGACGGCGTCTGGAACATCGGCTACGAATTCAACGACCGCGGCCGTGGGCCCAAGGTGGCCGTCCAGGTGGTGCTCGACCGCCGCGGCCTGCCGGTGCGGCTCGACGTCACCGGCAACGACTATCAGAAGAACCCGGTCAGCGAGCACTTCGAATGGACCGAGGGCAAGGCGAGCTGGAAGAACCCGGCGGAGCAGGGGCAACGCGATGTTGGCGGGGGCGGGGGCGGCGGCCGGGCCTTCTACCTCGACATGGAAGGCTCGCCGCTCGAGCTGGGCCTGCTGGCCCGGGCGATGCTGACCGCCGGCGGCAGCCTGCAGCTGCTGCCGGATGGCGACGCCACCATCGAGAAGGTGACCACGGCCTTCGCCCAGGGCCCCGGGTTCTCGCGCTCGGTCACCCTCTACGCCATCAACGGATTGGACCTCTCGCCCACCTACGTCTGGCTGGACGATCAGGAGGGGTTGTTCGCGATCCACGATGGCTGGTCCAACGTCGTGCTCGAGGGCTGGGAGGGCGCGATGGTCGGCCTGGTCAAGGCTCAGGACCAGGTGGCGGCGGCGCGCGACAGGCAGCTGGCGGCGCGGCTGGCGCGCCGGCCGGGGGAGCGGCTGGTGATCCGCAACGCCCGGCTCTTCGATCCCGAGACGCTGAGCAGCCGCGCCGGCATGACGGTGGTCGTGGCCGGCGACCGCATCGAGAAGGTGGCGGCCGACCGCGACGTGCAAGCCCCCTTTGGGGCCGAGGTGGTGGACGCCGGGGGCAAGGCGCTGCTGCCGGGGCTCTGGGACTGCCACGTCCACCTGTCGCCGGTCGATGGGCGGCTGCACCTCGCGGCGGGCGTCACCACCGTGCGCGACATGGCCAACGACATCGATCAGCTGCAGGACATGCGCCGCCGCTGGGAAAGCGGCGAGGCGGTCGGGCCGCGGGTGCTGATGGCCGGGTTCATCGACAGCCCCGGTCCCTATGCCGGGCCCTCGAAAGTGCTGGTCTCGACGCGCGAGGAGGCGCTCGCCGCGGTCGATCGCTACCAGCAGCTCGGCTATGTCCAGATCAAGCTCTACAGCTCCCTCGATCCGCAGCTGGTGCCGCCGATCATCGCGCGCGCCCACCAGCTCGGCTTGCGGCTGTCGGGCCACATTCCCAACGGCATGATCGCCGAGCAGGCGGTCGAGGCCGGGTTCGACGAGATCCAGCACGTCAACTTCCTGTTCCTGAACTTCCTGACCGGCGTCGACACCCGCACCCCGCAGCGTTTCGTCGCCGTGGCCGAGCACGCCGCCGACCTCGATCTGGCCTCGCCCGAGGTGCGCAACTTCCTGGCGCTGCTCAAGCGGCGGCACATCGACATCGACCCGACGGTGAACGCCTTCGAAGGGCTGTTCACCAACCGGCCGGGGGTGATGCCCGCGGCCTGGGCGGAGGTGGCCGACCGCCTGCCGCCGCAGCTGCGCCGCAACCTGCTGGCAGGCGGCGGCGTGCCGGTCCCGGCCGGCAAGGAGGAGCAGTACCGCAAGTCGTTCCAGGCCTGCCTGGCGATGGTCAAGGCGCTCTACGACAATGGCATCGCGATCGTCGCCGGCACCGATGCCACTGCCGGCTTCGCGCTGCACCGCGAGCTCGAGCTGTACGTGGCGGCGGGGATCCCGGCGCCGGTCGCGCTGTACGACGCCACCCTCGGTCCGGCGCGGATCATGAAGCGCGATCAGGACCTCGGCACGATCGCGCCGGGCAAGCTCGCCGACCTCATCCTGGTGGACGGCGATCCGGCGACCCGCATCGCCGACATTCGCCGGGTGGTGCTGACCGTCAAGGGCGGCGTCGTCTACGACCCCGCCGACATCTACCGGTCGCTGGGGGTGAAGCCGGCGGTATAGCGCCGGCGGGTTGAAGAATCTTCAGTGGGCGTATATTGTCATCTTCCGATTTGCGACATCCCCGTCGGAAGTGATCGCGACCGCGGGCAACAACGCCTGCTGAAGACACCCGAGGAGACCGCCGATGAAAAGAGTGACGAAGCGCCTGGTAGTATCCAAGGAGACCCTCAGGGCACTGCAGAACGACAACCTGACCGCCGTCGTCGGCGGCGCCACGGCCCCCTGCAGCAAGTTTACCAACTGTTCGGCCTGTCCCTCCTGCCCCCACGTCACCTGCGACAGCTATCTCTGCTAGCGCAACGGACGCCGGTGGCTCCGCCCCTCGGGAGCCATCGGCGTCGCCGCCACGTTTTCACGTCCTCGTAGCCGGAAGGTTTCTGGCTGCAGGTCGGCGCCGGTTGGCGCCTACGGCTGGTCGCCGACGACCGCCGGTAGCGCCCCGGCGGGCTCGGCAGCGCCCAGGTCTCCCTCCCAGCGCGCGATGACCGCGGTCGCCAGGCAGTTGCCGAGGACGTTCAGGGCGGTGCGGCCCATGTCCATCAGCGCGTCGATGCCGAGCAGCAGGAAGATCGGCGCGGTCGGCAGCTGGAAGGCGGCGGCGGTGGCCAGCAGCACCACCAGCCCGGCCCGCGGCACGCCGGCCACGCCCTTGCTGGTGAGCATCAGGGTGAACAGCATCACCAGCTGCTGGCCGAAGCCGAGCTTCATGCCGGCGGCCTGGGCCACGAAGATCGAGGCCAGCGAGACGTAGAGGGCGGAGCCGTCGAGGTTGAAGCTGTAGCCGGTCGGCATGACGAAGGCGACGATCGGGCGCGGCACCCCCATGCCCTCCATCGCCTCCATGGCGCGCGGCAGGGCGGCCTCGGAGCTGGTGGTGGCGAAGGCGATCGAGACCGGTTCGGCGACGGCGCGCAGGAAGCGCCGGATGGGGATGCGCGCCAGCAGCGCCACCGGCAGCAGCACCAGCAGCAGGAAGGCGAAGATCGCGACATAGAGCGTCGCCAGCAGCTGCGACAGGTTCACCAGCACGCCGAGGCCGCTGTTGCCGACCGTGTAGGCGATCGCCGCGCCGACGCCGATGGGCGCGAAGAGCATGACGATGTTGGTGAGCTTGAACATGGTGTCGCTCAGGCTCGCCGCGAATTCCAGCATCGGCCGCCGGCGCTCCGGGGTGAGCAGCGCCAGCGCGACGCCGAAGAGGACGCTGAAGACCACGACCTGCAGCACCTGGCCGTCGGCCACCGCCTTGGCGATGTTCTCGGGAAAGGCATGCAGCAGCATGTCCGCGGGGGTCAGGCGCGTCGTCTTGAGCTCTTCACCGGGCGGTGGCGGCGGCACGTGGACGCCGATGCCGGCCCGACTCAGGTTGATCGCCGCCAGGCCGATGAGCAGCGCCAGGGTGGTGATCACCTCGAAATAGATCAGCGCCTTGACGCCCATGCGCCCGACCTTGCGCAGGTCGGCGTGGCCGGCGATGCCGACCACCAGGGTGGCGAACAGCAGCGGCCCGATGATGGTCTTGATCAGCCGCAGGAAGATCTGGCCCAGGACGCCGAGGCTGGTGGCGACGCGGGGAGCGTCGTAACCGAGCTCCGCGCCCGCCACCATGCACACCAGCATCCAGGCGGTCAGCGAGCGGCGCATCGCCGCATAGGCCGCAAGGCCGGCGATGGCCGTCCAGCGGGCGGCGGCCAGGGCGGTGGCGGGCCATGCCAGGATGCCCTCGGCGGCGAGCGCCGAGAGCAGGGCGGCCAGGACCAGCGCCGCGAGCGCGGCGGCGAGCACCCGCGAGCGGCCGCTCATCGCGGTTGCGCCGCCGGCCCGGACCTCACGGCGCCCCGCATGCCCCGGTGCGGCACCCGCTGGCGCGGGGCGGCGATGTTGGCGGGGGCGGGGGCGGCGGGGGCGGCGCGGGCGCCCGACTGCGGCGGCCTCGGCATCATGGCCGGCATTCTGCCATGAGTGACGGGCCGCGGCGCAGTGGCCCGGCCGGGTTTCAGAACCTGGCGGTCATCACCAGCCCGCGCGCCCATCAAGGCTGCGATGCAGCCGCGAGATCGGGCTGCACGATCCTGCCGTGGCGGCGGGTGCTGGGGCCTGGCTCAGAAAGCCGTATGGAGCGTCAATCCCTGCGCGCCGGGAGCGAGCAGGGGGGCGACGCTCACGCGAGCGCGCAGCCGCCGGTTCAGGTGCACCACGGCGCGGCCGACCGTGGTGCCGATCAGCGCCCCCATCACCACGTCGGAAGCCCAATGACCGTCCTCGCGCATGCGCGCGAAGGCGACCAGGGAGGCGGTGCCGTAGCAGGAGATCTCGACCCACGGATTCGGGTACTGGGCGGCGATGACCGAGCCCGCCGCGAAGGCCTCCGTGGACTCTCCCGACGGAAACGACGCATTGCCGCTGAAGGGATGGAAGTCGTAGACGCCCTGGTGCGTCGAGGGACGGCTGCGGCCGGCCACCTCCTTGATGGCGGTGGTGATCACTCCCCCGGCGAGAATGCTGGCGATGAGGCCGTCGAGCGCGGTCTCCTGCGCCTTCGCGTCGTTGGCGATGCGGCCGCCGGCGTAAAAGGCGCCGAGCACGCCGAAGGCGGCGTAGTTGCCGAAGTACCTGAAGTCGTTCGCCAGCTTCGTCTCGAGCGGAGCGTCGCCGCGCAACGCTTCCGTGCGCAGGTGCTTGTCCGCCAGAGTGAGGCCGGCGACGCCGGCCACGCCGATCCCGAAGACCGCCCAATCGTGCTCCGTCCAGCTCACCGGCGCGGTGAGGATGCTGCGCGCGTCGACGGCCAGCAGCTTCCAGACCGGCATGCCGGCGCTGACGTGCTCCGCCTCGACCGCGGCGTCGCTGGCCACCGGCGAGGCATCCGTATCGGCGCTCGGCGGCACCCCGGCGGTGCAAATCGCTGCCGGTGCAGCGGCGGCCGGCGGGGTTGCCGCGGTTGCGGCAATCGCTGCCGGCGGCGGCGCGGCGGCGGCGAGGATCTCGGCCGCGCCGGGCCGCGGCGCTCCAAGCGCCAGCACGGCGAGGCCGATCCCGGTCAAGCGCGAGGCGACGCGCCGGAGTCGGCGTTGCGGTCTGCACCCTGCTGGTGCGTCGAGGCGGTTCATCGCTGGGTTGCCTCCTGCCAAGGGTTCGGCAGGACGACGCGAAACCGCTGTGCAAGATCCGGACCCGTCAGGAGCGGGCGCGCTGCCAGAACAGGATCGCCGTCACCACGAAGCCGATGACCACCACCGCGGCGCGCGCCTTTTCCTTGCCGATGACCTTGGCGAGCCGGGCGCCGCCGTAGCCGCCGGCGATCGCGCCCGCCATCATCAGCAGCGCCACCGGCCAGACGACGGCGCCGCGCAGGATGAAGTAGGCGGCGGCGACGCCGTTGATGCAGAAGCCGAAGAAATTCTTGAGGCCGTTCATCGCGAAGATGTTGGTCAGCCCCAGGAAGCCCAGCACCGCCAGCATCAGGATGCCGATGGCGGCGCCGAAGTAGCCGCCATAGATCGAGATCGCGAACTGGAAGAGGACCGCGGCCGTCCAGCGCCGGCCGGACAGCCCGAGGCTGGGCGGGCCGTCGGCGGCGGGCGGCGGCGCGGCCCCGGGCGGGCCGCCGGCGGCCGGCGCGGAGGCCGCGGCGCGCCGTCGCTCGCGCCGCCGGGCCAGGAAGCCCTGCCAGAGGAAGAGCAGCGTGGCGAACAACACCAGCAGCGGCGCCAGGTTGGCGAAAGTCTTCTCCGGCGTCCGCAGCAGCAGTAGCGAGCCGATGCCGCCGCCGACGACGCTCGGAATCAGCAGCGTCTTCAGCCACTCCTTGTGGGTGGCGACCTCCTGCCCATAGCCGGCCATGCTGGCCGCCGCGCCAGGCAGCAGCGCCACCGTGGAGGTGGCGTTGGCGATGATCGCCGGCTCGCCGAGGAACATCAGCGTGGGGAAGGTGATGATGGTGCCGCCGCCGGCCAGGGCGTTCATCAACCCGCCCGCGGCCGCGGCTGCCAGCATGATGGCGCCATCGCCGGGGGTCATCGCACCTCCTCCGCCGATCCGGGGCGCGGCGCCCCGGAGGCAACCAGGTTTCGGCGGGTGCATCGTAGCTTACCCGCAGCGGTTCCGGGCGCGCGGGACCAGCGGGTCAGCGGAAGTCGTGGCTCGGCACGGCCAGCATCTCTTCGAGCGCCCAGAACCGCTCCCCACGCACCGAGACGCTGCCGTCGCGCTTCTGCAGCACCCCCTCGACGACCAGGCCCGGCGAGCCGGCGATCAGCTGGCGGTGTCGCTGCAGGAGGTCGGGGGAGACGATCGCCTGCGACATGCCGGTCTCGTCCTCCAGGGTGAGGAAGAGGAGACCCTTGGCGGTGCCCGGGCGCTGGCGGACGATCACCGCGCCGGCGGTGCGGACGAGGTCGCCGTTGCGGTAGTGAACGAGGTCGGCGGCGGTGACGATGCCGCGCCGGCGCAGCTGCTCCCGGCGGAAGGCGAGCGGATGGGGGCCGAGAGTCAGCTGGGTGCCGCCGTAGTCGGCCTGGGTCTCCTCGGCCGCGGTCATCTCCGGCAGCGGCGACGGCTCCGGTTCGGGCAGCTCCGCGAGCAGGGGGCCGGCCGGGCGGACGAGACGCGCCGCCTGCCAGAGCGCTCCCCGGCGGCTGAGGCCGAAGCAGGACAGGGCGCCGATGCTGGCCAGGGTCTCGAGCTCGCCGGCCTGCAGAGCGCAGCGGCTGGTGAAATCGGCGAGGTCGGCGAAAGGCGCGCGCGCCTGCTCCTGCTCGATGACCAGGCCGGAGCGGGAGCGCAGGCCGCGCACGTAGCGCAGCCCGAGGCGGATGGCCCCCGATGCCCGCGGGGGGTGCGAGGACTGCTGGGAGCGCGGGGATTGCGAGGAGCGCAGGGGCTGCGGGGTGGGTGGAGGCTGCGGTACGCGCGGGGACCGCGGGGCGGTTCGAGGGGTTGGAGCGACGGAGGCGGAGGTGAGGGATCGCTCCTCCCAGCGGCACCTCCAGCCGGACCCTTGGACGTCGATCGGGTGGATCTCGACGCCGTGTCGCTGGGCGTCGCGGACCAGGGTCGCGGGGTGGTAGAAGCCCATCGGCCAGGCGTTGAGGATGCCGAGGTAGAAGGCGGTCGGATGGTGGGCCTTGAGGTAGGCGCTGGCGTAGGCGATGAGGGCGAAGCTGGCGGCGTGGGACTCCGGGAAACCGTAGAGGGCGAACGAGGTGATGCCCTGGACGATGGTCTCCTGCGCCTCGCCGGTGATGCCGTGCGCCTCCATGCCGGAGCGCAGCCGGGCCTCGATCGCCCGCATCCGCTCGACCGAGCGCTTGAAGCCCATCGCCCGCCGCAGCTCCTCCGCCTCGCCGCCGGTGAAGCCGGCCGCCACCATGGCGATGCGCAGCAGCTGCTCCTGGAAGATCGGCACGCCGAGGGTGCGCGCGAGGATCGGCTCGAGGCTGGCATGGGGGTAGGTCACCGGCTGCCGGCCGGCGCGCCGCTCGAAGTAGGGATTGGTCATGTTGCCGGCGATCGGCCCCGGGCGGATGATCGCCACCTGGATCACCAGGTCGTAGAAGTGATGGGGGTTGTTGCGGGGCAGGCTGGACATCTGTGCCCGGCTCTCCACCTGGAAGACGCCCACGGTGTCGGCCTCGCGCAGCATCTTGTAGACCGCCGGATCGTCCGCGGGGAGGTGGGCGAGGTCGAGCCGGATCCCTTCGCGGAGGTGGATGGTGGGTACCATCTCCTCGATGGCGTTGAGCATGCCCAGCCCCAGCAGGTCGACCTTGATGATGCCGAGGTCGGCGCAGTCGTCCTTGTCCCACTGCACCACCACGCGCCCGGGCATGGCCGCCGGCTCGAGCGGTACGATCTCGTCGAGCCGCCCGGCGGCGAGGACCATGCCGCCGGAGTGTTGGCCGAGATGGCGGGGTAGGTCGTGGATGCGGTACCAGAGATCGGCGAAGTGCCGCATGCGCGGCTCTTCGGGATCGAAACCGGCGGCGCTCAGCTCGGCCGCGAAGGATTTCGGGTCGCCGCGGGCGAGGTCGTAGGTCCAGCTGCCGAGCTGGCGGGCGAGCTTGTCGATCTGGTCGGCGGAGTAGCCGAACGCCTTGGCCACCTCGCGGGTGGCCGAGCGGTCGCGGTAGGTGATGACGTTGGCGGTCATTGCCGCGCCATGGGGCCCATAGCGCTGGTAGACGTGCTGGATGACCCGTTCGCGCTGGTCGCCCGAGGGCAGGTCGAGATCGATGTCCGGCCACTCGCCGCGCTCTTCCGAGAGGAAGCGCTCGAACAGCAGCTCCATCCGCACCGGGTCGACGGCGGTGATCGACAGCGCGTAGCAGACGGCGCTGTTGGCTGCCGAGCCGCGCCCTTGCGCCATGATGCCGTTTTCGAGGCAGAAGCGGACGATGTCCCAGACGATCAGGAAGTAGCCGGCCAGGTCGAGCTTCTCGATCAGGTCCAGCTCTTTCTGGATCTGGGCCTGCGCCTTGCCGGACAGCGGCCGGAAGCGGGCCCGGGCGCCGTTCCAGGTGACGTGGCGCAGGTAGGACGACGGGGTTTCCCCCGCCGGCAGCGGATAGGCCGGGAACCGGTACCCGAGGTCGGCCAGGGTGAAATCCAGCCGTTCCGCCAGCTCCCCGGTCGCCGCGACCGCCTCGGGCAGGTCGGCGAACAGCAGCCCCATCTCCGCCGCCCCTTTCAGGTGCCGTTCCCGGTGGCATTCCAGCAGCCGGCCCGCCGCGTCGAGCGTGGTATGGCAGCGGATGGCGGTCAGCACGTCCTGGAGCGCCTTGTCGCCCGTCCGCGCATACCGCACCCCGTTGCTGGCCATCAGCGGCAGCCCCATTCCCCGGGCGATGTCGACGAGCGCCCGGTTGCGGTGCTCCTCCTCCCGGATCCGATGTCGTTGCAGCTCCACGTGCAGCCGTCCCGGGAAGATCCCCGCCAGCCGTCCGGCCAGCCTTCGGGCCGCCTCCAATCCACCCACCCGTAGCGCCCGTGCCAGAGGCCCTTCCGCGCCTCCGGTCAAGCAATGCAGCCCGGCCGAGTGTTCGGCGATCAGCTCCCAGGAGACCCGGGCCTCCCCTTTGGCCCGCCCCAGGGCCGCCGCCGACAGCAGCCGGCACAGGTTCCGGTACCCGGTCCGGCTTTCGACCAGCAAGGTGACCCGGGGAGCCAGGTCGTCGCTCCCCGAGTCATCCTCGCCAAAAGCAAAAGCCTCCGACCCCGGCGAGGGAGACCCGGTTGTCGCCGGAGAGGTGCCCGCGGCCGAGCGGGAACGGGCTGCCCTTCCTGAGAGGGCCGAGGGCGCGGAGGGAGCCTGGGAAGCCGCCGCCAGCCGCGAGCCGGTGCCCGTGCCGCGCCGCCCTGGCGACCCTCGCCGGTCCCCGTTGCTCCCGGCGCCTCGTCCTCGGGCGGGCTGCGTGGGGTCCGCCGCGCTGACCAGCGGCACCGACAACCGGGAGAGCGGTGCCGGTACCAGCCCCAGGGGTCCCCGCTTGCCAGCCCGCTGCAACAGCTCCCGCAGCCCGCGGGTCCCCTCTCCCCAGGCAAAGTAAGCCTCCGGCGAGAGCACCACCTCCGCCCCCACCAGGGCCCGGACCCCCGTCTGCTGCGCCGCCTTGTAGAACCGGGGAGCCCCATAAACCCCGTTCACGTCCACCAGGGCCACCGCCCCCAGCTCCACCTCCGCCGCCCGCGCCATCAGGTCCTCGGGCAGGGAGGCCCCCCGGAGGAACGAGAAGGCCGAGGCTCCATGCAGCTCCACGTAAGGGGCCGGTTTCCGGCGCCGGCTGCGGCCAGGTCGAGCTGTCGATCCTTCGATACGACCAGGGCCAGCCACGTCCTTGACCTCCTCGCCCCGAGCGCTTGCGCCGCTCTAGGGAAGTGCTCTCGGTCCGCTCATCCTTGGGAGGTGAGCGCTCTCTAGTCTAGGCGGTATCAAGGCGTAAGTCAATTGCGCACGCCTTCTGGCCCCTGACTATGAGGGAGGAGGTCACTTCGGCTCTACGTCCTGGCGCTCTTCACCCAATCACGGTAGGAAAGCCACATCTCGATTCGACCGCCCTTGGCCGGGTCGCGATCGTTGCGGTAGATCTTGGCAATAAGAGCCTCCGGATTCTGCCGCAAGAACCTGAGGACCCTCGGATAGGTGCGCACGAAATTCTCAGCCAACACCTGTGGGGATGCGCCGCCCTTCAGAATCAGCGCCTGCGCGCCGAAGCGCATCAGCTCGTCTCGGGAGCGGGAGGTATAGCGGATACGAGCGTCGTGGGTCACGCCAATCCAGCGGCGCTCTGCGATCAACCTCAGCCAGACATGATCCGGCGCGGGACTTCGCTCATCGGGAAAGTGATCGTCGTGAGCTTCGACGCGGAGTCCCGCCGCTCGCAGGATCGCAGGAAAGGTGCGCGACCCGAGGTCACGATCTATGAAGAAGACCGGATCATGCGGCGGCGCGCTCAAATCGGATGGCGTCTCCCACCTCTTCCGAGCTCAGTCCGTACTCGGCCCCGAGCTCTTCGAAACTAAGCCCTGCGTCGACCAGGTCAGTCAATACGGCCGTGCTGATTCCGCGAGAAGTCGTAACCGGGGCGCCAAAGGACATCTCAGGATCGATCATGATGGTAGTCCGCGGCTTCCCAAGCGGGTCCGGCATCCACGGGTACAACTTAACGGGTACGCCTTGAGGATCGTGTACCACGGCCTCTAGATGATGCGCGAAGGCGCCACGGATGACGATCTGCCCGCTCATCGGCAGCTCGATCAGCTCTGCATAGAGGTCGAGGAACATCCGCCCGGCGCCCGCCTTCAACTTCGGGCTGATCAGCAGACGATCGATACCCAGCTTGGCCTGCACGTCGTCGATCGCCTTGCGCACCTCGGCCATAGAGATGCCGTGCTTCGTTCGGAGAGCGCGGAGAACGTGGGCCTCGACAAGATTCGAGAAGGAAAGGCGCTTGTCGTCCTGAACGGCCTTCTTGATGACCGGCTTGAAATACTGCTTCGGATAGTCGAGCCCCATAAACCAGGCGCGAATTGTCGGTGCAGGAATAGAGAGGTAGCGCGCCGCCTCCGCCATGGTATAGGAGGGCCGGTCTCGCGCCGCGAGTTGATCCCCACTATTTCCGCCTGGGTTCCTCACCTGGACCTTATCCTTTGGCCTGTGCCAACATCATTTTAAGGATAGCACACCTATCCGGCAAGCTGCACGGGAGAGGACGGAGGCCTCTCCGAAGGAATCGTCGTGCACAGGGGGAATTGCGGCGCTCAACGGCGCTTCAATGCCTCTCCAACCTCGGCCTTGACGGCATACCAATCGAGAAGCTCGGCTCCTCGGTCTACCTGCTCGATACGGCGCTCGATCTCGGCATCCCAAGCGGTCTCGACTCTGGCGCCGTCAAGGCTGGCAATCAGCGCGAGGGGCAATCCAAGCGCGCTCTTCGCGGGAGAGCGCAAGCACAGACTCCAAGAGGGTGGCGAAGTCGCTCATGCCGCTCATTCTAAGACCTTCTCGGTCTCGGTGGTAAAGCGCAGTCCAGGTATGCCACCTGGTACCTGGGTTCACATCTGGTTCGATCTGACCGACGAAGCACCTTAGGCCTCTCGCCTCTTGCGACCTCAGTAGCAAGGATAACTAAGAATTATCGACTCCATACTGGACTGGACCGATGCTCCCCACCCTTGACCAGCTGACCATATTTTTCGGTGCCGTCGCTCTTGTCGCACTCTCTATCTATACGATCTTGAAGTGCAGGGAAGATTCAGTCGAGCATCTTGGCGACACAGAGTTGTTCCTCTTCTTGGGCAAGACACGTGCCTATAGCTTTGCTAGTAATCTCGGGTCCGTATTCTCGGTAACTTATTTTTTTGGAGCTGCGTTTATTTACGGCCTAATCTTTAAGGGCACGCTTCTAATAATCACGACAATTGTTTTCATAATCCTCTTTTGGCTCATTCCAAGAATTATGACTTCTTCATGGCCTCACAATCTACATTCCACCGACCAACGCGGAAATATTCTTCTGGACCTCTTATTGAGGCGTCTAGGGCATCAGAGCTTCCAAGTCGTATGTCGTATCTATTCGTTTATCTACTTTGCGCTATTGGTCGAAGAACTCTCAGTCAGCCGTCTTATTCTTCACACGCTCTTTCCAGCGCATGCATCTGTGGCGGCTGCATTGCTTGTCACTATTTGTTTTGTCATTCTTGCCTATGTTCATTTTGGTGGCTTTCGGGCGATTTTGATCTCGGATTTTGAGCAATTGAAGATTTTGGTGCCATTCATGGTTGTGTTGATATTTTTGATGCTGAAAGACTCCACTATGCGACAGGGCATTCCTGCTTTCAGCGTTCCGCATATTGGAAATATTCCTGGCCTAATCTTCGCAGTGCTTTTTGGAGTGGCCTGGTTCTCCTCAGCGGTAGACTTCTACTCTAGACTCAACTTCAAGTCGCCAGCCTCTGGCGGCCTACTCGCTGCCAAAAAATCATTTGCCCGCGTTTCGCTCGCCGCCACTTACGCCCTCTTGGTAGCGGGCATTGCCTTCGGCCAACACTTGGTGACAATTATGCCGCGGGTTGAATCTCCCTCTGCCTACACTTCCATTGCAATGCATTACTTTCTTGCGCAGAAATCTCGCTTAGTCATATTTATTTTTTTCTTGGCCATTTTCTGTATGCTGTTTACAACTATAAACACCCTCCTAATGACGCTTCTTCAAACCGGCTTCTACTATAAGAGCCGCTTGCTACGGCGAGACCGCTTACTGCAGGTCTTCTTGGCTGCATCTATCTTGTCATGCAGCATTCCGTTCGATGCAGTAAGCGCAGTGGGAATCTACTTTGGCTCGCTCTTGATTCTCCCGTTTGCTTCGATCATTCACGCCCTACATCATCGTTCGCGTATATTTCCGCGAAACGTATTATATCTTTTATGGGCGCTGCCAATCTCGGCTGTCTTATTTGCTATCCTTTTCTCTCGTCTAGAGCTGGACTTTGAGAGACACTTCCAGATACCGGGCTTGGTTGCGGTGGCCGTCATGACGACGCTCGTTGAGGCGAGGAAGTCTGAGACCTGCCGGAGATCGATGGAGTAGGCCTTGAGGGTCTTGGGGCTGAGGTTCTTCTCGTAGCGGCAGTGAAAGAGGAATTGCTCGATCGCTTCCTTCAGTGTCATCCCGTAGCCCCCTTGCCATATGTCGAAACATGCATGATAACGCTCACATGCGAGAAATTGCCGGGCAAAGGAAGCTAGGCTCGCGGGAGCTCGCCTCGCCCTTTGGCCGGCGAGGCGTCGATCGCGTAGGGCTGTAACCAGGTGAGGTGCCGGCAGCGCACGTCGACGGCCGCAGGAGCGTATCGGTTCATCGGTTGAACCTCCGACTCTGGCGGGGTACTTGCTCTATGAGCGCGGGGAGTAGGAAGGACCGACGATCCTATGTTCGCATCCGCAAATCAAACCTCAGTTTGCCGGTGGGCGTCGCCCATCCAGCACTTCCTGCGGGTGCTCCTGATTGCTGCTCTTTGGGCTGCCGGCACCCGGTTCCGGCCGACGACGATGTGGTTGGAGCCATGGCGGTGCGCTTCTCGGAGGGTGTGGTTCATGGATACCTTTCCCTGCGCACCCTCGAGGGGAAGAGCCTTGCGGATGAAAGTGGGGATCGGAGGCGCGTGGCCGGGGTCCCCGCTCTATCCCGGAGGGCCAATCTGGCAGATCCAGCTGGCGAGCCGGTCTGGCCAGGTGCGGGCGACCGCCGCGAACTCCTAGGCTCAGGAGCCGATGTGCAGGGGAGTGAAGGCGGGGGGATCGCTGGCGGGGAAGGACTCCCGCGATGCCTCGTCCACTTCGTCCAGATCCTCCTGGCGGTCGTCGGAAACGGGTTTCTCTTCCGTCTCCTGGTCCCGGTCGTGCTCGGGCCGGGCTGGTTGGTCCGCCAGACGGGAGGTCAGCGGGCGCCGCGAGTTGGCGCCCGGGGATGGCGTGGAGGGCGGTGTGCAGAGGCTGGGCGCTGGCTTCCAGCGCTGGACGGGCATGAGCTCCATGGTGTGCCTCCCTGGGAGCGACGAAACCTGTGCGCGTGGCCGACCAGTGGCCGGCCGCAAGTCCCCACTCCCGGCTTCACCAGCCAGTATCCCACCTTGTAGGTTGATTGGAGGCCGCGAAACCGCTGCGAAGGGCCAGGGCGGTGGCCGCTACGACGGTGGCGGCCGTTACGGCGGCGGCGGTTGCGGCGGTGTCTGGCCGGGCGGCGGCTGGGCGGGCTGCGCCTGGCCCCTAAAGCTGTCGCGGAAGGACTTGGCGGCGTCGGTGATGGACCGCACGATCTCGCCGGCCTTGGCGCCCAGCTTGGCGGCGGCGTGGCGGGCGCGGGCGGCGGCCAGGGCGCTCGGGAGATCGGTCTCCGGAGCCTCGAGGCCATCGATCCAGATACGGCCTCGCTCCCAGCGGAGGTTGCGGCGCACTGCCTCGACCTGGATGAGCACTCCGTCATAGGTGGCCTGGCAGCCCCGCGTGGCAGCTGGGGTCTTGGCAAGGACGGCGGGAACGGCGGGAACGGCCGGACCTACGGCAGCCGCCATCAGGTCGCGGCAGTCCTCGGAGCTCGGGGCGCAGGCGAAAATGCCCGCTACCAACGACACCAGGAAGACCCAGGCAACCGCGAGGAGCCGTTGCCTGGAATGAGGCTTCATGCGTGCCGAGCCGCTCACAGCGCCACCCGCCGCACCTGCGCCGGCGTGAAGCTGGCGCCGGGCTTCACCGTGCCGTCGTCGGCGAACTGGTCCCAGCCGCTGTTGGCGAGGAAGAAGAAGTCGTTGCCCACGACCGTGCCGTGGGTCGGCTGGCCCAGCCCGGCGGAGTTGCTGTCGAGGGCCTCCCAGCTGACGATCCGGGTCAGCGCCGGATCGAGGCGCAGGCGGACCACGCGGTTGGGGTCGGTACCGTTCTGGACCGCGAGTAGGGAGTCGCCGAAAAGGTACATGCCGTCGATGCCGTTGACCGCCACCTCCCGAGGATGAGGCATCCAGGTGACGGCGCGGGTCGCCAGATCGACGATGCCGATGCCGCGCACGTAGTCGGCGACCAGCAAGCGGCGCCCATCGGGCGTGGCGGCCGGCGTCTGCGGCGAGATGAAGGTGCCAGGCGGCACCAGCAGTTCCAACTCGTCGCGATCCCGGCGAACGGTATAGACCGCGCCAGTGACTGCCTCCGAAGCGAAGACGTCGCCGTCCGGCGCCACGGTCATGTCGCCGAGGACGCGATCGCGATCCTCAGCCGGCACCGGCGCACGGGCGGCTGCCGAGCCGGGGGAGGCCGGGTGGACCGGGCGCGCCAAGGGCAGGTCGTACCGCTTCAGCAGCTTGCCGGTGGCCAGGTCGTACCGCAGCACCGCGGTGTGCCCCTGATCGTCGGCCCGGTATCCCCGCGTCTGCGGCATGGCGGCGGTGGTGGCCCAGAGCACGCCGCGCCGCGCATCGACGGCCAGGGCCATGACGCCCCAGATGCGGTCGCGGCCGGCGGGGACGAAGTCGGCGGCGGCGCCGCTGCGGGCGTCGATCGCCACGATCTTGCGCTCGCGGATGCTGCTGACGAAGAACCGCCGCGAGCCTGGGTCGTAGGCGATGTCCTCGGTGAGCAGCTCCCGCTCGGGCAGGGTGAAGACGGGAGACGAGCGCGACACCGGCCGCCGGTTGGCGTCGAGCCGGGCGAGCGCGGCGGCAAAGCCGTCAACCTCCCTGAGGCTGGCCAGGTCGGGCTCCGCCCCGGCGTCCCGCAGCAGGCCCATCGCGGCATAGGCGTTGAGCCACTCGAGCGCCGCCGCCGGATGGCCGAGCAGGGCCTCGGCCTTGGCCATGGCGAAGACCGTGGCCGGGTTTCCCGAGAGGATCTCGACCAGGCGCTGGATGTCGCCTCGGTACTCCTCGAAATGGCCGGCGTCGTGGGCCGCCTTGGCGGCGAGCTGAACTTCTTGCCACGAAGGTGCAGGCGGCGGGGTGCTTCCCCCGCCTCGTGCGGCTCCTGGGTCGGTCGCCGCTGCTCCCACGACCAGACCCCCGCCGGCGGCCAGGGCGCCGCCCAGGACCGCCGCTGCGATGCGCTTCACTCTCATGGCGCCCCCCGCCCCCGTTACCGACCCGTACCTGCATCCGGACCCGCCGGCGTGGGCTCATCCGGTGGTCTTGTCGCGCATGCTACCAGAGGCGGCCGAGGCCGGCCGGAACGGACCCGTCCGAACCAAGGACGGCGGCTCCCGAACGGAGCTGTAACCCTCCGCCCGGAGCCTAGTGTCCCGTGTCAGAAGATCGCGTCATTAGTCGGCGAGCAATCCGGTCTCCTGGCCAGGCGCGCCGACGCAGGCATAGTCGAAACTATGTCGAGGAGGCGCAACGCCGCCAGGGGGCCGGAGGGCCGGCGAATAATGATGCGAAATTCTGACACGGGACACTAGCCCCCGGGAGGGCCGCGGTCGCCGGACCCGGGGGCTGTGGGCTGGCTGGGAGCCGGCGGCAGCCGGCGCTCAGGGGTCGAGGCGGATGCGGAAGTCGGAGCGGTTCCCCCACACCGGCACGAAGTTGCAGGGCACCGGACCCACCATCGGATTGATCATCCAGGACAGGATGGCGCGGGCCGGCAGCGCCTGGCCGACGTACTGCTGGTCAAAGAGCGTGGCGTTCGACTGGATCACCGCGGCGAAGTCCCAGTTGGGCGCCAGGGTGGTGTCGTAGACGTGGAAGCCGTTGACGTTGATCGGCACCAGCCCGGCGCCGAAGTCAACACAGAGGAGCACGAACTCCCAGCTACCCGGACCCGCGCAGATCATGCCGCTGTAACCGGTCATCTGCCGGATCTGGACGGGGCAGGTGGCCTCCTTCCGCTGGGGGTGATAGCCGCAGGCTTCGATCGCCTCGTAGGTGGTGCTGCTCCCTCCGGGGGCCGAGATGACCTGGTTGTACGGCGCGCTCAACGAGGAGCCACTGACCGGCGACGGCAGGCAGCTCGCCAGGGCTTCCGAGATCTGGTCGGCCGATTCACCGCCCTCGGCCGCGGCCTCGATGTTGGAGCGGACCGGCGGGCAGGTCGCCGTCGTGGCGCGCGCCGCGAGCGGCAGGGAGATCAGACCGAGTGCGAGGAGCGCCAGCAGGGCGCCAAGTGGGGATCGGGGCATACAGTCTCCTTTCGGTTAAGAAGTGATCACGTGCAGAGTAATAATGCATAACTTAATTGGCTATGTCAATGAATCTATAGATAACGAAGCGATCTCGGCCTGAACGGCAGGCGGAGGAGCAGGGGGCGGGGCGGCCCCGGCTTGCCCCTGGCGCGGCTTTCCGCCTATTCTTGCGGCTGCGGACCAGCCCGCCGCGAGGAGACGGTTTCGCCAACCGGATCGACCCTTGAACCGGCGCGGATCCGGCCAGGAGCGCATGCCGAGCCCCGAGAGCGCAAGCTCCTTTTCCAACCCTGCCTCGACCGCCATGCCCACGTCCCAGGCCGCGCCGCCCCCGTCGCGTTGGCCCGGCGACGGGCTGGCAGCCGGCTCCGCCGCTGCCGGCGCCGACGCCGGAGCGGTCGACGCCAGCACCACCGGCACTGCCGGGCCAATCGAGCCAACCGGCACCGCCGGTGCCGTCAGCACGCCGGCCGCCGCCGGCAGGTCCCGAGCCGAAGCCCCCCGGCACGACTGGACCGACGACGAGCTTGGCGCCGTCCACGACCTGCCGCTGACCGAGCTGGTGTTCCGCGCCCAGCTGGCGCACCGCCGGCACCACGATCCCACCCGCGTGCAGCTGTGCACGCTGCTGTCGATCAAGACCGGCGGCTGCCCCGAGGACTGCGCCTACTGCCCGCAGAGCGCGCACTACGACACCGGGGTCGAGCGCCAGGGCCTGGTGCCGCTCGCCGAGGTGCTCGACAAGGCGCGCCAGGCGCGCGCCAACGGCTCGACGCGCTTCTGCATGGGCGCGGCCTGGCGGCAGGTGCGCGACGGCGCGGAGTTCGAACGGGTGCTGGCGATGGTGCGCGGGGTGCGCGAGCTGGGGATGGAGGCCTGCTGCACGCTGGGGATGCTGACCCGCGAGCAGGCCGAGCGGCTGGCCGAGGCCGGCCTCTCCGCCTACAACCATAACCTCGACACCGGCCCGGACTACTACAGCAATATCATCACCACCCGCAGCTACGACGACCGCCTGCGCACCCTGGGCCACGTCCGCGCGGCCGGGATCACGGTCTGCTCGGGCGGCATCCTGGGCATGGGCGAGAGCCGGCGCGACCGTGTCGCCATGCTCGGCGTGCTGTCGCGCCTGGACCCGCATCCCGAGAGCGTGCCGATCAACGCCCTGGTGCGCGTCGCCGGCACACCGCTGGCCGACTGCCCGCCGCTCGATCCCCTCGACCTGGCGCGCATCGTCGCCACCGCCCGGATCGCCATGCCCGCGAGCTTCGTGCGGCTGTCCGCCGGCCGCACCGAGATGTCGGCGGAGACCCAGGCGCTGTGCTTCCTGGCCGGCGCCAACTCGATCTTCACCGGCGAACGGCTGCTGACCACCCCCAACCCCGGCGAGGACCACGACCGGGCGTTGCTCGGGCGGTTGGGCCTGTCGCCGCTTTGAGCCGGGGCGTGCGCTCCACGCTTGCCGCCGACCTCGCCGGCCGCCTGGCGACGCTCGCCGACCAAGGCCTGGCGCGCTCGCTGCGCCCCGCCGCCGGCATCGATTTCAGCTCCAACGACTACCTTGGCCTGGCGCGCGACCCGGAGCTGCGCGCCGTGCTGCTCTCGCGCCTCGCCGAGCTGCCGCCGGGCGAGCCGCTGGGCGCTCCGGCGTCGCGCCTGCTGCGCGGCCACACCCGGCTGCACGCCGATCTCGAGGGCCGGCTCGCCGCCTGGAAGGGGACGGAGGCCGCGCTGCTCTTCGCCAGCGGCTACCAGGCCAATCTCGGTCTGCTCACCGCCCTGCTGGGGCCGCGCGACCGCGCCCTCTCCGACGCCCTCAACCATGCCAGCCTGATCGACGGCCTGCGCCTCTCTGGCTGCCGCAGGGTGGTGTTCCCGCACCTCGACCTGGCGGCGATCGAGCGCGAGCTGGCGCGGCCGCACCCCGCAGGTCGCACGTTCCTGGTGACCGAGTCGCTGTTCAGCATGGAGGGCGACACGGCGCCGCTCGACCGCTACGCCGAGCTGACGGCGCGCCACGGCGCCGAGCTGATCGTCGATGACGCCCATGCCACCGGCCTCTACGGCGAGGTTCGCGGCTCTGGGCTGTGCGAGGCGTTCGGCGTCGAGCGGCGGGTGGCGGCGGTGGTCTCGACGCTGGGCAAGGCGATGGGACTGTCGGGGGCCTTCGTCGCCGGCCCGCAGGTCCTCGTCGATTACCTGGTCAACCGCTGCCGTCCCTTCGTGTTCAGCACCGCGCCGCCGCCGCTTCTTCTGCTGGCGCTCGTCGCCGCGCTCGACCTCGTCGTCGGCGAGCCGCGCCGCCGCCGGCGGGCGCTGATGCTCGCCGAGCGGCTGCGCCGCCGCCTCGCGGCGCTCGGCGTCGCGCGCCCGCCGGGCGACGGACCGATCGTGCCGCTCCTGCTCGGCGACAACGCCCGGGCGCTTGCCGCCGCCGAGCGGCTTGCCGCGCAGGGCTTCGACGTCCGCGCGATCCGGCCGCCGACCGTGCCGCCGGGCACGGCCCGGCTGCGGGTCTCGGTCCACGCCGACCACGCCGAGGCGGAGATCGATGCCCTGGCGGCAGCCCTCGCCGGCGCGCTGAGCGCTGATGCCGCGGCCGCCGTCGCCAACACCGCTGAGGCCGCTGGCGCTGCCGGCGTTGCAGCGGCCGCCAGCGCAGCCAGTGCCGGCGGCGCCGCCAATGCCCCATCAGCCAGCGCCGCCGATCTCGCAGCCGTCGCCAATGCCGGCCCCGCCGTCGCCGTTGCCGTCGCGGCCACGGAGGCGAAGCCATGACGCTCGTCATCGTCGGCACCGGTACCGGCGTCGGCAAGACCCTGGTGGCCGCCACGGTCCTGGCTCGCTTCGGCGCCGAGATGCCGCTCGCCTACTGGAAGCCGGTGGCGACCGGGTCGCGCGACGAGCGCGACAGCGAGACGGTCGCGACGCTGGCCGGAGACCGCGCCGTGATCCTGGCCGAGAGTTACTTGTTCCCGGAGCCGCTGTCGCCCCACCTCGCGGCCCGCCTCGCCGGCAGCCGCATCGACCCGGCGAAGGTGCTCGCGGACTTCGACCGCCACTGCGCCGCCCACGACGCGCTGGTCATCGAGACGGCCGGCGGCCTGCTGGTGCCGCTGACCGGCGGCGAGGGCGATGAGGACGGGTCTGCCGCTCACCGTCGGCCCGACCCCGACCCGGGCCGCCTTTCCGGCGCCGGTCCCGCCGCCGCCAGCCTCGGCGCCGAAGCCGCCGGTGGCGGCCGCGGCTGGCCCTTTCGCGCCTCCCCGGCAGTGCCGCCGCCGGCCGCCCCCGCACCGCCAGCCTCCCCGGCCGCTAGCCGTGCAGCCGCCGCGATGGCCGCGACGGCCGCGACGACCGCGATGGCCGCGACGACCGCGACGGCCGCCGCCGGCTACCTCCAGTCCGACCTGCTCGTGGACATGGCGCACCGTTCCGCGCTCGCCTGCCTGGTGGTCGCCCACTCCGGGCTGGGTACCATCAACCACACCCTGCTCACTCTCGAAGCCCTCCGCACCCGCGGCCTCGCCGTCGCCGGCGTCGTGCTCGACGGTCCGCCCAACCGCGAGAACCGCCTGGCCATCCAGCGCTGCGGCCGCGTCGACGCCGTCTTCGAGGTGCCCCACGTGGCGCCGATCGACCGCCAGGAGCTGGCGGGGCTCGCCCGCTTCTTCGACCACGACGGGCGCCTGGCGCCCCTGCTGTGGGTGGGTGGGCCGCCGTCCCGAATCCGCGGTGGAGCAGCCGAGGCGCCCCGCCGGGCCTTGCCCTCATGACGCCTCGGCCCGCCGACACCGCCGGCGCCAATGTCTCGGGTTGGGTCGAAGCCGACCGCCGCCACGTCTGGCACCCCTACACCCAGATGCAGACGGCGGCGCCGCCGCTGCCGGTGGTGCGCGCCGAGGGCGTCTACCTCTATACCGCCGACGGCCGCCGCCTCCTCGACGGCATCTCGTCGTGGTGGGTGAACATCCACGGCCACAACCACCCGCGCCTCAACCGCGCGCTCGCCGCCCAGGCCGAGCGCCTGGCGCAGGTGATCTTCGCCGGCCTGACCCACGAGCCGGCCGCCCGCCTGGCGGCCGAGCTGGCGGCGCGCGCTCCCGGTCGGCTGCCCTGGGTGTTCTACACCGACGACGGCTCGACCGCGGTCGAAGCGGCGCTCAAGATGGCCTACCAGCACTGGCGCCACCGCGGCGAACCCGGGCGCACCCTGTTCGTCGCCTTCGACGACGCCTACCACGGCGACACCTTCGGCGCCATGGCGGCCGGCGGCGTCGCCGCCTTCCACGCCGCCTTCAGCGACCTGTTCTTCGCCGTGCGCCGCGCCTGCACGCCGCATTCGGCATCCCGCGGCTCGTCGTCGCCGCCGCTTGCCGAGCTGCTCGACCGCGAGGGGGACCGGGTGGCTGCCGTCATCCTCGAGCCGATGCTGCAGGGCGCCGGCGGCATGCTGGTGCAACCGCCGGATTTCCTGCGCGAGGTGCGCGAGCTCACCCGCCGCCACGGCGTGCCGCTGATCGCCGACGAGGTGCTCACCGGCTTCGGCCGCACCGGCCGCCTCTTCGCCTGCGAGCACGGCCCCATCGCGCCCGACCTGCTGTGCCTGTCGAAGGCGCTGACCGGCGGCTACCTGCCGCTGGCGGCGACGCTGGCGAGCGACGAGATCTACCGTACGTTCCTCTCCGAGGACCGCTCGCGCACCTTCTTTCACGGCCACTCCTTCACTGCCAACGCCCTGGCCTGCGCCGTGGCGCTCGAAAGCCTCGCGCTGTTCGAGGAGGAGGACCGCCTCGGCCGCGTCGCGCGCCTCGAGCGCCTGTTCGCCGGCCGCCTTGCAACCCTCGCCTCGCACCCGGCAGTCGCCGCCGTCCGCCACCTCGGCGGCATGGCGGCGCTCGAGCTGGCGCCGGCAGCCGGCGCCTCCGGCGCCGCCGGTGGCTACCTCGACGACCTCGGCCCGCGCCTCGCCGGCCGCCTGCTGGACCGCGGCCTGCTGCTGCGTCCGCTCGGCAACGTGCTCTACCTGCTGCCGCCCTATGTCATCGAAGACGCTGAGGCGGCGGCGGCCTTCGACGCCATCGCCGCAGTGCTCGACGAGCTCCCGAAGATCTCGTGAAGATCTACCCCGGCAACGCCTATCCGCTGGGCGCCACCTTCGATGGCTCCGGCACCAACTTCGCCGTCTTTTCCGAGGTCGCCGAGCGCGTCGAGCTCTGCCTCTTCGACGAGGGCGGCGCCGAGACGCGCATCGAGCTGCCGGAGGTGACCGCCTTCTGCTGGCATGGCTATCTGCCGCAGACGGGTCCCGGCCAGCGCTACGGCTTCCGCGTGCACGGTCCCTGGAACCCCGACGAGGGCCACCGCTGCCTGCCTGAGAAGCTGCTGCTCGATCCCTATGCCAAGGCGATCGCCGGCCAGGTGGAATGGCACCAGGCGGTGTTCTCCTATCCGCTCGATCAGCCCGATCAGCCCCATCAGCCCGATACCGAGCCGAACCGGCTCGACTCCGCGCCCTACATGCCCAAGGCGGTGGTGGTGAACCCTTTCTTCGATTGGGGCGACGACCACCCGCCGCGCACGCCGGCGCACGAGTCGGTGATCTACGAGGTGCACGTCAAGGGGTTCACTTTCCGCCACCCCGAGATCCCCGCCGACCTGCGCGGCACCTACGCCGGGCTCGCTCATCCGGCGGCGATCGCGCACCTCAAGCGGCTGGGAGTGACCGCGGTCGAGCTGATGCCGGTGCACCAGTTCATCCAGGATCATCGCCTGGTCCAGAGCGGCCTGCGCAACTACTGGGGCTACAACTCGATCGGTTACCTCGCGCCGCACAACGAGTACGCCACCATCGCCGCCCACGCCGGCGCCGGCGCCGCGGTCGGCCAGCAGGTGCAGGAGCTCAAGCAGCTGGTCAAGGCGCTGCACCGGGCGGATATCGAGGTCATCCTGGACGTGGTCTACAACCACACCGCCGAGGGCAATCACCTGGGTCCGACGCTGTGCTTCCGGGGGCTCGACAACGCCGCCTATTACCGCCTGCTGCCCGACCAGCGGCGCCGCTACCTCGACTACACGGGCACTGGCAACAGCCTCAACATGCGCCACCCCAACGTGCTGCAGCTGATCATGGACTCGCTGCGCTACTGGGTGGAGGAGATGCACGTCGACGGCTTCCGCTTCGACCTCGCCGCAACTCTCGCCCGCGAGCTGCACGACGTCGATCGCCTGTCGGCGTTCTTCGACATCATCCAGCAGGATCCGGTGGTGCGTCGGGTCAAGCTCATCGCCGAACCCTGGGACGTCGGCGAGGGCGGTTACCAGGTGGGCAACTTCCCGCCTCTATGGTCGGAATGGAACGGTAAGTACCGCGACACGGTGCGCGACTACTGGCGCGGCGAGGACCAGGCCCTGGGCGACTTCGCCAACCGCTTCACCGGCAGCTCGGACCTTTACGCCCTGACCGGCCGGGTGCCCTCGGCGAGCATCAACTTCGTCACCGCTCACGACGGCTTCACGCTTGCCGATCTGGTGTCATACAACGACAAGCACAACCTGGCCAACGGCGAGGAGGATCGCGACGGCGAGAGCCACAACCGCTCCTGGAACTGCGGCGTCGAGGGGCCGACCGACGAGCCGCGGGTGCTGGGCCTGCGGCGCCGCCAGCAGCGCAACTTCCTGGCCACCCTGATGCTGTCGCAGGGCATTCCGATGCTGCTCGGCGGCGACGAGATCGGGCGCACCCAGGGTGGCAACAACAACGCCTATTGCCAGGACAACGAGGTCTCCTGGTTCGACTGGGAAACGGCCGACGAGGGGCTGCTGGCATTCACCGCCGAGCTCATCGCCCTGCGCCGCAAGCATCCGGTCTTCCGGCGTCGGCGCTGGTTCCTGGGCCGCCCGATCCACGGCGCCGGCGTCAAGGACATCGGCTGGCTGAAACCCGACGGCGGCGAGATGAGCGAAGCCGACTGGGGCCAGAGCCTGGCCAAGGCGCTGGGCGTCTTCCTCAATGGCGGCGCCATCCAGACCCTCGACGGCAACGGCGAACCGGTGGTGGACGCGAGCTTCTATATCGCCTTCAACGGCTTCGAGCAGCCGCTGCCGTTCCGCCTCCCCGACGGCGACGACTGGGGGCGCCGGGAACAGGCCTGGATCACGGTGCTCGACACCGACAGCGGCGAGGTGCACGCCGACGGCGGCGGCAAGGAGGTCGCGCCCGGCGAGGAGGTGCAGATCGCCGGCCGCTCGTTGCGGGTGTTCAGGCGCCTGGAGGCAAACCGCGGTAAAAAGTCGCGATGATCAGCTTGCCGCCGGCCTCCTGACGCACCTCGAGGCGGTCGGCGAGCCGCGACACCGCGCCCAGGCCGGTGCCCAGGCCGCCGCGTTGCGCCAGCACGGCGGGGTCGATCGGCCCGCGATCGTCGTGACCGTCGAGCATGGCGATCTCCAGGTCGTAGATCGGCGGCCCGACGTCGTGCGCCATCACCGCCAGGGTCATGCCGCCGGCGGCGGAGCCCCCGACCTCGACGGCGATCTCGCCGCGCACGCCATATTTGACGATGTTGGAGGCGAGCTCCGAGACCACGATCGCCACCTCGCCCGCCCGCCGCGGCGCGACGCCGTGCTGGCGCGCCAGCCGCCGCGCCTGATGGCGGGCGATCGCCACGTCGCCCCATTCGTCGACCGCGACGCGCATCGTCGTCACCGCGGTGGCCGCGGCGGCCGCGGCGGCGGTCTCCAGCGTTTCCATGGTTCCCACGCTTGCCATCGTCAGCTCCTCGACCTTCACGATGCGGCCTCGGCGCCGCGGATGGGGTGCAGCTGCTCGGTCTCGCGCAGGTGGACCTGCAATGCGTCGCGCAGGCTGCGCAGGGTGCGGATGCCAGTCAGGTCGACGCCGATGTGGGTCAGGGTCTGCGCGATGCCCGGATTGATGCCGCTGATGATGCAATCGGCGCCCAGCAGCCGCACCGCCTTCGCCATCTTGATGAAATGATCGGCGGTCTTGGTGTCCATCACGTCGATGCCGGTGATGTCGACGATGGCGGTGCGCGCCTGCTTGGCGATGATCGTCTCGAGCAGCGTCTCGGTCATGTCGGCGCTGCGCTGGCTGTCGACGATGCCGACCACCGGCAGGCAGATCACCCCCGACCAGACCTCGATGATCGGGGTCGAGAGGTCGCGGATGGCTGCCTGCTGCATCTCGATGGTGGCGAGCTTCGCCGCCAGCTCGCGGTTCGCCACCTCGGTGTTGGCCAGCGCCTCGCGCAGCTGCCGCTTGGCCTCGGCCAGCTCCTCGATGAAGATGGTGAAGGCGGTCTCGAGCTCCGAGAACGAATCCGAGGTGCCGAGGCTGCGGAGCAGGCTGAGGCAGGAGTCGTAGTCCTCGATCGAGGCATACGACAGCGCCTCGATGATGCGCATCAGGCGCGTCTCCTCGATGGCGATGGCGCCCTCGCCGTCAGTTGCCATGGGCTGCTCCCTCCGCGGTCTTCGCCGCCACGGCGTCGAGCTCCCGCCGCCGCTCCTCGATCCAGACGCGGGCCTCCGCCTCGGTGTCGGCGAAATGCAGCGGGATGCGGTCCGCCTTGTTGGAGAACAGGTTGAGGGCGGTGAAGATCAGCTTGGCGATCACTCGCGCCTTGATCGGCGCGCTGTAGCCGACCATGCCGCGCAGCGGCACCGAGGCCAGGGTGGTGGTCGCGTCCTTGCGCACCTCCGGATCGATGCGGTCGAGCTCCTTGAGGTCGATGAGGAAGAAGACCCGCTCCGCGGTCTTGCCCCATTCCCGGTGGCGGCGGTTGATCTCGGAGCCCTCCTCCCAGGTTACGGCGCCGTGCAGCTTGAGGACGATGATGTCCGGCGGCTCGAAGTAGGTGATCTGGTTGCCAATGTTCGGCTCGTAGGCCATGGTTTCCTCCCTAGCGAAAAACATCAGGTTCGCGATGCCGCCTTCGGGTCGGCCGCGGGCGATGGGGCGCCGGCCGGCAGCTGGTGGCCGGCGTCCAGACCCAGCACGACGGCGGTGGCGTCGTCATGCTGCCGGCCCCAGTCGTCGACGATGCGGCGCGCCACCGCCTCCGGGGGACCGGGAAGGCAGGCGCGCAGGTTGCCGCGGCTCGACACGCCGTCGGTATGCAGGCAGTAGATGTCGCCGTTGCGCATCACGAATGGCATGGTGCGCACGGTGCGCAGGTTGTGGCCGACGATTCCAGCCAGGCAGAACAGCCCCGGCGGCTGGCCGGCAAGGCTCAGCACCTCGATGTTGCCGATGCCGCAGAACTCGCCGCGGCCGTCTGCCGCGAGCCGCAGCACGCCCATGGCGGCGCCGCGGGTCGAGTGCAGGTCGCGGTCGCAGTGCCGCAGGATCTCGTCGAGCGGCAGCTGGCGGCGGTCGAGGACGGTGCGCGCCGCGGCCTGCGCCGCCTCGCTGGCCTCTTTGCCGTGGCCCAGGCCGTCGATGACCGCCACCAGCAGGGCGGTGCCCTGCGGGGTCTGCCGGGGCTGGGCACCCTCCGCCGGCTCGGCCGGCTCCTCCCGCCGGATCACGAAGGCGTCGCCGCACTCGACGAAACCCGGCAGCGGCCGGCTGTAGCCGCCGGCGACGATGGGCGGGCTCATCGCGCACCTCGGAAGACGCACGACACTCGCGTGCCGCGTCCGGGCCGGGTATCGATGGCGAACTCGTCGACCAGCTTCTGCACCGCCACCAGGCCCTTGCCCAGGCCGCGCTCCGAGCGGTAGGTGCCGGCGAAGATGGCGTCCAGTTTGGCGGGCTCGATGCCTGTCCCCTGGTCGGCGGCGACGATCTCGAGGCGGGTCTCGCGGGCCTCCTGGCGGGAATGCAGCTCGATCGTCCCCGTGCCGGCGTAGAACACGATGTTGCGGGCGAGCTCGGAGACCGCCGTCGCCACCTTGACCGAGGCGAACTTCGACAGGCCGATGCGCACCGCCTCCGACCACGCTTCGAGACGGGCCGAGGCGATGTCCTTCTCGCTCTCGATGGCCAGACGCTTGTCGGCGTCGGCGGTGCCGGAAAGCCCGGCGGTCAGCGGCGCGCCCGGCGCGCGGGTGGCGGCGGGAGGGCCGGCCAGCGCCAGTGCCCGCGCGCAGGCGGCGATCAGCTCGGCGCTCCGGCCCGGCGCGAACAGCCGCACCGAGCTCTCGAGCTCGGCCTGGATGGTCTGCCGGTCCTGGGTGGTGAGGTGTTGCAGCGGCGCCCGCGCCATGCCGCCGAGGCGGCGGAAGATGCTGCGCTGCGTGATCTCGGAGATGGCGCCCTCGAGGATGGCGCCGACCTCGGTCTCGACCGTCCTCATTGCCGTAGCTCGAGCTTTTCCAGGGCGGCGTCGAGGTTGAGGGCGGTCGATACCGCGTCCAGCTCGACGCCCATCTCGACCAGGGTCATGGCCACCGCCGGCCGGATGCCGACCATGTAGCAGGCGGCGCCCATGAACCGGACCGACTTGCCTATATCGTTGAGGATGCGAGTGATATAGCTGTCGATGACCTCCACCCAGGAGACGTCGAGGATGACGCCCCGGATGGACAGGGTGCGCACGCGCTCCATCAGCGCGGTCTTCAGCTCGAGCGCCAGCCGGTCGTGGAGCTCGGTCTGGATGCTCACCAGCAGGCAGCCGCGGATCTGGATGATCGGCACCTGCTGTTCGTCTTTCCGCTTCATCGCCTGCGCGCGCTCCTCCCGTCCCGTCGCTCGACCTACCTGCACGGGCTGGACTTTTAGCATGTTCAATGCTGCGAGTCCAAAGACTTCCCGTTTGTGCGGCTCTGCTAAGAAGGTGCTCGCCGGCCCGCGGAACGCGCCGCCGGCGCCGCCGGAGGTTTCGGGACTACTGGTATGCTGGGATGGGAGGAGGCATTCTTGGCGACGGCGACCGAGGCGCGGCCGGTGAACTACCGGACGCTGATGAAGAAAGTCGAGCACCTGGTGGCGAGCCTGGGCCGCGCCGAGGACGAGGGCTCGACCATCCAGTCGCTGATCGAGACGATCATCGCCAACTTCCGCGACGAGCTGGGGATCTACGGCGGCCGTCTCTACCGCCGGCGCGGCGCCTTCTACGTGCTGCAGGGGATCTTCGGCGACGCCAAGGAGGTGCCGCGCGGGCTGAAGGTGCCGGTCACCTACCCGCCGGTCGAGCTGTTGATCGAGGACGGCGCGGTCTACATGGAGGCCGACGACCAGCGTATCGACAAGAGCCTGGAGGACCTGCTCGGGGTGCAGCGGTTCGCCGCCATCGAGGTGGGCGACGGAGAGTACATCCTGGCCTTCAACGTCGCGGCCGGTCCCAACCGCGAGGACCGCGAGGACCTGCTGTTTTCGCTCGGCATCGTGCGCCACAGCGTCAACCAGCAGCTGCGGCGCGAGCGGATGGAGGGGATCTTCGAGGAGGCGCGCAAGATCCAGGCTTCGATCCTGCCGCGGCGGGTGCCGGCCTACGGCGATTTCGACATGTACGGCCGTTCCGATCCGATGGAGAGCGTGGGCGGCGACTTCTTCGACTACATCCCGGTGACCGACAAGATCCTCGGCCTGGCGATCGCCGACGTCTCCGGCCACGGCCTGCCCGCCGCGTTGCAGGTGCGCGACATCTACATGGGGCTGCGGATGGGTCTGGCGCGCGACTTCAAGATCGTGCGCACGGTGGAGCGCATGAACCGGATCATCCACCGCAGCACGCTGACCAGCCGCTTCGTGTCGATGTTCTACGGCGAGCTGGAGCTCAACGGTGTCTTCATCTACGTCAACGCCGGCCATCCGCCGCCGTTCCATCTCGCGGCCGGCGGCGAGGTCACGCACCTGGAGGCGGGCGGGCCGGTGTTGGGGCCGCTCGCCGAGGCGAGCTACGAGCGCGGCTTCGTGATCATGAAGCCCGGCGACATGCTGGTGTTCTACACCGACGGCATCGTCGAGACTCGCGGCCGGGCGGGAGGCGAGGGCGGTCCGCTCGAGGAGTACGGCCTGACCCGGCTGTTGGCGGTGGCGCGCGAGCACCATGGGCGGTCCTCGCAGGCGGTGGTGGAGGCGATCTTCGCCGACGTCGAGGCGTGGGGCCTCGGCGAGCCCGCCGCCGACGACCGCACCCTGATGATCGTCTCCTCGCCCACCGAGGAAAAGAGCGTCACCGCGGCCTTCCCGCGCCCGATCGGCTTGATCTGAGGGCGGCTGCAATTCTCGCCCTGGCAGCTGCACTGTCAGGAGGAGAGACCCGCGCGCCAGCCGCTGGTGGGTGACGCGACATTCGCCGGAGGGAAGGTCATGGCCAAGGATGCACCGCGGCAATGCGACTACGACAAATGGACGGTGTACCGGCATACGCTCACATTTGGCCATCCAGTCCTCGAGAGTGAGAAGAGCACGCTCTTGATGAGTCTCCGGGAGGATGGCGCCTGCGAAGCCGAGTTTTGCCTGGCTTCCTCGGAAGACAAGAGGAATCGGTCGATCATCACCCTGCGCCGGCACCTGATCGGCGTCGATTCCTACGTGGGGCGGTCAGGCCGCTATCGGGTCCGGTTGATCTGCGTCAACGAGCCGCAACTCGGCCTGCAAGCACTGATGGGTCACATCAGCATGGTCGACAGGGACCGGGGCGAGCTGGGAGAACACGGTATACGCGACTTTTTCATTGCCACACGCGAGCCGCGAGATCGACGCGTGCCGCGAGATACACCGCCTTTCCTCGACAAGACCTGGGACTTCGAGGCCCGTCTGAAGATGCCGCTCGAGGACCAGCAACCTCACAGCCGGGCAGGCGTTCTGCGGCTGTCGAAAAACGAGCTCGTCCTGGAGCCCTTCAGCTACAGCATTGCGCCGCAAGCGCTCGACTGCGGCGCGCTCGAGTTCAGGGAGGTCCTGCAGCAAGGCAGCCATAGCATCGGGGGCTTGGTGCTGCCCCTGGACAGCGCCGCCAGCCACCTGCTCATGGTCTGCTTTCGCCATCTCCACGCGGCACACCGGCATGGACCCGAGGAGGACGACGAAGCCGGAACGGTTGGGGACGTTCCGGGTCATCCGATCTGCACCAACGTTTATGGCGGCTTCGCGGCATACTGAGAGACTCGACCGGTGCCGCCGGCCAGCGCGCCGGGCGTCCTCGCGGCCGGCATGAGAGCGAGGCTTCTCGGCGCGAGCGTGGCGACCGTCGGGGGCTTCCTGTCGCTGCTCTGGCCGGCGCTCTCCGGACCCGCCAGTCTTGCCGGCGCCGGCAGCCCTGCCGCGGAGCCGCTGCGCATCGGCGCCGTCCTGGCCGGCGACTTCCATGAGCGGGCGGCGCTGACCTACGCCGTCGATCTGGCGGCTGGCGACTACGCGCGCGTTGCCGCCACCATGCAGGGAGCGGCGCTTCGCATCGTCGTCCGCGCGCCGGCGGGTGGCGAGATCTTGCGGGTGGAGAGCCCCGGCGACCGCTACGGCGTGCTGGCCGCCCCGGTGGTGGCGGCGGAGCCGGGGCGCTACCTCTTCCAGGTCGAGCCGCAGTCCGCCACCGAGGCGGCGGCGGGGACCTTCCGCATCAACCTGGAAACGCTGCGGCCGGCGCTTCCCGCCGACCGGCTGCGCACCGAGACCGAGCGGACACTGGCCGCGGCCGTCGAGCGCATCTATCAGGGGAGCCCGGCGGATCTGACCCAGGCGCTGGCCCTCAGCCAGAGTACGCTGCCGGCCTGGACCCGGCTGGCTGACCGGCAAGGAGAGGCCGCCGCCTGCTATCTGGCCGGCCTCAGCCTGCTGCTGGGCAACCGCCATGCCGAGGCGGCGCCCTTCTTCGAACGCGCCGCGGCACTCTGGCGGGATCTCGGCGACCGCGGCGGGCAGGGCAAGGCCCTGCACCAGACCGGGCGGGTGCGGCGTTACCTCGGCGACTCGCAGGGGGCGCTCGCGGCCTTTCAGGAGTCGCTGGCCTTGCAGCGGGCGGCCGGGCAGCCCTACAGCGCCGCCCATACGCTCTACAACCTGGCCCGCCTGCAGTCCGACCTGGGCGACCTGCAAGCGGCGCGCGCTGCCTTCGAGCAGGCAATGGCGATCTACCGCACGCAGGGCGACCGCTCCGGCGAAGCGTTGATTCTCGACGCCTTGGGCGGCGCCGACGAGCGGGAAGGGCGCGCCAGCGAGGCCCTCGACCACTTCGCGCGCGCCCTCGCCCTGGCCCGCGGCCTCGACAACCCGAACCTGGAAGCCGAAGCCTTGGACCGCCTTGGCCGCCTGCAGCTGCGGCTGGGCCTGATCCACCAGGCGGTCGAATCGCTCGCTGCCGCCGTCGACCGCTACCGGGCGGCGCGCGACTTTGGCAACGAGGGGCTGGCCAGGGTCGATCTCGGCGGCCTCCTGGCCGAGGTGGGCGAGCAGGAGGACGGGCAGACGATGCTCGCCGCGGCTCTTCCCCTCCTCCGCGATCCGCGCGACCAGGCTCGCGCCCAGCTGCTGCTGGCCGGCATCGCCGGCGGGCAGGGGCGGGTTCAGGAGGCCGAAAAGCTTGCCGGCCAGGCGCTTTCCACCAGCCGCGCGATGGCGCATCCGCAGGGCGAGGCCGATGCCCTCCGCACCATGGCGTTCCTCCACCTCGGCGAGGGCGAGGCGACGCGGGCCCGCCAGGAGCTGGAGCAATCGCTCGCCTTGGCGGAGCGGGCAGGCAGTCTTGCCAGCCGGGCCGAGGCGCTGCGCGGGCTGGGACAGGCCGGCGACGCGGTGGGCGACTTCGCCGCCGCGGACGGTGCGCTGGCCGAGGCTCTGGCGCTGGCCGGCCGCGCCGCCAATGCCACCGAGGAGATCCGCATCCTGGAGGAGATGGCGCGATCCCGGCAGGCCCGTGGCGACCTGCAGCAGGCGCGGGCGGCGATCGAGCAGGCCCTGGCGCGAATCGAATCGCAGCACGCCCAGGTGGCCGGCGATGCGTTGCGCTCCTCCTACCTGGCGGCGCAGCGGCAGGCGTACGAGATGGAGGTCGACATCCTGCAGCAGCTCGACCATTTGAAACCGGCGGCCGGCCTGGCAGCGAGCGCCTTCGAAACCGCCGAGAGGGCGCGGGCGCGCGGCATGCTCGATTTCCTCGGCGAGGCCCAGGTCGACCTGCGGCAGGGTGACGCGGAGTTGACGCGCCAGGAGGAGCGCCTGCGGCTGGAGCTGAACGCCAAGGCGACCCTGCGCGCCGAAGCGCTGGCCGATCCCGGACGGCAGGCGGCGGTCGCCGCCCTCGACGAGGAGATCGCCGCGCTCTCGGCGAGCTACGAGATCGCCGCGGCGCGGCTGGCAGCGAGCAGCCCGGACTATGCCCGGTTGCAACGCCCAGAGGTGCGGCTGGCCGACCTGCAGCGCGAAGCCCTCGACGGCGACACCGTGCTGCTCGAGTACTTCCTGGCCGAGCCGCGCAGCTACCTCTGGGCTGTGACGGCGGATTCGCTGCAGAGCTTCGAGCTGCCCGGCCGGGCGCGGATCGAGGCCCTGGCCCGCCGGGTGCACGACGCGCTGGGGCAGCCTCAGTCCGGCGACGGGACCGCCATCGCCGCGCGCCAGGACCTGGCGGCCCTCGGCCGCCTGTTGCTCGCTCCGGTTGCCGGTAGTCTCGCCGGCAAACGCCTGGCGATCGTCGCCGATGGCGCGCTGCTCTACATTCCATTTGCGGCGCTCCCGCTGCCGCCGCCGGCGGGCAGCGGCGGCGGCGTCGCACCGCCAGGCCAGCCGCTGGTGGTGGACCACGAGGTGGTCCACGTGCCGTCGGCGGCGGTGGTCCGCGAGCTGCGGCGCGCCCGCGTGGAGCGGTCCCGGGCGCCGGCAACCCTGGCGCTGCTCGCCGACCCGGTGTTCGACCGCGACGACCCGCGGGTGGCGGGCATCGCCGTCGGCGGCGGCGTGCCGGCTCCAGCCGCCGCCACCGGCGAGCCGGCGGCGGGCTTGCCGGGGCTCCGCCGCCGCGCCGGCTCCGGCGAGCGGTTCGCGCGTCTCCCCTGGACTCGCCGCGAGGCCGAGGTGGCCGCCGCCGAGGCCCACGGCCGGCAGGTGCTGGTGGCGCTTGATTTCCGCGCCAGCCGCAGCCTGGCCACGGCGAGCGTCCTGGCTCGCTACCGGGTCGTTCATTTCGCCACCCACGGCATCCTCGATACCCGCCGCCCCGCCCTCTCCGGCCTGGTGCTGTCGCAGGTGGACGAGCACGGCCAGCCCCAGGACGGCTTCCTGCGCGTCGACGATGTCTACCGCCTGCGCCTCGATGCCGATCTCGTGGTCCTCTCCGGCTGCGAGACCGCGCTCGGCAAGACGGTGCGCGGCGAGGGGATCCTTGGGCTCACTCGCGGCTTCTTCCACGCCGGCGCCTCGCAGGTGATGGCCAGCCTGTGGCCTGTACGCGACCGCGCCACCGCCGAGCTGATGCAGCATTTCTACCGCGCCATGCTGCAGGCGGGGCTCGCCCCCACCGCCGCTCTCCGCCAGGCTCAACTCGAGCTCAGGCGCGAGCCGCAGTGGCGCGACCCGTACTTCTGGGCCGCCTTCATCGTCGAAGGCGACTGGCGAGCCCCCGCTCCCTGAGAGCTCCCTGCCGGCAATCCGCGGCCCCATCCAGGCGGCCAGGCGGCCGTTCCGGTCCGGCGGGCCGAGCCGCCGCCCCGGCGAGGCGCCTGGCAGTCTTGCCGCCACTTCAGTCGTGTTATAAGCCGGCCCTGAGGCGAAACTTTCTGCCATGTTGCGCCACTGTTCAGTCGAGAGGGCGCTGCGGCCCGCTGCTCGGAGCCGACGCGCCTCGGACCGATCATGGGCAGTGTCCTGGCGTTCGTCGCAAGACCGGGGCGGGCGCCGCGGGGGCCGCGGCGCTCCATGAGCGAGCCCGTGCCGCTGCCCGCCGACCTCGTGCGCCGTATCGCGGAGGGCGACCGGCAGGCCGAGAAGAGCCTGGTGGAGACCTACGGCGAGGGCCTCGCTTTTCTCGTGCGCCGCTGGACACGGGATCGCGAGGCCGCCGAGGACGTCTACCAGGAGACCATCAGCCGGGCGCTCGAAAAGCTCCGTTGCGGCGAGCTGCGGGACCCGCACAGCCTGCCGTCGTTCCTGCGCGGTCTGGCCTGGAACCTGAGCATCGACTTCTACCGGCGCCAGTCGCGCCGGGGCGGCCACGAGCTGCCGCTCGCCAGCCACCTCGATCCGCCGGACGAGGGCGCAGGACAGCTCGCAACCCTGCTGCGTGAGGAGAAGATTGGCCTGGTGCGCCGCCTGCTCGCCGAGCTGCCGCTGGAGCGCGACCGCCAGGTGCTGCTCCGCTTCTACCTCGAGGAGGAAGACAAGGAGGGCATCGCGGCCGATCTCGGGCTGAGCCGCATGGAGCTCAACCTGGTGCTCTTCCGTGCCCGCCGCCGCTGCCAGGCGCTGTTCGAGGCAGCCTTTGGCGGGCGTGGCAAGGCTTAGGGAGCGTCATGGATCACGACTGGATCGAGGAGCAAAGCGTTGCCGAGTCCTACGTGCTCGGCCGCCTGCCGCCTGCCGAGGCGGCGCGTTTCGAGGAACATCTCCTCGCCTGTCCCGGCTGCCGCGAGCGGGTGACCTGGGCAGAGGAGCTGCGCGGCTCCCTGCAATCCATGGCCGCCGAGGACCGCCGCCGCGTCGCTCAGCTCGGACTGCTGGCCTGGCTTGCCCGCCGCGGGCGCACGGCAAGGATGGGCTTCGCCGCCGCCCTGCTGCTCGCCGCCGCTCTGCCCGCCGCTCTCCTCGTCGAGCAAGTGCGGCTGCGTCACCAGCTCGCCGAGGCGCAAGTGACCAGCGCGCCGCGCCGCGGGCCGGCGCGACCAGCCTTCCTGCCCGCGGCGGCCCCCGCGACCGCGGGCGCCAGCGCGCCGCCAGCCTGGGCGGCCGAGCGCAACCGCCTCACTGCCCAGCTGCGTCAGCGCGACGAGATGCTGCGCACCGAGCAGCGGCAGGAAGGCGAGCTGCGCGGCCGCCTCGCCGATCTCACCCGCCCCCAGATCAATACGACCATCCTCACCCTCGGCCTGGTGCGCGGCGCCGAGCAGCCAAACCGCCTCCTCCTGGGCGCGCGCCCGGTCTGGATCGTGCTCGCGATCGAGCTGCCCGCCCCCGGCAGCGGCACTTATGGCGCGACACTGATCGACCAGCGCGGCCGCACCGTCTGGAGCGGCGAGGGGCTGCGTCCGACCGCCAGCGACACCCTGGTGGTGAGCCTCCACTCCAGTCTGCTTGCCGCCGGCGACTACCACCTGGTGATACGGGGAGCCGGCACTCCGGCCCAGGGGAGTGAGATCTCGCTCCAGGTCGTGGCACCAGGCTGAGCCTTCCAGTTGCCGAGCACCGGCTGCAATTTTCCTCCTGTCGCCATCACTCAATCGGTAACGGGCTGCTACCTGGAGGCGTCGGGCCCTCGGGGGGCGAACCCGGAAGGCAAACCGAGCAAATCCATTAGGGAGAGACCGACATGAGCACCAATCCCAAACCCGAAGCAAACGTCCCCACCCATGTCCCGGTCGGCACCGTCGCCATGTACGCCGGCGCCCTCGATGCCGCCGCCGTCGGCCGGCTTGCCGAGCAAGGGTGGCTCCCTTGCGATGGCGCCCTGCTGCAGATCGCGCACTACGAGGAGCTGCACCGGGCCATCGGCCACAGCCATGGCGGCGAGGAGGCCAAGTTCAGGCTGCCAGACCTCAGAGGAAGGTTCGTGCGCGGTGTGGACGCCGGCACCCAGCGCGACCCGGATGCGGCAAGCCGCACCGCGTCCGCCGCGGGCGGAAACTCAGGGGACAAGGTGGGGTCCCTCCAGGACGATGCGTTCAAGAAGCACTCCCACAAGGTGCCCCATTATCCGGAGGGCCTCCATTGGGCGGTGGACGAGGCGAACCGCTACCACGTCGCGAAGTACAACCCGAAGGAAGAAACCTTCACCCAGGATCAGGGAGGCAGCGAGACACGGCCGCTGAACCTCGGCCTCAACTTCATCATCCGGTACCGCAGCGAACCCTGACCGGCGGCAGCGGGCGCCCCCGCGGCACGAGCAGTCCGCGGGGGCGTCGCCATCCTATTGGCGCACCGGACGGGACGCGGCTGCCCTTCAGCCCGGCTCCGGGCGCTCCTCGCGCGGCGTCACCTCGAGGTCCTGGCGCAGCTTGACCAGGCTGCGCTCGGGGTAGATGCCGCAGCGCAGCTGCACGCCGGGGTAGAGGTGGGTCTCCCGGCCCACCACCACGCCGGGGTGGAGGACACAGTTGCAGCCGGTCAGCACGCCGTCGCCGAGCACCGCCCCCAGCTTTCGCCGGCCGGTGGGGATGGCGCCCTCGCCAGCGTCTCTCGTTCCGCCCTTGGCGTCTGCGCCGCAGACGGCGCCTCCGGCGATGCGCACCTCGCGGCCGTCGTGGCGGAAGTTGGAGAGGATGGTGCCGGCGCCCAGGTTGACGCCGGCGCCGAGGATCGAGTCGCCCACGTAGTTGAGGTGCGGCGCCTTGGCCCCGGGCAGCAGGATGGCGCGCTTGATCTCGGTGCTCGCTCCCACCACGCAGCCATCGCCGATCCAGGCCCCGCCGCGCACGTAGGCACCCGGGCGGATCTCGACGTCGTCGCCGATCCACAGCGGCCCTTCGAGCACCACGCCGGGATGGATGCGGGCACCGCGGCCGATGGCGATGCGGTCGCCGGCCAGGTGGACCTCGGGCAGCAGCCGCACCGCGATGGCGGCCGAAGGCAGCCGCGCCAGCGCCGCGTCGAGCGGCTCGCCGAGCAGCGCCCAGGGAGCCTCGGGATCGAAGGCGGCGGCGAATGGCTCCGGCAGCGCCGCGAACAGCGCGGGCAGAGTCAGCGAGCGGGCAAGAGTCATCGGCAATACGCTCCTTGGGTCAGGCCGCTCGTCGGGACGGCCGGGAAGTATCGGGTGAGGCCGCGCCGAGGGCGCCGAGGACGCCGGTTTCCGCGAGGGCGACAACTCGTGAAGCCAACGGCAGCGAAGGCGCGCCCTTGGCGCCAATAACGCCGATGGTATCCTGGCCCGCCGTGGAAATCCCCGCCGCGTCGCCCCGGAGATCCACTCCGGGGCCTCTATCGCCGCTACTGCTGTCCTTTTACCGCCGCCCCGCCGAGGTGGTCGCCCCCGACTTGCTGGGCCGCTACCTGGTGCGCCAGGCTGGCGGGGCCTCTGCCAGCCGTTCGGCAATCGGACGCCATGGCGCCGGTTCCACGCCAACTGCGGAAGCCGACGACCACGAGCCGCTGATCCTGCGGGTGGTGGAGGTCGAGGCCTACCTCGGCGCTCCCGACCGTGCCAGCCATGCCTGGGGTGGGCGGCGCACGGCGCGTAACGCCAGCCTCTACCTGGCGGGTGGACATGCTTATGTCTACTTCATCTACGGCATGCACTGGTGCCTCAACGCGGTCACCGGCGAGGTGGACGCCGGTGGAGCCGTGCTGCTGCGTGCCGGTGAGCCGGTGGCCGGGGAGGAACGGATGCGCCGCAACCGTGGCCTGCCGGCGGTGCCCCGCCCGGGCGACATAGCCGGCGGCCCCGGCAAGCTTTGCCAGGCCCTGGCCGTCGACCGCGCCTTCGACGGTCTGCGCCTCGACCGGGGGCCGTTGCGCCTGACAGCCGGCGAGCCGGTGGCGCCGGGCCAGGTGGCCGCCGGGCCGCGCATCGGCGTCGCCTATGCCGGCGAGGCCGCAGCCTGGCCCCTGCGTTTCGCCATCGCCGGCAATCTCCACGTATCGCGGCCGCGCCTCGCCACTCCGAGGTGAGCGCTCACTCCTAAGTCGATCTCAAGCGCATGCGTCCGCCTGCTCAAGAGGCACCGGAGGGCCCCAGACGCCGTCCCGGCCCGGCCGAGGGCACAGAGCCCTACCGCTTCAGCGTGCGATCTTGCCGGTGATCCGGATGTGGCCGGCCTTGGCCAGCTTCCAGAAAACCATCAGGGCGTCGAGCTGCGGCATCGGCGTGATCTTGACGATCGAATGGATGTCGTAGGTCCCGTTGATGCGGGTCAGCATGAAGCCTTCCTGGGGCGAGATCTTGGCCGAGGTCAGCTGCTCCATGCTCGTCGCCAACTGCGGGATCGACGTGAGCTTCACACCGTCGCGCTCGATCTGCTCGCGGATCTGCTTCTCGCCCAGGTTGAGCGCTTCCAACACCTCGCGGTTGTCCGGCTCCAGACTGCGGGCCGCGCGCAGGTGGCGCAGGGCGATCTCGAAGCTGCCCTGCTCGAGGTAGAAACGCGCCGCCTCCAGCAGCGCCGTGGCCGAGAGCGCCGCCGCGATGGCCGAGGTGGTGCTGCCGGGCTGGGCCGCGACGCCGCTGCCGTTGTCGGGCGGCGGCAGGCTCCAGCGCGGCTTGATCACCTTGACCGTGCCCAGCCGATGCTGCTCCCACAGCACCCGGCAGACGTGGAACTCCGACGAGTGCGTCTGCAGCCGGATCTCCTCCACCGTGCGGTCGTCGTTGATCAGCTCGAGGATGCGCCGCTCGCCCGGCCGCGCGTGGTCGAAGTCGAGCTCGCCGACGATCACCGGGATCGCCTCCTGCGTGGGGATCAGCTGCCGAATGCGCCGCCACTCGTCGACCCGCTGCACCCCCTCCATGACGATGGCCGTGACGTCCAGGCTCATCGGCACCATCGCACTCTCGGGCAGCACGTCGTCGAGGAAGCGGAAATCCGCCTCGGTCCAGGCGAAGACGTCGTAGATGCTCTCTTCCGCCTTGAACCGCAGCATCCGGTGCAGGTCGTTCTCGCGCAACGCCCCGGTGGTGACCAGGATCTTGCCCAGCAGCGTGCGCGTCTTCTCCTGCAGCTCGATCGCCTTGGACAGCTCCATCTCGCTGATCAGGCCGTGGCTGACCAGGAAGTGGCCCAGGTACTCCTCGGGCTTGGAGGACGAGGAGGAGAGGATGCGCCCGTCCTTGAAGTAGATCCGCTTTTCGACCTTGCCGCTGTTGATCTCCAGCGTGCCGCTCTTCTTGCTCTGCGACAGCCACTGCAGCAGCTCCTCGAGCTGCATCGTGCGGAGGTTGCCAACGATTCCCATGATCTGCCGGCGCCGATTATAGACCGCCGGGTCCGCGGCCGCCCGGGACTACAGGAAGCCGACCGGCGTCGCCACCTGGTCGCGGTGGATGGTGTCGACGAAGCGGATGATCCGCCGCGACAGCGACATGAACAGCGTCGAGGTGCGGCTGCCGCCGCCGAAGAACCGCACACCCTTGAGCAGCTCGCCGTTGGTCACGCCGGTCGAGCTGAACAGGATCTCCTGGCCCGGCGCCAGGTCCTCGGTGCGATAGATGCGGTCGACGTCCGAGATGCCGAGCTCGCGCAAGCGCTCCTGCTGTTCCGGGTTGACCGCCTTCAGCCGGGCCTGGATCTCGCCGCCCAGGCAGCGCATGGCGGCGGCGGTGATCACCCCCTCCGGGGCGCCGCCGATGCCCAGCACCGCGTGCACCCCGGTGCCGCGCACCGCCGCCGAGATGCCCGCCGACAGATCGCCGTCGGGGATCAGGCGGATGCGGGCGCCGGCGGTGCGGATGTCGGCGATCAGCTGCTGGTGGCGATCGCGGTCGAGCACCACGATGGTCAGGTCCGAGATCCGGCGATTGAAGGCCGCCGCGATGTTGCGCAGATTCTCCGCGACCGGGGCGTCGATGTCGACGCGGCCGCTGGCCGTCGGTCCGACCACGATCTTGTCCATGTAGACGTCGGGGGCGTGCAGCAGCCCGCCGCGCTCGGCGGCGGCGAGCACCGCGATCGAGTCGGGTGCTCCCAGGGCGCAGAGGTTGGTTCCCTCCAGGGGATCGACCGCGATGTCCACCTCCGGGTACCAGCGCCCGGCCGCGCCGGCGCCTCCCGCGGGAGTGGCGGCGCCGCCCGCGGCGGCGCTGCGCCCGGCGCCCAGCTCCTCGCCGACGAAGAGCATCGGCGCCTTGTCGCGCTCGCCCTCGCCGATGACCACCCGGCCGGCCATCGGCAGCGAGTCCATCTCGCGGCGCATCGCCTCCACCGCCACCTGGTCGGAGTGGCGGCGATTGCCGTAGCCCATCGTCTTCGCGGCGGCGATCGCCGCCTGCTCGGTGACGCGGATGAAGTCCTGCTCGAGCAGCTGGTCGAGAACCATGTCAGTGCGCTCCCCGGCCCGCCGCGGGGGCCGTCGGCTGCGGGGCGTTGTAGGCCGGGATACCGGTGATCGCCTCGCCGAGGATGAGGCCGTGGATGTCGTGGGTCCCCTCGTAGGTGTAGACCGACTCGAGGTTTAGCATGTGGCGGATCACCGGATAGTCGTCGACGATGCCGTTGGCGCCGAGGATCTCGCGCGCCAGCTTCGCGCACTCGCGCGCCACCCAGACGTTGTTGCGCTTGCCGAGCGAGACGTGGTGCGGCTTGAGGCGCCCGGCGTCCTTGAGGCGGCCGAGCTGCATGCAGAGCAGCTGGCCCTTGGCGATCTCGCTCGCCATCCACACCAGCTTCTCCTGCACCAGCTGGTGGCAGGCGATCGGCTGGCCGTTCCACTGGATGCGCTGCCGGGCATACTCGAGGGCGGTGTGGTAGCACTCCATGGCCGAGCCGATCCCGCCCCAGGCGATGCCGTAGCGCGCCTGGTTGAGGCACATCAGGGCGTTCTTGAGGCCGGTCGCGCCCGGCAGGATGGCGTCACCGGGAATGCGGCAGTCGTGGAAGCCGAGCTCGGAGGTGGTGGAGGCGCGCAGCGAGAACTTGCCGTGCTGATCGGCGGCGGTGAAGCCGGGCGTGCCCTTCGCCACCAGGAACCCCCGGATACCCTGGTCGGTGCGGGCCCACACCACCGCGACGTCGGCGAGGGTGCCGTTGGTGATCCACTGTTTGCTGCCGTCGAGCACCCAATCGTCGCCGACCCGGCGGGCGGCAGTGCGCATGCCGCCGGGGTTGGAACCGAAATCGGGCTCGGTCAGGCCGAAGCAGCCGATCGCCTCGCCGGTCGCGAGAAGCGGCAGCCAGCGGTCCTTCTGCTGCTGCGAGCCGAAAGCGTGGATCGGGTACATCACCAGGCTGCTCTGCACCGAAGCGAAGCTGCGCAGGCCGGAGTCGCCGCGTTCGAGCTCCTGCATGATCAGGCCGTAGGCGACGCCGCCCAGGCCCGGCAGGCCGTAGTCGGCAAGATTGGCGCCGAAGAGGTTGAGGGAGCCCATCTCGGGCACCAGCTCGAGCGGGGTGCGCCCCTCGCGGTGGCACTCCTCGATGATCGGCTTGACCTTGTCGTCGACGAAGGCGCGGACGGTGTCGCGCACCAACCGCTCCTCGTCGCCGAGGAGCGCATCCACCTCCAAGAGATCGACGCCTGGAAAACGGCTCACGGAACCTCCTGCGATCGGGTGCTGCGAGAGTTTGGCGGGTGCAAGGCCAACGGCCCGGCGGCACCGCCGGAGATCCGTGCTTGACGGGGACGACTCGCGCGACTGCGCGATGATACCACGCGGTGTCCGGAGGGGTGGAGGGGTGAGGGGTGTCGAGGCACGGGGCGCCGGGTCACGGGGCGCCGGGTCACGGGGCGCCGAGGCACGGGGCGCCGGGGTACGGCGGGGTATATCATCCGGGGCCATGGGTTTCCCCGGCGGCAGCGCCTACGCGATGAGCCGCGACATCGCGGAGGGTTACACGCTGGTCACCGAGCGGACCTTCCGCACCCTGACGCCGGGCGACCTCGACAAGCTGGTGTTCGAGATGGACCGCCACCTGCGCGAGCTGCGCGGCGATCAGCCCGCCCTCGAAGACATCCCGGCGATTCAGCAGCGCAACCGGCGCATCCAGCGCCTCAACCAGGCCATGCTGGTGCTGCGCAGCTTCCGCAGCCGGCAGAAGCCCTGAGCCGCGCCGTGGCCCTGGCGCCGCCGCCACTGGCTCCGCTGTCGCTGCTGCTGCGCCTCCTCGGGCCGGCGGTTCTCGCCCTGGCCGCTGCCTGGGCCTTCGACCGGCTGTGCCAGCGCAAGGGACTGCTGCCGCCGGGTTTCTACCGCCCCTGGCGCCGGGCCGCCGCCGGGGCGCTGGTCTTCCTGATCCTCTGGTTCGGGATCTTCGCGCCGATCGGCGAGGTCGGCCTCGACGAGAAGCTCGACCTGTCCGCGATCAGCACCCCGCGGCTCTTCCTGCTGCACGGCATGATGGCCGCCGCGGTGCTGGGCTGGTTCCTGCTCGGCTTCGCCGGCGCCCGCCGGCCGCGGCCGGCGGCGCCGGCCGCCGCCGCGCCCCTGGAAGCGCCGGCGGACTCCGTGCCGGCGCCGGCTCCAACAGCGGCCATGACAGCGGCCGTGCGGCAGCCGTCGTTCTTCCGCCAGGTGGCCGCCCAGCTCGGTCTGGTGGCGCCCGACGTCCCTCGTGAAGTGCTCATCGGCCTGGCGCTGGGCGCCTGCGCCTGGGGAGCGGTGCTGCTGGCGCTGTTCGCCGCCGCCATCGCCATCTATGCGATCGGCGGCGAGCAGGCGCTGCCCAAGCCCTCCGCCATCGTGCCCTGGATCGCGGCGCTGCCGGTGCTGGTGCGGCTGCTGGTGAGCCTGTCGGCGGGCTTCGTCGAGGAGATCTTCTTCCGCGGCTTCCTGCAGCCGCGCGCCGGCATCGCGCTGTCGACCGGCTGCTTCGTGCTGGCGCACCTGTCCTACGGCCAACCGTTCATGCTGCTGGGCATCGCGATGCTGTCGCTGATCTACGCCTTCCTGGTGCGCTGGCGGCAGACGATCTGGCCGGCGATCGCCGCGCACGCGCTCTTCGACGGCGTCCAGCTGCTGGTGATCATCCCGATGGCGATGCGCTACCTCGGACCGGCGCCCGGACACGGGGGGGGAAAACCAGCGATGGCGGTATTCTCCGGGGTCGCCGGCGCCCTGGGCCGGATCTGGTAGACTGCGGCGGAGGCGCCCCCCGGCCATGTCGGACGAACAGAGCTTCCATCTCGCCATCGGAAGCCGCTTCGAAAACATCGAGCTGGTGCAGCTTGTGCTGAAGGACTCCCTTGACCAGCTCGGGCTGGACGACGACAACCGGCACTGGATCGACGTCGCGGTCCGCGAGGCGGTGGCCAATGCCATCAAGCACGGCAACCAGCAGGACCCGGCCAAGCAGGTGCACGTGGACCTCACCCGGGAGGGCCAGGACGGCGAGTGGCTGGTCATCCGGGTGCAGGACGAGGGCACGGGTTTCGATCCGGCCGACCTCGAAGATCCCCTGGCGCCGGAGAACCTGCTCAAACCCAATGGCCGCGGGATCTTTTACATGAAGAGCTTCATGGACGACATCCAATACCGGGTGCGGCCGGGCGGCGGCACCGTGGTGACGCTGCGCAAGCGGCTGGCGTCTCGCGGCGCGGCGACCCGGCCGGACAGCCCGAACGCGAACGCCAGGCCTGAATAGGAGAGGCATGCGATGAAAGTGAACGTGCGGCAGAGGGACGGCGTCACGATTCTGGACCTCAAGGGCAAGATCACCATCGGGGTGGGAGACGTGGCGCTGCGCAACGCGGTGCAGGAAGCGATCAACGGCGGCGCCACCAAGGTCGTGATCAACCTCCGCGATGTCACCACCATCGACTCCTCGGGAGTCGGCGAGCTGGTGAGCGCCTTCACCACCGCCACCAACCGCGGCGCCAAGCTCAAGCTGGCCAACCTTCCCGCCAAGGTGAACGACATCCTGCAGATCACCCAGCTGATCACCGTCTTCGACGTCTTCGACAGCGAGGACGAGGCCATTCGTTCCTTCTGAAGCGGCCCCGGTGCCTGAAGCGGAGCTCGGCTCGCTGGCCGGCGGCCTGGCGGCCCTGGCTGCGCGGGTGGACCGGCGCCTGCCCGAGCTGCTGCCGCCCGCCGGCCAGCGGCCGGAGCCGGTCCATCGCGCCATGCACTACGCCCTGACCGGCGCCGGCAAGCGCGTGCGCCCGGTGCTCACCCTGGCGGTGGCCGAGCTCTTCGGCGCCCGGCCCGAGACCGTCCTCGACCTTGCCTGCGCGGTCGAGATGGTCCATGCCTGCTCGCTGGTGCTCGACGACCTGCCGTCGATGGACGACGCCGCCCTGCGCCGCGGCCGTCCCACCGTGCACCTCGCCTTCGGCGAGAGCGTCGCGCTGCTCGCCGCCCTCGCGCTGCTCAACCGCGCCTATGCGCTGGTGGCGGAAAGCGCGCATCGCCTGTCGCCCAAGCGCTACACCAGCGAAGACATGGTCCACCACCTGGCCGCTGCCATCGGCAGCGAGGGGCTGATCGGCGGCCAGGCGCTGGACCTGCTGACCGGCCCCGGCGAGCTGGACCTCGAGCTGCTCGAGTACATCCACAGCCACAAGACCGGAGCCCTGTTCATGGCCGCCGGCGAGCTGGGGGCGATGGCCGCCGACGCGCGGCGGCGCGACCTCGAGCTGATCGCCCGCTACGCCAAGAACCTGGGGCTCGCCTTCCAGATCGCGGACGACCTCCTGGACGTCCTCGGCACCGCGGACGCCACCGGCAAGGACGTCCGCCAGGACGCGGCGAAAGTCACCTTCGTCAAGCTCCTGGGTGTCGCCGGCGCGCGCTCCCTTGCCGCCGAGCTGCTCGGCTTCGCGGTCGATTCTCTCGCCCCCCTCGGCCGCAAGGGCGATCCGCTCCGCGCCCTCGCTCACTTCGTCCAGCACCGGACGCGCTGACCCGGGACACCAGGAGCCGCGATGACCAGCGAGCCGAATCTCCTGCTGTCGCCGGCGGAGCGGGTGACGCTGGCGGCCGTCTGCGAGGCGCTGCTGCCGGAGCTCCACGCCGAGCCCGGCGACGATCCGCGGCTGTTCGGGCTCGGCGCGGCGGCGCTCGGCATCGCCGCCGAGGTCGAAGGGGTGGTCGGCGGCCTGGGCGCGGCGCAGCGGGCCGACTTCGGCAAGCTGCTGCGGCTGCTGGCGCAGCCGGCCTTCGTGCTGCTGCTCGCCGGCCGGGCGCTGCCGTTCGCGGAGCTGCCGCCGGACCGGCGCGAGCGGGCGTTGCTGGCGATGGCGACCAGCCGTCTCGAGCCGCTGCGCACCGGCTTCCAGGTGCTCAAGCGCCTGGCCACGCTGCTGTTCTACAGCGTCTGTCCGGACGGCGGGGAGAACCCGACCTGGCCGGCGCTCGGCTACGTGCGGTCGGCCAACCCGCCGCCGGCGGCCGGCGGACCCCTGGTGCGGCTGACCACGATCGCGCGCACCGCGGTGCCTGCGACGGCGACGGCGACGCTCGATGCCGACGTCTGCGTCATCGGGTCGGGCGCCGGCGGCTGCGTGGCGGCGGCGGAGCTGGCAGCTGCCGGACGCCGGGTGGTGGTGCTGGAGGCCGGCGGCGGCAGCCAGGCCCCCGATTTCGATCAGACCGAGCTCCACGGCATGCGGGCGCTGTTGCTGGACCGCGGCGTCGCCGCGAGCCGCGATCTCGGGATCGCCATCCTGGCGGGCGCCACCCTGGGCGGCGGCACCACGGTCAACTGGCAGACCTCGATCGCGCTGCCCGATGGAGTGCGCGACGAATGGGCCGCGCGCTCGGGCTGCGCCTGCTTTGCCGAGGAGAGCTTTGGCCGCTCGCTGGCGACGGTGCTGGCGCGCCTCGGCGCCGGCGCGCCGGCGAGCGCCAGCGAGGTCAATGCCAACAACGCGGTGCTGCGCGACGGCTGTCAGGCGCTCGGCTGGCGCTGGCGGCAGGTGGCCCGCAACGCGCGGGGTTGCGATCCGCGGCAGTGCGGCTACTGCATCTTCGGCTGCCGCCACGGCGGCAAGCAGACCGCCGCCACCACCTTCCTGCACGACGCGCAGCAGCAGGGCGACACCCGCGTCGTCACCGGCTGCAGCGCGCGGCGGGTGCTGTGGAGCGGCGGCCGGGTGCGGGGTGTCGAGGCGGTCGCGGTCACGCCGGCCGGCGAGGAGGTGGCGGTCGCGGTCCGCGCCCCGACGGTGGTGGTGGCGGCCGGCAGCCTGCATTCGCCGGCGCTGCTGCTGCGCTCGGGCCTGGCGCTGCCGGCCCTCGGCCGCCATCTCCATCTGCATCCGGCGAGCGGCGTGGCCGGCACCTTCGACGGCCCGATCCTGCCGTGGAGCGGCCCGCCGCAGAGCATCCTCTGTGACGAGCTCGCGGACGCCGCCGGCGGCGGTGGGCGCGGCGGCAGCGGGGACGGGGGCGGCGGGGGCGGCTACGGCTTCCGCCTGGAGACGGCGCCGACGCACCCCGGCCTGCTGGCGATGTCGACGCCCTGGTGCGGCGCCCGGGACCACCGGCGCGAGATGCAGGCCAGCGCCCGCAAGTGCACCCTGATCGTGCTGGTGCGCGACCGTGCCGCCGGCCGCGTGCGGGTGGACCGCGCCGGCGCGCCGGTGGTCGACTACCGCCCCGGCACCGCGGAGCGCGCGCTGCTGCGCCAGGGCATCGCCGCGGCCTCGCGGGTGCTGCTGGCCGCCGGCGCCCGCCAGCTGCTGGCTCTCAACCACCGGCGGCTCGGCCTGCGCGACACCGCGGCGGCATCGGCGGTCGACGACTACTTCGCCGGCGTCGCGCGCAGCCGCAGCGAGCGCAACTGGTCCACCCTGTTCAGCGCCCACCAGATGGGGACCTGCCGGATGGGCGGCGACCCGCGTACCGCGGTCTGCGACGCCGGCGGCGAGGTCTTCGGCGTCCGCGGTCTGTTCGTGGCCGACGCCAGCGCCTTTCCGGCCTCCTCCGGCGTCAACCCGATGGTGACCGTCATGGCGCTCGCCCATCACACCGCGCAGCAGATCAAGGCCCGCACGGGGTGATGCCCCGCCGTGATCGACCAGGCGCGATCGCGCCGGCTACTCGGCTTGGTCGGCTTGGGCGGCGCGCAGCCGCGCCAGGCGCGGCTGGCGGCTCTTGGGGCTGTCGAGGCTGAAGGCGCGCATGTCGCCGAGGTCGCCGCGGACGTACTCCGCGGTGGCGGCCACCGCGGCGCGGAGCGCGGGGTTTTCGGCATCGACCCGGTGGAAGCAGGTCCAGGCGATCTCTCCCGCCTCCGGGTCGTGCTCCCAGAGCCCGATCAGGCGGCCGCGGTCGAGGATGGCGTGGTTGGGCAGGTCGGCGATGGCGCCCACCTCCACCGGACCCTGGTCGCCGGCGGCCTGACGGGTCCAGTCCTCCGGCACCAGCAGGCTCTTGACGTCGCGGCGCAGCAGCAGGATGCCGTCGAGGTTGGCGACCAGGGCGAAGCGCGGTTTCGCGGGCGCCGCAAAGGTCTCGAGCTCCGCGAGGTGCTCCGGCAGCACCAGGCGCTGCGCGTCGTCGCCCGGCAGCGAATCGAGCTGTAGCGGTTCGATCGCGGCCCGCGCCGCCTTGACGCCGAGCGCCGCGAAGGCCGCGAGCTCGGCGAGGCTCGCCGGCCCGATCCAGTGGAAGAACCGGCGCGCCAGCTCGACCTGGCACTCGGCGGCCGACAGCCGGAAGCCGTCCAGGGGGTTCGGCCGCCAGAGGGCGTAGCGATACCGTTGCTGGTCGAGGCGGCCGTTGATCGGGACCCGCCGGATCTCGCCCGCGGTCTGCAGCCGGCCGAGCGCCAGCGGCAGGGTGGTGGTGATGCCTTTCTTCTTGCCCGCGTCGCCCAGGCTGCGTGCGGCGCCGCCGGTGGCGACCCGGATCTCGTCGGGCGAGAGCGGCTCCTGCCGCAGGGCGTCGAGGACGGCCGCGCACAGGCGGTCGACCTCGGCATCGGTCACTCCCAGCTTGCGCGCCACGCGCATGTCCGCTTCCGGGCCGAAGTCCTGGCTCAGCCGGAGCGCCAGCGCGAAATCCGACGCCGGCACCACGTAGGTGCAGCCGCGGGCGCTGGGCAGCTCATGGATCTCGAGCGCCGCGATCGCGCGGTCCACCGCCTCTCGCCCGGCGCCGCAGCGGGCGCGCAGGCCGAGGTACGGCCCGGAGCCCCCCACCGAGCGCGCCCAACCGGTGCGCTCGAGCACCCTGGCCGGCGGCTCGCCATGCAGCCCGCCGTCCAGCCCCTGGCGATGGAACCACCATGCGCGCACCCTGCCTGCCTCCATGTCACCTCCGGCGCAGCGTCTCGGAACGGCAGCGGCGCCGGCCGAGATCCGCCGCCGGAGTCTATCGGAGTCCGGCTACACTAGCCGGTGATGAGCGGCACCCACGCCGCCGGCGAGGCGGAGCTGGAGCGGGCGCGGCTGGAGCTGCGGCGCCTCGGCTACCTGGATCATGGGCTGGAGCGCTTCCTGCTGCAGGACGCGCTGCGGCCACGGCAGCCGCTGCGCACGATGACGGTGCTGGCCGCCAAGGTGGGCCTGCTGACCGGCGGCGTGCTGGCGGCGGCGCTGGCGGTGGCGCTGGTGGTGGCCAACGGCAGCGTCGCGTCGTCGCCGCTCGATCTGCCGGTGCTGTTCCTGCACCTCTTCCCGCCGGCGGCGGCGGCGGCCGGCGCGGCGTTCCTGGCGCTGGCCTCGGCGGTGCTGCTGGTGCTGCGCTTCTATCCGGTGCGGCGGATCGAGGCGCCGGCGCTGGCGACGGCGCTGGTGGCGGGCCTGGCGGTGCTGGCGCTGGCGCTCCGGGAGGCGCAGGAGATCCCGGCGGGGAGCGGCACGGCGCAGCGTCTGGCGCTTGGCCTGGGTGCGGCGGCCGCCGCCTACGCCCTGGTGCGCCTGGTCTATCAGGGCCTGCTGGCACTGGCCATCCGCTTCACCGAGCGCGCGCCGGCCGCCGGCCTGCCGGCCTGGCGCTGGCGCCGCTGGGTGAGCGGCGCGGTGCTGGCCGGGGTGCTGCTGCTGGCGGTGCCGGTGGTGCTGGCGGCGCGCGACGTCGAGCCGCCGCCGCCGCCGCTGCTGCCGATGGCGCCGGGGGAGCGGGCGCTGGTCCTGGGCCTCGACGGCGTGCTGCCCGAGGAGGCCGAGTACCTGCTGCGCCACGGCGATCTGCCGGCGATGGCGGAGCTGGCGCGCCGCGGGGGCCGGCTGCTGCGCTATCGCCGCCCGGAGGAGCCGCCGGCGGCCTTCTGGACCAGCGTCGCGACCGGGCTCGCGGCGCCCGCGCACGGCGTCGCGTCGCTCGACAGCTTCCTGCCTCTCGGGGTGCGTACGCCGCTCGCCCGCAGCGGCTTCCTGCGCGCCTACCTGAGCCGCGTCGAGGTGCCGCTGGGGCTGGCCGATTACCGCCCGGTGCTGGCCAACCGCCGCAGCGCCTTCACCTTCTGGGAGCTCGCCTCGCGCGGCGGCGCGCCGGTGCTGGCGGTGAACTGGTGGGCGACCTTCCCGGCGCCGCCGCTGCCCGGCCAGGTGCTGGCCCATGACGCCTACCAGCTGCTGCGGGAGGGCGCCGCGGGCGCCGTCTCGTCGCCCGCGGCGGCGCCGGGGCTGCGCCGGGAGGCGTTGGCGTTGGCGGCGGCGCCGCCGGTGGGTGCGGCCAGCCGGCTGCTGGCGGCGGCGCTGCCGCCGGCCGAGGCCGCGGCGGTGGACGAGCGGGCGATGCGGCCAGACGAGTTCTACCGCCAGGTGTTCGCCGGCCGGCTGCTGCTGGATCCGCCGCCCCGCGCCGCGGCGCTGTACCTGCCGGGTCTCGACATCGCTGCCGCCGGCTGGCACGGCGGCGACGTGGCGTTCGCCGACCTGGTGCGCGCCGAGCTGACCGCCGCCGACCGCCTGCTGGCGCAGGCCCTGGCGCGGCCGGGATGGGGGACCGTGGCGGTGGTGCTCGATCCCGGCCGGCGGCGGCGCGGCGGCGGCCGGCTGCTGCTGTGGCGGCGCGGCGGCTGCCTCGCCGCGCCCGCCGCCACCGCGCCCGCCACGCCGGCCGCGAGCCCGTCCGGCGGCGCCGCCGACACCACTCCGGAGGCTCTGACCGCCGGCCTGCTGCGCACGCTCGGACTGCCGCAGAGCGCCGAGCTGCCGCCGCCGCCGCCGCAGTGCCGCTGGCCGGAGCCGCCGGCCACCGTGGCCGGCTACGGCCGCCCGCCGCTGCCCCGCTTCCCCGCGGCGCCGGCGGCGGAGGGGGCCGAGTACCTGCGGGACCTGCGCTCGCTGGGCTACCTCTGATGCTGCTCCCGCTGCTCCTGCTGCCGCTGGCGGCTGCCGTCACGGCGCCGATGGCACCGCCGGCCTTGCCGGCGCCGAGTGCGGCGTCCATCCCGCCGTCGCCGGCCGCGGCGCCGCCCCCGGAGGCCCGCGCGCGTGAAGCGGAGCTGGCAACCCTGCGCGGCGAGATCGCCGCGCTCGAGGTGAGGCTGGAAGCGGCGCGGCGGCAGCAGAGCGGCGCCGCCGGGGAACTGGCCGCGGCCGACCTCGCGCTGCAACTCGAGGAGAAGCGCCTCGCCGAAGCGGTCGCGGCGCGCGACCAGGCGGCCGAGCGCGAGGCGGCGGGAGAGCGGCAGGTGAGCGCTCTCGAGCAGGCTCTCGCCGAGCGCCGCCGCGAGTTCCAGCGGCAGCTGACGGGGCTCTACCGCCTCGGGCGCCAGGGCTACCTGCGGCTTTTCTTCCTGCTCAAGCCGGATTCCAGCCTGCTGCCGTCGATCCGCCTGATGCGTTACCTGGTGCGGCGCGATCGCCAGGCCGTCGACAGCTACCAGCAGGCGAAGGACGGCCTGTCGCGCCGCCGCGACCAGCTGGCGGCCGAGCGCCTGGATCGCGACCGCTGGCTCGGCTGGGAGCAGACGCGCCGCCACGAGCTGGTGGCGGCCCGCCAGCGCAAGGTGGCGCTGCTCGCCCGCGTCGAGCGCGAGCGCAGTGCCCTGGCCACCCGCGCCGTCGAGCTTGCCGATCGCGAGCGCAAGCTGGCGGCCTTCCTCGACCTGCTCTACGACCGCAGCGGCGGCGCCCTGGCAGGGGCGCCGATCCAGCAGTTCCGCGGCATCCTCGACTGGCCCGCGGCAGGACGGGTGGTGGCGCGCTTCGGGCCCCGCCTCGATCCGCGCTATCACACCCAGGTGCCGCACAACGGCATCGACCTCGAGACCGTCGCGGGCAGCGAGGTGAAGGCGGTCTACCCCGGCAAGGTGCTGTACGCGGCGCCCTTCGAAGGCTATGGGCTGACCGTGGTGGTGCACCACCCGGGGCGCGTTTTCACGCTCTATGCCGGCCTCGAGGAGCTGCGGAAAGCCAAGGACGATATGGTATCTTTGACCGAGACCGTGGGTCTTGCCGCGGACCGTCTCTACTTCGAGATCCGCGTCGAGAACCATCCCGAGGACCCGTTGAGCTGGCTGCATTGAACCCGCTATGAACCCGCTATGAACCAAAGCCGACTGCTTTTCCTCGTCTGCTCTTCCCTGCTGGTGTTGCCGATGCTGATGGCGCTGGTGCTGGCGGCCGATCCGGGCCGCGGCCAGAGCTCCGATCCGCGTCCTGGCGCCGTCGCGTCGAAGACGACGCACGGCCTCCACGCCGCCGCCGCCAAGGAAGAGGACACTTTCGACACCTATCTCAAGTACCTCAAGGTCTTCAGCGAGGTGCTCGGCCTGATCCGCGACACCTACGTCGACGAGCCCAACACCGACGCGCTGATGGCCGGCGCCCTCGAAGGCGTCACCGACGCCATGGACCCGTTCACGGTCTACGTGCCGGGGCCGGCGGTTCCCGGGTACGTCAAGGCGCTCGCCGCCGGCAAGAGCCTCAGCGGCCTGGCGCTGCTCAAGGAACGCGGGGCGACGCTGGTGATGGCGGTCGAAAAGGGCAGCCCGGCCGATGCCGCGGGGCTCAAGGTCGGAGACCTGGTCGCCAAGCTCGACGGCACGTCGACCCGCACCATGCCGATCTGGGAGATGCAGGAGCAGCTGGCGGGTGCGCCCGGGACCAAGATCGCGCTCGAGCTGATCCGGCTTGGTGCGCCGGTGCAGGCCAGCTTCGAGCTGAAGCCGTTCACGCCGCCGGCGGTGAGCCTCTCCGAGGTTGCCGATCGGGCCAACGGCTCCGCCGCGCCCTCGGCGAGCCCGGCGCCTGCCGAAGGCGCCGCCATGCTGCGCATCCCGAGCTTCACCGCCGAGACCGCGGCGCAGGTGCGCGGCGCGCTGGGACCGCGCGGCACGGCCGGCAACGGCAAGCTGCTGATCGACCTGCGCGGCGTCTCCTCGGGGCAGCCGGAGGAGGCCTATGAGGTGGCCAAGGCGTTCGCCGCCGGCGAGCTCGGCGCGATGATGCGGCGCCAGCAGGAGGTTCGGGGCTTCGAGTCGAGCGACACCCCGGTCTGGCGGGGCCGCCTGGTGGTGCTGGTCGACCGCGGCACTGCCGGCGCCGCGGAAGTGTTTGCCTCGGTGCTGCGGCAGCGGGCCGGCGCGGAGCTGGTCGGCGAGCGCACCCTGGGCTATGCCGGTCATCAATCGACCGCCGACCTCTCTACCGGCAGTCGGCTGTTCTTCACCGACGCCTTCTACACCGGTCCCGACAAGAAGCCGATCAACGAGTCGCTCAAGCCCGACCTGTTGGTGAGCGAGCGCAACCGCACGTTCCTCGAAAAGGACGTGCCGATGAGCGAGCTCATCCTGCGCCGCGGCGTGCATCACCTGTTGCAGGAACCTGCGGAGGCGGCGAAGAAGGCGGCCTGACGCGAGCCGCGCGCTTTGCCCATCCGCCGCCACCCTCGCCCCCGCTCCGCCAGCAACGGCATCCCGCCGCGCCGCCGCGCCGGCGGCGGGGCGCTGCTGTTCCTGCTGGGTATCGCGATGGGCGCCGGCGGCGGCTGGCTCGCCGAGCACGGCTCCTCTTGGCGCCGGCTGGTGGCGGGTCTGAGCAGCGTGGCGGCCGCGCACCGGGACCCTGCGAGCTTGCAGGATGACGGGGTTGCCCCGGCGCCGCCCGGCGCCTCGGCGTCGCGGCCCCGGCGTCGCGGCGGCACGCGCCCGGACGCCGCGGCCTCGTCGACGGCCGCGGCCGGCGGCGTGCGCCGGTCCGGCGAGGGTGCAGCCCCCACCGGCGACACCGCCGGCGCCCTCGCGCCCGGCGCCGCCGCGGCCCCCGCCCGCGGCATCGCCGCCGGCGGCCCGGCGGCGGCGGCCGGCCCGCCGCGCATCGCGCTGGTGATCGACGATCTCGGCCGCAGTCTGGAAGACCTCGAGCGCCTGCGCCGGTTGGGCGTGCCGATCACCTACGCGGTGCTGCCCTTCGAGAGCCAGACGCCGGAGGTGGCCGCCGCTCTCCGCCAGCGTCACGAGGAGATCCTCTGTCATCTGCCGATGGAGCCGGCGAGCGGCGGCGACCCGGGGCCGGGAGCCCTGCGCGCCGGGATGTCCCGCGAGCAGCTGCGCGAGTCCACCCTGGCCGCGATCGCGGCGGTGCCGGGGGCGGTGGGAGTCAACAACCACATGGGCTCCGCCCTGTCGACCGACGCCGCCTCGATGTCCGCGATCCTCGGTGTGCTGGCGCCGCGCGGCCTCTATTTCCTGGACTCGCGCACCAGCGCCCACAGCGTCGGCTTCCGGGTCGCCACCGAGCTCGGCGTGCCGGCGGCGGAGCGCCAGGTCTTCCTCGACGACGACCCTCGGCCGGAGGCGGTCGCCAGCCAGTTCCAGCGCCTCCTCGAGCTGGCCCGCGGCCGCGGCAACGCCATCGCCATCGGCCACCCCCATCCGGCGACCCTCGCCACCCTGGCGGCCGAGGTGCCGCGCGCCCAGGCCGGCGGCTATCGCTTCGTCGCGGTCAGCGCGCTGCTCGAACGGCCGCCAACGCCCCCGCCGGCCGGATCGGCGCCGGGCGGCCGCTGAGCTACTCGCTCCGCAAGACCTCGATCGGCCGGCGCTGCAGGGCGCGGCCGCTGGCCGCCAGCCCGGCGGCGACGGTGAGCAGGGCGCTGGCCGCGACGCCGATCACGAGCGGCAGCGGCTCGAACCGGCCGGGGAGGTTGAAGCCGCGGGTGACCACCGCCCAGGCCAGGATGGCGGCGCCGCACGCTCCGATGGCGCCGGCGGCCAGGCCGATCAGGGCGTACTCGACGGCGAAGTGGACTGCCACTCCGCGCCTGGTCATGCCGAGGGTCTTGAGCAGCGCCACCTCGCGGCCGCGCCGCGCCGAGCCGGCGCTGACCGCGCCGGCCAGGATGGCGATGCCCGCGAGGACGGTGAAGCTGCCGAGGAAGCGCACGCCGAGCGCGATGCGGTTGAGCACCTTGGCCACCTTTGCGAGCAGCTCGCGGATGCGCAGCACCGTGACGTTGGGATAGCTCGCCGCCAGCAGGTCCTGCACCCGCTGCTCGCCGCCCGGCGGCAGGCGCACCGCCGCGAACCGCTGCTGCGGCGCCTGATCGAGCACCCCGGGCTCGACCACCAGCGAGAAGTTGATGCCGAACGAGCGCCAGTTGACCTTGCGGATGCTGGTCACGGTGAGGTCGATCGGCACGCCCTCGACGTCGAAGCGCAGCACCGACCCCAGGTGCAGCTTGAGGTCCTCGGCGAAGCTCTCCTCGACGCTCACCTCGGACCGCGCCGGGTCGCTCCACAGCGCCCCGGCGACGATGACGTTGTCGGCCGGCAGCTGGCGCAGGTAGGTCAGGCGCTGCTCGCGGGTCAGCAGCCAGCGGCGGTTGCGGTCCTTGGGCCGGTGGGCGGCGAGGTCGTCGACGCTGACGCCGTCGACCGCCGCCAGCCGCGAGGTCACCACCGGCACCGACTCGACGTGGGTGGCGCCGGCCCGCTCGAGCAGCGCCTGCACTCCCGGCCACTGGTCCGGTTGGATGTCGATCAGGAAGGCGCTGGGAGCGTCGGTGGGGAGCTGGCGCGCGAACTCCCCGGCCAGCCGGCGCTCGACCAGCGACATCGCGAGCACCACCAGCACCCCAAGGCCCAGGGCGACCATGGCGCCGAAGGTCGCCGCGCCCGGCCGCGCGAGGGCCGCCAGCCCCTGCCGCAACCAGGGACGGGCGAAGTCGCGCGGCAGGCGGCGCACCGCGCGGACGATCAGCAGCGCGGCGCCGGCGAGCGCCACGGTCGCCAGCGCCACGCCGCCGGTGAACTGCGCCCCGAGCAGCCAGGAGCGCGACTGCACCACGGCCAGGGCCAGGATGCCGGCCACCAGCGTCACGCCGGTGACCAGCGAGGCGAGCGGGTGGCGCGGCAGCGGCTCGGCCTCGCGGCGCAGCACCCGCACCGGCGGCACCCGCAGCACCGCCGACAGCGGCGCCAGGCTGAACAGCATGGCGACGCCGAGGCCCAGGACCAGGCCGCGCACCAGCGCCAGCGGCTGCCACGGGTGCACCAGGCCGGCGGGGATGAGGTCGGGGAAGAGCCCCGGCAGCACCTGCTGCAGGGCGACGCCGGCGGCGATGCCGACCAGGCTGCCGGCCAGGCCCAACAGCGCGGTCTGGCCGAGATAGAGCAGGAAGATCTCGCGCGGCCGCATCCCCAGGCACTTGAGCACCGCGATCGCGTCCAGCCGTCCGGCGAGCCAGGCCCGCACGCTCTCGGCGACGCCGATGCCGCCGACGAACAGCGACAGCAGCGCCACCAGGCCCAGGAAGCGCTCGACCCGGGCCAGGTTCTCGCGCAGCGCCGGCTGGGCATCGCGGTAGGTCTCGACGCGGTAGAAGGCGGGATTGGGGATGTTGTCCTTGAGCCGTTCGGCGGCCGCCTGGATGCGGGTGCCGGGCGTGCCCGGCGGGAACTCGAGCAGCAGGCGATGGGAGATGCGGCTGCCGCGGCCCATCAGCGGGGTGCGGGCCAGGCCGGCGCCGGAGATGAAGACGCGCGGCCCGACGGTGAACGAGACTCCCACCCGGTCGGGCTCCGACAGCACCACGCCGGCGATGCGGAAGGCGAGGCCGCCGATGCGCAGCTGGTCGCCCAGGCGCAGGTGCAGCCGCGCCAGCAGGTCCGAGGCCACCACCGCGGTGTCGGGAGCGAGCAGCGCGGCGAGCGGCCGTGCCGGGCGCAGCACCAGGGTGCCGTAGAACGGGTAGTCGCCGGTGACCGCCTTGAGCTCGACGAGCTGGCTGGCTCCCGGCCGGCCGGGAGCCGATGGCGGCGCCGCGACCACGGTCGGCGCTTCCTCGATGTGGGTCTGGCGGATGCCGGCGGGGTCCTCGCCGGCGGCGGCGATGGGATCGAAGCCGGCCGGCAGCGCGCGATTGCCGACGATCGCCAGGTCGGCGGCGAGCAGCTGACGCGCTTCGACGCGGATGCCGTCGTCGAGGCTGGACGACAAGCCCGCCACCGCCACCACCGCCGAGACGCCCACCGACAGGCAGGCGACGAAGAAGGCCAGCCGCGCCCGCGCGCCGCGCGACTCCCGCCCCAGCGTGCGCAGGTAGAGGGAGAGCGTCACCGCCCCACCGCGGTGGCCGGCGCGGGCGGGGCGGCCGGCCGCGGCGCCTCGGTGCGTTCGATGCGCCCGTCGCGCAGGTGGATCTGGCGGTCGGCCAGCGCCGCCACCGCGGGGTCGTGGGTGACCAGCACCAGGGTGGTGCCCTCGCGCCGGCGCAGCTCGGTCATCAGCTCGAGGACGATGCGGCCGGTCGCGCCGTCGAGGTTGCCGGTGGGCTCGTCGGCCAGCAGGATGGGAGGCCGCGCCGCGAAGGCGCGGGCCAGGGCGACGCGCTGCTGCTCGCCGCCCGAGAGCTGGCTCGGGTAGTGGTGGCCGCGGTCGGCGAGGCCGACGGCGGCCAGCAGCTCGTCGGCTCGTCCCGGCGGATCGGGCAGCGCGCGCAGCTCGGCCGGCAGCAGCACGTTCTCGCGTGCCGTCAGGTTGCCGAGCAGCTGGAAGCTCTGGAAGACGAAGCCGATCTGGTGGCGGCGCAGCAGCGCCAGGGCGTCTTCCGACAGGCCGGAGATGGGCCGGCCGTCGATGCGCACCTCGCCCGCGGTCGGCCGGTCGAGCCCCGCCATCAGCGCCAGCAGCGTCGACTTGCCGCTGCCGGACGGCCCGAGGATGGCGACGAACTCTCCGGCCGGCACGGCCAGGTCGACCGCGTCGACGATGGTCAGCTCGCGGTCGCCCGACGGCAGGCGGCGGGTCAGGCGGATCAGCTCGATGCGGGGGGGCGGCGCCGCGGTCGGCGCGGCGGCATACAATCGCACCATGACGCGCGCAACTCCGGCCTTGCTGTTGCTTATTCCCGCGCTGCTGCGCGCGGCGGCGCCGCCGGCGCCGCCATCGGCAGCGGCGGCGACGCCGCTGCCAGCCGGGCAGACGCTGGTGGCTTTCCTGGGCGACAGCCTCACCGCGGGGCTGGGCCTGCCCGCCGATCAGGCCTTTCCGTCGCTGCTGGCGCGGGAGCTGGCCGCCGATGGCTTCGCGGTGCGGGTGATCAACGCCGGGGTCTCGGGCGACACCACCGCCGGGGGCCTGCGGCGCCTGCGCTGGCTGCTGGCGCAGCGCCCGGCGGTGATGGTGATCGGGCTGGGCGGCAACGACGCCATGCGCGGCCAGCCGGTGGGCGAGATCGAGCGCAACCTGCGCGCCATCGTGGTCCAGAGTCGCCAGGCCGGCGCCAAGGTGCTGCTGCTCGGGATGCAGATCCCGTCCAACTACGGGCCGGACTACACCGGCGCCTTCGCCGCCATCTATCCGCGCGTCGCGCGCGACCTGCACGTGCCGCTGGTGCCTTTCCTGCTTGCCGGGGTCGGCGGCATCGCCGCGCTCAACCAGGCCGACGGCATCCATCCCACCGCCGCGGGCCAGCAGAAGGTGGCGGCCAACGTCAGGCCGTTCCTCGAACAGGTGCTGCGCCAGGCGTCACCGTCTGCGCCCGCGGCCCGGGCCGGGGCCGGCCGGCCCCGGTGACCGCGCGCGGCTCGCCGCCGCGCCAGGCGCCACGCGGGCTGCTCAAGGCTGCCGGCCGGGCCGGCGCTTCGCCTCCTCCCACAGGGCGTCCATCTCCTCGATCGTCGCCTCGCCGAGCCGCCGGCCGCTGGCGGCCAGGCCCCGCTCGACGTGCTCGAAGCGCTGCCGGAACTTGCGGTTGGCGGCGGCCAGCGCGGCCTCCGGATCGAGCTCGAGCTTGCGCGCCAGGTTGGCGACGGTGAACAGCAGGTCGCCGACCTCCTCGCGCACCGCCGGTGCCGCGCCGGCGGCGATGGCGCGACGCAGCTCCCCGAGCTCCTCTTCGATCTTCTCCAGCACCGGCGCGGCTGAAGCCCAATCGAAGCCTACGCCGGCGGCTTTCTGGGTCAGGCGGTAGGCGCCGAGCAGGGCGGGTAGGGAGGCGGGCACGCCGGCCAGCAGCGAGGCGCGTTGCGGCTCCTCCTGCAGCTTGCGGCGCTCCCAGGCGGCGCGCACCGCCGCCGCGTCCGCCAGCTCCTCGCCGCCGAAGACGTGCGGATGGCGGGCAACCATCTTGCGGCGCACGCCGTCGACGGCAGCCGCCAGGTCGAAAGCCCCGGCCTCCGCGGCGAGGCGGCCGATGAACGCCGCCTGGAACAGCAGGTCGCCGAGCTCACCGGCGATCTCCCCCCAGTCGCCGCCGTCGATGGCGGCGGCCAGCTCGTGCGCCTCCTCCAACAGGTAGGCGCGCACCTCTCCCAGCCCCTGCTCGCGATCCCACGGACAGCCGCCGGGAGCGCGCAGCCGCTCGACGAGGTCGAGCAAGGGTTGCAGGGTCGCGTCGGACATGGGCGGCTGGACCCCTCCTTGGTTTCAGTCTGGCGGGAAATGGCGCGGCGTGACACGATGACGGCCGCCGCCGTTTCGGCTTGCCCTCGCCACCGCGCACTTGCTACGATTTTTGTGCAAATCCCGAGGCAGCGTGCGCTTGGTCCCGAGGAGTGGAGGTGCCGGTGAGCAAGGAAGGCAAGGAGATCAAGATCACCGACAAGCGGATGTTCACGCCTGACGGCAACCTGCGTGAAGAGTACCGTTTCCTGGAGGAAAAATCGACCGCCGCGGCGACGGCGGACGCCGGTGCGCCGGCTCCTACCGCACCCCCTCCTCCAGGCCCGGCGCGGCCCGACCGGCCTGCCGGCGCCCGCTCCGACCAGGCCGCCGCCGCTCGCCCGGGTGACGCCGCCGCCGCGGCGCGCCCCGACCGCTCGCCCAGGTCCGCCGCCGGCGCCCGCGGCGCCGCCGCCGCCACCGGCGATCCCGGCCACGGCGGCGATCACGGCGAATTCGGCGATTTCGGCGACTTCGGTGACTTCGGTCGTGGCGGCCGCGCCGACCGGGTCGCGGATGGGCGTCAGCCTGGCGATGGCGGCGGCGTTGGCGGTATTGGCGACATTGGCGGCATTGGCGAGATTGGCGGCATTGGCGACATGGGCGCGGGCGGCGACCTTGGCGAGAGGGGCGCCCGGCTGGAGCTGCCGACCTCGGCTCCCGGTCCGGGTCCAAGCTTCTACGACCTGGCCGCGATGCTGGCAGAGCCGGTCGCCATCTACCTCGGCGACGTCGAGCTGCCGGACGGCCAGTCGGCCGAGAACCTGGAGATGGCACGCCTCTACATCGACCTGCTGGACGTGCTGCGCCAGAAGACGGTCGGCAACCTGACCGCCCAGGAGTCCGGATTCCTGGAGGACCTGCTCTACCGCATGCGGGTCCGCTATGTCCAGAAGCGCGGCTGACCGCCGCCGGCGTTGCAGGTCCGGCCGGCCGGCGGTGGGGAGCGCCGCGGCCGCGATCCGCGCGCTGGCGCTGGCCGGCGCGCTGGCGCTGGCAGCGCCGGCGGTGCCCGCCCTGGCGGCGGCCGATCCGCCGCCGCCCGTCCCGGTCGAGACGCCGGCGGCGTCGCACGGCGCCGGCTTCGAGATCACTCCGGCCGTGCGCCAGCAGCTGCACCGGATCCAGGAACAGTGGCTGCGCTGGGTGAGCGCCACCGACCGAGAGCACTCGGAGGCGGCGGTCAACGAGATGCTGGCCACCGCCGGCCAGCTCGGCATGTCGCGGCTGCCCGATCTCGCGCTCGGTGCGCTGGCCTGGGCGGTGGACGCGGCGCGGCACAAGGACTTCGCGCGGGCGGGATGGGCGCTGGCGGCCGCCGAGCGTCTCGATCCGGGACGGCCCGAGGTGGCTTTCGCGGAATCGGCGGTGGCGCGGGCCGCCGGTTCGTATGCACGGTCCGCGGCGGCCTTGTGCCGCGCCTACCCGCGGCTGTTCGTGCTGCCGCTCGAACGCTACCTGTGGTTGCAGGACCTGCTGCTCTGGTGCATGTACCTGCTGCTGCTCACCGGCGGTCTTTTCGTCGCGGCGCTGATGGCCACCCGCGGCGGCGGCCTGTTCCACGACCTCGCGGCCCTGTCCGGGCGCCGCCTGCCTCGCGCCGTGGCCGCCGCGCTCGCCGCCGCCGCCCTGCTCTGGCCGCTGGCTTTGCCCGGGCGTCTGGTCTGGCTGCTGCTGCTCTGGTCGCTGCTGCTGTGGGGGTATGCCTCTGCCAGCGAGCGGGCGGTGCTGATCGGCTTGTGGCTGCTGCTCGGCGCGGCGCCGCTGCTGGTCGGGGTGCAGCAGCGGGCGGTGGCGGTGCGGATGTCGCCGCCGGTCAAGGCGCTCGAGAGCCTGCGCCAGCGGCGGCTCTACGGCGGCCTGTTCACCGACCTCGGGCTGCTGCGTTCCAGCCTGCCGGACAGCCCGGCGGTCAAGCACCTGCTGGCCGACGTGCACCGCATGCTGGGCCAGTGGGAGCTTGCCCGCGGCTTCTATCGCGAGGTGCTGGCCGCCGAGCCGCACAATGCCTCCGCGCTGCTCAACCTCGGCGTCTACGCCTTCAACCGGGGCGACCTCAGCGGCGCCGGCCAGTACTTCCAGCAGGCCGCCGCGGCCGACCCGCACAACGCCGCGCCGGAGTTCGACCTGAGCCAGACTTTCGACGAGGGCTATCTCTTCGACGAGGCGCGGCACGCCCTGGCACAGGCCAAGCGGATCGACGCGGAGCGGGTCGACCGCTGGCTGAGCAACGCCGAGCAGGAGCGGGTGGTGGCCGGCAGCGGCGGCCTGGAGCTGATCCCCGACATCGAGCGCAGCCTGATCGGTCCGCCTGCCGCCGGCCCGGACCTGGCGCAGCATGGCGCTTCCCTGGCGGTCTCCCTGGGTGCCATCCTGCTCGCCGTGGCACTGCATCTTTCCCGGCGTCCGTTCGGCTATGGGGAGGGCCGCCTGCACTGGCACCTCGGGCATCGCGGCTTCGACCGCTGGCGGCGGGTCATGGTGCCGGGTCTGACTTCGGCCGAGGCCGGCGACGGCGCCCGCGCCTTCCTGGCGCTGCTGGCGCCGGTGGCGCTGCTGATGCTGCCGTGGTTCGAGCGTCTCGGCTACCGGATCCCCTGGGGATATGATGCCGGCAACGTCGCTGCATGGACGGTCTCGGTCGCGGGACTGCTGCTCTACCTCGCGGCCAGGCTGCGCTGGGAGCTGCGCAACGCGGTATGAGCGCTGAGGTCGTCGCCCATGGCGGTTGAAGGCAGCCTGGATCTCTTCAGCCTGCCGGAGATCCTGCAGATGATCTCGCAGCAGGGCAAGACCGGCATCCTCACCATCCAGGGCCAGCAGGACATCGTCGCCATCTCGTTCTTGAGCGGCCGTATCGTCGCCGCCGACTCGCTCGCCCATACCATCGAGGAAGGCCTGTCGAAGCTGCTGGTGGACGAGGGGCTGCTCAGCGCCGCCGAGCTCGCGCGCGCCGCCGCCGAGCACCAGGCGGGCGCCGGCCGTCTCCTCGACCTGCTGGTGGAGCGCCGGTACCTGACCCGCCAGCAGCTGCTCGCCGCCCTGCGGTTGCAGACGGTCCGGCAGCTCGAGGCGCTGTTGCGCTGGCAGGAAGGCGATTTCAAGTTCTACAGCGGCGACGAGGTGTCGTACGAGGAGGGCTTCGAACCGATCTCGGTCGAGGACCTGCTGTTGCGGAACCTGGCCGATTTCGCCTCCCGTGCGGCCCAGGCCGCCCCGCCCGCCCTGCAGGCCCGGCCCACCCGGCAGGGCCAGCCTGCCCAGAACACTCAGAACACTCAGAGCACCCGGGAGACCCGAGGGATACCGCCGGCGCGTACGTTCACTGTCCAACCGCCGCCGTCCGTCGCCGGCTCGGCCGCGCGCCCGGCGCCGCGCCCGCCGGCGGCCAACCCGGGTGCCGCGCCTCGCGCCGGCGCCCCGCCAGTCGGTGCCCGGAGCGTGGTGCCCGGGAAGTTGCCGGCGGCAGCGGCGACCCGGCCGGCGCCGGCAGCCCCGGCAGGCCCGGCGGCCGTGGAGAGTGGCGGCGAGCTGTGGCTGCCGCAGGTGCCCGAGCTGCCGGAGGTGTCGCTGGCGGGTGCGCCGCCGGGGAAGTCGCCACCGGCCGCCGCGCCTGTCACGACGGGTCTCCCTGCGCTCGCGACCGCCGCCGCCGGCGCGGCGGCCTTGGTGCGGCCGCCGGCGGAGTCCGAGCCGGTGCCATGGCCCGCCGCTGCCCTGACGGCGCCGGCAGCCTCCGAGCCGGTGCCATGGCCCGCCGCGGCGCTGACGCCGCCGCCAGAGGCCCCGGCGCCGGGCGGACCCCGGCCAAGGTCCGCCGGCGGCGTCGGCGTCGCTGGCACCGCGGGCGCCGCCGTCGCTCCCGAGGTGCCGCCGCCTGCGGCCGCCATGCAGCCGCGCCCCGGCGCTCCCATCCGGCTGCGGCCGCAGCGGTTCCGGCAGATGCGGGTCGAGCAGCCGGAGCGGGTGGCGTCGCCGGCCCACCGCCTGGCGCCGGCCGTGCTGGCCCTGGCCGCGGCGATTGCGCTGGTCGCTTTCGCCCGCCTGGCGCCGGATAGCGTGCTGCTGCCGTTGCCCTGGGAACAGTCCGAGCGCGCCGCCCTGGAGCGCAACCAGCGCGAATCGCTGTACGACAAGATCGAAGGCGCCGCCAAGACGGCCTTCCTGCGCGACGGGCGCTTCCCGGACCAGCTCGGCCAGCTGCGCGACTCCGGCCTGCTGTCGCCGGACGACCTCGAGGATCCGCGCGGCGAGCCGCTGCTCTATTCGGCGCGCGAGGAAAGCTACACCCTGCAGGCCACCGAGTCCGGCAAAGCCATCGCCGACGCGGACACCAGCGGCTCGATCGCCGGCAACTTCTTCCTCGACCCCTCCCTGCTCCAGGCCAGTCCGCAAGGCGGCCCGCCGATCGTCCTGCTCGATTAGCGTCCTGGGGTCCGGTGACGCGCCGGGCTCAACGCCGGCCGCGGGCGGCAGGCTCGGCGGCGGCGATCTCGGCCAGCTCGGGCAGGTCGGAGTCGGCTTGCCGCCAGCTCCGCGCCAGGTCGGCATAGGCCCGCCGGGCCGCCGCCGTGTCGCCGATGTGGTTGGCGGCGCGCGCCAGTCCCAGCAGGGACAGGCTGCGCCGGGGCGCCCGGGCCAGCGCCTGCTCGAAGTGGCGGCGGGCCTCCGCCGGCCGTCCGAGGTCGAGCAACAGGTCGCCGGCCAGCTCGTGCGCCGGCTTGACCACCACCGGCGGCCCGAACTCGTAGCTGGTGGCATCCTCCTCGGCTGCCGCGCGCTCGATCGCCGCCAGCGCCGCGCGCTCCCGCCCCTGGCGTTCCATCTCGGAAGCGCCGCCACCGGCTCCGGCGGGGGTCCTGCCGTCGAGCAGCAGCAGGGCCGCGAGCTCTGCCCGGAGGACGGCGGCGGAGCGCCGCGAAGGGTCGTCGGTCGCGGCGCCAAGCCGCGCTTCGGTCACCGCGTCAAGCCGCGCATCAGTCACCGCGCCAAGCCGCGCATCAGTCGCGGCGTCAAGCCGCGCATCAATCATCGCGAGATCGCGGTGGGCGCCTCCGGGGTCGCCGGAGCGCAGCGCCGCCAAGCCGTGGGCGAAGAGGGCCGCGGCGGCGACGTCGTCGCCCAGGCCGGCCAGGTCCGGGAGATCGCCGACCTCGGCCTGGAAGCGGCGGGTCTCGATGCGCCAGGCCGCCTGCATGCGCGCCAGGTGTTCGCGGGTGCGCTCCGAGCCGCTGGCGGCGGCGTCGGCCGCCATCGCCGCCAGCAGCTGGCGGGCATCGCGGAAGCGGCCTTGCTGCAGGTAGGCGTACTGCAACCAGGAGAGGGCGTGATAGCCGCGTTCCTCGATCGGCAGCCGCAGGCGCTGCCGCCGCGCTTCCGATGCCGCCCACGAGGCTTCGTTCGCGGCGGCCACCTCGTCCCACATGCCGAGGGCGAGGAAGATGTGCGAGGGCATGTGGAGGGCATGGGCGGCGGCCGGAGCGATCCGCGCGTAGACGCGGGCGGCCCGCAGTCCGAGCGGCGCGTGCACCGGGTCGTCGTAGGCATGGATCAGGTAATGGACGGCCCCCGGGTGGAGCGGGTTGCGGGCGAAGACCTCCTCCGCCACGGCCGCCGCCCGCATATAGGTGGCGATGTCGCGGCCGGCCTCGCAGCTGCCGAGCAGCGCCAGGGCATGGAAGCTCGCCGCCTCGAGGTCGTCGGGATCGCTGGCGGCGAGCCGTGCCATGGCCGCGGCGTAGAGAGCGTCGCGCGTCGCCTTGTCGCCGTCGCCATAGAGCGTCTCCACCGCCGACAGGTAGGCCTTCTCCCGTGCCGTCGGTGCCTTCGCCAGGCGCTCCCTCGCCGTCCCCGCCAGCCGCTCCAGGGCGTCGCGCGCCGCCTGCCGGTCCTGCTGGTGCCAGAGCGGGTGGTTGTAGGTCATGGCCTCTCCCCAGTAGGCCATGGCGAAGCCGGGGTCGCGCCGCTCCGCCTCGCGGAAGGCCGCCGCGGCGTCGTCGTACTCGAAGCTGTGCAGCAGCAGCACGCCGCGCTCGAAGTCCGGTTGTGCGGCGGGCGCGCCGGAGGTGGGGAAGTGGATCTTGCCCAGCGCCGCGGCGGTCGTCGGGCCGTGAGCCAGGGGAGCGGGCGCCTGGGTCCACGCGATGGCGATCGCCGCCGCGCCCGCGATCCCGACCAGGCGAGTCATGCCGGGAAGCATAGCGCGCAACCAGCGGTGGCCGAACTGTGATAGTGGTCGCTCGGCGCTTGATGAAAGGAGAGATCCATGCAAACCGACGTGTCAGCCCCACCGGTGTCGAAGGCCGCCCTGTGGACGGGACGCATCATCAGCGGCATCCTTGCGCTCCTCTTGTTCTGGAGTGCCGCGCTGGAGCTGGTAAGGCCGTCCATGGTGATGGAGGGGATGACCAAGTATGGGTATTCCGCAGGCTCCGTGCTCGGCATCGGCCTTGCCCTGCTGGCCGGCGTGATCCTCTACGTGGTGCCCCGCACCTCGATCCTGGGCGCGATCGTGCTCACCGGCTATCTTGGCGGCGCCGTCTCGACCCACGTGCGCGCCGGCGACCCGGTGGGCCGCATGCTCGTCCCGGTGCTCTTCGGCGTGCTGATCTGGGGAGGGCTCTACCTGCGCGACCCATGGCTGCGCGGGCTCGTCCCGCTGCGCCGTCCGGCGGCTCGCCCCGGCGCCTGACCTCGGCGACATCGACCGCCGCTCGCAATCCGGAATAAATCTGCGCGCCATCTTGTCAACATAGGCGTGCGCCGGATTTGACACGGCGCCACTAAGGTTTTAGAATCTCCCTCGTGGACGGGCCGTGAATCGGGCCCGAGCGATGAACAAGGAGGAGGCGCACGTGAGCAAGATCATTGGTATCGACCTGGGAACGACCAACAGCGTCGTGGCGGTCATGGAGGGCAGCGAGGCGAAGGTGATCCCGAACGCCGAGGGCAACCGCACCACCCCCTCGGTGGTGGCCTTCACCAAGGCCGGCGAGCGGCTGGTGGGCCAGGTGGCGAAGCGGCAGTCGGTCACCAACCCCAAGAACACCGTCTTCTCGATCAAGCGGTTCATGGGGCGCAAGTTCTCCGAGGTGACCGAGGAGATGAAGATGGTCCCCTACGGCGTCGAGCGCGCCGACAACGGCGACGTCCGGGTGATGGTCGAGGGCAAGAAGTACTCGCCCCCCGAGATCTCGGCGATGATCCTGGGCAAGCTCAAGCAGGCCGCCGAGGATTACCTCGGCGAGAAGGTCGAGCAGGCGGTCATCACCGTGCCCGCCTACTTCAACGACTCCCAGCGCCAGGCGACCAAGGACGCCGGACGGATCGCCGGGCTCAACGTCGAGCGCTTGGTCAACGAGCCGACGGCGGCGGCGCTGGCCTACGGTCTGGACAAGAAGAAGGACCAGACGATCGCGGTCTACGACTTCGGCGGCGGCACCTTCGACATCTCGATCCTCGAGGTGGGCGAGGGCGTCGTCGAGGTCAAGGCCACCAACGGCGACACCCACCTGGGCGGCGACAACATCGACCAGCGGGTCATCGACTGGCTGCTCGAGGAGTTCAAGAAGGACCAGGGTATCGACCTCGGCAGCGACCCGATGGCCCTGCAGCGGCTCAAGGAAGCCGCCGAGAAGGCCAAGATCGAGCTCTCCTCGGCGATGGAGACCGACATCAACCTGCCGTTCATCACCGCCGACGCCTCGGGGCCGAAGCACCTGAACCTGCGTCTCACCCGCAGCAAGCTCGAGCAGCTGGTCGAAGACCTCGTCCAGCGCTCGATGGGTCCGTGCAAGCGCGCGCTCGACGACGCCAAGGTCAGCCCCAAGGACATCGACGAGGTGGTGCTGGTGGGCGGCCAGACCCGCATGCCGGCCATCCAGAAGGTGGTCCGCGACTTCTTCGGCAAGGAGCCGCACAAGGGCGTCAACCCGGACGAGGTGGTGGCGGTGGGCGCCGCCATCCAGGGCGGCGTGCTGCGCGGCGACGTCAAGGACGTGGTGCTGCTCGACGTCACCCCGCTGTCGCTCGGCATCGAGACCCTGGGCGGCGTCTTCACCAAGATGATCGACCGCAACACGACCATTCCGGCGCGCAAGACCGAGACCTTCTCGACCGCCGCCGACAACCAGACCTCGGTCGAGGTGCACGTGCTGCAGGGCGAGCGGGAGATGGCGCGTTACAACCGCACGCTGGGCAAGTTCCACCTCGACGGCATCCCGGCGGCGCCTCGCGGCCGGCCGCAGGTCGAGGTGGCCTTCGACATCGACGCCAACGGCATCGTTCACGTCTCGGCCAAGGACCTCGGCACCGGCAAGGAGCAGAAGATCACCATCACCGCCTCGTCCGGCCTCAACGACGCCGAGATCGAGCGCATGGTCAAGGAGGCGGAGTCGCACAGCGACGAGGACAAGGAGCGTCGCCGCCAGGTCGAGGCCCGCAACCAGCTCGACGCCCTGGTCTACAATACCGAGAAGACTTACAACGAGCACAAGGAGAAGCTGTCGGCGGACGACAAGGGGCAGCTCGAGCAGGCGCTCGCCGAGGCCAAGCAGGCGCTCGAGTCCGAGGACGCGGCCAAGATGCAGCAGGCGACGACGCGTCTCGAGCAGGCGTCGCACAAGCTGGCCGAGAAGCTCTACCAGGGTCAGCCGGGCCAGGGCGAGGCCGGCGGCGCCCCTGGCGGCGCGGGCGGGCCGGGTGGCGGCGGTCCGGGGCAGCGTGCCGCCGCCGGCGGTGCTGGCGGCTCCTCCGCGGACGAGGTGATCGACGCCGAGTACGTGGACGTGGACGAGAAGCGTTGAGGTCGGAGATCCCGAGCGTCTTCGCCGCCGACCTCTGAGGACTGCCGAGGCATGCCACCGTTCCGCAAGATCTACCTCGAGGAGCTGACGCGGATCCAGGATCGGATCAACGGCCTGTTCGAGCAGGCGCTGGTTGCCGCGGAGTTCGAGGAGCGGGACGCCGGTCTGCCCGGCAGTTGGGCGCCTGCCGTCGACGTGATCGAGACGGCGGACGCCTATCTGTTGTTTGCCGAGCTTTCGGGGGTGCGGCGCGAGGACGTGGACTTGCAGGTGCGGGAACGGCGGCTGGAGCTTTCCGGCCGCCGCCAGCCGCCCGGCGAGCACCGCAACTTCCTGCGCATGGAGCGCAGCTATGGTCCCTTCCGCCGCAGCTTCGAGCTGAGCTCGGCGGTCGACGCCGACGGCATCTCTGCCGGCCTCGAGCGGGGCATCCTGCGGGTGCACGTCCCCAAGCAGGGTGAGAAGGACAAGAGCTGATGCCAGCCCGGCGCCGCGACGGCCGACCCAAGTACGTGATGATCAGCGTGGTTTCCGAGCGCTACGGCATCCATCCGCAGACGCTGCGGCTCTACGAGCGCGAGGGCCTGATCAAGCCGGCGCGCAGCTCCGGCAACACCCGCCTCTACGACGAGGAGGCGATGCGCCGCTTAGAGATCATTTTGGCTCTGACCCGCGACCTCGGCGTCAACCTGGCCGGTGTCGAGGTGATCCTCAACATGAAGGAGCGCATGGAGCAGATGCAGGGCGAGGTGGACCGCCTGCTCGACTTCGTGCGCCGCGAGGCCCAGGAGCGCCGCGAATCGATGGCGCGCCAGGGCGCCCTGGTGAAGGTCCACAGCGGCCCGCTGATCAAGCGCAACGCGTAGCGTCCTGCCCAACCATCTCCGGCGACGAGGATCGCCGGCAGCCTGCCTTCTCAGTTCGGTTCTGCCACGACCACGGCTTCGTGGCTCAGGATGTGCTCCAGAGGCAGGAGACGCTCGAGAAAAGGCTCGGCGAGCGGCAGGTCGATCCAGCTCAAGGCCTCGGCAGCCTGCAGACCTTCATCCGTGCGCCTGGCCGCGATCGCTTGCTGGGTCAGCGCCTCGCAGATGACGCCGAGCCGGGCCTCGTCGGTGGGTACCACCTCGAGCCTCACGTCGTTGCTGAGGAACCGCTCTTGCAGCTTCGGCGGGCTCCAGACCGTCAGGTTGCCGCTGCGGACCAACGGTGGGGCGTCCTCGGTGCAGCTGACCAGCGTCACCCGCACCGTGCCGGGCGTGCAGTCGATATTCGTCGCTTCAAGAAGTATTGAGAGCGACAATGCTAGGGCGAGTGCAACATTGAAAGTCGGTGAATACAAGGTGGGGCGGCCTCGTTCCAGATGGCGTCAGAATCGAATCATCAAATGACCATGAGACCATGAGATGCAACGTCAGGGATGAACTTTGATCTTGACCAGCGCAGCACGGAGCATCTCTCCGGCACCGGCGGACGTAAAGAACTGAAGCGCGTACGTCCTATCGGACGCATCCAGATGTTCCCAACTGGCTGCCACGGCCGCCGCCGCATCCGGCGTACCGACTCTTGCGAGACCGAGAAGCGCTTCAGTCCGGATCATCGAGTCTAGCTGGCCGAGGGTGATAACCAGCGCAGGTATACATAGCGGATCGGTCGCAAAGCGGAGCGCATGGCTTGCATGAACCGCTTCCAGTCCGTTCCGCCAGTGCGCCTTCGATGCCAACGTGTCGCATGTCTCCTTGATCTCTTCCGCATTGCGCGGTCCCACCTTGATACTGAAGGTAACGGTTGCCGCTGGGTCAGATCGGCTAAAGAAGCCCTGTTTGCCCGAAGGAGTGATGGGTATTGTCGCAGTGACGCGATACTCGCCGACCTCGTGGAAATCATACCATTCATTCAAGACCTGATTGAGGATCACGCTTTCGCCAGGGGAAAGGGAGATGTCCCCAGGCGAGAACATCTCATCAGCTTCATCAGGTAACTCGCGAATTATATGCGAGCCGCTCGGCAAGGTGATTGTAAGCACCATGAAGAACAGGGTACCAAAGGGGCTCCTGGCCAAGGTGAATGATGTAGGCTTCGCTGAGACATTCTTGAACTGATAGCCTACCACTATCGGCTCGCGAATTGACCAGGTGCTGCGCGCGGGTAGGACCGTCACCTCCAGGTCGCTAAGCGCAAGGGGAGGCACCGAAGGCGCGCTGGCCGCAGCAATCATTGCCATCAGCCCGAGTTTCAATGCCATCAAGCGCATAGACGCCTCCGTCGCACCCTAGGGCAGGGGGTCTGCCGAGGCGCAGACATTACCATGCACAATGACATATTTCCATTTCCCGTCGGGGCGCTGGGAGATTGTCCTTACGATGGGGTCTGACAAGAACAACGCTCCCTGAGCACACGGACAGGTATAGGTGAAAATCTGGTGCACTACGAAGTTGTTCGTGACATAGGGTGCCACAATTGGTTTATGCACATGACGATCGCTCAGTGCGCCAAGGGTGGCCGGCTCAGATAACGGCACCTTGTTGATGGTTTGGCCGTTGTAGGGCGGTGGCCAGGTAAAGATCGGGTTTTCCGGATATGTTAGGTTTTCGAGCACGTTGCAGCCCACGAGATCGCTCAGATTTCCGGTGCTTGAGTCCCATGCATAGTTCTCGTGGATCTCGTCTCCGAACGCCCCACCAGTGGTGCCGTGAAAATTGATGGGGAACGGGCACACGCAGTCGCCGCCATTGCAAATCATCGTTGGATCGTGCTTGCAGGGCAGTCCATTCTGGGTCGGATCGGGTATGCACAAGAGGCCGATTGCGCCCTCGCAGGTCTTGCAGTCCGGGCAGTCGAAGGGAAGGCCTGAGGTTGCCGGATTGCCGCAGCAGTGCCATCCCGCCTTGATGACCCCCACGCCTGGATTGGCGGTCACCACGGTCCCATCGTCACTCACCGTCGCAGGACCAATGCTGACGAAGTGGCCGAGGTCGTGGTCGAACGAGTACATCTCGGTGACCGATCCGGGCGCCAGGCCGTCGACGTTGGGGAGAGTCAGGCGCGCCGGGGGATCGAAGCGTGCGCCGGCGGGCTGGATGGTGACGATGAGGCGCGGCTGCTGGCCGAAGTTGGGCACCATCGGTACCCTGTCGGCGTGCACCACGGTGACGCTGACCAGGCCGCTACGGGAGCCGTTGGGGAAGGTCACCGACCCTGGCGCGATCTGGAGGGCGAAGCCGGGGACGTCGGGCAGGGTGAGGGTGGCGCCAACGGTCTCGCTCACCTGGGCGCCATGGGCGAGGTCGAGCGGCAGCAGGTAGATCGGCATGTTGACCGTGTTGTCGCGGCCCGGGATTACGGTGACGAAGTACTCGAGGTCCGGCCAGACCCCGGGGCGCTGCGTGGTGCTGCCGTCGACGATGAGTGTGACCGTTCCCGGAGGCACTGCCTGGAGCTGGAAGTGTCCCGCGCTGTCCGTCTGGGCGTTGAGCACGGTCCCGAGGATGCTGACGGTGACCCCTGGAACCGGCTGCTGGGCATTGTCGAGGACGACGCCGCTGACCGTGGTTGCCGCGGGGTCGCCGGCGGCTCGCCCCGACAGGGCAAAGCTGGCGATGGGGCTGTTCGAAAGGCCGACGATGGCCGCCCGCACACCGTTGTTGGAGATGCCTTCGGCCGGGTCGAGGGTGAAGGTGACGATCGCCCGGCCATCGGAGTCGGTGGTAGCGGTCACCGTCTGCTGGCCGTTGGCAAACGTGCCCTGTCCCTTGTTGGTAGTGAACTGCACCTGCACTCCCCCGAGCCGATTGTAGCCGCTGTCGGTCACCACGGCGACCAGCGGCCGGGGCGCGGGCTGTCCTGGAATGCCCACCTGCTGGTCGCCCGTGTCCACGACGATGAAGGCGGGGCTGCCGGGGAGCGCTGTCTCCTGAAAGGCCGCTGGACCCGCAAAGCCCGGAGCAAACGCCTCGACCACCTGGTTGCCGGCGCCGGCGCGAGTGCCGAGGGTGAAGGGCACGGCCGCGTGTCCCGAGGCGTCGGTGGTCACGGCGACCCCGCGCTGGCCGCCGAGGATGCTGCCATTGTTGCCGCGCACCCGGAAGAAGAGGCTCTGGCCGGCGATGGGCTGACCCGTGGCGTCGAGCAATGCGGCGACCAATGGCGCGCCGAGCTGTGTGCCGATGACGGCGGACTGCCCGGTGCCCGCCACCAGCGCCACCCGTGGCACGGTGGCCGCCTGGAGGTTGACCGTCACCGCCGCCTGCGAGGTGTTGCCGCTCACGTCCGTCGCCTGCACCTTGATCACGTTGGTGCCATGGACGAGCGCGACGGTGGCCAGGAAGGAGCGGTTCGCGACTGCGGCCGGCTGGCCGTTGACGGTGACGGTGGCCTGCGAAGCATTGACGGTTCCGGCCACGATGTCGTTGACCAGCCCGGAGACCGTGACGAGCGGATCGAAGACGGTGGCGCCGTTCTGCGGGTAGGCGATGGCGAGAAGAGGTGGAGTGAGGTCGCGGACGACGTTGATGGTGGCGGTGTTGACGTGACCGGTGGCGCCGGTGGCGGTGGCGGTGAGGACGTTGCCGCCCTCGAGCAGCGGCACGCCGGGCGCCGTGAAACCGCCGCTGGCCACGGTTGCGGGCTGGCCGTTGACGCTGACGGTTGCCGCAGGATCGCTGACCGTGCCCGAAACAGTGACGGTGGTCGTGGCGATGTAGCTCAGATCGGCCGGCGAGGTGATGGCGACCTCCGGCAGCGAGAAGCGGACCAAGGTCAGGGTCTGAGCGGTCTCGTTTCCGGCCAAGTCGAACGCATCCAAGGCGATCGCATTGCTGCCCTCGGCGAGCGGCACCTGGGCCTGGAAGCTGCTGTCGGCGTTGATCGTCGCTTGCTGGCCGGCGACCGTGACCTGGGCGACGCCATTGTCGTCGCTGACTTGGCCGGTCAGCTGTACGCTGGCGGCGTTGATCAAGGCGCCTGGGGATGGTTGCAGCACGGCCAAGGTGGGCGGGGTGGTGTCGAGCGTCAGCTGGGCGGATGCGACGCCGACGTTGCCGTAAGTGTCGGTCGCCAAGACCACGATCACGTTGGGTCCTGGTGTGAGGCTCACCTGCGTCGAAAACCCTCCGGCCTGCAGGGCGACCGGCTGGCCGCTGACGGTCACGCTCGCGAGCGGAGCCGATGTGGTGATTGTTCCCGTCGCGGTGATGCTGGATGACCTGACGAAGATGCCGCTCGTCGGCGCCGTGAGGGTGACGACCGGTGCGGGAATCTCGAGCACGACGGTGAAGACGAGGCTGGCGCTGCCACTATTGCCGGCGCGATCGCTGACCGACACGCTCAGGTTGTGTGCGCCCGCCGCCAGCGGCTGCGGCGGAACGCAGGCCGCCGCCGCGGCGGCCACCTGGCACGCGGCAATGATGTCGGTGCCGTCGAGCAGCACGTGGAGAGTGGTGGGGTCGACGCCCGAGGTGGCATCGGTGTACGACACGGCAATCGGCGGCGCCGCGGTGCCGGTCACCGTCGCCGGCGGCGAGGTGATCTGGACGATCGGCGGCGTGGTGTCGAGCTCGGCGAAGGTGAGCGTCGCGGTGTGCTTGAGATGGATCTCGCCGCCCGCCACCAGGACGCCGGTGATGGCCGCCTGCGCGCCGATCTCGACGTTGCCGGCCGCGAACAGCAGCCCGCGCACGGGCCACTCCGGGGCCACCGTGATATTGCCGAGGGCGAGCACCGCCAGCGGCGGCGGCGGTGCGCTCGCCGGCGGGAGGTCGTCGGGCTCGCCGCCGAATCGCAGGTTGCCGCTGGCGATGATGGTGCCGTTGCCGGTGAGACTGCCGCGGATATGGACGTTGCCCGCCACGAAGACGATGTCGTCGATCGCGGCGTTGGTGAAAGTCGTGTCGGTTTCGAAGACGCGGTTGGCGAGGGCCCGCGCCTGCGCGGCGGTCGGCAACGATGGCAGCGCCAGGGGCGGTGCGCCTGTGGTCGAGGTACCGGTGACCTCGCCACCGCCGGTGATGCGGCCGACCGCCGAGACGTTGCCGGTCACCGAGCTCCGGCGATCGAGGTCCATGGTGCCGTTGCTCTGCAGGTTGCCGGTGCAGCGCACGTCCTGCTCGAGCTGTAGGTGGCTGCCCGCGGCCGCGGTGAAGCCCCAGTAGGCCGCCGAGGTGGGATCGGGCAGGTAGAAGCCGGCCGGCACCGCGGCCAGCGGGCCTGACGGTGCCGCGGCGAGGGCAAACAGGAATGCCATGACGGCGCCAGGCGAGAGCCCGCGGCCACGGGACCCGTCGTTCAGCGGTGCGGAAGCTGCCAGCATCGTTGCCCTCCGGAGGCTATCGGCTCCGGCCGCGCCGGCTCGCGGCGGCGCCAACCGGGGATCTCGTCGTGCGCTGCTGAAGTTTGCCGAGCTGGCGGAATGAGACGCTGGAATTGCCAATTTGTCAAACCTGAAGGTCAATAGCTATATGTGGATGTGCTTACTTGACGCCACAGATGGCGTCCGCTAATGTTCGCATCGATCTGGCAAGGCGAGAGCGACAGCCTTAGCATCGCGGCACCTGGCTTCGTTGCAAGCCGCCCAGCGGCAGCGAAGGCGCGGTCCGCCACGGGGGTACGGCAAGGCGATGTGCAGTGCGAGATGCCCACGCCGGCGGCGCCCAAGGCCGCCGCTGGCAAGACTGGCGCTGGCGGCTCTGCTGAGTGCCGTCCTGGCGCCGTCGGCCGGCGCGCAGCTCGACAGCACGTGCATGGTCAGCGCGCTCAACCGCACCGCTCCGGTCGACGACAGCGGCTCCTGGGTGCTGCCGAACGTCCCCGCGAGCCTGGGGCCGGTCCGGGTGCGCGCCACCTGCGTGGCGGCGGACGGCACGGTGCGCTACGGCGCCTCGAGCCTGTTCACGTTGCCCCTCAATGGCACCTTCAGCGTCACCGACATCGGGTTCCAGAGCCCGCCGCCGATCCCGACGTCGCTGACGATCAGCGCGCCGGTGACCAGCCTCGGCGCCCAGGGCCAGACGGTACAGCTCGCCGTGACCGCGACCTATGCCGACGGCTCGACGGCCGACGTGACGCCGGCGACCGCCGGGACCGACTACCGCACCAGCAACGCCGCCATCGCGACCGTCGACTCCGGGGGGTTGGTGACGGCGCAGTCGAGCGGGGTGGTGATCGTGAGCGCCGCCAGCGAGGGGGCACTGGCGGTCGTGCAACTGCAGGTGGTGCTCTCCGGCAGCTCGGTAGGCGACGGCATCCCCGACGACTGGAAGATCGCGCATGGGCTGGATCCCCACGATCCCCTGCTGGCCTACGAGGACCCGGACCACGACGGCCTGACCAACCTCGAGGAGTTCCAGAACGGCACCGACCCGAACAACCCGGACACCGACGGCGACGGTCTGTCCGACGGCGACGAGGTCCACGTCTACCACACCAACCCGCTGCTCTGGGACACCGACGGCGATGGCATCTCAGACGGCGTCGAGGTGCAGACCGGCAGCAACCCGCTGGACATCCACAGCTTCAACCTGGCGGCGGCGCTGTCCGCGATCACGGTGTCGCCGGCGGCGCTCCAGATGACCTTCAACACGGTGAGCGGCGAGGTGTCGCGGCAGTTGCAGGCGGTGGGCAACGTCATCGACGGCCGCACCATCGACATGTTCAATCCGCTCTACTCGACGCAGATCGCGTCGAGCGATCTGACGGTGGCGAGCTTCGGCGGCGCTGCGGGCCAGGTCTTCGCCGGCCAGAGCGGCACCGCGACCATCACCGTCAGCAACAGCGGCCATGCCGGCACGGCAAGCGTGACGGTGCAAACCTTCTCGCCGACCGCCATGGGTTTCGTGGCAATCCCCGGCTTCCAGAACGCGGTGGAGGTCGCCGGCAGCTACGCCTTCCTGGCGTCAGGTGCGGCGGGGCTGAACGTCGTGGACGTGACGAACCTGGCGCAGCCGGTCCTCGCCGCCCAGCTTGCCACGCTGGCGAGCGCCAACGACGTGCGGATCTCGGGCAGCGTGGCCTACGTCGCCGACGACAGCGGCCTGTTGCTCGTGGACGTCACCGACCCGGCGCATCCGGCGCGGCTCGGCAGCCTGCTATTCCCGGGCGGCAGGCAGGTGCGGCTGGCAGTCGGCGGCGGTGGCCTGGTCTATCTCGCTGATCTGACCTTCGGCCTGCGCGTGGTGAACGCCAGCAATCCGATGCAACCGATCGGCGTCGGCTCGCTGGCGCTCCCGGGCACGCCGCGAGCCGTGAGCCTGGGCGGTACCGGGCTGGGCGGCTTCGGTCTCACCGGATCGTATGCCGTGGTCGCCTGCGGCGACGGGGGAGTGGCGGTGGTGGACGTGAGCGACCCGACGGCGCCGCGGGAGGTGGGCTCGACGCCGCCGGACCAGCCGCGCGCCGGCAGCGTGACGGTGCGCGGGCACTATGCCTACGTGGCCGCCGGCGAGGCCGCGATCTACGGCGGCCTGCACGTCGTCGAGCTGGTGGACCCCACCAACCCGGTGGAGGTCGGGGCCAGCGTGGACAACCTGGGTGTGACGCGAGTGGCGCTCGAGGACGGCTTCGCCCTCGGCGCGCAGTTCTTCCTCGCCGGCCAGGTGGCGATCTTCGACATCGGCAGCCTGCCTCCGGTGTATGCCACGGTGCTCGATCAGACGGCAGTGGGCGGGGCGCCGCGCGGCAACGACGTCGTCGTGCGCAACGGCGCAGTGTTCGTGGCCGCCAACGGCGAGTTGGCCGATTTCGCCGCATCCAGCTACTACCTCAACGGTCTGGTCACGGGGCTGTTCGAGCTGCCGGTGGCTGGGGACACGACGCCGCCGGCGGTGAGCATCATCTCGCCCGTGGCCGGGGCCACCGTCCTGGAGCGGCTGCCGGTGACGGTGGGGGTCACGGCGCAGGACCAGGTGTCGGTCGACTCGGTCAGCTTCCTGGTCAACGGCACGATCGTCGATACGCTCTACAAGCCACCCTTCCAGGTCCTGGCGCCGGTGCCCTCGGGCCAGCCGACGGTGACGCTCGGCGCCGTGGCGACCAACATCAGCGGCGTGCAGGCGAGCACGCAGGAGATCCTCAACGTCCAGCCCTATCCGCTGCCGGTCGCCACGCTGCTGGCTCCGGTGGCGGGCCAGACCGTGGTCGCCGGGGCGACGCTCACGATCGCCGCGACGGCGAGCGATGCCGTGGCGGTGACCCAGGTCTCGCTCTATGTCAACGGCCAGCTGGTGACCACGCTCACGGCGCCGCCCTACCTCCAACAGATCGTCACGCCACCGGCGCCGGCGACGCTGACGGTGACGGCGGTCGCCTATGATGCGCTGGGGGCGGGAAATCCTTCGGCGCCGGCGACGGTGACGGTGGTGCCGGATGTGCCGCCGACGGCGGCGGTGTTCTCGCCGGTCGACGGCGCGCGGGTGGTCGAGGGGATCGAGATACCGGTCGTGGCGGGTGCGAACGACGCCAGCGGCATCGCGAGCGTGCACCTGTTCCTGAATGGCAGCGACGTCGGCGCCGAGTCCGCCGCACCCTACACTTTCGACTTCCAGTCGCCGCCGGCCGGCCAGACGACCCTGATCCACGTCGTGGCGATCGACGGCGCGGGCCTGCAGACGGCCACCCCCGACCTGACGGTGACGAGCATCGCCGATCCCGGGACGGCGGTGAGCGGCTTCGTCGTCGATCCAAGCGGCGCCCCGGTGGCCGGAGCCACCGTGACGGTCACCGCGCAGGAGGGCGGCGCGGCGACGGCAAGCTCGGGCGCGGACGGCTCGTTCGCGGTGGCGGGCCTGCCAACCAACCAGGGAAGCCTCGAGATCAGCGCCAGCGGCACGCTTGGCGGCTGCCCGGCGCAGGCCAGCACGACGGTCGCGCCGCCGCCGGCGGGGCAGAACGTCTTCGCCGGCAACCTGGTCCTCGCCCCGACCGCCAACGCGGTGGCGCAGACCACCACGGTGACGGGCAGCGTGCTCGGCACCGACGGTCAGGGGCTCGCCGGTGTCACCGTCACGGTGTCGAGCGCCGACCTGGCCGACACGGCGACGGTGGTCAGCGGCGCCGGCGGGGTCTTCACCGTCGCCGGCTTCCCGGCGCGTGCCTGGCCTTTGCAGTTCGAGGCGACGATCACCGTCGGCGGCGTCGTGCTCTATGGGATCGACCACCCCGGGATCGTGCCGTTCGCAGGCGGCACCACCAGCCTCGGCTCGCTGGCACTGCAGCCGTACCCCTACGGCGGCCCGGACGCGCTGACCACGGTGACCGGTCAGGTCAACAACGCCGACGGCTCGCCGGCCGCCGGCGCCGAGGTGGTGATCGACTTCGGGTATGCGCAGCTGGTGACCACGACCGCAGGTGACGGCACGTTCGCCGTCACCGGCGTCCCGACGCTGCAAGGAGGGATCCAGGTCGCCGGCTCCTTGCACCTGCCGTGTGGTGCGCTGGACTCGACCGGTATCGTCAACGTCGCCCCGCTCAACCCGGGGGACGTCACCGCGGTGGGCGTGCTGACCCTAATACCCGACACGGGGCCACTGAGGTTCTAGCGCGTGCCGGCACGCAAGGACGGGAGGCGGCCAGGGATCGCCGGCGCGGGCGCGCTCAGCCGGCGTGGTCTGCTCGGCGGCAGTGCGGCGCTGGCCGGGCTGGCGCTGGCCGGCGAGGCCCTGGCGGCCGCCGGCGGCCGAGCGGCGGCCGCGACGGGCTCCGGCACCGCCCCCGGTTCCGGCCGCGCCGCCACCGTCGCTGAGGACCGGGCGCGCCACGCCTTCGACACGCGGGTCGCGGCCGCCAGGCTCCAGGATGGCCAGCCCGCCGCCCGCCACGCCACCAACGGCGACGAGGCGGAGCTGCCCGGCTGGATCGCCTGCTACTCGAAGGGACTGCCGCACGATGCGCGAGGCGAGGTCGATGGCGCGGCCTACCGGCTGCTGCTGGACGCCATCGCCTCCGGGCGCCCGGCCGACTTCGAGCGCATCCCGCTCGGCGGCTTCGTGAAGCTTGCCAACCCGCAGGGCGGCCTGGCGCTCAACCTCATCGGCCCCGATCCGGCCCGCGTCGAGCTCGCGCCGCCGCCGCGCTTCGCCAGCGCCGAGCAGGCGGCGGAGCTGGTCGAGCTGTACTGGCAGTCGCTGCTGCGCGACGTTGCCTTTGCCGACTACGAGACGCATCCGCTGGCGCTGCGCGCCGCCGAGGACCTCTCCCGGCTCGCCGGCTTCCGCGGTCCGCGGACCGCGGCCGGCCGGGTGACGCCGGCGACCCTGTTTCGCGGCGCCGGCGCCGCCAACCTCGCCGGACCCTACGTCTCGCAGTTCCTGTACAAGGACATCTTCCTGCCGCCGATGTGGGTGCCGCAGAAGGTGCGCACCGCCGTCGCCGGGATGGACTTCCTGGTCAGGCCCGACGACTGGCTGACGGTCCAGAACGGCGCCATCGCCGGCGTCAACCGCTTCGACGGGCAGCCGCGCCACCTGCGCAACGGCCGCGACCTCGGCGAGTTCGTGCACCGCGACTTCAGCTACCAGGGAGCGTTGGACGCCTGCCTGATCCTGCAGAAGATCGGCGCCCTGCCCAACGGTGGCAACCCCTACAAGCACTCGCGCACTCAGTCGGGCTTCGCCACCTTCGGCGCGCCCTACCTCTTCTATCTCCTGGCCGTGGTCACCCAGGTCGCGCTCGCCGCGGCCTGGTACCAGAAGTGGTGCGTGCACCGCCGCCTGCGCCCCGAGGAGTACGCCGGGCGGGTGGAGGTCCACCGCGCCGGCCGCGCGCGTTACCCGATCCCGGAAGAGCTGCTGGCCTCGGCGGCGGTCGGCGAGGTCGCCAGCCGGCACGGCGCGGCGCTGCTGCCCCAGGCCTATCCCGAAGGCTGTCCGCTGCATCCGTCCTACCCGGCCGCGCACGCGGTCATCGCCGGCGCCGGGGTGACGGTGCTCAAGGCGTTCTTCGACGAGTCCTACCTGGTGCCCAATCCGGTCGTGCCGGCCCCCGACGGTCTGGCGCTGCGCCCGTATGCCGGGCCGCCGCTGGCGATCGGCGGCGAGCTGGACAAGCTGGCCTGGAACATCGCCATGGGGCGGAACTTCGCCGGCATCCATTGGCGCTCCGACGCCGCCGGCGGGCTCGACCTGGGCGAGCGGGTGGCGGTGGCGGTGTTGCGCGAGATGAAGCTGACCGGCAACGAGGTGTTCGCGGGGTTCAGTCTGCGGCGATTCGACGGCTCGCGGATGACGGTGTAGCGGGGGTGGGCGCGAGCAGCCGCCGGCCGGCCGGGAGCCCGGCGGCGCGTGCTACGATTTCGCCATGGCAGTCCAGGAAGTCGAGCGGGCGATCTGCCCCAGCTGCGGCGGGCGCGGGTGGGTGGTGGAGCTCGACGGCGGCGCCGGCACCGCCCGGCCTTGCTTCTGCCGGCAGTACGAGGTGGTACCGCGGCTGATCGCCGCGGCCGGCATCCCGGACCGCTACCGCGAGTGCCGGCTGGGCAACTTCAAGGTGACCAGCGGCGCGGCGGCCAGGCATGCCCAGCTGCTGGCCGCGCGCGCGGCGGCCCAGCGCTACGCCAACGACTTCCTGACACCGCAGGGCTTCACCCACTCGGGACTGCTGTTCATCGGCCCCCCGGGGGTCGGCAAGACCCACCTCGCCGTCGGCATCCTGGTCGAGGTGATCGAGCGCTACTCGGTGCGCGGCCGCTTCGTCGAGCTCAACACCTTCTTCAACCAGATGCAGTCCACCTTCGGCCAGACCTCCTCCGAATCGACCCAGGCGGTGCTGGCGCCGCTGATGGAGGCCCCGCTGCTGGTGCTCGACGAGCTCGGGACGCAGCAGCCGACCCCCTGGATCCGGGACGTGCTGTATCTGGTGATCAACACCCGCTACACGCGGCGCCTCCCCACGCTCTTCACCACCAACTACCGGCTGCCCGCGGCGGCGGCCGGCGACAGCGCGCTACAGGGCAACGGTCAGAACCTGGACCGCGGCCGCGATCCCGATCCGACCTGGGACGAGGCCGCCGCCCTCGGCAGCCGCCTGCCCGCGATGCTGGTCAGCCGCCTCTACGAGATGGCGCAGGCGGTGCTGCTGACGGGCGCCGGCGACTTCCGGCGCGACCAGAGCGCCCAGAAAGCCCGCCGCCGATGAGCGGCAAGAGCTGCCGCCGGCTGGCCCTCGGTCTCGGCCTGCCGGCGCTGCTGTTCGCGGCCGCCGGCTGCGCTCCGACCACGCCTCGCCCGGCGACCCGCCCGGGCAGCCCGGCGGTGAAGGTGGTGCCGGCGGAGCCCGCGCCCGCCGCCCCTCCCGCTCCCGCGGCCCCCCCGCCGGCCGGCTCCCGACCGCCCGCTGCCGCCGCCGGGCGCGCCGCCGGCGCGATCCCGGCGCCGCGAGTCGAGGCGGTCGGCGAGACCGCGCCCATCCTGCCCATCCTGCTCAAGGTCGGCCTGGCGAGCGATCTGCCCACCGTCCTGCTGCCCTGCTGCGAGGCCGGCCTGCGGCTCTCGGCCGGCGATCAGGTGGTGGCGGCGGCGTCCTCGATCCGCATCGAGCCGGCGGCGGCCGGCGCTCAGCAGGGGATCTACCGCCTGCAGGTGGCGGCGCTGCGCGACGAGCGGCAGTCGCAGGACCTGGCGCGCCGGCTCGAGCACGACACCGGCCAGCCCGGCGACGCGCACTTCGACGCCGGCATCGACCTCTACCGGGTGCGCATCGGACGCTACCCAACCCGCGAGGCGGCGGACGCCGACCAGCGGCGGCTGTCGACGATCGGCGTCACCGGCGCCTTCGTGGTCTACGAGGGCGGCAGCGTCTCGGAACCGGCCATCCGGGTGACGCAGGGGGACGCCTCGGCGGTCTACGCCGGCCGCTGGCTGGCCGTCGACCCGGTGGGAGAGGGCGGCATCCGGGTGCAGGGTCACCGCTTCCGCGGCCGCATCCTGGTGTTCCTCAACGACCGCGGCACGCTCAACCTCATCGACGAGCTGCCGGTCGAGGACTACCTCCGCGGGGTGGTGCCGAGCGAGATGGGACCCGAGCAGTACCGGCAGCTCGAAGCCCTCAAGGCGCAGGCGGTGGCGGCTCGCACCTACACGCTGCGCAATCTTGGCGAGTTCTCGCGCGAGGGCTATGACATCTGCGCCACGCCGCGCTGCCAGGTCTACGGCGGCATGGACGTCGAGCACCCGCTCTCGGACCGGGCGGTCGCGGAGACCGCCGGGCAGGTGCTGCTCTACGGCGGCGAGCTGGTCGACGCCCTCTACAGCTCGACCTGCGGCGGCCACACCGAGGACGTGAAGGTGATGTTCCCGTTCAAGGACGAGCCGTACCTCAAGGGCGTGCCGTGCATGGAAGAAGGCGTGGTGCGCCTGGCGGGCGACCTGCCGGCGGGCGTCGCCTTCCCGGCCGGCCTGACGCGGCGACTGCTCCCCACCTTCGCGCCCGCCGCCGGCGGCACGCCGGTGCGGGAGCTGGCCGCCCGGATCGAGCACCTGGCGCTGCTCGCCGGGCTGCCGGCGCCCGACAACGACCGCCTGGGCTCGCTCGAACGGCGCCAGGTGGCGCGCTTCGTGTCGTCGTCGTTCGACCTCGCGCTGGACGCGAAGCTGCTGCTGGCGCCGCAGGACGTCGCCTACCTGATCAAGGACCCGCCGCCGGACTGGACCGAGGAGGACCGCCGCCGCGCCGCCTATCTGGCCAAGAGCGGGCTGCTCACCGGGCCGCCCGGCCAGCCGCTGCGCGAGGACGAGGTGGAGCGGATGCTGCTGGCGCTCGCCGAGATGCTGCAGGTGGTGCGCCGCGAGCAGGTCTCCTTCCTGGCGCTCGCCGACGGCAAGCTCACCGTGCGCTCGGGCAAGGAGGACCGCAGCTTCAACCTGCCGGAGCGGCTGGCCACCTTTCGCAAGCGCGGCGCCGAGCTCGGTGCCGCGAACCTCGAGCTGGTGCCGGGAGACAACCTGACCCTGTACTGGCAGGACACCCATCTGCTCGCCGCGGTGCAGGAGGTGAATCTCGAGGGAGTGGCGTTCGATCGCAGCAGCTCCTATAGCTCGTGGGCGCGGTACCACAGCGACTCGCAGCTGGCGAGCACCATCGGCACCCGCTTCCCCGGGCTCGGGTTCCACGGCTTCGAGATCCTCGAGCGCGGCGCTTCCGGCCGCGTCGGCAAGATCCGCATCGAGGGCGACGGCGGCCGCACCGCCGAGGTGGAAGGCCTGGCGGTGCGCTGGACGCTGGACGTGCCGGACACGCTGTTCACCGCCAAGCGCCTGGCGCCCCCCGGGCGGGAGGCCGGCTGGCTGTTCAGCGGCCGCGGTTGGGGGCACGGCGTCGGCCTCTGCCAGGTCGGCGCCTACGGCATGGCCCAGCGCGGCCACACCTATCGCGAGATCCTCTACCACTACTACTCGGGCGTCGAGCTGTCGCGGGTGCGCCTCGAACCGGCGCCGGCGCCGGCGACCGGCGGCCGGTAGCTGGCGCCGGCCGGTCGCTAACTCGACGCGAGGGTCGCCGAGGCGGCGGCGGCCTGGCCCATCGGCGGCAGGCCGCGCTCGCGCATGGCGCGCCCCACTTCGTCGATCATCGCCTGCAGCCGTTGCGTCACCAGCAGCTCGAGCTCCTGCGGCGCGATCTCGCGGTCGGCAGTCGGCAGGGTGACGCTGCGGGAGGCGCTGATCAGGGCGCCGAGGCCGTCGTCGTTGAAGCAGCCCACCGCGTCGCCGGCGCCGCCGCCCTGCGCGCCGTATCCCGGCACCAGCAAGACCGCCCGCGGCATGATCCGGCGCAGCCTGGCAGCCTCGGCGGGGAAGGTGGCGCCGACCACGGCGCCGATCGAGCTGTACCCCGAGGCGCCGATCAGCCCCGCCCCCAGCTGGTCCACCAGGCCGCCCAGCCGTTCGTAGAGGCGCTCGCCGCTGGCGAGGGTCAGGTCCTGCAGGTCGGCGGAGCCGGGGTTCGAGGTCTTGACCAGCACGAACAGGCCCTTGCCGCGCGCGGCGCACTCGGCGACGAAGGGTTGCAGGCTGTCGACCCCCAAGAAAGGCGTCACCGTCACCGCATCGGCGTCGAACAGCGGCCGGCGCCGGCCGAACGCCTCGCTCTCGCCCAGGTACGCCTGCGCGTAGGCCGCCGCGGTCGAGGGCACGTCGCTGCGCTTGACGTCGACGATCACCAGCAGGCCGTGGCGCCGCGCGCAGTCGATGGTGTCCATCAGGGCGCGCAGCCCGCCGAGGCCGTTGGCTTCGTAGAACGCGCTCTGCAGCTTGACCGCGGCGACCCGCGGCGCCAGCCGTTCGATCAGCCACCGGTTGTGCCCGGCGATGGCCAGGTGCGCCGCCTCGTCGGCGGGCAGGTGCCGCACCGGTGCGGTCAGGAAGTCGGGGATGGCCTCGATTCGCGGATCGAGCCCGACGATGCAGGGGGTGCCCTTGCGCCTTACGGCGTCGACGAGCCGGTCAGCGAACATCCGGTGCGTGTCTCATGCGGCCGCCGCGCCCGCGCATCGCGACGTAGAGGGAGGGGACGGCGAGCAGGGTCACCATCGTCGACAGCCCCAGGCCGCCGATCACCGCCAGGGCCAGCGGCTTCTGCAGCTCGGCGCCGGCGCCCAGGCCCAGGGCGAGCGGCAGCAGTCCGAACAGGGTGCAGAGGGTGGTCATCAGGATCGGCCGCAGCCGCACCCGCGCCGCCGCCGCCACCGCCTCGGCCAGGGGCGCGCCGCGGTCGCGCAGGCGGTGAGCGTAATCTAGCATCACGATCCCGTTCTTGACCACCAGCCCGATCAGCAGGATCAGGCCCATCGCCGACGAGACGTTCAGCTCGGTGCCGGTCGCCCAGAGCAGCGCGAAGGCGCCGCCCAGCGACAGCGGCGCGGCGGCGAGCAGCAGGGCTGCCGGCAGCCAGGCGCGGAACTGGAACAGCAGGATGACCAGCACCAGCGAGGCGGCGACGGCGAACACCGCCAGCAGCTCGCGGAAGGCCTGGCGCTGCGATTCGAACTGGCCGCCGACCTCGACCGAGTAGCCGATCGGCAGGCGCAGCGTGCGCAGGCGCGCCTGGATCTCGGCGACGGCGCCGCCGAGGTCCCGGCCTTCGAGCCTGGCGGTCAGCAGCGCCAGCTGGCGCAGGTCCTCGCGGGTCAGCACGTTCTGGCCGCTGGCCGCCACCGGATGGCCGAGGCTGGCGAGCGGCGCCAGCGCGCCGCCGGCGCCCCGCACCGGGGTGGCGGCGAGCCGCGCCGGATCGAAGCGTTCGCCGTCCGGCAGTCGCACCCGCACCGGGATGGTGCGGTCCGGCAGGCGCAGCTCGGTCGCCGCATCTCCCAGCCAGGCGGCGGCCAGCTGGCCGGCCACCTGCTCGACGGTGAGCCCCAGGCGGCCGGCGGCCACCGGATCGATCACCCAGGTCACCTCGGGATTGCCGCGCTCGAGGCCGACCACGTCGACGACGCCGCGCACCTGCGCCAGCAGCGGCTCGACCTGCTCGGCGATGCCGCCGAGCACCTCGGGGTCGTCGCCGAAGATCTTGATCTCGATCGGCGCCGCCGCCCCTTCCAGGTCGCCGAGCATGTCCTGCAGGATCTGGGTGTACTCGACGTCCACCCCGGGCAGCGCGTCGTGGACCTTGGAGCGCAGGCCGTCGATCACCTCGTCGGCCGAGCGCCGGCGCTCGGCGCGCGGCTTCAGGCGCACCAGCACGTCGCCCTTGTTCTGCTGCGTCGCGTAGAGGCCCAGCTCGGCGCCGGTGCGGCGCGAGAAGGCCGCCACCTCGGGCGTCGCCGCGACCAGCCGCTCGATCGCCCGCACCATGCGATCGGTCGCCGCCAGCGCCGTGCCGGGCGGGGTCACGTAGTCGATCACGAAGCCGCCCTCGTCCATCTGCGGCAGGAAGCCGCTCGGCATGCGCCAGCCCAGGACGCCGGCCACGAGCGCCAGCACGACCACCGCCGCCGCCGCCCAGCGCGGCCGGCGCAGCGCCGCCGCCAGCGCCCGCTCGTAGAAGGCCTCGAGCCGCGTTCCCCAGCGCGGGCCGGCATGGTCGCCCTGCCGGCGCCGCCCCCCGCCCCCGCCCCCGCCGGCGCCCCGGGCGAAGATCCGGCGCGACAGCAGCGGGATGAGGGTGAGCGACAGGCCGAGCGAGACCAGCACCGACACCGACAGGGTGAGCGACAGGGCGCGGAAGAACTGCCCCACCACCCCGGAGAGCAGGCCGAGCGGCGCCAGCACCACCACCGTGGTCAGGGTGGAGCCGACCACCGGCGCCACCAGCTCCTCGGTCGCCTCCTCCACCGCCCCGGCGGCGTCGCCGCCCGCTCCCAGGCGCCGGTGGACGTTCTCGACCACCACCACCGCGTCGTCGATCACCAGGCCGATGGCGACCGCCAGCCCGCCCATCGACATCAGGTTGATCGACTCGCCGAAGAGCCGCATGAACAGGAAGGTCGCCGCCACCGTCAACGGCAGGGTGAGGGCGGCGATCGCCGTCATCCGCCAGTCGCCGAGGAAGACGATCAGCACCACCACCGCCAGCAGGCCGCCGATCAGGATGGCGTCGCGCACGTTGGCGATGGCGCCGGCGACGAACTCGGCGAGGTCGTAGACCTTGGAGATGTTTAGGCCGGACGGCAGCGCCGGCGCGATGGTGTCGTGCAGCGCCCGCTCGATGCCGGCCTTGACGGTCAGGACGTCGGTGCCGACCTGCTGCGAGAGGGTGATCAGGGCGGCGTCCTTGCCGTTGCCGGTGGCGAGGCTGGTGCGGTCCGGCGATCCCGGGAAAACCTGGGCCACGTCGGCGACCCGCAGCGTGGCGCCCTTGCGCACCGCGATCGGCGTCGCCGCGACGTCGCCGGCGCCGTGCCAGGCTCCCGACGCCAGCACCAGGTACTGCCGCCCGCCGGCGTCGTAGCGGCCGACCGGCGCCAGCTGGTTGGCCGCCGCCAGGGCGGCGCTGACGTCCTGCAGCGTCAGGCCGGCGGCCAGCAGCCGGGCCGGGTCCGCCACCACCTCGATCTCGCGGCTGTCGCTCGCCTGCACCTCGACCCGCCCGACGCCGGCGACGCGGGAGAAAGCCGGACGCATGACGTAGAAGGCGTAGTCGCGCAGGTCGGCGATCGGCAGCCCGCCGGTCAGGATCACGCTGTACATCGGGAAGGTGGCCGGCGACAGGCGCTCCACCTGCAAGTCGAGATCGGCCGGCATGCCGCCGCGGGCCTCGGCGATCCGCGCTTGCAGCTGTTGCAGGGCGAGGTCCATGTTGGTGGCCGGCTCGAAGAGGGCCGACAGCTCGGCGGCGCCGCGGAAGGTGCGCGAGCGGACGCGGCGGATGCCGGGCACCTCGCGGATCGCCTGTTCGAGCGGGCGGGTGACGGTCAGCATCATCGCGCGCGCCGGCAGGATGCCGCTGTGGGCGACCACCACGATGCGCGGGAACTGTAGCGGCGGATAGATGCTGCTGCCGAGCGACGGCAGCGACAGCAGGCCGGCGAGCGCCAGCAGCGCCACCAGCAGCAGCAGCGCGCCCTCGTGGCGGGCGGCGCGCGCCACCAGGCTCATGGGGCCGCGCTCTCGGCCGGCGGCGCGGGCATGGTGGCGGCGCCGTCGGGGAGGGCGTTCTGGCCGCTCACCACCACCGCTTCGCCGGCGGCCACGCCGGCGAGGATCTCCGCCTCGCCGCGGGCGACGATCCCGACCCGCACCGGCCGGCGGTGCGCCTTGCCCTGGGCGTCGACGGTGAACAGGAAGCTCGAGGCGCCCTCCTGCACCAGCGCGGCGGCCGGCACCAGCACCGCGCCGGCGCGCGGCGGGCCCTGGATCTCGACCCGCACCGGAGTGCCGGCCGGCAGCCGGCTGGGCGCCGCGAAGGCGAGGCGCACGCTGGCCGCCGCCGTCGCCGGATCGACCGCCGCCGGGCGGGTGAGCACCGTCGCCGCCTCCGGCGGGTAGCCGCCCGGCCCGGCCACCATCGCCGGGCTGCCGACCGCCACCTGGGCAAGGTCGGCGAGCGCCACCGCCGCCTCGACCTGCAACCGGCTGGGATCCACCAGCCGCAGGATCGGGTCCGCCGCCGAGGGGTCCACCAGGTCCCCCGGGTTGTGGCCGCGCGCCGCCACCACGCCGGCAAAGGGGGCGCGCACCACCTGGCGCCCGGCCAGCTCGGCAGCCGCGGTGCGGGCGTCGCGCGCAGCGCTCACCGCCGCCTTGGCGTCGGCCAGCTCGCGGTCCGCGTCCTCCAGCTCCTTGCGCGCCGCGATGCCGCGCTGGAAGAGCCCGCTGACCCGTTGCTCGGCGCTGGCGGCGTTGGTCAGCCGCGCCTCGGCGCTGGCCATCGCCGACCGCCGCTCGCTGGCATCGGCGTCGAGCGAGGGGATGTCGAAGCGCACCAGCAGGTCGCCCCGCCGCACCGGATCGCCGACCCCCTTCGGCATCTCGGCGATGCGCGCGCTCTGCGGCGCGCTGACCAGCAGCTCGGCGCCGGTGGCCGGCTTGACCATGCCGGTGGCCGTGACCAGCGGGCGGATGGTGCCGCGGAGGGCCGGCCGGGTGACCACCGGCACGCGGTCCGCGGTCTCGACCTCCTGCGTCGGCGGCCGCGAGCACGCGCCGGCGCCGGCCACGACGGCGGCCGCCGCCAACATCGCCGACATCGCGAGCCTCATGGGCTTCATGGCAACGGGGCTCCCAGGGCCTGCTCCAGGTCGGCCAGGGCCACCTGGAAGTCGAGGCCGGCCTGGACCGCGCGCAGGCGCAGGTCGCGGGTCGATTGCAGCACCTGCAGCAGCGCCACCAGGCCGGTCTCGCCGGCGCGGTAGGAATCCTCGGCCAGGCTCTCGACCTCGAGGGCGTGCGGCAGGATCTCGTCGCGGAAGCGCAGCGCCTGCCGCTGCGCCACCGCCGCCTGCGCCACGGCGGCGGCCACCGCGCCGGCGATCTGCACGGCGCTCGCCTCGCGCTCGGCAACGAGCTGGGCCAGGGTGGCCTGCTCGACCTCCACCTCGGCGCGGTGGCTGGTGAAGATCGGCAGCGTCACGGTGAGGCCGGCGCGCCAGCCCCACTCGAACTCCGGCTCCGCGCCATGGGTGATGGCGCCCTGCACCACCGGGTTCGGCACCTGCTGGGCGCGCGCCAGCGCCACCTTCGCCCGCTGGCCGGCGATCCGGCGGTCGAGCAGCGCCAGATCGGCGCTGCCGGCGAGCGCGCCGGCGATGGCGGTCTCGGTGGCCGGCACCGCGCCGGTTGCCAGCTCGCCCAAGGCGGCGATCGCGGCCTGGGGCGGGCGATCGAGGAGGCTGTCGAGCTGGCTGCGGGCGGCCGCCAGCAGGCCGCGCGCGCTTTCGGCGTCGTTGCTCGCCTGGGCCGCCGCCAGCTCGGTCTGCAGCGCGTCGAGGCGGGGCGCGGCGCCGGCCTCGAAGCGCGCGCGGGCGGCGCCGGCGGCGCGCTCGGCGAGCTCGAGGCTGGCCTGTTCCTCGGCGGCGCGCCGCTGTGCCGCGAGCAGGGCGAAGAAGGCGCGCCGGACCTGGTTGCGGGTGGCGGCGGCGGCGCGCGCGATCTCCGCCTCGCCGCTCGCGGCATCCGCCTGGGCGGCGGCGATGCGGCGGTCGCGCTTGCCCGCGGTCTCGATCGGCAGCGACAGGGTGGCGGCCTCGTGCGGCGTCTCGCGCAGCTTTTCGAGCAGCAGATCGGGATTGGGGCGCTCGCCGGCCACCGCCAGGTTGGCGCCGGCGATCGGCCGGGCCAGCCGGGCCGCCGCCAGCGTCCGGTTCGCCGCCAGGGCCAGCTCGACCGCCTGCGGCAGCGACAGGCTCAGGGCGGCAGGCGGAGCGTCGGCGGCGGGAACGGGCGGCGCCGCCGCGGCGAGGGCGGCAGCGACCGCCCCGCCGGCCAGGACACCGAGCAGTGCGGAGCCGCTCAGGAGTCGGTGCGCGCGCACGATCGACGACGATAGCATGCGCCCAGGGCGCCGCCCTGCCGGCCTCAGGGCGTCGCCGGCCGGCGCAGCGCCGCCGCCAGCACCGAGATGGCGACGTCGAGGTTCTCGGCCGGGGGCAGGGTGGGACCCAGCAGCTGCGCCTGACCGGCAGGGCTGGCCAGCCGCTCGTCGTAGGCGGCCTGCGGGCAGCGCCGGCGCAGCTCGGCGACCACCCGGGCGAAGTTGGCCTGGCGCGACGGCAGCAGCTCCCCGGCCAGCGAACGGTAGTCCAGCGCGGTCTCGCGCCAGACCAGCGGCGGCAGGCCCCTGGCGTAGAGGTGCAGGAAGCCCTCGCGCTCCGCGGCTGCCTGCCGGCCCGGTACCGCCACCACCTTGGTGACCAGCAGGCCGCCGGTGAGCGCGGCGCGCGTCAGGCTCAGCTTGCGGGTCGTCCGCGGCGCCGCCGGCCGGCGGACCAGGATCCTGACGCCGCGCAGCAGCAGCTCGACGTCCCGATAGCCGGCTTCGAGCCGTGCGCCGCCCGCTTCGACGCTCATCGCTTCGGCGCCCAGCTCGAAGGCGCGCACGACGCGGCGGCCGGCATCGGTTTCGATCTCGCCCGCATCCAGCAGCAGGGTGTCGAAGCCGCGCGCGTGCAGCACCGCGGCGGCCTCCCGCGCCGCTCCGGGCTCGGCGAAACTGGCGATCACCGACGGTCCGCCGCCCGGCGCGCGCAGGCGCGAGCTCGCCTCGTAGACCGTCCGCTTGAGCACGGCCGCCAGCTCGCGCGCCAGCAGCGCCTCGTTACCCCTGAGGTTGTAGATTGCCAGGACCAGCAACGCCCGGCCCGCCTTCGGCGAAACCCGCCAGCAGCCGCTTGAGGAGATCCGGGCCCACCGGCTTGACCAGATGGAGGTCGAAACCGGCCGCCGCGGCTCGCAGCCGATCCGAGTCCTGGCCGTAGCCGGTGAGCGCGACCAGGCGGATCGGCGCGGTCAGCGGATCGGCGCGCAGCTCGCGCGCCACCGCGTACCCGTCCATCTCCGGCAGGCCGATGTCGCAGAGGACCACGTCGGGGGGCCGCCGGCGCGCCACCTCGACGCCGTCGGCGCCGGTGTGTGCGATCTCCGCCTGGTGCCCGAACAGCGCCAGCAGGTCACGCAGCGTCTCGGCGGCGTCGGCGTTGTCTTCGATGACCAGCACGCGCAGGCCATTGCGTTCGTCCATAGCCGGGCGCGATTGTAGCAGCCGATTCACCTGCCATGGCGGAAGACCATCTCGACCATCTCGTCGCAGAGCGCTTCGGCAGGGGCCTCGCCCTGGCGGAGCGCGGTGCGAGTGGACTGCTTGAGATGGTCGCGCAGCAGCTCGCGGCCGGTGGCCCGCAGCGCCTCCTGCACCGAGGAGACCTGGGTCAGGATGTCGCCGCAGGGCCGATCCTCCTCGACCATTCGCTGCAGGCCGCGGACCTGACCTTCGATCCGGCGCAGCCGGTTGAGGCTCCGGATCTTGTCGGCGATCGGCGCCAGCGTCGTCAGGTTTGCGGTCCGGGATTCGGCCGCGCTCTCGAATGGGACGTCAACGGTCAACGAACCTTGCTCGCTCATGGCATCAGCCCCCTGTTAGAAAAGGTGAGGCTGAGGCCCCGGAGAGCGACAGCGCAACAGCGCAGGGACTGAAAACAGATCTTTCGTTATTATAACCGGCCTGCATCAGGCGCTCCACGCGCCGGAGAGGATGCGTCAGAATGCGGATGGTGGTGCTGGCGGCCGGCCACGGCAGGCGCCTCTGCCACGAGACGGACGGCGGCCCCAAGCAGCTGGTGGAGGTCGGCGGCCGGACGCTGCTCGATCGGCTGCTGGAGCTGGGCCGCCAGCTCGCCCTCGAGCCGCTGCTGGTGACGCGCCGGGCCCAGGCCGCCGCCTTCCGGCAGGCCGGGGGCGAGGTGCTGGAGGTGGAGGAGACGCCCGACATGCTCGCCACCCTGCGCCTGGCCGGTCTCCGGGTGACCGGCGATTTCCTCTGGGTGGGAGGGGATACGCTGCTCGCCGATCCCGAGCCGGTTCATCAGCTGCTGGCGAGCCACCTCGCGGAGCGCCCCTACGCCTCCTATCTGTGCCGCCGCTCGGACCGGCACCTCGCCAAGTTACGGCCGTCGGCGCCGGTGCCGCGCGTGACCCTGACCCGCGACGGCGTCTATCCCTTCAGCCTGCCCAACCTCGGCATCCAGTGCGCCGCCTCGCTCGCGGACCTCGACCTCGAGCCGCGCGGCGAGTACGTCCAGCGGGCGCTCGACCGCGGCGAGCGCGTCCTCTTCCGGGAGTACACCGCGCCGGTGTTCGAGATCGACACTCCCGAGGACCTGGCCGCGGCGCGCCGGTACTTCTCGTGATCTTCGACCTGCTGACCGCCGGCGCCGTCAACGGCTCCCTGGCGGCGGGCCCCGGCGGCCGCAGCACCGCGCTGCCGGCGATGCTCGCGACGCCGCCCGCCGTGCTGGCGCGCATGTACGCCGTACGGCGCCGCTACGATGCGGTGGCGGTCGGCACCGGCACGGTGCTGGCCGACGACCCGACGCTGACCTCCCACCTCGCCGCCGGCGCGACGGCGGTGCGCGTCACCCTCGACCGCAAGGGGAGGATCCCGCCGGCGGCCCGCATCTTCGACGGTTCGGCGCGCACGCTGGTCGGGGTGGTCGAGTCGACGCCGCGGGCCTATCTCGAGTTCTTGGCGGCGCGCGGCGTCGAGGCGGTGCCCTGCGGCGAGCGGCGCATCGACCTGGCCGCTTTTGGCGCCGCGCTGGCCGAGCGCGGCCTCCGCCGGGTGGTGGTGGAGGGCGGCGGGCGGCTCAACCGCGCGCTGCTGCGCGCCGGCCTGGTGGATCGCATCCACCTGACCCTGCTGCCCGCCGTCCTCGACGCGCGCGCCGCCAACCTGTTCGCGGGCGCCGGCGCGCCGGCGCGGCTGCGGCTGGTCGAATGCGAGCGCCTCGGGGACTATCTGTTCCTGGTCTATCGCGTTACCTAGACGAACAGCACGCCCTCCGGGTGCTTGATCAGCAGCAGGTACAGACCGACGACGATCAGGTCGCCGACCACGTCGGTGCGCCCCACCTCCGGCACCATGAACTGGTAGATCAGCTCGATGGCGTCCAGGATGCCGGTCTCGACGTTGTGCAGCAGGAAGCGATAGACCTGCTGGCTGTAGGGATAGCCGGCCAGCATCTCGCGCACCGAGTGCATGTGCTGGAAGTCCTGGCAGACGTCCCACACTGTCGCGTAGCGGCCCTTGATCCGCGGGCGGTCGCTGCTGATCGGCCGGCCGCTGCGGGCGCGGTTCCTGGCCGCCACCTCGTAGCCGAGGTGGATGAAGCGCTCGAGCGCCGCGACGTCTTGCGGCGTGGTGCGGCGCAGCACGTCGCCGCTGCGCTCGAGGATCGACTCGACGTTCTCGAAGGCGCCGGTCTCGAGGTAGTCCAGCAGCTGCGCGGTGACCAGCGGGATCAGCATGTGGATCGGCCCGTAGTTCACCTTGCCGCCGAGCCGGCCGCGGGTGCTCTCGCGTTGCGCCTCGTAGGCCAGGTCGAAGATGCAGTCCGGCTGGCGGCCGCATTGCAGCACGCGGTCGGCGAGGTCGTAGAACTGCCAGCCGGTGTTGACTCCCGCCACCAGGACGTATTCGAGCTTGGGACCCAGCTGGGGGGGGCCCCAGCGCCGGCTGCCGTGCTTCTTGCCCAGCGGCGCCAGTGCCTGACAGAGGATGACGTTGCGCAGGATCTCGCGGCGGACGTCCATCGGGCTCAAGGCGACAGGGCTGCCGCCGCTGCCCGGCGCAGGGTGTCCGGGGAGCCCACCTGCTCGACCAGAGCTTCGAGCTTGCGCGCCACGCCGCCACTCGCCAGGCGCTCGATCGCGTCCTCGACCCCGGCCGCGATCGAGGCGGCACGGCCGGTCAGGTACAGGGCGACGCCGCTGTTGAGCGCCACCAGATCGCGCTTGGGGCCGGTCTCGACGCCGTAGGCGATGCGCAGGAAATCGTTGCCGCTCCCGGCCGCGTCGCGCGGCGCCACGGCGGCTGCCGGCGCGGTGGCGAGGCCGGCCTGCTCGGGAGTGAGGGTGAGGTCGATCTCCTCGCCGTCGCGGAAGCCGCGCAGACGGCTGGGGGCGCAGATCGAGACCTCGTCCAGACCGTCGAGGCCGTGGACCGCCAGGGCGCTCTGGTAGCCCTGGGCGCGGAACAGCGCGGCGAGCAGGTCGAGCTGCTCCACGCGGTTGATCCCGAACATGCGGTACTTGAGCTTGTAGGGCGCGAAGACCGGCACCATCAGGTGATACGGCGTGCTGATGCCGACGCCGTTGGCGGCCAGGCCCTGGCCGAACCGGGTCAGGTTGGCGAGCTCCGGGCTGAGGAACAGCGGCGACTGGAAGGCGACGCCGATGGTGCCGAGAGCCCGCTCTAGCTGCGGCAGGGTCAGGGCCGGCACTTCGAGGCCGACGGTGCGCAGCACGTCGGCGCTGCCGGCAAGGCTGTTGATGCCGTAGAACGACTGCTTGGCGACCGCCAGGCCGGGCTCGCCGAGGACCAGCGCCGACAGGGTGGAGACGTTGATCTTGGGGATGCCGGTGCCGCCCGAGCTGGAGATGTCCATCAGCTCGACGGGCAGCCGGATGGGATACGGCCCGGTCCGCCGGGCCATGCCGTCGAGGATGCCCAGCAATTCGTCCAGCGTCTCGCCCTTGGTCTGCACCGCGACGGAGAAGGCGAGCAGCCGCCAACCGCTCGCGTCCTCGCGCAGCTGGCTGTCGACCAGCAGCGCGGTTTCGGCGCGGCTGAGGTCTTGGCGGACCATCAGCTTGCGCAGCAGACGCGCCTCTTCGATCATAACGGACTCCCCCGAGGAGGAGTGTAGCGGAAAGCCCGCGGTCCGGGCGGATCAGGGTCTCGGAGTGCGGCGGCGGCGGCGCGCCGGGCGGGAGCGCGCCGCTTCGCCGGCGCCGGCGGCGAGGAGGGGGCCGGTGTCCGCCGGGCCTGCCGGCTCTCCGGCCGGCCGCTGCTCGAGGTAGGCGCCGAGCTCGAACATGGCATCGAGGATCGACAGCACGATCGCGCGCATCTCCTCGCCGCCGGCGCCGAGGCGGCGGAAACGATCGAGCAGGCGCTCGTCGCGCAGCGGCGGCACCTGCGAGCCGATGCCGGTCAGCAGGTAGTCGGTGGTCACGCCGACCAGGTTCGCCAACCGCACCAGGTTGCGCAGGGAAGGCTGATGGGTGCCGCTCTCGTACTTGCTGAGCTTCGACTGCAGGATGCCCAGCTTGCTGCCGAGCTCTCGCTGGCTCCAGCCGCGCTCCTCACGCAGCTCGCGCAGGCGCGCGCCGAGGGCCAGATTGAAGGCGCTCGGCAGCGGTCTGGGTTTCCCCGGGGACGGCGAGGTGCCCTCCTTCGGCGATTTTCCCATGGCACGACATCATGGAGGCTGAGACGACAAGAAGTCAACAAACAACAAGTTTTGTGCGCGCCGTAAAACATCCTGTCCGCGCGTCCTCAAATCCGCCCCAAGTCGCTGCAGCATCTTGCCGCGCCCGCACCAGGGCACACCGTTCCAGCTCGCGGTGAGCCGTCGGGAAAATGAAGATTCTCCGCGTCCAAGTTACGCCTTTAAACTCAAAATTGCCACAATAGGGTACATACCGGCGGCCCTTGCCGCCATCCGCGGGTGACCGGAGAGCCATGGAGGCTCTTCCCTCAGCCCACAGGAGAGGAGGACGCATGTCTCGAATCGCCCTGCCGTGTCGCGTCGCCGTCCTTGCCGTGGTCCTCGGCATGATCGTCATCGCCCCGATCCCGGTGCTGGCGGCCGGCAGTCAGCAGGTGGCGCCGGCGGCGGCTGGTGCCGCGGCCCCCCGGGGCCAGACCGACGCGATCGCCGCCCTCATGCGGTCGGTGCAGTGGTTGCAGTGGTTGCAGATGACGCTCGGCAAGGCGGCCGGGAGTCCCCCCGGCACCGGCCGCCTGGTGGTCGACGCCGGCATCTGCATCGATCCCAATGGGCAGTGCAATCCTCACTGAGTAACGTTGGCAGGCGGTGCCGCGCCCAGGTAGCCGTGGGGAGCGGTGCCGCCGGCCGTCCCGGCCACCCGCGATCCATCAGGCCTGGTGAAGACATACTGCTCCGCGATATGAGAGAATTCTGTAACGATGTATCGTCCAGGCACGACGAGGAGGATCCTTGACCGACCATCCGACCCCGACCGAGATCGATGAGCTGGTGCGCGGCACCCTCTCCGGCGGCAGCCGGCGGCGGCTGGTGCGGCATCTGCTTCGCGGCTGCCCGCGGTGCTCGCGGCTGCTGGCCCCGGTGCTCGCCGCGCCCGATCCTGAGGCGCCGCCGGCGCCGCGGGCGATTGCCTGCGAGAGCTCCACGGACTCGCTGGACCCGCCGCCGGGTGCCGCCGCCGCCGCCGCCGCCGCCGCCGCCGCCCCCTCCGACACCAGCTACGATCAGCCGATCGCGCGCGCCTGTCTCGTCGCGGTGCGCGGCTTTCAGGAGATCCGGCGGCGGGAGGCGGGGAGCCGGCTGCGCGGCCTGGTGCGGGTGGAGGCCTTGTTTGCCGCCGCCTGGGACCTGCGCTACGACGATCCGCGCGAGATGGTGCGAATCGCGGAGCTGGCCCTGTTTGCGGCGGAGCGCCTGGACAAGCAGCTCCATGGGCGAGCGGCCATCGCCGACGTCCGCGCCCGCGCCTGGGCCGAGCTCGCCAACGCTTACCGGGTCGCCGACGACCTGGCCAAGGCCGAGCAGGCGATGGCGCGGGCTGTCGGTTGGCTGCATCGCGGCAGCGGCGACCCCCGGCTGCTCGCCCGCGCCGGCGATCTCATGGCGTCGATGCTCGCCGACCAGCGCCGCTTTGCCGAAGCCGACGAGCTGCTGAGCAAGGTCCACCGGTTCTATCTCCGGATGGGCCAATTCCATCTGGCGGGCCGGGCGATGATCAGCCGCGGCATCTTCGCCGGCTACGACGGCCAGCCCCGCCGAGCGCTGGGACTGCTGGTGCACGGCGTGGAGCTGATCGACCTCGACCAGGACCCGGCGCTGGCGGTCAGCGCCGTCCATGCGATGCTGACCAAGCTGGTCGATTGCGGGCGCCATCGCCAGGCCCGCATCCACCTCTGGCGCAGCCGTTCGCTGTTCGCGCGCCACGGCGGCCGGCTGAGCCTGATCCGCCTGCGCTGGCTCGAGGGGAGGATCCATGCCGGTATGGGGGACCTCGAGCGCGCCGAGCGCGAGTTGAGCGCGACCCGCCTGGGCTTCGCCGACGCCAGCAGCCCCTACAATGCCGCCCTGGTCGCGCTCGACCTCGCCGCGGTCTGGTTGCAGCAGGGCAGGACCGCGGAGGTGCGCCGGCTGGTCGAGGAGATGATCGCCACCTTCCGCGCCTTGCGCATCGCCCGGGAAGCGGTGGCGGCGCTGCTGATCCTGCGCGAGGCGTGCGATCGCGACGAGGTGACGCTCGACCGGATGCGGATGGTGGCGCTGCTGCTCACCGAGCTCGAGCGCCAGCCGCAGCGCCGGCCGGCGTCCGAGCCCGCGGATGGAGCCGGCTTACTTCGCTGAGGGCTCGGAGGGTGGAGCGCCGGCGATCGCCGGCGCCGTTGCCGGTTCCTTCGCCGCCCGGCCGACGACCCGCGCCAGCGCCGCCTCGATCCGCCGGTCGAGCTCCTCGTCGGAGAGCGGCCGGTCCGGGAGCGGCGCCGCCGGCCGGCCGATGCTGTAGCCAAAGCGCTGGAAGCTCTCCAGGATCTCGGCGGCCAGCAGGCCGCCGGCATGATCGCCGGCCGCGCCGCCCGCGCCGGCCGCCGGTTGGGTGGCGGCGAGCTGGAAGAACCGCTCCGGCTTCATCCCCACCTCCTCGAGCACCAGCAGGATATGGCGCAGCTTGAGGTCGATCTTGCCGGTGAAGATGCGGTTCAGGGTGCCGCCCCCGAGGTTCAGCCGGCGTTCGAGCTCCCGCGTCGACAGCTCCGACAGCTTCACCACCGCCTCGAGCATCTTGGCGTACCGGCGAATCTCCCCGTCCACCATGTCATCGAGTCTACTACAGGCACGACAACGACTTGGAAAAAAAATGGCCGGCCGGAGCTGCCATTTCAAAAGCCGGGCACGGACAGACTGACATTGCCGCTGCCGGGCAGCGCGAGATAGCATCCCGGGATGGATTTTTCCCTCACCGACGAACAGCGCGCCATCCAAGAGACCGCCCGGGACTTCGCTCGCCAGGAGATCGACCCGATCGTCGACGAGATCGACGAGAGCCAGCGCTTCCCGCGCGAGGTGATACTGAAGGCCGGGGAGCTCGGCTTCCTCGGCATCCTCTTTCCCGAGCGCTATGGCGGCGCCGGGCTGGGCTACGTCGAATACGTGTTGGTGGTCACCGAGCTGTCGCGTGTCGACCCTTCGGTCGGCATCAGCGTCGCCGCCCACAACTCCCTGTGCAGCAATCACATCTTCAAGTTCGGCAACGACGAGCAGCGGCGCCGCTGGCTGACGCCGCTGGCTTCCGGCACGAAGATCGGCGCCTGGAGCCTCACCGAGCCCGGGGCGGGATCGGACGCTGCCGGCACCAGGACCCGGGCGGAGAAGGTGGCGGGCGGCTGGGTGCTCAACGGCGCCAAGACCTTCACCACCCACGGCCGCGAGGGCGACGTCTGCGTGGTGTTCGCGGTCACCGATCCCGCGGGCCCTCGCCATCACAACATCTCGGCCTTCGTGCTCGACAAGGGCATGCCGGGGTTTCGCGCCGGCAAGAAGGAGAACAAGCTCGGCATCCGCGCCTCCGACACCTCCGAGGTGATCATGGAGGACTGCCTGGTCGGCGAGGACCGCCTGCTGGGCGACGTCGGCGAGGGTTTCATCCAGGCGCTGCAGGTGCTCGACGGCGGGCGGATCTCGATCGCCGCGCTCGGCCTCGGCACCGCCAAGGGGGCGTTCGATACCGCCCGCGCCTACGCCAAGCAGCGCCATCAGTTCGGCCAGGCGATCGCCGCCTTCCAGGCGATCCGCTTCATGCTCGCCGAGATGGCCACCGCGATCGCCGCCGCCGAGTGCCTCACCTTCGCCGCCGCCGAGGCGATGGATCATGGCCGCGCGGTCTCGCGGCTCGCTTCGCAGGCCAAGCTCCACGCCGGCGAGACCGCGGTCTTCTGCGCGGAGCGCGGCGTGCAGATCCACGGCGGCTACGGCTTCGTCAAGGACTACCGCGCCGAGAAATATTTTCGCGACGCGAAGATCTGCACCATCGGCGAGGGCACCAGCGAGATCCAGCGCCTGGTGATCGCCCGCCAGCTGCTGACCCAGAAGACGGCGCGCTGATGGTCATGGCCGGTGGCGACGGCCCGGCGCCGCGATTGGCGGCATGGACGCTCGACGAGCTGGTCCAGCGCCTGCTCGAGCGCCAGCCGCGGGCGCTCGGCCGCGCCATCTCGGTGCTCGAGAACGCCGGCGAAGGGGCGGTGACGCCGCGCGACCTGATCGGGCGCATCTACGAGCGCACCGGGCGGGCGCGGGTGGTGGGGATCACCGGCCCCCCGGGCGCGGGCAAGAGCACCCTGGTGGACCGGCTGGCGCGGCACTGCCGGCAGCGCGGCGAGACGGTGGGCATCCTGGCGGTCGACCCCACCAGCCCGTTCACCGGCGGCGCCCTGCTGGGCGACCGCATCCGCATGCAGTCGCACTATCTCGACGCCGGCGTCTTCATCCGCTCGATGGCGACGCGCGGCGCCATGGGCGGTCTGGCGCGCGCCTCGCGCGACGCCGTCGACCTGCTCGACGCGGCGGGCTTCGACTGGGTGCTGGTCGAGACCGTCGGCGTCGGCCAGGACGAGGTTGACGTCGTGCGCAGCGTGGACACGGTGGTGCTGGTCACGGTCCCCGGCCTCGGCGACGACATCCAGGCCATCAAGGCGGGCATCCTCGAGATCGCCGACGTCTTCGTGATCAACAAGGCCGATCGCGAGGGGGTGGAGCGGGTGTGGAAGGACCTGCAAATGATGCTGTCGATCGGCGAGCATGGGGCGTGGCTGCCGCCGGTGCTCAAGGCGGTGTCCGTCCGCGACGAAGGGGTCGATCGCCTCCTCGCCGAGGTCGAGCGTCACCGCGAGCACCTGGTGGCGAGCGGCGAGCTGGCGGTGCGGCGCCGCTCGCACCTGCGCCTGCGCGTCGAGACGCTGCTGCAGCACCGGGTGGTGGTGGCGGCGGACCGGCTGCTGGGCCTCGACCGCGAGGTGGAGCGCGGCTTCGCGGCGCGGCTGGACCCCTACCGGGTAGCGGACCGGCTGTTCGCGGGGGTGGTGGGCGCCGCGCGCGGCGAGGGCGCGCCATGATCCGCGGCGTCGATCACGTCGGCATCGCGGTGCGCTCGATCGCCGAGAGCCGCGCCTTCTACGAGGCGCTGGGCCTGGCGGTCGAGGCCGTCGAGGAGGTTCCCGGCGACCAGGTGCGGGTGGCGATGATCCCCTGCGGCGCGACGCGCCTCGAACTGCTCGAACCGACGTCGCCGGAGTCGCCGATCGCCCGCTTCCTCGAACGCCGCGGCCCGGGCCTGCATCACCTCTGCCTGACCTCCGACGACCTCGCCGCCGACGACGCCGGTCTGCGCGGCGCCGGCTACCAGGTGCTGCGGCCGCGGCCCACCCGCGGCGCCGGCGGCTGCTGGATCCAGTTCGTGCATCCGCGGAGCGCCGGCGGCGTGCTGATCGAGCTGTCGCAGCCGGAGGAGCCCGAGCGATGACCATCCGGCCCGGATCGATCGTCGTCGTCCATCTCAACAATCCCACCGAGAAGTTCTGGGGCGTGCTGCAGGAGCTGGTGATGACCGGTGTCTATCTGCGCGGCATCAGCCTTTCGAGCTTCGACGACTGGATGGCGCAGGCGGTGCGCGGCAAGGATCAGACGCTCGGGCTCTGCGCCATGTTCGTGCCGCTGTTCCGCGTCGAGCGGGTGTTCCTCGACGAGCCGGTGGGCGAGGTCGAGAGCTACCAGCAGCGCTTCGCGCGCCGGGTCGGGGTGCCGGTCGAACGCTACCTGGGGCTGTTCGAAGAGGAGGACGCGGGCGGTGTTGGCGGGGTTGGCGGGGTTGGCGCCAACTAAGCGTTTCAGAACTGCACGTTGGCCAGGAAGAACGCCGGCGGATCGATCTTCTTGGCGACCAGGGCGGTGGCGGTCTCGGGGGTGAGCACGAACTGGCCCGCCTTCTCGCGCGTCGGCGTCTTCATCACCAGCTCGATCGCCGCCACCGCCGGCGGGAAGCGGTCGCGCACCCGCAGCAGGGCGTTGGCCCCGGCCGTCAGGCTCTGGAAGACCGCGGCCTCGGAGCCGGTGGTGATCTCGAGCAGCATGCGGTCCGGTTGCGAGCCGGTCCAGATCTCCACTTCCTCGACGCCCTGCGAGCGCAGGAACTGCTGCAGGTCGGCGGTCACCTCGCCGCGGGCGAAGGGCACGTGCTGCAGGCTCGCCAGGTCGAGGTATCCGGCCTTGGAGCGCACCGCCTGGCCGGCCACGGCTTCGTTGGGCCGCCGGGCACTGGGCAGCTCGCGGCCCGACGGACGGTGGGCGGCGACGAGGTCGGTCAGCGACCGGTTGGGCGGCGGCGGCGCCTCCTGCCCGGGCACCACGCGAGTCACCCCGAGGTCGGTGGTGCCGTAGTCCTTGCCGTGGTTGGCCGCCTCCGTCCTGGCGACGTCGATCTGGGACGCGTCCAGGGAGCTCTGCTCGCCGTTGGACAGGGTGATGATCGCCTTGCCGTTCTTCACCTCGTATTTGCCGCGGGCGATGATGCTGGTGCCATCCTTGAGCCAGATGGTATAGGCGGCGAGCGGCAGGGCGGCGAGCGCCAGCAGGAGGATGGCCGCGAAGGCGGGTAGTCGGTACGAGCGCATGGGGAAGATCCTCCTTGGCGGCGATTCTACTCCTCTACTCCCGGGCCGGGCGCGGCGGCCGCAGCCGCCGCCAGAGCCCCGGCAGGCCGGCGGGGAAGACCAGGAGCAGGTAGAGCCCGGCGAGCACCCCGGCCGCCGCCGGCGGGATGTGCTCGAGCGCCTGCGAGCGCAGGTCGAGGCCTGCCGGGCGCCACCACCACTTCACGAAGACCGAGACGGCCGCCGCCAGCTCCGGCAGGTTCCAGACCAGCACCACCAGGCCCAGGAAGCGGGCGCCGGGCAGCTGCCAGCGCTCGCCCGCGCCGCCAGAGCCGCCCGCGTGGGCGGCGGCGCGGGCGCCACGGTCGCCGGCCGGCGCCGCCAGCAGGCGGGCCGCGACGCGGCGGCGCTGCGCCACCAGCGCCGCCCCGGCCGCCGCCAGCAGCAGGTCCACCGCCATGCCGCCGGCGGTCCAGCCCACGGCGTCGCCGGCGTTGCCGCGCAGCCACAGCAGGGACGCGCCGTAGCTCAGCGCGGTGACCACCCGGGCGAGCAGCAGGATGGCCAGGAAGCAGACCCCCGCGGCGGCGATGCCGAGGGCGTCGCCCGCGGTGTCCTCAGGGGTCTCGTCGGTCTCCTCGGTCTCGCCGGTCTCGTCGGTTCCATCGGTCGCGCCGGCCGCAGGGTCCCTGGCGAGCAGGCGGTCCGCCAGGCCATGGCGCGCGCTGAGCAGGAAGGCGGCGAAGGCGAGGTGCAGCACGACGCTCACCACGCCGCTGACGAAGGTGGCCTGGATGCGCAGCCTGCCGGCGACGACCGCGGCGCTTCCCGGCGCCTGCATCAGCAGCTGCACCAGTCCGAGGAAAGCGAGCAGCAGCGAATAGAGGCCGGCAAGACCGAACAGCAGCACACCCAGGTCGCGGCTTTTCGCGGGCACGCTGGTATCATAGCCCGCCGGGTGCGTGCACCGCCGGCGCGCCCGCCCTCTGGGAGCCAATACATGCTGATCGTGATGAAGATGGACGCCGCGCCGGAGCAGGTGGACGGCGTGGTGGAGAAGATCGAGTCGCACGGCCTCAAGGCCCATCCGATCCCGGGCGCCCAGCGCACCGCCATCGGCATCACCGGCAACATCGGCGTCGTCGATCGCGCGCTCTTCGCCTCGATGCCCGGGGTGCTCGAGGTCATCCGGGTCAGCCATCCCTACAAGCTGGTGTCGCGGGAGTTCAAGCATCAGGACACCGTGGTCGACATCGGCGGCGTGCGCATCGGCGGCCCGGAGTTCACGGTGATCGCCGGCCCCTGCTCGGTCGAGAGCTACGAGCAGACGCTGCGCATCGCGCGGCTGGTCAAGGCGGCCGGCGCCCAGCTGCTGCGCGGCGGCGCGTACAAGCCGCGGACCAGTCCCTACAGCTTCCAGGGGCTGGGCGAGGAGGGCCTGCGCATCCTGGCGCGGGTGCGGGCGGAGACCGGCCTGCCGGTGGTCACCGAGGCCACCGACATCGACGTGCTCGACGCCGTCGTCGAATACGCGGACGCCGTGCAGATCGGCGCCAGGAACATGCAGAACTACACCCTGCTCAAGCGGGTGGGGCGCTGTGCCCGGCCGGTGCTGCTCAAGCGCGGCATGACCGCCACGGTGACCGAGATGCTGCTCGCCGCCGAGTACATCCTCGACCAGGGCAACGGCAACGTCGTGCTCTGCGAGCGCGGCATCCGCACCTTCACCGACCACAGCCGCAACACCCTGGACATCTCCGCGGTGCCGGAGGTCAAGCGCATCAGCCACCTGCCGATGATCACCGACCCCAGCCACGCCGCCGGCGAGCGCGGCAAGGTGGTGCCGCTGACGCGGGCCTCGGTGGCGGTGGGTGCGGACGGCGTCATGGTCGAGGTCCACGACCATCCGGAGGAGGCGCTCTCGGACGGCGACCAGGCGCTGCTGCCCGAGGACTTCGAGCACCTCATGGCCGCGGTGCGCCTGCTCTCGCCGCTGGTCGAACGCGGCGCGCCGAGCCTGGCGGTGCGCTGACGCGATGCGACACGCCGCCCCCCTATCCGGCTTGCTGGTGCTCGAGGACGGCACCGTCTTCGAAGGCGAGGCGGTGTCCGCCGGCACCCGTTTCGGCGAGGTGGTCTTCAACACCTCGATGACCGGCTATCAGGAGGTGCTGACCGACCCCTCCTACCGCGGCCAGATCGTGGTGATGACCCAGCCGCACATTGGCAACTATGGCACCAACCAGGAGGTCGCCGAGTCGGCGCGTCCCTGGGTGGAGGGATTCGTCGCGCGGCAGTTCACCGCCCGCCCGTCGAGCCATGAGAGCGGCGAGGGCCTGGTGCCCTACCTGCGGCGGGCGGCGGTGCCCGCCCTGCACGGGATCGACACCCGCGCGCTGGTGCGGCGGCTGCGCGAGCGGGGCGCCTTGCGCGGCGTGGTCACCTCGGAGCGCTCGGACGCGGCGGCCCTGACCGCCGAGCTCGGCGATTTCCCGCTAATGACCGGGCGCGCCCTGGTCGACGAGGTGACCACCGCGGCGGCCTACGAGGTGCACCCGGACGGACCGCCCCGCTGCCATCTCGCGGTCTACGACTTCGGGGTCAAGTCCAACATCCTGCGCTCGCTGGCCCGACGCGGCGCGCGCCTGACGGTGCTGCCGGCGCGCACCCCGGCCGGCGCCTGCCTGGGGCTGGGAGTCGACGGCGTGGTGCTGTCGAACGGTCCGGGCGACCCGGAGCCGCTCGCCGAGATCATCGCCGCCGTGCGCGAGCTGCTGGCGCGGGGCACGCCGCTGCTCGGCATCTGCCTCGGCCACCAGCTGCTGGGCCTGGCCCTGGGCGGCGAGACCTTCAAGCTCAAGTTCGGCCACCATGGCGGCAATCAGCCGGTACGGGAGCTGGCCACCGGCAGGGTGGCGATCACCAGCCAGAACCACGGCTTCGCGGTGCGCCCCGAATCCTTGCCGCCCTCCTGCGCCGTCACCCAGCTGAACCTCAACGACGGCACGGTCGAAGGGTTCGACCTCGCCGGCCGGCCGGTGTTCTCGGTGCAATATCACCCGGAGGCGGCTCCCGGGCCCCACGACTCCGCGGGCCTCTTCGATCGCTTCCTCGAAGCGGTCGCCCCGGTCCCCGCGGTCGCCGGTCGATGAGCGGGCGGCCGCGCCTGCTGCGCGGGCCGCTGGTGTGGACGGTCGCCTGGCGCTTCCTGCGCGGCAGCCGCAGCCGGCTGCTCGACGGCACGGCACGGGCGGCGCTGCTCGCCACCGCCCTCGGCGTCACCGCGATGGTCATCGCCATGGCGCTGATGACCGGTTATCGCGAGGACCTGCAGAGCAAGCTGATCCGTGGCAACGCCGCCGTCGTCGCCTATCCGCTCGAAGGCGGCGCCGGCGCCCCTCTGGACCGATCGCGGATCGATCGCCTGCGGCGCATCCCGGGGGTGCTGCAGGTGGGCCGGGTCGCCTACGGCCAGGGTTCGCTGGCCGGTCCCGGGCGGCCCGACGGCGTGGAGGTGGTGCTGCGCGGGGTCGAGGCCGGCGGCGGCCAGCTGGCGGCCACCGCGGCGGACCTCGCCCTCTCGCCGCAGGGCATCCCGGGCGTGGCGATGGGCAGCGACCTCGCGGCGCGGCTGGCGGTGCGGCCGGGCGCGGTGCTGCGCCTGGTGGTGCTGGGCTTCGCCGGCGGCACGCCGCGTTTCCGCTTCCAGAGCGTCCAGCTGCGCCGCACCTTCACCACCGGCTTCGCCGAGTTCGACCGCAGCTGGGTGCTGCTGGAACGCTCGCGGGTGGAAGCGCTGATGGGGCTGGCCGGCGGCGCCGACCTGCTGGAGCTGGCGGTCGCCGATCCCGGCGCCGCGCCGCGCATCGCCGATGCCGCCGCGCGCGTCCTGGCGCCGAGCTACGCGGTCACCGACTGGCAGCAGCTCAACCGCGAGCTGTTCACCGCCCTGCGGGTGCAGCAGGCGGCGCTGTTCGTGGTGCTGGGCCTGATCGTGCTGGTCTCGACCTTCAACGTCGCCTCGACGCTGGTGGTGCTGGTGCGCGAGCGCCTGCGCGACATCGGCGTGCTGGGCGCGCTCGGGCTGGCGCCGGCCCGCCTGCGGCTGGTCTTCCTCACCTACGGCGCCATCCTCGGCAGCCTCGGCACGCTGCTGGGCGTGGCGGTGGGCTCGGCGGCGGCCTGGACGCTGACCACCTACCGCCTGATCCGCTTCGACTCCGACGTCGCCGCGATCTACTTCGTCAGTTTCGTGCCGTTCCGGGTCGCGGGCCGCGACCTCGCGGCGGTGGTGGGCTTCGCGCTCGGCGTCACCCTGCTCGCCTGCTGCGTGCCCGCCTGGCGCGCCGCCCGGCTCGATCCCTCCGCGGCGCTGCGCTACGAGTAGGGGCGCCCCGCTAAACAGTTCGCCGGCTCGCTCCGTATATGGGGATGGAGCAGGCGAAACGACAATCTCCTCTCCAACCTCCCTCCTCCAAGCCCCGCGCCACGCGGGGCCTTTTTTTAGGTCGGCCTCAGGGCTTGGGCGGTGGGGCGTCCGGTCGATCCTTGTCGAGCGGCGTCAACGGGCCGGCCGGCGCCCGCTGCGGCGGCCGCCAGCGCCACCACCAGGGCCATTGCGACTGCGGCAGCCGGCCGAGCTGGCCGGGACCCTCGAGTTGCAGGCGCGAGATCAGATCGACGTACTTCCGGTCCGCCTCCGGCGGCAGCAGGCGGCGGCTTTCGAGCACGTTGGCGACCAGCGCCCGCTCGAGCATGAGGAAGATATCGGAGCTCTCGCGCAGCAGCTCGTCGATGTGCGCCGGATCGGGCTGACCGCGGGTCAGCTCGGTCCTCACCGCCTTGCGGATCTCGGGCAGGCGGGCGCGCGGCGCGGCGGTCTCGGCGAAGAATCGCCGCTGGCGCTGCACGAATTGCCGGCGCGGCTCACCGCGGAGGCCCAACCGGTCGGCGAGCTGTTGCAGGCGCCCCGGCGCCGCCGGCCGCATCGCCGCCTGCTGCCGCTGCTGGACCCCCGGGCTGCTCAGCGCCAGGGCGAAGAGCAGCCCCAGGTTCATGCCGATCGACAGGACCAGGGCGATGACCAGCCACCAGCGCTTCACCGGCGAGCCTCTCCCCTCGCGGTGGAGGGGAGCGCCGGGACGGCGGCGGGCTCGTTCGGGGTCTCGACCAGCGCCCAGTAACTCTCGGTGAGGGCCGGCAGGCTGTCCGCGTCCCGCGGCTGCATGCCGGTGAAACCGCGAGCTCCCAGGCCGGCGCCGAGCAGCACGCCCGCGACCAGGGCCGCGGCGCAGCTGGCGCGCACCCAGGTGGGGGCTGCGGCCCAGCTGACCGCGCCGGCCGCGCGAGCGTCTCCCTGCTCGCGCACCCGCGCCATCACCCGGCCGGAGAACCCCGGCGGCACCGGTGCCGCCGGCGGCGGCTCCAAGGCTCTCCAGGCGCTTTCGAGGCGCTCCCAGGCGGCCGCCAGCGCGGGCTCCCGCGCCAGGCGTTCGCGCAAGGCCCGTTCGCCGTCCGGGGTCAGCTCACTCTGCAGCGACGGCAGGAGCCGCAGGAGCTGTGCTTCATCTGCTTCAAGGACATGTTTCATGGCAACCTCTCCCAAGGTTGAAACCCGCGATCCGCGCTATTCCTGCGCCGCTTCGATCCGGCGCATGGCGCGGAAGAGCCGGCTCTCGACCGCGCCTTCGGTGATCCCGAGCACCGCCGCGATCTCACGATAGGACAGTCCCTCGAAGCGCGCCAGGACCAGCACCGCCCGCTGCCCGGCGGGCAGGCGCGAGATCGCCTCGCGGACCTGGCGCCAGCGCCGGCGGGAGGCGAGGACGGCTTCCGGATCCGGGCCGCCGTCGGGGGGATCGAGGGGGGCGGCGTCGCGCTCTCCCGAGTCCTCCCAGCGGACGAAGCGCACCAGCCGGCGCCGCCGCAGCTGGTTGAGGCAATGATTGGTGGCGATGCGGTAGAGCCAGGTGTAGACCTGGCCCTGAGGGCGGAAATCCGCCGCCTTGCGGTACGCCTTGAGGAAGACCTCTTGCGCGGCATCGCGGGCCTCCTCGGCGTCGCCCAGCAGGCGCTCGCAGAGCCGCAGCAGGCGTTCCTGATGGGCCTCGACCAGGACGGCGAAGGCGCTGGTATCCCCCGCGGCGACCTTCGCCAGCGTCTCCCAGCCGGGGTCGGAGGCGATCGCCACGCTATCAGTCCTCCCCACGGGAATCCAGAATCTATCATCCCGCCGCGACGCGCGCCGGCCGGGGGATAGTGGCAGAATCGGCGGCGTGATCGAGCGCATCGTCCAGTTCATCTCCGACCCCGCCGCCGCCACCTTCGACGAGCTGGCGCTCGCGGTCTTCGCGTTCCAGTACGAGCGCGTCGAGCCCTACCGGCGGCTGTGCGACGGCCGCGGCGCCGTTCCCGGCCGCGTCGCCGACTGGCGCCAGGCGCCGCCCGTGCCGGCCGCCGCCTTTCGCCGCCTGCGGCTGGCGGCGGCCCCCGAGCAGGAGGTCTTCCGCAGCAGCGGCACCAGCGGCGGCGAGGCGGCGCGCAGCGTCCACTACCATCCGTTTCCCGACCTCTACCGGCGGACCATCGACGCCGCGTTCCCGGCCGCCTGCCTGCCGGGCGGCGGCGCGGCGCCGGTGCCGCTGCTCTCGCTGGTGCCGTCGCGCGCGCAGCTGCCCGATTCCAGCCTGTCGTTCATGATCGACCACGTGCTCGCCCGCTACGGCGCGGCGGCGCCCGACAGCGCGGCGGTCTGCGGCAAGCGCGGGGTCGAGATGGTGCCGGCCCGCTCCTGGGCGGCGGCGCGGCAGCGCGCCGGCCGGCCGGCGCTGGTGCTCGCCACCTCTCTCGCGCTCGCCCAGTGGCTCGACGCGCTCGAGCGGCAGGACCTGCGGTTCCGCCTGCCGGTCGGCAGCGCGGTGTTCGAGACCGGCGGGTTCAAGGGTCATACCGGCGAGGTGTCGCCGGCGCGCCAGCGGCAGCGGCTCGAGGAGCGGCTAGGGGTGCCGGGCGGGGCCGTGGTGCGCGAGTACGGCATGACCGAGCTCACCAGCCAGTGCTACACGCGCGCCCTGCACGGCGGCGATCCCGAGCTGTTCTTTCCCCCGCACTGGGTGCGGGTGCGGGTGCTCGATCCCGCCACGCTCGCGGAGGCGCCGCCCGGCACCGCCGGCCTGCTGGCGATCTTCGATCTCGCCAACCTGGGCTCGGCGGCGCACCTGCTGACCGAGGACCTGGGGGTCGCCGAGGTGGATGCCGCGGGCGGCGCTGGCGGTGCCCGCGGCGCCGGCGGGTTTCGTCTGCTCGGGCGCGCCGCCGGGGCGGACCTGCGCGGCTGCTCGCTGGCCGCCGAAGAGCTACAGGCGGACGGTTAGCCGTCAGCGCGGGTCTGGCCGGTACCCCGGGCCGTAGAGCGGCCGGCCGGGGCGGGCCTCGGTGATCTTGCCGCCGTCCACCACCAGCTGGCCGTTGACCGCGACGTAGGGGATCCCCTCGCTGTAATGGAGCGGGTCGGTGTAGGTGGAGACGTCGCGCACCGTCGCGGGATCGAAAGCCACCAGGTCGGCGGCCATGCCGGCGCGCACGATGCCGCGGTCGGCGAGGCCCATGCGCGTGGCGGGCAGCGAGGTCATCTTGCGCACCGCCTCCTCGAGCGGCAGCAGGTGTTCGTCGCGCACGTAGTGGCCGAGGATGCGCGGCGCCGAGGCCCAGGCCCGCGGGTGGGACTTCTCCTGGCCGAAGATGCCGTCCACGGCCTCCGCTCCCGAGTCGGTGCAGAGCGCCACCAGGGGGTGACGGAGCGCCGTGCGGACGTCGCGGTCGTCCATGATGAAGACGATGTTGGAGGTGTGGGCCCGGTCGGCGGCCACCAGGTCCATGATGACGTCCACCTCGTCCTTACCCTCGGCCTGGGCGATGTCGGCGACGGTCTTGCCCTCGTATTTCTTGAGCGCCGGGTTGATCACCGTCGCGATCAGGATGCCCTTGCCGCCGCCGGCGCACTGGTACTGGTTCTCCCAGCTGCGGTCGTCGCGATGCAGCTCGGCGCGGACCCGCGCCCGCACCGCCGGGTCCGCGAGGCGCGCGACCATCTTGTCGGGACCGCCGTCGCGCACCCAGAGCGGCAGGTTGGCGTCGAGGCCGTTCTCGCCCGCCGTCCACGGATACTGATTGGCGGCGACGTCAAGGCCCTCGGCGCGCGCCGCCTCGAGCCGTTGCAGCACGTGCGGCATCTGCCCCCACATGCCCTGGCAGGCAACCTTGAGGTGATAGATCTGCGCCGGCAGCCGGGCCTCGCGGGCGATGCGGAAGACCTCGTCGAGGCTGGCGTCGATCTGGTACTGCTCGGAGCGCTGGTGGGTGATGTAGCTGCCGCCGTAGCGCGCCGCGACCTTGGCGAGAGCGATGATCTCCTCGGTCGAGGCGAAGCGGTCGGGCACGTATTGCAGCGAGGTGGAAACCCCGAAGGCGCCGTCCTCCATCGCCTCGGCCACCGCCTTTTCCATCGCCGCCAGCTCGGCCGGGGTGGCCGCGCGCTCGCTCTCGCCGACGACCAGGTTGCGCACCCCGCCGGCGCCGACGAAGGTGCCGAGATTGATCGCCGGGCGCGCCCGCAGGAAGGCCTGCCAGTAACCGCGGAGCGTCGTCCAGCTGGGCCGGACCCCGTAGTGCTCGAACTGTTCCTTGCCCTCGTCGATCATGCGGTCGTCGAGCGGGGCGATCGAGCTCCCCTCGCCGGTGATCTCGGTGGTGATTCCCTGGGTGATCTTGCTGGCGGCGCGGTTGTCCACCAGCACGTTGTATTCGGACTGCCCGAGCATGTCGATGAAGCCCGGCGTGATCACCAACTTCGCCGCGTCGATCCGCCGCCGCGCCCGTGCCGCCCCCAGCTGGCCGACCGCCGCGATGCGGTCGCCGGCGACGCACACGTCGGCCCGGAACCAGGGTGCGCCGGTGCCGTCCACCACCCGGCCGCCGCTGAACAGCAGGTCGCAGTCCAGGGCCGCCGCCGGGCCGGGCGTGGCTGCCCGGCCGGCCCCGGGAGAGGCGGTGGCGGCGAACAGGAGAAGGCAGCAGGCGAGAGCCGGTCGGCTGGCGCGGATCATGGTCACCTCCCGAAAGTGCGGCCATTCTATGCGGGCAAGCCGCGTTTCCGGAGCCGCCACGGCAGTGCCAGCGCCGGCCGAGATGCCAGGCAAGGACGAGCTTGGGGGCCCCGTCGGCCGCTCGGAGAACGCCTTGCAACAGGTGCGGCATGGGAAGAGCTGGTATCCCTTCCGGCCCTTCCGAAAGCGCTTGGCGGGGATCTGGCAGGCTTGGTATTGCATCAGGCTCTCCTTTGAGCCCACCGAGCCGTGCCATAACGAACTTGCGGGTTTTCGCTGGCTGCGGGTGGCGGATTTAAGACCCCGGTGGGAGTTGACACTCTGCCGGTTTTCTATTGACTTACTGTAGCTCCAATGGCGCCGCATGTCAAGCGGTGCCAATAGATTTTGTAGCGCCACTTGTGCTACGTTATGCCACTATGCGCACTGGACGACCAAGGCAGCTGCGGTCCTACAGTGTCACCGTCAGGGTCCGGGTCCTGCCGGAGCACGACGAGCTGATCCGAAAAGCCGCGAACACGGCGGCTAGACGGAAGGGGGCCGGCGACCTCTCCTCCTGGCTCCGGGAGACGCTCGTGGCTGCGGCTAGGCGCGAGTTGGCGACAAATGGCGGCGACCCGGAGGTCGCCGCCGGGGACTAGCCGCTAACCGGAACGCGGCCAGTACGGGCGCCATCCCCTAGCTCGGTGAGCCAGGCTATTGAGGAAACGCAGGAATACTGAGAAGCCGAGTGTCATGGCTTCAAAGCTCCTATTGACTCGCGGGGAGTCTGGTGCTACAATAAATCTGTGCGGATTACCGTAGTTGGGACCAGCACTCCTCACCGGGTTGTTGTGCCCACCGCCGAGAGGCCCCTACCTCTCGGCGGATCGTTCTAACCTGCTGACTCCAGGGCGTTTTTGTCCTCCAAATCGAAATCATCCATTTCGATCACGTACCGAGAACGGCCTTGCTTAGCCTGTGCCCATACGTCCTCTGGCCAATCCCTAAGCCCCCATAGACCCTCACGTTTGATGATGCGACTATCCGGTCGCTGAGCGGAACGTCGGAGAGTACTGAACAACGACGTGTACGGATTTTCAGCGCGGGGCCTGAAACCGATCCCCTGCATTTTCGTTAATAGGAATTTGGTGTCAGCAGGGTGCCAGAGCTGCTGCAACGCCGTCACGGCCCACATGATCCCCGTAGTCGTGGCAGCAGGTCCCTCCTGGTCACCCCCCTCGCCAGAGGGTTGAGCAGCTTCCTCCTCCGTTCTCAGTTCTTCCTCCGCCTTCGGCGGCTGCTGTTCAAGATATTCCTTGAAGGCTAGCAGGCGAGCTCGGTCTGCCTCCTTCTGTTTTAGAAACGCTTCAAATCTAGTGCGCTGTTGGTCGATCTCGGCATCGATGGCGTCCAGGTCTCCAACGATTCGCGCAAGCACAACCTGTTCGGGGCTCGTTGCCATGTACTCTCCTTGGCCTGACGGAAGGAGCTTACGGCCGAGCCAATAGCCGTGTCAAGGAGGCCAAGCCAAGAGAGCCATAGAGAACCAGCCGGAAGTCGGTCGGTTTATTGGTATTACGTCCTAGTTGCGCCTCGCCATGCTCCGCGCTAATTACCTCAGCCAATGATGGTCACCTAGAATGCCAATTTGATGGGTTCGTACGCATCCTGAGACCGGCAGCCGAGGTAGCGGCGACGCGGACCCACCGCCGGGCCTGCTCCCGCGAGACCCGGACGTAAAGGTCGTGATCTTGATGTATCTAGGGTAGCTGCCGGCCCACGGTCACCACAGGTCCCGCGTCCAGGGCAGACCTTCGCCCAGGCAGCGGTAGTTGTCGCCAGCCTCTTCCACGATCGGGTCCAGCGTTTCAAGGCGCCCGTGGGGTGAAGGTCGCCATAAACTTGGCACCTTCCTCCCCTACGAGGCTGCGGCAGGGTGGGAGAGCGGCCTATCCCTGGCGCTGGGCGGCGGCGGCCCGCTGCACCCGGGAGTCCAGGCTGACCAGCTCGACGCCCAGCGCCCCGGCCAGCCAGACGTAGGCCGCGTCATAGGCGGTCAGGCCGGTGCTCTCGGCCAGCTGCACCACCGCCGCCGGATCGACGGGGGCCTGCTCCAGGCCGAGCCGCTCGAAGCGGGCATGAGCTGCCAGCAGTTGCGCTCGCTGCTCGGGATGCCGCCGCAGCTTTTTCCAGCAAGTGTTGGCCACTTCGTAGGTCAGGAGCGTGGGCGCCGCCAGCGGTTCGCTGCCGAGCTGGTCGATGACCAGGCGGCCCTCCGGCTCGCCGAACAGCACGGCGCAGACGGCCGAGGCGTCGACGACTTTCAAGTCTTCACTCGCTTGCCGGCACGGGCGCTCCTGCCGTCGCGGTCGGCGCGGATCATCGCCTGGGATTCGGATGGGGTGCTCAGGCCCGCGGCGCGGGCCACGCCGTAAGCTTGGGAGAGGGTGAGCCGATCCTCGCTGGCGACCCGCTCCACGAGCATCGCCATGAGCTCGCCCTGCACGGAGCGATGATGCTTGGCGGCCCGCCGCCGCAGGCGCTCGGCCAGCTTGTCGGGCACGCGCTTGATCGATAGGTCCACGGGCATGGCGAGGTTTTCCTCCTTCCCACGGGTCGGCAGCTCCAAAACAGCTCCATTCTAGCTCCATCGAGCCGCGAGGTGCCAAATCAATTCCGCTCCGGCCCCGAACGGAACTCCCGGCCCGGCTCTCCCTCTTGAGCAGCCGGTTTCATGGGTAGCGGCGGGCTTCCCAGCTCATAATCGGCCAGCGATGCTCGCTGACTTCTTGCTGCCCCCTGGGATACCGCGGCCTCCGGCCACGGTGACGGAGTTGGCGCCATCGGCGGGGCCGGGGCCGGAGGCGTCCTACGCAGCCGCGGGTTGGACCGCGGCCGGGCTCGGGGCGCTGGTGGCAGCGTTGAGGCGGGGTGGCAAGGGCCTGCGCGCGCTGCCGGACGGAGCGCTGCTCGATGCCTGGGCGGCAACCGTCGAGGCGTTCAGGGATCCTGCCTCGCCGGAGCGGCGGGCGCTGGAGCCGGCGCTCGCTGCGCTCTGCGGACTTTCGCCGGCCGGTCTCGAGGCCGGGCTCGACGCGGTGCTCGGGGGAGTCCGCCGCGAGCCGGCCGCCGCTCTGCTCGAACGGGCGGCCATCCTTCGAAAATCTCGGACCACAGGCGCAGCGGCCCATGCGCCGGTCCTGGTGCTGCTGGCCTCCAACCTGCCGGCCCTGGCGGTGCAGCCTCTCCTGCCGGCGCTGGCGCTGCGGCGGCCGGTGCTGCTCAAGTCGCCTTCGGCGGAGCCGCTGTTCGCGCCGGCCTTTCTTGCCGCATTGGTTCAGCGGGAGCCGCGGCTGGCCGGCACGGTCGCCGCCGTTACCTGGCAGGGCGGCGACGCCACGCTCGAAGCGCCGCTGCTGGCGGCTGCCGGCACCGTCGTGGCTTACGGCGGCGCCGCGGCCATGGCCGACCTGGCCCGCCGGGCGCCGGGCAAGCGCCTGGTGGAGTACGGACCGAAGACGAGCCTGGCAGTGGTGGATCTGAGCGGCGATCCGGATCGTGATCCTGACAGCGCTCCGGATGGCCACGGCGGCGCCGCCTTGCAGGCGGTGGCCGCGGGACTGGCGCGCGACGTGGCGCTCTTCGACCAGCGCGGCTGCCTGTCGGTGGCGGCGGTCTACGTGGCGGGCGGGATGAACACCGCGATGCGACTGGCGGCGGCGCTGGAAACGGCCCTCGCCGACCTCGCCGCGCGGTGGCCGCCGGGGCCGGCCACGCCGGCGGGGCTGGCGGGAATGGCGGCGGTGCAGCAGGCACGCCTGGAGGCCGAGCTGCGCGGCCTGCGGCGCTCCGCCTTGCCGCCTGGCGACGGCACCGTCCTGGTGGAGCCGGAACCGCGGCTGCTGGCCTCCCCCGGCCTGCGCACCGTCCGCGTCCACCCGCTGGCGGACCTCGATCGCCTGCCCGGGATCCTGGCGCCCTGGCGCGGCCGCCTGCAGGGCGCCGCGCTGAGCGGCCCGGCCGCCTGGCGCCTCGCGCCGCGGCTCGCCGCGCTTGGGGTCTGCCGCTGCGCCGCCCCCGGCGACCTGCAATCCCCCGACGCCGCCTGGCACAACGGCGGCATCGATCCCCTGCTGGCGCTGAGCGCCGAGGAGTGACCTGCCGCGCCGCCTGCCGCTAGCCGTTGTCGGGCGGCGGCGCCTTGCCGCTCAGGATGTCCACCAGCGTCGATTCCGGCGAGGTCCAGCCGGTGCTGGTGATGCGGCCGACCTGCTTACCGGCGATGAACACGATGCCGGTGGGAACCGCCTTGATGTCGTACTGCCGCGCCGGGGACTCGGTGCCGAAATGGGGAGAGAGGCCGAAGTACTCGAACTGGATCCGCGATCCCTTGAGCAGCTGCTCGAGCTTGATGGCGTGCGGCACCAGCTCGCGGCAATGGGGGCACCAGCTGCCGAAGAAGATGCGCACGGTCACCTGACGCTTCTCCCGCTTCAGCGCGGCGACGGCCTGCGGATTGGGGACGTAGGCCACGGCTCGCGGCACGTACTCGGGATTGTGGGCGGTGACCTCGTCGGCGCGATGCGACCCCAGCAGCGGCGGCGCGGTCACCAGCGCGGCGCTGATGCCGTCCGCCTTGAAGCGCACCCCTTCGTCGGTGATGTCCAGCGCCCCCTGCGGCGCCAGCACCGCGTCGGCCAGCAGGTCGATGGAGCCGTCCGGCTTCTTGTTCACTTTCATCAGGTTGACGGTCGCCGCGCTGCCGCTGCCCGCCGACAGCAGAACCGGCGACGGGAAGGTCGAGGAGATGATCAGCGTGGCCGCGGCGCGCTGGCTCTGGTAGATCTCCGCCGCGGCCGCCTTGCCGTTGACCACCAGCACGTAGTCGCCGGTGCGCTGGAAGTCGCGCAACACGTTGTCGGCCGGCACGCGCCGGGCGGCAACCGTGGTGAGGGCGAGGGTCAGGGCCAGGACCAGGGCCACGCCGGAGGTTCCGCGGCGGGTCGAGAGCGGCGAATCGTTCATCGCTGGGGCCTCGCTGGGTCATTGTCGTTGCGCCGGGCCGCGGGCAGCGGCGGCAATCCGGGGAAGGTCGCGGTCACCCGCCCGTCCTGCACCGCGAACGAGCGCGGCAGCCGGCGATAGAGGGGACGCAGCAGCTCGGCGGGGGCCTCGACGATCTTGAAGCTCGGTCCCCACCGCCAGAAGAACAGGCGCTGCCGCTGCGCATCCGAGGCGGTCAGCACCGTCACCACCGCGGCGCCCGGGCGGTCGGCATAGGCGTTGAGGCCGGCCACCGCCCTGGCCAGAGCGGCATCGTCCAGATCGTCGAGCACCACCAGCTGGTTGCCGTGGCCGAGGTCCGGTGCGACGGTGTCCAGGCAGACGCCCCCGCCCCGCTCGCCGGCGCCGCCGCCGGCGCAGAGCTCGCTCAGGGTGACACCCGGCTTGAGACGGGTCGCCAGATCGTCGAGCGGCAGCTCGGGCGCCCGCCAGGCGAACACCGGCGCCGCCACCGCGCAGACCGCGGCCACCGCGGTGCGGACCGGCGGCAGCCGCGGCAGGTTGCGGTCGCGGCCCAGGAAGGCCAGCGCCAGCGGCACCACCAGCAGCGCCAGGTCCTGCCAGAACGCCTCGGCCGGGGTGCGCTGGACGAGGTTGCCGAAGCAGCCGCAGCCGGCGGCGCCGCCCACCCGTCCGTGCGCGGCGAGCCACCAGGTGCGGCCGTTGAGCAACAGGAAGCAGGCGGTCAGCACGGTGGCCGGCGCCAGCACCCACGAGCGCCGCACGCCGAGCAGCAACGCCATGCCGAGCCCCGCCTCCAGCGCCAGCGCGGCGAGCGCGACGGCCCCGGCGGGCAGCAGACGATCCAGCCCGTCGGCATGGATCTGCTGCGCGAAGCCCGCCGGATCGAGCGCCTTCCCCCATACCGCCACCAGCAGGACCCCGCCCAGCAGGCAGCCGCCGAGCGCGCCGAGCCAGCGCCGTGGGGCGGACGGCCTGGGATAGGAGTGCGCCGGGCTCAGCGGCCGCAGGGGCAGCGGCCGCAGGGGACGCAAGGCCTGCGGCGGCCGTGCCGTCGGGCTCGAACCGGGGGTGGCGCTGGCGTCATGGGAGGGCATGGCGGGATCGGTCCATCCATCCTAGCGTTCAGGGCGCCGCCAGCGCCAGCGGCTGCACCCAGCGCAGGTGCCGGCGGAGCTCGTCGGCGGTCGGCCCCGCGGCCCGGTCGAGGAAGGGCTCGAGGGGGCCGCAGTAGAGCAGCCTGCCGCCATGCACGCCGCCGCCGGGCCCGAGATCGACGATCCAGTCGCAGCGCGCGATCAGGTCGGGGCTGTGCTCGACCACCACCACGCCGTCGCCGCGCTGCACCAGCCGCCGCAGCGTGTGGTAGAGGACGTCGATGTCGGCCAGATGCAGGCCGGTCGTCGGCTCGTCGAACAGGAACAGCCGGCGGCCCTCGGAAGCCGGCCGATCCAGGAAGCTCGCCAGCTTGAGCCGCTGCGCCTCGCCGCCCGACAGTGTGGAGGTGGCCTGCCCCAGCCGCAGGTAGCCCAGCCCGACGTCGGCGAGCAGGCGCAGGCGCCGGCAGAGCCGCCGCTGGTCGGCGAAGACCTCGAGCGCCTGCTCGACGGTCAGCTCCAGCACCTCGGCGATGTTGCGGCCGCGGCAGCGCACGGCCAGCACCTCGGGGCGGAAGCGATGGCCCTGGCAGGTCTCGCAGGCCACCGTCACCGGCGCCATGAACTGCATGTCCACCTCGGTGAGGCCGGTCCCCTGGCAGGTCGGGCAGCGCCCGCGCTCGACGTTGAAGGAGAAGTGGGCGGCGTCGATGCGGTGAGTGCGCGCCTCGGGGGTGGCGGCGAAGAGCTTGCGGATCTCGTCGTAGGCCTTGATGTAGGTGATCGGGTTCGAGCGGGTCGAGCGGCCGAGCGGCCGCTGGTCGACCAGCGTGACGTCGGCGAGGCCGTCGAGGCCGGTCAGGGCATCGACCTCGCCGGGATCGACGTCCACGACGCCGCGGGAGCGCTGATAGGTGCCGTAGAGCACGTTCTCGACCAGGGTCGACTTGCCCGAGCCGGAGACCCCGGTCACCGCCACCAGGGCGCCGAGCGGCAGCTCGACGTCGATGCCGCGCAGGTTGTGGGCGCGGGCGCCCCGGATGACGACCCGCGGCAGCGCCTCGAGCTCCGCGTCCAGCGAGTCCCAGCCCTGCTCGCGGCGGAAGCGGGCGACGTGCTGGCGGGCCGGCGTGCGCGGCCGCTGGCGCAGGTAGCGGCCGGTCAGGGAGTCTTCGCAGGCGAGGATGGCCGCGAGCGGCCCCTCGACCACCACGAAGCCGCCGCGCTCGCCGGCGGCCGGACCGAGATCGATGATGTGATCGGCGCCGCGGATCAGGGTGCGGTCGTGCTCCACCACCAGCACCGTGTTGCCGCGCGCCGCCAGGTCGCGCAGCAGCGACAGCAGGCGGCCGCTGTCCTGTGGATGCAGGCCGATGGTCGGCTCGTCGAGCACGTAGAGGGTGGTCGTCAACCCCGAGCCCAGCGCGGCGGCGAGGTGGATGCGCTGCGTCTCGCCCCCCGACAGGGTCCGGGCCTGGCGGTTCAAGCTCAGGTAGTCGAGGCCCACCCGGTGCAGCACCTCGACGCGCTCGGCGAGCTCTTCGAGCAGGTGGCTCGCGACCTCCCGCTGGCGCGCCGTCCAGCGCCGCGTGCCGAGCCAGGCGCGCAGCTGCTCGATGCTCATGTCGCCCAGCGCCGGCAGCGTCTCGCCCGCGAGCCGCACGGCCAGGGCTTCGGGACGCAGGCGGGCGCCGCCGCACTCGGGACAGGGCGTGTACGAGCGATAGCGGGCGAGCAGCACGCGGACGTGCACCTTGTAGGTGCGCTGCTCGAGCCAGGTGAAGAAATCGGCGAGGTTGACGAAGCGGCCGGTGCCGCTCCACACCCACTCGCGCGCGGTGGCCGGCAGCTCGGCCCAGGGCAGGTCGGTCGGGATCCGCCGCCGGCGCGCCGCCGCCAGCAGGCCGTCGTACAGCTCCTCGTAGGCAGGGGTGTTCCAGGGCGCGATCGGCCGCTCCGCCAGCGAACGCCGAGGGTCGGGGATGACGCGCTCGCGATCGATGCCGATGACGCGGCCGAAACCCTGGCAGGCCGGGCAGGCGCCGAGTGGCGAATTGAACGAAAACAGCGGCGGCGTCGGCCGCCGGACGCCCTCGCCGCACGCCGGGCAGCCGAGGTCGCGGCTGTAGTGGCGCACGCCGGTGCCGGCACGAGCCCCGGCCTGGCCGTGGTGCGCCTCGACCCGGCCCCCGCCCAGGCGGTATCCCTCCTCGATGGTGGCCAGCACCCGCGCCGCGGCCTCGGCGTGGGCCGGGAAGCGGCCGAGCACCAACGGCAGCGGATCGAGGGCGGCGGGCCAGCGCTCGCCCGGCTCCATGCGCGCCACCTCTCCCGCCGCCGCCAGGCGCCGGTTGAAGCCCTGGCGGATGAGCTCGGCCAGAGCGTCGTCGGCGTGCCGCGGCGGGCGCGGCACCCGTGCCACCAGCAGGAACGGATCGCCGGCGGCGCCGGCCGCGAGGTCCAGCGCCGCTTCCTCGGCGGTGAAGGCGCGGGCCCTGCCGTGACCGTGCGGGCAGGCCACCTCGCCCAGGTGGGTGAAGATCAGGCGCAGGACGTCGTGGATCTCGGTGATCGTGCCGACCGTCGAGCGGGCGTTGCGCACCGCGTTGCGGGCCTCGAGCGCCACCGCTGGCAGGATGTTGTCGATGGCGTCGACCGGCGGCCGCTCCATCTGATCCAGGAACTGCCGAGCATACGTTGACATCGACTCGACGAAGCGCCGCTGGCCCTCGGCGAAGATGGTGTCGAAGGCGAGCGAGGACTTGCCGGCCCCCGAGGGGCCCGTGACCACGGTCACCGCGCGGTGCGGGACGCGGCAGTTGATCGCCTTGAGGTTGTGGGTCCGGGCTCTCTCGACCCGAATGGCAGGCTGGTCGGGCTGGTGCATGGGTAACTGGCACTTCCGCCCGTAGCCGAGCGAAGCGACCATGATAGCGCGAGAACGTCCAGCAGCCGTTTACACGGGCGGCCGGTTACACGGGCGGCACCGACGCATCGTCGCCGCCGGTGGGCGGAGGACCGCCGTCGCCGCTGTCGGAGCCCTTGGCTCCGGTACCGCCGTTGCCACCGGTGCCCCTGTTGCCGTCGCCGTTGCTGCCGCCGTCGCCGCCGCCGAACAGGCGGTGCAGCCAGCGGCGGAACGGGTGCGTGCTGGGCTTGGGCTCCGCGGGCTTGGGCTGCCGCGCCGGCTCGACCATCTCGTCGGGGCGCAGCCCCGGCACCGGCGGCGGCCCGAGTTGCTCGGCGAAGGTCTGGTGGGCGCTGCAGAGCTCGGACGGGACCTCGCCCGGGCGGAAGACCTCGGTGAAGACCTGGGGGCAGTACTCGGTGGCGAGCTGGCCGGTCTCGGGGTCGATCAGCGCGGTGGTGAGCCCGGGCGGTTGCCGGAAGGTGGAGTAGCCGCCAGGCGGGGTGACGGCGACGGTGAAGCGGCTCCAGATCGGCAGCGCCGCCCGCGCTCCCGAGAGCCGGGTGACCGCGTTGTCGTCGTACCCGACCCAGACCACCGTGGTGCGGTCGGGCGAGTAGCCGGCGAACCAGCTGTCGCGGCGATCGTTGGTGGTGCCGGTCTTGCCCGCCAGTCTGCCGCGCAGCTGGGGGGCGGCGCCGGCGCCGGTGCCGCGCTCGAGCACTCCCATCAGCAGCGAGGTCACCAGGTAGTCCGATTGTGGCGACAGCACCCGCTCCGGGGCGGGAAGCGGCGTGCCGGGGACCGGCTTGCCGTGGCCGTCCACCATGGCCACCAGGCCATGCACCGGCGGCCGCACGCCGCCGGCCGCGAGGCTCGAATAGACGGTCGCCAGCTCGATCGGCGCCACCGCCGTCGCGCCCAGGGCGACGGCGGGGTAGGGCTGCAACTCGGAGGTGATGCCCAGGGCATGGCCGAGCGCCACGATCTTCGGCATGCCGACCTGCAGCGCCAGGCGAGTGGTGGCGGGGTTGTAGCTGTGCTCGAGGGCGGTCCGGACGGTGACCCAGCCGTGATATTCGCCGTCGTCGTTCTTCGGGCTCCAGATGGTCTTGCCGATCTCCACCTCCAACGGCTCGTCTTCGAGGAAGGTTGCAGGCGTCACCACGTGGTGCTCGAAGGCGGTGGCGTAGACGATGGGCTTGAAGGCGCTGCCGGTCTGGCGGTAGGCCTGGCTGACGCGGTCGAACTGGCTCTGGTCGTAGCGGCGGCCGCCGATGTAGGCCAGGATGCCGCCGGTGGCCGGCTGGATCGAGACCAGCGCCGCCTGCAATGCCGCCGCCTTGCCTTTCTCGTAGCCCTTCTCGGCGGCTGCCAGGCCGGCGTCCATGGCGGCCTGGGCCGCCTGCTGGTCGTCCCAGCTCAGGGTCGAGAACAGCGAGTAGCCGCCGTCCGCCAGGTCCTCGACCTTGAAGCGCTTCGCCGCCTCGGTCGCCATGGCGTCGGCGAAGTAGGCGGCGCGCCGCCGCGTCAGGGGCTCCGGCGCCACCGCCACCGGTGTCGCCAGCGCCTGCTCCAACCGCGCCGTGTCCACCCGCCCGAGCGCCTGCAGGCGGTGCAGCACCCAGTCGCGGCGCTCCCGGGCGCGCTCGGGGTGGGTGAGCGGCGAGTAGGAGGCCGGCGCGGGGATGATGCCGGCGAGCGTCGCCGCCTCGGCCAGGGTGAGCTGGCTGGCGTCCTTGCCGAAATAGGCGCGCGAGGCGGCACCCACCCCCATCACGTTGACGCCGCCGCTGCGCCCCAGGTAGATCTCGTTGAGATAGGCGGTCAGGATCTCGCGCTTGCTGTAGCGCATCTCGAGCATCACCGCCAGCACCGCCTCCTCCACCTTGCGCGCCAGCTTGCGCTCCCGGGTGAGGTAGATGTTCTTCACCACCTGCTGGGTGAGGGTGCTACCGCCCTGGCGGACCTGGCCGCCGCGCAGGTTCACCCAGAGGGCGCGCAGGATGCCGGCCGGCGACACGCCGGAGTGGCTGAAGAAGCTGTCGTCCTCGGCGGCGACCACCGCATCGATGAGGTCCTTGGCGACGTCGTCGTAGGCCACCGGGCGCCGCTCCAGCTGATCGTCGCCGTAGTAGGAGGCGAGCAGCGGCGGGTCGAGCACCGCCCGCGGCTGCGGCTGGCCGTTGAGCCGCAGGCTCGCGATCCGCGGTCCGCGGCCCGCCTTGGTGCCGCTGTCGCCTGGTCCGAAGCGGACGTCGAGCAGGCCGCCGCCCTTGCGGCCGTCGGGCAGGTAGAAGCTGCGCAGGTGAACCGACACGGCGTCCTCGGCGGCGCGGAAGCGGCCGGGCGCGAGGGTGGCCGCCGGGTTGGTCTCCTCGCGGTAGCCCTCGCCGCGCAGCTCCCCGAGCACCCGCTCGGGCGGGTAGATCTTCCCCACCTCGAGCTCTGCCGGCTGGGCGTAGAGGCGCGACGGCTGGCGGAAGGTGATCTCTTCGAAATGGCTGGACAGCTTCCAGAAAGGCCGCAGCACCAGCAGGCCGATGCCGGCCAGGAGCGCGGCGGCGGCGCCCAGCCACCACGGCCAGCGCCGGCGCCACCAGGGCCGGGGGCCGGCGCTTGCGGCGCTTCGCGGTTCTGCCATGGAAAGCTCAGGCGCTGCGCGCGCGGCGCGCCGCCACGAACGAGCGGATGCACAGCGCGAGGAAGACCCCGCAGACGACCATCATCGCCAGCTGGTCGAGCACCGCCGCCCGGTGCGCCACCCTGGCGCCGCCGAGCAACGCGAGCATCTGCGGCAGCACGCGCAGCGGACCCAGGAAGCCGAGCAGCCCGAGCACCGCCGCGGCGTGCATGGCATGCTTGCGCCGGTCTTCCCGGCGCGCCAGGGCGCCGCAGACCACCAGCAGCAGGCCGAAGGCGAGCGGGATGAGGGCGGTGAGACTGGTCCGTCCGGTGCCGAGCCAGCCGGCCAGACCGAGCGCCGCCAGGGCCACGCCGAAGCCGATCGTCACCTTCGCCATGTCGCCGAGCATACCCAGGGAAGGGTAGCACGGTGCTATCATTCCACGCCCTATGATCGCGGTATCCGACCTCGCCAAGTCCTACGGTCCCCAGACGCTGTTCGAGGGGGTCTCGATCCAGTTCAACCCCGGCAACCGCTATGGCCTGGTGGGGGCGAACGGCTCGGGGAAGTCGACCTTCCTGCGCATCCTGACCGGCGAGGAGCAGCCCAGCGCCGGCACCCTGGCCATTCCCAAGCGCCTCAAGCTCGGCGTCCTCAGCCAGGACCACTTCCGCTACGAATCGATGCCCATCCTGGAAGTGGCGATGATGGGCAACCACGACGTCTGGGAGGCGATGGTCGAGAAGGAGCGGATGCTGGCGCACGGCGAGGACCAGCACGACGGGACGGCTGCCGAGTTCGACGCCGACCGCTACTCGGAGCTCGAGGAGCTGATCCTGCATCACGACGGCTACACCCTCGAGGCGCGGGCCGGCGAGGTGCTGGAAGGGCTCGGCATCCCCACCGAGGTGCACCGCCAGGCGCTGTCCACGCTGTCGGGAGGCTTCAAGCTGCGGGTGCTGCTGGCGCAGGTGCTGGCCTCCGAGCCCGACGCGCTGCTGCTCGACGAGCCCACCAACCACCTCGACATCCTGTCGATCCGCTGGCTCGAGAAGTTCCTCGAAAGCTACAAGGGGACGGCGATCGTGATCTCCCACGATCACCGCTTCCTGGACAACATCTGCACCCACATCGCCGACGTGGATTACGAGACGATCACGCTCTACCCCGGCAACTATGGCGCCTTCACCGCCGCCAAGGTCGCCGACCGCGATCGCAAGGAGGCGGAGATCGAGAAGCGGGAGAAGCAGATCGCCGACCACCAGGCGTTCGTCGACCGCTTCCGCGCCAAGGCCACCAAGGCGCGGCAGGCGCAGAGCAAGATCAAGATGATCGAAAGGATCGTCATCGATCGTTTGCCGCAGAGCTCGCGCCGCTATCCGGTGTTCAAGTTCAAGCAGGTGCGCCCGAGCGGCCGCCAGACGCTCGAGCTCGAGGGCATCGCGAAGGCCTATGGCGACAAGCAGGTGCTGGCCGACGTCTCGCTGCGGGTGCAGCGCGGCGACCGGCTGGCGATCATCGGCCCCAACGGCATCGGCAAGTCGACGCTGCTCAAGATCGCGGTCGGCGACGTCGCCGCCGATGCCGGCGGCGTGGAGTGGGGCTACGAGACCCGGCCCGGCTACTTCTCGCAGGACCACAACGAGATCAAGAGCGGCAGCAAGCAGAGCGTCGAAGCCTGGTTGTGGGAAGCGGTGCCGGCGGAGCCGATCGGTTTCGTGCGCGGCAACCTCGGGCAGGTGCTGTTCTCGGGCGACGACGTCAAGAAGCCGGTGGGCAGCCTTTCCGGCGGTGAGGCGGCGCGGCTGGTGTTCTGCCGCCTGTCGGTGACCAAGCCCAACGTGCTGATCCTCGACGAGCCCACCAACCACCTCGACCTCGAGGCCATCGAGGCCCTGGTCGAAGGGCTCAAGGCCTACGACGGCACGCTGATCTTCGTCTCCCACGACCGCTGGTTCGTCTCGCAGCTCGCCAACCGGGTGCTCGAGATCTCGCCCCGCGGCATCCAGGACTTCAGCGGCACCTACGAGGAATATCTGGAGCGTTTGGGCGACGACCACCTGGACGCCGAGGCGGTGCTGCGCATGCGCCGCGAGCAGAAGAAGAAAGCCGCCGCCCGCGCCGCCGCTCCCGCGCTCGACAACCGCCAGCGCCAGCAGCGCCAGCGCGAGCTGGGCAGGCGCCGCGACGAGCTCACCGCCGCGGTCGAGCAGGCCGAGTCCCGCGTCCACGCCATCAACGAGATGTTCTGCGACCCCACTTTCTTCGACCGCACCTCGCGCGAGCAGGTGCGCAAGCTCGAGGAAGAGCAGAAGCGCCTGACCGGCAAGGTCGAGGAGCTGATGGCCACCTGGGAGCAGGTCGAGGCGGAGCTCGCGAACCTCGCCGAAGTTCCGGGCTGACCCGGGCAGCGGCGTGGCCCCTCTGCATCCTCATCGCAAGCGCGATGATTCGTATATAATCTCCCGACTTTACCGCCGGTTCCGACCGGGAAACCATGAGGAGATTCTCATGTTCCGAACCCTACGCATGATGCCGCGGCCGGCGTGGCGCGCGACGCGCCTGCTGGTCGCCAGCTTCGCCCTGGCCACGGTCGGCGCGATCAGCGCGATCGCCGCCGGCAGCGCCAACGCTGCCAACCTCGTCACCGCGGCGCACGACAGTCGTCCGATCGACATCGGCGCGGCGCGCAAGCTGCCGCTGGGGACCGTGGTCACGGTCGAAGGATCGGTGACGGTGCCGTCGGGAGCCTTCTCGTCCAGCACCTTCGACGAGGGCTTCGCCATCCAGGACGCAACCGGCGGCATCTACGTCAGCGTGGCGACGAACCTCGGGATCAAGCTGCGCGAGCGGGCGCTGGTCACCGGCCAGTTGGTGGACAGCTTCGGCCTGTTGACCCTGGTGCCGGCGGCAGACAGCGACGTCGAGGTCCACGGCCGCGGTCATGGGGTGAGGCCGCTGTGGGTGCGCACCGGCAGCGTCGGCGCCGCCAACCAGGGGCTGATCGTGCGGGTGGTGGGCGTGATCAACCAGCCGATCGAGCCGGACCCGCCGTTCGGCAACAAGGTGTTCATCGACGACGGCTCGGGCCAGATCCGGATCTTCGTCAACACTTCGACCGGCATCGACATCAGCGGCCTGGCGCAGGGCCAGCTGCTGTCCGTCGTCGGCTTGAGCGACGAGTTCAACGATCCCGAGATCGATCCCCGCTTCCAGAGCGACCTGCGGCAGCCGTTCCATTAGCCGCCAGCTCCAGGATCGCGGTCTGGTGCGGCTGCACCTCCACGCTCGCCTGGGCGAGGACGGTGCCGTCGCGCGTCGCCGTCACCTGCCAGGTGCCGGCCAGGAGGTAGGGCACGGCAAATGCGCCGCCGCCGTCGGTGAGCCGCTCGGGACCGGGGAACGGACCGAACACCGGGGCGTCGGGGCGCTCCAGCTGGACGGTGGCGCCGGCAACCGGGCTGCCGTCCGGCAGCGCCACGCGGCCGGTCATGGCGCCGGTCTCGAAGGCGAGGGCGAGCTCGGGCTGCTGGCCGCCGCTGCCGGGGTCGACGACCTCGATCTGGCGGACGTAGCCGATGCCGCGGGAGCCGTCGGCGAGCACCAGCGTGTGCGGGCCCGGCGTCAGGTTGGCGATGGTGAAGCGCCCGTCGCGGTCGGTGGCGGCCAGGGCAGGGTCGTCGTCGCCGTGGTCATTGGATTGGATGCCCACCAGCGCCGCGACCAGCGGCTGCTCGTCGACCAGGACGGTGCCGGAAACGGTTGCGCCGGAGCGGAAATCAAGGTCCAGCGACACCTCGAGCGTCTCCGGCCCGACGACCACCGCGCCGTGTGCCTGCCGGGCCCTGCCGATGGCGGCCTCGACCCGCCACTCGCCGGGTGCGACGCCGGGGATCCGATAGCTGCCGTCGAGGGCGGCGAAGCCTGCCACCGGCGGCAACATGAGGGCGCTGCTCTCCGCGTCGCCGGGTGCGGTGGTTACCGCCTGGATGTAGACCGCCGATCGTTCCGCCGCGGTCAGGCCGAGCAGCCTGCCGGTGACCGTGGCATCAGCGGTGCGGAGCCGCAGCTCGATGCCGCGGAGAGGATGTCCGCCGACCTGAGGCGGCGGCGAGGCCGCGGCGGCGAGGTAGCCTGCCTTGATCGCCGAGAGGCTGTAGGTTCCGTCCGCCACCCGCGGGAAGCGGAAGCTGCCGTCCGCGGCGCTGACACTGGACTGCGGCTCATGCCCACCGGCGTTGCCGAGCGTGACCGCGGCGTCCGCGACCGGCAGGCCGGCATCGTCGACCACCGCTCCCGAGACCTCGTTGCCAACCTGGCAGGCGAGGTCGAGCTGGTTGTCGCCTGCGGTCACGTCGATGGCAGCCTCGGCCCGCTCGCCCTCCCGGCCGCGTGCGGACACCATGTAGGTCCCGACGGCCAGTCCCTGGAGTCGGTAATGGCCGTCGCCATCCGTGATGCCGTTGATGGCCTCGCCGTCTCCCCACAGCCCAGCCACGCGCTGGACCGCCCTCTCCACGGCCGCGACCGTCGCGCCGACCACCGGCGTACCGTCCTCGAGCGCCACAGTCCCCGCTAGCATGGCGCCGCGGGGCATGACGACCTCGAGCCGCTCCGGGCTGCCCTGCTCGGGGATGCTTACGCCCGGCACCAGGTGATTCGGGTGGCCGGTGGCGTGGACCAAGACGTCGAGCTTGCCCGGCGCCAAGTCGCCCAGCGTGAACCGGCCGTCCGGGCCGCTGACTGTGGAGGCGGACTTGGTGATCCAGCCACCGCCGGCGGCCCAGGTCGTGGTTTCGTTGCCGTGCTGCTCGCGCAGCTGAGCGCCTGCGATGGGCTTGCCGTCCGCTTCCAGCACCCGGCCCTCGAGGGTTTGCGCCGCCTTCAGCTCGATGCGCAGAGCTTCGTGTGCCGGCGCCGCGAGGAAGGGCTCGTGCGCCGGCAGGTGCCCGGGACTCACGACGTCGAGATCGAACACCGCGCCGGGCATCAGGTCGGCGAAACGGAAGGAGCCATCGACGTCGGTCTCCAGCGACGGCTCGAGAGCCCGCTTGGCGGAGGAGATCGAGCTGAGCCACGGCACGGCTCGACCCGAGAGACTCGCCTTGGCGCCGGCGACGGGCCGACCCGCCGCATCCACGACGGTCCCGTAGATCGCGGCGCCTGGCTGCAGGGTGACGGTGCCGAGATCGCGGCGCGCCGCGGCGGCCGGCAGGTCGATCCCTGCTGCCTGGGCCGGCGCGAACCCGGGATGGAGGACGGTCAGGAGGTAGGAGCCGGGTGGCAGATGGGGTACCAGGAACGCTCCCAGGGCATCGCTGCGAGCGGTATGGAGCCCCTCCCCCACGTGGTGCGGCATGCGTCCGGTGCGTTGCAGCTCGACTTCGGCGTCCGGGAGCGGCCGAGCCGCCGTATCGGCCACCCGGCCAAAGACCGCGGCTCCTGCGCGGAGCATCAGCACGAGGGAGGTGGGGTCGGGGAGGCGCGGCACCGGCGCGTGGCCGAGAGCGGCGCCGGCCGCACCGGCCGTCCTGGTCACCAGAGTGGTAGGCGCGAAGCCCGCCGCCACGGCGCTGACCTCATAGGGTTCGTCGGCGACCGCCTGGTCGATCGTAAACCCGCCATCGGCGCCGCTCCGCGCCGCCGCCTCGCCGCGGACCCGGTGCGGGCGCACGAAGCGCGGTGCTGCCGCCACCGCGGCGCCGGCGACCGGCCTGCCGCGTTCGTCGATCACTCGGCCGGCGAGCCGCGCCGCGGGTTCGAGCGGCAGGACGACGGGCTCGCCTCCCGCCGCCGAGGCCCGCGCCGATGGTGGCGGTGCCGCCGGTAGCGGCAGGCTGGCGTGCAATGCCAGGTGGCGGACGGCGAATGCCTGCACCTCGGCCTCTCCCGGCTCGGGCGCGAGCAGGCGAAACCCGCCATCGATCGCCGTGCGAGCCGGCGGTCCCAGGTCGCCCAGCACGAGGGCGCCGGCGAGCGGTCGGCGCGTCGCGGCATCGACCACCCGGCCCGCCACCGCGCGCGGCGGCTGCAGGGTCGCGGGCAGCTCCCCGGGGACCGCCGCGCCCGCCGCCGGCCAGAGCACCTCGGCGGCCTGGCCGTCCGCGCTCCGGATGCTCAGCGTCACCGCCGCCTTTGCCGGTATCGCGACGGCAAGGTGACCGTCCGGGCCGGTGAGACCGATCCAGAAGCCGCCTTGCCGCACCAGGGCGCCGGCGGCCAGATCGCCGCCGGCACGGTGCACGGCCAGGATTCGCGTCGGTCGCGAAGGGAGGCGCAGGATTGCCGTCGGCGCCTCGCCCGCCACTGTCGCGGCCGGCGGCCAGCCGTCGTCGGACGCCAGGATCTCCACGGCTTCGCCGCGCGCCCGCGGCAGCACCAGGGTGCCGTCGGCGGCGGTCACGGCAACTCGCCGCGCCGGGTGCCAGGAGCCGGCCTCGGCATCGATCGCCGAGGGGTCGGATGGCGCCCCCGGGGTGGCCGGCGAGCGCAGTCTGCGGATCCCGGCCAGGACGCCGGCAGTGGGATGCCCGGCGGCGTCGAGGACGGTCACCTTCAGCGGCGCGCCGGCAGGCGTCAGCTCGGCCATCGGCAGGTCCACGTCCTCGAGCAGCGGCGAGAGGTCGAGCGCCAGGGCAAGGAAGCCGGCCGCTTCGAGGCGCAGCCGGTAGAAGCCGCTGGCCGGCAAGCGCAGCTCGAAAGCGCCGGTCGCATCGGGGTGGGTGCTGGCGAGCGGCGGCGGCTCGGGGGCGCCGGCGAAGAGGCGCCTGGCCCGCACGGCGTCCGGCTCGGCGGCGACGTCCACCGCCTCGACGCGGAGGGACTGGACCGCGGGGAGATCGGCGCCGGGCGGTGGCGCGATCCTGCCGCGGACGCGGATCGCGCTCGGCCGGGCCGGGCCGGCTGCCTGACCCTGGAGTGGTGCGACGCTAGGAGCCCTTGCCGCTCCGGTCGCGGGCCATACCGCCACCAGGCAGAGGCCGAGCCGCAGGGCACGCGCGACCCGGCCGGAGCAGGCTGGACTCCAGGGATGGACCATGCAGTATCTTAGCGCACGCGACGCACTTCTCCCTACCTCCAGGTTGCGGGGCACCGGGCCGCGGGGTGACATCTGTCAGCGCCAACTGGTGACATCCGGCCCTGGCGCCCGCCGCCGCGCGCCGCCAGACTGGCTCCACGACGGGGAGCGACCCCGGGGAGGAGCGCATGGGCACGAGTGGCACGGATGACGGCGGCGCCGCCAGCGGCCGCGAGGTGGTGGCGGAGCTGACGCGGGCGAGCCGTAGCTTCGGCAAGGTCAGGGCGGTCGCGGATCTCGACTTCGCGCTGCGCGCGGGCGAGGTGGTGGCGCTGCTGGGTCCCAACGGTGCGGGCAAGACCACCACCGTCCGCCTGCTCATGGGCCTGATCCGGCCGAGCGGCGGGTCGGCGCGGCTGTTCGGGATGGATCCGGCGCGCCTCGAAGCGCGCATGAAGGTGGGAGCGATGCTGCAGGTGTCGAAGGTCCCGGAAACGCTCAGGGTGCGCGAGCACGTCGAGCTGTTCTCGAGCTACTACCCGCACCCGCTGCCGCTGGCGGAGGTCCTCGCCGCGGCCGGCCTGGAAGGCCTGGAGGGGCGGTTGTTCGGCAAGCTGTCCGGCGGCCAGCGCCAGCGGGTGCTGTTCGCCCTGGCGCTGTGCGGCGATCCCGAGCTGCTGTTCCTCGACGAGCCCAGCGCCGGCCTCGACGTCGAGAGCCGGCGGTCGCTGTGGGAGCGGATCGCGGCGCGCAAGCGCGGCGGCGGCGCGGTGCTGTTGACCACCCACAACCTCGAGGAGGCCGATCACCTCGCCGACCGCGTCGTGCTGCTCGATCGCGGGCGGCTGCTGGCCGAGGGCACTCCCGAGCAGATCAAGGCGCGGGTGGCCGGGCGCAAGGTGCGCTGCCGCACGACCCTCGCCGCCGGCGAGCTGGAGCGGCTGCCGGGGGCGCGCACCGTGCGCCGGGACGGCGAGATGGTCGAGATCTTCGCCGCCGAGCCGGAGCGGCTGGTGGCGGCGCTGCTGGCCGCCGACCCGGCGCTCACCGGCCTCGAGGTGCGCGGCGCCGGCCTCGAGGAGGCGTTTCTGGCGCTGACCGGCGGCGCGGGCGGCGATCCCGCCGCACCCGGCGGACCGGGGTCCAAGGACGAGCAGGAGGCGGCATGAGCGCGCTGGCCGGAACCCCCGAGACCGTGGCGAGAGCGGCGGCGCCGGCGCGCCGGCGCCTGGGACGCATCTACTGGCTGGAGGCGAAGGCCGAGGCGAGGAAGGCGATGCGGCTGCCGGCGTTCGTGCTGCCGCTGTTCGCCTTCCCGATCATGTTCTATCTGCTGTTCGGGTTGGCCATGCACTATGACCCCCTGGGCGGCGTCAGCATCGCGGTCTACCTGCTCGCCACCTACGGCGCCTTCGGAGTGATGAACGCCGCTCTGTTCGGCTTCGGCATCGGCGTGGCGGCGGAGCGCGGCCAGGGATGGTTGCTGCTCAAGCGCGCCACGCCCATGCCGCCGCTGGCGCTGTTCGCCGGCAAGCTGGCGATGAGCCTGCTCTTCGCGGTCGGCATCGTCGGCGCCCTGATCGCTCTCGGGGTGAGCCTCGGGCACGTGCGGGTGCCGGCGGCGACGCTGGCCGAGCTGGCGGCGGTGCTGGTGGCCGGAGCGCTGCCGTTCGCGGCGCTGGGCCTGGCGGTCGGCTACTGGGCCGGCCCCAACTCGGCGCCGGCGCTGTGCAACCTGCTGTCGCTGCCGATGGCCTTCGCCTCGGGATTGTGGATCCCGTTCCCGATGCTGCCATCATTCGTGCGCCAGATCGCGCATGGGTTGCCGGCGTATCACCTCGCGCGGCTGGCGCTGGGCGTGATCGGAGCGGGCAACCGCGAACCGGCGGCGGGCAGCGTGCTCTACCTCGCGGGCTTCACCGTCGCCATGCTGGCGCTGGCGCGCGCCGGCTACCTGCGCGACGAGGGCCGCACCTACGGCTAAGGGCACCAGGAGCCGAGCCCCGCCGCCGCGCGGTACCATGTTGCCAGCCATGCGACTGCTGCCGCCCAATCCGCACCTGGCCTGGACGCCTTACGCCTGGCTCGTCTATCTCGCGGTCTTTCTCTCCGAGCCGCTGAGCCGCCGCACCTCGGCGCTCGAGTGGTCGCTGACCCTGACGGCGATCGCCGTCTTCCTGCCGCTCTACTTCGTGGGCCACTGGGTGGAGGGCCGGCGGCTGCTGCTGACCGCCGCGGCGATCTTCGCGCTGGGCGCCGGCTTCGCGCCGTGGAACCAGGACGCCTCGGTGTTCGTCATCTACGCCAGCGTTTTCGTCGGCAGGCTGGCGCCGCCGCGCCGCGCCGTCGGCATCATCGCCGGGATGGTCGCGCTGGTCGGGCTCGAGAGCTGGGTGCTGTCGCTGTCGCCGTATTTCTGGCTGATCGCGGCGGTGTTCTCGGTGCTGGTGGGCGGCGTCAACGTCCACTTCACCGAGATCGGCCGCACCGCCGCCCGGCTGCGCGAGTCGCAGGCGCAGGTCGAGCAGCTGGTGCGCATCGCCGAGCGCGAACGCATCGGCCGCGACCTGCACGATCTGCTCGGGCACACGCTGTCGGTGATCGCGCTCAAGGCCGAGCTGGCCGGCAAGCTGGTGACGGTCTCGCCAGAGAGGGCGGCGGCGGAGATCCGCGACGTCGAGCGGGTGACCCGGGAGGCGCTGCGCGAGGTCCGCGCCGCCGTCGCCGGCTACCGTTCGGAAGGGCTGCCGGCCGAGCTGGCGCGCGCCCGTCTGGCGCTCGAGACGGCGGGGGTGCGGCCCGAGTACTTCGCCCTGCCGGTGACGCTGCCAGCCGCCGCCGAGGCGGCGCTGGCGCTGGCGGTGCGCGAGGCGGTCACCAACGTCATCCGCCATGCCGGCGCCGCCACCTGCCGCATCACGCTCGAAGCGCGCGGCGACATGGTCGTGCTCGAAGTTGCCGACGACGGCCGCGGTGGCGCCTGCGACGAGAGTGGGATCGGCGCCGGCTCGGGCCTGCGTGCCATGCGCGAGCGGGTGGAAGGCCTGGGCGGGCGCCTCGAGGTCGACGCGCCGGCATCGCCGGCGGAGGGCGCGCGCGGCACCCGCCTGGTCGTCACCGTGCCGCGACAGGGCGGCACGCCGGTCCGGGCCGGCGCCGCCTCGCCCGCGGGGATCGCCGGCGCGCTGGTGGCGGCGGGCCGGGTGCCATGATCCGGGTGCTGCTGGCGGAGGATCAGTCGATGGTGCTGGGCGCGCTGGCGGCGCTGCTCGACCTCGAGCCCGACATCGAGGTGGTGGCGCGCGCCCGCGACGGCGCCGAGGCCTTGCGCCAGATCGAGACGGCCGCCCCCGACGTCGTGCTGACCGACATCGAGATGCCGGGCATGGGCGGCCTGGAGCTGGCGGCCGAGCTGCGGCGCCGCGCCCATCCGGCGCGGGTGATCATCGTCACCACCTTTGGCCGCAGCGGCTTCCTGCAGCGCGCGCTGGCGGCGGGGGTGGCCGGCTACCTGCTCAAGGATTCGCCCGCCGAGCGCCTTGCCGACGCGGTGCGGCGGGTGCACGGCGGGCTGCGGGCCATCGATCCCGAGCTGGCGGCGAGCGCGTGGGACGAGCCCGATCCGCTCAGCGAGCGCGAGCGCCAGGTGCTGCGGCTCGCCGCCGACGGCCGGTCGACCGCGGCGGCGGCTGCCGAGCTGCACCTGTCCGAGGGGACGGTGCGCAACTACCTTTCCGAGGCGATGGGCAAGCTCGGCGCCGGCAATCGCGTCGAGGCGGCGCGGATCGCCCGCGGCAAGGGCTGGCTGTGACGAGCGGTCTGGCGGCCCTGCCGGGAGTCGAATGGACGCCCCGCCTTTCCCGGTGAGCCTGGCCCTGGCTGGCTGGACGCTGCTCTGGGCGCGGCTGGAGCTGCCGGCCGACGGCTTGCCTGCCGGTTCTGACGAATTGGCCGACCTGCGCCGGTGGGCGGCGGCGCGGGCCCGGGCGCGGCGGGAGCCGGCCCGGCTGCCGGAGGATGCGACGGTGGCGGCGGTGCGCGCGCGCTTCCGCGCGGCCGGCTGCGATCCCACCCGCTACCGCCCGTCGTCGGAGGCGCTGCTGCGGCGGGTGCTCAAGGGAGAAGAGCTGCCGGCCATCCAGCCGCTGGTCGATCTCAACAACTGCCTGTCGATCGAGCTCGCGGTGCCCTGCTCCGCGGCCGCCGAGGGCAGCTTCGAGCCGCCGGTCACCCTGCGCGCCGGCCGGCCGGGCGAGGCCTTCGAATCGCTCCGCGGCCCCTTCCATCTCGAGGGCAAGCCGCTGCTCGCCGACGCCGCCGGCCCGTTCAGCACCCCGATCACCGACGGCCAGCGGGTCAAAATCGAGGCAGGCACCCGCCGTGCGTGGCTGATCGCCTATCTGCCCGCCGCGGTGCTGGCGCCGGCGGCGGCGCTCGCGGTGCTGGAGGAGCTGCTGCGCGAGCTACCGCTCGTGCGACTCGATCTTGCTGCCGCGACTTCCGGCGGCTGAGGCGCCACCGCCCGCGGCGACGCTCAACGCGCGGCGTTGGGTATGGGGGTACGGCTCAGGGCTTGGCGGGCACCGTGGGTGCGGCCGGCGGCGGTGCGCCGGCGCCTCCCGTGGCCGGGCTGAGCAGGCGGCCGAAGACGCGGTCGAAGAGCAGGCCGGCGAGGAAGCCGAGCAGGAACACGCCGGTGAGGCTGCCCAACGGCACCTTGGCGAGGGCGTCGGTGAAGCCCTGCGGCAGGGCGCCGGCGAGCAGCGACAGCAGGCCGAACGCGGAGAGCAGGACCACCAGCAGCGCGGCCAATCCCCCCAGCAGCAGGACCCGCAGCAACCGGCGGGGATTCTCGTCGGCGCCGTCGCCGCGGTAGAGCACCCGCGTGAGGCTGCCCAGCAGGCCGCCGAGCAGCGCCGCCAGCAGCAGCATCCAGTCGAAGGCGACCTCGATCGCCAGCGGCGAGGCATCGGCGAGGCCGGCCGCCGAGGCGATCACCGTGTAGGCGCCGAAGCGCGGCAGCGACAGCGGCACTCTGGTTTCGATCTGGCCGGCGTCGATCGACGCCGGCGCCAGCTGCGGCGAGCCGATCGGCCCCGTGAGTTGCAGGTTCACCTGCACCGGCCGGTCGGCGACCGCCGGCTCGCCGGCGGCGTCGAGCAGCCTGACGTAGACATCCGACGAGGCCACGCCGAAGGCCCGGATCTGCTGCGGCCCGCTGGAAAACGACAGCTTCGCCGGCGGCGCGGCGAGGAAGCTGATGTCGACCACGTTCGATTGACCGCCCGGATAGAGCGCCTGCAGCGACGTGCTCTGGGCCGCGCTGGCGGTGACCACGGCCGCGTGACTGGAGACGAAGTCGCCGTTGGGGATGCTCAGCCGAACCGGGTCGATCTGCAGATTGCCCTGCCCCGAGACCAGGGCCAGGTCGATGTCGTGCGGCACCGGGCTGGGATTGCCGTTCTCGTACCAGTAGGCGTCGATCGAGACGCTGTCCCAGCCCTGGGTGCCGCGGTAGCGTTGCAGATGCTCGGGGATCAGCCGCACTTGCCCGGCCGCGCCGCTGCCCGCCGGCGCCCCGGCGCCGTTGCCGCCGACGCCGCCGACGCCGCCGACGCCGCCGCCACTGCTGGCGACGCCGCCTAAGCTCCCTGCCGCCGATGGGGAGGGCGCCGCCGTCGCCACCAGGACGGCGGCCCTGGGTGGCGGCGCCGCGGCGAGGAGTCGCCTCTCCTGCACCAGGGGCCGCGGTGCGCCGGCCGCCGCCGTGGCCGGCTCTTGGACCGCCGGCGCGGGCGGTGGTGGCGGTGGCGGCGCCTCGCCAGATACTCGGGTTGGCGGCACCGCCGGCTTGGGCGTCGCCGTCGCCGGCCGGGTCGCCGGCCGCGCCGCCGCGGCGCTCGCCGCCACCGCCTCATGGCGCTTCAGGACCGCCGGTGCCACGCAGACGATCACCGTCGAGGCGGAGTACAGGCCGTGGGCCCGGGCATCGACCTGCCACAGGCCGGGCTTCGCGGTCTGCAGCGGCACCTCCACGCTCGCGGAGCCGGCGGCCACGGTGACCTGGTTCGTCGCGATGAGGCCGGCCGCGCCGCTCAGCGTGACCATCACCGGTTGCTGCGCCGCCTGCGGCTTGCCGCCCTCGCCCAGGGTCTCGATCGTCAGGTTGGCCTGCTGTCCGGGCACCAGCGGTCCGATGGGACGCACCAGGTGCAGCCGCGACGGCGGGCGCTCGCCGCTACCGGCAGGTTTCGCCTGGTCGGCGGCCGGCGCCCAGGCGAGCAGTGCCGGCAACATCGCTGGCAGTATCGCAGCCAGAACGGCATGCCGCAGCGCGACCAGCCAGCGCCGCCGACAGCCGTGGTCCGTCGCTCGCGCGCTCATCGTCTCGCTTCCGTTTCCTTCCCCGCGGGCCTCGCGGTGGCAGGTGTCGTTTGGCTGCTTGCTTCGATTATAGGTTAGAACGGCGGCCGGGCGACGTTAGGATGAGGCGTGCCCTACGTCTACCTGCTGCGCTGCCGCGACGGCTCGCTCTATGCCGGCGCCGCCAAGGACCTGGCCTTGCGCCTGGCCATGCACCGCGCCGGGAAGGCCTCCCGCTACACCCGCTCGCGCCTGCCGGTCGAGCTGGCCTGGTGGTGCGAGGTCGCGGGCTGGAGCGAGGCGCTGCGCGCGGAGCTCCGGCTCAAGCGCCTCGACCGCGCCGCCAAGGAGGAGCTGCTGCGCGCCGGCGCGGTGCCGCTGCCCGAGCCGAGCGCGGCTATCGCAGAGGGGGCAGAGGGGGCAGGTGCGGCAGGCGCCACAGCAGCCAGGCGGCGGCGGCGGTGAGCAGCGTCGCGCCGCCATAGCAGATGCTGGCGATCAGACCGTAGAGGTGGGCGAGCTGCAACCCGTCGTAGAGCGTGTAGCGGAAGCGGTGGGCCCAATGGAAGAGCGCCAGGGCGATCACCACGAACAGGCAGAACCGCAGCAGCAGCGGGCCAAGCAGGGCGGCCATCTCGGGGCCGGTGGGGCCCGCGACCCAGCCGAGCGGCCTGGCGACCCATAGCCAGAGAGCCAGCGCCGGCAGCACCAGCGCCGCGATCATGCCGCCGCTCGAGAACAGCGCCCAGAAGAAAGGCTCGCGCGACCGCCGCATCAGAGACCTCCGCGCAGCCACCAGACGATCACGCCGCTGGCCAGCAGCCACAGCAGGTAGTGCCCGGCGACGACCGCCCCGTCCGGCAGCCGCTTGCCGCCGAGTCGCACCACCAGCGCCTTCGGGGCCAGGTTGAGCCAGGTGACGGTGTGGAAGAGCAGGGCGGCGCACACCACCACGTGGAACGCCACCACCGGGGGAGCGGCGAGGAAGCGCAGGAAGCGGGCATGCGCCGCGGCGCCGCGGTCCAGGGCCCAGACCTCGGCGAGCAGCAGCAGCGCGGCGTAGCCCACCGCCAGGCTGGTCAGCTCGCGGACGATGAACTTGACATAGGCCGCCTGGCCCAGCCACCAGAAGATCGGCATCCGGTCGCGGTGCCACTTCGGATGGTAGGGCCGGTAGGCCGGGTTCATCGCGCCCCCCAGGGCATCAGCACCGAGCGCCACCAGTCCGCCGTCGCCCCGACCTTGTAGCGCTGGATCGCGCCGGCGGGATCGACCCCTTTCGGGCAGACGGCCGAGCACTCGCCGACGAAGGTGCAGGCCCAGATCCCCTCGTGCTGCGACAGGACGTCGAGCCGTTCGGCCGCCCCCTGGTCGCGCGAGTCCAGGTTGTAGCGCTGCGCCAGCGCGATCGCCGCCGGCCCGACGAAGCCGGGCTCGAGCGCATAGATCGGGCACGCCGCGTAGCAGAGCATGCAGTTGATGCACATGCTGTACGGTTTGTATTCGGCCAGCTGCTCGGGAGTCTGCAGGTGCTCGCCGGCGGCGAGCGGCGGCTCCTCGGTGCGCAGCAGCCAGGGCTTGACGCTCTTGAGCTTGTCGAGGAAGTCGTGGAGATCGATCACCAGGTCGCGGACGATCGGGAAGCCGCGCAGCGGCTCGACCCGGATCGGTCCGGGCGCCAGCGCCGAGAGGTAGGACGCGCAGGTGAGCGTCGGGGTGCCGTTGACCATCATGCCGCAGCTGCCGCAGACGCCCATGCGGCAGGCCCAGCGGTAGGAGAGGCTGCCGTCGAGCGTGTCCTTGATGTAGTTGAGGCCGTCGAGCACCATCCAATCGCTCCGCAGCGGCACGTCGTAGCCCTGCCACACCGGCTCGCTGTCTTCCTCGGGGCGATAGCGGAGCACCTCGAGGCGGATGGTCTCGGCGGTTTCCGGCACGGACTTCACCTCCCGTAGATCCGCTCGGCCGGGGGCCAGCGGGTGATGGTGACCGGCTGGTAGGCGATGCGCGGCGCCTCGCCTTCCCGGTGGTAGGCGAGCGAGTGGCTCAGGAAGCGCTCGTCGTCGCGCCGCGGATGATCGGTGCGCTGGTGGGCGCCGCGCGACTCGCGCCGCTCGCGGCCCGAGTGGATGATCGCCTCGGAGACGTCCAGCATGTTGGCGAGCTCGAGGAGGGCGAGCAGCTCGGTGTTGAAGGTGAGGCTGCGGTCGTCCAGCCAGACGCCGGCGCAGCGCTCGCGCAGCTCGGCGATCTTGGCCGCGGCCGCGCCCAGCCCCGGCTCGTCGCGGTAGATCCCGGCGCCGCGCTCCATCGCCTGCTGCATCTCGGTGCGCAGCACCGCCACCCGCTCGCCGCCGCACGAGCGCCGCAGCGTCTCGAGCCGCCGCTCCTCGGCGTAGGCCTGGGTGAGGACGTCGGGCGCCGCCGGCGGCGTCGCGACGACGTAGCGCGCGGCGGCCCGCCCGGCCCGGGCGCCGAACACCAGCAGCTCGGTCAGGGAGTTGGAGCCCAGGCGGTTCGAGCCGTTGATGCTGACGCAGGCCACCTCGCCGGCCGCGTAGAGGCCGGGCAGCGGCGTCGCGCCGTCGAGGTCGGTCTGCACGCCGCCCATCATGTAGTGGACCACCGGCCGCACCGGGATCATCTCGCGCACCGGGTCGATGTTCTCGTACTTGCGGCATAGCTCGCGCACGAAGGGCAGCTTGGCGTCGATCAGCTTCTCGCCCAGGTGGCGGATGTCGAGATGCACCACCTCGCCGTAGGCGGTGGTGATGGTGCGCCCCTTCTCCAGCTCCTTGACGAACGCCTGCGACAGCCGGTCGCGCGGGCCCAGCTCCATCGAGCGCAGGACCGGCTTGGGCTCGGGCTTGCCCAGGTCGTAGTCCTGCAGGTAGCGGTAGCCGTCCTTGTTGAGCAGCCACCCCCCCTCGGCGCGCGTCGCCTCGGTGATCAGGATGCCGGTGAACGGCAGCCCGGTGGGGTGGTACTGCACGAACTCGGCGTCCTTGATCGGCACGCCGGCGCGGTAGGCCAGGGCCATGCCGTCGCCGGTCTTGATGTTGGCGTTGGTGGTGAACGCGAAGACCTTGCCGCAGCCGCCGGTGGTGAGGATGACCGCCTTGGCCAGCAGGGCGCCGACCTTGCCGGTGGCGAGCTCGATCGCCACCACGCCCTGGCAGCGGCCGTCCGCGACCAGCAGCGAGGTGACGAACCACTCGTCGAAGAACGTCAGCGGCGCGTACTTGAGGCTGGTCTGGTAGAGCGTGTGCAGCATGTGGAAGCCGGTCTTGTCGGCGGCGAACCAGGTGCGCTCGTTCTTCATGCCGCCGAACGGGCGCACCGCGACGTGGCCGTCGGCGGTACGGCTCCAGGGACAGCCCCAGCGCTCGAGCCGCAGCAGCTCCTCCGGCGCCTCGCGCACAAAGGCCTCGACGGCGTCCTGGTCGCACAGCCAGTCGCCGCCGCTCACCGTGTCGTAGGCGTGGGCGTCGAGGCTGTCGTCGGCGCGGGCGACGCCGGCGGCGCCGCCCTCGGCCGAGACGGTGTGGCTGCGCATCGGGTAGACCTTGGAAACCACCGCCACGCTGAGCTCGGGGTCGGTCTCGGCGATGGCGATCGCCGCCCGCAGGCCCGCGCCGCCGCCGCCGACCACGAGGATGTCGTAGGATGTCGTTTCCATCGTCCGCGCCCCGGCCTCCGCTCCCGGCCGGGAGCCCTGTGTCGAGAAGGGAAATGCAACCGGGCGCTTATCGTACTCCAGCCGTCACCCTGCCGCAACGGCTGGAAAGGGCAGGAGGCGAGGATGTTCGAGCTCAAGCCGCTCTCCCATGAAGCCGTGCCGGCCGCCCTCGAAAAGGCCTATCGCTACCGGCTGCTGCACGAGCCGGTCGAGGCCGAGAGCATCTGCCGCGACATCCTCGAGATCGACGCCGACAACCAGGAGGCGCTGGTGATGCTGGTGCTGGCGCTCTCCGACCAGCTCGAGGAACACCTCGGCACCGCCGCCGCCGAGGCCAAGGCGGCGCTGGCGCGGATCCGCGACGAGTACAGTCGCACCTATCATGCCGGCATCCTCTGCGAGCGCCGCGCCAAGGCCCACCTGACGCGCGGCGGCCCGCGCGCCGGCCACATCGCATACGAATGGATGCGCGAGGCGATGGACCATTTCGACCGCGCCGCCGCCATCCGCCCACACGGCAACGACGACGCCATCCTGCGCTGGAACACCTGCGTGCGCGCCCTGCGCAGCAAGCCCGAGCTGGTGCCCGACCTGCAGGAGAGCACCCATCACTGGCTGGAATGAGCCTGGGGTACCATAGGGACGAAGGGGCGGCGAGCCGCCGAGGATGCAGGCGAGGGCGAGGAGGACACGATGAGCCAGAACCCGCTGCTGAGGCTGGCCGAGCTCGGCCAGAGCGTTTGGTACGACTACATCCGGCGCGACCTCTACCAGGGGCCGGAGCTGCGGCGGCTGATCGAAGAGGACGGCCTGCGCGGCATGACCTCGAACCCCACCATCTTCCAGCAGGCGATCGCCGCCACCGAGCTGTACGACGACGACGTCCGCCGGCTGGGCGAGCAGGGGCTGGCGCCGGCCGAGATCTTCGAGTCGCTCGAGGTGGTGGACGTGAGCCGCGCCGCCGACGCCTTCCGCCAGGTGTACGAGGTCACCGGCGGCGACGACGGCTACGTCTCGATCGAGGTCGGCCCGCGCCTGGCGCTCGACACCGAGGGCTCGGTGGTCGAGGCGCGGCGGCTGTGGCAGCGCTGCGATCGGCCCAACGTCATGGTCAAGATCCCCGGCACCGGACCGGGCGTCCCCGCCATCCGGCAGTGCCTCGCCGAGGGCATCAACATCAACGTCACGCTGCTGTTCTCGGTGGACCGCTACCGCGAGGTGATGGAGGCCTACCTCGCGGCGCTCGAGGCGCGGGTCGCCGCCGGCCAGCCGGTGGACCGCCTGCGCTCGGTGGCCAGCTTCTTCGTCAGCCGGGTCGACACGCTGGTGGACAAGCGCCTGGATGCGATCGCCGCCGCCCCCGCAGATGCCGGGCGCCCGGAGCGCCAGCGCCAGCTGGCGCGCGAGCTGCGCGGCAAGACCGGGATCGCCAATGCCCGGCTGGCCTATCGCGCCTTCGAGGAGGTGTTCAGCGGCGAGCGCTTCGCGCGGCTGCGCGAGCATGGCGCCAACCGCCAGCGGCCGCTGTGGGCCTCGACCTCGACCAAGGACCCCGCCCTCCCGGACACCTACTACGTGGAGGCGCTGATCGCTCCCGACAGCGTCGACACGCTGCCGCGCGAGACCTTCGAGGCATTCAAGGACCACGGCAACCCGCGGGTGCGCATCCACGACGACCTGGACCGGGCGCAGGACGTGCTCGACGGTCTGGCCGAGCTGGGCATCGAGGAGAGCCAGGTCTCCGAGCAGCTCGAGCAGGAGGGGGTCCGCAAGTTCTCCGACTCCTACGACGCGCTGCTCAAGGCGGTGGAGGAGAAGGAGAAGGCGGTACGGGTCTCCTAGACGGGGCGGGCGCGGCTTGCGTACCAGCTGCAGAGCGGGTGCGCGCCGTCCGCTGCCAGCGCCCCCGAGCGCCGCACCATGTATGACGCCTTTTACGGCTTCCAGGAGCCGCCGTTCAACATCACGCCCGATCCGCGCTTCCTGTTCTTCAGCGAGCGGCACCGCGAGGCGTTCAATCACGTCCTGTTCGGCATCAGCGAGCGCAAGGGCTTCATCCAGCTGACCGGCGAGGTGGGGGCCGGCAAGACCACGGTCTGCCGCGCCATCCTCGAGCACCTCGGCCCCAACGTGCGCACGGCGCTGATCCTCAATCCCTGCCTGACCAGCACCCAGCTGCTGCGCGCCATCCTGGTCGAATACGGGCTCGCCCCGCCGTCGCGCGCCGACCGGGTGACCTGTCTCGGGCTGCTCAACCAGTTCCTGCTCGACCAGGTGGCGGCGGGCAACGACGTGGTGCTGCTGATCGACGAGGCCCAGGACCTCGACGCCGAGCTGCTCGAGCAGGTGCGGCTGCTGTCGAACCTGGAGACCGATCAGCGCAAGCTGCTGCAGATCGTGCTCATCGGCCAGCCGGAGCTGCGCGACATGCTGGAGGAGCGGCGGCTGCGGCAGCTGCGGCAGCGCATCACCGTCCGTTATCATCTGACGCCGCTCAACCGCGCCGAGACCGAGTACTACATCCAGCACCGGCTGCACGTCGCCGGCGGCAACGGCCGGCCGGGCTTCAGCCGCTGGGCGATCCGCGCCGTGCACCGCTACTCGGGCGGCGTGCCGCGCCTGATCAACGCGGTCTGCGACAAGGCGCTGCTGTGCGGCTACGTGGCCGGCACCGATCAGCTGGAGGCCCGGCACGTGCGGCGGGCGATCCGCGAGCTGGAGGGGAAGATCGTTTCATGAGCTTGATCGACGAGGCCCTGAAGCGGGCGCGGCTGGATGCGGCGCGCCAGAACGCCGCGCGCCAGACCGGCGTCAAGGACGGTGGCTTCGCCTCGCCCTGGACGCACATGCCCCAATCCGGCAGCCGCCAGCCCGGCTTGCGGCGGGTGGTGATCGCCGGCGTGGCGCTGTCGCTGCTGGCCGGCGGCGCGGTCGTGTTGATGGTCTATCACGCGTCCCGCTCGCCGGTGGCGGTCCTGGCCGGAGCGCCCGCCGCGCCCGCCGCGCCCGCGGCCGGCGCTCCGGTGGCCGTGGCTGGCGCTCCGGTGGCCGCGGCCGGCGGGCAGGTGCCGGCGAGCGGGACGGCTGCGGCCGCCGTGGCGTCGGCGCCGCAACCGACGTCGGCACCGGCACCGGCGCCGGAGAGTCCGGCGAGACCAGGGAGGCTGGCGCCACCGCTGCCGGCGACGGTCACGGCGGCGAGCCCGGTGGCATCCGACGGCGCCGCGACCGCCAGCGGCGGGCGCCGGGGCGCCGGGCCGGCGACGGCGCCCGGGTCCACGGGCGCCGTGCGGGAGCTTCCCGGCCGGGAGGCGGCGGCGCCGCCGGTGATCGGCGAGGCCCCCGGCAGGAGCGAAGGTCCCGCCGCGCTCAGGGCCGCCGGAGCCGCGGGTTCTCCCGCCGGTGCCGTCGCCTCCGGCAGTGCAGGCGCCCCCGGCGGCGCCGGCCCGACCGAGAATGCCGCTGGCGGCGCGCCGGCCGCCGCCGCCGGTCCCGCCGCGGGTGCCGCCGCGCCGCAGCCAGGCGCCGGGGCGGCTCCGGTCCAGGCGACGGCGCCGGGCCGCGGCGCCGCCACCGCCCCCACCATGGCGGATGGCGGCACCTACGTCGGCGAGGTGAAGCTGGCCGACGGCAGCCTGGTGAAGCTCTCCGGCATCGCCTGGTCCGACGCCAGCCCGGTGGCGGTGATCAACGGCCGGGTCATCGGCCCTGGCCAGGGTGTCGACGAGGTGACGGTGGACAAGATCGAGCCGGGGAGGGTGACCCTGCGCCACCGCTCCGGCGCTCTCTTTTACCTGCGACTGAACTGAGCCCGACCGCATCGGCGCGTTGCCGCCCGGCAGCGCGCCCCGGGCACCGGGGCCATCGCCCCGGCCGGTCAGGGCGACGCCCCGATGCCGGTCCGCCGGCACGGATCGAGGAGGATCCTGGATGAGCGACAAGCCGATCACCCATCTGTTCACCGATCTCGGAGGGGTGCTGCTCACCAACGGCTGGGACCACAGCCTGCGCCATCTCACCGCCGACCACTTCGGCATCGACAGCGCCGAGATGGACGAGCGCCACCACCTCACCTACGACACCTACGAGTCGGGCAAGATGGGGCTGGCGGCCTATCTCGACCGGGTGGTCTTCTACGAGCCGCGCGCCTTCAGCCGCGAAGACGTGATCGACTACATCCTGGGCCAGGCGCGCGCCTTTCCGGAGATGATCGACCTGGTGTGCCGGCTCAAGGCCCGCCATGGCATCAAAGTGGCAGTGGTGAGCAACGAGGGGCGGGAGCTGACGGCCGACCGCATCCGGCGCTTCCGGCTGGACGATTTCGTCGATTTCTTCATCGTCTCCAGCTACGTCCACTTCCGCAAGCCCGACGAGGACATCTTCCGCGTCGCGCTCGACATCGCGCAGGCCGAGCCGCGGCGCGTCGCCTACATCGAGGACCGTCCCATGTTCGTCGAAGTGGCAGCCAGCCTGGGGATGCACGCGATCTGGCACCATGGGTACGAGTCGACCCGCGAGCACCTGGCGGCGGTCGGCCTGGCGCTCGACCCGCCGGCCACCACGCCGGCGTCGCAGGAGAAGAGCTGATGCCCATCCGTCCAGGACCCACCGCGTTCGTCATCTTCGGCGGCGGCGGCGATCTCGCCTGGCGCAAGCTGGTGCCGGCGCTGTACAACCTCTGGCTCGACGAGGCGCTGCCGCAGCACTTCCAGGTGATCGCCATCGACGCCCGCGAGACGGCGAGCGAGGACTACCTCGTCCACCTGCGCGAGGGCATCGACCGCTTCAGCCGCCAGGGCAAGGCGGAGGACGAGCCCTGGCGGCAGTTCAGCTCCCACCTTTCCTACCAGCGCGCCGACTTCGCCGACGGCGCCGCCTTCACCGCCCTGGCGGCGCGGCTCGCCGACCTCGACCGCGGCTGGGGAGCGGAGGCGATCCGGGTCTTTTACCTGGCGACGCCGCCGGCGGTGGTGCAGTTGGTGGCGTCCGGCCTGCAGCAGGCGGGTCTCGCAGCCGACCGCGGCCGCAGCCGCCTGGTCTGCGAGAAGCCGTTCGGCCACGACCTCGACAGCGCGCGCGAGCTCAACGATTACCTGACCCATGCCTTCGACGAGGCGCAGATCTACCGCATCGACCACTACCTGGGCAAGGACCCGGTGCAGAACATCCTCGCCTTCCGCTTCGCCAACTCGGTGCAGGAGCCGCTGTGGAACCGCCGCTACATCGACTCGGTGCAGATCACCGTCGCCGAGACCGTGGGCGTCGAGAACCGCGGCGGTTATTACGAGCACGCCGGGGCGCTGCGCGACATGTTGCAGAACCATCTGTTGCAGCTGCTCTGCCTGGTGGCGATGGAACCGCCGGTGACCTTCGACGCCGACGAGCTGCACAACAAGAAGCTGGACGTGCTGCGCGCGGTGCGGGCGATCCGCCCCGAGGAGGTGACGCAGGTGGCGGTGCGTGGCCAGTACACGGCGGGCTTCGTCGACGGCCAGAAGGTGCCGGGTTACCGCACCGAGGGCGGCGTCAACCCGCGCTCCCGGACCGAGACTTTCGTCGCGCTCAAGCTGTTCGTGGACAACTGGCGCTGGCAGGACGTCCCGTTCTTCCTGCGCACCGGCAAGCGCCTGCCGGGCACCGCCTCGGAGGTCTGCATCCAGTACCTGCCGGTGCCGCACCAGGCCTTCCCGGCGACGTCGATCGACGGCATGCAGCCCAACCGGTTGCTGTTGCGCATCCAGCCGGAGGAGGGCATCGTGCTGCGTTTCCAGGCGAAGCGTCCGGGGGCGGGCATGCGCCTGTCCACGGTCGAGACGCGCTTCAGCTACCGCAACGCCTTCCACACGCCGGAGCCGGAGGCCTACGAGACGCTGCTGCTCGACGTGATGCGCGGCGACGCGACGCCGTTCATGCGCGGCGACCAGGTGAACGAGGCCTGGAAGTTGGTGATGCCGGTCCTGGAGGCGTGGAGCGAGCGCGACGCCGGCGATCTGGCCACCTACGCGGCCGGGACCTGGGGACCGGAGGCGGCCACCAACCTCATCGCCCGCGACGGCCGCGTCTGGCTGGTGCCGAGCGCCCTGACCGATCAGGAGGAGACGCTGCACCCGGCTTAGCAGTGCTGTGGCTCCGGCTATTTTTGCCCGGACTCCTGGGTCAGCCATTGGATCAGCCGTGCGGCCTCGGGTCGCATGGTGCCTTCATGGAAGCGCACGGCCCGAGAATCGCCTCCATCCTCGACGGTGAGGTCGTACTGGAAGGCGTCGCGCGCCGGCGATGCCGGAGGCGCCGGTGGCGAGGGCTGCGCTCCCGCTGGTGCCACCGGCGCGTCGAAGAGGCGGGCCGCCGCCACCAGCTGCTCGAGCTCGCCGGCCTTGTCCGCGGGAAGCTGCGCCGCGTCGATCTCGATCGGCGGCGCCTGCAGACCTGCGAAACCGCCCGAGCGTCGTAGCCGGATGCGCATGGGGAGAGATTCTATCCCGGCCCATCTCCGAGCGCCCCGCGTCGGAGCGGTCGGTGCACCGGAGCAGGACCTCGATCAGATCCAGGGCAACAGCCCGCCTCCGATCACGGTCCAACAAACGTCCTGTCCAGTGGTCTGCGGTACCAGCGCCCACTGCACGAAGCCTTGCTAGGCCGCTGCCAGCCCGCCCATCCCGGTCGAGCCGGCGACGGCGTGACGTCTGGCCGTAGGGTCCGGCTCGACCGGAGCGGCCGGCCGCGCCAGCTCTCCTCGGAGCCGATACCCCACTAGCGAGCGGCCGGCTTGGATTTGGCGCCGCCGGCAGGCTTCGGGGTGGCGGCGGCTTGCTGCTTCGCCTTGCGGGTTGCGCCAGCCTTCTTGGCGGCGGCCGTCCGGCCCTCGGCGCCGCGGGTGATGTGAGCCTTCTTGGCGGCAGCTCGCCTCGCGGCAGCCGCCGCGGTCGCCTGTGCCTCACGGGTCGCGTGGGCCTTCAGCGCAGCCGCGGAACGGCCCTTGGCGGTGCGCGTGATATGGGCCTTCTTGGCGGCGGCGCGCCTCACGGCCGCCGCCGCTGTCGCTTTCGCCTCGCGGGTCGCGTGGGCCTTCTTGGCGGCGGCGCTTCGACCCCCAGAGCCCCGGCCTTCGTTGTTCTTCTGAGCGCCGGTGGCTTGCAGGCGACTCGCAGTCAGTGCTGCCGGCGCCGATGTTGCGGCTGCCGGCGCTGCCGCGACTGGTGCCGCTACGGCTGCGGGTGACGGCACGTTCGCCGGTGCCGCCGCGGCGGCGGTCACGACGCCGAGCCCGACGCTCTGCCAGGCGGCGCGGAGCTGATCCGCCACCGCCGCGCCGTAGAGGTCGCCGGCGATCTTGTAGGTCTTGTTGGCGCAGTCCTGGAAAGTGTCGTTCGGGCTCAGTGCATGCAGCAGCGCGTTGTACCAGATATGTCCGGCTTGGTCCCAGGCATTACCGCCGAGGCTGACCGCGAAGTTGTAGAACGCCTTGTTGGGGATGCCCGAGTTGATGTGCACGCCGCCGCCGTCCTCGTCGGTGTCCACGTACTTGCTCATGTGATCCGGCTGCGGATCGTGCCCCAGCGTCGGATCGTTGTAAGCGGTGCCCGGCGCCTTGAGCGAACGGATCGCCACTCCCTGGATCCCCGGCATCAGCAGGCCCTGGCCGATCAGCCAGTCGGCGGCGGCGGCGGACTGGCCCTTCAGGTACTGCTTGACCAGGCTGCCGAAGACGTCGGAGAGGTGCTCGTTCAGCGCTCCCGACTGACCCTGGTAGACCAGATTGGCCTCGTGCTGGGTGATGCCGTGGGTGAGCTCATGGGCGATGACGTCGACCGAGACCGTGAAGCGGGTAAAGATGCTGCCGTCGCCGTCGCCGTAGATCATCTGCTGTCCGTTCCAGAAGGCGTTGTTGTACCCATTGCTGTAGTGCACCGTCGAGTCCAGCCGCAGCCCGCGGTTGTCGAGCGAGTTGCGCTGGAAGACCGCCTGATAGAAATCGTAGGTCGAGCCGGCGCTGTCGTAGGCCTCGTCGGCCGCCGCGTCGCCGGTCGCCGCGGCGCCCTCGCTGCGCACCAGGTTGCCGGGCAGGGTCTCGCCGTGCGCGCCGTCGTAGACGTTGCGCCGCTTCTCCCCGGGCGAGGTCAGGGCGAGCATGACCAAGGGGTTGAGCACCTGCCGCTGGCCGCGGAGCTGAGCGGAGAGATTCAAGGCGTGAAACGCCCGGTCCTGCTGCTGGGCGGTGCCGTTCTCGGCGATCTTGCGCAGGATGTGAGGCGGGATGATGTTGCAATGCACGTGATGCAAGGGCTTCTCGCACATGGCGGACGACCTCCGGCGCGGCGCTGGCGCAAAAAACCATTTTATCACATACGCTCGGCATGCGCTCAGCGTGCCGGACCGCGATAAGCTCGCACGCATGGACGTCTTCCGCCCCGACCGTTCCCAGGCGCAGCCTCCCGCGCACCCCGAGTACTTCGCAGGCCGCGTCTTCATGCACCGCCTGGTGGGCGCCGACCGCTCGCGCCAGCTCGAGATCACCGCGGTGTTCTTCGAGGACGGCGCCCGCACCACGCCGCACACCCATACCACCGACCAGGTGCTCTACGTCGTCACGGGGACCTGTGTCGTCGCCGACGAGGGGGGGCGCCGCCAGGTCGGTGCCGGCGAGTACGTGATGCTGCCGGCCGACCGCTGGCACTGGCATGGCGCGGCGCCCGGCCAGTCGGCGTGCCATGTCTCGTTCCGCCAGCCCGGCCCGAGCGACTGGACGGTCGAGCGCCGGGACTGGTAAGGGCCGGGCCTGCACCGCGCCCTCGGTGCCGCGGGCCGCCGCCGGCATGCGCTAGGATTCTGCGTCATGGTGAGCACTGAGAGTCGAGCCGGTCTCGCGGTTGCAGGTCCTACGATCCGCTCCGTCGCCGTCGGGCTGCTGCTTGCCGGCCCCTTGGCGGCGCTCTCCATGGCCGCATCGGCCACCGGATCTGCCGTCGCCGGCAGCGCCGGGAGCGGGGCGGCTGCGGGCGGCACGGCGATTCAGGGAGGCGCGGCGGCCGGGGGCGGCGTGCGCCTGCCGACCGGCGCGCGGCTCGACCCGGCCGGGCGCTCGTCCGACCTGGGCAACATGCCGATCGCCATGGTCCTGGCGCCGGAAGGGGACCGGGTGGTGGTGCTGCTCGCCGGCTGGCGCGAGCAGGGCATCCAGGTGGTCGACATCCGCAGCGGCAAGGTGCTGCAGACGCTGGCGCTGCCGGCGGCCTTCCTCGGGCTGGCCTTTACCGCCGACGGCCACACCCTGTACGTGGCCGGCGGCTACGAAGACGTCATCTACAGGTTCGACTGGCAGGCGGGGGCGGCCACGCCCGCCGGTGCCATCGCGCTCGCCGAGGCGGGCGCGGCGGCGCGGGGCAGCCGCTACCCGGCCGGGCTGGCGCTGTCGCGCGACGGCAGGTCCATCTACGTGGCCGAAAACCTCGCCGACTCCCTGGCGGTCGTCGACCTGGCAAGCGGCAAGGTGGTGCAGCGGCTGCACACCGGCCACCTGCCGTATGGCGTGGTGGCCGGCGAAAACGGCGAGGTCTACGTCTCTGCCTGGGGTGGCAGCATCGTCTCGGTGTTCGCGCCGGCGGCGACCGCCGGTGTCGCGGTGACCGCCGGTGTCGCCACGGCCGCCGGCATCGCGCCGCCGACGCTGGTCGAAGCCGGCCGCATCGAGGTCGGGCGCCACCCGTCGGCGCTGCTGCTCGGCGCCGGCGGCGCGCGCCTGTTCGCCGCCTCGGCGAGCACCGATCGCGTGGCCGTGGTCGACACCCGCACGCGACGGGTGGTGGCGCAGCTCGACGACGCCGCGCCCGGTGGCCCCGCCGAGGGCAGCACGCCCAGCGCCCTGGCCCTGACCGCCGGCGGCCGCCGCCTGCTGGTCGCCGAGTCCGACAACAACGCGGCCGCGGTCTTCGACCTGAGCGCCGCCACCTCCGGCGTCGCCGCGCCGCCAGGCCGGGCGCGCACCGGGCGCGACCGTCTCGTCGGGCGCATCCCGGCCGGCTGGTACCCCACGGCGGTGCTGGCGGCGGGCGATTCGCTGCTGGTGCTCAACGGCAAGGGGCGCGGCAGCGGCCCCAATCCCACGGGGCCGCGCTTCGGCGAGGCGAAACGAGATCCGCGCGCCTACACGCTCGGCCAGACCAGCGGCACGCTCGCCGTGCTGCCGGCGATGCCGGGCCCGGCGGCCCTGGCGGCGCTCACTCGGCGGGTGGCGCGCGCCAACAGCTGGGATGCGGCGCTGCCTGCCCGGGCGGCCGCCGGCGCCAGCCGCGGCCGGCGCGCCGCGCCGCGCTATCCGCCGCTGCGCCACGTGGTCTTCATCATCAAGGAGAACCGCACCTACGATCAGGTCTTCGGCGACCTGCCGGGCGGCGACGGCGATCCGCGGTTGCAGTTCTTCACCCGCGCCGAGTCCCCCAATCACCACGCCCTGGTGGAACGCTTCGGGCTGTTCGATCACTTCTATTGCAACGGCGAGGTGAGCACCCAGGGTCACTCGTGGTCGACCGCGGCCTACTCGCCCGACTACATCGAGAAGACGACTCCCTCCGCCTACTCGTCCCGGCGCGCCGAGGACGCCGACGACGAGGCCGCCGGCCTGCCTGCCGCCGGCTTCCTCTGGGACCTGGCCCGCGCTCGCGGCCTCGCCGTGCGGGTCTACGGCGAGATGGCGACGGCGGTCAAGGAGCCGTCCGGCGCCACCGTCTACCGTGCCACGGTGCCCTCGGCGGCACCCTTCACCAGCCCCACCTACCCCGCGTGGGATCTCGCCGTCCCCGACCAGCGGCGCGCCGACGCCTGGCTCGCGGAGCTCGCCGATCAGGTCCGGCGGGGGACCATGCCGGCGCTCGAAGTGCTCCATCTGCCGAACGATCACACCTCCGGCGCCAAGCCCGGCATGCCGACGCCGCGCGCCTACATGGCCGACAACGACCTGGCGTTGGGCCGCATCGTCGAGGGCCTCAGCCATTCGCCGTTCTGGCGCGACAGCGTGGTCTTCGTGGTCGAGGACGACGCCCAGAACGGCGCCGACCACGTGGACTCCCACCGCGCGCCGCTGCTGGTGATCTCGCCCTACAGCCGCCGCGGCACGGTGCGCCGTTTCGTCAACACCACCGACGTGCTGGCGACCATCGAGGAGATCCTGGGGCTCGACACGCTGTCGCAGTTCGACGCCTTCGGCAGGCCGCTGCGCGGCATCTTCGCCGCGACCCCCGACCTGACTCCCTACCAGGTCCTGGTGCCGGCGCAGCCGCTCACCGACGTCAACCCGCCGGACGCTCCCGGTGCGCGGCAATCGTCGCGGCTCGACTTCAGCGTCCCCGATGCCGCCGATCCGACCGTCCTCAACGCGATCCTGTGGCAGGCCCTGAAGGCTGGCGAGCCCTACCCGCCGCCGGCCCGGCTCTCGACCCTGGACGTGCTGCGCGGGTATTGACGCGCGCCAGGACTCGGCGGTCGTGCGGCGGCCGTGCCGCACGGGGGCCGGCCGAGAAGCCCCTGATATGCTGCCGGGAGATGGGAGGAGGCGGTGGACTTTGGCGCGGTGCTGCGAACGGTTTCCGCTTTCCTGGCAAGCAAAGGTTACCGCTTCGCCCTGATTGGAGGGGTCGCGCTCGCGGCTTACGGTTTGGCGCGCACGACGCTGGATCTGGACCTCCTGGTCGAGAGTCGAGGGCAGGATGATCTGGTGGCCTTCCTCGAATCGCTGGGGTTCGAGACGCTCCATCGCTCGACCGGATACTCCAATCACCTCCATCCGGATTCGGCTTGGGGGCGGCTCGATTGCGTCTACGTCGGGGGCTCGACCGGCGAGCAGATGTTCGCCGAGTGCCGCGTCGCCAGGGCGCCGGGAGGCATCGAGGTGCCGCTGCCGAAACCCGAGCACCTGGCCGCCTTGAAGGTGGTCGCGATGAAGAACGACGCCGGCAGGACCTTCCAGGAGATGGCTGACATCCGTTTCCTCTTGCAGCTGCCGCAGACCGACCGGCGGGAGGTCAGACGCTACTTCGATCGGCATGGCCTCCGGGAACGCTTCGATGATCTCGAAAAAAGCCTCTGAGCCGTTCGGCGACGACGACCTGCCGACCACCGCCGAGGACGCCGGCGCGCTGCGCCGGCACCGGCCGACGGCTGCCGACGATTGGCTGGAGCAGATCACCGTGCTGAGCGCGGCGTTTGCCGCAACGCCGCGAGCGGTTGCGGCCCGGCGCGAGCGCCGCACCTTCGCCGGCCTGCCGCCGTTCGAGCTCTAGAGTTTCCGGGTTCGCGCGTGAATCTCCACGACCTCTTTGCCATCGCCGGAGGGCGAGCGCCGCGCAAGGTGGCGCTGCGGATGCCGGCCGCGCCGGCGCCCGGGGCGGACCCGGCGCACGCCGGCGGCGTCGAATGGAGCTACGACGAGCTGCTGGCGCGCGCGGCGGCGGTCGCCGGTGGCCTGCGGGAGCGCGGCATCCGGCGTGGCGACCGCGTCGCCTGCATGCTCGGCAACGGCCCCGAGCTGGTGCTGCTGCACCTGGCGCTGCTGCGCCTGGGCGCGGCCCTGGTCCCGATCAATCTCGCCTACCGCCAGCGCGAGGTCGGTCACATCCTGGCAGACGCCGCCCCGCGCCTGCTGGTCGCCGAGGCGGCGACGCGGGCGGTGCTCGAGGAAGTCCCGGCCGGCGAGCGGACGAGCCTCGAAGGATTGCTGGACGAAACCGAGGTGGCGAGTTGGTCGCGCGCCGCCGGAGCCGGCGTGGCGGTGCGGCAGGGATTCCGGGGGCCTGTGGCGGCGACGGATCCCGCCGCGGCGGCAATGCCGGCGGCAGCCGCGGTGCGCGCCGTAACTGCGGAGATCATGGTGCCCCCGACGCCGGCGAGCGCGACCGCTGCGGGCGTCGGGGGCGGCGTCGGCGGCGACGACCTGGCGATGTTGCTCTATACCTCCGGCACCACCGGCGCCAGCAAAGCCGCCATGATCAGCCACAACAACCTGCTGGCCACGGTCACCGGCCTGCTCGCCGCCTGGAGCTGGAGCGCGAGCGACGTGCTGCTGCTGGCGCTGCCGCTGTTTCACGTCCATGGCCTGGTGGTCGGCCTCGACTGCGCTCTCGCCGCCGGCGCCACCATCGAGCTCCGCCGGCGCTTCGACGCCGCCGCCGTCGCGGCCGAGCTGGCGGCCGGCGCGGCGACGATGTTCTTCGGCGTGCCGACGCTCTACGTGCGCCTGGTCGAGGCGCTCGCGGCGCTCGACGAGCGCGAGCGCCGGCCGGCCGGCCGGGCGCGGTTCCCGGCCGTCCGTCTGTGCTGCTCGGGTAGCGCGCCGCTTGCACCCGAGACCTTCGCCGCCTTCCGCGAGCGCACCGGGCACGTCATCCTCGAGCGCTATGGCATGACCGAGACCGGCATGATCTTGAGCAACCCCTATCTGGGGCCGCGCGTGCCGGGACAGGTCGGCGTGCCGTTGCCGGGGGTCTCCGTGCGCCTGGTCGACGAAGCTGGCCAGGATCTGCCGGTGGCACCTCCGGCCCCGGCAGCTCCGGGAGTGCCGGGAGCTCCGGCGGCGCCGCCAGGACCGGCAGCGCCGGCCGGGCCGGTGGCCTGCCCAGCTGAGCTTCCGGAGAGTGCCGCTGGCGAGCTGCTGGAGAGCGCCGCCGGCGAGTTGCTGGTGCGCGGCGCCAACGTCTTCGGCGGCTACTGGCGGGCGCCGGAGAAGACCGCCGCGAGCTTCGTCCACGACGATGCCGGTCGACGCTGGTTCCGTACCGGCGACCTTGCCCGCCAGGACCCGCGCACCGGCGCCTTCACCCTCCTCGGCCGCCGCCACGAGCTGATCATCTCGGGCGGCTTCAACGTCTATCCCCGTGAGGTGGAGGAGACCCTGCTGCTGTTCCCCGGTGTCCGCGAGGCCGCCGTGGTCGGCCGGCCGCACTCCCAATGGGGCGAGGTGCCGGTCGCCTTCCTGGTCGTCGACCCGCCGTTCGATCCGCCCGCCGCGCTCGCCTTCTGCAAGCGCCAGCTGGCCGGCTTCAAGGTTCCCAGCGCGGTGAACCTGGTCGATGCCCTGCCGCGCAACGCTCTCGGCAAGCTGCAGAAGCACCTGCTGCCGTGAGCGCGCCGGCGCCGCCCTGCCGCCGCTTCCACTTCCCGACGCTCATCACGCTCCAGAGCGAGGTCCCACCATGATCCAGCTGCTGACGGCCGTGCTCCTGGCCGGCGCCGTCCGCGCCGGCGCCGCTGCCGTGGCCGCGCCTGCCGGCGCCATCCAGGCTGCCACCGCTCCGGCCCCCGCTGCCACCCCGAGCATCCCCGCCGCTGCCGTGCCGGCGCCGGCGGGCGAGCCACGGCTGCTGACGGTCGGCGACCTGCTGCGGCTGGGCAAGGTCGCCGATCCGCACCTCAGCCCGGAAGGGGCGTGGGTGGCCTACACCGTCGAGACGCTCGATGCCAAGCAGGACAAGGCGACCACCGGCGTCTTCATGGTGCCGCTCGCGGGCGGTGCGGCGGTCCGCCTGACGGCGCCGGCCGAGAAGCCGTCGGCATCGCCCCGCTTCAGCCCGGACGGCCGCTGGCTCGCCTTCCTGTCGGCGCGCGAGGGGCGCCATGCGCAGGTCTGGCTGCTCGACCGGCGGGGAGGCGAGGCGCAGCGCCTGACCGACTATCCGGCCGACGTCGCCGACCTCGCCTGGTCGCCGGACGGCCGCCGCCTGGCGCTGGTGGTCGGGGATCGCGACACCCCTCCCTCCCCTCCAAAACCGATCGTCATCCACCGGTTGCAGTTCAAGCGCGACGGCGAGGGGTACCTGCGCGAGCTGCGCAACCACCTCTATGTCTTCGACGTGCAGTCCCGTGCCGGCGCGCAGATCACCGGCGGTCCCTACGACGACTCGGAGCCGGCCTGGTCGCCGGACGGGAAATGGCTGGCCTTCACCAGCAACCGCACGGCGGAGCCGGACGCCAACGAGAACACCGACGTCTTCGTGGTGCCGGCGGCGCCTGGCTTCACGCCGCGCGCCGTGACCACCTCGCCGGGCAGCGACCAGTCGCCGGCGTTCAGCCCGGATGGCAAATGGATCGCCTACGTCGAGGGCAGCGACCCCAAGGACTTCTGGTACGGCACCAGCCGCATCGCCGTCGCGCCGGCCCTGGCCGGCGCCCATGAAGCGCCGCGCGCCCTCACCGCCGCGCTGGACCGCAACGTCACCGCGCCGCGCTTTGCGCGCGACGGGCGCAGCGTCTACTTCCTGGTCGAGGAAGGCGGCAACAGCCATCTGGCGCGAGTGCCGCTGGCCGGCGGCGCGATCGAACGGGTGGTGGACGGCGAGCGCGTGGTCGAGGCCTTCGACCTCGACGCCCGCGGCGACCTGGTGGTGCTCGAGAGCGTGCCGCAGCGGCCGCCCGAGGTGTCGGCGGTGAGCGCCCAGGGTCTGCGCCGGCTCACCACCACCAACGACGAGCTGCTGCGCGGGCTGCGCCTGGCGTCGGTCCGCCGCTTCACCGCCAGGAGCGCCGACGGCACGCCGGTCGAGGCCTTTCTGACGCTGCCGCCGGACGCGCCGGCAGGGGCCATGCTGCCTGCCGTGCTGCGCATCCACGGCGGGCCGGTGTCGCAGTTCGACACCTCGTTCCGCTTCGAGTGGCAGCTGCTGGCGGCCCACGGCTATGCGGTGGTGGCGGCCAACCCGCGCGGCTCGTCGGGATACGGCCGCGACTTCGCGCGGGCGATCTGGGCCGACTGGGGGAACCGCGACTACCAGGACGTGATGGCGGCGGTCGATCAGGCGGTGGCGATGGGGGTCGCCGATCCCGAGCGCCTTGGGGTCGGGGGCTGGTCCTACGGCGGCATCCTGACCAACTACGTCCTGATCAAGACCGGCCGCTTCAAGGCGGCGATCTCGGGCGCCAGCGAGACCAACTACCTGGCCGATTACGGTACCGACGAATACCAGTACGCTTGGGAGACCGAGCTCGGCCTGCCGTGGCGCAACACCGAGCTCTGGCTCAAGATGTCGCCCTGGTTCCAGGTCGAGAAGATCACCACTCCGACGCTGCTGCTCTGCGGTACCGACGACGCCAACGTGCCGGCGCTCGGCGTCGAGCAGCTGTTCCAGGCCCTGCGCCGTCTCGGCCGCGACACCGAGCTGATCCTCTACCCGGGCCAGACCCACACCCTGACTCGCCCAAGCTTCCTGGTGGACCGCTTGCAGCGCTACCTGGACTGGTACGACAAGTACCTCCGACCCGCGGCGCCGGCCGGCGCCAGCGCGCCGGCGGCGGCGGCGGTGCCCGCCCCGCCGCGCTGAGGCGTCGCGCGGCAGCACGTTTCGGCTGAGCGCTCCATTGCCGCGGCCTGCTCGACTGGAACCTATGCGGAATCGCGAGGCGGCGAGAAGAACCGGTCGCGCAGCTTCCACACCGCCTGCATGTCCAGCCGCTCGCCCGCGAAGACGATCTGGCGGCTGGTCTTGTCCTTTCGCTGCTTGAGATAGCGGGTCACGTTCATCCAGCGGATGGTGCCGTCGCCGCCGTGCTCGCTTGTCAGGCGGATGACGAGATAGACGTCCACGGGCTGCCTGGTCCAGTAGTCGAGGTGGCGCTCGTTCTTGACGTCGAAGACTTCGCAGCCGTCGTGCCGGCGTGTCCGCAGGTAGGAGTCCCCGCTCTTGAGCTGCACGTAGACCTTCTTGCCGCTGGCCTTGCCGCCGTCGTCCTTGAATTCCAGCTCGCCGTCGATGCCGTAATCGAACATCGTCACCGGGCGGAAGATCTGGTTGGCCTCGCCGCAGACCGCCATCATGTGGCCGATCAGGATCTGCTCCAGGGCCTGCGTGTCCAGCTCCCGCGTCGCCGTCTCCTCCATGGAGAGGATTCTGCGCGCCACAGGATCGCTCTTGAGGCGCTGCTCGATGAAATCGATCAGCGGCACCCGCTTGTCGCACTTCTGGCAGTAGATGAAGGTCTTCCCCGCGGCAAGGCGGTCACGGATCTCGTCGAGGTCCTGCACCAATTTCCCGCACTTGCACACATAGCGCCGGTTCCGCGTCACGTCGCCGGCGTATTTGGCCAGGTGCCGGTGGACGTACTCGATGAAGATCACCTTGAGCTCGTCCGGCGTCTTCACGTCGAAGAACAGGCTGATCGTCGCCTGGCCTTCGCCCTGGCGGTTGTCGATCTTCAGGCCCAGCAGGTGCCCCCGGCTGGATTGAAATTCCGCCGCGTTGCGCCATAGCTCGCGGTGCTCGAACTCCTGGCTGTACCACAGGCGTACCACCAGCGTGGTCCAGACCGTCTGCCACTCGCCGCTGAAGGTGTAGGAGACGAAGACGGCGGGCTCCCACGGGATGTCCTTCTCTCGCCGGTATTGGGAGGGGAACACCAGATGCCGCCCCTGCGGCATGTCTTCGGCGATGCACAGCGAGTGGTCGAGGAAGGTCTGGACCATGGCCCGCAGCAGGAGCTCTTCGTCCGGGCGGTGCAGGCGATCGACGCCGGTGAAGTCGAAGCCCTGGGCGTAGATGTCCGCCTCGGACACGCAACCGATCTCGTCCCGGTGGGCGCGGGCGGCGCGGATGATCGCCCCGGCGTAGCCGTTCAGCAGGTCGGGCCGTAGCAGCACCAGATCGCCGAATTTCAGGAACCGGGCCAGGCCATGGTTGGCCAGCAGGGTGACCGCCGTGCGCACGTCGGACTCGCCGAATCTCTCTCCTGGCAGGGCCTGCTCCAGCCGCTGCGCCAGCTCGGAGAAGCGCAGCAGCCGGATGTCGGTGTGGTCGCGGATCGTCATCACGGCGTTCTTCAGCTCGGCCAGCAGACGCGGCGTGGCGGTCCATGGCAGCTGCGGCCACGGAATATGGTCCGCGATCAGCTGCTTGAGCTGCGATGGTTTGCCGCCATTGGCCGCGTCCGAGCAGTGCTCGCCGGTCTTGGCGCTGGTGGCCAGCCAGCCGGCGAAGCCGTGCTGCCGGCGAAACCTTTCGATCTTGGCCCTGCCGAGCTTCATCCCGCCCACGTCGATCTGTGAGAAGACCAGCAGCCGGGGTACGCGGCGTTCCGGCGCCTGGTGGCTCGTTGCCGTCTCCAGGGCCTTGAGCCAGTCGCCGGCCTCGGCAAAGGGATCGTCCTGCTGCGGATTGATCAGCAGCAGGGCCAAGGCGGTCTGTTCGAGAAAGAGCCGGTGGATCAGCCGGTAGTCCTCCTGCCCGGCCAGGTCCCAGAGCAGGGCCTCGCGCTCGAGCGCGGTGTCGGGCGTAAGCCGGAGATCCAGCGGCCACACGTTCATGCCGTGGGTGCGGTCGCGGATCACGTAGCGGTCTTCGATCAGCCGATGCGCCAGCGACGTCTTGCCCACCGTCCCCTCGCCGATCAACACAACCTTGGCATTCACGTACCGTCGCGTCGCCTCGGCCGGCCGTGCGGAGCGGGTGCCGGTGAGGCGGTAGACATAGATTCGCCCGTCCTCGTCCGCAATTCCCGCCGCCAGTCGCGAGCCATCGGGACTGAAGGTCACGGAATATGGGGCGAAATCGCTCCATTCGTCCGTGATCACCTGCAAGCACGCGCCCGACTTCAAGTCCCACAGCTGGATCCAGCCGTCGAGAAACCCGGTGGAGGCGATCAAACCGCCGTCAGGGGAGATGGCTACCGATTGCACGTCGCTGCTGTTCCCCTCCAACGTCCCGACACAGGCGTACTCTTCGAGATCCCAAATCTTGACGGTCATGTCAACCGATCCCGAGACGGCAAACTGCCCGTCGGGCGTGACCTGGACCGAGAGCACGATGTCTGAGTGGCCCTTCAAGGTTGCCAGGCACTGGCCCGTTTCGATATCCCATAGCCGGAGAATCCCATCGCGATGGCCCGATAGCGCCCGAGCTCCTACTGGATCGACGGCGGCGCTGAAGATTTGATCATCGTCATTTCCCGTCGATTCCCCACCAACTTGGATCGTCTTCAGACAGCTGCTCGCGCGAAGATCCCACAGCCTGAGAGTGTTGTCCCATCCCCCGGAAAGCGCGCGAACGTTGTCCTGCAAGGCCAGAACCGACCAGACTTGGTCGGTGTGTCCATCCAGTTTCGCCAAGACCCTGCCCGAGCTGGCGTCCCAAACCCGAACGGACCCGTCAACCGACGCCGACAGGATCCGCTGCCCATCTGGTGTGATCGCGACCGCACGCACCGCGCTCGCATGCCCTCGCAGCGTCGCCCGGCATTCGCCGTTCTCCAGATCCCAGATCCTGACCGTCTCGTCTCTGGATCCGGATGCCGCCCAGGTCCCGTCTGGGCTGACAGACACGCTGTTGACCCAACCCTGATGCCCGGTGAGCTGGCGTTCCAGCACGGCAAGCGGCTCGGCTTGCGCCGGTGGTTGCGCGGACCTCTCCGCGAGGCTGGCGCTCGGCGCGGGCGGCACCGCTTCCGCCTCGGACCTGCACGCGGCCAGCAGCTCGGCGAAGGCCGTCTTGGTCTTCCGGCGGTAGTCCACGTACTTGTAGCGCCGCAAGGCGTCCGGGAGCTCGCAATCAGCCAGCAGCAACGGGATGAAGCGACGAGCGGCATTGGACGGATCGCGGAAGAGCACGGTGCTGCGTTCGAGCGTCACCCACTCCGACCCCAGAGCCGCCGGCGACATGCACAACACCTGTGCGCGCGCCGCCTCGAGCCCGCGTTCGATGGCCAGGTAGATGTCGTCGCCGGGCCGGATGACCCACTCGTCGAACCACACCCGCAGCCCCGCCGCGCGCAGCCTCTCCGCCAGCGCCCGCACCCGCGGTTTGTCCCGCGAGTTGTGGCTCAAGAAAATGTCATAGGCGAAGCGATCTGCCATCTGCAAGACCTCGGCGCGCGAGCGCTCGCTTTGCGGACTGGATCTCCGCGAAAAAACAGACTCCCATTGTCCTTAGAAATACCACATTCCTGAAGCGCTCCTCCGCTGTGCCTGAGACCGGCAAGGACCGTGGCTCGACACCAGTCTGGCCGCAGAGCCGGCGGCAACCTTGACGCCGGCGTCGCGTAGAAGCGAAGGCGGGGCGGCGACCGCAAGACGCCGGGTCGCATCCGCCCTCCCGGGAGGCGCGCCGATGTTGGGATTCCTTGCGTGGCTTGTCCTGCTCGTGATCTGCTGGCCGCTCGCGCTGCTGGCGCTCGTGCTCTACCCGTTCCTCTGGTTGGTGGCGCTGCCGTTCCGCCTGGTCGGGATCACCTTCGGCGCGGTCTTCGCCCTGCTCGAGGCCCTTCTCTTCCTGCCCGCGCGCCTGCTCGGCGCCCACCCGCGCCGGGTCATGTAAACGGCGACTGGTTGCGCGTCACAGGGCGGAGGCGACGTTGGCGAGCGCATAGGCGAAGCAGTCGCCGAAGTTCAGTCCGGCCGGGTGGCGGCCTTTGCCGAAGTCGTGGAAGGCTTGGCGTGCCAGATGCGCCTGTTCGACGGTCACCGGTTCGATCACAATGCCAACTCGGCGAAACAGCGCGTCGCATTGCCGGAGGACTTCGACGTCGAATTGGCTCTCGACGACCAGCGGGAGCTCGATGAAGTTTCCCCGCGGAGATACGGCACCGCGGGGCGCGGCTGATGGCCCTCGGGGGCAGCCCGCGGTCGTCATATAGCAGTTCCGCATGATCGAGATACGGACCCTTCACGTGGGCTGCGGCGCGCGCGGCAATGGCGCGGATGTCGGCAGCGAGCGTTTTCGGGTCGCGATTCTGGATCCGTTCATAGCGCTCCCGCAGTGCTTCCTTGACGACGCGGGTCATCGTCTCTCCCGTGGCGTGGGCCAGCCCGGGCGGGCCTCGATCGACCCGGCGGCGGCGGCTCTGCTGAAGCTGGCCCTGAGATCACTCCCTGGTCGCCAGGAACAGGATGGCGCCGGAGTTCTTGAGCTGGCGGCGGGTCTCGGTGGCGGTCGGGTCGGCGAGGCGGCCCAGGCGCCACCAGAGGCGGTGGAGGGCCAGCAGCGGCGCCACCAGCAGGCGGGCGAGCCAGCGCGGGGCGTTGGGGAAGAGACCCATGTGGGCCTGCGCCACCAGGCCTGGCCAGCCGCCGCTGGCGGCGATGCGGTCGACGCGGAAGCCGGCGAAACGCAGCGCGTGCAGGGTGCCCAGATGAGTGTGGTGGTGGAGGCTGTGCTGGTGGAACGGCTCGAGGAAGGCGACGGTGCCAAGCAGGCGGCCGCCCGGCCGCAGGACGCGATGGGCTTCCCGCATCATCAGCAGCGGGTAGGGCACGTGCTCGAGCACCGCCACGGTGAGCACGAAGCCGAAGGCGCCGTCGTGGAAGGGCAGCGCCTGGGCGTCGCCGAGCAGCATCGCCTCCGGGGTCGCATAGTCCAGCCCGACGTACTCGTAGCCCGCCAGCTCGCAGACCTCCTGGTGGACCTGGGCGCCGCAGCCCAGGTCCAGCGCCAGCTCCCGGGCGGCGCCATCGCCGGCGCCATTGCCAGCGCCCGCTGCGGCGCGCGGGAAGTAGGTGCGCAAGTCACGCGGCAGGTGACAGGGGCCCACGACCCGCGAGACGTCGATCTCCGGGGCCGGATTGGGACGCAACCGCCGCCAGTCCACTCCCGCCGTGTCGAGCAGCCCCCCCGGCTCCCCGAACGCCGGCAGGGTGATCTCGAGCTGGCGGCGCTGCGGCCGCCGCGGGCGCAGGTCGAGCTGGCCGCTCGGCGCGCAACCGAAGTCGGTGCCGCATCCCGCGCAGCGCGCACCGTTCGGGGCGCTCGCCAGCGGCGCGCCGCAGTGCGGACAGGCGAGCGCGGCCCAGACCCGGTCGGACAGGGGTGCGGGGGCGACGGTCATGGCGGCGGCTCAGCGACTGCGCAAGAAAGGTTTTCATGCCGCGCTGCGTTGCGCCGCGGCCTTGCCCTGATGGCGCAACCTGGCATGTAGCTTGTATTGACCCACCGCGGCGGAGGTGCAAAGATAGCCTCCGAACGACCATTCCCGCAAGCCAAGGAGGAAGACATGAAGAAGAGCATTATCGCAGGTGTGTGTGCGTTGCTGTTGGTGGTCGCTGGGGTGGTGTACGCGGCGCAGCCGCCGGCGAGGAACGTGAACCCTCATCGCCACCCCCATATCGCCGCGGCGCAGCGGTTGGCGCACCAGGCTTATGAAAAGATCGTCCAGGCGCAGCAGGCGAACGAGTGGGATCTCGGCGGCCATGCGCAGCGAGCCAAGGACCTGCTTGACCAGGTGAACAACGAGCTGAAGCAGGCGGCCGAAGTCTCCAACGCCAATCACTAGTAGCGAGCTGATCTGACTCCCGGCGCTTCGCGGCGCGAGGGGCCATCGACGACCCGCCGCCGGCGCCGCCGGCGGCACCCTCTCCCATCCTTCGATTCAGCTCCAACCTTGGCGCTGCCGCAGGGCGGTGACATGAGCCGTGTGATGACGGCCGTGCCACATATAGAGGGCGATCAGCTGCTCGACGGTCAGGCGGCCGAGCTCGAGATGGACCAGCGGCCGCTGCCAGTCCGCCGGGCTCATGCCGCGCAGCGCCAGCACCCAGCGCCCGTGCAGGCCTTCGAGCAGGGCCAGCGACGGCTCGATCGGCGCCGTCTTCGCCTCCGGCAGCTCCGCCCAGCGCTGCTCGTCATAGGGCCGGATGGTCGGCTCCTCCTCGGTCAGCGCCAGCTTGCAGCGCACGTAGGCATTGAGATGGCTGTCCGGCACGTGGTGCACGACCTGCCGGACGGTCCAGCCGCCCTCCCGGTAGGGCGTGTCGAGCTGGTCCGGGGTGAGTCCGGCCACCGCCTCCCGCAGTCTGGCGGGAGCTTCGGCGATGGCCGTGACGGCGGCGGCGCGCTCCGCGGGAGCCAGGCTGGCAGGGCGCTGGAAACGGCCGATCGGGTAGCGCAGGTCGTTGCTCTCGTTCATCGCCGGAGTATACAGGCCGCCGGCGCCCCCGGGGCGCCGCGCCGGCGCTGGCTCAGCGTGGCAGCTGCTTTGCGCTCGCGGCCAGGGCCTCGGCCCGGCGGCGATGGGCAGCGGCCGCCTGGACGTCGCCGGTGCGCCGCAGCAGGTCGCTGAGGCCGGCCTGAGCGTCGAACGAATCGGGGTGGTCGGCGGCGACACGGCGCAGCTCGGCGATGGCGAGGTCGGGGCGCCCGAGGTCGTCCAGGCTCATGGCGAGGATGAGCCGGGAGCGCTCGTCCGCCGGATCGATGGCGAGGGCGGTGCGCAGCGGCTGCTGCGCCGCGGCGGGAAGACCCCACGAGCGCAGGGCGTTGCCCAGCGCGGCGTAGGCCTGGGGGCTGCGAGGAGCGAGGCGCACCGCGGCGCGGTAGTGGGCGAGGGCGCCAGCCCGGTCGCCGCGGGCGCGGAGCTCCTCGGCGACGTTGGTGTGGGCAAGGTAGCTCTCCGCGACCTCGAGGGCATGGTTCCACAGGGTGGACGAATCCCGCCAGGTCCCAACCTGGCGGCGGGTCATCGCGGTGAGCCCGAGCAGCAGCAGCGCAAACGCCACGGCGCCGCCGGCGTGGAGCAGCTGGCGATCACCGACGGGCCGGCGCCCGGAGAGGCGGCGCCCGAAGAGCCGGCGCCCGAAGAACCGGCGGCCGGCGAGGCCGGCAAGGTCGGCGACCCCCCAGACCGCGGCGAGGAACAGGCCGATGGAGGGCAGGTAGGTGTAGCGGTCGGCAAACGCCTGCCAACCCACCTGCAGCACGCCGATCACCGGCGCCAGCGTCACCAGGAACCACAGCCAGCCCACCGCCAGGTAGGGGGCGCGCCGCGCCGCCCAGACGGTCAGGGCGGTGATCGCGAGCAGCAAGAGAGCGGCCGCCGCGGCGCGGCCGAACGGCACCGCGGCAAAGGGGTAGAAGACCGTCAGGTGCCGGGGATCGAGGGTCTTGCCGAGATAGGTCGCGTAGGAGGTCAGCGCGTTGGCCCAGCGCAGCGCCGGCGGCGCCGTGGCGCCGGAGGCCAGCGGATCGGCCTGGGTGCGGAGCGCGACGATCCCGGCGGCGGCGGCAACGGCCAGCAGCGGCAGCTTCTCGACGATCAGCCGCCATGGCCGCGCTCCCGGCAGCGGCCGCCGCTGCCAGCCGCCCTCGCCGCCCCCGGCGGCCCAGCGGCCGAGCGGCCAGAAGTCCAGCAGCAGCAGGACGGTCGGCAGGCTGACCGCCATCGGCTTGGCCATCAGGCTGGCGGCGAGGGCAAGGACCACCAGCAGGTAGCGCCCGGCGGCGGGTGCGCTGGCATAGCGCAGGTAGGCGCCGAGGGCGAGCAGCCAGAAAAAACCGCAGAGCAGGTCCTTGCGCTCGGCGATCCAGGCCACCGACTCGACGTGGGTGGGATGGACGGCGAAGAGCGCGGCCACCGCGGCGCTGCGCCACGGGCTGCCGGTCATCCGGCGCAGCACCGCGAACAGCAGCAGCACGTTGGCGAGATGCAGCAGCAGGCTGGTCAGATGGTGGCCCGCCGGGTTGAGGCCGAAGAGCTGCACGTCGAGCATGTGCGAGGCGAGGGTGAGCGGGTGCCAGTTGCCGGCGACCTGCGCGGTGAGCGCCCAGCGCAGGCCCGCCGCGCTGATGCCCTGCCGCACCCACGGATTGGCATAGACGTACTGCGGGTCGTCGAAGTTCACGAAGCCGTTGCGCAGCGCCGGCAGGAAGCCGGCGAGGGTCAGCAAGGAAAGGCCGAGCGACAGCGCCAGCCAGAGCCGCCGCCGGGCCGCGCCGTCCCGGGATCGGCCTCCGTCCGGCGCCGGCGGCGCCGCCGCGCCGCCGCGAGCGCCGTGGGATGCGGGTTCGAGGCCGGCGAGCGCGGTCACGGCGTCGCGGCGTCCTACTTCGCGGGCACCCGGTTGCAAACGTCCTGGTGGAGCTTGATCCAGCTGCCGTTGACCTCGGCTTCAAAGGTGTGGCCCAGCTGGTCCTCACCCCGTCGGTTGTAGGTGTCGCGGGCCTCGAACTGCGCGGCGAAGCGGTGCCCCGGGCCCTCGAACACCAGCTTGTTGCCCTGCCAGCCCGACGCCGCCTGGGCGGTGCTGCCGCCGAAGTTGTCGACGCTCACCGCCGCCAGGCCCTGCTGCAGCTCGTCGAAGCCCCAATCGGCGACGGCGGCGAACGGCGCCGTGTTGGCGGCGGTCTTCGCCTCGTCGTAGCGGACCTCGAGCCAGAAGCCGTCGAGGTGCCAGGCGACGGTCATCGCGGCGCTGGTGTCGTGCTCGGGCCCGGGGCCGAAGGTGTGGCCGGTGCAGGTCCAGCTGCCGATCAGGGGTTTGAGCTGAGCGAGCGCCGCGTTCGGGACCGGCGGCTTGGGCGGCGGCGGTGGCGGTTTGGGAGGCGCCGCAGGCTTGGCGGGAGCCGCGGTCTTCGACCCCGGCTTGCCCTTGGCGGGCGCCGACTTGGCGGCGGGCTGGGCGCCGGGCGTAGGCGCCGCGGCGGCAGGCGCGGCAGGAGGCGCGGGCGCGGGCACAGCGGGCGGTGCCGCGGGCGCGGGCGTGGGTGTGGCGGGCGCCGAGGACGCGGGCGCGGGCGTGGCGACGTCGGCGGGCGGCTGCTCCGGAGTCGCCGGCGGGGAGAGCGTTGCCAGCGCAGCCAGCGCGGTCATCAGGAAAGCGGCGATCAGGGGCAGCCGGCGGCCATGGAGCAAGATCGAGATCCTCCGCGAACGCGTAGTGTCTAGTTGGCTTCCGGTTTCGGCAAGCGCACGGTCCGCCACCATCGTCGGAGTGCGACGAGACACCAGACAACTTCCACCAAACCGAACGGCCAGGCACCCAGGAGAAAGCCGTAGGCCGAGCCCAGGGCACACGACGAGGCGAAGCCCAGGACAAACCACCGACTCCGATCCTCGAGCGCATAGCAAACCAGCATTCCCGTAACCGCAAAGAGACCAAAGAATGTGAGGCGATCCATGGGCGGCCGGCCGAAGAAAACGATCTAGGAGACGACCCGCGAACGAGGTGGCGGCGAAGCGGGCATGGCCAGATGATACGCTTTCGCCCCTCTCGCTCGGCGGTCGAATGGTGCCGGGCTCAGGTTCACGCCGCGGTTCGGAAAGGGGTGGTCATGTCCAGTCGTGCCAGAGGGGCGTTCGAGGTCAAGGTGAGCCCGCAGGGCGGCGATGACCACGGTGAGGGCACCGAGGGCACGACCCTCGGCAGGATGTCGCTCGACAAGCAGTACCACGGTGATCTCGAAGCCACCAGCAAGGGCGAGATGCTCGGCGCCGGCACCGCCGTCAAGGGATCGGCCGGTTACGTCGCGATCGAGCAGGTCCGCGGCACCCTGCAGGGCCGCAGCGGCACCTTCATGCTGCAACACAGCGGCACCATGACCCGCGGCGATCTGCAATTGACGATTACGGTGGTGCCCGACTCCGGCACCGGCCAGCTGGTCGGACTGGCGGGCAGGATGAGCATCGAGATCGCCGACGGCAAGCACTCCTACGAGCTCGACTACACGCTCGCTTCGAATCCCTGAGCCGCCGCCTCCCGCGCGCCGAAGAAGTCGGCGAGCCGCTGCCGTACCTCCGCGGGCTCCTCGTGGTGCAGCCAATGGGTGGCGTCGAGATAGATCAGGCGGCCATCGTCACAGAGGTCGATGCTCGGCTGCGCCATCTCGGCGCCGAGGAAACGGTCGCCCTTGCCCCAGAGGAGCAGCACCGGCACGCGGACCCGCGGACTGGCGGGACGGGGAGGTGGCCGTCTCAGGGCGGCGCGGTACCAGTGGATCATGCCGGTGATGGCGCCGGGCTGAGACCAGGCCTCACGGTAGACCGCGAGATCCGCGGCTGAAAAGGTACCGCGCCGGCTGGTGACGGTGAGGGCCCGGACTCCTGCCTCCCAATTGCGCCGTCGCCAGTAGGCCTCCGGCAGCCAGGGCAGCTGGAAGAAGAAGATGTACCAGCTCTTGCGGATCTGGGCGCGATCATGCCGCAGGTGGCGACGCATGACATAGGGGTGCGGGATGTTGAGCAGCGCCAGCCGTTCGAGACGCTGCGGGTGGTTGACACCAACCCACCAGGCGACGGCGCCTCCCCAGTCGTGGCCGACCAGGCAAGCACGCTCGCGGCCGGCGTCGTCGATCAGCCCGACGACGTCGCGGGCCAACCGATCGAGGCGGTAGGAGGCGATGCCGCGCGGCTTGTCGCTCAGGTTGTAGCCGCGCTGGTCGGGCACGAGGACGCGGAAGCCCGCCGCGGCGAGCGGCTCGATATGCCGACGCCAACTCGCCCAGAGCTCGGGGAAGCCGTGCAGCAAGATGAGCAGCCGCCCGTCCGCCGGACCGGCCTCGACGGCGTGCAGGCGGATGCCGTTGGTGGCGATGGTGCGGTGCCGCAGCTCGACCGCCATGCCGCGGCCTCCGGGTCAGGTCCCCGGCGGCGGCTCTGGGGAAATGGGCGGCACCCCGGCGGCCGACAGCATCATGGTCCGGTCCCAGGCCGGCTCGAAACTGGAGATGCCGGCAAGCAGGGCGAGGCCGATCCCCGCCACCCCTTCGAGCATCCCGGCCGAGTCGCGCCAGGACTGGCTGACGCCGTCCTCCTCGATCCAGTGGGAGCGATAGCCCGCCAGCCCCAGGCCCGGCTGGCGGAAGTCGAGCGCGTGCTCGAACCAGCGGCGGCTTGCCGCGGCCAGCCGCGGCTCGCCGGTCTGCTGGTGGATGCGGTTGAACAGGTGGGCCAGCCCGGCGGAGCCATGGCAGAGGCCGGCGTCGCGCACTCCCGAGCTCTCGGCGGGCCGCGCCGCGGCCTCGACGGCCAGCTCCACCGCCAGCGCCGCGACGCCGCCGTCGTCCCCCGGACCGTGGGAGCGTGCGGTCAACAACAGCGTTGCGGCGATCCCCGGGTCGCCATAGCACCAGGCCAGGCGCGACCCCTGGTGGGGGGTGCCGGGCCAGATGCTGGAGGCAAACCAGGACGAGCTGCCGGCCGGCAGCCGCTGCGCCAGCAACCAGCGCAGGGCGCCTTCCTCCAAGGACCGCGCGCGCCGGCCGAGCTCGCCGGCGGCGGGATCGCCGGCCGCCGCCAGGCGCTCCCCGGCGGCGGCGATGGCGCCGAGCAGGGCGACCGCCGCGGGCACGCCGTGCGCCACGCCGAGGTTGTAATACCCCTCAGGGTAGATCGCCCGCTGCCAGTCGGGCAGCAGCCGCGGGGAGGTGTGCCAGGTCGTTCCCTGGGCTCCATGCTCGGCGGTCTCGGCGAGGCGGTCGACCACTCCGGTCAGGCAGGCCAGGGCGCTGGGTCGCGGCAGCCGTTCGAGGGCATAGACGCCGAGGCCGACGAGGCCCCGGATCAGGTCGTAGTCGGCGGTCCACGGCGAATGGTCGAGGTAGCGGATCAGGGCTTCGTCGATCTCCGCCAGCGGGTCCTCGCCGGGGTCTTCCTGAGTTTCCGGAGTCTCCGAGCTCTCCGGCGCCTCCTGGTGCGGCTCCGCAAACTGCGGGCCGTAGAGGTGCTCGGCCGTCCAGGCCACGCCGGCGAAGCCGCCGTAGAGGTCCGGCGCCAGGGGCGTGGTGGCCAGCGCCTCGGTGGACTGGTCGAGAAAGGCGGCGGCGATCTCGGCATCCTCGGTGTTGACGGGGTCGGCGGCGCCGCCGTCGGCGACGCCGGAGCGGGAGCGGTAGGCGAAGAACAGGGCCGCGCCGGCGGCGCCGCCGGCCAGACTGGGGCCGGGTAGGAGGTCGGCCGCCGTTGCCGCCGGCGGCGATTCGGCGGCGGCGGCGGCGGCGGTGGTGGCGGCCGGAGCGAGGACGGCGGCGATCTCGTCGATCGCTTGGCGCGCCCGCTCGGCCAGGGGTCCGGTCAGCAAAGGTTGCCAGCTCGTCATGACGCATTTGTATCAAATGCCGTGGCGGCTGTCGCGCCAACCGGCGGCCCGCGGGCGTTGCCAGGCGAAATGTCTCGCGATCGGCCGCAGAGGCTACTATTTACTTAGAAGGCAAATGTATGCTTTCCAAGCTTTCCGACCAAGGAGAGCAACCGATGAAAACGGTCAAGGATGCGATGAAGTTCTACTCTCACGTCCTGATGTTCCGCTTGCAGAGTGGCAGCCCGCGCCAATACCGCAAGCAGTGGGAGAGCTACTGGCGAACCATCCACGCCACCGGCGCCGACGGCGAGGTGCTTTGGGACAACGAGCCGGCGAAGGCGGCGGCCGAGGACCTGCGGCGCTTCGCGCCGCACATGGATGCGCGACTGCCGGTGGTGGACCTGGGGTGCGGCAACGGCCGTCAATCCCGGTTCCTCGCGCGCCACTTCGAGCGGGTGATCGGCGTCGACGTGTCGCCCGCCGCCGTCGAGCTGGCCCGCCGGGAGTCCCAAGGCTCGCCGGAGGAGGGGAGGCTGGAATTCCGGGTCTGGGACGGCGCCAAACCCGGCGAGGCGGAAGCGCTGCATGCCGAGATCGGCGACGCCAACATCTACATGCGCACCGTCTTTCACTGCGTCCAGTCGCCCGACCGCCCACGCTTCGTGACCAGCTTGGCGACGCTGCTCGGAGCCCAGGGCACGCTCTATCAGATCGAGCTCAGCAAGAGCGCGCTCGACACCTTCCGCCAGCTGCCGGGCGACAGTCCCTCCGGCCTGCCGACGCTGGTGCACAACGTGGTCAGGAACGGTATCCATCCGATCGGATTCACCCCGCGGGACCGGCGGCGGTACTACCCGGACGAGCGCTGGATCGTCCTCGCCCAGGGCGACGCGGTGGTCATCAACACGGTCCGCCTTGCCCACGGCTCGGAGGTCCAGGTGCCCGCCAACTACCTCGTTCTCCGCCCGCGCCGCGCGCTGCTGGCGGGGACCGCCGGCGGGGACCAGGCGCTGCATCGGGCGGGTTGACGACGACGGCCGGCGGCCGGTTCGCCATCGCCGGCGGCATTGCGGCTACAGTAGGGCGATGCGCAGCCATGCTCGCGCCCGGCCGCCGTGCTGCCGCTACCTCGCTCTCCTGCCGCTCGCCGTCGCCGGGACCCTGCTGCTGCTCGGCGGTGTCGCCGGCGGTGCCGGCGCTACCGGCGGACCGCGGCCGGCGGCGCCCAAGCTCGAACCGCTGCCGCCCGCTCTGGAGCGGCGGATGGCCGCGCTGGTGCTGGCGGCGGAGCGCTACCGCGGCCTGAAGCTCGAGCGGCGGGTGCCGTGGGGCCGCGTTTCGGAGCCCGAGCTGCGCCGCGAGGTGGTCGCCGATTTCCAGGAGGACCTGCCGCCGGAGCGCCTGGCAGCCGTCGAGCTCAGCCTCAAGGCCTTCGGCCTGATCCCCGAGGCCATGGATCTCAAGACCTACCTTCCCGAGCTGCTGACCAGCCAGATCGCGGGGTTCTACGATCCACACCGCAAGGTCCTGGCGGTGGTCGACCGGCCGGGCGGGCTGCTCGGCAAGGAAGCCGACGCCCAGTTCGGCGCCGAGCTGGCGCGCAAGGTGGAGGACGGCCTGCTGGTGCACGAGCTGACCCACGCCATCCAGGACCAGCATTTCGACCTCGACCACCTCTCCGATCCCGATCCGCTCTCCGACGGCGGCGTGGCCCGCCTGGCGCTGGTCGAGGGCGACGCCTCTTTGGTGATGTTCGACGATCTGATGCAGGGGCCGCTGGAAGATCGCCCGGAGGCGCAGAGCCTGATCGAGGAGCTGCTGGGCGCCGCCGGCGGCGAGGCCGGCGAGCCCCGCGAGCCCGGCACCGGCGGCGGCAGGGGCCTCCCCGGCGAAAAGGAGATGGCGACCGCGCCCGCCTGGTTCCGCGACCAGCTGCTGTTCAGCTACTCGCACGGCGCCGCCTTCTGCCTCGAGGTTCGCCGGCGGGGCGGCCAGCCGCTGCTCGACTACGCTTTCGGCGTCGATCCGCCGCGTTCCTCGGAGCAGATCCTGCATCCCGAGAAGTGGTATGGCCATCGCGACGACCCGGTGGTGGTGGTGTGGCCGGACCTGGGCGGCGAGCTTCCCGGCTATGCCAAGGCCGCCGAGGGCCAGCTCGGGGAAGAGGGCATCCAGGTGCTGTTGCGCCCGGTGCTGCCGGACGCCGGACGGGCGGCGGCTGCCGCCGCCGGTTGGGGCGGCGACCACTTCGCGGTCTACCTCCGGTCGGGCCGTCGGCTGCTCGCCTGGATCGCCGATTGGGACACCGACGAGGCCGCCGCCAGGTTCCAGGCCGCCGCATCCCACCTCGGCGCCGGCTGGATGGTGACCCGCGCCGCTCCCCGCCGCGTCACCGTGCTGCGCGGCGAGCTCGCGGAGCCGGCGCGCAAGGCCGTCACCGCTCGCCTGGCCGCGGCGCGGACCGTGGCGCCGGCCAACCACGACATCGACCTCGCACGCCTCGGCGCCCGCCCGGCCGCGCCGGCCGCAGTCGCCCCAGCCGGTCCCGCCGCCCCGGTGGGTCCCGCCGTCCCGGTCGGTCCCGCCGCCCCGGCCGTGCCCGCCACCCCAGCCGTGCCCCCCGCGCCGGCCGCCGCTCCCGCCCCGCCGCCGCCGTAAGCGGCGGTCGCTCCCGCGCCTCGGTTGCCGAGAGCCGCCCGTCGCAGTGGCGCCGCCGCCGGTGATTTACGCTCGGTTCGCGCTGTGACGCGCCGGAACCGCCCGGCGCTGGCAGGCGCCTTGCTCTTACCAGTCAGGGGGGCGGACAGGTCATGCAGGCACGAACATCCGGCGTCCGCGACCCCCAGCCAAAGGAGGATTGCATGAGCTCACGACGACCACGATCTCCATTTCGCCTCATCGGGCCGGTGCTGCTGCTCGCCGCCGGTCTGGTCCTGCCGGCCCGGGCCGGCTTCGCCGCCTATCCCGACATCATCCACGTGGACGGCTACCTGAGCGCCAGCGGCGACTGCCTGATGCTGCGCGAGCACGACGGCCGGACCTACGCGCTGCGCGGCGAGACCCGAGGCCTGCTGGGCGGCGACCACGTGCGCCTGGAAGGCCGCCTCGCTCCCGACCCGGGCTGCGGCGCTCCCGGCTTCGCCGTCACCAGGGTGCAGACGTTGTGGTCGGACGACCACCATCGGTCCACCTACTTCGACAGCTTGACCGGCGAGCCGTTCCAGCACTATGCCGAGCGCGCCGGCAGGTTCGACGAGCGCCGCGACGCCGGCTACGACCGGGACCGCGACGCGCACCCGGGTGATCTTCCCGACCGCCGCGGCCGCTACGTCTACCAGGGTCCGCACCGCGACGTGACCCTCGTCGGCAGGCTGCACGAAGCCGAGGGCGCCTGCCCGACCCTGGAAACCAGCCAGAACATCGTGGTGGCGCTGGACGGCAGCCTGGGCAACTACCAGGCCGGCGACATGGTCAGCGTCTCAGGCGTGCTTTTCGACGGCGATCCCAACGCCCCCTGCGGCGGCGCGACCGTCGTCCTCCACAGCATCCGCGGCCACGGGCGCTGAGCTCACCCGCGATCCTTGACGATCCTTCCCCGCGGCTCCGGGCAGGGCGACCCGCCCCGCCCGGAGCCGATCGCCGTTCGGGGCTCGGCTAGTCCAAAGGTAGGCGAAGTTGCTGCTTGGAGACCGTCTCCTCATCTTCGCGTGGGCTCGGGGTGGAGTCCCATCCCACGTCGATGAGGTAGACGAGCACGATGACGACCAGAGGAATTCCGAACACTGCCGGGCTCATCGTCGTTTGCTCCCAGGGTCCTGATGCACTCCACTAACCTGGACGTAAACGGCTGGCGCTCCTGCAATCATCGAAGCCATATACTTTGAAAGGATCTTCTCGAAAAGGGGACGCGATGGCCTTGGATTTCGTGGGACGGTCACTGGCGCTCAGCGGGGGCGGGCTGGCGGCCGCCACCGGCGCGATCGCGGTGCAGGCGGCCGAGCTGTGGACCGTGCTGCTGGTGGAGGCCTCGGGCTGGGGCTTCCTGCCCGACCGCCGCCCCAAGATCCTCTACGAGCGGCACATCTTCCACCGGCTGACCGGCGGCCGCTTCGACGACGGCGACATCAGCGACCCCAAGGCCGGAGGCTACGGCGCCACCGGCGCTCCCCAGTACGACCGGCTGGCGAAGGCCATCGCCCTGGACCGGACCGCGGCGCTGCAAAGCGCCTCCTGGGGGGCGGGGCAGGTCATGGGCATGAACTTCGCCCTGGCGGGTTTCGCCGACGTCGAAGCCATGGTGGCGGCGATGAGCGACTCCGAGGACGCGCAACTCGCCGCCGTCGCCGCCTTCCTCAGCGGATCGAAGCTCGCCGCCGCGCTGCAAGCGCACGATTGGGCGGCCTTCGCCCGCGGCTACAATGGCCCGACCTACAAGAAGAACCAGTACG